>Ga0209368_1000055_pt1 | contig 196465 bp, 190 predicted proteins | sample EBPBio242008_DNA_FD_185862 | JGI IMG/M metagenome (GOLD analysis project Ga0209368, IMG submission 185862) | Wastewater treatment Type I Accumulibacter community from EBPR Bioreactor in Madison, WI, USA - Reactor 1_4/24/2008_ DNA (SPAdes)... | ecosystem: Engineered > Bioreactor > EBPR >...
GTGCCGCTCAGTCCTGTGCGGCCCAGCCGCAGGCGGAGCCGGCTGTACGAACTCTTCGAAGCGCATTACTGGTCGTCGGGATCGGTGGTGAGGCCCTTGGTGGTGATGAGCCGGAGCGCTGCGTTCGTCATTGCGAGGGCCACCACCAGCAGGTAGTAGCCCCACGGCTGCAGTTCGGCTTTCCAGTCGCCGGTGCTCGCCTCCACAATGGCCACGCCCGCCGCCACGATGGTGGCCACGTTCAGCCACAGGGTCTTGGAGCGCCTCCACACCTTCGTGCGGGGGCCGGGCGCGAGCGGGCGGCGCACGGCCAGCACGACGGCCACCGCGAGGCAGGCCACAGCGGCAAGCGCCAGAAGGATCGGAAGCGCCATCATCGTCCAGCCCTCCCGGCCCGGTACAGGCCGTCGAGGTAGATGCGCCGCACCCGCGCCGCAGCCTCCGCCTTCGTCACGCGCCCGTCCTTGTTCAGGTCAAGCCCCGCGTTCACGCGGTACGCCGCGCCGTCGGCACCTTTCCAGAGGACGTAGGTGCTTGGCTTGCCGACGGCGCGCGGCCAAAGGATGGCCATGTACACGTCCTCGACGGTGGCGAGCTTGCCCGCGTAGGGGCGGAAGTACGCCTCGACGTAGTCGAGCTGGTCTACCGCCGTCATCGCCGCGAGCTTGGGCGTGGTGGTGCCCAGCTTCAGCGCCGTGGCGTTCATGAACTGGATAAGGCCGGTGGCCGACGAACGCGGGTTCTTGACCGACGGCGAGAACGTGCCGCCCGTCTCGAAGAACATTCCGGCCATGAGGTGGTCGGCGTCCATGCCAAGCGTGGCCGCGATGCGGCACACCTTACGGGCGAACGCCTCGGAGACGCGGTCGCGGTAGATGAGGGTGTCGGGTGTGGCAGGCATAGCGAATGGAAAAGGCCCCCGCCTTGAGTAGAGGCAGGGGCCAGTTTCGGGCCTTTGCTATCGTCCGTTCACCCGCACGGATGCGGAATCAGCAGGCGGGGACTTCGGACGTACATTACACGCCCGGTGTCAAACTGCATGGCGGTTCTATGCGTGGGCTACTCTGCCTTTGCCTTCTCGCGCTCTGTGGATGCGCCGAACGGATCGATGGGTCAAGTCCCACCGCCTTTCGGCGCTCGCTTGGAGACGTTCAAGCGTCTCTGTCGCCTGAAGAGAAGCGGGCCTTTAGAGACGGCTATGCTGTCTTTACGATAATCGCGGCCTTCGACTCGGCCGCCTGGGCCGTGCGCAGCGAGACAACGCGGTACGGCGAAGTCCCAGCCAACGACTCGGCAGGCGTCAATCGGCGCTTGCGTGAGATGCTGGATGGCTTGACCGCTGAACAGGTTGTGTTGCGTGGCGACTCGCTAAGAGACGAAGCAGAAACTCTGCGTCGGAAGGCGTTCGACGCCATCTTCGTCCGGGCACCGTTTTAAGGAAAGAACAGGTGGCTCCGGACGTAGATTACACGCCCTGTGTCAAACTACCTGACGGTTCTATGCGTGGCCTGCTCTGCCTTAGTCTTCTTGCGCTTTGCGGATGCGCTCCCCGGATCGACACGAGCAGCGACGGCGCGTACATCAAGTCCCTCGACAAGGTGCAGCAGGGGCTTTCGATTGAGGAAGCCGATGCATTCAACCGGGCCTACGCTGCGCTGGTGAAGTACACCAACTACGATCCGGCGTACACCGAGGCGACTGTCCGCTTCCACGACACACCGCAAGCCGATTCCATCAGCGACTTGACGCGGAAGAACCTTCGCACGATGTTGAGCGGCAAGACCGCCGAGGAGATCACCCGGCTTGGCCTCTCGCTCCAATCAGAAGCCTACGTCCGCGAAGACCTCTTTCGAGCGGAGGTGAGCCGGTTGGTGGTAGGCCGCTAAACAAAACCGGGCCGCGCGGTCAAAACAACCCGCACGGCCCGAGGTGCATCACGATCGTGCGAGGGCGATGGCCTTCACGTGGCGGCGGCTGCGCCGGTAGCGCCGCGCCAGGTCGCCCGCGTTGCGCCCGTCGTAGAGCGCGCGGATCTCGCGGTCTTCCACGGCTTGGTGGAGCGGCACGGGGCTGGGCATGTGGACGTTGGCTCCGCCGAAGAGCCGGATGATGGTCTTCACCAGCGCCGCCGAGTGGAGGTCGCGGGTCTCCTCCAGCCAAACCGGGAGCTTGTGCTCGCGGTAGGTCTTGGGCACGCTCAGCTGCTCGTCGCCAAAGCGTGTCACGAGAAACCGCACGGCCTCCAACCCGGCCACGTCGGCGAGTTCGGCAAGCCAGTCGGTGAGGTCTTGGCGCTCAATGCGCGGCCAGCCGTCGAAGTCGAGCGGCAGCGCAGGCGGGGCGGCAGGGCGGCGGGGCATGAGAAGGGGCGGGCGGAGGAGTCAGGCGGCGCGGCGTGTGCCAGGACGTCGGGTGCCGGAGCGCAGGCGGCCGAGCCACGCCTTGAGCATCTCGATGGCGCGGCTGGCCTGCTCGGGCGTGAGCCAGCGCACATGGTCGATTCCCGTCTGGCGCTTGATCCACGCGTTCAGGGCCACCATCTCGTCGCTCTTGGCCGCGCCCTTCTGGCAGAGCGTCAGCCACAGCTGCTTGATCATCTGCACCTGCGGCGTGTCGCCGTCGGGGTCGATGCGGACGCGCTCGCGGGTGCGGGCGAAGCCGTTCTCCCGAAGCGTCTCCAGCACCTTGCGGCGCTCGTCGGCGGTCAGGTCCTTGGTCGAGCGTTTGCCCGTCGTCTCCTCGAGGAAGGCGCGGCGGGCGTCCTCGTCCGCGCCGAAGATCTGTTTGCAGCCGATCTGGATGGCGGCGATTTCCTTGTTTCGGTTAGGGTTGGTCATAGAGATGTGACGGGGTGGTGCTTGCGGTGCCGAGCGACGGCATCTTCAAGCGTTGGGTGATGGCGGGCAAGGCTCTTTTCTTTGTGCGACCGCCCGTGCATCACCAGCCGCAGGTAGCCATGCGCTGCGGCTTCGACCTCCACGCGCAGCGCGTGATCGTGCGCCAGCAGAACAAGGCGCGTGAGGCCGTCACTATCGAACGTAGACAGTCCATCGCGCACGACAATCTCTATCCAGTTCGGGTTCGACCAGTCCACACGCTTATGGCGTACCTCGTGCGAGATGTGGTAGATACCGAGCGCCCACAAGTCCAGAAGGGCATGGATTCGACGACCGAGTGGCGAGACGCGGCCTGCCCACTGGGGCTCGGCACGCTCAATCCAGAGAAGAGGCTTTTCCATAGTCGTGGATCAGAGGTCGAGGGTGGCTTGCGGAGCGGAGCGGCGGGCCTTCTCGTCCACGTAGTCTTGGAGGATGGCCTCGGCAATCGCGATCTCGCGGTCGGCGTCAGCCTGCGTCATCCGCCCATCGGCGACGCGGTTCGGGTAGACGCGGTAGCGCATCGCGATCTCACGGCGCAGCGCACGGATTTTGTCGTCGAGCGTGATGGTCATGTCTGGTTTACTCCCCCGCTTTGCGGGTTTGGAAGAAGTCCTTGAGGTCGTCCTCGCGCGCCATCACCACGCGGGCGAAGGTCGCGGAGTAGTTGTTGTTGAGCTTGAAGGGCTCGGCGGCGTCGGGCTTCGCGCCGTCCTCGTGCAGGTAGCGCACGATCTCCATCACGCCCTTGATGGAGTAGCGAGCGTAGCCCCGTGCTTTGAGCTGCCGGGCGATGCGTACGATGGCGTCGTACACCTCGGGGTGGGCGTCGAGGAAGGCGTGGGCACGCTGCTCCCACGTAGCATCTTCCGGCAGCGGCTCCGGCTCGGACGCCGGCGGCGGATCGAAGAGCGTTGGCGTGGCGATCATGACGGTACGAGGTCTTGCAGCGCACGGCGTGCTCGGCGGCGGATGCCCAGTCGCGTGCACCAGTTTCTGAGCGCGGTGGCGGGCACCCCCGCGATCTCGGCGGCCTCGGCGTGGGTGTGCCCGTCGCGGAAGAGCGCGAGGGCACGTCCCACAAGCGAGGGCGGGTAGCGCACCCGAATCGTCCGGCCGGTCTCGGCGTCGTGGTAGACGAGGCCCATCCCCCGCGACGCATGCGCCTCGGCCGGACGCTTCACCGGCTGCCGGTGCGTCACGCCGAGGCGCGACACCCATTCGGCGATGGTGCTCGGGTGCACACCGGTCGCGGTCTCGATGTCGGCCATCGGCGCGCCCGTGCGGTAGAGCGCCATCGCCTCCCCGACGACCCGGGCAGGCGTCTTGGTGCGCATCGTGACGCCGCTCACCGGATCGGTGTAGGTGTGAAGCACCGCTCTCGGCACCGGCACGGGCGGCGGCGCGGCGGCAGGAGCGGCCCACGGCGCGGGCGCGGGCGGCGCGGGCATGTCCTGCTCGATGCGGCAGGCCGTACGGTAGGACACCGGCGTGCGGCTTGCGCCGCGCTCCCACCACGCCTCGGCGCGGGCGTGGAAGACGACCAGCCGCCAGCCGGTCTCCATCTGCTGCTCGGCCCAGCGCATCCAGCGCGGGCGGCGGTCAACGTCCTCGCGCTTGAGGTCGCGCCGCTGTGGGATGGTCACGTCGGCCATGGCTCAGTTGCGGCTACGGGTGAGCGTTTCGAGCACGGGCGGCATCACGCCATCCCGCACCAACCGGGTGCGCCGCGCAGCCTTGCCGAAGACGAGCACCTGCTGTTCGTGGCGGGCAGCGTCCTCGACCAGCATCGGGGCGTGGAGGTAGTCCTCGAAGCTGTGGCCTGTCCAGAAGCCGAGGCACTTGGCCTGGTAGCGGTCTGCCCAGTAGGCGAGGTCGGCATTGCTCATCGGCTCGCCGCTGCCGAGGCGCTGGCGCATCGACTGGAACACGTCGTCGTCGGTGACGGGAGGAAGAGGTGCCCGGCGCTTCTTGCGCATCGGAACGACCACCACGAGCACCACAAGGGCCAGAAAAAGGAGCGTTGGCATGGTTCAAAAGGGAGGTGTACGGGGCCGATAAAGACCCCGTACGGGTTCAGCGGGAGAGGCCGGGCCAGATCTGGCACGCCACGTCCACGACTGCGCGGGCATCGTCGTGGTAGGCCGTCAGGTCGTAGGTGCGGCCCTCGCGGGCATCCTCGGCGGCGGCGGCACGGGTCTTGGCCATCTTCTTGACGGCCGCGTGCAGCCGGTCGTAGCTCGTCGGCAGCAGCGCTTCCACTGTCTCGCGGGCGGCCTTGGCCAGCTGCGCGAGCGTGATGCCGGACGACTCCGGCACTATCAGCACGAGCACGCCGTCGAGGCCGCGCTCTTCGAGCCAGCCCTTCACGAGCGAGCACATCAGCGCCGTCTCGCCGATCTGGACGAAGGGCTGCGTGCGCAGGATCAGGATGTCGTTCGGCTCCGGGCGGAGGCGTTCGACGGCGCGCACGACGCCCGCGCCGGACACGTCGACGACGGTGGTCTTGTAGGGGACGCGTTCGTCCGCCGGTGGGGCGAGGGTCTCAGGCATTGGGGCGAAGCTCCTCCGGGCGGCTGGACGGGTCGAGGATCTGCTCAGCGCGGGCCGCGTCGAGCTGGTCGGCGATGCTCGTGAGGGCATCGCGGAAGCGGGTGCCCATCATGTTGATCGCCACCGACGGGCTGCCCAGCAGGTGCGGCGAGGCGTAGAGCGCGCCCAGCGCAGCAGCGCGGTCAAGGAGCGTGTCGATCTGGTGCAGCGCCTCCCACTGCGCCTCGCCGTCGAGGTGCAGTTCCATGAGGGGGAGGTCGTCGAGGTCGTCGGCGTTTTCGACGGCGAAGCGATCGAGGCCAAAGAGGTCGTAGAGGGTGTCCTGCATCTCCTCAAGCAGACGGATGACCTCGGCGCGGATGTCGTTAGGGGTTGGGGACTGGTTCATGGCTTGCAGTTGGGGTTGAAGGGGCACGCCGGGCAGGTCTGCCAGAGGCGCACCCGAAGCGGATTGGTGGCGGCGAAGGGGCGGATGCGCTCGGCGGCGCAGCGGGAGAGCGGGATCTCGCCGAGGACGGGGCATGGCACGGACGTCGCGCCGTAGACCTCGATCACCCGCTGGCGCACGAGGTCGGTGCGCCCGGCGTACTTGCCTTTGAGCACCTGGCTGACGACGGCGGGCGAGTAGCCGAGCCGCTTGGCGACGGCCGTGCCGCTGGCCGCGTCGACGGCTTCGCGCAGCAGGCGCATCCAGTCGAGGGCGTCATCCATGGCGCACCTCCGCCTTCCGACGTCTGGGAGCGCTCACAACCGGGGCCGATGGCCCGGTGTCACGGATAAGGCGGTAGAGGCGGTAGCTGCCGGGCGTGCCATTGGGCTGACGGCGGCCCTCGTAGGCTAAGTACCGGGCCTTCCGAAGCTGGCTCACAAACTTCTCGGCGTTGCTCTGCGACATACCCGCCTGGGCGATGAGGTCGGGCACCGAAAAGACGCGCTTGATCCGAATGACCGTCCACGCGCGCTGCCTCGCGTCCGGCTCTGCAGGAGGAGGCTCGAATGATGGCGCAGTCGTGCCGCACTCGTACACGGCCATACGCCCGCGCAAAGCACCTTCTTGCTCCCCTACTCTCTCGATCTGCCCTGTCCTTAGCCAGAGCGCGATCGCGCGTTCAGCAGATGCGTGAGAAATGGCGGCCGTTGCCTCGACGTCGCGAGCAGTGAACCTTCCAAGGCTTATCATCGCCTGCCACGCCCGCTGTTGTGCGGTCGTTTTCATGCGGCGCGGCGGGTTACGGTGGGCGAAACGTGGTCGAGCCACAGCGGCGTCTTCTTGCCAAAATCCTCCAGCCCGATGCGGGCAAGCGCCGGGGAAGACGCCTTGGCCGCCGCCTCGATGCGCGAGATCGCGATCACGATGCGCCCGATGTTGGCCTCGCACCGGTCGTGCACATGCTGCACGAGGTCGTCGTCCACGGCTATCTCGCACAGCGTGTCGATTACGAGGCGCGTGTCGGGAAGCGTGAGGCCGGAGAACTCCACCCACTGGGTGAGGCGGCGCATGAATCGCCCGCCGCCGAGATTGCGAAGCCGCTTCTTGAACTCCTCCATCCCAACGAACACGACCGGCACGCCCGTCATGTCGTAGATGTCGCGGAGCGCGTCGATCATGTCCCCCCGCCCGCGCAGCAGGTAGTCGGCCTCGTCGACGATGATCGGGCGCTTCACGTCGGAGAGCGTCTCGATGATAGCGTCCATCATCTGCTGGCGGCGGCTCGACGTGGGCAACTGAAGCTCGCGGCAGAGCGCCTGCAGCATCGTCGTCATCGTCCATGCCGACGTGGCCCGCAGGAACATGGCGTTGAATCGCAGCGCCACGTCGACGATGACGGTGGACTTGCCCTCGCCGGGGCGGCCCCACAGGATGACCATGCCCTCCGTGCCCTGCGGCCGGTTGATGGCGTTGCCCATGGCGAGGCGGAAGCGGGTGACGTTGTCTGTCACGACCGTGGTATGTCTCATGGAAAACCTCTATCGGTTTTGGATGGTGAGAGACGTGGCCGCGCCGTAGACTTGCGGTGCGACCGTGAGATGGCGGGCGCGGGGTGCTTTCTCAGGGCAGACCCCGCGCTCGCCGGTTTGTGTTAGCTGGTGCCGGTGGCCGTCACGTACTCGGCCTCGAAGCGGTCGAGGAAGGCGGCGTCGGCGGCGTTGAGGCGTTCACCGCCCAATCGGCGGTCGCGCAGGTCGGCGTAGCGGTCGAAGTCGGTGTGGTAGATGCGCGGGCGGTTCGCGTCTTCGGCCATGAGCGCACGGGCGCGTTCCATCGCGTCGGCCTCCATCCGCGCCGCGAGGTCGCGGGCCTGCTGCTGCTCGGCCTCCCACGCCGCCGCTTGCGCCCGCTGCTCGTCGGTGATCGTGACCGGGCGGAGCGCCGGACGCGCCATCTGCTCCGCGCGCGCCTCCACGGCATCGGCGGCGGCCGCCAGCGCGGGCGTCTCGTGCGCCTCGGTGGGCGGCGGCAGCAGCTTCAGCCCGTCGGCAAAGGCCCGGCTCTCCAGAATCTCGCCCACGATGGTGGCGGGCTTCACCTCGCGCTGGAGCGCCTTGATCTCGCGCAGCCCGTCGGTCATGATCCGCCGCTGGCGCGTCTTGGCGCGGGCGGCCACGTCGGCCAGGCTGATGCCGGTGCGCTCGGGGTTCTCGGCGCAGCAGACGAACGTGCCGTCGGTGGTGAAGACGAACACCCGCCCGAGGTCGGCCTCGTCGTAGCGTACGGCCACATGCTCGCCCACGTACGCGCCCAGTTCCTCGTGCAGGTACACCGCGCCGTCCACCATCAGGCCCTTCTTCTGCACGACGCGCGTGCCGCTTCCCGGCGCCGTCTGCAGCAGCACGTCAAGCGCCCGCTCGTTTGTGATCCGCCGCACCGGCTCGCGCCACATCGCCGCCGCCTTGAACGGACTCATCCCCAGCGCCCCGTGCGTCTCGTGCTCGTAGATGCGGGCGCACCAGTCGTCGCAGAACGCCTGCAGTTCGTCCGCCGTCATCCGCACCTCCACCACCTCGCCGCGCTTCATCAGCCGGTCGGCGAAGCTCTGGCGCGACCGGATAGCCGAGCGTTCGGCCACATCGTGCCCCACATAGCCACTCGCCATCTCCAAGAGGCCGTGGCTGAAGGTCTTCAGCGCCCGCTCGATGTGGGGCTTCTCCCACGGCGAGAACGGCGTGCACAGCCGCTGCTGGATGCCGAGGCCGTGGATCACCGCCGTCACGTAGTTGGAGGCGTAGTCGGCTCCGTTGTCGGTCTTGACCTCCTCCGGCACGCCCCAGGCCAAGAGTGCCCGGCGCAACGTGGCCGCCACCGCCGTGCCCTTGCTTGTGCGGCTCACCCGAAGCACCAGCCGCCGCGTGAACACGTCGATGCAGCCAAGGATGGTGTGGCGCTTACCGTCGGCGAGCAGCACGTCGGCGGGCGTGGAGTCCATCTCCCACCGCTGGTTCAGCCGCACGATGCCCTCGCTGGCCGAGCCGAACGCGGCCATGTGCTTCGATCGCCACGCGTCGGGGTTGGAGAGCTTGAGGTACAGGCTGGCGTGGTCGGCCTTCCACGCGGCGAGGAACCGCTCGATGGCGCGGAGCTTGGGCAGTGCCGACTCGGGGAAGCGGGCGGCAAGGCCCATCTCGACGTGCCGCGCGGTCACATGCGGCGTCTCGGCCAGCATTGCCACCACGAAGTCTCGGACGGCCGGGTCGGCCTCGACGGTGCTCAGGTACACCCGCCGCCCACGCTTGCCGTAGGCCCCGCCGAGCGCCGCCGGGCCGGTGCACCGCAGCGCCTCCTGCCAGCGAGCGAGTGTGCGCCACGACACGCTCTCGCCAACCTGGGCGCGGACGTCGGCGGGCACGTCCACGTCGCCGCGCGTGTAGGCCAGCGCGAACGTCTCGGCGGCCTTGCGCTCGCTCACACCGAGCGTGCGTTGGAACGCGGCCATCCGGGCGAGCAGGTCGAGGCGAGCGGTCATTCGCGCCTGCTCCTTGGCGTCCAGCGTGGGGAGTTCCACGAGGGCTTCTTCGCGGCGGGCGTCCTCGGCGCGGGCGTCCAGTTTGGCCGTGAGGTCGAGGCGTGCGGCCACCGCACGGCCCGCCTCCGCCGCGTCGCTCGCGGCGTTCTTCGCCAAGGCGATGCGCACGTCTTCGGGGAGCTTGGCCACGCAGTACTCGACGCCGCCGCCCCGTCCAGCACGCGCCCGCGACGGCCACGATTCGCGCGTTGCACGCTTCCGCACAGCACGCTCTGTGATGCCCAGCACATCCACCAATTGGACGGCTGTCACGTGCTTCTGGAGTTCCGAGTTTGCGGGAGCCATGTTGCGAATCCGGGCAGGAGGGGTCGATTGCAGTTCCGAGTTGAGTTCCGAGTTAGAGCGTCTGAAGTCGGAACCGTCAGACCTGGTCGCGGCGGGCGCGGAGTTGGAGTTCTTCCGCTTCCATCCGGCGCTCGACGTCGCGGAGGTCGGCGCGGGCCTGGGCGACGCCGTCGGCGTCACCGCCTCGGTGCGCCACGAGGGCGTTGGCGATGGCGAGGCTCAGGTCGGCGGCCTCGTCGTTGAGGCACCCGTTGGCCTCAGTTGCCACCTTCACTCGCGTCAGGCGCAGGCCCGGCGGCAGCGCGAGCGTGGCCAGCCGGTAGTTCGAATACTCGGCGGCGAGGCGGTAGGCCAGCGCCATCAGGAAATGGCCCGACGGGATGGCCTTGCCCTGCGTCCACTGGTAGACGAGACTCTCGGAGCAGCCGGCGAGGCTGGCGAGCGTGGAGACGGGGAAGCTGTCTTCTCCCACGAGCTGGAGGAGGGCGAGATGGATCTGCCCCTTGGTGTGATCGGCGTGCGAGTAGCGCATCGGTTTTGCATCGTGGGGCGCATGACCGCCCCGTATCGTGAGGGAGGTCAGGCCGCGAGTGCCAGCGTGCGCGGCACATCCACGGGGTGCATTTCAGCCACCAGCCGGTTCATCGCCTCGGCATACTTCTCCGTCACTGCCCAATGCCCGTTAAGCATCTTGGAGAGAGCTGCTGGGTCAATCCCATTGCGACGCGCCCAATCTGCTTGTGTAGTTCTTGGGATCACGAGCGTGATCGCCGACTGGACGATCGCCGCCTGTGCTTCCGTCATCAGAGTCCGGGCGCTTACCGGATCGAAGCGACGGGGTGTATTTTGAGCCTTAGCCATTTTTGATGGATTGGGTTGCAGTCCAATCAAAAAGGTATCCCAAAACAGAGACGTATTGGTATGGAGGATCAAAAAAAATTGTTGGGCGCGACATGGCCTGACCGCCTGCGAGCCGCCATGGAGTTCGAGGGCTTCACTGTAGATGCCGATTTTGCCCGTTTTTTGGGGGTTTCACCCCAGACTCTGAGCAATTGGCTGCAGGGAAAGGTCAACCGGCCACCAAGCCTTCTTCTCCAAAAACTGGGAGATCTTCTCCCGCCCTACGGCCCCCTGTGGATGGTGAATGGGATAGGTGCCTGGCCGCGGCCGGGCACACCATACTTGCAACGTGAAGCGCAAAAACAGGCAGGTGACACAGGGTTGTCACAGGGGCTAACCGTTCATCACAGGGACGACGCTTCGCAGCACCCCATGGCCCTTGCTCTCCGCGACACCGTAAGCCTCACCCTCCTCACCGACGTCAAGGCGTCGGCGGGGCGTCTCGACCAAGGCACGGTCGTCTACGACGAGGGACAGCGCATCTCCGTCCATGTGCCTCGCTTCTTCCTGCGCCAACTCCTCGGCTTCGATCCGCCGGTCGAACTGGGCATCATGCGGGCCGACGGCGACAGCATGCGCCCGGTGTTTGAGGATGGCGACATGCTGCTCTATGTGCCGCGCCGTGACCTCGATGGCGACGGCAACTACATCGTTCTCGTCGGCGGGGAGGTCTACGCCAAGCGCTGCCAGCGCATTCCGGGCGGCGGCGTCAAAGTCATCAGCGCCAACAAGTCCGACGGCTACCAAGACTGGCACCTCGTGCCCAACCCGGACGCTGACGAAGACATGCCGCTGATCAACCAGCTCACGAATCGTCCGGTTACGTTCGTCGTAGCCGGGAAAATCGTCTGGCCGCAGCGCGACACCGGGCGCGTCCACGTCGAGCGCGTCGCCGACATCATCCGCACGATCCTCCGCGAAGGCCCCTCCCAATCCTACTGAACAGCCCCATGCGCCGCCTCCTTACCGCCATTCTTCTGTCTGCTGTTGTCGCCAGTCCTCTCGTCGCCCAGGATGTGGCAGGCTGGGGGAACACCCGCTGGGGTATGACCCCTGAGCAAGTTTTTGCCGCGCTCGATTCTCAAGCAGTCCGCTTAGATCCTCCTCGCGATTACACCGTGCGCGGCGAGGCTTGGTACGCGCTTGCTGAAGTACGGGGGCTCCAGATTGAGGGAGAGGATTACTATGCTCGCCTGATCTTCGACAGCACTCGCGAGCACCTTGCTGCTGTTGAAGTCAAGACTGTTCGCCTCAACCCATCAAACAGCATGCACATGTATCACGCGCTGCGGCAGGCCCTGACAGCCAAGTATGGGGCATTCTCGCTGGAGGACAATCGAGACTGGTTATCCAAAACCACGTGGATGCTTGACGGAACCATCATCGTCCTTCAACACGCCGTGTACCGTTCGTCAGGAAGCTCTCTGACGGTCTGGTACGAACCAAGACTCGCCGGGCGATCGAACGGGCTGTGACAAACCACGCGACGCCTCACCTCCGGTGACCCCGCGTTCGTGACAAACCATGCGACGTACGGCCCCGGCTCGTACAGCCTCTTTCAACGCCTGTTGAAACTACAAAAAGGCCCGTCCGCCCCATCACAGGGCGAGCGGGCCTTTTCCGTCAGAACGGCACTGTACAGGCCGAAGAGGGGCCTGCTGCATACGCTCTCGGCCTCCTCCGTCCCAGGTCATCCCACCACGTCTCACCTCATCCCACCACCAGACCGGGATCGTGTCAAACCACATGACGTGTTACAGCCATGTACCGGCGCGAACGGTTGTGCACGCTAACGGACGATTGTGCGCGATTTCATACGCCAATTCCGCTTGCTTGAACCGCTCCACGAGGCGCGAGACGAAGCCGTTGTGGTCGTCGGCGTGGGCGTAGGAGACGAACAGGTCGTACGGCTTCTCGTCGGCGACCTCCGGCGCGTGGGGCGTGGGGGCCGTTGCGGGAGGCGTCGCCGGGGCCAAGCCCATCCCTGCCACATCGACGGCCTGCGCGGTGTCCACGGGGTGCTGGCGAACGGAGGCGAGCAAGGTCGCGTCCCCGCCCAAGACCGCGAGCACGTCGGCGTTCTGCGTCGTGCCGTACTGGCGCAGATGGTCGAGAATTCGGGCAGAGACGCCTGCGAGAGGGGGCATACATCGCGCAGGTATCCTGATGAGAATATGGGACGGTATGACCTTTGGTCAACGCCTGCGTGCCACGCTTCGAGCGTGCGCCAGCCCCCTGCCCTCCCGCATCCTCGCCCGCCCTAGCAGCCGAGAACCGGACGAGAGGAGACGGGGACGTGCCTCCACGGCTGTCCCAGCTCTTTGAGAGCGTTGATGGCGTCGGCGTGTCCCTGCTCGGCGGCCTTCCGATACCACACCACCGCCTCCGTCATGTCCTTGGACACACCATAGCCGTTGTGATAGCACCAGCCGAGGATGCACTGCGCGGCGGCGTGTCCCTGCTCAGCGGCCTTCCGATACCACACCACCGCCTCCGTCATGTCCTTGGGCACACCATAGCCGTTGTGATAGCACACGCCGAGGAAGAACTGCGCGGCGGCGTGTCCCTGCTCGGCGGCCTTCCGATACCACACCGCTGCCTCCGTCATGTCCTTGGACACACCTGCGCCGTTGTAATAGCTGTTGCCGAGGTTGCACTGCGCGGCGGCGTGTCCCTGCTCGGCGGCCTTCCGATACCACACTGCCGCCTGCGCTGCGTTCTGCTCGACCCCAAGCCCTTTGTCGAGGCTGTACGCCCGCAGCAGTTGAAGCGACGCCTCGCCCATCCACGCCCCGGCTTCCCACAGCCGCGCCCCGCGTTCGATCTCCATCCCGTACCGCTCGGCGGCGATCCGCCCGGCGTTCCACTCCTCGTTCATCTTGCCCACTAGCACGGTCGCAGTGTCCACGAGGGCGTCGTAGTCGGGGCCGTCGCCCGTCTCCAGCCGTTCGGCGGGCACGGCGCGTAGGGCGGAAATGGCCGCCAGCACGTCGCCCCGCGCCAAGGCGTGGCGGGCGCGGTCGGCGGACTGGGAGGTCGAGGGCGCGGGAGGCGTGGGGCGTGCAGGGACTGGGGCGGACGTTCCGAGGGTGAGCCGCAACTTCCCCAAGAGGCGTTCCCGGTCGGTGCGCTGGTCGAACCCTCCGCGCAGTTTCGTGCCGTTCATGTACGGCAGGCGCTGGAGCGTATCGGGCAGAAGGTCGGCAGGGACGCTTTCGAGGCCGTGCACGAACACCGGAATGAGGGGAATGCCGCGTTCGAGCGCCGCCTCCAGTTCGTCGCGTACGTGGTCTATGGGGTCACGCAATCGTTGCCCCCACTTCGGGCCGATGACGGCAATCACCACCCGGCAATCTTTGAGGACGTGTTTCAGGTGCTCGCGGAAGTCCACGCCGAGCGGGATGTTGTCCACGTCCATAAAGACTCGCTCCTCGCCAAGTTGTCCGCAGAGAAAATCGTAGAGGTCTCCTGCCGGATACTCCGAGTCGTCACGCCGGTAGGAGATGAAAATGTCGGAGGCCATCGGAGCGCGGTGCAGGAACGTCCAACATACGAACGGCACATGCGGCGCATCAACCAAACGCTGCGTACCGGTCGGGCCAGAAAACGGGCGGGCGGCACCGCGAGGGCGGCGCATCGTGTGTATGTTCCACGCTGATTCTCTGCTTCACGCCCATGCGTCTCGTCGTGCTTCTGTGTTCCCTGCTCGTCGTGGTGCCGGTCGCCGCCCAACCCATGGCGACGGTGCAGCGCCCGTGCTCGTCGGTGGCGTCGCCTGCCGACCTTGCGCCTCTGGACACGCTTCCGCCGGGCACACGACTCGCGGTGAACGTCACGCTCGACATCCATGTGGAAACGCCCAAAGGCCTCAGCGATACCGAGTGGAAGGCGCTCAAGGGCAACGCCGAGCAGTTGGGCTTCTCGCAGTTCGAACCGATGTAAACGCCCAGCACCTACTGCCTGAGCATGCAATCTTTTTCATCACCTATCGTGCAATTACCATGCGCCTTATTTTCTTTATCGTCGCCCTGTGCGTCGTTACTGGTTGCCAGAAAAACGGCACGCCACCGTCTACCGCCTCCAACGATGCCGAACGACGGGACAGCGTTTTTGTGGGACGAACACGGCTCGAAACGTTCAGCGCCAAAACCGGCTCAGTGATTCTGCGCGGCTTCTCCGACGCAGGAACCCTACGCGCACAGTTCGGAACAACCTTGGACGTCCAAGCACAGGAGATGACCGATGCTTCGTCGGGCGAACGCGTCTCCGGGGTGATCGTCCGTATCAAAGACGACAACCCCTACAGCAGCGCAAGTGCGTCATATGTAGACGCAGACGAACTCACAGCGCTCGTCGAGGGGTTGGACTATGTGTCGCGGGTCAATGCCTCAAGCACCAAACTTGAAGACTTCCAAGCGGACTACCGCACCCGCGGCGACCTGACAGTTTCCGTCTACAGTTCCAACCGCGGGCGCGTTGAGGCCGCCGTTAAGAGTGGGACGATTGGCAGATCGACGGCATTCATCTCCATCGATCAACTGACCCAGTTTCGCAACCTGATCGTTCAGAGCAAAGCGCTTCTCGATTCAGCAGCGGCAGAGCCGGATTCGGCCTTGGCGATGCGCGATTCCGCCACCACGCGATAAGCCAAGGCCCTGCGTGGGCGAGCGACACGATCATGCCCGACGGAAGCGTGAGCGACGTGCAGATCCTTCTCTCCGACAACAGCGGTTTCGAAGCGCCGGTCCGAACGGCCATGTTGCAATGGCGCTTCGAACCTGCGGTGCAAGCAGGGAACCCGGTGCCTGTGTGGATGACCATCCCGCTCCGCTTTAGAAGAAACGAACTGGGCTGCACCGCTCGCTAATACGGTCGGCTACTCGTCTTCAAGATGCAGCGTGTCGGGGTCGTGGCGCAATCGGCGCAGCAGGTTTTCGTAGGTCAGCGTCCCGTTGGGTACGAACCGACCTTCTTCAGCGGCCTGTTGGATGCGCAGAACTTGAAGGTTGGGCTATTCGGGGAGGAAGACCTGCGGCGCAATGAGCTGTTTGCGCAACCCAGCACACGGGCGTGCCGGTAGTGGTGTTGCCGCGACGCCGCGCTGAGGCCAGGGGCTTGGAAGTAGGCTTTCAAGTAGCCTTCCGACAGATCGCGCACGCTCATCGCCCCCGGTACCTCGCCGAGCAGTTGGCGCACCATCAGCCGGTACGAGCGAATCGACGCGGGGCGAAGTTCGCTGCGGATCTCCAAGAACGCCTCGGCGGCATCGGCGAGGCTGTCGCTGCCCTTACGCTCCACGAACGGCGAATCGGTCCACGGGTCGTACTCGCCCATCAACCAGCGCCGCTGGAGCTTGGCAGCAATCTCGTCCGCCTGCTTCTTCATATGCGTGTGCAGCGCCACCGACTTGCGGCTGGGGCGGCGGGTGCAGTTGAGGACGCGCAGGTGATACCAGCCCTGAATCGTGATGGGGGCTGCCATATCGGGCGTATCGGGGTTCTTCTGCGCGAGCGGATGCGCAAGAACGAGAAACAGGGATCAAGGTAGAGATTACGGAGCCAAACCAAGCGTCACCTGAGGTGGAACAACGGGATTTCGCGTCTTCATGTTGGGTGGTTTTTGATGGGGTGCGCGTAGCGATTCAATACAGGGAGCGCTGGCTGTAGATTGACACAGCTTATTTGCTGACTCAACCTCCAATCGTTCTAGGTCTCCATACCTATGGCTTCACGCAAGACCTTTTCGCTGCTCGTCGCCACGGCTTTGCTGGGCATCGCGGCGCTGCTCACGGCGTGGTGGGCGCTGGACGTTTCGTGCGCGGGGCAGTTCACGTCCGGGTTCAGCGCGGGGGCGACGTGCGTGTCGGAGCGGCTGGTGCAGGGGGTCAACCTGCTTACGCTCGGCCAGCCGGAGGCCTCCAAGATCGTCCATCCCGGCCTGTTCGTGTGGGCGCGCGTGTTTGCGCTGGCGTTCGTGGCGCTCGGCGTGGCAGGGATCGCCTCGGAGCTTCGGGATCGGGGGCGCGAGTGGACACGGCGCGTGCGCTTCGGATGGCGGCGTGCCCGTGACAGGACGCAAACCGTCGTGATCGGCGGCGGCTGGGTGGGCGGGCCGCTGGCGCGAGAACGGGCGCAACAGGGCAACGCGGTGATGCTGCTCGTGCGCGCCCCCGACGATGCGCTGGTGATCGAGGCCGGGCGCTGCGGCGCGGTGGTGCAGACCGGCGACGCGCTGTCGGCCAACGTCCGGCGCGGCCTGCTGCTGCACGAGGCCGACGAGGTGTTCATCGCCACCGGCGACGACCGACGCAACCTCGACTTGCTCGGACGGCTTCTCGACGAGCACAAACGGCACCGGCTCGGCCATACGGTACGCTACTACGTCCACCTCGAACACCCGACGTTCGAGGCGCAGTTCACCGAACGCCTCGGCGTATCCAAGCCGCCCAAGTACGCGCACGTCGCAGCCTTCAGCGTGCCCGTACTCGCGGCGCAACACCTGCTGCTCGGCCCGCCCGGCTTTCCGTTTGCCGATCGCCCTGTTCCCAAAGACCCCGACGAGAAGCCGCCGGAGCCGCTCCTCTTCGACGAACGGCTCGTGGAGGGCGGCGTGGGGCCGCCGGTCGTGATCGTCGGGCTTGGCACGGTCGGGCAAGCTGTCGTGCTCGCCCTTGCCCGCTTCGGCCACTTCCCCGCCGGACGCCGCCTCCGAGTGACCGTTCTCACGCTCCCCGGCGACGACCCCGCCGCGCTGCTCGCGGCCCATCCCGGCCTCGGCGCGACGAACCCCGACGGCACGCCGCGCCACGCCCTCGCCCTTGGCGGCGACCGCTGGGCCGACGCTCCGGGCGATCCGGTGACGCACGCGCTCGACCTCGCGTTCGTGCCCGTGCCCAGCCCCGACCACGCGGACGTGTTCGACGCCGTGTTGGAAGCGGTGAAGCAGGCCGACGGCCCGGCTCGCGCCGCTGTCGTGTTCTGCGTGGAAGAGCGGCACAGCGCGTCGCTGCACACCTTCCCCGCCGTGCGGCTCCAAGAACGCCTCGCCCGGCACTTCTACCAAGACGGCCCCAAGCGCGAAGATGACTCTTGGTGCCCGCCCACGCGCAAGCGCAACTGTCCGTATGTGGTCGTCTACTCGCACCTGTCTGCCGAAGGCGGGCTGGAGGAGCTGCTGAAGGTGGGCGGCGACGCGGTGCAAGGAAGCCGCGCCTCGTTTCCGCTGCGGATCTTCGGGCAGCAACGCGCCGTCGCCACCCCCGAAGCGGCTACGCTCGCCACCGCCCGCGCCACCGGCGAGATCCTCGCCTTGGGCTACGCGGCCCTCGCCGAGCAGCACGCCCCCGACCGTGCCGCCACCGCCCAAGCCCGGGCGTTCAACCGCTCCAACTACGAGGCCGCGCTGTTCGCCCCCACGGTCTTCCGCACCCTCGGCATCACGTTCTCGGGCGTTCGAAAAGACAGCCTACTGGCCCATCCGGCGTTCGTCCGCTTTCGGCGTGCCCTCGATGAGGCGGTGAGATACGCCGAAGCTCCGACGACGCCGGAGTCCAGACGCCTGAAAGCCGCGGCGTTCCAGACGTTTACCGATGCCGTAGACGCCCTTCGCCCCGCAGGGTTGGAGTTGGAACGCATCGGCTGGATGCTGCACAACCGCTGGATGGGCGAGCGGCTCGTGGACGGCTGGCGCTACGGCCCCCGCAGCAACACGGCCAAGCAGCGCCGTACGTTTGTGCCGTGGGAGGAGATGGACCTCGACGAGCGCCTCTACGACTACCAGCAGTTCGTGACCTTCCTCGACGATATGGCCGCCAACAGCCGATACGCCCGCCTGCCCACCCGTGCCCGCGCCCTCCCCCCGCCGCCGCGCCGCCATGTCTGAACGCTCCGCCTACACGCCCCGCCCGCTCGACACCGACGGTGTGGCCCTCCCAGACGCCCTCGTGCCGCTCGTGGAGCACCTCGCCGAACACGTGCACGACGTGTGGGCCGAAGGGCGGCTCGCCGAGGGCTGGACGTACGGCCCCGCCCGAGACGACGTGCGCAAGACCCACCCCGGCCTCGTGCCCTACGCCGAGTTGAGCGAGGGCGAGAAGGCCTACGACCGCCGCACCGCCGAGGGCACCCTCCGCGCCGTCCTCGCGCTGGGCTATACGATGCACGCGCCCGAACGGTAGGCGCAGGCCGCTTCTCCTCCCTGCCTGCTACCTGGGCAACGGCATCAGGGCAGACGATGCGCTTCGGCGCATCGCCGTACGAGCATGCACGGAGCCGTCAACCGGATGAACGGCGTCGTCAACCCAACAGGCGCTGGGCACAGCGGCACGCGCCGGGTCTCGAAAAAAGACCCCCGCGCAAGGGTATGCGGCGGCGGCGGCGGACTCTATCCCAACGTCCCGCGTCTGCGAACGCGCCCGCCTGTCGTATTCCCCACTCCGATGCTCTCCCGCGTCTGGTCCAGCGCCGCCCTCGGCGTGGAGGCTCTTCCCATCGAAATCGAAACACACCTTGAACCCGGCCTGCCGCGCTACACGGTCGTCGGCCTCCCCGACGGAGCCGTGCGCGAGAGCCGCGACCGCGTCTGGGCGGCGCTCAAAAACACGGGCCTGCCGGTGCCTCGCGGCGTGGCCACCGTCAACCTCGCCCCCGCCGACGTGCGCAAGGAGGGCACGGCCTTCGACCTGCCGATTGCCGTCGGGCTGGCGGCGGCACAGCTGGGCACGCTGCCACCCGAGCGGCTCGACGAGGCGGCGGTGCTGGGCGAACTCGCCCTCGACGGTGCGGTGCGGCCCGTGCGGGGTGTGCTTCCGGCCGCGCTGCAGGCGCGACGCGACGGGCGGCGGCGCATCCTCGTGCCCCACGCCAATGCCGACGAGGCGGCGCTGGTGGACGGCCTCGACGTGTTCGGCGTGGCGACGCTTGCGGAGGCCGTCGGGGTGCTGAGCGGCTCGCTGCGGCTCGATCCCGTGCGGCGCGACGCCCGGCAGCGTTTCGACGTGGCTGCAACGCCCGGCCTCGACTTCGCCGACGTGAAGGGGCAAGAGTTGGCCAAGCGAGCGCTCGAAGTGGCGGCGGCGGGCGGGCACAACGTCCTGTTTGCCGGGCCACCGGGGTCAGGCAAGACGATGCTCGCCCGCCGGTTGCCGTCCATTCTCCCGCCGCTGGCGCTCGACGAGGCGCTGGAGACAACGGCCGTACACTCGGTGGGCGGACGCCTCGGGCACGCGGGCCTTGTGGCGGTGCGGCCGTTTCGAGCGCCGCACCACACCATCTCCGACGCGGGGTTGTGCGGCGGGGGCGCGCCGCCGCTGCCCGGCGAGATCAGCCTCGCGCACCACGGCGTACTTTTCCTCGACGAGCTGCCCGAATTCCGACGGCAGGTGCTCGACGTGCTCCGCCAGCCGCTCGAAGAGGGTGCCATCACGCTCGCCCGCGCCCGCTACGCCGTCGAGTACCCGGCGCGGTTTATGCTTGTCGCTGCGATGAATCCGTGCCCGTGCGGCCATGCGGGCGACGCCTCGCGGGCGTGCACATGCGGCCCGGCGCTGGTGTCGCGCTACCTCGCCCGGCTGTCCGGCCCGCTCCTCGACCGGATCGACGTGCAGGTGGACGTGCCCGCCGTGCCGGTGTCCGACCTCGCCCGTCGCGGTGTGGCGGAACCAAGCGCAGCCATACGCAAGCGCGTCGTGGCCGCCCGCGAGCGGCAGGCGGAGCGGTTTGCCGGGCTGGGCTTCCGCACCAACGCCGCGATGGATGCCAAAGCCGTCCACCGCTTCTGCGCCCTCGACGACGCCTCGCAAGCGCTCTTGGTGGCCGCCGTGCAGCGGCTCGGACTGTCGGCGCGGGCGTTCGACCGGCTGCGTAAACTCGCCCGCACCATCGCCGACTTGGCCGCGTCCGATGCGATCCGCCCCGAACATCTGGCCGAGGCCATCCAGTACCGCAGCCTCGACCGCCAACGCTGGGTGGGGTGATGGGTGACGGCCTGGCGAAGATCGCCGCCGAGACGTGCCGGGGGCATCGACGCTGTACCCGGCAGCCCCCCCTCGTCACCCCATCCGGGCTTCGAAATCGTCCATCAACGCCACCAGCGCCTCTACACCCTCTTGAGGCATGGCGTTGTAGAGGCTGGCGCGGATGCCGCCGACCGTCCGGTAGCCCTTCAGCCCGATCATCCCTCGACGCTCGGATTCCTTCAGAAACGCGGCTTCCAACTCCTCCGACGGCAGACGGAACGTGACGTTCATCCGGCTGCGCCATGCGGGTGCGGCGGTGCCTCGGTAGAAATCCGTCCGATCAATCCGTTCGTACAGCAACCCGGCGCGGGCAGCCGCTCGGCGATCCATCTCCGCCAGCCCTCCCTGCCGTTCGATCCACCGCAGCACCTTCTCCGTGAGGTAGACCGAGAGCGCGGGCGGGGTGTTGTAGAGCGCTCCGGTGTGGCTGGCGTAGTCGAGCATTGCCGGGAGGCCCGTTTGCAGCGACACCGGGCGGTTACGCAGCAGATCGTCGCGAAGCAGCACGAGCGCGACGCCCGCCGGGCCGAGGTTCTTCTGCGCCCCCGCATAAAGCATGCTGTAGCGCGTCGTGTCGAGCGGTCGGGACAGAAAATCCGACGAGGCGTCGCAGACAACCGGGATGGATCCTGCATGCACGTCGTCCAGCAGCTCCGTGCCGTAGATCGTGTTGTTGGACGTGAAATGCAGATAGGCCGCGCCGCGGGGCATGTCCCACAACGCCGGGTCTGGGATGCGGTCGAAGCCGGTGGACTCGCTCGACGCGGCCACACGCAGTTCCGCGCCGCGTACCGATGCGACCTTTTGCGCCTCAGCTATGGCCTTCGTTGCCCAAACGCCCGTGTTGACGTACGCGGCGGTTTGGCCGGAGCCGAGCAGATTGAGCGGCACCTGGTAGAACTGCATCGACGCGCCGCCGGTGAGAAAGAGCACATGCCAGTCTTCCTCAAGACCGAGCAGCCGCCGGAGTGCGTCTACGGCGGAATCGTGAACGGCAGCGTACGGTTTGGAGCGGTGCGACACCTCGAAGAGCGCCGCCCCAAGGCCGGGGTACGTCGGGAGTTCGTCGCGGAGTTCGAGCAGAACCTCTTCGGGAAGCGAGGCCGGACCGGCGGAGAAGTTGTAGGCGCGCAAAGGGTGAAGGGCGTAGGAGGAACCGGGCAAAGGAAAAATACGGAGATGTCGGCTGGGGCCTACGGCAAATGCCCCGTTCTCCATCCGCTCGGTACTTCACCGGCACCCGCCGTCCATCGCAAGAGCAATGGTGCGCACCTGCGCGGTGTCCACGGCGGTGTAGAAGTGAAAATGCTTGCCGTCGTGCCGAAAGACCGTCGGCTTGTGCGCATGCTCGGCGTCAATCGTTCCCGGCGGCCCGACGCGCAGGATCGGGTTGCCGGCGTACGGCCGCCATCCGTACGGGAAGGCCTCCGCCGTCGTCCATGCGAGGCCGTCCTGCGCGTGCGTCCGGTCCCACGAGTAGTAGGCCATGTACCAGCGGTCGCCCACGCGGTACACCGACGGATCGCCCGCCCGTCCCATCGCGTCCCACGTGCCCGGTGTCGGGGTGCCGCCCAGGAGCGGCGAGCGCGCATCGTCCACCGTCCAGCGCCGCAAATCCGTCGAGGTGGCGAGGCCGATAAACTCCTCGTGGTGGCCGCCAATCACCCCCGATGCGTTGAAGAACATCACATAGCGCTCGCCGTCGCGGACGATCATCGGCCGCCACGCCGCTTCGTTGCGCCAGCCGTCGCCCGAGGGCGCGACCATCGGGTTGAGCGGATCGGGCGTCCAGTCGACCAGATTCGTCGACGTGGCGTGGCCGATGGTTTTGGTACCCTTCTCGTAGCCGGCTTCGGTCGTGGAGATGTAGAAGAGGTGGTAAAGGCCGCCCTCACGCATCAGAAACGGCCCGGTAGCCCCGGTCACGTCGCCGCGAAACACCGGATTGCGCGGGTCTTTCGTCCATGTCCGCCCGTCGGCGCTCCACGCAAGGCCGAGGTGCGGGGCGGTCACCTTGGCATAGCCGTAGCCGGTGGTGCCGGGCTTGCGCCCGTACCCAACGTACAGCATTCCGTACCGGCGCGCCGCCGCATCGTACCACACGGTCGGCGATTCGACCATCCCAGCGTCCCACGCATCGCCTTCGCCAAGGCCGAGCACCCGTCCGCACTTTTCGAGGCGGCTGCCGGGCGTCGGGGCATCGGGGCGCAGCGGGGCGGACTGGCAGGCGGCCAAGAATACGGCGGAGGCAACAAGCAGGCGGCGCATGGGCGTAAGGGAAAAGCGTCCCCCAAGGTCGCACCGCCGCCGTTTCAAAACAAGCAGCAACGAGCGAAACACCCGGCCATACGGGTGCGTGTTCAGAACGGGTGCACGAGCAGACCGCTGCGGAGCTTCGGCTCGAACCATGTAGACTTCGGCGGCATCAGCTCGCCCGCGTCGGAGACGGCGAGGAGATCGGCCATCGCGGTCGGATGCATCGCAAACGCGACCGCCGCGTGGCCCTCTGCGCGGAGCGCATCCACGCGGCGCTCCAGTTCGTCCGTCCCACGAATCCCGCCCACAAACTCCAGCCGACGATCCGTCCGGGCGTCTTCGATGCCGAGGATCGGCGCGAGCACGAACTCGGCCAGCCGGGCCACGTCGAGGCGGGCCGCCACGTCGGAGGAGTCCGTTTCGGGCAGCACGATCCCCAGCCACCTTCCGTCGCCGAGGTACACCGAGACGTCGCCGGGGCGCACGGGCTGCGGTGAAGCGTCGTCGGTCGCGACCAACCGTGTGCGCACGTCGGCCTCAAACGCCTCCGGCACATCCGTCACGATGCGGTGGTACGGGAGGATGCGCATCGACCCCACCGGGAACAGGACGGCGGGGAAACGTGCGGCCTCAGCGTTCTGCCCGTCGAGAGCGTGGAACGCGCGGCTGGCAGCCTTGCATCGGTGGTGCCCGTCGGCGACGTACACCTGCGGGACGGCCGCGAAGGCGTCGAGGAGCGCCGCGCCGGCGGCCTCGTCGAAGCGCCAGAGCGTGTGCTCGACGGTTTCGCCGGGCACGCCCGCCGCCGCGGCCTTGAAGGCGTAGAGCGGCGGCGTCTGCTGCACCGCATCGAGCGCCTCGGCCACGCGGGCCTCGTCGCGAAAGGCGAGCATCACCGGCTCAGCATGGGCCATTTGGGCAAGCAGATGGCGCGTCCGGTCGTCCTCCTTGTCCGGGCGGGTCAGCTCGTGGCGAACGATGCGCCCCGCGTCGTAGTCTTCCACCGAAACGCATCCGAAAATCCCCGTCATCGCTCGCCCACGCCACGCGAGGCGGTAGGCGTAGAGGCCGGGTTGATCGTCAGGGACGAGTTCGCCCGTCGTCACCATCGCAATCAGGTTGGCGGCCCCGGCCTCGTACACGGCGTCGGCGTGCTCGTCGGTGCCGGGCGGCAGCGTGGCGTCGGGGCGGACGACCCGCAGGAACGATGCCGGGTTATCGGCGAGCATCGTGCGCGCTTCGGCGGCGGAGACGACGTCGTAGGGAACGCACGCCACCTGCTCGGCCAGAGCGGCGGTACGGGGGCGAAGCGCGCGGAAGGAATGCAGCAGGTTCATCGGTCGGCGGGGTATGGGGCAGATAGAACCCTCCCGCCTCCGCTGTTCCTTCTTCGCGGCAAACGCAGATCGGATGAAGACGATGAAAGGGCTTTCCGGAACGAACCGGCAGCACCCGACCTTTGGCGCTGCGAATGCCCTTGTTTTTTCGTTTATGACCGCCTCCACCCGCAACGCCCTGCTGGCGCTCGTGGCCCTCGTTCTCGCCGTCGGTGCGGCGGGCGCGTGGTACGTCTTCGGCTCCATCACCCCGAACTACAGCGACGATGCCAAGCGTGGCGTCAAAATTCCGCCCGGCGCGGCGTTCTCGCAGATTGTGGACAGCCTCGATGCGGCGGGCATTATCAAGAGCCGCAGCCGGTTCGAGAACCTTGCCCAGTGGACGGGCTGGGCGCGCCAACTCGATGCCGGCTACTACGAAGTGCCGGAGGGCATGTCGGCCTACGACCTGCTGGGCAAGCTGCGGCGCGGCGAGCAGTCGTACGTCAAGGTAACCGTACCGCCGGGCGTCACGCTCGACCGTCTTGCGGCCGTGGCCGGTCGCAACCTCTACGCCGGTCCGGACGGGATGAAGCGGGCGCTCACGTCCGACAGCCTTGCCCGCGCCCTCGACACGGAGCAGCGCGACCTGCTCGGCTTTATGCTGCCCGACACCTACTACTTCTTCTGGCTCGATAGCCCGAACAGGGTGGTGAAGACGATCAAGGAGAAGTTCGACGACCTCGTGCGCGAAAACGGCCCGCAACCCGACGGCCTCACCAACGCGCAGGTCGCCACGATGGCGAGCATCGTGGAATGGGAGACGAGTTGCCCCGGCGAACGTCCGATTGTGGCCGAAACCTACCTCAACCGCTACCGGATTGGGATGCCGCTGCAGGCCGACCCGACCGTCCAATATGCTATTCTGGAGCGCGAAGGGGCGAAACGTCGGCTGCTGTTCGTGGACTACCGCATCCAACATCCGTACAACACCTACCTGTTTAAAGGCCTGCCACCGGGGCCGGTGACCAACCCCGCCGCCAGCGCCGTCAAGGCCGTGCTCAAACCCGACACGAACGACTACCTGTATTTCGTCGCCAAGGGCGACGGTTGCCATACGTTCTCTCGCACCCTTGCCGAGCACCAGCGCGCCGCCGAGGACTTCTACCGGCTGATGCGCGAGCGCCGCGCCGCCCAACGCGCCGACAGCACGGGGTGAGGCGGCGGGAGGAACCAACATCAAAGGCCAAGTTCCAAGGCGTTTGGACTTCCGCGCTCCCACTTCGCCTCTCGGCCCTTCCCCCGATGCCCGTGCTCGACCACGCCGCCGTCCGCGCGCTCTTTCCGCACACCGCCGCGCAGACCTACCTCAACCACGCCGCCACCGGCGTGTACTCCACCCGCGTCGTCGATGCGCTGGAGGCCGATATCGCCGACCGGCACGGGCGAGCCGTCGACAACTTCGCGCAGGTCTTGCCCCAAACCGAGGCCGCTCTCGACCGTCTCGCCCGAAGCCTCGGCACCGTCCGCGACCGCGTCGAGTTCACGGCCAACACCACCGAAGCCCTCTCCGTACTCGCCGAGGGGTTGGACTGGCAGCCCGGCGACCGCATCGCCCTGCCCGCCTGCGAGTTTCCGGCCAACGTCTACCCGTTCCTCCACCTCGAACGCAAGGGCGTCGGGGTGGACTTCATTCCTCACCGCGACGGCACGTTCTCCCTCGACGACGTCGCCGCCGTGCTCACCCCCCGCACCCGGCTCGTCACCGTCTCATGGGTGCAGTTTCTGTCCGGCTTTCGGGTCGATGTGGCCGCCCTCGCCGACCTCGTCCACGCCCACGGGGCACTGCTCGCCGTCGATGCCATTCAAGGCCACGGCGTGTTGCAGTTGGACGCCGTTCGTTCCGGCGTGGATTTCCTCGCGGGCGGGGCGCAAAAGTGGTGGATGGGGCCTCAGGGCATCGGCTACCTCTACCTCACCGAGGCCGTGCAGGAACGCATCACCCCGCGCGCAGGCTGGCTCAACGTGCCGGTCAAGTGGGACGATTTCTTCGCCTACGACCTGCGGTTCCACCCCGACGCCCGTCGCTTCCGCCTTGGCACGCTCAACCACATGGGCGCGCTGGGTTTCGGCGCGGCGCTCAAACAGGTGGAGGATTTCGGCCCCGACGCCATCGAGGCGCATGTACTCGGCCTGTCGCGGCGACTCCGCGAGAACCTCGACCGACTCGGCCTCGCGTGCTACGGCTCCGACGACGAGGCGCACGCCTCCGGGATCGTCACCTTCCGCCACCCGCGCCCCGACGCGCTCGTTGAGGCGCTGGCGAGCGAGCGAATCACGGTCTCGGCCCGCAACCGACTCGTGCGCGTCTCGCCGACATGGACCAACACCGACGACGACCTTGCGCGGATGCTCGATGCCGTGCAGCGGTTCGGCTAAACGCCGCACCCTGACAAGACATCGGCCCTGCCAGGGTGCGCAAAAGTAGACCCGGCAGGGTTTGAACCTGCGACCAAGAGATTATGAGTCCCCTGCTCTAACCACTGAGCTACGGGTCCAGCGGAAAGGGTTCATAAGCGTTCGCCAACAACCTGTTCCACGGATGCATCCGAAGGACTTGGCCGGCGCAAACCCCTGCCCCACGGACTGAGCCGTCAGGCGTTCTCTCGTCGCCGATAGACCATTGCCACCACGCCGGACGACAGTGCCCGGGCTTCGGCAAGGGCAAACGTGGCCGGAACCGCGCCGAAGAGCCGTTTGCCTTCGCCCAGTGTCAGCGGGTAGACGAGCAACCGAAGTTCGTCTACCCGATCGTATTCGAGCAGCGTTTGGACAAGCTCGGCGCTGCCGTAGACGAGCAGGTCGCCACCCGGCTCCGCGACGAGGGCACGAACGGCCTCGGGCACATCGTCGCCCAACGAACGGGCGTTCCAGCCGATGCGCTCGAAGTCGGCGGGTGCGAGCGTCGTGGTGGCGACGTACTTGGGCAGCGCGTTGATCCACGGCGCACCTTCGTCCGGCGAGTCGGGCCACGCCGCAGCGAACATCTCGTAGGTATGCCGCCCCAAAAGCAGCGCCTCAACCGGCTTGGATTCTTCGGTCTTGAAGGCTGCCACGTCGTCGTTCCAATACGGGAACGTCCACGACGGGTTCTCCATCACGCCGTCGAGCGAGAGGAATTCGGAAACAACAACGCGGCGACGCTCGGCGGGCATCCGGGTAAGGGTTGGGTGGATGCCGGACAAGATCGGCACGGAAGGGTGTCGGTCGTCTGTCACTCCGGATTCCAACCGTAGTTACGACCCCACGTTCACCCGAAACACGACTCGGCGCTGGCGCGACGGCTCGGAACTGGCGTCCACGCCCGCTCCACGCGTGGCAAACCGCTCGGCTTTGGCACCGGCGGCGACCAGCCGTTCAACCGTACGTTCGGCGCGGATTTGACTGAGCGCTTGGTTCTCGGCATCGGTGCCTTCGGGGCTGGCGTAGCCTGTCACCTCGGCGCGGTAGGCTGTGCCGGTCGCGGCGGCCAAGCGTTCGAGCTCGGCGAAGTCCGCCGCCGCCGCCGCAAAGCCCGTCGGCTCGGAGGAGTTGCTGGCAAAAACGAGTTGGGTGGCGTTGAGCCGTGCGGCGATCTGCCGCATCTGCGCCCGTTCGGCCGCGAAGTCTCGCACAATCGCTACCTCGCGCACGCCGTCTACATACGGCCCTTCGCGCCTGGCCTTCTCCACAAACGAGGCGTCGGGGCGGCCGCCCACGACGAGCGTGTCGCCGCGCACGGCGAGCGTCACCGTCGACGGTGCATTGAGCAGCCGGGAGGCGCGGGCCGCCACAAACGTCGGCTCAAGAGAGACGAACGGCCGCAGCGCCCACTCGACCGGCCTGTTCTTCCACCGCGAAGCGGACACAACCGCTTGCGCGTTGAGGGCCAGAGGATCGCGCAGGCCCTCGACGTGGCCTGTGCCGCCGGTGCGGCGCGCCTCGGTCACGACCACGCCGGGCGTCGCCCGCAGCCGCGCCACCGCGTCGCGCCAAGCCCAAGCCCGCCACGCCGACAGGCCGATCCAGCCGACGAGCGCCAGCGCGGCCAGCACCAGCACCGTTTTGGCGAACGGATTCAGCCCCTTGCGCGTCTCGCGCAGTTGCCGGGTAAGCGCCATCGCCAGCGCCGGGCGCGCCGGGTCGAGCGGCACCGCGCCGGGCGGTTGGGCCAGTTCGCGCCCGTATTTCAGGTGCACGCCCTCCACCACCTCGGCAAGCGTGCCGCGCAGTTCCGGCGGCGGCACGCCCCGCACCACCGCCGCCACATAGGCCGACGGCCCGGCCTCAATCCAAACCTCCATCTCGCCCATCTGCAAACGCCCCAACGTGTCCGACGACGCGCCGAGGGTGTCGTGGGCAAAGTCGCGGATGGCCGTGAGCATCCCGGCAAAAAGCTGTGCGTCCGGCTCCGGCACGTCGTCGGCCACCACATGCAGGTGCGGAAGCCCCGTCTCTCGGTCGATCAAGAAGACCTGCTCCACCCGGTATTGGAGCATGTGAGAGAGCGCGATCTCCGAAAACGGACGCCCCGTGCGGGCCGCCTCCACGCGCCACCCGACCGATTGCAGCGACAGCGACCGCTCCATCGTCTGGTTGATCGATGACGTCATCGAGCGCATGGCGTCCGTCACCGCCCGTCGTATGGCCGGGCCGATGATCGGAAAGATGGCTTCGGCCACCGGCTCCGGATCCTCGCGCACGGCCACCTGCAGCGACTGCCGCACGGTAGGTGCAAGGGCCGTAGCCAAACGAGGCCCTTGACGGTCGTTCTCCACGACCGCGTCGGGAAGCGCCTCGGCCACGGCATCGGCGGCCAGCCCCTGCCCTTTCTGTTCGAGAAGGCGAAGGCGGCGGCGCAGCCGGGCGATTTCCGCCTGCTCCGGCCCCACAAGCAACGCGCGCAGTTGGGCGAGGTCATCCGGCAGCGGCCCAAGCGACCCCAGCACCTGCCAATCCGAAGCCTCCGGCGCAGCCGCGTCCGAGGCTTCGGCAACCAGACCTGTCGAGTCGGTCACGTCCCATTCCGGTGCATCCAACAAAGGCGCAGCGGAATCGGCAGCAGAGACGTCCTCGGGGGACGTCTCTACGTCGTCATCGGCGCGGGGACGCTCGTCGGCGGCGGCGCGGATGGGTTCGTCGGCGGTCGGTTCCACGGGCGCGATCAGACGTCGCTGGCGGCCTCGGACGAGCCGCGCAGCCGCTGGGCAAGATGATCGAACAACTCGGCGAGGAGCGCCCGGTCGGCCTTGTCGCGAGACAGTCCGTCGGTGAGGCGGTCGACGGTGGCCGAGAGCGTGCGCACCGTCTCGTCCTGCGCATCGGCGCGGGCGGTGTGGGTTGCGTTCAGGTCCGCACGAGCCGCTTCGTTGGTTGTGGCAACGTCGGAAAGGGCCGATCGGAGCGCGTCGGTGGCGGCGTCGTGGGTGGCCTGTTGGGCGTGAAAACGAGCGGTGGTGTCGTCGCGGAGCGTGTCGAGGCGTCCGCCAAGGGCATCGGCGCGGTCGGCAAGCGTGCGTTCCAGCGCAGCGAGACGGGTAGAAAGGTCGGTTTCGAGCGCAGCGAAGCGATGTTCAAACGTCTCGACCTGCTGTCCGAAGAGGATGCTTCGGATGCGGGCGAGGTTCTCGGCATCGGGCGACGGCGCGGCCGTCGGGGAGACAGGGGGAGGTGGCAGCCCCGGGGCGTTGGAATCGGAGAGAAGCGCGTCCATGTCCATAAGCTCAGCTCGAAGAAGCCCAAAGCTGGAAAGATCGGGCACAGTGCCCGGCATCGGTACACCCGGCAAAAGTCGGGCCGTGCAGCGCGAAGGCAAACAGGATTTTCTCGCACCAAGATGTCTCAGGGTGGTACATTCACGAATCCAACGTCGTATATTGCCCGCGATTCGTTTTCGAATGTATCAAAAAACAACACGGCCTCCCGTCCCGATGCTGCCTTCGCACCTTCCTCGCAAGATCTGCCTTGTCGGCGCGTCGGCCGTCGGCAAGACCAGCTTGGTGAGCCGGTTTGTCCACGGGGTGTTCTCGGAGCGCTACCTGACGACGATTGGCGTGAAGGTGGATCGCAAAACGGTGGAGGTGGGCGCAGCGCCTATCGACCTTGTCGTGTGGGATCTCAACGGCGAGGATCGTTTCCAAACCTTTCAAACCGAGCGGCTTCGCGGGGCTGCTGGCTATCTGCTCGTGGCCGACGGAACGCGCCGTGCCACGCTGACCGAAGCCGCAGGCCTGCGCCGCCGCATCGAAGAGGCGTACGGTCCACTTCCGTATGTGGTAGTGCTCAACAAGGCCGACCTCTCCACGGAGTGGGACGTACCGCCCGACGCTGCCGACACCTTCCCGGGCCACATTGCGCTTGTGCTTACGAGTGCCCGAACCGGCGAAGGTGTTGACGACGCTTTCACCCGGCTCGCCCAGCATCTCGTCTGAAACGCGCCTTTCCGCTCTCCTATGGGTCGCACCGCTATCCGCCGCTTCCCCGTGCCGCTATCTCCGCTTCCGGACTCTGCCAGCCAGATCGCCACGCTGCTGGGCGGTGCGTTGCTGCGCCCGTTGCCTTCGGGACGCTTCGCCGTTACCGGAGACACTCCTGCGTGGTTTACGACGCTCTGGCCCGGCCTTGACGACACGCGCGCCGACTTGCGGGCCGTCTCGCTTTTTCTCGACGCCTTCCTCGCCGACGCCGACGACTTCTGGCTTGGGCATGCCCCTGGCCCGCTCGCCTCGGGCGTATGGACCGAAACCGCCCCCGACGGCTCGGAGGTGATCCTGGAAGCCCTTGCCCTCCGCCTCGATTCCGGCCCGCTGCTGCTGCTGCGCCCGCCCGCCATTCCCTTCGACGCTTACCGCCACGCGCTTCAGCAGAGCCGCGAACAAGCCTTGGCCTTCGAAGCCCTCCGCCGCGACTTTCAGCAGCACGAGGACGCGATCTCCTGCCTCCTTCACGACCTTGGTACGCCGCTCGCCTCGCTTCGGGCCAGCCTTGAATTCTTGCGGCAAGACGGGTTTGTGGCCGAACCCGGCCTCGAACTGCACAGCATCGCCCAATCCCAAGTCGACCGGATGCAAGCGTATGTGCGCGGCTTCCTCGACGCGGTACTGGCGCAACAGCGCCCGCCTGCGCCTCTCGACGGGCCGTTTCCCGATGTGCGCGAGGCGGTCAAAGCCATGCTGGCCTCGTTTGGCGCTACGGCCCGGCAGAAGAATGTCCATCTGCTTTTCGAAGACCACACCGATGCCACTACGGCACCGCTGGTGGTAGGCGAACGGGTGCGCCTCGAACGCGTCGTTGCCAACCTGCTCGATAATGCCCTGCGCCACACCCCGCCCGGCTCCACCGTCCGCATGGCCCTCAACACCCTGCCCCACCGCATCTGTCTCACGGTGACGGACGAAGGCATGGGCGTACCCGAAGCCTTTCGCCCGATGCTGTTTCGCCGCTTCAGCCGCGGCCCTGGCGCGAGCGGCGCAGCGGGCCTCGGCCTCTATTTCTGCCGCACCACCATCGAAAGTTGGGGCGGAAGCATCGTGCACCTTCCCTCCCCCGAAGGCGGCGCGGCCTTTCGCTGCTGCTGGGCCCGCCCCACGCTTGCCGTCGCCTCCCTTCCCTCCGAACCCGTATGAGCGCCCCCATCCGCTGCTTCGTCATGGAAGACGACCGCGCCTACGCGTCGGTGCTTCGCTACCAGCTTGAACGCATCCCCAGCCTTCGCGTGGACGTGTTCAGCCGGGGTGAGACCGCACTTGCCGAACTCAATGGCGACGTCCACCTCGTCGTGCTTGACCTCATCATGGCCGGTCAAGGCGGCCTCGAAACACTCCGTCAGCTGCGGGAGCGCCGCCCCGACCTCGCCATCCTCGTGCTTTCGGCTCAGATCGACGTCTCGGTGGCCGTCGAGGCGGTGCGCCTTGGCGCGTACGACTACATCACCAAGGGCCAAGACGACCTGCACAAGGTGCAGCGCGTGGCCGAACATGTGGCCGAGCGCTACCGCCTGCGCTCGGAATTGGCCTGCCTCCGGGCACGCTTCGACGACGGCACGAACGCCGCGCTGCTGGGCGAAAGTCCCGCGATGCAAAAGGTATATGTGCTCGTGGACAAAGCCATCCAGAACGATTCGGTGTATGTGGGCTTGTCGGGCGAACCCGGAACGGGCAAAGAGCTGACCGCCCGCACGATTCACTACGCTGGCCCGCGTCGTGCCCACCCCTTCCTGACCCTCGCCTGCGCCGTTGCCCCCGACGAAGGCCTCGAAGTCGCCCTCTTTGGCCTTGAGCGCGGGCCGGACGATCAGCCCCAACCCGGCCTGCTCGAACAAGCCGCCGAAGGCACGCTGGTACTCGACGAGATCGCAGAACTGGGCCGCCCAACGCAAAACCGCTTGCTCGCGGCTCTGCGGGAGGGGTCGTTTGTACGCATCGGCGGACGCACGCGCCAAACGCTGACCGCCCGGCTGATTGCCACCAGCACCCGCGACGCGGAGACGCTGGTGCGCGAAGGCCTCGTCCGCGAAGAGCTGGTTGATCGCGTGTTTGACCTGAGCATCCCGCTGCCGCCGCTGCGCGAGCGCGCCAACGACGCGGTGCTGCTGGCCGAACAGTTCCGCCGAGGCTACCTCGAACGCCATCCCGACCTCGCGCCCCGCCCCTTCTCCACGCCTGCCAAGCGCGTAGTGCTCGACCATGCGTGGCCCGGCAACGTCAAAGCGCTCAAAAACGCGGTGGAACGGGCACTCCTGCTTGCCGACGGTCCCGCCATCGAAGTCACCGACCTGATCACCCCCGACGACGCCGACGCGCACGGGCGCACCCACCGGGGCGTCCGCCCCCTCGAAGACGTCAAGCGCGACGCGGTCGCCGAGGCCTTGCGGGTGTTCAACGGCAACATCCAGCGGGCTGCACAGGCGCTCGGCATCACCCGCTCCACCCTCTACCGCTACATGGAACGCTTCGAGCTTGAAGGCCGGTCCGTTTCGTAACGCCTTGCCCCCCGTTCTGGGCTCCTGCCCTGCCCCCCCGGCAGCAGCCCGAACGACGTACAGCCTGCCGAGACCTCATCCCTGAGAGGCCCGGCGGGCTGTGCGTGTGTAAGGAGTAGGCTGTCTCTGACTTGAAGACCCAACGTGGAGGCGGCTACCCGTCTGAAACGCACGCCGCCCGGCACCCACGAGCGAACGAACCTGCAATCGACGGTGTCTTCACCGCACGACGTCTTGCGCTGCAGTAGGTTGGGCGCTTCATCCAACCGTGGAGGTCGCCCTGCCACGCACCACCCTGCGCCGCTTTTAGCGCGCCCGCCGACGAACCGTTCGCCGACGCCCCCTCCTTTCGAGACGACGAGCAAGCGACGACGCGGCTACCCGTCCGAAACGCACGTCCAGCGCGGAGACCGCGTCGTGCGCGGCACCAAAGAACTGGCCGAAAAACTGGGTCGCAACGACCCATGCCCTTGCGGCTCCGGGCGGCGGTTCAAACGCTGCTGCCTCGAAGCCGGCCGGTTTCGATGGAGCGCTGCGCGCCTGCTACTTTTAGAGACGTCGACGGATCGCCCCGCCTCGGGTGATGCGGACGGGCGCGGTGCGGGGGCGTAGTTTGCGGCATCTACCCGCCGCACAACGATGTCCCTTGCCCGCCCCGCGTTTGCCGCCGCCGCGCTCGTGGCCGTCGTGACCGCCGCCGCACTCGTCTCCCCGGAGCCGTCGGCCCGTGAGATCGTCAACCGCGCCCGCCGCGTCCACGGCGTAGCCGAACTGGACGAGGCATGCATAGCGTTTAGCTTTCGCGGAACGGCCTACGTTGCCGCCCGACAGGGTAGACGCTTCGCCTATCGCATGTATCCCGCCGTAGACCTCGGCTTCTCGACCGATCAAGGCGGGCCGGTTCCGCTGGACACCATAGGCGACGCCCCCTTCCGCGAACTGGCCCGCCTGACAAACGACGGGCTTGTGGTAGACACGTTCGCCTTTGAGGCCTACCGACGGATCCTGCGTGGCGACCCGCTAAACGCGCCTCCATCCCTCAGCTACATCACCTTCCACGACTTCGACGCCGAAATCGCCCCGCTGCGCGACAGCGTCCGCGCCAACGCCGCCGCCATCGTGCGGGCCGCCGAGACACAGCTCAACTCCGTCGTTTACTTCGCCCTGCTGCCGTACAACCTGAACGATCCGGCGGTGCGGCTCAAACGACTGGACGATGCGGGATTCGACGGCCGCATGCACCACACCGTCGAGGTGACGTTCGACCAAGACGGCGGCGGCCGCGACCACGACGACCGGTTCGTCTACTGGTTCGAGGCCAACTCCGGACGGCTCCGCGCCCTCGCCTACCGCTTCCACACCGGCGACGGCGGCACGCGTTTCCGCCGCGTGTCGCGCATCCACGAAGTCAAAAACGGCGATACGCACGCGCTCCTATGGCTCAACGATTACGAAGCCTACACCGACACCACGCTCGGCGACCGCATCGAGACGTACCCGCAGCGCCTCGGCGCGGCCACGATGCAGCGCCTGCCCGACATCGCGTTCGACCGCGATCTTTTTTCCGAGGGACATCCGTTCATCCTCGCCGTCACAAACACCCACCAAACGACTCGGCAATTCCCGCCTGAGTACTGGCAAGCCCAGGGTGCGTGCGAGGTGGACTGACCGAAACGCCCCTACGCCGCGCCGTCGTTTAGCTCGGGGAACGACACCCTTCTCTCCTCCGCGCCGTGAACCTGTTCCTGCTGCTGTACGTCGCTGTGGTCGCCGCAATGTCGGTGCACATCTTCTTGCGCGACACGTACTCCCCGCAAGCCCGCATGGCGTGGTTCGTGGTGGTGGTGCTGGTTCCATATGTCGGGGCCGTGCTCTACTATTTTCTGGGCCGCAACAAACTGAATCGCCGCGCCACCATGCGCCATGCGCAGATTGTGGCCACCATCCGGGCCAAGGCCGCTCGGTACAAGACCCCGCGCGATACCGTCGAGGCGTTGATTCACCCCGACTTCGCGCCCGCATTCCGCTATGCCACGTCGATCAACGGCTTCCAGCCGACCGACGGCAACACCGTCGAGTTGATGGCCGACGCCGACGAGACCGTCCGCCGCCTCGTTGCCGATATCGACGCGGCCACCGACCATGTGCATGTGCTCACCTACATCTGGTTGGATGACGGCACCGGTACGGCGGTGGCCGAGGCGCTCATGCACGCCGCGCAGCGGGGCGTAACATGCCGGGCCTTGGCCGATGGGATGGGGTCGCGGGCTTTCGTCCACTCGCCGCTATGGACGAGGATGCGCGAGGCGGGCGTGCAAACCGCCATTGCCTTGCCCTTCTCGAACGTCCTGAACACCCTCCTGTTCAGCCGGATCGACCTGCGCAACCACCGCAAAATCGTGGTGATTGATGGGCAGATCACCTACTGCGGAAGCCGCAACATGGCCGACCCGGAGTTCCGCACCAAACCGCGGTTTGCGCCGTGGGTGGACGTGATGCTGCGCGTGACCGGCCCGGTGGTGACGCAAAACGCGCTGCTTTTTGCCAGCGACTGGATGCAGGCCACCAACCAGCCCTTCGAGGATTTTCGCATTGCGCCCGTACCGCACCAAGGCAACGTGTGCGCGCAGGTGATGGGCGACGGCCCGACCGGGCGAGGCGGAGCCACACCGCAGCTCGTGGCCACGCTGCTGAGCTGCGCCCGGCGCGAAGTCGTCATCACCACGCCGTACTTCGTCCCCGACGCGCTGCTGTTGGGGGCGCTCACCGCCGCCGCGTGGCGCGGCGTGCAGGTGACGCTGATCTTCCCGGCCCGCAACGACAGCTGGATTGTGGCAGCGGCCAGCCACAGCTACTACCGCCAGCTGCTGGAGGCCGGCTGCACCATCCACGAGTTTCAGGGCGGCCTGCTCCACGCCAAATCCCTCACCGTAGACGGCACGGTGTGCCTGGTCGGCTCCTCCAACCTCGACCTGCGCAGCTTCGACCTGAACTACGAGAACAACCTCTTGGTGCAGGACGAGGCCGTTACCCGCGCCGTCCGCGAGCGGCAGGCGTCCTACCTCGCCCGCTCCACCCCCGTCTCCCTCGACGCGGTTCGGGCCGTTCCCGCGCCCCGACGGATCTTCAACAACGTCGTCGCTACGCTGGGGCCGGTCTTGTAAACGGCGTGCCCAGTCGTGCATGCACGACTGGGCCGCGCCTTCGCCCAAGTGTCACCGGCCGGTTGCGGCACCGGCGCGGGCTTTCGGCGTATGCTGCTCCATCACCCCCTACCCGCACTCCTATGGCCAAGTCCTACCCCGCCGCTCCGGCAATGCAGATCGACCCGACGAAGACGTATCGCGCCACGGTGCACACGTCCAAGGGCGACATTGTGCTCGACCTGTTCCCGCAGTACGCGCCCAACACCGTCAACAACTTCGTCTCCCTCGCGACCGACGGCTTCTACGACGGCACGACGTTCCACCGCGTCATTTCCAACTTCATGATCCAAGGCGGCGACCCGACCGCCACCGGGCGCGGCGGGCCGGGCTACACGTTCGCCGACGAGTTCCACATGAACCCGCTCACGCACGAGACGGGCGTCCTCTCGATGGCCAACGCCGGGCCAAACACCAACGGCTCGCAGTTCTTCATCACCCACGGCCCGCAGCCGCACCTGAACGGCCGCCACACGGTGTTCGGCAAGGTGACCGCCGGGCAGGACGTGGTCAACGCCATCCGCCAAGGCGACACGATCACCGCCATCGAGATCGCGTAAGACGCGCGTCCGAAGGGCGAAACGTCAAGGGCCAAACGAGGAGTCGCTTCCTTCGTTTGGCCCTTTTTGCGTGCGCTCCTGGCGCTTCAACCTTCGCACCTCAAACGCTTGTCTCACCCTTCCAGCGCGCCGAGCGCACCGAGGAGGCGTTCGAGGTCGTCGTTCGAGTAGTAGGCAATCTCGATGCGTCCGCCCTGCGGCCCTTTGTGCTTGATGGCCACCTGCGTGGCGAGGCGGCTGCGGAGGCGGTCGGCGAACTGCTGGAGCACGAGGTCGTCGCGGTTAGGCGCGGGCTTGACCGGCACGGGCGCGCCGGGAGCCTCGGAGGCGGCGGGTTTGTCCTTGGCCTGCCGGACGAGGTCTTCCACGTCGCGCACCGACAGGCCTTCGTCCACGGCCTTCGTCATAATGCGCACCTGTGCCTCGGCGTCTTCGAGGGCCACGAGGGCGCGGGCGTGGCCGGCCGAGAGCGTGCCGTCGCGCAGCGCCGCCTGCACACGCGGCGGAAGCCGGAGCAGACGGAGGAAGTTGGTGACGGTCGTGCGGTTCTTGCCCACCTTCGCCGCCACGGCTTCTTGGTTGAGGCCGCACTCTTCGATCAGCCGCTGGTAGCCGAGCGCCACCTCGATCGGGTTGAGCGCCTCGCGCTGCACGTTCTCCACGATCGCCATCTCCAGCATCGCCTCGGTGTCGGCCTCGCGCACGAACGCCGGGATGCGCTTCAACCCGGCGCGGCGGCTGGCCCGAAGACGCCGCTCGCCCGAGATGATCTCGAACCGTCCCGACCCCATCGCCCGTACCGTGACGGGCTGGATGATGCCGAGTTGGCGAATCGACGCGGCCAGTTCTTCGAGCGCCGTTTCGTCGAAGTGCTTGCGCGGCTGGTACGGGTTGGGGCGAATCTGGTCGATTTCCAGCTCCGCCACCCGTCCGAGAAACCGCACGCGATCCTCAAACTGGTAGAGCGACGACGGCGGGCGCACGTCGCCGCCTTCGGGCGCATCGGCAGCGCTGGAAGGGGCGGAGAGCAGCGCGCCAAGACCCCGGCCAAGGGCGGCTCCTTTGCGCGAAGAGGCAGACGTAGACATAGAAAAGCGGTAGGGCCGGAGCGATCAGGAAGCGTCTGGAGACGACGGAAAGACGTGGCCGTTCCAGCCGCCATCGCCTTCGTCGGCACGGCGGGGTGCCCCCGCATGCGCCGCATACGCCTCAGGAACGGCATACGCCGAGTGCATCGGCGCCGCGTTGCTCCGCGACGGCAGCGTGCCCGGCGGCGGGTTGTCGGACGTCGTCAAGGCGCGAGGTGCCATCGCAATCGACTCCAACGGGGCGGGCATAGCCGGCATCGGCAGCGGCGCGTCCGGCGGGGTGGCAGGAGGCGAAGTCGCTGCTGCCGCACGCACGAGCGGCAGCGGCCCACCGGGCGCTTCGGGCGGCGTGTGGAGGTAGCGTTGGTTGTTGGCGAGCACCTCGCGGGCCAAGCTCATGTAGTTGCGCGTGCCCAGGCTGGCGGCGTCGTAGAGCAGCACCGGCTTGCCGAAGCTCGGCGCTTCGGCAAGTCGCACGTTGCGCTGCACGATGGTGCGGAACACCTTGTCGCCAAAATACCGGCGGACTTCCTCGGCCACCTGCGTGGCCAAACGCAGACGTGTATCGTACATCGTGAGCAGCACGCCCTCGATCTCCAAATCCGGGTTGAGGTGCTGCCGGACGATCTTGATCGTGTTGAGCAGTTGCCCGAGGCCTTCGAGCGCAAAGTACTCGGCCTGCACCGGAATCAGCACCGAGTCGGCGGCGGTGAGCGCGTTGAGCGTGAGCAGCCCGAGGCTGGGCGGGCAGTCGATGACGATAAAGTCGTAGCGGCGGCGGGCCTGCGCGAGCGCGTTTTTGAGCGCCCGTTCGCGCTCGGCCACGTCGATCATCTCAATCTCCGCGCCCACGAGATTGATGTGCGACGGGATGAGGTCGAGAAACGGCATTCCGGTGGGAATGGCGGCCTCCTCGGCGGTGGCTTCGCCGATGAGCACCTCGTAGGCGCTCGTCGTCACGGTGCGCGGCTCGATGCCCGTACCGCTGGTACCGTTGGCTTGCGGGTCGAAGTCGAGGAGCAGCGTCGGATGCTCCGTTGCGGCGAGGCTGGCCGCAAGGTTCACCGCCGACGTCGTTTTGCCGACGCCGCCCTTCTGATTCGCCACGGCGATCACTTTACCCATAGACACGGGGGGCCGCTTCGGCCCGGTACGCAAAGAGGCTGGGGGGACGGGTGGAATGTAGGGCTGCCCGCTCGCGTTCCGACCCCGTGGCCCGGACTTCACGGAAACGCGGGCCGCAGGCCGATCACAACGAAACGTCAACCGCCAACTTCGCACACTTCGCGTTGAAAACGGCGGACACACACAAAAGCGTCCCCTGACCCCGATAATGCAGCGTGCATAGCCCCGAGGACGCCCAGTATTGGGCGATTGTTGCCACGAGCGGACAGTTGATCCGGCGACGATCCGGCGCAACTCATATGATGCCCGACAGGGCTGACTCTTCCCGGCTGAGGTCGCCGGAGGGAATGAAGTGGGAGTAGATGTTGAACGTCTCCCAAGACTTATGCCCCGTGTATTCCATCACCGTCCTCGGGGGCGTCCCGCTGGCGAGAAGGCGAGACACGAATGTGTGCCTGAGCGCGTGAAGCGAGAGCTCGGCGTCCATGCCTTCAGAGTCTACGATGTCGCTCACGAGATGCGTGACTGTTGAGGGGCTTATCGGACGCCCTCTGCCGCAGAATATGACCGTCTTTGCATCCGGGAATAGCAAACGCGCATCCATTCTGCGAAGCACAAGTTCGCGGGTCGGCCCAAACAGCGGCACGGTTCGCTCCTCGTCGGTTTTCATGCCCCTGCCGTCTCGCGCTACGAACGAGAGCGTACCCGCCGAAAGGTTTACATCCTCCCACCGAAGGCCGATCATTTCGTACCGGCGGCCGCCGGTAAAAAGCCCGAGGCGAATAAAATCGGGAAGCCACTGTCCATGACTCTGCTCCGCCCGCTCAATGAGGCGGACAATGGCCTCAGGACTGAATACCTTGGGTATCTTCTTGGGCACCTTGGGCTTTGCGGTCTTGGCGGCCAAGGCGTCTGTGTAGCCCGGAGGACAAGCTCCGACAAGCTCGCACCAGCGAAAGAAGGCCTTTGCCTGCGACAGGTAGACGCGGCGCGTGCCCGGCTTGTGATCGCCCGACCACACGTACTCGAAAAGGTCGGCCGGGGTTACGTCTGATACCCGCCTTCGGCGTCCGACAACGCCAATCATACGGCCAAGGCAGACTCTTTTGGACGAGAGCGTGGAGGCGGACAGTCCGGGGTCGTGGGCCATGTAGGCGCTGGCCGCCTCGCCGAGCGTCATCGTGCTCTCCTTGGAGGCCCAAGGATCAAGCACGCCCGCGTCTACGCGGTGCGCAATCTGCCTTGCCTCACGCACGGCCTCCTCTTCGCGGGGGCAAGAGAGCGAGATTTGCTTTCTCTTGCCCCCGCGAGTCACCTCCACGTAATACCCCCTGCCCGGCCGGAAGTAGAGCTTTACGCCCGGAACGCCGAGGTCAGGAAGGCTTCTTGAGTTTGTTCTTCTTGTGGGCATTGCTGGTGGTTCGCGCGGCTTTGTACCGCTCAAGTTCAGGGCGTGGTATGCGCAAAAGTGCGCCTTCTCGCGTGGCGGCAATGAGTCCTGATTCGATTCGGCGGCGCAGCGTGCGCGTGCTTATGCCAAGGCTGCTTGCGGCCGCGTCAAGCGAAAGGTCGCCTTCGACGCCGCCGTCCCGGCCCGCGAGCGACACAAGACGCTCAAGACGCAGGGCGAGAGCCTCAAGCCGGTTGATGGTTTCGTCGAGGGCCTGTGGCCCACTTGGGACGCCCTTCGCGTCCCTGTCTGCTGGGAATGGCATTCTTCTGGTATTTGCGCCCTCGGTAAAGGGCTGCGTCGAGATTGAAGCGTCGTCTGTGGCGGGGCCGGTCAGAACGCCTTGCCGCCGTGCTTGTGAGGGCGGCTCTTGTTGTAGGCTATCTTGGCGACAACAGCCTCGGCGATTCGCCAGCCACGGGCGGGGCCCATGTCCATAATGCGGATAATCGTGTCCGCCATTTTGGCCTCGGCCCCGGAAAAGGCGGGAATCTTGTCGTCTGGCGGATTGCCCGCGCGGAGCGCCTCCAGAGCCTCTGAAAGCTCGGAGTGCATAAGCGCGATGATCTCGCCGTCATTTCTTGGCGCGTCCCACCAGCCCTTTTCTCTGGCAGTGTCGTGAACGGCCTGCGACATCTCGCCAAACGCGGCGATGAAACGCGCGTTTGGCGTTTGGCTCTTCTGATCTTGACTCACGGGTACGTGGGTTTAGGTGTTTGGCCGACCGGCACCTCCGGGCGGCTTTTGCTGCCTCTTTCGGGGCATGGTTTCCATGTCAAGCCTTGCCTCCGACGACCCGTCAATGCCGTGGAGCCTGCGCTTTAGCGCATCCCTAACCAGAACGATTTCCGGGGGAACGCCATCAAGTCCCCTGAGCGCCTCAAGGGATCGGTACGCTGCAAGCATAAGCCCGTCATCGCCGTCTTCGGGGTTGACGCCGAGAGGAGCCGTCTCGATGCGGCGAATCTCCAAGCGGAGCCATGCCTTTAGCCGCTGAAGCTCGTCCTGCTTGAAGTGCAGGGCCTTGAGCGTCCCGGCTCGCCACTTTCTCCACTTGACCGCAGAGAGCCTTCTGCCAGTCGGAGTCACCCGATCCGGGTCGGCCAGCATGGCCTCCATGTTCTTGATGTCGAACACGGTTTTGGCGATGCGCTCGCGCGCTCGGGCTGCGTCCTTGGGCGGCTGGAAGACAGGGGCGTCCTGTCCAGCCGTGCTGTCTTCTTTTTGTGTGGGCATCCCATTGGTGGTGGGCTTTGCGCCCGCTCGGCGCTTTTAGAATATAGCAACTCAAACAGGTACGATGGTAATGAAAGTCGTTGGGCCCTCTGGTGGGGCCATCGTCTGGTCGCAGGTGAGTTTGCGCAGCGCCGAGCGGTCGTCGTCCAACACCCATCCGCTATGCCGAAGAGCGTCGAGGGGTATCTTGCACGATCCGTAGAGGTTGTCAAGGTCGAGCGCATCGCGCCGACCAACCGCCCGCACGACGTGCGCCTCAAAAGCTGGTATGGGGTTGTGCCTTGGCGAGCGCGCGGCGCGCAGAGACACCTTCCAATCCCGAAGAATCAGCGCATAGTCGCTGTGTTTCATCCGAAGCAACTCGTTCAAGCTTGGCGCAGCGCAGGGCACCTCGATGAGATACGCCGCGCCATCGCCCTCTCCAAGGCGAGTTACGACTACGCCGCCATGTCGTATGACGTGCTGCCTCTTGATGGACTTCATTGCGATGTTGTCTTAGATGCCCGACTTTGGCTTGGGACCCCGTTTGCGCGGCCGATAGCGTCCGAGTCGTCTTGCCGCATAGACGGCGGCGACGAGCGCGTCTGCAAACGTGGCATCCTCGCTCCTTCTCGACAGCGCCCTCTGGTAGTGCCACACAGCCTGACTGTGAGACCGGAGGCCGAATAGCCGTGCCACTTGGCGAATAGGAATACCAGCCGCGAACCGAAGTGCGTATATGGCCGCCGTCTTTGCATCGAGCGCGTTTGGCTTCTGCGCGCCGCTTCCTCGCTTGAGCGCGTCCGAGGGCGAGGCCCCGAGTACGGCGCAGGCTGCAAGGAGCGGGGCGATTTCTTTTCGTCCAGAGATGAGCGTCATAGCCGTACGATTACCGGCCGCGCCCGGCGCTCCCGACTGCGGGGGGCGCTTCCGGGGCGTCGAAAGTGGAATAGGTGGCCGCCGTAGTTGTACGTCCTGTCTTCGCCCGGAGGCTTAGCCCCCGGAGCGCCTTCGTGAGGGCCGGGAACGAGCAGGGCTGCCTGCTGGCGAAGACTCGGGTAGTGGTTCTTGTGGGCTCCGATACGGATTTGGTAGAACCGGAAGCCAAGGTTTGTCTTGTTCCTGATCTCGGAGAGCGTGTCCTGCGTGCAGATAGGGCCGTCGTACTTGCCTGTTTGAGAGCCAAGAAGAACCTCCATGTTGAAGTCCCGAACGGGCACGATCACGTACGGCTCAAGCGCGTGCCTAATCGGGCTCCAGTAGATGTCTCCATCCCAAAGTGCGGAGCCAGAAGCGGCAACGTGTTTGGCCTCGGCGGCGCGCGTTGCCGAAAGGGCTGGCGACTCTCCGGAGGGCCAAACCTCCACAAAACCCTTCATGTAGAGCCTTGTGAGGTTGTGCACGTAGGCGATGTTTGCGGCACTGGTCGTTTGTGGCTCCCAGTTTTCAAACGCATCGTCAAACACAACCCGCCCCTCTGCATCCGACAAGATCAAACCGTCTTGAATGGCGCGGCGAATGTCAGAGGGCGTGACGAACTTGGCGAGCGCGGCGATGTTTTGCGCAATCGTCATCGGCGATCACCTCCGCCGCTCTCAGGCGCAGATTCTTGGCCCGAATCGCTCCTGCGATGCCGGGCCAAAAGCGCGGCTTGGCTGTCAATGTCTTTGTAGGCTTGGGTCAAAGACTCTCGAAGAGCCTCGGCCTCGGCGTGCAGCATCTTCACCTCCCAAGCCTTCACCCAAATGACGCCCCCAGTGGCGCGGGCGAAGTCGATCTCTCGTCTGATTTCGGCCATGAGCGGCCGCCTGTCGAAAAACCACGACCCTATGGCCTCGCCAAGGCATCTTGCATAGTCTCGCAATCCAAGTCGTGGTTTTTGGGTTAGATATGGTCGCGGCTCTTTCTGTGTGACGTAGGTGTTCATCTTGGCTTCCCCTGATAGTAGCCTGCCCCGGTGGCCTTGACCGCCGAGGCAAACCGTCTCTGTAAAGAACCCTCCCGCATAGGAGGACGACATTTTGCGTTGACCTCTCGCAGCTTCTCCATCGCTACGGCCGTGTTGAGGTCACTTTCTCGCAGCAGGCCGCAGGCCGCAACGAAAAGCAGCTTGTCTCGGCCCACGAACACCCGCCCCCCGATGGGCGGATGCCACTCCTCGGCCTGAGCGCAACCCTCGTAGGCAGCGGCCATCACTGAGCCGCTGCCATCGCCATCTTCTGAAGCCAATCCGGGGCGCGATGCCGACTGAGCGCCGTAGGTCGGCATCGCGCCCGGCCGGGAGGCCTCAGCCGCTTCAACCATAACATCCACCAGTTCGTCGCACGGGATTTCGCGGCGTGGGTCTGGTGGGTCGAACACGCGAAGCTCGCGGCAGTCCTCGATCACATCCCAAACGCCTCTGAAGGCCAAAAAACGCTTCGCTGAGTAGGCATTGCAATACAGGCCGCTTTCGTCATGGCGCGATCCGGGCAGTCGCACAGGCTGGTGCGGAAGAAGCACGCATTTGTCTACCTCCTCGCCCCACTCGGTAAGGAGCTTAGCAAAGAGCGAGAGCACCCGAAGCGCGTGCGCGGGGCTTCTGAAGACCGGCCCCCCGACCATGCCCGATGGCACGCGCACGTGAAAGCCCCGGCCCCCGGTGTACGACACCACGACGCGGGACAGGTCAGCGCCGTAGAGCCCTATCATTTCCACGATGGTTCGAGCCGAGAAAAAGGCTTCTTCCACGTCCTGCCCCCGATCCACGTCGAGCGTGATCCAGTTGAAAAGGCATGGGGCTGTATCTCGGCTGTCAAAGTCGCCGCGCTTCCACGCGCCAGAGGAAACGTATCTCGCCCCAGCCGCGCCGCGCCCAACCACCCTGACCCACGTGAGATAGTCAACCTCGAATCCGGCATCGTGCACGTCGTAGCGCGCAATGCCCCTTGTGTAGAGAAGCGGGCTTTCTGCCTGAAAGGCCTCACCAAGCGAGTCCACACGGTTGACGTAGGCGTCGGCCTCGGATTCGCCGGACGCCTGAGAAAACCTCGGAGACTGAAGAGGAATGACAGCCGCAGGCGCGGCTGGTGCCGTAGGACAGGACTCCCCGCCATCAAACCCAAGACGCCACACGCTGCCGCTACGGCCGCTTCCGACTCCCCGGAGGCGCACAAGCAGGCCGCTACTAAGCAGCGAGTCTACCGACGCGAGCACTCTTCTGTAGAAGGCGTCGAATCCGCTGTCCTGTGGCGAGGCGAAGTACCAGCGCGCCCAAAGACGGGAGGCGACAGTCTTGGCGCTTAGCACGAACTCACCGTCCTCAAGAACCTCTATCGACTCGCCAATGTCCACCGTCACGGGGCGTTCGGGGAGGGCAATAGCGGATTTCTGCATCGTCCACACAAAGCCCGAAAGCGCAGCCGCATCTGCTCTTGGGCTCTTTCGTGATCGCGCCGGAATCCCGCAGGCGACCTGCCTTGGAAGCAGGCAAAAGGCGCTTGGGTCGGCTTCGGCAAGACCGAATCGGTCTACGTGACGCATCTTTCTGATAGTGACGGGCCGCCGGTTAGCGGCCTGTGGTGGATGACAATATAGAAAAGCGGACACCCTGCCCGCTGCCCATTTTGGAGGCGGCCCCTGCCTGCGCTACGGCCTCGAAAGGCTTAGGCCCGCCGATATGAGGTCGCTCGCCACGCCAGAGCTCGTTGCCAGATTCGCGTCGATGCCGAGCCTACGTAGCATTTGGACCTGCCCCTTGGTGGGACGCCCCCTGCGCCAAGCGGCGTCCTTCCTGACCGCCGCCGCCGCGTCGGGGTGGCGCTGGCGAAGCCCCTCGTCAACCGCCTCAACAGCCTGCTCAAGCGTGCCGTAGCGGGCCGAGCCGGTCACGCGCTTTTCGCTCAGGTACCGCCCAGCCTCTCTGTCAAAGCGCCGAGGATGTATAGCCTTCACGCGGAATCCCCCTTCGACATTGTCCGGCTCGACGCGAAGGTGCAGCGAACCGCCCGTGTCGGAAAGGCCGGGAACGTCAAGCTGCCAAGAGCCGTCGCCGATGTTGAGCCACGTGTTGCGCGTGCACGCGAGGGAGTGGTGGCTTTTGGCTCTTGCCATAAAATCTATGCGCCGAACCTCGATCTCCACGCCGTCGAGCGATAGCGCCGCTTTGATTGCTTCAGCCTTGTCCGGGTTCTGCTCGGACGCCGCCTCGACAACATCAACCACGTCGCGTATGATGCGCTTGCCCTCTGCGCGGAACTTGGCAGGAAGGCCAAACAGGCTCGGCACCGTGACGATGCCGTCGTAGTCGGCGTCCACAAAATCAAGGACAAGGGCCGCCGGTTTCTTGGAGGACGCAATAGCGGCAAGTCTTTCTTCGGCTGTCGGAAGGTTGCCGAGATCGCTCGGGATCGTCCGAAGGCCACGTCCGAGCATCTGCTCCATAAGCGGCTTGCTTTTGGTCGGACGGGCCATCAAAAGACACTCGACACGCCCATCGTAGCCCTCCACCCAGAGCCCGTAGTTGGCGAGCAGGTCGATCTCGCCCGATTCGTGGGCAAGCAGCATAGCGCGGCGCTCGTTGGCGTCTGTGAGATAGTCGGCGCTGGCCGCTCGTATGCCGTGGCGGCGAGCCTCGTCAGCGAGGTCGTGGGCGTGGTGCCTGTCGGCGCAAAATGCCATCGCAGACATGAGCGACCCGTCAGGCCTTCGGGCCTCTTTGAGATACGCCTTGATGATGGAGGCGTTTCGCTCTGGGTTGTTGACCCGTCGTCCGAGTTCGCCGATGGCAAAGTCCCCCATCGAAGTGCCAACACCCTTCAGGCTGGTCTTGGTTGTGATCGAGAGGGGCGTGGGCTCGCACAGGTACCCCTGCCTCACCATCTTGACCATGCCCATCGAGAAGACGATCTCCGAAAAGAACGCGGACAGGCCCACCTTGTCGTTTCGGTTGGGCGTGGCCGTAACGCCAACGAGCAGACGGTGCTGCCCGTCCGGCAGCAAGCTCGGGCCGTCCCGGCGAGACCCAAGGCCAAGCGCCGTGAGCACGGTGTCGTACTGACTTCCCGGCCTCATGTGGTGCGCCTCATCCACAACGACAATCCCTACGTCCATGTAGGCGAGAAGCCGGGCAAGACGCGGGGATTTTTTTCGGCCGATGGTCTGAACGCTCGCCACGACAATGCGGGCCATCGGCGATGCCCTGTGCTCAGCCTTCTCCACCTCGACAAGCACGTTGTCTCCAAGCACCAGCCGCATCTTGGCGACCGTTTGCCAGACAAGCTCATCGCGGTGCACGAGCACGAGCACGCCATGCCGGGCAAGCTCGGGGAGCACGGCAGGCAGCGCCGAGAACACAATGGTCTTGCCTCCTCCGGTTGCGAGGTGGACAAGAGGATCGTAAACGCCCGAGCGAACCGACGCCGCGACCGAATCGTGACAGGCGTGCTGATAGTCCCGGAGCACGAGGCCCGGTCGCATCTGAAACATGACTCTTCTGGTTGGTCCGGATTTGTCGATCCGGGTGGTTCACCACGCGCCCTGCGGGAAGCGAGGCATCGCTTGTTGTAGATTGGGCGCTGTTTTCTCCGGCACGCTATGCGCTACGCCCTCCTGTCCGCACTCCTACTCGCCTCCGGCTGCTCGCTGCTGGCCCACGGGCCGTCCAAAAACCGAAGCATAAACGGGGAAGTGCCTGTGCCTGCCGACATTGAGCAGCCGGAGGCGTTTCGCAGGCTGGTTGCTATGGCCGAGCGGGAGCGTTGGCATATTGAGGGTTACGCCGAGGCGTCGCGTACATTTTCGGCTTACTGGATACGAGGAGGCATCGACCAGATGGCTTCATCCTCTCCGGGGTACAGGGCCGAGGTGACGCTTCGCGTGCTTGATCGCCGGGTGAGCTTCACCTGCGAGGCTGTAATCGTCGGGAACGCTGACGAGTTGATGTCCGAGGCCTGCGGGGGCATGGCTGCGCAGATCGAGCGGGCCCTTGCCACCGAGTAGTCGTCACCCCAAGACGCCATAGGCGATGCCGAGGGCGTTCGGTTCGCCACGCATCTCCTTTGCCTGACCGCCGCGCCCCTGCCGGGCAACGTTGTCGCCGAAGAGGTAGATGCGGTCGGGGTGGGCGCGAAGATCGTCGCGCTTGATTTGGTCTTGGTAGAGAATGGGCATTACTTCAGTCGTCCAGATTGTGCGGAAGCCCCCGAAGTCGCTTGTCCCACTCCACGACGAGGTAAAAAAGCACGCGGGCGTGGGTTCCAGTCCTTCGGCGACGCGGGCGGGGTTGACCTGCTCTTTGATGTATCGAAGGAAGGCGTCCTCTTCGAACCAGAGGCGGTTGTGGCCGAGGTCGGCCCGCGCCGCGTCAACAGGGCGCGGCGCGGGCCAGTCTCTGCCGGATCGCCGCAATCTGCTCAGGGGTGACAGGCCCTGACTCGTCAAAGTAGCCGATTCCGGGCACAAACAAGACGTTTCCGGCGGCGTCGCCGGGTTCAACCGGCGCGGTGCGAGGTGGTAGGTGGGGGGCGTTCATTGTTTTTAGGTCTTGTTTAGCGGCGGCGGCGATGGCGACATCGGCGCGAGCCTTCTTGATGGCCGCTGCGACGACGCGCTTGGGGATGCTGTCGAGCGTCGCTTGCATCTGTCGCTCTATGTCAGGGTTTTCGTCCCTCCACTTCTCCCACGAGTCGTCGTTGAGTTTGAAGGCGATCCACTCCGGGTGGTCGGGGGATGCCTCAAACGGCTCCTTGTTTGCCTTGCAGCGGGCGCACGCCTGGACAAACTCGCCCGACTCCACCCTCTTGTACCAGAGGTGCTTGGAACAGAAGTAGAGGCCGCATCCGTGAGGCTGACCCCACGGTTCTCCGCCGCAAACGTAGGCGAGGCCCCGGTCGATCTTCTCGTTGCAGCCGGGGTGGTCGCAGTAGGCCGGGACACCGTAGCCGATGTCGCGTTGCCAGTCGTTGTCGTAACCGATGCTCCATCCCATCGTCGTTGGGGGTTAGGTGGTGTATCCCTTGTAGAAAGGCTTGCGCGGGGCACCTTCGGGGTCTTGTTTGGCCCAGCGACGATGCAGCCGGGCCGTCATCTTCTTGACGAACCGCTCCCACTTCCTGCGTCGCTTGGGAGCCGTGTCGATCTGCTCAGGACGAGTGCTCATTCTCGTTGGGGGTTAGGCGTTCTTGATCTCGACCTCGCCGGGCGCTCCGACGCGGCCTCCGTGAATGACGGCGTAGGTCGTTTGGTGGCCGTCGATGCACCACGAGCGGCCCTTCTGTCGCGCTCCGTCCGAAGCGGTGTGCCCGACAATCTGCGGCAGGGGCAGGGCATCCTCAAACTCCTCGTCCCAGTCGCACCAAAGCAGGCCGGGGCCGGTGACGCTTGATCCCCCACGGGCACGACCGATGCGGAAGGCTGGCTGGTCGCGCCACGCGAAGCGGTCTACCCATGCCTCCTTCATCTGGCTGAGGAAGAGAGGTAGCTCGCGCAAAAGATATTCGTCTTGTGCAGAACCATCGGCTTGCCCCCACGGCCAAAGCGCCTGCACCACCCCCGCGTGCGAGAGCAGGTAGCCACCCGCTTCGGTGGCGAGTTGGCACTCGTCCCAAAAGTCCGTCCCGTCCAGCACGTGCTGGATGTCGGTGGCGCGGGTCTTGGAGTAGCCGGAGCATCCTCCGGGAACGGCGAAGGCGTAGGCCGGTGGATGCCGGGTGTGCTCAAGCATCGCGTACTGGTAGTCGTGGTTGCCCACGAGAAACGTCACGGGGATCGGGCGTCCGCCTTGCCGTTCGACCTCGGCGTGTAGTTCCAGCAGGCAGCGAGCGACCTTCTTGGCCGTGCATTTGGGGTCGTGGGCGTCGAAGTAGTCACCGAGCAGCACGAGCCGGTCGCAGCTGCCGCGCTCGGCCCCCAGCACGCGGCTGAGCCACGGAAGGTCGTGGTGTATGTCGGGGACAACAAGGATGCGGGTCATTGTAGAGGGCACTTGGGAATCACAGGCGTGATAAAGGCGGCTTGGGCATAGAGGCGGCGGTGGCGGCGGACTTCCACACAGCAGTCCGACGACACCGCAAACAAGTCACTTGCCGGTGGTTGGCTGTAATCAGCGAGCTCTTGACACCACATGCCGCCCATCCGGCGTGGAGTGCCAAGAAGTGACACGGGAGACCAAGGGGGAGAATCATTGTGCCTATTGGGGCTTTGAGGTGAAGGATTCGGCGAGCCCCTTCCTGTAAGTGCGCAGACGCCTTATCTCGTCCTCGGCGGCGGACTTGGCGCTTTCTGCGGCTTTGCGCACCTGCTCGGCAGGCAGGGCCAAGACTTCGGCCCTTGGAGGCAAGAAGGAGCGCAACATTTCCCCGGAGGCGTGATGCAACACGCCTTCCAGCTCGATGTCGAAGTAGGTAGGGTCTCCCTTTTCGTACTCCTTTTCTTGGCCGCAGCACATACAAGCAGTGCCGGGGCCGTATTCCGAGGTGGCTTTGGCGAGAAAGGCGAACTTGTTTGCGAACCGCTGCGCGCTTTGAATAGCCGCTTCAAGGCCTTCTGGTGTGTTGAGGTTGGTGCTCTTCATGGGTTATCTGGGCGGTTAGAAGCCGTGCGCGAATCTGTTTCGGATGTCCTTTACCCGGCGCTCTGCGGCCCGTATAGCCCGGGGATCGCCACCTGCCTCCGCCTCCGCCTCCGCCTCGCGCAGTGCCGTAAGTGCCCCCAGCATCTCCGCGCGGTACGTTTCATAGCGCCGGGCGAACCAGACTTCATTTTCGCAGCATCGGCAGCGTGAGCCGCCGCCCGTGCCGGGGTTCCTTGTGGGTCTTGGCGGCGTACTGTCGGGCGATGGAGCTAAAAGCCAGCGGAAGAAACGGCCAATCATCTCAGGCGGGGTCTTTCTGGTATCGGTAAATCGTCTTCGACCCCGCCACACCTAGAGACAAGGGTGGGGGTGGATTGTCGCATAGCGATCTCCGGTGGGTTGTTGTGGTTTCAGATGCCAAAAGAAAGCTGGTCGGCTTTTCTTTGCGTTCGCTCGTAGTCGCTGAGTATGGCCGTAGCGATTTCGATTTCTCGGTCGGCCTCGGCCTCGGCCTGCGTCATACGGCCTTCGGCGACGCGCCTTGGGTAGACCTTGTACCGCATCGCAATCTCTCGTCTGAGCGACTTGATCTTGTCTGCAAGAGTCACGTTCATAGCCTTGCTTGGGCGTGTGTGGCGCTCCCGGCAGGAATCGAACCTGCAACCGCCTGCTTAGAAGGCAGACGCTCTATCCGGCTTGAGCTACGGGAGCAAAGTCGGGGGCGGGCGGCGCTCAAGGCACCACGCTCCGCCCCCTTCTCGTCAGGTGAGATCGTCCGTCCTTCCGCGCCTTAGCCCAACGTAGCCTTTAGGGCCTCCGGGCTTTGCCCATGCCCTGCGCCCTCTGGTACTTGGGGCGGCGCAGGAGTAGGGAGGCGCGGCGTGTTTCAGCGGGCTGGACACGGCCCGCCTGATGGCGGAGGCCACCCCGGAATCGTCAGAACGGGAGGTCGTCCGCGCCCTCCTCCTCTTGCACGCCCGTGGCCGCCTGCGCCCCAAATGCGGGAGGCCCGGCGGGTAGGGCTTCAGGTGCGTCGGTGGCGAGTTCGGAGGGCGCGCGGGGCGGCTCGGCGGTGTTCACGCGGATGCGCGCCTTGGTGTAGCGCGAAGCCGTAACACCGTCCTTCTTGCCCGCCGCCTCCTCGGCATCCGCCTTGGAGGGCCATAGGTTGCGCGACCATGCTCCGGTGGACCACTCAAGGTCTACCGAGTGGTTGGACATGGCCGAGAAGCGAAGCGGCGGCTCTTGCACGAACTGGGCGGCGAAAGCTTCCCACGAGGGCAGGTCGCTCTTCCACTGAAAACCCGACGCCTCGGCAAGGCGCTGAAGGTCGCCGCTGCTGCGCTGGGAGTTTTCGGGGTTCAGGCCCCACATAAACGTCGCCGTGGCCCTGCCTCCGGCGTGCTCGCCCGTGTCGGCGCGGCACTGGAACTCGACAATGTGAAGGCTCTTACCCTCAACGTACTTGTATTCGTGGCCCACGATGGAGAAGTCAAAGACCGTACGGTCGGGCAAGACCTTGCGCTCGGTGGGCTGAGAGGCGGCAACGGCCGCGTAGGATGGGAGAGACGGAAGCATGGGCTTCTGGTAGGGTTGTCGCCCGTGGTTGCGGGCGGTGGTAAGGGGCCGCTCATGGCGGCTTGGTTTCGTTACTTGAGGACTTCGCCGGTCACCCGCAGGTGGCTTCCGCGTCCCAGAAGGCGAGCAAAGTGCAGCGTCTCGCCGCGCGCCAGCGCCTCGCGTATCCGGGTTTTGTCGGGCGAGTATGTGATCGTTTCGACCCGGAACCGCTCGGGAAGGTCCTTAGCGGGCATTTGGTCGATGTCCAGCGGGGCGACGCCGCCGTTTTTGACGGACACGTAGTCCGCGCTCGGCGTCGTGACCTTGCCACCGGCCATATCAACGAGGCGCAGCATGGCCGCCTTGGCGCGGTCGGCTTTGCGCGTTTCGGCTTTGGCCGAGCTTGCCTTGACGCGGGCCTGTTCGCTGCGAAAGTCCGCAAGCATGGCGTGCTCGCTGGCGATCACGGCAAGCGCGTCAAGGGCGTCGCCGACCTGCCCAAACTCGCCCATCAGTTCGTCAAACTCGGCGTCGAGCGCGTCGTTTGTCTCGCCGCCGCTCTCTTCGTAGGCTTCGAGTAGCGCGCGAAGGCGCTGCTCAAGCATGAAGGTGTTCATTGTTTATGTCCGGTCTTGATGGTGGTGAGGATTCGGTACACCGTCCGCACGCTTACTCCGAGCCCTCGTGCGATCTGCATGGGATGCTGGCCGAGCCGAATGGCAAGGGAGACGTGATCTTGTCTCTGCTTCGCCTGCTCGGCCTTGCGAAGAGCGCGGGCATTTCTGCACGTCTCGGTGAGGCCATTGTCCCTGAGCAGGCGAAGCAGCGTCGATTCGGACATGCCCTCAGAAAGGGCCACCGACCTAATGCTCATGCCCCGCACGCAGTAGTCAATCGCACGTAGAAGACTCGATTGCAGGAAGGGACTCGACTTCGACCACTTGAGGTTTTGCTTCGTAATCATGTCCGAACCTCCACTACGGCGTGGTTTTCTCCGTTCTCAACGACCTCAAGCCCAGCCGCAAGAATGGACACGAGCGCGCGCACCTGTTGGGTTGAGAACTCGGTATTGACCGTGACGGAAGGGTTGCCGTTCTCATTTGCCGACACGAGCACAAGCAGCGGCACGACCGGGGTGCCCATTCGCTCAAGGTTGATACGCTTCACGATGTCGCCGTAGACGCTGTCGCCAAAGTCCTTGAGGCTGCTGTGTCCCGGCGAGCCTATCCGCCTAACCTCGTAGTCGTTTTCGTCGCCGGGGTCGCGTCCTGTGGTGAAGCCCTCCTCTTGGAGAAAGCCATCTCCGGATGGCCGCTCGTCATGAGCGGGGTCTTGCGCATTGGCGCTTTGCTCTTTGGGTTTCATTAGACCGGGTGGTGAAAGATGGATGCCTGATCTCCGGTGGACTGCACGATCTGTGCGATCCTGTCGGCTCCGGGGGCGGCCTCTCGGCAGGCGAAGAAGCCCTTGAGGTCGCTCTCGCGCTCCATCAAAAGCCGCGCGTAGTAGGGGCGCAGGTTGTTGTTGAGCTTGAAGGCGTCGCCGCGCGTGGAGACGGCGTGGTCGTACCGGACGATCTCAAAGAGCCCGCCAATCGAGTAGCGGCGAATACCGTGACTCTTTGCGCGGCGGGCGAGGCGGGCAAGCTCGTCGTAGACGTGCGGGTTAGCTCGGTGGAAGGCCACGAACCGCTCGATCAGCGTTGGCGATGGCGTCGAGACTGGTGGCGGCGAGGCGGCTTCGTTCGATTGCATCTTCTGGTGGGTATTGGCCCCGGTAAGGGCCGTGCTTAGGACAGCGCGGCAAGCGACGCTGCAATGAAGGCGAGGGCGCTAAACGCCAGCGCAAGGCACTGGTCTTTGCTCAGCGGCGACGGCGGCGGAGCGCGGTAGGTCTTCATGGCTCTTCTGGTTTTTTTCCTCTACCGGGTAAGGCGAGGTTGGTGGCGGAGTGGCGATGTGAGCGGCCGCAGGGGTGGACTACTACTCGGCCTCTGCGGCGCGGGCGGCGCGGGCGGCCTCGGCCCGGTCAAGCAGGCGCTCGACCTCAAGGAGCATCTCGGTGGGCAAGTCGGTCATGCGCCCCACAATGCCCCCGGAGACGTGCATAGCTGCGCGGCCCATGCGCGATTCTGCGTTCACAGCGTTGCCGTCTTCGAGCGCAAGGAAGCGCGCGCCGAGCGCGGCGAGGCTCTGCTCTCGGCTCTCGGCGTCTGCGCCCGAGAGCCAGTCCTTCACCGCGTCCATTACGTCCGCGCCGGGGTGATGGAAGTGCTTGCCGCGAAGCGCGAAGCAGCGCGTCTTCTCGATCATCAAGCCGTTGTCGAGGTCCATCACGCCCACGATGTCGAACTCGTACTCGATGTCCTTGCCCATAATCGGGCCAAGTCCCACCTTGCGGATGGCCGTCTTGCCGTTCGCGCCGGTCTCCTGCACGTAGTCGGTCTTGGCGCGCATGGTGGCGATCACGTGCGGCGGGGCCGCGATGATGGCCTCGGTCATCTCGCGCATCTGCGGGGTTACGTCCTTCCACGCATTGAACGTGTTGCCGCTGCCGTATCGGGCTTTCTTGTCCACTTGATCGAGCGCCCCTTCCGCTCCCGTCCAAGCGTGCGAGAGGCTGTCGATGACGAGAACGTCGTAGCCGTTTTGCCCGGCCATGATAGCCGCCGTCTTGTAGGTGGTGGGCGAGAAGTCGCCGCTGAGTTCGATCACGTCGAACCCCCCGATGCTGGGCATCCCGACGTACTTGGACGCGCTGCCGTGCTCGGAATCCACGACAAGAATGCGGCCGTCTGGCCCGGCGAGCGCGCGCGCAAAAAGCAGCGCGGTGTAGGTCTTGCCTGAGCCGGAGGGGCCGTACAAGGCCATGCGAAGTTTGGCGTCAAGTTTGACGGCCTTTTTGATAGTGAGAGCCATGTTTGGTGTTTGGTTTATGGTTGATGAGGCGTAGGCATGAGGTAGCCGTATCCGGCCCGCTCGAAGCATCTTCCCTGAATCACGTCTCGCTCCATCGAGGAAACGCCGTCAGAGTTTTCAAGGCACGTGTATAGGTAGTGGCCGGGTTTTAGCCGATGGGTGCGGACGCGGCCGATCATGCCGCCCACGGCGCGGCGCTTGGCCTCGGCCTTGGTCGGGTGAGACGAGAGAATCCCCTCGTCCAAGTCCACTACATGCCACTGTTTCATGAATGCGTCTTTCATCCCTCAGCCTCCCCGCGTGCCGCCATTCTCTTTGGCCTCGGCGATGACAACGAGTTGTTTGACAATGCCAAAGAAGGCGCTTCTTTGACTGGCGGCTTCGGCGCTGGTGCGCTTCACGCCTTGATCCGCGCCCATCTTTTCCGCGAGATCGCCGAGGTGATGCCCGTAGTAATCGGCGAACAGTCGCCTGAACGCCTTGTGGTCAAACGGCACCATTTCTGCGAGGTCGATGGCAGTCGGCGCGATGTCCTGCTCGTCGTAGCCAAGCAGCCGAAGCCCCTCGGCGTTCTGGTGGATACGCCAAGCAGGCTGGACGCTTTGCGGGAGGCGCGCCAGCGCAAGATGGCTGGCGCGCGCAACCATTCGGTGCGGCGCGTCCACCACTGCGCAGATGCTTGCGGCGCTTTGCGTGGGCGCGAGGGCGGTGAGTGAGAGGTCGTTCCACTCAGGGCCAAGGCGCTGCCTCGATACGACGACCACGAAGTGGGCGGATCGAAGAACGGCATAGGCCGCCCGGAGGCGGCTTAGAAAGCCTGCGGTCATGCTCTTCTGATGTATTGGGCCACAGGTGGCGGGGCCCGGTGGTGGGCCTGCGGTGACAGGCGTATGGCAATATACGAAGCGCCAATGTCTGGCGCAAGAGCCTTTTTAGGTGGACTCTGCCTCCGAATGTTCGAGTAGCGCCAGTGGCTCAAGATCGCCCGAGTAGATGGCCTTGGCCTTGGGAGGCGCGGGCGCTTTGACTACTTGCGCTGCTTCGGCCACGCGCCCTGTTTCCGTCCATGTCAGCCCTCGGCCCCATGCCTGAACGCGGAGCGAGCCGGGGATTTCAAACGCAAACGGCACGGCCGTCCACCGTCGTCTCATTTGGTTCGCGGCGTGGTCGATACCCGGCTCCAGCGCCGCCTGACCAGTGGTCGCCATCGTAGTTTCTCGGGCGACTTGGTGCCGCCTCGCCCGTTGGTGAGCGCGCCGAATGTTATCGTCCATGGCCTGCATGTATTCTGCGCTGGACTCAAGCACGTCCGCCCTGTCCGACAGCGCGCCGCGAACTATGCTCGCGTGGCGCGACGTTGACTGGCTGTAGCGCCCGGTGTTGACGATGCGGATGGACGGTATTGTGTCTGTCCCATCGTGAGCGACAAGCAGGGGGTGGTGATGCCCGTAGGAGTAGACGACGTAGAAGCGGCCGTAGCGGCGTCCGAAGAAGTTGCTTCCTGTGAAGGACCGCAGCGCCTGTATGTGCGCTGCGGCGTCGCGGTTGCGGCGAATGCGTGGCATGGTGGTTGATTGGTTAGTTGCGACTGGCCCGCTCGGGTGATGTCTGGGCGTTCTGCAAAAGACCTGCTATGCGACTCCTTATGAGTAGGCAGATACGCCCATAAAACACACGAGACAAGTTTGCCTTGCGGTAGGCGTCTGGCGTCGTGGCGCGTAGGATGCGTGAGTACGCCCACGTGGCGTGCTGCTCGGCGTAGGCGGGGCTGGATCGGTAGCGGCTCATTGCCCCCTCTACCCCCTGCCCCGCCAGCGGGAGCGCCTGCGCTTCAAGCGGGCCGTAGTCGGACAAGCACGTGCGGCACATAAGGGTTCGGGCCTCGTGCTCGCTCGGTGCGGGCACTTGGTGGCCGGGATAGGACGTGCAGGGCATCAGGCGAATGAGCGCCGGAGCCTCGCCCTCGGCTTCGAGGCATCGAGGGCATCCGTAGGCGGACTCCTGATCGGGCGAGGCGGCCTCGTCGTCGTAGCGCCCGTCGTCAAGGTCGCGGCTGGGGTCTGTGAATGGCATGTCTTCTGATGATGGCTACTCGCAGCGAAAGTGAGTCGTAGTGATACACTATTGCGTTGATAGAACCCGCATGTTCCGAATCCTCCCTAATAAGTATTAGCACATTAGGGGTGTTAGCGTGTGTGTGCGTGCGCGCCTGCGCATATGGAATGCGCACGCTTCCTACTACATGGCGCGTAGGGCTTCGAGTCTAAGCATTGCCTCGTGGTAGAGGCCCTTGGCCGTCTTAGTCGCCGCTGCGCCGCGCCCGGCTTTGGCAATGGCGCGCTCGTGGCGCTGGCGCATCTCGCCAACGCGGACAATGGCCGCTGCCTCTGTTTCGCCTGTAGCAGTCACGCCAAGCGGCAGAATCATCTGCGCCCAGCGCCACGAAAGCCCGGTGATGGGGAAAAACACGCGACCTGTCGTGCCCGCCACCGGCCAGTGGGCAAGCGCATCGACGGTGCCGTGCGCCGTAAGGGTCTGGTCTTTCTCCGCAATCTCCACGAGATCAAGCCCCGCCAGATCGGCGAAGTTTTCCAGCGTGGGCTTTAGCATCGTGATGCAGCCGGTCGTCCGGTTTGACCCGCCGCCGAGATTCCGGATAAGCTGCTCCGTCGCCTCGTCGAAAAATGGCGGCTTGGGGGATAGGGTGACGCGAACATCTCTGGTCATCTTCTTGTGGTTTTGCAGCCCGGTGTGGCTGGTGTTCGTGATTTCTTTACCTCAAGAGGCCACCATTGGGCCTGTATGGGGCTTCTGCGGGCATTCTATGACCCGTCAGAGGCAAGGTTAGGCTTTGCCGCAAATCTGCCCAAGCGGCCGCTCCTTAGCACTTTCTAAAGAGACGGGCTTGGCCTACCAGCTGCCCGCAAAGGGCCACCCGGCGGCGGCTTCGTCCTCGTCCTCGTCCTCGAACTCCACTCCGCCATCGTCCTTTTCTTGGCGGCTTGTAGCGTCTGCGATGATGCGCTCAAGATCGTAGAGAAGGTCGTTTTCGACCATCAGTTTTACTACGGCCTCGTCGTCTGCGGCGAGGGCGGTGTAGATCGTCTCGATGACGGCGTCTGCGGTGTGGCGTCCGAGGACGACGCCTGCCCTGCTCGAAGCGCCATGGCGGCCCGTGCTGGCGCGAAGAGCCCACTCTCCGTTCACCTCGTCGTACGTCCAGTCGTCAACGCCGTGCGAGTAGGTACTGCCGTAGCCGCGCCCGCCAAAATAGCCGCGCGGGTCTTCGTAGCGGTCGTAGCTGCCGTATCCAAGGCCGTACCCGCGTGTGTTTCCGTGGCGTCGGGGGTCGCGCTCTGCCGGAAGGCTCTGCCAGTTCACCTGCACGGCCGCCTCGGCTACGGCCACGAGATACTCTACGTCTTGCGTCTCGCCGCTGGTGTGCTGGCCGGTGTAGCCGACCGACAGGTTGGTACATTCCGAGATGATGTTGGCAAACGAGTTGCTGTCGGTGTATACGCCCCCATTGTCGAGGCGCCACTTCGACGGAATGCCGCCGCGCCCGTCCATAGCCTTCTCAAGCTCAAGAGCAAGATCAATGGCGAACGCCTCGGAGCATGTCTGACCCGACATCTGGTCGGTGATGACAGAGCCGAATCGCGCCCGGTCAAACGACACGCATCGGTCAGGCACGATGTCGCCTTTGGACTTGCGAATCGCCATGTCCACGCTCGCAGCCTCGGAGCCCCTGCATCCGACCTCCTCCTGCGAGAAGAAGCCGTAGGTGCCAACCACGCCTGCGCGGATCATGTGGAGCATGATGACGACGCCTGCGCGGCAGTCGGCCCCGAGAATGCCCTTTAGGTCAGAGCCAAGCAGAGGACGCTGCGAGGCCGGGTCGCGGAAGAGTTCAAGACGCTGCTTGCGGCTTCGCCCGGTCTCGACGGTGTCAAGGTGCGAGGTGAAGAGCGTGCGAGCAGCCTCTTTCTTCTTGCCAACAACAACCCAAAGGTTGCCGTGCTTGTCCTCTTTGATACTACTCGTCGTGGCTGTGCGCAGGCACCTGCGAATGCGGCGGATGACGAGGGCCTCGCTCTCGCCGGGGTCTTCGCAGAAGGCCACAAACTCGTGGACGATGCGGGGCGCGGCGCGCAGGTAGCTGGAGAGCGACATCATGTTGCGGGGCTTGGCGACAGGGGGCCGCCATTGGTGTTTGGCGGGCGGCATCGGCTCAAGCGCGTTTATCCTTGTTACTGCCGTGGAGGCCGCAGCGGCAGGCGTGTTCGTAGTGGAAGCGGCCGCCGCTTTGGTTGCACGCCCTGCGCCTTCCGGCGCGCCGGTGCCCCCGTTGGTCGTCGCAGGGGTGGCTTTTTTGATTCTCATTTTCATCTTTACCACGCTATTTCGGTGTATTGTTCGGAGCCTTCGCGTTCTCGCTGCGAGCCCAACTTGCGGTAGTCATACAAATCGCCGAAGCATATCCGAGACGGCGTTCCGTGAATGTGCTCCATCACCCACATGGTCTCGTTTTGATGCCGGGGGTAAAGCGTGCACTCGGTTATGCGAGAGGGCGGCGCGTCGCGGTTGCTTTTGTAGTGCTCGCAGTCTTTGGAGTACGCGTACTTGAACGTATCCATGTACGGGCTGCCTCCGTTGGGAACGAACGCTGCGCAGACGAACCAGTCGTCCGGGCAGTTCGGGTAGAGCCGCTCAAGGCCCTGATCGCGCGACCACCGGAGCATCATGCGCTCGATCCACGACCCGCCATCGTCGGCGCTGCTCATGCGGCAGTAGATGCGGTCGATGCCGCGACGGTGCCCAAGAGCGTGCGTCCATACGATGGCGCGCGCCATGATAGCGCCGTCCTCGTCACGCCGCATCACAACGAGCCGCGCGTCGGTGCCCTCGTTGTCGAGCATTCGCCCGGAGTACGGCCGGTCATCGCCGGTCATGCAGGACGAGAGGCCCTTGATCTCCTCGTCCACATGGATTTTAGGGATGCTCTCCAGAACGTCCTGCGCCTGCCCCTTGGGCACGAGCCCGATGGAGACCGAGAATGGCGGCTGCGGGTTCAGGCGCTCGGCCGCCGCCGTGCCAAGGCGCTCGGCGGCCATGCTCACGACAGCCTTGTCGTACCCCATCTCGGAGAGGAGCTTGTGGTGGCGGACGAGAAACTTGCCAATGCCGTAGGCGCGCCACGACCGCTGCCCCTTTTTGGGGCCCACGGGTACGGTGTAGGGTACGCAGACCTTGTTGTCGCGGGCGCGAATGATGATGTCCCAAGCGGGGCACTTCTCGGGAAGCACGCCGTCGCCGACGAAGCTGAGGAGGTCGCTGACTTTCTGCCTGATCTCCCGCTCCTCGTTTGTCCACTCGTCGTTTCCAGACGGGGAGAACAGGCGGGGGTGCTGCGCGGCTTCGTAGGCCACTTCGGGCAGGCGGGCGGAGTCTTCGATTTCGGATGGGGTCATGGCTCTTCTGGTGGTTTTGGCCCCGCTCCTCTCGGTCAAGAGGAGGGTGGTGGTGGGGCGGGGCTAAGGCGAACCCTTAGCCTTTGGTGGAACATCGGTCCCCGTGGTGACGGGGGGTGTGATGACGCTCACGGCGTGGTGTAGGAGGCTCCCCACACGCGCCCGTACTCGACGCGGTAGTGCGGCTGCCCCCTTGCGGGGCAGTAGACGACCGAGACCGGGCGGTGCTGGAGCGCGGCGAGTCGATTGGCGGCGCTCACGGCGAAGCGAAACGAGTTGAACATGGCTCTTCTGAGTAAAGCCCGTTGTGGCGGGCGGTGGTAGAAGCAGGAAGCGGCGGGCGACCCCCGGCGTGGGGACTCGGCCTATGTGGCCTCGCTTGGCGCAGAGGCCCGACAGGGCCGATCCGGGGGCGGCCCGCCACAGCGTTTGGTTATGATGCGGGTGCGTACGTCCATCCCCCACCCGCGTGGGCGAGCACAAGTCCCTGCGAGAGCGCAGCGTCGAACGTGGTCACGATAACCACAGCCTCGCGGCGATCCCCGCGCACAACGCCTCCGAAGCCCGGCACGAGGCATCTCCGGGCTTCGGAGGCGTTGACATCCGAATCAAACTCCCAGTCAATGGCCTTAGCCACGCCCCTAAGCCGGGTGTGCGCCTCGGACTTGTAGTGGTAGCCGTCTTCAAAGAACCCCACCACATACAAACGAGATGGTCGGCGTCGCTGGATAAGAGTCTTCATAGAAACCTCCACTCATAAGCGGATTCTCTCCTGCGCACCTCGACGGTGGCGCGGTGAGAGGATCGTGAGTATTGAAAAAGGTGGTCAGCATCCATCTCCTTGGCCCAGACAGCGCCCCGAAGGTTGACGCAGACGATGTAGAGGCTGTCGCCGTCTATCATCTTCTCCGCTTCATCTCTCGCGTCTACGAGGAGGCGTTGGGGGTAGTCCATATGGACGCCCCGGTATCTTAGGTGGAAATGGATGGCAGAGACGAGCGCGCCCGTCCACCGCTCTTGCTTGTATTCGTTCACGAGCGCGGCTGGGGCGACGCTCGGGTGATGTGTGTCAGGCGCGAGAGCATGCATCTTCTGGTGGTTTTGGCCTGCGGTGACAGGCGACTGTAAAGGATAGCACCGCCCTTACAAGATTCGCAAGGGCGGCACATATGTGAGTATGTATTTTATTTCGGCGGACCCCGTGGCATGGTCGTGGAGACTGGGTGAGAGCGGGCGCTATGCGCCTACGTGGTGGGCCTCGGCCCCGGTAGCGGGGAGCGTATTGCTCCGGCGCGGCGGGGCCCGGCCTGTGCGTGGTGGTGGACGCAAGGGTCGTGGGTGATGTGGAGCACGATGCTCCGGGTGAGTGTTGCCGCGTTTGGCACGCAAAGCCGCACACTGTGGCCGTGCGTGAGCCTCCCCGCTACGTCAAAGCAGCGGCACGCACGCACGGCACCAAAGCCGCGCGCGCTCTTGGGGAGGTAGGGCGTGTTTTTCCATTATCACGCCCCCAAAGGACGACGGGACGGCGGGCAGGTCTACGCGCATCTAAGCGTAGGGCCACAAACCGTCCACCGGGCGCACGTTCACTCTGCGCCCGGCTCTCAACCGGCGATCCTTACCGCGCACCCTGTCGGGAATAAGCGTACACCCTCAATCTTTCGGATAGGCCGAAAGATGGGCATATGCGCTGCACCCCGATGCTGCGGCTTCGTAGTGCGGCTCTTACGATCAAGCCGCTTTCCCCACACGCGCTACGCCGCCGAATACGGCCCACACGCGGGAAGCGCCGGTATCTACGACTACCGGCTTCCTCTGAATAACGCACGCCAAAGCCACCCCCACGCAGGACAAGATGCGCGGGCTATGTTGGATATGCTACCCCTGCTCGGCAGGCTGCAAGCCCCGTGAAGGGCCATTGGGAGCGGCAAACGGGAGCCTACGCGCTACCCAGTAGGATGCGCCGTCTACGGCCCTGAAACGCTTTGACTTGCGTTCCCGCTTGCTACTTACACGACATATACGATGTATAGCGTGAAGTATGTACGCTCCACCTGCTCCGCGCTGTTCGGCGCGGCTTAGGTGGCGTTCTCAGTATGTTGTGACACGGTGCCCTATCGGCACCGGCTACCCGGCATCCCTTGCCCTAAGACTTGGGATCGTATGCGGATCGTGTCACGTCGGACGATCCGCCGGGGGCACGGGACTTGGCCCGTCGCACCGTGCGCCTATCGGCGCGGTTGGGTGCGGTTGGGGATCGGTGCGGAATCGAACCGCACGGGGCGAACCTGCCCGATCCCGGCGCGGCTTACGCGCCCGTTTCGGCTTGCGCGTTCGCGGCTTGCGCGTTCGTGTGAGCCTTTTCGGCTTTCGCGTGCGCCTCCTCCATAAAAGAAGCAATGGCCGGAGGTGCCGCGCCGAACCGCTTCAACTCTCCCACAAGCCACCGCTCTGTTTCCACCGTGCGCTTGACGGCGTTGTTGTGGCGCGTCAAATCCTCACCGTTCAGCCGCTCCACGTCCACGGTGGACAACGCGAAACCGCGCCGGACGGACGAAGCAAGCCGCGCCCAAAGCTTGGCCGTGTGAGCGGCTTGCACGTCAAGCGTGGCGTTCGCATAGTCAACCGCGCCCGTGCGTTCTGCAATCGTGACCTTGCCGGACGGCGTGTAGAACACACCAAACGTGCCCGCTTCCCGTGCCGCGTATCCGAGACGATCCGCCGTTACGCGGGCGCTAAGACACGCGGTGAGGTGACGCGCCACACGGCGGCTCTTGGCGTTGCAAGCACCTTGCAGGATAGACGCAAGGCGTGTGCGGATTTCCGCTTGCGCTTGCGTGTCGCCGTGGCGCGGTTGGGCGGCTTTCTTGAAGCCGTCGAATCCTTCCGCGTCCTTCCACGCTTGCGCGTTGTCGTTTGCACGCGCCACGGCGCGTCCTTTGGTCGTCGTTTGTGCCTTTGACATCTTCTGGTGTGCGCGTTACAGGACGCTTCACGCGCTTACGTCCATTGGTTGAGTAGGTGCGCCCAAGCGGGCGCGTGGATTTCAGCTGGTGTATTCCTCCATTGCATCCTCCACGCTTGCGTGTAGCGCACGGGGAATCCAAGCGCCAAGCACCGCGCACGTTGCAGCTTCCCAAACTGAGAAACTGCAAGCAACGTACACGATTGTGAGCGTGAAAGCGAGGTAGGGCAGAGCGTGGAGAAGGTGGAGAGCGTTGCGCATCTTCTTGTATTGGTTAGGCGGCTGGCTGGCCGCGCCGTTCGGTTGACGACTGAATAATACGCACGCTGAAAAGCGCCACAAGATCGAATCGTACATTAGAATCCGTATGTTTTAGTGGCGATTTTGGGCTGTTTTGGGCTAATAAAACACGCAGGCAGGGCGGGGGGCTGTCGTTACAGCCACCCTCAGACACCGCTTTCTGATACTACTGAAATCACTCTAACACGATTTCGCTTCTTCTTTTGTGGGTTATTTTCGCGCCTATTCGTACCTTTACCCGCTCGTCCGCTCACCTGCGGGCCTTTACGACACAAGAAGATGCTTACACCTCGCAGAAACGCGGCCAATCGGGGCAAAGACGCAACAGGCGGCCCGCGAGATGTGCTGCTCTCGGACGACCTGACAGAGGAGCAGGCCAGCGGGCTCATACCAGACGTTCCGGTGCTCGAAGACGTGCTTTCGGCGCTGGACGAGTCTGACCCCGACTACGACGACAAGCTGTTTGAGGCGCTAAAGTCGTATCACGCAGCGCGTAATCGCCTCGGCATTCGCAGCTCGAAGCACTCGGGCATCGGCACGGAGTCGTTTCTCCAGATGATGATGCTCTACTTCGACGGGTGTACGTTCTCGGAGATCGCGGACTTGATGGGCGCTACGCTTTCGGGCGTGTCTCGCCAGTCCGACCGGATGCGGATTTCGGTTGACGGCATACCTTTCACATGGCAGCAGATCAAGAAGATCGCCGATCCCAAGCGCGCGCTTGCCGCCGTGTCACGTCAGAGGCACGGGGGGCCGGTTTTCAACTACGACGAGTGGGCCGAGAAAGACCGCGAGCGAGCGGCCGAGCGCATCGAGAAGGCGCGCAAGGCTATCGTGGAAAACCTTGACGACATGGACGACAAAGGGCGTTTCGTTGTCCCGCGCAGCGTGGCCGACCTTGCGGCGCTGGAGAAGACGGCGCTGTTGATTCGGGGCGAGGCCACCGAGATACGCGAGCAGCGCCGCACGGACGCCACGTTCTTGTTTCAGGTCGTCAAGCTCGAAGTTGAGAGCGCCCTTGGCCGGACTTCGGAGGTGAGCAGCCGAATCCTCAAGGGCATCGAGCGGCGCGTAGAGGCCTACGAGGCCACAGACGGCGACGAGAAAGTGGCGGGGCAGCTTTTGCGGTGACTGTCACGCCCCGGTGCCCATGGCGCATCCAAGGCGCGCAGCACTCTCCGCTATACGAACGAAAACGGCGGACTCTACAACCAGAAGACGACATGGGATTCTTTTCAGACGCCGCCCGAGACGCATTCTCGGACAACCGGCCCGACTACATCGACCCTTGGTCGGTCTTTGGCTCGCGCTACGACGACCCGCTCGGGCAGGGCGCGCCGCTTTGGCAGCGTTGTGCGTGGCTTGGCTACCCCTACACCAACCCCGCGCAGGGCAACACCGTGCTCGGCGCTGTAACGGCCACGACGCCATCGGTCGTCATGGCCGCCATCGGAGGCAAAGGTAGCGGCAAGACGCTCTTTGGGGCGCTCCGCGCCGCGCACCTGATCCAGACGTATCCGGGCGGGCAGGGCTTCGTCGTTGCCAACTCCTACGGTCAGGCGTTTGGCTCGGCAGCGGCCAAGCTGGTGTACATGGCAAACGCTCTCGGCCTTCGGTATGAGTATTACACGCAGAAGACCATCAACGGCCTTCAATACAACTCGGTCTACTACTTCCCCGACTACGACCACATCGTAGCCGTGCTGTCGTTCGACAACATCTCGCTCATCGAGGGATCGGAGTGGGACTGGATGTGGTGCGAGGAGATTCAGGATTGCTTGGAGCGAGACGTGAACGTGGCGGCCTCGCGCGTGCGGCGCGGCGTTGGAGACCACTCGATGTATTTCGCAGGCATGCCGGACGACGGGCAGCACTGGATGTACCGCTGGCTCGAAGAGCAGACCATACTGGCCGGGCCGGGCCGGGGCGAGCCCGTGCCGCTCTACGAGCCACCGCTCACCGAAAACCTCAGCAACAACCCCGAGGGGTACATGGAGGGGCTTCGTCTGCGCAACCGGAGCGTAGACATTGAACGCTACGTCTCGGGCGCTCGCATCTCGCTCGGCACAGCCCGCTGCCTGCCGTCGTTCTCGATTGACCTGCACCAGCGAAGCGAAACCGCCCTACGGCTTTCCGCCTACGACCCGTCGCTGCCCATCGGCATCTCCCTCGACTTCAACGTCAACCCGATGTGCGCGACCGTCCGTCAGGTCAAGCCGCTCGACCTCTTTGACCCCGATGGTCGCTACCGGACGACCAAGATGGTAGCCGCGCAGGTTGCCGAGTACGAGATTTTTGGGGCCACCACCGACGCCATGTGCGACGCGCTACTGGAAGACTTTGGGCGGATGGGGCGCATTGCCGGGCCATCGGGGCACGTCGCAGGGGGGTTTGTCGTGGGCGACGCCACCGGCAGTCGCCGGGACACCCGATCCCCCGGCCTGACCGACTGGACGATCATTCGCGACCGCCTTTCTGCCCTGTCGGGGCTGCTCATTCGGCCCGGATGCGTGCTCTCGCGCCGCCCCTCGTCCGAATCGCGCGGGCGCAAGCTCGACACAGACCGCTACTCCAACCCCCCCGTGCGCGACCGCGTGATCGCGCTGGAGCAGGCGCTCGTAGACAAAGACGGAGACATCCGGGTCACGTGGCTTCCGCACTCGGCCTTCGCCTCCGGCGGCTCGGCCCGGTCGTGCTCGTCTGCACTTTGGACAGCGGACGGCCGCATTGACGACCGGGCCGACAAAAGCTCGGATAAGGCAGCAGCACGCACGCACTTCTTCGACGAAGAAGGCTACTACTTCTACTTCGCCCGCCACGACGGCCGCAGGATCGTCGGGCTCTTTGACGCCGACGAGGCGGACGCCCCTGCCCCCCGCCGCGCGCGCCGGGCCGACGTTCGCACGTCCGAGGCCATGCTCCGCTCGTCCTACGATGCCCCGGGCGCGCCCACAGACGCTGGCGCGCCCGGACGGGCCGCCGTCTCGGTCATGGGCGTAGCTGCGTCGCGGCCGGGCGCTGGAGCGCCGTTTGAAGCACCGCCTCTGCGCGGCGCTGCCCCAAAAGCTGCCCCGCCAAACATCGGGTTCTGACGCAAGGCGCGCAAGTCGCCTCGCCTGAGTCGCCTCGCCTGAAGCGCGTCAGAAGTTGCGGTGCCCCTTGAAGAAGTAGTAGCGGCCCGTGTCGGAGAGGCGAGTGCTCACGCCCGCGCCTGCGTACGAGCGCGTGCCCGAGTCGGCGCTGCGCATGAGTTCGCGTACGCGGTCTTGCAGCGCCTCTTCGTCCTGTCGGTCAAAGAACACGAACGGCCGTGGCGGTAGGCCGCCGTTAGAGAGGCGGCGAATCCTGCCACTGCTCGACCTGCGCCGCACGTTCTGGAGCCCGTAGTGCTGGACGATGGCGATGCGGAGGCTTCGCTGCGTAGCAAAGCCGATGCGAAACTCGAACGTGCCGATGTCAAACATCACCCGCCCCTCGCGCGGCGTGCTGCGAAGGCCAAGGCGCACGCGCATCTCCGGCGCGCTTGCCTCTGCCCGGCCCGGCACGAAGGTCGCCTTCACGCGAAGATCGCGCATCATTTGGCCGGAGAAGGAGAGGTCTACCCGCCCACTCTTCATCTGGCGGTAGCCGCCCTCAAAGCTGGCCCACCTGCGCTTTCGGCCCTTCGTGAAGACGTAGTCCCCTTGTCCGCGCCGCTCGTACCACCACTGGCCGCCGCGCTTTCCTGTGGACAGCGTTGAGCCTCGGCGCTCGGACATGTCGAAGCCCTGAAGACGCTCCGCCCACACGCGCCGCGCGAGGGGCGAGGGCTCCTCTTTGGCCGTTTTGGTAACAGGTACCCACAGCGGGTTGGACGAGTAGGGCTTGAACGACTGCCGCGCACCGCCCGCCGCGTAGCGGCCGGTGCCATAGCCTGCCGCGCCGCGCCCGCCAGCGGTTCGTGCCCGGATAAGATCGGCCCCAAGCGCGCCAAGGCTCGACGCAATCGCCCTCTGAGAGAATGCCCCCTGCCCCATCGAGCGGTTGATGCCGACCATGAGGGCCGGATTTTTGTGTACCCGCCCGGCGACCTCGCCAAAGGCCACGTCCGCAAGAACGCCTGCAAGGCCGCGTCGGAAGACAATCTGGCCTTCGACCCCTTTGATGCCCGTTTGAACGGCGGGGCCCGTCACTTCGACTGCGAGCGGCATGGGTTTGGGTATGATGTCACGGGGCTTACTCCCCGACGCCGCTTACTCCCCGGCGGGGGGCCTGCCCGGCTGCGGGCGCTCAGGGAGAGAGTCGCCGCCTCCGGCCTCTACGGGCACGAGCGCCCTGCCCCGCAAGTGTTCGTGCGGCGTAATGCCAAGCTCGTCGCACACAAAACTGTCGTCAAGCACACCGCCGAGCCTCTGGTAGATTTGGAATACGCGCGCCTTCTTCTCGTTGTCCTCCGGGTTGGGAATCGTCAGGCGAATCGAGGGGAGTTCGTAGGGGTCGAAGTCAGGCGAAATGTTGTGCCAAGCAGCAAAAGTCAGGAGGGCTTGGTAGCCCTCCTCCACAATGGCCCCGATGCTCTTCATCACCTCGTAGCGGATGCGGTTGTGCACGTTTGCCTTGGCGTACGAACCCTGATCACCCCCGTCGCTCGTCTGCGTCTGACCGGCAAGGCAGATCGTGATCTCGGTGTTGCACAGGTCGATGATGTCGCTGAAGATGGCAACTTGGCCCGTTCGAGAAACGTCCTTGAACTCGATCTCCATGTCCTTGGGAAAGAGCGCGAAGGCGTTGCGCTGGAGGTAGCGCATGTAGGCGATCATGTCAACCTTCTCCTCCTCGCTGGCCCCGATGTCGTAGTAGCCGAGCAGGTGGGGGTGGCCGTAGTGCGCGTTGAACTCGCCCCAGTAGAGCGCGTTGCTGTTCTTCAGGTACCACCACGGCAGGCAGGCCCGGAGCGCCCCAGCCATCTCGTACTGCCCTTCGCTCGTTCCATCGGCGAGCATTAGAAGGCTACCCGGCTCAAAGGCAGAGAGCACTTCGCCCTTGGGCTCTTTTTCGGTCGAGATTGCAAGCTGCCCGTAGGTCTTCGAGTCCTTCTTTCGGTCAACACGCAGCAGAGCCGGAGACACCTCGCGGATTTCGTTGGGAAGCTGGAAAAGCTTGCCGGTTTCGCTCTTGACATCGTTGTAGCGAGGCGCAAACACCGACACGCCAGACAGGTATGGCTGCACCATCATCCCGGTCGTGCGGTGGCGACTGGTCGTTCGCACAAGGTCACGGGCCATAGCCCCCGCCTGCCGTGCGGCGCGGCTCTTGGCCGGGCTCTCAAACACCCTGAGCGGGCTTGCCATCAGCGCGGCGCGGAAGGCCTCGCGCAGGCCCCGGATGCGCGGATCGGTCGTCTGCGAGCGCCGGTAGAGCCCTTGCAGCGGGCCAAGATTACCAGACGAAGCCTCGATAAAAGCCGAGTTGATGTCGTCGGGCGTCACAGACGACTTCTCCATCTCGCGGATGGCGTCCCTTTGCGATGGCAGCACGCGCGTGGCTACCGGCACACTGCTCCCGCCCGACGAGGAGCGTCCGATGGTGCGATTCTGCATAGCGTCTTCTCGTTTCTCGAACCGCCGGGTCAGGCGGGTACAGGCCCAAGATACGCCGAGACCCCGCGCAGCGCACCAAACCTCGCCCGCGCACGCGCACGCGCACGCTCGCGCACACGATCTAACGAGTGAATGATTTATGTCTCAAAAGTAGCACTTGTAAGGGGCGCGCCAGCGCCCCGCATCCCCTACAAGTGCTACTCCAAGAGAAAGGATGCAAGCGGTTTCCCAAGAGAGTAGTATAGATTCACTATTAGCGCGTGCGCGCGCGGGAAAGGCTATGACATGCTCGCAGGGGATGGCGTCTTTGGCGATGGGCGGGGACTTTGTGGCGCTCTTTTGACCTGCGGTGTATCTTGCACCGAGCGTCCCGCTTCAAGCCCCGCGCCTTGCCTCTTGCCGGAGGCCAGCACATCAGAAGACCATCATGCCCTACGCAACCGCCCAAGACTTGTGGCGCTGGCTCTCGCCAAGAGACGTTGGGCAGCTTGTGTTCGACAGCGACGAAGAGTATGCGAGCGCGGACGTGGACGAGGCGCTGCTCATCGCAGACGGAGTCACAGCGTCGTTCTCGCCTGAAAGTCCCGGAGACTGGGCCACGCTCAAGCTCGCCACGGCTCTACGCGAGTCGCTGGAGTGGTCGCACAGCATCGCAGACAGCTTCCTCTCCGCCCGCCACGAACTCCCGCTCACCTTCCCCTCGGCAATCCCCTCTGCCCTCAGCGAGGCCGTTATCACGCTTGCCAAAGAGCGTCTATATGCCCGGCGCAACGCCCGGCTCCCCGAGGGTCTTGAGCGTTCAGCCGCCGAAGCCCGCGAATGGCTCAACCGCGTGTCGCTCGGACGCGCCAAGGTCGTAATCGAGCCCGCCGCCGGGCAGAGCCCCGCAAGCGCCCGTCAAATCTACGTCGGCTCACGCACGCCTCCTCCGGGCACCGTTGGCGTGGGCGGGCTCATGCTCTAACGCGATCCACCCGCAGGCTAATCCATGCCCGTAGACCAAGTCTTTACCCCTTCCGCCTACCTACTTGGAGCCGAACAGGCGGTGCTCGCCCGCCTTGTGGCCGCGTGCTCCATGCTTGGGCTCGCGGACGTGCAGGTGCGCGCCTACGCGGGCGAGCTTGCCGTAGACGAAAACGGTTACGTGGACGTGGAGAACGCCTTGGCTCGCGGCCCTGTGATTTTCGTGGCCTTCAACGGAAGGCAGCACGCTCAGGCCTCGTCCTCGTATGGCACGCGCGCCGAGACGATCAGCTACACCTGCTACCTGTGCGCCCGCAGCCTGCGCTCGGAGACTGAGCAGGTGCGCTCCACCTACAACCTCTCCGAGGCTTTTGATCTGGCCTTCGCCGGTTCGTCGGCAAGCACGGACATTGCCATCGACCACGACATGAAGCCGGAGGCGCTGGAGGCCAAGAAGTACGTCCAGCAGGGCCTTCAGGTGATGCTGGTAACGCCAGACGCTGCCATCCTCGCTGGGGCAGTTGACCTTCATATCCTTCGCTCCATTGACGGGCTTCAGACCCTCTAAGTCCAAGCGCACGGCACATCCATGAAATACACCAACATCCTGCTCTTTGCAGCCGCGCATACGTGGGCGGTGCGCCCCTCGGTGGCGGAGCCCATTCTTGCCATCCTCGCCAGCCGGGCCTCAGATGCCAGTCATTCCACTCAGGCGCAGGAGCAGGCCACGCTGCCCCCCGCTGCCCCTTCGGTGACTGGAATGCCACAGGCGCTTCCCGGGGGCGTGGCGCTCGTTCCGCTGGTTGGCATCATTATGTCACGCGCAAGCTGGCTTGATGCCGAGTGCGGAATGACCAGCCCGCAGGTGTTTGCCCGGCAAGTGCGCGACGCGGCGGCCAGAAGCGACGTGCAAACCATCGTGCTCTACGTGGACACCCCCGGCGGAACCGTAGGCGGCGTTCACGAGGCGGCGCTTGCTATTCGCGCGGCCAAGAGCGCGGGCAAGCGCGTCATCGCCTGCGTCTCTGGCGAAGCGTGTTCGGGCGGCTACTGGATCGCCTCGCAGGCGGACGAGATCGTGCTTGGTGAGTCCGACATCGTAGGCAGCATCGGCGCTTACATGAGCCGCCGCGACATCTCGCGCGCGCTCGCCGCCGCTGGCATTTCCTACACCACCTACAAGACCGGAGAGGAGAAGGCCCTCGGCCTTGAGTACGAGCCTCCGACCGAAACCGAGCGCGACGCTATCACGGCCCTTCTTGAGTCGCAGGTGCGCGTCTTCTACGCAGCCGTCGCCGAAGGCCGAGGCATCAAAGGCGGCGCAGAGGCCGTCCGAGAAGCGCACGGTAGCGCCCACTTGTACGTCGGCGCAGAGGCCGTCTCTGCGGGCCTTGCGGACCGCATTGGCACGCTGGACGATGTCTTGTCCGAACTCCAAGCCGAAGCCCCGTCCGGAACGCCGGGCATTCCCTCTCAAACCGCACAACCACCCACCTTCATGCAGAACGAAGCCGCGCCCACGCCCGAAACCACGATCCAAGCGAGCGCCGTGCTCGCCTCAAGCTCCGATAGCGTTACGGCCGAAACCTCGGCGCAAGAGCAGGCCGCGTCGGAGCAGGCTGTTGCGACGCAAGAAGGCAAAGCGCCGGGACCGGGTGAAGCCCCGGCGCGCGATGCCAGTGACTCTGAGGCAGCGTCCGAATCTCGGACGACGAGCGCAGGCTCTTCCTCGGGGATGGACCCGCAGGCGGCCCGCTCGCTCGCCGAGCAGTATGTCCGCGCCCGCAGCATCACGCCTGCGCAGGCGACGGCGCTTGAGACGGCGCTTGTGGCCGACGAAGCCGCTGGCCGGGCTGTTCTGGCGGCGTTCTCCAAGCCCTCTGGCACCGCTGCGCCATCGGCGAACATCGCCGCTGCATCGGCGTCTGCCGAGAAGGACGAAGAAGGCCCCGTGACCAAGTTTCTTGCGCGACGGGGGCAGCGGGCGTAACTTTCCTCAACGCCTCCCAAAGGCCCGCCTGACCCGGCGGATCAAAACCAGAAGATACCATGCCCCGCACCGCGACCAAGGTGATTTCCGCTCCGTACTTCCTTGCGGACGAGTTCTCTGCCACGCCCTCGTTTGGCGGAAACATTGACTGGGACGCCGTTCCGGACATCGCGGACTACAAGGACGAGGATGGCAACAAGATTCTGCCCTCGGGCACGATCCTGAAGCGTTGCGCCGACGAGACGCTCGTTCCGCACGACTCCGTGAAGGTGGGCAACGTCGAGGGCCTGCTCCGCTACGCTACGGGCGAGAAGGCGCGCGCCCACGCCAAGACGGGGGTGGGCGTGGTCATTGGGGGCGTGGTCTACGAAGAGCTTGTCCCCGGCCTCACGCCCACGCTCAAGGACGAACTCGTCGCAAACGGCGTCGGCTGGCACTTCCGGACTTACCAGAACAGCTTGACCGCCTAAGCCGCAGCTTTTAGGCGACACCAACAACACCTCCGCCTGACCCGGCGGCGACCATCAGAAGACTCATGGACCTCTCGCTTCAGCCCGTCCTCGACCTCATCAACCGCGATGGCGGGGCGATGCGCATTGCCAACTCGACCCGCACGCCGAGCTCGTACTTCCTTGAGACGCTGCTGCCCGAGCGCGGCGTGTCTTCGTACCGCGTGGACCGCTCCAAGATGATCGTGCGCTCCACGATGGCCGGTCTCGTCCCGATGGACACGTTCTACCCGAAGGGGGGCGTGGTCGAAGTTGGCGGCATGAACGAGGACACGGCCAAGATCGCCATCGAGCAGACCTTTGGTGAGTCGCAGCTTCGCACGCTTCAGGACACGCTCTTGCGCCTCGGAAACTCCAGCATGTCCACCGAGCGGATGCTTCAGGAGTTTCTGAACTGGTACGACAAGATCATCCTCCAAGGCATCTACGACTTCGAGGAGTACCTGCGCGGCCAAGCCCTCACTCGCGGGCAAATCAACATCCAACAAAACGGAACGTCGCTATCCGTGGACTACGGCATTCCTGCCGAGCGAATGCCCAGCACGTCCACGGTTGCCTCCGGCGCGGCGTGGCACCTGCCGGGCTCCGATCTCTGGACGAAGTTCCGCTCTGTGCGGCCACTGCTTCGTGGCGGGGTTACGAGCATCACGATGAACTCGGCGACGTACTACGCGGCCGAGGAGAACCCGGAGAACCGCCTCAAGGTGCTGTCCGAAGGCGACGGCTACGTCGAGGTTGTCCGCTACGATGCCCGCGACGCAGGCAACGTCAACTCGGACGATAAGCGCGAGCGCCTGCGCATTCGCCTCTACGACGACGAGGCCGAGAGCCTGCGCCCGGACGGTACGACGGTGCGCCACAAGTTCGTGGAGGACGGGGCGGTCATCATCACCGGACGCCCGCAGCGCCGGGGCTACTACGTCGGACAGGGCTCGACCGACGACCCGGACAACGAACTGGCCCTTGGCTACACCCATATCGCGCCGACCACGGAAGGCACGAACGAAGGCAACCCCGGCCCCGGCCGGTGGGGCGAGATCGGGACGGTTCCGGGCCGCGCCTACCAGCTTCGCGGCGCGGGCGTGAGCAACATGCTCCCGGTGATCGAGAACCCCGAAGCCCTTGTCGTGCTCCGCACCGAACTCCCGTCCTAAGCCTACGGCTGGCGGGCAGGGCGTTGGTGGCGCTCGTGCCCCGCGCACCGCTCTTCTCGCGGGGCCCCGCCCGCCAGCCCGAACTACAGTCCCATGCCACGCACCCGGAACAGCACTCAAATAAGCGCAACCGCCCCCGCCCCCGCCGAGGCCTTGTCGGCGGGGGCGGCCGACACGCAGCCCTCGGAGGAGCCGGGTCAAGAGGAGGTCGAAGTCGTGGTTCCGCACTTTCTCCGCCTTGGCGGGCAAAGCTTCTTTCCGGGCACCCGGAAGATGCCCCGTCCGCTCGCCATCGAGGCTGGCCTTCTCGCCAGCCGCGAACAAGCCTAACAACCAACGCCCCGAGCTACGATGCCCGCCTCCTTTTCCGGCCTCGGAACCAACCTTCAGAACATTATCCATCGCGGCTCGAACGTGTACGTGTTCGACACGGGCGGCCTCGGCACTCCGTTCATCGACTACGTGAGCGTAGGCGAGGTGCGAGACGTGGATGTGAAACACACCCCCATCGTCACGAGCAAGTCCACGCGCGGTCGCAAGAAGCAGACAGCCGTGACGGTGATGGGGACGTTCACGATGATGCAGACGACCGACAACGAGGTCTCGCAGGTGCCGAAGATTCTCCAAGAGAACCCCTTTGGCACGACCATCAAGTTCTCGACGCGAACCCGCGATGCAGCAGAGGCACCGGGGACGGTGTTCAAGGACGCGCTGCTTCAGTACGAGGGGGAAATCAAGGGTGACGGCAACGAGTCGTTCCTCAAGTTCTCGTTCGAGGCGGAGATCGACGTAGAGGCGCTCGAAACGTTCTTGGCTCCACTGGTCGCGGGCGACGCGCTCATCGGTGACGGGATCGTCGCTGGCGACAAGGTCTTCATCTTCTAAGCCCCATCACCCGCCATTGGCGGGCACAATCTTGGCCCCGTCATCCCATAGAGGGCGGCGGGGCCTCTTTCGTAAGACGCGATGCCCAACCGCTTCGGGACATCCGACGTAGATCACTACCCGTGGCTGACCCACGTGGTCATTAGCGTACAGCCGCAGGGAGGCGCAGTTCAGCACAACGTGCTAATGGCGTCGGGGCTTCAGGTTTGGCTGCGGCCTTTTTTCAAGGGATCGGAAAGCATCGTCACGCTCGTGAGCGGCGAGCGGGTGGAGCCGCCGCGTCACAGGCGGTTTCATGTGGACTCTATGCTACGGTGGGAGCACCAAGAGCAGTACGAATCGGCCTCGTTCAAGGCGTTGCTTGTGGCGCTCTTAGAGCGGGCCTCATCAACTTCGGTTTGGTTTTATCCGAGGGCCAACAATGCGCTGACCGGGCCTCACGCGGAGTACGACCCTATCGAAGTCGTCCCCGAACTCTCGAAAGAGCACGTGGCAATGGCGTACGAGGCCCGCGTGTTTCAGCGTCCGGCCGAACTGTCACTTCCCGGACGATTTCCGCTACTGGCCTCGGCCATACCCGCGTGGGTCAAGCGGTAGCACGCTGGGGCCGAGGCCTCGCCGCGCGGTAGTGGCGTCCCGCCGCGCCCGTGCTTACCTTCCTCTCACCGCCCTGCTAACCGGCAGCGCCTCTTTCCACCAGAAGATGCCCCTTCCCGCAAAGAACACCTACGAGATTCAGGGCCACACGTTTGTGCTGGCCCCGACCACGCCCAAGCGCCGCGACGCGCTTGATGCGCTCATCAAGGCCAAAGACGAAGAGCAGCGCGACTTTGTCGCCGCTGTTTCGGCCGCCGAGTCGGCGGGTGTGTCTTGGGTGAGTCGCCTTGATCTTTTGCCCGACCCACCGGACGAGTACCGCTTCTACTTCGACGTTTTTTGCGCCGTGACGGACGGGCCGCATGAAAAGCTGGTTTTCGAGGACTTTGACACCAAGGCCGGAGAGGTGGCCCTTCAGGATTTTTTGCCCACGCAGAAGCTGACCGAGCTAAGGCTGATCGGCTTTTTGCCCTTCCCAGTTCAGTAGTCAGAGAGGGCGGCGCAGACATCAAAGAGCCTGCGTGGGCCAGCTTCCTGCGCATCCTGACACTCGATGACCAGCCGCATCTCGCCCTTTGCCTGCGCGCCGCCGCCTACAACCCCCTGCTTGCTGCTCAAATCGCCGAACGCTGCACGCTCACGCAGATCGCCGAGGCGCTGATGTACCGCGCGGCCGACCCCAACCCGACACCTCACTTCTGACGCCTTAGTCTATCGTGGCCGATCCGACTCCCGATGTCGTCATCCGCGCCGCTCTCGAACTGAGGGCGCAGGCCGACCTTGGCTCGCTCAGTGCGGGCCTTGACGGCACCCTTGTGAAGATGCAGCAGTTGGAGAAGGAGACGGCCAAGCTGGACAAGCTGATTCGGTCAAGGCTCGACAAGGGGGGCAATACGGAAACCAAGTTCTTCCGTGGCCTCGTGGAAAGCGCCGAGGCAAAAGCGGCCGAGCTTGATGCCCTGCTCAAGACGTTCTCGGCGCAGCAGCGCACCGAGCAGGCAGCAATCAAGGGCGCGCTGCGAACAGGCAGCGTGAACATGGAGCAGGCGGCGGCGATGCTGGAGAGTCGCCTTGCGAAGCTTCAATCGCTCACCGGGCGGCTCTCGGTGTCGCCAAGGGTGCTCTCTGCCTCGGAGAACGTTTCGAGGCAGCTTGCCCCGATGCAGGTGACGGAAGCGGCTCCGGCGCAGTCTACCGAAACGGCCCAGACGCGGATTCGCCGCCTCGTGATGGAGACGAATCAGGCTCTTGCCGAGGGCAACATGAAGCGCCTCGATGCTCTTCGCGTTCTTGGGCAGGAGGTGCAGCAGATCAACGAATCGCTCCGAGCCAGAATCGCGGCCGGAGACCGGGCCGCCAAGCTCTCCGACGACGAGCTTGCGGCCAAAGAGCGTCTCCTCCAGATGATCCGCCGCATCCGGCGGGAAGAGGATACGGCCGCCAAGAAGGCTTCCCCGACGCCAACCAATACAGCAACACTATCGCCGAATCTTGCGGGCACAGCATCTTCGCTTACAGCCCTTCAAGGGCAGATACGGAGTCTCCAAGAGGCCGCGCGCCAGCAAAATCTTGCGCCTGAGCAGTCGGCGCAGCTTGTGCGCCTGCAAGCGGCCCAGCGTGCGCTGGCATCTGGCGGACTCCAGCAGGCCCGCGAGGAGCTTGCGCGCTACCGATCTGACCTTGCCCGCGCCCTCGATGAGATGGAGGGCAAGAGCAAAAACGTTCAGAACGATATTCGCATTGCGGCGGCGGCCAACTACGAGTCGCAGGTCGAAGGTTTGAGACTTATCATCCGACTACTGGAGGAGTCGGGCGCAAAGGCGGCGGGGCTGCACGCCGAGGCCGCGCGCAGCGGCCGCTCGGTGGTGGACGCCTATCAAGGCGACGGGCGATTTTCTCCTCGGCGGGGCGAGGGGGCGACATCTGCCAAGGAGCCGGGGCGGAGCTTCGCGCTCAACCTTGGCCGGGGCATCCAAGACGCGGGTATGTTTGGCTTTGGCGGGGAGTTTACCGCGCAGTCGATGTCGATGGGGTTCATGTCGATCATGAACAACATGGACATGGTCGCTATGGACTGGAGGGCTACGTGGAAGGCGTCCGAGGGAAGCGCAAATCGCATGGCAACCGTGCTCAAGGGCGTCTTCCTCGGCAGCGGCGGCCTGCTCATTGCAATCAACGCCATCTCGGCGGCCATTATGCTGTGGCCTGCTGTGTCCAATGCGATGAAGTCGGCATCAGAGCGCGCGGCTGAGGCGGCCAAGAAGGCGGCTGACGAGGCGGAGCGCGAACTCAAGGCTCGACTGGCCCAGCAGTCCGTTCAGGTAGCGATGGGTGGTCAGGATGGGGGGAGCCGTTACCTAAATGAACTCAGCCGAGCCTACAGGCAGGCGGATTCTTCGGCGGCTGGGCTGGTGAGACGGCAAGAAGAAATCGAGCGCCAACTCAAGGAGATGGCGAGGGTGGCGCGGCAATACAATGATGGAGGGCGAGGCAACACCCACAGCATGCCCCTTCTGTTCAACCAAGTAAACGAACAGTTCGGGGTGGGCCTCAAACCACAGGAGGTGCCTACCTTTGACAAGCTCGTTGGGGGCGCTGCCCCTGAGTTTCTTCAGGAGCAGCGCGAGGCGGCCATAGAACTCGTGCGCGAGTACGCGAACGTCGGCGCGGCTCAGGACGAGATACTGGGTGCGATGGACGAACAAAAGAATCGTTCAGGCGGCACCCGGGACGAACTCCTTCGGAACATCAGGGAGATCGAGATGGGGTACAGGCGTTTTGTGCGCGGCTACGCGATGAATGCGCGTGCCGCCGACGACGAGATGCGTCGCAGCGCCCTTGAAACAGCCGTGGAGGTGACGCGCATTCGCAGCGAAGCCAACAAGAAGGATGTAGGCCTCTACCGGCAGTACCTCTCGGCGCAGCGCGCCCTCCGCGCCCAAGACCGACTGGAGAAGCTTCAGGCGATGAAACAGGAGGTTGAAGAAGCTCGCAGAATCTACCGAGAGACGCTGGAGAAGATGCGCACAGCGTCTGGTGCAATGATGGAGCAGTATTTGCAGGATGTGCAGGGGCTTGGCATCCGCGCGCGGATGCTCATGCAAAGGCTCTCCCTGTTCCAGTTGACGTGGGAGGCGGAAGACGAGACAGACCCCCAAGCCATTGCCGACCGCGAGGAGGCGAACAGAAGGCGCGAGGAGGCGGAGCGCCGGAGGCAGGAGGCAGCGGAGCGCCGGAGGCAGCGGGAGGACGAGCGGATTCAGGACGTGAGAGACCGCACGGCTCAGCTTGACGCTCAAATCGAGGCGCTCACGCAGAGACTTCAGGGGTTTACCGATGACGCTACGGGCACGCAGCAGCAGATTGAGGCGGCCATCTCTCGGTTCCGGGAGCTTACGGGGGCGCAAAATGTGACTTTCGATACCGAGACAGGCACCATGCCATCCGTCTTCAGCGGCGTTCTTGGCGGCAAGTTGGCCGTTGAGTATCAGAACATGGTGGCGCGGTTCAACGACCTCCCCGGCGCGGCGGCCAAGCTTTCTGAGGCCCAGTCCGCGTTCCAGCAGATTATGGAGCGCGCTTACACAAAGCTGCGGGCCGACATTCTCAACCTTGTGCGTCGGCAAACGGAGATGCGAGCGCAATCGGCGCAGGCGGCGGCGCAGGCGGTGTTTGAAAACGAAGACATTCGTTTGCGGGGCATTGAGTCTGAGCTTGCCGCCGAGCTTCGGCTTCGCAACAATCACGCAGCGCAGATTTCGACGCTGAACGCGCAGATAGCTGCCGAGGAGAGGAAGGTAGACGGCGAACGCAGCGATGACCTGATACGTACGCTCCGCGAACGGGGCCGTCTACTCAGGGATGCGCAAGACCGGGAGATTACCCTTCTCCGCCGGGGTTTTGTGCAGCAGCGCGAGGACTTTCAAAAGGGCATCCGCGCCATGCTCCGCGAGTCTACGCGCATCCTCGAAGATGCCGAGGCCGAGTCAGAAAACACCGATGCATCTTCTCGTGGCCTCACGCGCCGCCGGGGCCTGCGCTCTTTTTTGGGCTCGTTTGGGGCTGACCGCGAGGAGCTCTCGCGTCAGATCAGGGCTATCCGCGCCGAGCGCCTTAGGGCCGCCGAAGACTTGAACCGGGACGAGCGCGAGCAGCAGCAGCAGCGCGCACGCGACGCGCGCGAAGGGCGTCTTAGCGAGGCGCAAAGCATGGCGCGAGAACTTGCCATCATTCAGACGTTTAGGGAGCGCCGCCTCGCACTGGTCAAGAGGTATGACGACAAAGAGCGCGCGGCGCAGATCGCCTTTGAACGAGAGCGACAGCAGATCATGCGCTCGTTCCTGCCTGAGACGGCGAAAGTTCTTAGCGAGGCGTGGGAGTCCTACGATCAAATGGTCACGAACTCCCGCGTGGAAACCCTTCGCAGGCAGGGGCGCAGCGAGCAGGACGCCACGAAAATCGCCGAGCGCGAGGGTCGCAAGCGGTTTCTGACGGGCAAGGCCATTGCCATCGCCGAAACCCTCGTCAGCACGTACTACGCGGCTCAGGAGGCGTTCGCATCGCGCTCCAAGTACGGCACGCTTGCGGCCACGGCAAGTGCGGCGCTTGCCGTGGCGTCTGGTCTTTCGCGCGTTGCCGCCATTGCCGCCACCACCATCGGTGGGCGTGGCGCTCGTTATCCGGGCGACTCCGGATCATCTGGTGGTGGCGGCATGGGCATACAAACACAAGGGACTTCGCGCTCGGTTTACGCCTCCGCCCCGCCCACGCCGCTTGCGGGCGCTCAGGCGTCTCAGCAGGCTGCGGCTAAAAACATGGCCGACGCCGCGTCGCAGGCCGTCAAAGACGTTCTTGCTTCGCACGAAACCGCGCTGAATCGGATCGCAGACCGCCCTGCCACGGCCGTCGTTTCGCTTGAACAACAAGGCGGACTGGTGGCCTCTGGCGTATCTTACGAACGAGGCATGACCCGGTAGTAGCCGCGCCGCCTCGCCACCAGAAGATGATCCTGCTTGCCAAGACATACCGTCTTGACCCCGACGCCGCAACCGGCATCTTCGGGTCGCTGACCATCGAGCAAGTCCCCCTGCTCGATGTGGTGTCGGTGAGTCCTGTCAAGCGGGCCATCGAGACGGGCGCTGGCGTGTACCGATACGACAGCGTGACGCTCTCGTGCGTGGGCTTGCCGGACGGCTTCTTTGCACTGCACCAGTACGACGACGCCGCCGAAGTCGTGGACGAGCGTTATCCGTTCGTGGCCGAGGTTCAGTACGGGGACTACTGGGACGACCCCGGCGGCAAGTGCGTCTTCTACGGGGCACTTCGCGCCGACAGCGTGCGCGAGGACAAGGGCGTGACGACCTTCACGGTCGCCTCATTCGACGCCCTGCTGGCCGATCTTCCGCCAGTCAAAAGCAGGCCGAGCTACACGTCCTTTGCCAACTACTCGGCGGCCTTTGTAGATACGTTTTCGCTCCGCCCTGATAACCTGCCTACGGGATTCAGCGCCGTGGTGGGGCGATTCTATGCGAGGATCGCCAACATTGAAGGGCTGCCAGTAGATCACGAGAGGAGCATATGGGCCGTTCTTCGGGAGGGGTCGGTTCTTTCATGGCAGGCGACCTATCCCTCCGGCGGCACCTCCGACCATCGCCTTGTTGTGTCTCGTGCGGTGCCCGAAGGAACGTTCAACAATGCGCTTGTTGAGTGCTTCATGTCTGATTCGGGCCTTTATCTCTCAAAAGGGCCTGTAAATACAAATCAGATTTCGCAGTGGGACGTAATCCGCCCGCTCTCCCCGAGCCAGCACGACAACACCTACGGCAACTTAGTTATCAAGGTTGCCGCACTTGAGCAGCCCATTCAGAAATATGTCGGGGGAATCTGCCGCTTTCGACCGCCGGGGTCAGACGTGCACCGTGGGGCCGTTAGGATAGAGAAGGCCGAATATTACAAATACAAGAAGGACGGGAAGGACTTTGTGGACTACGAGTGGGTGAAAATGTCGGTTATACCGGCAGTTGGCACGCTGCTCCCTGAGTTTGCAATCACGCACGGCGTGAAGGGGGCGCTGGAGTTCATTGACCCTATACAGATGCCAACGGGCACTGAGGTCACGGTTCTCTCGCCCTCTATGTATGGGACGGGCGACCCCTACGACGCTTCCAGCCCAAACTACTCGGCCCGAGATGTTGTCAGGGGCATTATCGCTTCGCATCCGGCCCTGTCCACCTTGATTCCCGACGATGCTGCCACGGCCGTGTCTGTGCGCGGCATGCTTCGCTATATTTCGCGCCTAATCTCGCTTTCGAGCAAGCCCGCCGAGGCCCTGTCGCAAGTGCAGACCGCATCGGATGCCCTTCTTTGGATCACAGGTGCTACAGAGGCCACGGGGGCGGCCTCGCGTCTTGCCGGAGGTGCCCGCCGGATTCACACACACCTGCTCTCCCGCGATGAGGCGGCCTCGATGCCAGCCATCACTCTGCCGACACCTGTCGAGGCTGGAGGGGAGGCCGTGGGCGTGCGCCCTCGTTATGTTGTGATCAAAAGCCCAACGCGCTATAACGAGGTTTCGCTCAATATCCCCGGCACGACCAAGATTGTGCGCCGCAAAAAGCGGTTTCTGTTCTGGGAATACGGAGAGACTGGCCCCGGCTTGGGCGTGAAGCAAACACCCGGTGTGGTGTATGACACCTACATTGGCTGGTACCCGACCGTAGATGGACTCGGCAACGACATCATACCGCCAGAGCTCGACCAGAACGAAAAGGGCGCTCTGGAGGGAGCCATCGAGGTGTCGGCGATAGCCGCGCTCCCCGATGGAAGTGGCGATGTCTACACGAGCGGCGACCGCGTGGTACCCAATGACGCGACGTTGCAAACATTGGCGGAGCGGTATTGGAACCTGTATGGGCGATATTGGAGGCGCTTTACCGTAAAAGTCCTCGGCATTTACGATAGCGTCGAGGATGGTGTGGACGTGCCGTTGCATTACGTTGGCGCGAAGGTGCGGTGCGTGACTGGACTGGGCGATCTTGGCAATCAGGTATGGGTCGAGGGTGTTATTCTTTCGTCCGAGGTGGATTATGCTGGCGGCACGACGACGTTCGTGCTGGCGGCCGAAGGCGCAGAAGACCAGCCTTTGGGGCCGGGCCTCAACCTCCCTCCAATCGCCCGCCTGCTCGCTCCCACTGTGATTGCCTCTAATCTACCGGCAGGGGCCAGTGGCGATCTTCGAGCCCTCGTTGTGCTGGATGCGAGTGGTAGCATTGATCCAAACGGCGATGCACTCTCCTTTGAGTGGCGCGTCAACGGTGTTATCGCAGAGGGAGAGGTTACGCCTGTTGTGGAAGTTGTCATCGAGGACGAGGCGGAGGTCAGCGTCAAGGTCGTAGATGGTGGAGGTCTATTTGCGTCGAAGTCGGCTATTGTCAAGGTCGTGGAGCCTGCCGAGGATGGCCCTCTTGACGTTTCTCATGCGCCCGTGCTTGACGTTTCGCTTTCGGGCGAGTCTAATACCCTGACAGCATTTGTGCGCTTAGAGGGGTACAAGATCGCCTCTGACGTGCGGGTGGAGTATTACGAGGTGAGGTCGGGGTCGGCCACGAGTGTGACGACCTTGACGCATGACACCTTGGTAGATGAGGTGATCGAGGTAGATCGCCCTGAACCCGGACGCATCGTCAACTTCTTTGCCCGCGCTGTCGATGCGACGCGGGGTATCGTGGGTGAGTGGCGCACGCTCGCGGTCGGCCGCAATCCCGCAGCCGAAATCACTCAGGCTTCAGCCATTGTGGACGGCCCTTCGTCGGTGCGCGTGACGTGGCGTGGTGACACCGACACGGCGTCTGTGCGCCTTGAACTGTACCGCCACGCTGCCGGAACGTCCCTGCCCGGATTGCCTACGGCCACGCAGATGGGCGCGGCAACAGGTACGGCGACGATTCCGCTTGGCGGCTCTACGCTCTCAGCCTCCGAGGTCGTAGATGTTCGCGTGGTGCCGGTTCGCGGCGACGGCGCAGAGGGCGACGCCTACCTGCTCTCGGCTCAGGCGCTCTCGTCTGCCTCCACGGGTGTCCACCACTACACCAAGGCCGAGGCGGATGCAAGGTTTGTGAACGTGGATGGTGACGCGATGACGGGGCCGCTATCCACGCCTGCTCTGCACCTTGGTTCGTCCACCAGCGGCACGGTGAACCTCGTACCCTACGGCGCGGACGGCATCCGCGTGCTCGCCCCGGACGGCACGACCGGGGGCGTACTGCGCATCCAAGACCTTGTGGTGGACGGGTCGGTGAACACGGTCAACTCCACCGAGACAACGATTGAGGATCGCTACGTCCGCGTGAACGCCGGGGGCGAGGGGGGCTTTACTGTCGCATCGGGTCTGCGCGTGGAGCGAGGGCCGGGCGAGAACGACCGCTTCATCGAGTACGACCCAGCAGACGGCTGGCGAGTGCGCGAAGAGAGCGGCGTGTCGTCGCCTCTGGCGCTGCGCAGCGGCGTGCTTCAGGCAAATCTCGACAGCGAGATGTGGGGTGGCTACAAACGCGCAGACTACCTGAACCAGCCGATCAGAACAGGCGACACGCCGACATTCGCCGGACTTCTCGTGTCCGGCAACGCGAGCATCGGTGGCTTCGGATCGTTCGGCGAGGGTGCTGGCAGCACGTCGTTCGTGAGCGGCTTCGCGGGCAATGGATGGCGGATGGGTCACGGCGCGTCTGGCGCAGACGGCGAGGTGCAGAACCTGACGGTGCGCGGCGCGATGTCGGTGTACGAACTTCTGGCCCGCCGCGTGGATGCCGTGGGCGGCAACCTGCTCGTGGCTCCTCGGATGCGTGTGACAGAGATCGTAGGCGTCGGCCCGTCCTACACGCTCACCGACGAGTACGCGAGCGCGATTGGCGGCGCGGCTGTGAGCGACGTGGAGGTGGGGTCTTACCTGATCGCGCAGCAGGCGGCGGGCACGGGCGTACAGCAGTCCATCGTCAGGGTCACGGCCAAGAGCGGCGCTGACGTGTCGGTCGCTCTGGTGAGCGGCGCAGCCCCGTGGCTCGGCGCGGTGTACGTCGCGTTCGATCACGAGAGCGATCCTGCGAGGCGCGGGCGCGTGTACCTGAGCAGCCGGGATTCAGGTGCTCCGTTCCTGTCTGTGTCGGCCGGGAACGGCTCTGGCGTTTGGGGAACGGGCACGGAATACGTTCGCATCGGCAACCTGCAAGGCGTTACGGTTCTCGGACAGCCGTTATCGGGCGAAGGATTCTACGGCGGCCGGATGTATCTCGCGGCTGGGCAGCAGGCGATCTCGGTCGTTCCGGGGCAGGGCATCTCGTTTTCCGGCCTTGGCGGGCAGGCGGTGGCGAACATCAACGCGGACGCAGGCGGCCTAACCATCTCGGCGCAGCGGCTTCGCATCGGCAGCGGTACGACATTCGAGGGCGGCTACGACCCCTACCGCATCGCCGAGGCGTTCGACCAGTACCGGAGAGCCAATGCGGCTGTGATGCGCGAGGTGTTTGCCCGCATCGGCGAGGGCTTTGATCGTCTCGATATCGTGGAGTCGTGGAAAGACCTTCCGACCGGCGCATTTGCGGGCCTCGACGTACGCACTTCAGCGACGGAGGCAAGCCTGACGGCCTTTGCGGGCTTCACAACCGAGGCCACGGCGGCGCTCGCGGCGCTCGACCTTCGGGCGGACGGCTTGGAGGCAAGTGCCGAGGTCACGGCCGCGTTCCGCGACGACACGACGGCATCCCTCGCAGGGCTTTCGGCTCGCGTAGACGACAATGAGGCGGCGGTCGGCGTCTTCGCTGGGCTAACGTGGACAGACCCGCAGGGCGTCACGCACTCCGGCTCGGCGGCGCTCGCGGCACTGGTAGACCAGTTCGGCAGCCACGTTGTGCTCAAGGCTCTTGCGGACGGACGGGCAGCAGGTATCACGATTAGTGTGCCCACCGATCCGGACGAGGACGCCACGATCCAGTTGGACGCCGATGCTGTCATCATCCCCGGCACGCTCACGGCGGGCGGATGGAAGGCCGCGCCGGAGGAGCTACGCTATCCCGCAACGGGAGCCGACTACACGCGCCTCGAAGCCTCTTCAGCGTTTCGGGGCATGGCCGTTCGGCGGGACGGTGCGGACATCTTCAAGGTGGGCGACTTCCTCACGGGCGGCGTTTCGGTGGGCCTGCCCCAGACGGTTCAGTCGCCCGATATCATGTCCTCGACCGGCTGGACGGAGGGTTCTGGCGCTGGCTCAGAGGGCGGCTGGACGTACGGCGGCACGGGCGCGATCCACGCGGCCACCGGCAGCCCGCCCTACGTCAACGCTTGGCTCCAGCAGCAGGTGAACGTTGGTGTGTCGCGGGCCGGGCAGACGGTGCGTCTTCGCGTGGACGTGGGCGGCTCGTACCCCGTGTACGATAGCGTGCGCATTGATCTGCTCGACGAGCCGGATGGCACGGCGCTTGGCACGCAAACACTTCTGAGCGGCGCGTACCCGGACGAGATGGAGGTGTATGCCCGCGTGCCCTCGACCGGGCTGGTCACGATCCGCTTGATGGTCTACAACGCGGCCACGAGTGGCTCCGTGCAAGCGCGGTTCACGAACGTCTGCCTCGACGTGCTCCCGCCGGTCGTAGAGCTTGGCCGCGACGGCCTGCGGCTGTGGTACGGCCCAGACGACTACCTGCTGCTCAACCAGTTGACCCGCGAACTCTCGATGCCGGTTGTTCGGGCCTCGTCGGCGGTTGCAATCGGGAGAACGTGGAGCGTGGAGGAGGGCGTTGGCGGCGAACTTCGCTTCATCAAGAGCGGCGTAGCCAAGGCGCAGATCACGAACGGCGGCACCTTCCAAACTCTGTAAGCAAATGACCAACCCCCCGCTCGGCATCGTTTACCTGATTCCACTTGCCATTCTTGCGCTTGCTGCGGTTCTTGGCATTGGTCTTCTCTTTATTCACACTGAGCGTCCACGCTGATGCCCTACAACGACCTTACCGCCGCGCTGGGGCTCATCCTCTCGGATGGCGCTCCGCCCGAAACCCCGATTCACTTCCCGGCTACCGCTGCGGTGGACGCCAACCGGGGCCTGTCCATTTTGGACGGCGCTCCGTGCGGCTTCAAAGCGTCGCTGCGGGACGAGAACGGTAGCGAAGTGCTTCCCGAGGCAGGCGAGCGTGTGGGGCTTCTCGTGGCTCGCCAGTACCCTGCCGAGGAGCCTTTCGAGGTCACAGGCACGGTTGAGGACGAAGGCTATCTCTATATCTCATTCGTCGTCCCGGCAGGCGCAATGAGCCGCGACGAGCGTGCAACGGGACGCACCTACTACCACGTTCGGGCGTTCATCGAGACAGTCGGCACGCCCGGCAGTCGCGTCTACTACCCCGCACTTCAGACGCCGCTTGTAGTCGAGGTCGTTGGCCCGTCCACGAACCGAGAATCCGATCAGGCAGCAGGCTTTGCCACGCAGGCATCGGCGGCCCGTGATGCGGCCGTGCTGGCGAAGGACGCGGTGCAGACGCTCGTGGAGAGCGTAGCGGGCCTGCGCGTGCCAGATCGGCTGCTGCTCGTAGACGCCGCGTTTGCGGACTCGGCGGACGGCTTCACGTTTACCGACGTGGCGGTGGCAATCACAGAGGCTGAGGCGATTGTCGCGGCGGACGGGGGGCGAGTTCTCATTAGACTCTACCACGACGCAGACGGCCAGCCGCTCGCCATTCCTGCCCCGCACACGGTGGACAGTCTCCGGGCGGCAGGCATCGACGTGGAGACTGCGGACGGCTCTGGTGATGGCAAGGCGGCGCGGTTCGCGGCCCACCTGCTCGGCTGGTGGCTCGGCCAGCACTCGCTGGATGAATCGGTGCTGAGGGAGACGGGTTACGTCGTCAATCTCGACGACTTGCCGTTCCCGGTGAGCGAATCCGGCGAGCCGCTGTTTCCGCCCTCAGCGCACCGGCACGACTGGGACGATCTGGACAACGTGCCGCCGCTGGTGCCGTTCGACGCTGCCTACGCCGACACGGTGCCCCCCGACCCGGCTGGCTACTCGGCAGGCGCGATCATCCACAACAGCGACGGCGACGGCGCGATCTATGCCATCGTGGATGCTCAGGGTGGTAAACGAGTCTTGCGCCTCGGTGCGCCTGCGTGGACGGACGTACAGGACAGGCCCTCGGCGTTCCCGCCGCAGGCGCACACGCATTGGCAACGTGTGTTCTATTCGGACTTCCTCGCCACAAACCGAAGCGGCAAGACGGTCACGACGAGCGGTTACGAGTGTACGTCCACGGGCGCGACAGCGAGCGGCGGCACGTCTGGGCATCTCGTCTGCATTGGCTCGCTTGTCCAGCGTTTTGTGGCGCGGGTGTCTGTTGGCAACACCACCTCGATGTTCGCGGGCTTCTACGCCTGTTCAACATCTGCCTCCCAAACAAATGGCGCACGGTTTCACATCATCCGTCAGGCGGGTGGATGGGTGTTCACCGGGGTGCAATATGTGGGTGGCACAGGCGGAAGCCCATCCCCGCTCAACACCACGCTAACAGGCACGCCCTCGGACGGCTCGACGTGGGATATCGTGCTCGAAACCGATGGCACAGGCACCGTCGCCGTGACCGTCACTCCGCTGGGAGGCTCCCCGCAGTCGTTCACCGTCACCGTACCGGCGGGTACGGTCGGAAGCTTTGGCGGACAACTCAACGCAGGCGGCGGCGGCTATGTGCTGTCGCTCGCAGGTTACATCAAGACATCCTAAACCGCTACTCCAATGCCCTTCTCTCTGAGGCGCGACCTTCAACCCGAATCGCAAATCGCCGAACCCCTTGCCGCCGGTTTCGAGCGGTTCATCCAAAAGGCGGGCGGCTCCGTCGTCCACCAGATCGGCAACGCATCGGGCGATCCGGTGAGCGTGTCGGGCGTGAGTGGCGACACCATCCCGCCGCGCCTCCGCCTACTCAACATCATTAGGGTCGAGGAGAACTTCGGCAGTTTTCAGGTGACGAGAGTGCACGATGATGGGCGAACGTGGGCGGTCACGCGCAGTAGCAACATATACCAAGTCTCCTATACCGCCATCTCTGGCGAGACCGATGTGCCAACCGATCCAGTCGTACCCGTGCGTGCGACGGCCCAGCTAATATCGGCATCGTCAAGCCAATCCTGTCGTGTGAACAAAGGGGGGCCGCCACGCACGTTCTCTATCAACTTCGCCGCCGACCCCGGCTCGCAGGTGACGTTTGACCTCTACATCTACTAAGATGCCTGTCGCCGCCCTTCTGGACGATCCAGCCACCTACAACCCTGCTGCTTCGGGCACCTTGGCCGGGCACGCTTGGGATATGGAGCAGTGGTTTCTCGCCTCCGCCCCCGGCGAGGGGTGGACGGTGCAGATTTATGACCGATCTGGAGGCGACAGCCAAGCCCTGAGTGAGGCCCTCGCAGACGGGCGAAAGATCATCTTTGGCGGATTCAGTCCTCACAACCTCGTATCCCGCGCAGAAAACATCGCTGCGACGGGGGCCGTGCTGGTGGGGTGTATTGGAAATGGCTACGACGAGACGTTCGATATCACGCGCTTCGTCTGGCCCATTCTCGTGACAACCGTAGGCACAGCGTCAGCGGGAAACCGCTACACCAGTTACTCGACGGGTGTGTGGTGCTGCACCGAGACGTCCGACCTCTCTGTTCTGGCTCAGTCGTTTGGCGCAGCCGCCCGTGCGGCCATCCTCACGCGCTACCCAGAGAGCGCGGCCAACCCGCAAGCGGCGCTCATTCGGATGCTGGCTGGGGAAGTGCCGGTGGCGGGCGCGGCGCGGTGGACGAAGCAGGAGGGATTCGGCGTGACACGCACGTTCCTGCCGTCGTTCACCGCCGCCGCCGACCCCGCCGAGCACGCGCTGGTGCTCGGGTCGGCGGCCAACTACTCGACCGCGCCGGGCACGTCTACAGCCACGATCGCGGGTGGGCGTAGATTCGCGGGCACGGCACGATCCGGCCTGTGCGCCTACTCCACCTACACGCTGCCGCCCAATGCTCAGGGAGCGGGCATCTCGGCGGTGATCGAAGCGGACGCTGTGAACCACGGCGCGTACCCCGTGCTGATCTGCTCGAATCGTGGCGATGCTCAGCAGGTGCATCCCGGCCAGACGGTGCGGGTGTCGCTGGCCTACGAGAGCCGCGCCGAGGCAACGACAGTTTCGCTACGCATCGAGGACGTGGAAAACCGCACGTTCGATGTGAGCCTGTCGAACGCCACGATGCGCGACATTCGGCCATTCGTACTGGTCGTGCCCCCTCTGCCCTCTGTTGACGGTGCGCTCTCGCCCGTGCTCACTGTGACGCCGACGGCCACACCCGGCAAAATGGTAGCGTCGTGGGTGCGCCTTGGCGGGCAGGCGGTGAACGTGCGCCTAGCGGGTGTGGTGGCGGGGACCACGACGGCTACCTCGATGCCTCTGTATGTGGGAGGCGACGAGCAACAGGTTGACGTGGTAGCGGTGCTACCCGGTGGCAGGACGACTGCGCCGCACCCGCGCTCCGTTGTCGTATTGGACGAGAGCGTCGGCTACGTCCCGCCCCCGCCGACGTTGGAGGTTCAGCGCAGCGGCGGGACGCTTTTCGTCACCGCCGAGGCCGAGGGCGCTGTCGCGTACATCGTCACCGCCGAGGCCGGAGCCGAGCCTACAACGACGGTTGAAGGCGGGGAGGTCGCGTGGCCGCCGCATCGCCCTGCTCGCGTGGTCGCTCTGGCAAGCGGCGCAGGAGGCAACTCGGACGCCACAACCCTGCTTGTTCCTGCACAGAGGGCCTTGCCGGTTTCGGGTGTTCACCCGCGTGCGGTTTTGGGATAGTGACGTCGTTTGTGGCGCAAAGCGACTTGTGTGGGTATCTTGCCCCACCTGTCACCGCAGGCGAAGCAAACACGTCAGAAGATGCCAAAGCCTATTGCATGGGCCCCGACAGAGGCGCAGCTACTTGCCGCCTATGCCACCCAGAAGTACCCTCTGTTTGGAGGGAGCGCCGCGAGGCCGCGACCCTACGACATCAACCTGTTTGGTATTCGGAAAGAGACGAACGCCAAGCCCGGCACCTACGACGACGTGCTTGGCTACACGCTTCGTCTCGACAACGGGCGGCGTATCACGCGCTTCTTTCCGGGCACAACCGATCCCGGCCTCCCGGAACTGCTGAAGCCGACCAACAAGTCAGGCGTGGCGGTTGTCAAGCCGGGGCATTATCCGGGCCTGTGGGAGCTGGGTCTCCACAAGAGGAAGACTCCGGCGCTTGTGCAGGTAGCCCCCATCGTTGTCTACCGCGACAACAACAAGGACGGAAAGGCCGACACGAAGGGCATGAAGGAACAGCGGGGGCTGTTTGGTATCAACATGCACCCCGAGTCGGTCTACCGAGAGGAGAACGTGATCGGTCTTTGGAGTGCGGGATGTCAAGTGCCTTACCACAACGCCGACATGGACGAGCTTCTTCGCGTCTGCCGAGAGCAGGTTCGACGTGGCTGGGGTAGGCGTTTTTCGTACACCCTATTCACCGAAAGCGAGGTCATTCAATGAATCCCGATTCGCTTGCCTACGCCGACAGTGTGTTGCTGGCCGCTCACCGAGCGGCGGCGTCGCAGCGGCTCGCCCTCGCCCTCCTTGTGCTGACCGTGCTGGCCGCGCTCGCACTCGTTTACTACCGTCAGAGCAGGCAGATTGCAAGGGCGTCCATGACCGACGCCGAGCGCCTTGCCCTCGAAGCCATCGCCCGAAGCCCCGTGGTGCTTTGGACGGCAGACCGAGAGGGCAACACCGAGAGGATTCGCCTGAGCGTGGGAGGCGGCCTTGCGGCGCTTGGCATCAAGCCGGGCGAGCTTGTGGGTACGTCTCTGGAGGACTTTCACGCGGCTGATCCTAATGCCGAGGCGCTGAAAATAGCGCGACGGGTGATGGACACCGGGCACGAAGAGACCGCCGTGACCACTTATACGGTGCCCGCAACCGGAGAGACCCGTCACTACCTCACGGCCTTCGTGCCCACAACGTCCGGCAAGGTGGTAGGGCTTGCCGCAACCGTGATGGACGTGACCACTCTCGTGGATGAGGCCGAGAGTCGCAGGGTGGAGACGGTTACGCTTCGTCGCAGGCTTGACCGCCTTGACACCCGCGCTCGGGCTGCCGAACAAGAGGCCAAGGCACTCCGATCCGGGGAAAAAGCTCGCCAGCGTGTAGGCACCCTGCTTGAGCCGAAAGACCTTGCACCCACCGATGCCGAATGAAACTCTTGATCCAGTTGTTCAGGAGGCACTGGCGGGTATTCAAAGGCAGATAGATGCGCTCGCTCTCGCACACGACGCTCGCGCCGAGGCCGCACAGGCCGCCTTTGATGACCTGAAAGACATCGTGTGCGACCCTGCCAACGCCCGCAACCACGAATCCCGAATCACCGCCGTGGAAACCCGTACCGACCGAATCGAAACTGAGCAGGACGCCGCCCGCCGCGAGCGACGTGGCCTGTTTGATAGCCTCCCCTCTGGCGAGGAGGTGGGGCGACTCGGCGAGGGCGTGCGTAAGTGGGGGCTCTACGGCGTTATGGTCGCCTTCGGGCTCGCCATTGTCTACCTGATGGTGGCTGGCGACCCGGTCGGAGCCTTTGAGCGGATTTGGGACAAGATCAATCCACCTGTTCAGACAGAGATCGCCCGGCCTGTCCCTGTTGTGCCCGTCCCCGACACCCCTACCTCCGAAGCCCCATGAACGCGATCAAACTTCCCGGCTCACTTGACACTCCGGCCGAGCGCCGGGCGATGGCTATCACTGTAGCCAAGGGCGCGGCGCTTCTGGCCGACAACCTGCCCGGCGCGAAGTTCGCTCCCGCTCGTGGCGCACTGCGAGCCACGTCGAGGCTGCTCAGTTTTCTGGCGAAGAGCTTTTAGGAGTCCCGGCGAGCCGGGCCTTCTTGCCCTCCTCGGCCCTGACGCAGATTGACAGAGAAAGACATTGCGTGACACGTCCCGGATGTTGTATCATAGGGTCACGTGTCTGCGAAAGCATGGCATCTTCTGATAAGTGCCGCGAGCGCCCTTGTGGCCGCCCGGTGCGCCCACCTCCTGACCCGAGGTGGGCGCTTTTGTTTTGACCCCGTTTGAGGCTGAGGCAATGTTACGCCCGCACGAGAGCGCCAGTCAATATGTGCGGAGGTCTTACGCACAAAAAATGTGTGCGCGGATATGTGCAACCGGCAACGATCCGGCGCACATTGCCAATCGGTGACGCGCCGAAGTGGCTATGTCCTTTTCGTAAAGGACATACGGGACATAATGAGCCTTCTCCATCCTTTTCGCGTTGAAAACGAGGGGCGCTACGCGGTACTTTGCCGTGTCCTGCCTCACTCCACGTCCTGGCACGCCGATGCTCGCCTCGTTCATCCCGCTGTTTCTGCAAATCCTGATGGCCGCCGGGCTGGCCTATACGCTGCTCATTGCAGCCAAGAAGCTCGGCCCCAAACGCCCGAACGCCGTCAAGACGATGGCCTACGAGAGCGGGATGGATCCGGTAGGCACGGCCCGCGACCGCTACTCGGTCAAGTTCTACCTCGTGGCGATGATCTTCATCGTGTTCGACGTAGAAGTGGTCTTCCTCTACCCGTGGGCCGTCACGTTCCGCGAGTTTCTCAGCCGCAGCCCGCAGCTGGGCCTGTTCGTGCTCGGCGTCGTGGGCGTGTTCCTCGCCGTGCTCACGCTCGGCCTCGTGTACGACATCAAAAAAGGCGGGCTGGAGTTTTAGTGGGTAGGCCGCTTCGCTATGGGAATTGGGACGGTCGCTACGCGACCTGTTGCCTGAGGCGGCCCTGCCTTATCTGACTACAGCGAGGCAATGCCGAACGACCCACCCTCAACTGCGCAGCGAGCCACCGCCCGAAACCCCTCCCCCGCCCCGTCGGTACGCCCTTCATCGCCTCTTCCCTGCCTCCGTATGGCCGATCCGCTCTTCGAGGAAGGCTTCCTCACCACCCGCCTCGACTACGTCGTCAACTGGGCGCGCTCGAACTCGCTCATGCCGATGCCGATGGGCCTCGCCTGCTGCGCCATTGAGATGATGGCGTTCGCCGGGCCGAAGTACGACGTCGCGCGGTTCGGCTCGGAGGCCATGCGCTTCTCGCCCCGCCAAGCCGACCTGATGATCGTCGCCGGGTGGGTGTCGTACAAGATGGCCCACACCATCCGCCGCATCTGGGACCAGATGGCCGACCCCAAGTGGGTCATCTCGATGGGCGCGTGCGCCTCGACCGGCGGGATGCACCGCTGCTACGGCGTCGTGCAGGGCTGCGACAACTTCCTGCCCGTGGACGTCTATGTGCCCGGCTGCCCGCCGCGCCCGGAGGCCGTGCTGCACGCGCTGATGGACATTCAGGAGAAGATCCGCAACGATTATTCGCTGGCGCAGGACTACACCGCTGGCAAGATCGAGACGCTCGACCGCGCGCTCGTCGGCGCTGAACGCCCGCGGATCGTGGCGCCCGACGGCAACCGGATCGTCACGCCCGACATCCTCTACACGCAAAACTGAGCAGGGCCGGCGGTGCACCGCTTGGTGCATCTAACCCCTTTCCATACTCCATCAACCATACACGATTAATCAACGTATGGAATCCCTCAAGTTTCACTTCACCCCGGTCGATGCGGCCCGGCCCAACGCCGTCAACCCGCACGCCCAGCCCACCACCGACCGCCCGGAGGCGGTGGCGATGCTGCGCGACGCCCTCGGCGACGGCGTGACGGGCGACGAGACGTACGCGGGCGAGACGACGGTGTTTGTGGCCAAGGGGCGCATCGCGGAGGCGCTGCAACGCCTGCACGCCGACGGCTACTCCTACCTCGCCGACCTCGGCGGCCTCGACCGGTTCACCGAAGACGACCGCTACGAAGTCTTCTACAACGTCTGCGACCTGCACCGTGGGCGGCGGCTGCGCGTCAAAACCCGCGTGGACGAATCCGATCTGCACCTGCCCTCGGCCACCGGCGTGTACCGCTCGGCCAACTGGTTCGAGCGCGAGGTCTTCGACATGTTCGGCCTCGTCTTCGACGGTCACGAGGACCTGCGGCGGATGTTTATGCCGGAGGATTTTCAGTACTACCCGCTGCGCAAGGAATTTCCGCTGCTGGGCATCCCCGGCAGCCTGCCGCTGCCCGGACGCCTGCCCGGCGAAGACCTCAGCTACGACCCGTTCCCGGCGGCCTCGTCGCCCACGCCCAAGAGCTTCCAAGAACCCGAAGTGAGCGGCGAGTGACGCGCCCAACGCCTGCTCCCCTTTCGCTCCGTCGCCTTTCTTCGTATGTCCGAACCGCACACCCTCGCCGCGCCTGCCGACGACCTGTTCACGTTCTGGCCGCGCCACCAAGAGGCGCTCTACGCCCGTCTTGAATCCAAACACGCGTGGCTCGAAGAACGCCACGGCCTCGGCGACGGGCGGGTGCACGACGCGCTCGAGCACGAGATGACGCTCAACATCGGGCCGCAACACCCGGCCACGCACGGCGTGCTCCGGGCGGTGGTCAAGCTCGACGGCGAGACCATCGAGCGGTGCGTCATCGACATCGGCTACCTGCACCGGGGCACGGAGAAGCTGGCCGAGCACAAGACGTACCAAGAGTTCATGCCCTACACGGACCGCATGGACTACATCGCGCCCTACGCCTACAACGTGGGCTGGTGCTTGGCCGTCGAGAAACTCGCCGCCATCGAGGTGCCCGAGCGGGCGCAGTGGATCCGGATGATCGGCAGCGAACTGGCCCGCCTGTCCAGCCACATGCTCTGGATGGGCGTGGGGTTGATGGACGCGGGCGCGGTGAGCGTCTTCCTCTGGGCGTTCCAAGCCCGCGAGGACATCTACAAGATCATGGACGAGATTGCGGGGGCGCGCTTCACCGTGAGCCACAGCCGCATCGGGGGCGTCGCCAACGACCTCACGCCCGAGGCGCTGCGTCTCATCCGTGACTTCGTGGACCGCTACCCGGACATCATCAACGGCTGGCGCAAGCTGCTCACCCGCAACCGTATCTGGATGGACCGCAACGTCGGCATTGGCGTGCTGACCGCCGACGAGGCCATCGCCCTCGGCATGCGCGGCCCCAACCTGCGCGGCTCCGGCATCGCCCACGACATCCGCCTGTTCGAGCCGTACTTGAAGTATGCCGACGTGGACTTCACCATCCCGACCCGCACCGAGGGCGACTCGTACGCCCGCTACCTCTGCCGGATGGAGGAGATGCTCGAATCCATCGCCATCATCCGCCAGTGCTTGGAGCGGATGAAGCCCGGCCCCATCCGCAACGACGACGGGCGCAAGGCGGTGGTCTCGAAGGATCAGGCCTACTACTCCATGGAGGGCATGATTCAGGACTTTATGTTCACGTCCGAGGGTGTTTGCCCGCCGCGCGGCGCTCACACCTACGCCGCCATCGAAGCGCCCAAGGGCGAACTTGGCTTCTACCTGACCAGCGACGGCACGGGCCAGCCCTTCCGCGCCCGCATCAACACGCCGAGCTTTGCCAACCTGCAAGGCCTCGAACACCTGATGGAAGGCGCGCAGATGGGCGACATGGTGGTGCTCATCGGCACGGTTGACCCGGTGCTCGGCGACTCGGACAAGTGAGTGGGGAACGCCGGGCGACGAATGTCGAACGGCCCTTTCCACGCTCCTCTTCGCCTCGTTCGTCGCCCGACCCTCGACATTCGACTTTCCCTATGTCCAACATTCACCTCGAAATCTCGCCCCTGCCCGAGCGCAACCCCGAGCGATCGTTCACACCCGAGCAGCTTGTCTGGACGGACGAGGAGCGCGCCCGTATCGACGCCTACCGGGCCTCGTATCCCGAAGCCGAAGCCGCAGTGATGCGCCTGCTCTGGATAGCGCAAGAGAAATTCGGATGGCTCGCTCCGGAAGTGATCCAGCTCGTCGCCGACACGCTGGGCATTCCCTACGCCCACGCCTACGGCGTCGCCACGTTCTACACGATGTACTTCAAGGAGCCGAAGGGGCGCTTCGTGCTTGACGTGTGCACCGGCCACTCGTGCCAGGTGTGCGGCGCGTACGACCGGATGGCCCACCTCGAGAAGACGCTCGGCGTGCACATGGGCGAGACGACCGACGACGGGCAGTTCACGCTGCAAGAGGCCGAATGCCTCGGCGCGTGCGGCACCGGCCCGATGCTCCAAATCACGAACGGCCGGTACGTCCACAACCTCACCGACGAGAAACTCGACCGGATGGTGGCCACGCTCCGCGAAACCGGCTCGTGGCCGTTTGAGTCGGTGACGCTGCCGCAGGACGAGGACGAGATGCAAGGCAACCGCCGCTCCGACGCCGAGGCCACCGAGAAGGCCATCCCCGCGCCGTTCTTCCACAGCCTCGGCGGCCACCGCCACGACGCTGCCCCTTCGCACGACCCGCTCCACGAGGGCACCGAAGGCGCGTGACGCCCGCTACTTCCCGTACAGGCGGGGTGCTGTCCCGCCCCGGCGTATCCCGATTGATCCGACTTCGTTGATGGAAGCTCCTAAGCAAACTCCCACGTCCAAAGCCGGCGACTGGCGCTCGTACCAGCGCGTCATCCTGCCGCCCGTCCGCGACCTCCATCTGCTCGACGTGGCGCTCCAGAACGGCGCGTACACGGCGCTCGAAAAGATCCTCAAGGAGGGCTGGGAACGCAAGCGGCTCGTGGACGAAGTGAAGGCCTCGGGCCTGCGCGGACGCGGCGGCGCGGGCTTCTCGACCGGCCTGAAGTGGAGCTTTATGCCCCCCGACAAGCCCGGCCAGCCCCGCTACCTCGCGTGCAACGGCGACGAGTCGGAGCCGGGCACGTTCAAAGACCGTCAGATCTTTGAGTACAACCCGCACCTGCTCTTCGAGGGGATGATGATGGGCGCGTACGGCATCGGCGCGCACACGGCCTACCTCTATGTTCGCGGCGAGTACGCCGACTACATCTCGCACATGGAGCGCGAGTTGGCGAAGGCCTACGCCAAGGGCCTCGTCGGAAAGAACCTCTTCGGCACCGGCTGGGACTGCGACATCGTCATCCACAAGGGTGCGGGCGCGTACATCTGCGGCGAAGAGTCGTCGTTGATGGAGTCGCTGGAAGGCAAGCGTGCGTATCCGCGCATCAAGCCGCCGTTTCCGGCGCAAAAAGGCCTCTGGGCGAACCCGACGACCATCAACAACGTCGAGACGCTCGCGTGCGTGCCGCTGATCGTCCACAAGGGCGCGTCGTGGTTTGCGGGCCTTGGCGCACCGAAGCACCCCGGCCCGCTGCTCTACGGCGTCTCCGGCCACGTCAACCGCCCCGGCGTCTACGAATACCCGACGGGGATGCTGCTGACGGATCTGATCTACGAGGTCTGCGGCGGCATCCGGGGCGGCAAGAAGCTCAAGGCCGTCGTGCCCGGCGGCTCGTCGGTGCCGGTGCTCACCGCCGAGATGTGCGAAGGCGTGACGATGGACGCCGAGTCGATGCGCGACGGCGGCTCGATGCTTGGCACGGCGGGCGTTTTGGTGATGGACGAAGACGTGGACATGGTGTCGTTCCTGCGGCGCACCACGCACTTCTACCACCACGAGTCCTGCGGCCAGTGCACGCCCTGCCGCGAAGGCACCGGCTGGCTCGAAAAGCTGGTGACGCGCATCGACGAGGGCGAGGGCAACCTCCGCGACCTCGACCTGCTGATCTCGCTGTGCGACAACATGGAAGGCCGTACGGTGTGCGCCCTGGCCGACGCCGCCGCGTGGCCGGTGCGGTGGACGGTGACGCGCTTCCGCAGCGAGTTCGAGGCCAAATGCAAGCCCAGCCTGGTGCCCAGCGGGTTTGTGTCGCCCGAAACGCTCGGCGAGGCCGTGGCTGACCCGGGCTACGTCTTGTCCGACTAACGCGATGGTTTACGCCTACTTTCTCGTGGCGATGGCTGCGCTCGACCTCGCCCTGTATGCGTCGTTTCGGCGGCGCGGGCGCACCCGCGAAGCGAGGCTGATGCTCGTCTTCGGGATCGTCGCGCTCGTAGCCGCCGCCGCAACGTTCTACGCCAACCGCACCGCTGTCTGATGCTCGTCCCGGCGCTGCTGCTTTTCGGCCTTGCCGCCCTCGACGGCGTATTGGCCGTCTTGGCTTACCGCCAAGGGCGCACGCGCATGGCTGTGGTAACGGGTATGCTCGGCGTGCTTGCTGCGGCAGGAGGCGTGTTGATGCTTCGCATTCCCCCGCCCACGCCATGAGCACCTACACGATGGTCGCCATCGCGTTCGCCGTCGTGGGGTTCTCCGACCTCGTGATCGCCCAGCTGATGATGGCCCGCCGCCAGGCCCGAGCCGCCAAAATCCTCGCTGCCTTCGGGGCCATCGCGCTCGGCCTCTCCGCCGCCTTCCTGTTTCTTGCCAACCGCTAAGCCTTTCCTTCGTCCGATGCGTACTACCCTCCCGCTCGTTTTCGCCGCCGCGCTCGCCCTCTCGGCGTGCCAGAAGTCCGAACCCACCGCACCCGAAACGCCCGTTGCCACCGCCTCGCTGGAAGGGTGGACGACCTACGGCGCGCCCTCTGCCGACACCACGACGGTGCTGCCCGCCGAAGACGTGGCCGCCGCGCCGGAAGAGTACACCGGGCGGACGATCCAGATCTACGGCACGGTACATCAGGTGTGCCAAGCCGCCGGTTGCTGGGCGACGCTCCAAACGCCCACCGGAACCGTCCGTGTGGCGATGCCGAAAGACTCGGCGGGCGCGTACGTCTTCACGCTTCCCAAAGACATCTCCGGACGCCGCATCATCGCCGAAGGTACGTTCGACGAGACGACGATCTCCGCCGACCACGCCCGGCACATGTCCGAAGATGCCGCGACGCAAGCCGCCGAACACGCGGAAATGGAAGCCAAAGGCGACCACGAGCACGCCGACACGTCGAGCGCGACCGTCCCCGAGCTGCGCTTGACGGCCACCGGCGTGTTCGTCAAGAACGGCTGAGACGCCGCAAGCCGGTCCGAGTGTAGCCGCCGTCCTTCAGCATCTGCGGGGCGGCGGCGCTGCGTATAGGGCCAAGCCGCAGCCGCAAAGCGCTTCCGGCGGGTACGCTTCCCCAACCCTTCACCGCCTCGGGGCGTTCGGGCGCGGTAGGTTACAGGTTCCGCCTTGCTTTTCCGCCCTGCCGTGTCCGAAACGCTTCCCGCCACGCCCCCCGTCGCACGCCAGCAGCCGACGTACCCCGACGCCGAGGCGCTCGCCCGCACGCTACACCAGCTGAGCACGTTGCCGCCGCTGGTGACGTCGTGGGAGATTCTCCGCCTCAAACGCCAGATTGCCGACGCGGTGGCCGGACGGCGGTTTCTGCTCCAAGGCGGCGACTGCGCCGAGAGCTTCGGCGACGCCACGGCCTCGGTCATCACCGGACGGCTCAAGGTTCTGATGCAGATGAGCCTGGTGCTCATCTACGGGCTGCGCAAGCCGGTGGTGCGCGTCGGGCGCTTCGCCGGGCAGTACGCCAAGCCTCGCTCCTCCGACTCCGAAACGCGCGGCGGCGTGACGCTGCCCGCCTACCGGGGCGACATCGTGAATGCCGCCGCGTTCACACCCGAGGCCCGCACGCCCGACCCCGGACGGCTCCTCCGCGCCTACTACAAGGCCGGCCTTACCCTCAACTTCACGCGTGCGCTGGTGGACGGCGGCTTCGCCGACCTCAACAACGCCGAGAACTGGGAGCTTGACTTCGTGCGCGACACGCCGATGTCGGAGGCCTACCACGACATCGTCGCCCGCATCCAAGACGCCCTCTCGTTCGTCTTCACCCTCACCGACGAGCACGTCGACGACTTCCGCCGCGCCGAGTTCTTCACCAGCCACGAGGCGCTGATTCTCGCCTACGAGCAAGCGCTCACCCGCACGGTGCGCAACCTCGACGTGCCGTTCAACCTCTCCACCCACCTGCCGTGGATCGGCCTGCGCACCCACGACCCCGACGGCGCGCATGTGGCCTACGCCGCCACCATCGGCAACCCGATTGCCGTGAAGGTGGGGCACGAGACGAGCACCGAGACGCTCCGGCTGCTGCTTCGGCACCTCGACCCCGACCGCGAGCCGGGCCGCCTGACGCTGATTGCCCGGATGGGCGCGAGCCGGGTGGAAGATCACCTGCCGCGCATCGTGGAGACGGTTCGAGCCGCCGGCCACCCCGTGCTGTGGGTGTGCGACGCCATGCACGGCAACACCGAATCCACCGCCACAGGCGTCAAAACACGCCGGTTTGAGAACATCGCCAGCGAAGTCGAGCAGTCGTTCCGCATCCACAAGGCGCTGGGTGGGCACCTGGGCGGCGTCCACCTCGAACTGACCGGCGAAGACGTGACCGAGTGCACCGGCGGCGCGCGCGGCCTCTCCGACGACGATTTGACACGGGCCTACCGCTCGACCGTCGACCCGCGCCTCAACGCCGAGCAGGCGCTGGAACTGGCGCTGCGGATCGTGGGAAGCGCGGCGTAAGAGCGGTTGGTTTTTATCCACCGAAACCGTGTGACATACGATTGTCACTCGGCCCGGCGTATTTTTTTCGCGTCGAGGGTATGCGGCGGCGGTTCGTGATTCTATCGTTGCGAACCGAGGCACGGTGCCCCGGCTGACCATCATCCTCCTGGCGACCTCGTCAAACCTACGGACTGGCCCGCAACGGTGCGGGCGGACTCATCGCGAAACGTCAGGATTCATTCCCAAACCTCACGGAGGACACTATGGCACGCGGAATCAACAAAGTGATTCTCATCGGCAACCTCGGGGCCGACCCCGAACTGCGCCGCACTCCCAACGGCACCGCCGTTACCGAATTGCGCCTCGCCACGAACGAGTCGTACAAAGACCGCGACGGCAACGTCCAAGACAAGACCGAGTGGCACTCGGTGGTCGTCTGGGATCGCCTCGCCGAGATTTGCGAGCAGTACCTCAAGAAAGGCTCGCAGGTCTACATCGAGGGCAGCCTTCAAACCCGTTCGTACGAGGACAAGGACGGCAACACGCGCTACAAGACCGAAATCAAGGCCCGCGAGATGCAGATCCTCGGCTCCCGTGAAGGCGGCGGCGAAGGCGGCGACGACCGCTCGTACCAGCGCAGCGGCATCGGCTCGTCGGAGCCACGCGGCGGCTACAACGGCGGCGGCCGCTCCCGCTCGAACGACGACGCCTCCGGGCCGTGGGACGATGCGCCCCGTGGCGGCGGCAACCGTGGCGGTCAGCGCCCGGCTCCGCAGCGCCAAGCCCCGGCCAAGGGTGGCCGCTCGGACGTGGAGTACGACAACGGCGGCGCCTTCGACGTAGACAACGACGATCTCCCGTTCTGATCGGGAGGCTTGCCGCTACTTCCACCCTGTCAGGGTCTTCGGACCTTGGCAGGGTGTTTGGCTTGTGCCCAAGCTTTGGTGAAGAGACGCGCCCGGAAGCGCTTCGATGGCAACACAGGGCAGATTGCACGGATTCGCCACATCAGAGGCCGCCGAGCAGGACGTTTCCGGCTCTACCTTAAGCCCATGCGTACGCCTTCCGCCCGCCTGCCTCGTCGCCCCGCGACCCGACGTCCCCGACGCCCTGCGTTGGACGGGACGGGCTTGGTAGCGGCATCGTGCGGCTGATCGTCTTAGATCGGCCTTTCGCCACAAACCCCGAGCACGCGCCCGTCCTCTCTCCCGAGGTCTGGCGCGTTTCCGTTTTCTAACCCTCTCCGTTCCATGCCCGACGGCTCCACCGCCCCCATCGTCCTCGCCTTCTCCGGCGGCCTCGACACGAGCTTCTGCGTGCCGTACTTGAAGGAAACGTACGGCGTGCCCGTCGTCACGGTCACGGTCAACACGGGCGGCTTCAACGCCGAGCAGCTCGCCGAAGTCGAAGCGCGGGCGCTCGAACTCGGCGCGGCGGAGCACCGCACCATCGATGCCCGGCAGGCGCTGTGGGACGAGACGCTGCGCTACCTCGTGATGGGCAACGTGCTGCGCGGACAGGTCTATCCGCTGTGCGTCGGGCCGGAGCGCGTCACGCAGGCGCGGATGGCGCTCGACGTGGCCCGCGAGTTGGGCGCGCAAGCGCTGGCCCACGGCTCGACGGGCGCGGGCAACGACCAAGTCCGCTTCGACGTGGCCGTGCGGATTCTCGGCGAGGGCATGAAGGTGATCACGCCGATCCGCGAACTCGCCCTCAGCCGCGACGCCACTGCCGATTACCTCGAACAGCGCGGCTTCCCCGTCAACCGCGAGAAGGCGGCATACTCGATCAACCGCGGCCTCTGGGGAACGACGATTGGCGGCAAGGAGACGCACCGCACCGACGGCGTCCTGCCCAACGACGCCTACCCCGACACCACCGCGCCGGAAGATGCCCCCGACACGCCCGAGACGCTCACGCTTCGTTTCGAGCAGGGCGTGCCCGTGGCGCTGAACGGCGAGGCGCTCTCCGCCATCGCGATCGTCGAACGGCTCGCCGAGATCGGCGGGCGGCACGGCGTCGGACGCGGCATGCATGTGGGCGACACCATCCTCGGCATCAAGGGGCGCGTAGGCTTTGAGGCCGCCGCCGCCGCCATTCTCATCCCTGCCCACCGCGAACTCGAGAAGCTCGTGCTCACGCGCTGGCAGCGGTACCAAAAGGACCACCTCGGCGATTTCTACGGGATGCTGCTGCACGAAGGCCAGTACTTCGACCCGGTGATGCGCGACCTCGAAGCCTTCTTCTCGTCCAGCCAAGACGTGGTGACGGGCGACGTGGCGGTGCAGCTGTTCAAAGGCTCCGCCCGCGTGCTGGGGGCGACGGCCCCGGCCTCGATGTTCAACACCGGCGTGGCCACCTACGGCGAAGAGAACACGCTCTGGGACGGACGCGACGCCGAAGGCTTCACCACCATCTACGGCGTTCACGCCCTCCTCGCCCACCGCGCCCGAAACGCCCGATGACGCTGTACGGGGCCGTTCGCGAACGGCCCCTACGAATCCCCACCGCTTCCTACCTCTCACGCCGATGACGACCCTTACCGCCGACCGCATCGCCTCCTCGGCGGGCCTGTGCGGCCTCTCGCACACGGTGGCCCTCTCCGACTATGTGATCGCTTCCGAGGGCTACGTCGTGGCCGTGAAAGCGCTCGACCAAAAGGAAGGCTACAACCAGCTCGAAACCAGCGACGGTACGTTCCACACCATCCACAAGGGCGACATTCTGCTCGGCGCGCTCGGCGAACGGCAGGCGCTCAAAGGCTACTCGGGCCGCGTGCCGCGCCAGATCGCCGTCGGCGACGTGCTCAACGTGCTCAACATGGGCGGCATCGTCGGCAAGGGCACGAGCGACCACCCCGACCTCGGCCCGGCGCTGCGTGTGGAGGTGCTCGGCGCGGTGATGGTGGAAGGCGCGGGCGGCGCGTGGCAGCACGCCCGGCTTCAAGACCACGCGCTCGATCCGGTATACGAACTCACGTCGAGCGCGCCGCTGATCATGGTGTCCGGCACGTCGATGAACACGGGCAAGACCTACGCCTGCGCCCAGCTGGTGCACGGCCTCACAGCCAAAGGTCTGCGCGTGGCAGCGGCCAAGCTCACCGGCGCGAGCCTGATGCGCGACGTCCGCGCGATGCGCGAGAGCGGCGCGGTGGCGGTGGCGACGTTCACCGAGACCGGCGTCGTCTCGTCCACCGACAAGGCGATGGAGCCGCTGGCCAAGGGCATCGTTGCCCACCTCAACCGCTCCCGTCCGGATGTGATCGTGCTCGAACTCGGCGACGGCTTTATCGGCTACTACGGCGTGGACGGCCTGCTTATGGACAAGGAGCTTCAGCGCTTCACGCGGGCGCACGTCGTGGCCGCCACCGACCTGGCCGGCGCGTGGGCCGCCGACCGGATGTTCCGCGAACGCTACCGCCGCGAGATCACCGCCATCACCGGCCCCGTCACCGACAACCTCGTGGGCAAGCAGTACCTCCAAAACGCCCTCGGCATCGCCGCGCACAACGCCCGCTCCGACATGGACGCGCTGACGAACTGCGTGCATACGGCCATCCAAACGCCCATGCACGCCATCAACGTCTTCCCGCTCTCCGGGGCGATGGGGGCGTGAGAAACGGTAATGGCTGGTAGGACGGTCGCTTTGCGACCTGTTGTCAGAAAACACATCCGCCCTTCTGACAACAGCGAGGCAACCGAAGGTCCGCGAAGCGGAAAGCCGAGCGTCCCCCTCCCAACAGCGCACCACGCGAGCGACCAACGTACCCTATGAACCCACCCTACCCCATCCTCCGAGCCGCCATCCTCCACGGCGCAGGCTACGGCGGCGGCGAACTCGTTCGGCTGCTGCTGGCGCACCCCGGCGTCGAACTCGCCGCCGTCACCAGCCGGACGTTCGCCGGGCAACACGTGTCGGTGGCGCACCCGACGCTCCTCGGCCAGACCGATCTGCACTTCTCCGACGACGAGATCGACGTGACGCGCTTCGACGTCGTGTTCATCGCTGCCGAGCACGGACAGAGCGCCAAAGCCGTCCAGCGCCTCGACGCGGCGGGATATGCCGGGACGATTGTCGATTTGTCGGCGGACTTTCGCTTCCAAGACGCGACGATCTACCCGCAGAAGTTCAAGTTCAACCATCCGATCCCGGAGCGGCTGCCGGATTTCCATTACGGTCTTGCCGAGGTCACGCCGCCGCCCGTGGGCACGCGCTGCATCGCCAACCCCGGCTGTTTCGCGTCGGGCATCGCCCTTGCGCTGTGGCCGCTCGCGCAGCATCTGCCCGACGGCTTCGACGCGTATGTGACGGCGTTGACGGGCGCGTCGGGGAGCGGCGCGCGGCCTTCGGCCACCACCCACTTCCCCACCCGCGACGGCAACGTGCGGGCGTACAAAATCCTCGACCACCAGCACCAGCCGGAGATCGAAGCGGCGCTGGGCCACCGCACCCACCTGCAGTTCGTGCCCGCTTCCGGCCCGTGGACGCGCGGCATCTGGGGCACGGCGCACGTTCCGTTGCCCGACGGCGTATCGCTCGACACCGTGCGCGGCTGGTACGCGGCGGCCTATCCGGCTGGAACCGGCGCGGTGCGGCTGTGGGAGACGCTGCCGGAGCTGCGCGCCTCCGTGGGTACGCCGTTTTGCGACCTCGGCCTCGCGGAAAAAGACGGGCATCTGGTGGTCGGCTTCGGCCTCGACAACCTGCTCAAAGGCGCGGCATCGCAGGCCGTCCAAAACCTGAACCTGGCGATGGGCTGGCCGTCGCTACGAGGGCTGGTGGTGGGAGGTGGGTAGTAGAAGGTTGTCAGAAAGCATAGGACGCCGAACCGGTCATGACCCATTTCGAAAAGCTGGAGGTCTACCAACTGTCCGTCCGCTTGAGCGGACGGGCATGGAGCGTGGTTCGCGAGTGGGACGGGTGGGTGCAACGCTCGCACGGCTCACAGCTCGTCCGCGCAGCCGACAGCGTTGGAGCCAACATCGCCGAGGGATCAGGAAGAGGTTCACGCGCCGACTACCGCCGATGCTTGTACATCGCCCGAGGCTCGCTGTATGAGACCAAACACTGGCTTCGACTGGCCAACCAGCGGGGCTTGTTGAGCGAGGAGGACATCCACGACTTCGCCGCGCTGCTGAACGAACTGCTGCCCAAACTGAATGCGTTGATTTCTGCGCTCCACCGCGCAGACGAAACCGGCCACGCCAAAGAAGCCGCTGCTCCGTATCTCTCCGTTGCGGATTTTGGCACCTTCAACGAACCGAATTCCCCGATCTGACCACTCCCCACGACCTACCCACTTCTATGACCCGCCGCGCCACCCTCGACGACCTTCCGGCGCTTGCGCCGCTCTTCGACGGCTACCGCGTGTTCTACCGGCAACCGTCGGACCGCGCCGGATCGGAGGCGTTTCTGCGCGAACGCCTCGAACGGGGCGAAGCGGTCGTGTTTCTCGCCGAGCACGACGGGCAGGCCGTGGGCTTCACCCTGCTCTACCCGTCGTTCTCGTCCGTGCGGATGGCTCCGATCTGGGTGCTGAACGACCTGTTTGTGGCCGAATCGTCCCGACGAACCGGCGCAGGCCGTGCCCTGCTCGACGCCGCCCACGCCCACGCCCGCACCACCGGGGCCGTCGTGGTCGTGCTGGCCACCGGCCACGCCAACACCACCGCCCAGCGGCTCTACGAGGCCACCGGCTTCGAGAAGGATCCCGTCTACACCTACATCCGAAAGGTTTGAACATGGAAGGTTGGGGATGGTCAGACAACGCCCTTGGAATGTCCTGCTCCGCCCTGTTTCAGACATCCCACAACGCCCTACGATCAACGAACCCATGACTACTGCCGACATCATCGCCACCGAGGATCGGTACCAGATTCCGACCTACAAGAAGTTTCCTCTCGCGCTCGACCGTGGCGAGGGCATTTGGGTGTGGGACACCGACGGACGCCGCTACGCCGACTTCTACGGCGGCCACTGCGTCGTGCCCATCGGCCACAGCGCCAAGCCGGTCGTCGACGCCATTGCCGAGCAGGCCGCCCGGTTGATGTTCTACTCGAACGTCGTCTACAGCCCCGTGCGTGCCGAAGCCGCCGAGACCCTCGCCCGCCTCGCCCCCGAAGGCCTCCAGCACGTCTTCTTCTGCAACTCCGGCACCGAGGCCAACGAAACCGCGCTCAAAATGGCGCGGACGTTCACCGGCAAGACGCGCGTGGTCGCGATGACCGCCGGCTTCCACGGGCGCACCCTCGGCAGCCTGATCGCCACCGAAGGCGCGTACCGCCGTCCGTACGAAGGCATCCTCCCGGAGACGACGTTCGTGCCCTTCGGCGACGCCGACGCGCTGGAAGCGGCGCTCGACGCGCACGACGACGTGGCCGCCGTCATTCTCGAACCCATCCAGTCGATGGCGGGGCTGTATACGGCCTCCAACGCCTACTTCGAGCGCCTCCGCGCCGCGTGCGACGCCGCCGGTTGCCTGCTGATCTTCGACGAGGTGCAGACGGGCGTGGGGCGCACCGGCACGTTCTCCATCTCCGAATCGATCGGCGTGCGGCCCGACCTCATCACCCTCGCCAAAAGCCTCGCCTCGGGCATTCCGGTTGGTGCGGTGCTGGCGTCCGACGCCGTCGCGGCACACGTCAAACTCGGCGACCAAGGCACGACCTTCGGCGGCGGGATGGTGGCGATGGCGGCGCTCACGGCCACGCTCCGCACCATCGAGGCCGACGGGCTGATGGTACGGGCGACGCAGGTGTTCGACCGGGTGGCCGAACGCCTCGCCGGGAACGTCGTGGAGGTGCGCGGCGGCGGCTGCTTGATCGGCGTCGAACTTGACCGCCCCGCCGCTCCGGTCGTGCAGGCGCTCTTGGAGCGCGGCTACCTCACCGGAACATCCGGCGACAAGAACACGATGCGGTTGATGCCGCCCTACACCGTCCCGATGGACGTGGTGGACGATTTTTGCGACACGCTGCGGGACGTTCTGGGCACGCCGTGAGTACGGGCGAGCCTCCGGCCCGCTCCTACGGATCGCTTCCCCGTTCGCCCTTCGACGCTCGAACTTCGACCTTTCCTATGCCTGACCTTCTTGACTGGACCGACGTGTCCGACGCCGACTGGAACGCCTGCCTCGCCCGCGCCCGGCAGCACCGGCAGGCGCATCGCTCGCCCTCAGCCTACACCGACGCCGCGCGCGGCAAATCCCTCGGCCTCGTCTTCTACAACTCCAGCCTGCGCACGCGCACGTCGATGGAACTGGCCGCCGTGCAACTCGGCGCGCACCCGACGGTGATCGACGTGGGCCACGGCGTCTGGGGGTTCGAATGGGAACGCGGCGTCGTGATGGACGGCGGCAAGGCCGAACACGTCACCGAGGCCGTCGGCGTGCTCGCCCGCTACTACGACGCGCTCGGCGTCCGGGTGTTTGCCACCCTCACCGACCGACTGGCCGACGAGCAAGACGCCCACCTCAAAACCTTCGCGGCGATCTCGTCCGTCCCGGTCATCAACCTCGAGTCGGCCAAGTTTCACCCCTGCCAAGCCCTCGCCGACGCCGCCACGCTGACGGATCGGTTCGGCGGCAACGTGAAGGGCAAGCGGCTGCTGCTCACCTGGGCACCGCATCCCAAGCCGCTGCCGCAGGCCGTGCCCAACTCGGCGCTGCTGATGGCCACCCGCCTCGGGATGGACGTGCGCCTCGCCCACCCCAAAGGCGCACCGCTCGGTGCCGACATTGTCGCGCAGGCCGAAGCCTATGCCCAGCAGCACGGCGCGTCGTTCGAGATCGTCCACGACGTCGATGCCGCCTACGACGACGTCGATGTGGTGTACGCCAAGGCGTGGGCGACGCCGCTCGTCTACACCGATTACGACGCCGACGAGACGTTCCGCCAAACCCACGCGAACTGGACGGTGACGACGGACAAGATGGCCCGCACCAACGACGCGGCGTTTATGCACTGCCTGCCCGTGCGCCGCGGCGTGGTGGTGGAAGATGCCGTCCTCGACGGCCCGTGCGCCATCCACCTCGACCAAGCCGAGTACCGCCTCCACGCCCAGAAAGCCATCCTCGAATGGGTGTGGGGGCTTTGACGACAGAAAATACGGTGCATAGTAGATGGTGTATGTTTTCTTCTCATAGACCATCTACCATACACAAACCAACCCGACACCCTATGACCGTTCTCAAAATCGGCGGGGCGCTTGTGGACGATGCCGAGGCGCTCGGCGCGTTTTGGCACGGCGTAAAACGACTCCTTGACGACGGACAGCGAGCGGTCGTGGTGCACGGCGGCGGGCCGCAATCGTCGGCGCTGACGCGCAGGCTCGGCGGCGAGCCTCGCATGGTGGCCGGACGACGCGTGACGGGCGACCTCGACCTCGACGTGACGGCCTACGCCATTCGCGGCAAGGCCTCGGCAGCGCTCGTGGCCTCGGCGCGGACGGTCGGCGTGGATGCCGTGGGCATCGCCGGTCTCGACGGTGGCCTTGTGCAGGTGACGCGCCGCCCGCCGGTGATCGTCGACGGCGAAACCGTCGACTTTGGGCACGTCGGCGACGTGACGGGGGCGAACGTTCGGCTGCTCGACACGCTCCTCGACGCGGGGTTTGTGCCGGTCGTGTCGCCGCTGTGCGCCGACGCCCACGGCAACCTCCTCAACGTCAACGCCGACACCGTCGCGTGCACCCTCGCCGAAGCGCTTCACGCCTCGGCCTTCCGCCTCGTCACCGAAACCGGCGGCGTCCGACGTCACGCCGACGATCCGGCCTCGCACCTCGACGCGCTCGACGCCGCCACCGTCGAAGCAGGCATCCGCGACGGCTGGATTGCGGGCGGGATGCGCCCCAAACTCGACGTGGCGATGCAAGCGCTGCATGCAGGCATCCCCGACGTGTCCATCCTCGCCCCCGACAATCTGCTCACCGGCACCGGCGGAACGACCGTGCATCGGTAATGGGTCGGTCGCTTCGCGCCCTCTATCGGGCCGCCTAAAAGCCTTTCCGATCATTCCCAACCTACACCCAACAATCCCCCTTCCCATGACCGGCTCCGATCTGCTCCGCGAACTCGTCCGCTTTCCCTCGCTCTCGCACGAGGAAGGCCCGATTGCGGACTACGTCGAGGCGCTGGGACGGCAACACGGGCTGCGCGTGATGCGCCACGAGAACAACGTGGTGTGGGCGCTCGGCGACGGGCCGGACGTGCTGCTGTTCAACTCGCACCTCGACGTCGTCCCGCCGTCGAAGACGATGCCGCACGGCGCGTTCGACGCCTACGAAGAAGAGGGCGTGCTCTGGGGACGCGGCACCGTGGACGCCAAGGCTTCCGGCTCGGCTATGCTGGCGGCGGTGCTGGCGCTGAAGGCCGAAGGGTTTATGCCCGCGAACGGCACCGTGATGGTGGCGCTCACGGCCTGCGAGGAGATGGGCGGCGGCTACAACGGCCTGCAAGCGCTGCGCCCGCACCTGCCGCCGCTGGCAGGGGCGGTGGTCGGCGAACCGACGGAGCTGCATCCGTGCGTGGCGCAAAAGGGCCTCTTGATTCTGCATCTTGACGCCAAAGGCCGCACCGCCCACGCCGCCCGCGCCCACCTCGGCGACAACGCCATCTGGCACCTCGTGGACGACCTTGCCGCGCTGCGCACGCTGCGGTTCGACCGCGACGATCCGTACCTCGGCCCCATCACCCTCACGCCGACCGTCGTGGAGGCCGGCAGCGCCAAAAACGTCGTCCCCGACAACGCCCGCGTCACGCTCGACATCCGCCTCACCCCCGCGTATTCGCCGCAAGAGGCAACCGCGATGGTCCGAGACGTCGTGCGCGGCGAGGTGACGGTGCACTCCGAACGCTATGTGCCCGTCTCCACTCCCGACGGTGCGCGCATCCTCCGCGCCGTGCAGGCCGCCCATCCCGACGGCGAGCCGTTTGGAAGCCCGACGGCCAGCGACTGGACGTTCCTCGCCGACGTGCCGACCGTCAAGATGGGGCCGGGACCGAGCGAGCGCAGCCACACCCCCGACGAGCGCATCGAGCTGTGGAAAGTCGACGAGGCCGCCCGCGTGTACGCCGCCACGGTGCGGGCGTTTTTTGCGCCTTCCCAGCCCGGCTAATCGTATCGACTTGGAAAACTTCACACTTCGGAAAAGCGTCCGTCGTACATTCCGGCAGCCCCGTCCCGGACAAAAAGCCTCCGGGCAGTTCGCCCCAACTCCTTTCTTGCGATGAAGAAAACGCTACTCCTCGGCCTTCTTGGCCTCGTCACCGCCCCCGTCGCCTTCGGGCAATCGCTGTTCGTAGAGAACTTCGCCTACGCCGACAGTCTTACCGTAGGCGGCACGTTGTCGGGTGACGTCTCTGCCACAAACGCAACTACGGGCTGGGCGACGCACAGCGGCACCATCAACCAGATCAAGGCCGGGGCGACCTTCAACCGTACCCTTGCCACCACGCCCGCTTACCCCTCGCAAAGTGGCAGCGGTATTCAGCTGCTGGCTTCGCGTGGCGAAGACATTAGCCATCAGTTCACCCAGCAAACCGCCGACGGAACGGTCATCTACGCCTCGGCGATTGTGACGCCCACGGCCGTCCCGAACGGGGTGAATGGCTCGTACTTCATGCACCTCTCCATCAACACCCTTGCAGGAGCCGGCTATGTCGGACGCGTGTGGGCTGCGGCTGGTGCTACCCCAGGAACGGTCAAATACGGTGTCAGTGCCGTTAGCAATGCCCCGGTTTTTGCCTCGGGCGAATTCGCTCTTGGAACGTCGGTGCTGCTTGTTCTGAAATACGAGATGGTAGCCGGCGCAAGCAACAACGTGGCCAGCCTCTACACCCTTCCGGCAGGCTCCAACATCACGACCGAACCCGGTGCACCCGATGCCACGCAGACAAGCGCGGGCACCGACCCGGCAAACATTGGTGCCATCGCACTGCGTCAAGGCACCACCACCACCGGGACGTCGCAAAACTCGGGCAGCATGATGATCGATGGCGTGCGTGTGGGTCTTACCTGGAACGATGCGCCGCTGCCGGTGGAACTCAATGCCTTCACGGGCCAAGCCAACGGCACGAGCGCTCGCCTTGCGTGGACGACGGCCTCGGAAACGAACAACCTCGGCTTCTACGTCGAACAGCAAGACGGCGAGTCGTGGAACACCGTCTCGGGCCTCGTGGCCGGACACGGCACGACCACCGAGCGCAACGCCTACACCTTCGACGTCAACAACCTCACCGCCGGAACCCACACGTTCCGCCTCCGCCAAGTCGACACCGACGGCACCGTCCACTACTCGCCGACCACGACCGTTGAGATCGCGGCGCAGGGCGGGTTGGCGCTCACGGCCCTTGGCGCTCGCGGCCTCCGGGTGGAGAGCGAGAACGGCGCGGACGTGTCGGTGTACGACCTGCTGGGCCGCCGGGTGATGGCCGAGCGCGTAGGATCGGGCACGACGGTGCTGCAACTCGACGGCGTGTCGTCGGGGGTGTATGTGGTGCGCGCCGAGTCCGACGGGCGGGCCGTCACGACGCGCCTCGTTGTACGCTAATCGCGAGCACTTCCCAACCGGTTGCCCCGCTCGGCCTCGTTGCCGAGCGGGGCACTTTTTTTGTCATGAAAACACGTCCCGTCCCTAAAACGTGTACCTTCACCTTTCCGATTACAAGCTCTCAACGACGATGCGTCTTCGCTACACTCTTCTTGCCGCCGCCCTACTCGCCGCCCCGCTGGTGTCGGCCCAAACGCTTCCTTCGCTGCCCTTCTACGAAGGCTTTGGCTACACGGCCGGCGACACGCTCAACGGCAAGGGCGGCTGGAAAGTCCACAGCGGCACCTCAACCACCAACGGCCCCACGGTGGACGGCAACGACCTTGCGTTCGCGGGCTACACGACCTCCCCGACGGGTTCGCTCGTCGTGGCGGGAGGCAGCGGCTCGCGTAAAGACCTCAACAACGAGTTTACGTCGGTGACGACCGGAACGACCTACGCCGCCGCCGTTGTGAACGTGGCAGCAGCCACGGCCACATCCGACTACTTCTTCCACCTCGCCGCCAACGGCCTGGCTGGAGCCAGCTTCCGCGCTCGCGTAGGCCTTCAAACCGCTGGCAGCGGGTTTGTGTTCACGCTCTCGAAGGCAGGAACCAGCGGTACCGCTCTTGCTGCCGAAACGACCGAGCGAACGTTTGGCACGTCCTACCTCGTCGTCATCAAATACACGATTGTAGACGGCACGGGCAACGACCCCGTTGACCTGTTCGTGCTGCCGCAAGGCTCGTCCTTGACATCAGAGCCGAGCACGCCGACGCTCTCGGCTCCGGACGTCACGGCCTCCGACATCAACCCGGGCGCGGTTGCTCTCCGTCAAGGTGCGCAAGCGTACAGCGTGTTCCTTGACGGCGTCCGCGTGACCACCGCATGGCCCGTTGCTACGGCCGCCGACGACGAGTCCCGCCCCGGCAACCGGGCGCTCGCCATCTGGGGGTCGCGGGTTCGGCTGACCGTGGACACGCCCGGCTCGGTGAACGTGACGCTCTACGACGTGCTGGGCCGTGAGGTGACGACGCTGTTCGCCGGGTCGGCCAGCGGAACCGTCGAAGCGCGCCTTCCCGACGGCCTCACCCCCGGCGTGTACATCGTCCGTGCCCTCGGCAACGGACTGGCCGCGGCCAAGACCGTCGTGATCCGGTAATCGGAGCGCATGCGTGAAGATGCCCCGCCTGGCCGATGTGCCGGGCGGGGTCTTTTTTTGGCGAAGGCGGCACGGACAGCGCCTGAGGCGGTTTCATCGGCGGTTTCTCTACCTCCCGATGGCTTCTCCGATTTGGAACAAGGGCGTTGCTGCCGACGACTGGGTGATGCGCTTCACTGTGGGCGACGATTACCTCTGGGACCGCGCCCTGCTCGCCTACGATGCCCGCGCCACCCGCGCCCATGCCCACGGCCTTCACGCCGCCGGGGTGCTAACCGACGCCGAACGCGAAGCCCTCGACCGCGCCCTCGACGCCTTCGAGCGCGCCGTGGCGGCCGGCGATGTGACGGTGACCGAGGACGACGAGGACGCGCACACCGTGCTCGAACGGTTCCTCACCGAACAGACCGGCGATGCGGGCAAGAAGGTACACACGGGGCGCAGCCGCAACGACCAGGTGCTGGCGGCGCTCCGCCTCGTCCTCAAAGACCGTCTCGTGCATCTGGCGCATCAAACCGCAACCCTCGGCGGGCTGCTCTGCGACGTGGCCGAAGCGCACCCGGCCACGCTACTGCCCGGCTACACGCACCTTCAGCGGGCGATGCCGAGCACCGTGGCGCTCTGGGCGCTCGGATACGCCGACCTGTTCGCAGACGACCTTGCCGCACTTCGCGCCGCCTTCGACGCCGCCGACGCGTCGCCGCTGGGCAGCGCCGCCGGGTACGGCGTACCGGGCCTCCCGCTCGACCGCTCCGCCACCGCCGCAGCCCTCGGCTACGCGCGGGTGCAGCGGCCCGTGACCGCCGTGCAGCTGTCGCGGGGAAAGGTGGAGCTGGCCGTCGCCCACGCGTGCGTGCAGGTGGGCGCGACGATCAACCGGATGGCCTCCGACCTTGTCCTCTACGCCACCGCCGAGTTTGGCTTCGTCTCGCTGCCCGAGCGCTACACGACCGGATCGTCCATCATGCCGCAGAAGCGCAACCCGGACGTGCTGGAACTGGCGCGGGCGCACTACCACCGCCTCACCGCCGAAGCGCACCTCTTGATGACGCTTCCGGCGAACCTTCCCAGCGGCTACCACCGCGACCTGCAACTCACCAAGGAGGCCGTCCTCCGCGCCACGTCGGTGGCCGCCGACCTGCTCGCGGCGATGACGGCGCTGCTGCCGGGGGTGACGTGGAACGCCGAGCGGATGCGCGAGGCGCTCTCGCCCGACCTCTTCGCCACCGCTTACGCCCTCGACCTCGTGGCGCAAGGCGTGCCCTTCCGCGACGCCTATGTGCAGGCCGCCAAGGCCGTCCCCACCCTCGATGTCCCAAGCGAAGCACAAGCGCTCGCCGCGTACCAATCCGACGGGATGCCGGGGCAAGAAGACGCCGCGGCGGCGCGGACACGGCTGGCCCAGAGCGCCGCATGGGCCACACGCGAATAAGGGCCGCCCGCTTCCCGCAATCGACACGTTTGGGGCTTGCATTCGCCATGTCCTGCACCCTACCCTACGCCTCAGCCCCCTCCCGCCGATGGCCACCACCCTCCACGAAGTCTCGCAGTACCTCGACGCTGCGGCCGTTCGCTACCGCCACCACGACGACCGCACGCTCGTCTTGATGTACGAGATGGAGCAGTACCGCAACAGCGACGGCGAACCGGCGCTGCTGATCGCCATCACGCTTGAAGAAGACGGGCAGTACGTCAAAATCTTTGCCCCCAGCGCCTTCAATGCCGCCGAGAGCGACCACCTCGACGTGTTCCTGCGCACCTGCATGACGGTGCAGTGGAAGACCAAGCTTGTGCAGTTTGAATACGACCCGTCCGACGGCGAAGTCCGCCCCATCGTGGAGTTTGCGCTCGAAGACTCCGCACTCACCCAAACCCAGCTGATGCGCTGCGTGAGCGGCCTCGTCGGGCTGCTCGACCATTTTGCGCCCACGCTCTACAAGGCGCTCGACGAAGGCGTCGTGGAGATGCCCGACGACAGCGTGGAGGAGGAGACGACCATCGAGAGCCTCGCCGAGTTTCTCGCCGGCTTCCCGCCCGACATCCTCGCCGAAGCCCTCGGCCGCGCCGACGCCCGGATGCGCAGCCGCGAAAACAGCGGCGACAGCGGCCATCACCCCGAGAACGACGTGGACGACGACGATCCGGACGACGACGGCCCGGACGATTTCCTCCCTCCCGGCCCGCCACCGCTGCCGCCGCTCTGAGGGTGTTTGGTTCTAAATGGATCATCCTCGCCATTCCCCTTCGCATCCTCACCCTTTATGCCACGCGTAACCGGAATCGGCGGTGTCTTTTTCAAGGCCCATGACGCTCCTGCGCTGCAGGCGTGGTACCACAAGCATCTCGGCGTGGACCTCCAAGCGTGGGGCGGAGCCGTGTTTCCGTGGACAGACGCCGATGGTGCGCCTTGCGGCGGAACGACTGTCTGGTCGGTGGCTCCCGAACAAGACGAGCGGTTTGCTCCAAGCTCTGCCCCGTTTATGATCAACTACCGGGTGGACGATCTGCGCGACCTCGTCGCGGCGCTCCGCGATGCCGGATGCACCATCCTTGGCGAAAGCGCGGACTCCGGCTACGGAGCGTTTGCGTGGATTCTGGATCCCGAAGGCAACAAGATCGAATTGTGGCAGCCTCCACCCGGCCAGTGAAGACCAAAGGCGACGGTCGTTTTGCCTTATAGAATCCGCACGCCTTACGACTTTCGTTGCCGGACGGCTTCGAACAGCAGGATGCCCGCCGCGACGCTCGCGTTGAGGCTCTCGGCGGGGCCGGGCATCGGGATGCGCACGAGCGCGTCGCAGGCTTTGCGCGTCGGTTTGGACAGGCCGCTGCCCTCGCTGCCGATCACCAGCGCCACAGGCTGCGTCCAGTCGAACGCGGTGTGACCGACCGCGTCGTCTTCGCCTGCCGCGCCGACGACCGCGTAGCCGCGCTCTTTGATCGCTTCGAGCGCCACGACGAGGCTGTTCACCCGCGCCGTCGGGATGCGCGGGGCCAGCCCGGCGGAGGCTTTCATCGCCGTCGCGCCAATCGGGGCCATGCCGCGCGCGGGAACGACAGCTCCCGCCGCGCCCGCCGCCACCGCCGAGCGCAGCACCGCGCCCACGTTGTGCGGGTCTTCGAGGCCGTCAAAAACCACAAGGATCGGGGCCTTTTCGAGGACGGCGTCGTAGTCGGGCGCGACGAGGTCGAGCATCTCGTGCAGGTCGAGGTATTCGACGGCGCTGCCGAGCGCCACCACGCCTTGGTGCGTCAGCCCGCGCGCCATCGCGTCGATGCGCTGCATCGGCACGAACTGCACCGGCACGCCCGCCGCCCGCGCCGCGCCGACCACGTCTTCGAGGCCGCGCCCGCCCTGCAAGGCGAACACCTTCTCGATGGGCACGTCGCCGCGCTCCAGCGCCTCTTTGACGGGTTTGCGACCTACGATTTGCGGCAACGGCTCAGACATTCGGACAAGGGTTTGATGTGACACGATCCGCCCCCGCATCGGTTCGTTGGATTAATCGTGACGGAATCGGCGGCGTAGAGACGTCCCACTGGGACGTCTCTACGGGCGTCATCCAACGTTGAACGTTCTGCAACAGAACGGGCGTCAATCCAACGTATCGCCCACGAAATACCGGTACATCGGCCAGATCTGCTGCATCGCCTCCAGCCCTGCATCCACCAGCCGCGGCCCCAGCGCCACCGCCTCCGTTCGCGAGACCGTGCGCGTCCACCACAGCCCTTTCACCTTCGCCATCACCGCCGGATCGAACGCCGGGCCAAAATCGAGATCTTCCGAACGGTAGGTGCCTCGAAGTCGCCAGCCGTCCGCCCAAAGCGGCGCGGCAAGCCGGGCAAAATCCTCCGGTTTGGCCGCGATGCGAAGACGCAACGCCTTGGTCAGATCGTCGGCGTAGATGCCGGTGAACAGCCCGAACCGGAAGCCGTCGGGCGCGACCGTGTGCGCCGGCTGGATGTCGAAGAGGCGCTTGCGTCCGAGGCGGTAGAAGGCGAACCAGAGGTGGCTTTTGGCCCCGCCCGCGCCGTAATCGTTCTTTTGGAAGCGGGCGAAGACGTTTTTCTCCGTCTCCCACGGCAGCTGCGACGGCAGCACCGCGTTCACGACGAGGTCGTCGCGGTACCGTTTGAACGGCGCGGCGACGTGCCGGTCGAGATCGGGTTTGAGCCGCCGCAGCGTTTCGACGTGCGGCGCGGCCTTGATGGCGTCGAGGAGGTCAAACGTCGTGTCGGAAAAACCTTCGAACGACCGCGACGGCGGCTCGGCCACGGTGAGGCGTTTGGGCAGGAAGTCGGAGACGGGCGGGGCATCGTGCATCGAAGGCGCACGCGCCGAACGCCCATCGGTTGCCGACGGGCAACGACAACGCGTAGAGACGCCCCACCGGGGCCTCTCCCCGAATCCGATCACGCAAACGCCGCGTCGTGCAGCGCGTCCAGCGTCGGTTCGACGGTCACCGCCACGTCCGGCAGACCGCGCAGCCGCGCCAACGCCTCTGGCTCCGGCGGCGTCGCGCCCGTAGCCTCGGCCACCACGTCCGGAAATTTGGCCGGATGCGCCGTCGAGAGCACCACCATCGGCCCGGACGCCCCTTCGTCCCGGAGTCGGCGCACCGCGTCCAGCCCCACCGCCGTGTGCGGGCACGCGAGGTAGCCGTAACGGTCGTACGCGTCGCGGATGGATGCGCGGGTGGTGGCATCGTCCGTGACCGTTCCGCGCACGAGCGCCCGCAGCCGCTCCAGCGGCAGCAGCGCGGTGAGCCGTTCGGCGTTGCTGGGGCGACCCACGTCCATCGCGTTCGAGAGCGTTTGGACGGTATCGGCGGGGCGGAGATCGTCGCCCGCGAGGAAATCCGCGAAGCCCCGGTTGGCGTTGTGCGCGGCCACAAACCCGGCGGCGGGCATTCCGGCCCGATGCGCCATCACCCCCGCCGTGAGGTTGCCGAGGTTGCCGGACGGCACGACAAAGCGCGGCGTATCGCCCAGTTGCCGCACGGCGTCGAGGTAGTAGAGCGACTGCGGCAGCAGCCGTCCGATGTTGATCGAGTTGGCAGACGACAGCCGACCGTGAGCGCGAAACCGGACGTCCTCGAAGGCCGTCTTGACAAGCCGCTGGCAGTCGTCGAACGTCCCGCGCACCCGCACGGGCGTCACGCCCGGCCGCTCGATCGCGAGTTGCCGCTCCTGCACCTCGCTCACCCGTCCTTCGGGAAAGAGCAGCACGACGCGCACGCCCGGCAGCCCGGAGAACCCGTCGGCGACGGCGCTGCCCGTGTCGCCGCTTGTGGCCACAAGGATGGTGAGGCGTTCGCCGGGTTCGAGCAACGCATGAGCAAACCGTGCCAACGTCCTTGCCCCCACGTCTTTAAACGAGAGCGTCGGGCCGTGAAAGAGTTCGAGCACGAACAGATCGTCGTCCAGCCGAACGAGCGGCGTCTCGAAGTTCAGCGCATCCCGGACGAGCGCTTCGGCGTTGGGGACGGTGTCGGCCACGAACGGCGCGAGCACGTGCGCGCCCAAGCCCGCGAGCGACGGCGCGTCCTGCCAGCCGTCCGGCAGCGGCATCAGCTGCTCCGGCAGGTACAGGCCGCCGTCGGGGGCGAGGCCGTCGAGCAGCGCCGTCTTGAGCGACGCCGGAGGCGAGGCGTTTCGGGTGGAAAAATAGATCATCGTGTGTATGGTTTATGGTGTATTGGGATGCACATCAATCATACACAATACACCATACACGTCCTTATGCTTTCCGGACGCCCTCTTCGCAGGCGTGGGCGGCAGTGGCGAAGGCCGAGATGCCGTGCGCTTCCGAAGCTTCGCGCATCGCCTCGGCGACGCGGGCGGCGTGCAGTCCGCTGCGGCAGAACGCGAACATCGCCGGGCCGGAGCCGGAGAGCGCCACGCCCGCCGCACCCGCGTCCTGCGCTGCCCGCCGGACGGGTTCGTAGCACGGCACCAGCCCCGACCGCACCGGCTCCACCAACCGATCCTGCATGATGCAGCGCCCGGCCTCCTCGACGTCGCCGCGTTCGAGCGCGCCGATCAAGAAGGCGAGGTGTGTGGCGTTGGAGACGGCGTCGCGCAGCGGCACGACCGCCGGCAGCATCGCCCGCGCGGCCTTGGTGAGCACCTGCACCTGCGGCAGGATCACGGCGATGTGCAGCGGCGCGCCGAGGGTGAGGCGGTGGTAACGCGTCGGGTCGGTGGACGAGACGAGCACGAGGCCGCCGAAGAGCGACGGCAGCGCGTTGTCCCCGTGCCACGCGCCGGAGGCGGCGGCTTCGCCCTGCAAGACGGCCTCGATGAGCGACGCCTTCGTCTCGTCGGAGTCGTCCATGCCCAGCGCCATCGCCGCCGCGTACGCGCCGCCCACCGCCGACGCCGCCGACGAGCCGAGGCCGGAGCCGGGCGTGACGGCCTTCGTCACGCGCAGCACCAAGCCGATGTCCGCGCCCGCGTGTTCGAGCACCGAGACGGCCCCGATGGCCGCCGTGTTCTTGTCGTCGGGAGGAAGCGTCCACGACGCGCCGCCGACGGAGGGGACGACGTGCACGCCGGGCGTGTCGGTGATCCACGCCTCCACCGTGTCGTCGAGGCCGCCGATGGCGAGGCCAAGCGTGTCGAAACCGGGGCCGAGGTTGGCGAGGGAGGACGGGGCGAGCACCCGAACGTCGGGGTCGCGCTGCGTAAGGTCGTCGGGTACGGACAAAACGTCGGGGTAGAAAATGAAACGACGGTACAAATCACGGTAGAGACGGCCCACTGGGCCGTCTCTACACGGCATCAACGCGCGGCGATCATCCCCGACTGGCGGGCGTACGCGAACAAACCACCCGCGTGCAGGATCGGCGCGACGTCGCCGAGCGGGCGCAGCGCGTGCGTCTGCCCGGTCGTGTGGTTGGTGATCGTGCCCGCGTCCGGATCGACCGTCACCTCGTCGCCGGTGCGCACCGCCGCCGTCAGGTTCTCCACGCTCTCGCACGGCACGACAAAGCCGCCGTCGACGGCGTTGCGGTAGAAGATGCGGGCGTACGAGGCAGCCACGACCGCGCCGATACCGGCCTCGCGCAGCGCAAACGGCGCGTGCTCGCGCGACGAGCCGCAGCCGAAGTTCTCGCCCGCCACGATCACGGCGTAGCGCGACGTCTGCTCGCCCTCGCCAACGAACGGGATGCCGCCTTCGGGCAACCCGGCCTGCTCAATCGGCACGGCCGAGAGCGCGTACTGGCCGTACTTGGCCCGCTCTTCCGGCACGGTCATCGAATAGACGAGGTACCGGGCGGGGATGATCTGGTCGGTGTCGATGCTGTCGCCGAGGACGTAGGCGAGGCCGGTGGTGGTGGCAAGCATGGAGGATGGGAGGAAAGTATGTTCGCTCGGCTACTGCTCGCTGTTGGGAGTGGGACGCTCGCGGTGCTCGCTAAGGTCAGAACATCGAGTCCGACGTTCTCTGACAACAGGTCGCAACGCGACCGTACACTCCACCACAGCGAAGCGTTCAACGTCTCAGTTCAAGTAGTCGCGGGGATCCGTCAAGACGCCGGTGAGGGCGCTGGCGGCAACGGTGAGCGGCGAGGCGAGGTACACGGCAGCGCCTTGGCTGCCCATCCGACCGGGGAAGTTGCGGTTGGTGGTGGACACCACGTTCTCGGCATCCTGCGCCCGCCCGAACGTATCCGGCGGCCCGCCGAGACACGCGCCGCACGAGGCATCGCCGATGTGGCAGCCCGCGTTCACGAACACGTCGTGGAGGGACTCGTCGCCCACAAACGTCGTCTTGAGCTGCTCGCCGACGAGCCGCGTGGCGGGCACGATGAACGTGGGAATGCGCACCTCGTGGCCGCGCAGCAGACGGGCTGCCGCCTCGAAGTCTTCGAGTTTGCCGCCCGTGCAGGAGCCGACGTACGCCCGTTGCAGCTTCGTCCCGGCCACTTCGCGCACGGCGGCGCGGTTGTCGGGGCGGTGCGGCTTGGCCACCAGCGGCTCGATCTGCGTGGCATCGAACGTCCACGTCCGCTGATACGCCGCGTCGGGGCGGGTGTAGACGGGGGTAAAATCGACGTCGGTGCGGGCGCGGACGTAGTCGAGGATGGCCTCGTCGGGCGCGAGGATGCCGTTCTTGCCGCCCGCTTCGATGGCCATGTTGGTGAGCGTCATCCGCTCGTGGACGGGAAGGGCGTAGACCGCCTCGCCGTCGAACTCCATCGCCGCATACGTCGCCCCGTCGATGCCGATCTCTCCGATGACGTGAAGGATGAGGTCTTTGGCCGTAAGGTACTCGGGGAGAGCGCCTTCGAAGACGAACCGAAGCGTCGGCGGCACCTTCACCCAGAGCTTGCCCGTGCCGAGAATGAACGCCGCGTCGGTGTTGCCGACGCCCGTGGCAAACATCCCAAACGCGCCGCTGGTGCAGGTGTGGCTGTCGGTGCCGAAGAGCACTTCGCCGGGGCGGTTGAAGCCCTCTTCGGCCAGCGCCATGTGGCAAACGCCCTTGTAGCGCGGCGTGCCCACGTCGTAGAAATGCCTCAGGCCTTGCTCCGCCGCCATCTGCCGGAGCGCCACGACGTTGCGGTGCGCGTGGACGTCCTCGGTAAAGATGTAGTGGTCGGGAATGACAACCACCCGGTCGGCGTCCCAGAACCGGGCGTCTTCGCCAAACTCGCGCTTGAAGATGTCGTAGGCGGGCGGGCCGCACACGTCGTGGGTGAGCAGCGTGTCGACGTTAACCCAGACGTTGTCGCCGGGCTGCACGCGGTCGCGGCCGGAGGCGCGGGCAAGGATTTGTTCGGTGAGAGTCATGGAGTGGGTTCGCTTCGCTGTTGGGGGGTGGGACGCTCTCTTCGGTCGCGGTTGTCGGAGTGGCTGTGACCGCGTCCTCTGACCACAGCGAGCCGCAGGCGAGCGTCCAACGATCTACCGTCAACCCTCACCCGCCGAAGCTGGACATGATGCCTTCGCCAGCAAAGCGGACGCCGTTGCGGTCGTTGCGGTAGGCTTCGAGCTGGTTGAGCGCGTCGAGGTAGGCCTCGGCGCTGGCCTGGAGCACGTCGGTGTGGCGGGCGACGCCCCGGAAGAACGCGCCGCTGTGCCCGATGAGCGCCGTCACCTCGCCCACCGCGTCCGCCCCTTCCGAGACCGAGCGAATGGAGTACGAGACAAGTTCGTGCGGCTGGCCGGTGGCCGCATCGAGCGCCGAATACAGCGCCGAAACCGGGCCGTCGCCCGTGCCGGTCGTGGTAGAAGTCGTGCCTTCGTGCTTCTCGAAGACGGTAACGTCGGCCTTGGGGTCTTGGCCGGTTTCGACGAGCACGCGGAAGTGCTGGAGTTGGTACGCAGGCATCACAGCGTCAGGGGAGGAAGAGGAGAGGAGGTGGCGGAGGTCGGTGTCGTAAAGCTCCTTTTTGCGGTCGGCGAGCAGGACGAACCGTTCGTAGATATCGTCCAAGTTGAGGGAAGTTAGCGTCGCGCCGATTTTTTCGAGCCGAGAAAACAGCCCTGCGCGCCCGGAGTGCCGCCCAAGCCGGATGCCCGCGTCGGGGTCTTGCCCCACGTCCTCCGGGCGCATGATCTCGTAGGTGGCGCGGTTTTTCAGGATGCCGTGCTGGTGGATGCCCGCCTCGTGCGCGAAGGCGTTGCGCCCCACGATGGCCTTGTTGGGAGCGACGGGGAAACCGGTGGCCTGCTGCGCCGCCCGCGAGGCGTCCATCAACTGCGCCGCCACGATGTTCGTCGCCACCCCAAACGCCTCGCCGCGCGTGTGCAGCGCCATCACGACCTCTTCGAGCGATGCGTTGCCCGCCCGCTCGCCGAGGCCGTTGAGCGTGCACTCCACCTGCCGCGCACCGGCGGCGACGGCGGCAAGGCTGTTGGCGGTGGCGAGGCCGAGGTCGTCGTGGCAGTGGGCGGAGAGCACGACCCGCGTGTCCGGAATCATCGCGCGGACGCGGGCGAACAGCGCGCCGTATTCGTGCGGCAGGCAGTAGCCGGTGGTGTCGGGAATGTTGAGCGTCGTCGCGCCGGCTTCAACCACGGCGGCGAGCACGTCGCAGAGGTAGCCGGGGTCGGTGCGGCCCGCGTCTTCGGCGGAAAACTCGACGTCGGGGGTGAAGGCCCTGGCCATCTGCACCGCTTCCACCGCCATCTTCAAGATCGTCCGGCGCTTCTCGGCCAGCGTCGTGCCGTACTTGGCCTCGCCGAACTTGGCGGTGAGGTGGATGTCGGACGTGGCGATGAACGTGTGGATGCGCGGATGCTGCGCACCCTGCAACGCGTCGATGGCGGCTTGAAGGTCGACCTTGACGGCGCGGGCCAGCGCGGCGATCACGGGACGACGGGCGGCCTCGGCGACGGCCTGCACCGATTCAAACTGGTGCGGCGACGACACGGGGAAGCCCGCCTCCAAGATGTCGACGCCCATCCGGTCGAGCAGCTGGGCAAGCATCACCTTTTCGGCGAGCGTCATCGACGCGCCGGGCGCTTGTTCGCCGTCGCGGAGGGTCGTATCGAAGATGCGGACGATGTCGTTCATGGCGGAATCGTGTGCAAGGGTCGTTCGCGAACGACCCGAACGGGAAAATCAGGCGGTGGCGTGGTCGATGACGGCGCGGGCGACGGCGTCGGTCGTGGCGGTGCCGCCGAGGTCGGCGGGGACGATCCCCTGCCCCAGCGCCGCACCGACACCCCGGCGCAAGGCAGCGGCGAGTTCAGGCAGCCCCACGTCGTCGAAAAGCAGCGCCCCGCTCAAGATGGTGCCCATGGGGTTGGCGATGCCCTTGCCGGCGATGGACGGGGCGGAGCCGTGGATCGGCTCGAACAGTCCAGGGCCGCCGCCGCCGACGCTCGCCGACGGCAGCACGCCGAGCGAGCCGGGCAACGTGGCGGCGAGGTCGGAGAGGATGTCGCCGAAGAGGTTGCCGGTGAGCACGACGTCGAAGTCGGTGGGCCGCAGGACGAGGTCCATCGCCGCGCTGTCCACATACCGATGTTCGAGATCGACGTGCGGATAGCGGGTGCGCTGCACCTCGGAGACCACATCGCGCCAGAGCCGTGATACCGCCAGCACGTTCGCCTTGTCGATGCTCGTCACCCGGCCCCGCCGTCGCTCGGCCCACTGGAACGCCACCTCCGCCACCCGTCGAATCTCGACTTCTTGGTAGCGCATCGTCGAGACGCCCTCACGCTCCGGCGCGTCGCCGGTCACGAACGACGGCTCGCCGAAGTAGACGCCGCCGAGCAGCTCGCGGACGATCAGCATGTCCGTGCCGCGCACGATCTCCGGGCGCAGCGGCGACCGCTCCACCAGCGCGTCGGGCACGGCGACGGGGCGCAGGTTGGCGAACCCGCCAAGGGCGGCGCGGAGCCGCAGCAACCCGCGCTCGGGCCGACGCTCCGGCGGCAGCGTGTCCCACGCCGGGCCGCCGACTGCACCGAGCAGCACCGCATCCGCCGCAAGCACGCCGTCGCGGGTGACGGCCGGGAACGGGTCGCCAGTGGCGTCGAACGCCGCGCCACCGATGGGGTATTCGGCGACGGCCAGCGCCACGCCCGCGGGTTCGGCCACGGCGCGCATCGCCGCGAGGGCGGCCTCGGTTACTTCGCGCCCGATGCCGTCGCCGGGCAGCCACGCAAGGTTGAGGACGCGGGGGGAAACGTCGTTCGTCATGGGAAGACAGTGGAAGAGGCCGTTCGCGAACGGCCCTTACGCAACGGATTCGGGTTCGGTGGCGGGGGCTGGACGCAGCCACGACATCATTCCGCGCAGCGTCGCGCCGGTCGTTTCGATCGGGTGCTGCGCCGATTCCGCCCGCAGCGAGAGGAAGCGCGGGTTGCCCGCCTCGCAGTCGGCGATCCATTCGCGGGCGAACGTGCCGTCCTGCACCTCGGTGAGGATCTCCTTCATCCGCGCCTTCACCTCCGGGCCGAGCACGCGGGGGCCGCGGGTGTAGTTGCCGTACTCGGCGGTGTCGGAGATCGAGTAGTTCATCCGCGCCAGCCCGCCTTCGTACATCAAATCGACGATGAGTTTGAGTTCGTGGAGGCACTCGAAGTAGGCCATTTCGGGCGGATAGCCCGCCTCGGTGAGCGTTTCGAAACCCGCACGCACGAGCGCCTCGGCCCCGCCGCACAGCACCGCTTGCTCGCCAAAGAGGTCGGTTTCGGTCTCGTCCTTGAACGTCGTCTCGATCACGCCCGCCTTGGTGCCGCCGATTGCGTCGGCGTACGAGAGCGCCAGGCCCAGCGCGCCGCCGGTGGCGTCCTGCGCGACGGCCACGAGGCACGGCACGCCGCCGCCCTGCGCGTACATCCGGCGCACGAGGTGGCCCGGCGACTTCGGCGCGACCATGAACACGTCGACGCCCTCCGGAATCGGGATCGCGCCGTAGTGGATGTTGAAGCCGTGGCCGAAGGCCAGCGCCTTGCCGGGAACGATGTGCTCGGCGATTTCCTCGCGGTAGACCTTGGCTTGGTGCTGGTCGGGCAGCAAGATCATCACCACGTCGCCCCACGCAGCGGCGTCGGCGACGGACTTGACCGTCAGCCCGGCGGCTTCGGCCTCGGCGATGCGCGGCGACCCGTCGCGAAGGCCGACCGCGACCTCCACGCCGGATTCGTGCAGGTTTTGGGCGTGGGCGTGGCCTTGGCTGCCGTAACCGATGATGGCGACGCGGCGGCCGCGGATGATCTCAGGGTCGGCGGTGTAGTGGACGTTCATGGAGATAAGAGGGTTGGGAGTGGTTTGCTCGCCTTGCGGCTCGCTGTTGGTGGTCAGAAGACGTTGTAGGAAGACGTGAAACGGTTCGAGAGCGGAGGCGGGTGCGTTTGTTCGGGAGGCGATCTATCCGGGCACCTTCGGACTCCCCGCAGCGAGGCGCAGCCGAGCGAACCCACAGGGAGCGAAGCGACCGAACCGCGACCAACGGGAGCGTTTCAGTCGCCGTACACAATCTCCCGGCGCATCGCCACGCGGCCCGAGCGGGCTACGTCGGTGACGCCAAACCGGGCGACGTGCGCGACGAACTGGTTGATCTTGGCGACGGGGCCGGACAGTTCGATCACCAACGTCTCCGGGCGCACGTCCACGACGATGCCTTTGTAGAAACCGATCAGATCGACAAGCTCCGACCGCGTCTCCGGCGTGTAGTGCACGCGCACGAGGCACAGCTCGCGCTCAACGTGCTCGGCAGAGGTGAGATCGTCCACGGCCAGCACGTCCACGAGGTTTTTGACCTGCGCGATGGCCTGTTCCATCTGGCGCGGCGAACCGGAGGTGGTGAGCGTCATCCGCGAGACCGTCGGGTCTTCGGTGGGGCTGACCGTCACGCTGTCGAGGTTGAAGCCGCGCTGCGAGAACAGGTTGGCAACGCGGTTGAGCGCTCCGGCGTGGTTTTCCAGCCGCACGGCGAGGACGCGACGTTCGTCGGCGGACGGCGACGCAGCGGCACGGGATGCGGGGAGAGGAGCAGCGTTGGTCATATGGAGGGGAAATGGTCAAGCGTCAATGGTCCAAGGGAAGGCACGTTTCGCACGCGAATTCGGCCGTTGACGTTATCCGTCGAAGCGGTCGCGGGTGAGGATCATGTCGCCGGTGGCGGCTCCGGCAGGCACCATCGGGAAGACCATCTCTTCGGTGGGCACGACGCATTCGACGAGCTTCGGCCCTGGCGTGGCGAGCGCGTCCCGGATGGCCGCCTCTGCCTCGTCCACGGTGGTCGTCCGCACGCCCGGAATGCCGTACGCTTCGGCGAGCTTGACGTAGTCGGGGTTGAGGTCGGTGAGGTCGGTGTGGCTGTAGCGCTCTTCGTGGAAGAGTTCTTGCCACTGCCGCACCATCCCGAGGTACGAGTTGTTGACGACGACGAACAACACGTTCAGGTTGAACTTGCGCGCCACCGCCATCTCCTGCGCGTTCATCACGAAGCCGCCGTCGCCGGAGACCGACAGGACGGGCAAGTCGTCCCGCCCCTGCTCCCGGAGCGCGAACGCCGCACCGATGGCTGCCGGGACGGAGAAGCCCATCGTGCCGAGGCCGCCGCTGGTGATGTGGCTGCGCGGCTCGACGTAGCGGAAGTACTGCGCGGCCCACATCTGGTGCTGGCCCACGTCGGAGACGAGCACCGCGTGCCCGCCCGTGGCCTCGCGCAGCATCTCGATGACGCCTTGCGGGCGGAGCACGCCGTCGCGGGCAAAGTCGAGCGGCGCTTCGGCCTTCCACGCGGCGATTTGCGCGTGCCACGCGTCGCGCTCCTTGCGTTCCACGAGCGGACTCAGCACTTCAAGTACTGCTTTAACATCTCCGCGTACGGGGCAGTCCGCCACCACGTTCTTGCCAATGCACGCGGCGTCGATGTCGATGTGAACGATCTGCGCGAGCGGTGCCCACGCCTCCAGCTTGCCCGTCACCCGGTCGTCGAAACGCGCGCCCACGGCCACGATCAGGTCGGCGTTTTGGATCGCTTGGTTGGCGTACCATGTGCCGTGCATCCCCAGCATATGCAGCGCCAGCGGATCGTCTTCGGGGAACGCGCCGAGGCCGTGGAGGGTGGTCGTCACCGGCAACCGGTTGCGCTGGGCAAAGGCCGTCAGCTGCGCCCCGGCGTTGGCCATAATCGTGCCGCCGCCCACATACAGCACCGGGCGCTCCGAGGCATTGAGCATCTGCGCCGCCATCTGCACAAATACCGGATCGGGGTCGGGCGTGGCCTCGTAGCCGCGCGGCACGATGGCTTCGGGCCACTCGAACACGCCGCTCGACGCAATCATGTCCTTCGGCAAATCCACCACCACCGGACCGGGCCGTCCGGTGGCAGCAAGGTGGTAGGCAGCGCGGATGGTCGGCACGAGGTCCTCAAACCGCCGCACCTGAAACGAGTGCTTGGTGATGGAGCGGGTGATGCCCATCATGTCCGTCTCCTGAAAGGCGTCGTTGCCGATGAGGTGGCTCGACACTTGCCCCGAAAACACCACGAGCGGGATCGAGTCCATGTACGCATCGGCGATGCCCGTGACGGCGTTCGTTGCGCCCGGCCCGCTGGTGACGAGCACCGTGCCGACGCCGCCGGTGGCTTTGGCGTAGCCCTCGGCCATGTGCGTGCCGCCCTGCTCGTGACGGCAGAGGATGTGCTGCCAGCGCGGCTGAATCCGCGCCATCTCGTCGTAGATCTTGATGATCGCGCCGCCGGGGTAGCCGAAGACGATCTGCACACCCTGCGCGTCCAGGGCGTGGCAGAAAGCTTCCGCGCCGGTCATGACCGTTCCGTCGAGCGGGTGCGGCGTGTGGGGGGCGGCGGTGGGAGCGGTGACGAGTTCCATAGGACGAGAAGAGAGAAGCGGTCGGAGAGGCGCAGATGCCGAGGGGGAGACTGTTCGCGTACGGCCCTTACGTCGGTTCGGGCACGGGAGCGCCGGGCACGCGCAGCACCGCCCCTTCCGAGGCGGACGTGACGAAGTAGGCGTAGCGTTCGAGCCAGCCGCCGCGCAGCTTCGACTGGAAGGCGGGGAGTGCGGCCAAACGCCGTGCGATCTCGTCGTCCGGCACGTCGAGGCGGATCGTGCCCGCGTTCAGATCGAGCTCGATGCGGTCGCCGGGTTGCACCGCGGCAATCGGCCCACCGGCGGCGGCCTCGGGCGAGACGTGCCCGACGCTCAGGCCACGCGTGCCACCGGAAAAGCGTCCGTCCGTCACCATCGCCACGGACGTGTCGAGGCCCATCCCGGCCAGCGCGGACGTGGGCGCGAGCATCTCCGGCATCCCCGGCCCGCCGCGCGGCCCTTCGGTGCGGATGACCACGACCTCGCCTGCCTTCACTTCGCCACCGAGAATACCCTCCACCGCCGCGTCTTGGCTTTCGTAGATCCGTGCCGGACCGGCGAACGTGAGCATATGGTCGGCCACCGCGCCGGACTTCACCACCGCGCCGTCCGGCGCGAGGTTGCCGTCCAAGATGGTGAGGCCGCCGGTGGTACGGAACGGCGCATCGACCGTCCGAATCACCCGTCCGTCCGGCGTCTTCGCGTCGGCCAGATGGTCGGCAAACGTCTCGCCCGCCACGCACGGGCGGTCGGTTTCGATCAGGTCGTGCCGCGCCAACTCGCCGAGGATCGCCGGGACGCCGCCCACGCGGTCGACATCCTCCATATGCACCGTTTTGATCGCCGGGGCGATTTTGCACAGGTACGGCGTGCGGGCCGAGATCTCGCGGATGCGGCGCAGGTTGTAATCGATGTCAGCCTCGCGGGCGGCGGCGAGCAGGTGCAGCACCGTGTTGGTCGAGCCGCCCATCGCCATATCGAGCGCGAAGGCGTCGTCGAGGGCCGTTTCGGTGAACACGTCGCGGATCGAGAGGCCTTGCTTGACCAGTTCCACCACCCGAGCGCCCGCGGCTTCGGCGAGGGCTTTGCGGCGCGGGTCGGTGGCGAGGATGGAGCCGTTGCCGGGCAGCGCCAGGCCGAGAGCCTCCATCAAGCAGTTCATCGAGTTGGCCGTGAACATGCCCGCGCAGGAGCCGCACGACGGGCAGCCGTGGGCTTCGAGGTCGTACAGCTCGGCCTCGCCGATGTCGCCTTTTTGGAAGCGCCCGACGCCCTCAAACACCGAGATCAGGTCGATGGCTTCGCCGGTGATGGCGCTCTTGCCCGCCTGCATCGGCCCGCCGGAGACGAAGATCGTCGGGACGTTCACCCGCAGCGCGCCCATCAGCATGCCCGGCACGATCTTGTCGCAGTTGGGGATGCACACGAGGCCGTCGAGCCAGTGCGCGTTCACGACCGTCTCCACCGAGTCGGCGATGAGTTCGCGGGAGGCGAGGCTGTAGCGCATCCCGATGTGGCCCATCGCGATGCCGTCGTCCACGCCGATGGTGTTGAACTCGAAGGGCACACCGCCCGCCGCGCGCACCGCGTCTTTCACGACCTTGCCGAAGGCTTGGAGGTGGACGTGCCCTGGAATCAGGTCGATGTACGAGTTGCAGATGCCGATGAACGGCTTGCCAAAGTCCTCGTCGGAGCGGATGGCCCCGGTGGCACGGAGCAGGCTGCGGTGCGGCGCACGGGTGAAACCGTCGGTGACGGCGGCGCTGCGGCGCGGACGCGGGTCGGGTGGCGCTTGCATCGGGCGGGGTGGCCGTCCACCCTCTCGCCGATCAAGTCGTTTGTGCGTGCAGGTGGACGGTCCGTTCTAAGGAAGAAGGACGAGGACGAGGAGCGTGATAACGAAAAGGACGACGAGCGGCAGCCCATCGTCCCTTACAACCACGCCTTGCACGGCGGTCATCGCTGCGGCCCGAGGCGCACACATCGCCCCGCGGTGTCCGGTGGACATCGGCGCGGAGGAACGAGATTGCACAGGGAAAGCCATCGGGGTCGAGGCGGCGGTGACGGTGGAAAGCTCCGTCATTGGGATCGGCCTGCGCAAGTCCTCCTGAACGCCCCAGCGAAACTTCGCAGCGCACACTACACATCTTTCGTATATCAAAATCATTAACACCCTTTCTTTTTTAGGTTCGGAAGCGGTTTTGTCTTGTTTACATGCCTGTTCAACGCTCGCCCCTGGAATCCGTCTTCACGCGATGTTCGCGAGTTTGACGGTTGGAGCAGGCGTTGGACTCCCAAAGGATGCGCCTCGCGCCCTGCGCCACACACCGAAAGCGCCGCGTCAGGGCCGGTGCAACCCGCCAACCGCTTGGCGTTCCGGGCGTCTTCGCGCCCGATTTCCAACCCCTATCCGGTTGACCAACACCAGACTGGCCGCAATCCCCACCCCGCCCACCAGCATTCCCACGGTCAGCGGTTCGCCCAAGAGCCACGCTCCCCCGAGCACGCCGGAAACCGGGATGACGTACATGACGGTGTACGTTGGGGTCGGTCCGACACGCTCCAGCAGAAAGAAATAGAGCAGGTACGCCACGACGGTCGAGAGCACGACCAACCCCAGGAGCGCTCCGGCCGCTGTGGCCGAAGGCGTCGCGGAGGGAGCGGTCGCAACGGCCGGAACGGCCCGCCACACCGCCGCTGCCACCTGCTGCCCGAAGACCAAGACCGGGCGCGGCACATCGGCCATGGATCGGGTAGCGTAGATGCCGGCCCACGCGTACAGGAACGTTGCGGCCCCTATCGCCACGACGGCCAACCCCACCGCGGGCGTTTGCGGAAGCGGACTCAAGCCGACGAGGACGCCGACGGAGACGACTTCCACGACCAGCCCTGCCCGCTGCCCGACCATCGGCCGTTCGCCAAACCCGAACCTCCCCACCAGCCCGGCAAAGAGCGGATGCCCCGCGTTCAAGATGGAGGCGAGCGAGGCGGTAATGTGGACTTCCGCAAACGCGATGAGCACGAACGGAAGAGCCGCATTCGCCGCGCCGAGCGCCAACGGCCTTCTCACCCGGCCGTTGGTCCCCAGAATGCCGCGTCGCATCGCGATCGCCGTCAGAGACCGTCGGGGACTGCTCCCCGGTGCTCAAGCCTTGTACCGGATTGCAATAGAGACCGAATGGGCGTCGCGACCGACACGTTTGTGACCGTCCCTCACCCCTCCTCCCCCACCGACGAGCGCTTCGGCTTGGCAGCCCCATCATCGTCTCTTCGGCGTCAGAAGCGCGACCAGGCGTTTGATGGCCGTCTTTCAAGCCCCAGCCTGAACCTGTCTGCTCGGACGCGGCGTTCAAGGCGGCTATGCTCCTCTTTCCCGAATCCGCCGCCGCGCAACTCGGCTTCGACGCCGTGCGCCAGCGCCTTGCGCACCACGCCTTGGGTGCGGAGGCGCACGAGCGCTTGGCCCGCCTCGGCCCGTTCCGCTCGCTCGACGACGCCCAAACCGGCCTCGCCCGCGTGGCCGAACTCGCCGACGCGCTTCGTTTTGACGATCCCGTGCCGTTTGGCCCGGTGCTCGACCTGCGCGAGCCGATGCGCCGCATCGCGCCGGAGGATGCCGTTGCCCCTGCCGACGATCTCGTGGCGCTGCGCCGGGTGCTCGCATCCGTCCGAAAGCTCCGGGCCTACTTCGACGGGCGCACGGCCAAGTACCCGAACCTCGCCGACGTGGCCGCGCCGCTCACGCCCGCTCCGGAGCTGGAACGTGCGCTCGACCGCGTGTTCGGCGAGGACGGCCAGATGCGCGACGATGCCTCGCCCGAGTTGGAACGCATCCGCCGCCAAATCGTCCGCGTCGCCCAACACCTGCGCGACGCCGTGCTCGACGAGATGCGCCGGGCCGTCCAAAACGGCTACGCCGCCGACGAGCAGCCGACGATTCGGGGCGGACGGTTCGTGCTGCCCATCCGCGCCGAAGCCAAGCGCAAAATCCCCGGCTTCGTCCACGACACCTCCGCCACCGGCCAGACCGTCTACCTCGAACCGGCGTCGGTGCTCGATCTTGGCAACGACGTGCGCGAGCTTGAGCTGGCCGAACACCGCGAAGTCGAGCGCATCCTCAAAGACACCACGGCGGCGGCGCGGGCGCACCTGCCCACGCTCCGCCCCAGCCTGCGGGCGCTCGTGGCCCTCGACCTGCTCCAAGCCAAGGCGCGGCTGGCGCTCGACCTCGACGCGCAGCCGTTTGAGATGGGCGGCGATGGCGTGATTCATCTCGTCAAAGCCCGCCACGCCGCGCTCGTGCTTCGGTTTGCCGCCGAGCAGCTGCCCGGAACACCGCCGCGCGAGGTTGTCCCGCTCTCGATTGCCCTCGACGACGACGCCCGCACGCTCGTCATCACCGGCCCCAACGCGGGCGGCAAGTCGGTGGCGATGAAGACCGTGGGCCTGTGCGCGCTGATGGCGGCCTGCGGACTGCTGCTGCCCGCCGCGCCCGGTACGCGGGTGGACTTCTTCGACCGGCTGTACGCCGACATCGGCGACGCGCAGAGCCTCGACGACGACCTCTCGACGTTCTCCAGCCATGTGGCCCGCCTTCGCCAAGTGCTCAAAGGCGCAGGCCCCGACACGCTCGTCTTGCTCGACGAGGCCGGCACCGGCACCGACCCCGCCGAAGGCGGCGCGCTTGCACAGGCTGTGCTCGAGCGCCTCACCGACGCGGGCGCGCGGACGATTGCCACCACGCACATCGGCGCGCTCAAGGCCTTCGCCCACGACCATCCGCATGTGCGCAACGGCGCGATGCGCTTCGACACCGACACGCTCGCGCCCACCTACCGATTCGACCCCGATGTGCCGGGCGCATCGTACGCGCTCGAAGTGGCGGCGCGCGGCGGATTGGATGCACGGCTCTTGGATCGGGCGCGCGATCTGGCGGGCACGCAGTCGGCGGCGCTCTCCGACCTCATCCTCGACTTTCAAACCAAGGCGCAGACCCTCGACGAGCGCCTCGCCGAAGCCGCCCAGCAGCACAAGGTCGCCGAAGCCGCCCGCCACGACTTCGAGCAGCGCCGCGATCAGATGCGCCGCCAGCGCGACAGCCTCCGCGCCGAGGCCCTCGCCGAGGCGGATCGGATCGTGAAAGATGCCAACGCGGCGGTGGAGCGTACCATCCGCGAGATCAAGGAGGCGCAGGCCGCCCCGGAGGCGACCAAAGCCGCCCGCGAAGCCCTCGCCGACGCCCGGCAGACGATCGAACACCGCAAAGGCAAGACCGACCGGCGGGTGAAACGATCCGCTCCGCGCGCACCGTCTACCCCGGCGGCGCTCGTGCCGCTCTCGGTGGGCGACCAGGTGATGCTCGACGGCGGCGCTACACCGATGGAGGTCTTGGAAATCCGAGGCACGAAGGCGACGGTCGCGTCGGGGATCGTCAAGATGACGGTGGAGACGTCCCGGCTGCGGCGTGTGGGCGGACGGGCGGCGCAGGCGTTCGAGGTGCGGCAGACCGGCGGCGGCCTCGGCGCGCTCACGGCCCAAACCAACCTGAACGTGATCGGCAAACGGCTCGACGAAGCCCTTGCGGCCCTGCCCCGCTTCCTCGACGCGGCGGCGGCCAGCGGCGTGGAATCGGTGGAGATTGTGCACGGCAAGGGCACCGGCGCGCTGCGCAAAGGCATCCGCGACTGGCTGACCGAACAGCCGTACGTCGTCGGTTTCGGCGACGGGCCGGTGGACGGCGGCGGCGCGGGCATCACGGTCGTAGCGCTGCGCTGATCCGAATCGCCCTGTCGGAATCTTGCCCCGTCCCGCCGTCGTGGAAGACGGCATCCTACCCGCTCGTTTTCGGGCCGATCGCGATCGGCCCCTCCATCAACCTTCTCTTATGGCCGACTTCCGCATCGAAAAAGACTCCCTCGGCGAGGTGCGCGTCCCCGCCGACGCCCTCTACGCCGCCCAGACGCAGCGCGCCAAGGACAACTTCCCCATTTCGAACCTGCGCTTCTCGCGGCGCTTCGTCCAAGCGCTGGGCCTCATCAAAGGCGCTGCCGCCAAGGCCAACCGCGACCTTGGCATCCTCGACGCCGCCAAGGCCGACGCCATCGTGGCCGCAGCCGAGGCCGTGGCCGACGGGCAGCACGACGACCAGTTCGTGCTCGACATCTTCCAAACCGGATCGGGCACGTCGACCAACATGAACGCCAACGAGGTGCTCGCCGCCCTCGCCAGCCGGGCCGTCGGAGGCGACCACAGCGTCCACGCCAACGACGACGTAAACGCCAGCCAATCGTCCAACGACGTCATCCCCACGGCGATGCACGTTTCCGGGCGGATGGCGATCGTGCAAGACTTGCTCCCCGCGCTCGACCGCTTCGCCGCATCCCTCGACGCCAAGGCCGAAGAATTCTCGGACGTGGTCAAGTCGGGCCGGACGCACCTGATGGACGCCACGCCCGTCACGCTCGGGCAGGAGTTCGGCGGCTACGCCGCGCAAACCCGCCTGTGCATCCGCCGCCTCGAATGGGCCGCCGCCGACCTCTCCAGCCTCGCGCTCGGCGGCACCGCCGTGGGCACGGGCATCAACACGCCGAAGGGGTTTGCCGAGAAGGCCATCTCGTACCTGTCGGACGACTCCGGCATGACGTTCGAGGAGGCCGAAAACCACTTTGAGGCGCAGTCGGCGAAGGACGCGTACGTGTTCGCTGGCGGCGCGCTCAACACGCTGGCCGTGGCGCTGATGAAGATCGCCAACGACATCCGCCACCTCTCGTCCGGCCCCACGAGCGGCCTCGCCGAGATCCAACTGCCGAGCCTCCAGCCCGGCTCGTCGATCATGCCCGGCAAGGTCAACCCGGTGATGTCGGAGGCGATGATGATGGTGTGCGCCCGCGTGATGGGCAACGCCACGACGCTCACCGTCGGCGGGCAGCACGGCAACTTCGAGCTGAACGTGATGATGCCGGTGATGGCGCACGCGCTGCTTGAATCGGTGGAGATTCTCACGCACATCCTCGACGCCTTCCGCACGAAGGCCCTCGACGGCATCAGCGCCAACCGCGAGCGCTGCCGCGACCTGTTGGAGCGCAACCCGGCCATCGCCACGGCGCTCAACCGCACCATCGGGTACGACCTCGCCTCCAAGGTGGCGAAGAAGGCCGCCGCCGAAGGCCGGAGCGTCCGCGACGTCGTGCTGGAGATGGGCGTGCTGCCGGAAGGTGCCGACCTCGACGCGCTGCTCGACGTGAAGGAGATGACGGAGCCGGGCATCCCCGGCGAACACTAAGAACGCCGAACCCAACCGGATGCCGTCGCGCGCTTAGCGAAGCGATCTCTTCGCTTAGACCACGAACGACGAGATCGCCGCGTCGCTGCGCTCCTCGCGAGGACACCACGGTTGGAAGGGACTCTCAGCAGCGATGCTCGACCTTCACTTCGGCGACAACCTCGACGTGCTGCGCACCCTTCCCGATGCGTCGGTGCGGCTCATCTACATCGACCCGCCCTTCAACACGGGGAAGGTGCAAGCCCGTACCCAAACCCAAACCGTCCGCGACGACGAAGGTGATCGGACGGGCTTCCAAGGCCAGCGCTACCGCACGATCCAGCTCGGCACGAAGTCCTACGACGACGTGTTTGACGACTACCTCGGCTTTCTCGAACCGAGGCTCGAAGAAGCCCGGCGCGTCCTCGCCGACGACGGCAGCCTGTTCGTCCACCTCGACTACCGCGAGGTCCACTACGTCAAGGTTTTATTGGACCAACTGTTCGGGCGGGCGTCGTTCGTCAACGAGATCATCTGGGCCTACGACTACGGCGCACGCTCGCGCTCGCGCTGGTCGCCCAAGCACGACACCATCCTGTGGTACGCCAAAGACCCGGAGCGGTATGTGTTTCGTCTTGACGACGCCGACCGGATTCCGTACATGGCACCCGGGCTTGTTGGGCCGGAAAAGGCCGCGCGCGGCAAGACGCCCACCGACACATGGTGGCACACCATCGTCAGTCCCAACGGCAAGGAGAAAACCGGCTACCCGACCCAAAAGCCACTCGGCATCTTGGAGCGAATCGTCAAGGTCCACTCCGACCCCGGCGACGTGCTGCTGGACTTCTTTGCCGGCAGCGGCAGCTTCGGCGAGGCGGCGTTGCGAAACGACCGGCGGGCGATTCTGGTGGACAGCAACCCCGAAGCGCTCGACGTGATGATGCGGCGGCTGGCGTTTGCCAGTCCGCGCTTGCACGGCGTAGACGCGGCGGTCAGTCCCCGAGCGTGAGCACGTCGGGGCCGGAGACCTTGCGGACGTGGCAGCCGTCGTTCTGGAAGCGGAACACCGACACAACCGACTTGCCGTCGGACGTGGCCGTCACGGTGATGTTTTCGCCGCTGCGGGAGATGGGAATGCCGTCGGTCATCACGGTGTAGGTCGAGAGTGCGCTGCTGGGCCGGTCGCCGCGCGGGGCCACGCAGCCCTGCTGGCCGTCGGCCGTGCAGGCGAGATCCGTGCCGTCGGAGCGGCGAATCGCCAATCGCGCGTCGGTGACGGGCTGGCCGGAGGCCGTTTGCACGCGCACGGCATAGGAGCGGTACTCCATCGTGCAGACCTGCGTTGAATCCGACGAGGCGGGCGGCGTCACGGCGACAGGGGGCGTGACCGGTGCGGCACAGGCGGCAAGTAACAACGATGCGGCGAAGGGTGCAACGAATCGGGCAATCATACGTCCACAAGGAAGCGGCAACCGCATCAACGCGGTTGATATCCGTATGGTACACCAAGATCATTCGCGGCACGTCGTGTGCGAAAACGTTTTCCGGCTTCGTTGACGTTCTGAACCGTCCGGGTGCTCGACGGCGGTCCGCTTTCCGAACCTTACATGACCATGAACGCACGCAAACTCGCGCCCATTCTCCTTGCCCTGCTGCTGGCATTCGGTGCCGGGGTGTTCTTCACCACCGCCGGTTCCAGCCTGTTCGGCTGGACACATCTCACCCGCACCGGCCTCGCCGAGGGCGACACCCAGCTTGCCAGCAACCCCGAAACGCTCGAAGAGGCGTTTGTGACCGTCGCCGAGCGCGTCAACCCGACGGTGGTGATGATCGACGCGACCTCCGAGCCGCAAGCGCAGAACAGCCGCAACCAGCAGCGCCAGCGCGGGCCGAACCCGTTCCAAGGCACGCCCTTCGAACAGTACTTCGACCAGTTCGAGGGCCAAGTGCCCGGCCAAGAAACCCCACGCGAGGGCATCGGCTCGGGCGTCGTGGTGCGGCAAGACGGCTACATCCTCACCAACAACCACGTTGTCGAGAACTTCGACACGTTCCGCATCCGCTTCTTCGACGGCTCCGAGGCACGCGCCACGCTGGTGGGCCGCGACCCGGCTTCCGACCTCGCCATCATCAAAGTGGACAAGACGGGCCTGCCAACGGTCTCGCTGGGGCAAGACAACATGCTCAAGGTGGGGCAATGGGTGATGGCCTTCGGCTCGCCGCTCTCGCCCGACCTGTCGAACACCGTCACCACGGGCATCGTGAGCGCCCTGGGCCGCTACTCCAGCGAAGGCGGCGGCGACCAGCCGCGCCTCGGCGATTACATCCAGACCGACGCCGCCGTCAACCCCGGCAACTCCGGCGGGCCGCTCATCAACCTGCGCGGCGAACTCGTCGGGCTGAACAACGCCATCTACACCCGCACCGGCGGCTTTCAAGGCATCTCGTTCGCCATTCCGGTGGACGTGATTCGCAACGTGATGAACCAGCTGCTGGAAAACGGCACGGTGCGCCGGGCGATGCTGGGCGTGACGATTGGCCCGGTCAGCGCCAACCTTGCCGCCGCCGACAACATTCCGCGCGGCGCCGCGCAGGTCGGGTCGGTCAACGACGGCTCGGCGGGCGAACGCGCAGGCATCCGTCCCGGCGACGTCATCTTGTCGGTGGATGGGCGTGCCCTCCGCGACTACCGCGAGCTTACGCAGCGCATTCTCAACAAGCGCCCCGGCGACACCGTGACGCTCGAAGTGCTTCGCGACGGCAGCCGCCGCACACTCTCGGCCCGCCTCGATGAGCGCGACATGGGCGGGGCACGCGCCGAGGCGGCCTCGTCCGGCAAAGACGGCGGCACGGCTACGGAGAAGCCTTCGGCGGCCGATCAGCCGGGCGCGTTTGAAGAAGGCCTCGGTTTCGCCTACCGCAATGTCGCCGCACTCTCGGCGCAGCAGCGCGAGGAGATGGGCCTTCCGGCGAGCGTCCGCACGGGCGTGATTGTCACCGACCTTTCGGCTACGTCGTCCGCCTTCCGCGACGCGGGGCTAACGCCCGGCTCGTTGATCACGAGCGTGAATGGACAGGCGGTGGGCAATGTCGCCGATTTCGAGCGGATCTACCGTGCGCTTCCGGCAGGCCAATCGTTCCGCGTGCAGGTTGCCAACTACCGCGACGGACAGGTCTTCCAGACGCGCACGGCCTTGACGAAGCCGCGCTGACCCCGCCCACCGCATTGGGTTGGGTTCAAAGGGCGATCCGAGCAGGGGACGGTCTTAGGCCGTCCCCTGCCGTTTCATTTGGTCCCCTACGATTGGTTTGCGCCGAGGCGACCGGGTCAGATCACCACGCGCTCGCCCAGCTCGATCACCCGTCCCACCGGCAAGCCGAAGTAGTCGGCCACATCGGCGCTGGCGTGCTGCATCGTGGCGAAGGCCTGCTTGCGCCACCGCAACATCCCGCCGCGCCCGGTGGTGACGATGCGCTCGCGGCGCATAAAGAACGTGGTGCTCATCATCTTGACCGGGCCGCCGGGCATCTCCAATCCGATCAGGTCTTCGGCCACGGTGGGCTGCTCGGCAAAGCCGTAGTGCATCACCACCTGGTAGCAGTCTGCGCCCAAATCCTCGATCTCGAACCGGTTTTCCTTGGGAACGAACGGGCGCGACATCGTCTCCACATCCACGAACAGGTTGCGGGAGTGCAGCACTTGGTTGTGCTTGAAGTTGTGCAGCAGCGACGAGGGCGTGACGTGGCGGACGGGGTTGAAGAACACCGCCGTGCCCTTCACGCGCGGCACGTCTCGGCTGGCCAGATCGGAGATGAACATCTCCACCGGAAGCCGCCCTTCGTGCTGCGCGTCCTGAACAAGCGTGCGGCCCTTCTTCCACGTCATCATAATGACGAAGAGGCCCAGCGCGATCACGATCGGCACCCAGCCGCCGTGCATGATTTTGAGCGCGTTGGCACCAAAGAACGCCAGATCGATGGGGATGAACACCAGCAGGAAGCCGAGGGCGAGCGCCCACGACCACTTCCACCGCCGCCGCGCCAGCACGGTAAAGAGCACCGTCGTGATGCCCATCGTGCTCGTGACGGCGATGCCGTACGCAGCGGCCAGCGCGCTCGACGAGCGGAACGTGAGCACGAGCGCAACGCATCCCACCAGCAGCGCCCCGTTAACGAACGGCAGGTACACCTGTCCGGCATGGTGCTCGCTCGTGTTGACGATCTTGAGGCGCGGCAGGTAGCCGAACTGCACGAGCTGCATGGTGAGCGAGAACGCGCCGGAGATGACCGCTTGCGAGGCGATGACGGTGGCTACGCACGCGAGCACGACCTGAAACGGCAGAAACCACGCCGGGGCCATCTGGAAGAACGGGTGGAAGTCGTGCATCGACGCTTGCGCTTCGGGGCTGGAGAGCAGCAGCGCACCCTGCCCGAAGTAGCACAGCAGCAACGAGGGCAGCACGAAACCGAGCCACGCGTACTGGATGGGCTTGCGCCCGAAGTGGCCGAGGTCGGCGTAGAGCGCCTCGCCGCCGGTTACGCACAGAAACACCGAGCCGAGCACGGTAAAGCCCACGAAGCCGTTGGCGCGGAAGAAATCCACGGCGTGCACCGGGTTGACGGCTTCGATCACGCCGGGATGCTGCACGAAGTGGTAGATGCCGAGCGCGGCCAGCATCGAAAACCATACGACCATCACCGGGCCGAAAATCTTGCCCACGCCTGCGGTGCCTTTGTACTGAAACGCGAACAACCCCACGAGGATGACCAGCGTGAGCGGAATCACCCACGGCTTGGTAGCCGGCGCGATTTGCTCCAGCCCCTCGGTGGCCGACAGCACCGAGATGGCGGGCGTGATGATGGAGTCGCCGTAGAGCAGCGCCGACCCGATCAGCCCGAGCACCACATACAGCAGCCGCCGTCGCACCAGCCGGGCGCGAAGGGGCACGAGCAGGCTCGTGAGCGCGAGAATGCCGCCCTCGCCGTCGTTGTCGGCGCGCAAGACGAACGTGACGTACTTGAGCGTAACCGTGAGCGCGAGGCTCCAAAAGACGAGCGAGAGCAGGCCAAGCACGTTGGTCGGCGTCGCTTCAAGGTGCGCCAGGTGAAAGCACTCGCGCAAGGAGTAGATCGGCGACGTGCCGATGTCGCCGTAGACCACGCCAAGGGCACCAAGCGTCAGCGCCGCCGGGAAGCCGGACGAGGTGCCGGAGTTGTGGGCATCGACACCTGCTGTGCCGTGGGCGTCGATGGTGTTGGCCTGCCGGTGTTCGGCGGCGGCGTTGGGATCGGGAAGGATGCTCATCCGGCAAAAAACGATGAGCCGTTCGCAGGCGCAGGCGACCCCAAGAGAGGCCAGCCGTCAGCGGAAGTTCGCGGCGGAGCGCAGTTTACGCCGCTGCGTCGGTCGGCTCGCCCTCAACCGTGCGCTTTTCCCGTTGGGCGCGGATGAATTCCCAGACCATCGGCAGCACCGACACCACGATCACACCGATCACGACGAGGCCGAAGTTCTCTTTCACCACCGGCAGGTTGCCGAAGAAGTATCCGGCATAGACGAACGTCGGTACCCAAAGCAGCGCTCCCACAATGTTGTAGGTGCCAAACGTGCGGTACTTCATCTGCCCGATGCCGGCCACGAACGGCGCAAACGTCCGTACAATCGGCACGAACCGCGCCAGCACGATGGTTTTGGGGCCGTGCTTGTCGAAAAACGCGGCGGTGCGTTCGAGGTGTTGAGGCTTGACAAAGCGGAGCTTGTAGGCCCGCGTGCCCAGCCGTCGTCCAATGCTGTAGTTGAGGGCGTCGCCCAGAACGGCAGCGGCCAACAACAGCAGCACCAGCAAGTGCGGGTTCAGATGCGATCCCTCGGTGGCGCAGATGGCCCCGGCGGCGAACAGCAGCGAGTCGCCCGGCAGGAAGGGCGTCACGACGAAGCCCGTCTCGGCGAAGACGATCAGAAAGAGGATGGCGTAGAGCCACACGCCGTATTCCGCCGACAACTCGGCGAGGTGGGTGTCGATGTGGAGGATGAAGTCCACGACGGCGCGGATCGCGTCCATAAGCGGGTTCGGGGTTCGGTTCGCGCCGATACGCGCCGCGCCGCACTTCGGCCCCCTCACCGGATGAATCGGGCGGGAAGACGACGCTTACTTCAACACGACCGTGCGGGACGGAACGGTCTCGGGCACAAACCCGGCGGTCTGGATGGCCCGCTGACCCACACGCCCCCCCACAAACCCGGCGAACCGCGACGGCAGCAGCCCCATCCGCCCGGTCGTGTAGGCGTACAGGGTGTAGTGCAGCGGATACGTCTGCTCGTACACCGAAAGCTGGCTGGGGCGAACGACGTAGGCGGTGTCGCCCTGCCCTACCCGCACCGGCAGCACGCGCACACCGGCTTCGGCGGTGTCGCGCAGCGCGGAGAGCGGCACAACGCCCAGTCCACCCGGCTGGCTCGCCACGAAGTCCATCACGGCGCGCGGCGTCGCGCCCACGAACGCAGGCACGAGATCGCCCGTGCCCGTTGAAAACTGCCGCGCCAGCACTTCGTATGTGCCCGAGTTCTTGCCCGTCGTCGCCAACAGCAGCTTGCCCGTGCCGCCAAAGGCGTTCCACGTCGGGTTGGCCGCGCGCGCCACCGTCGGCACCGCGTCCACCGGCAGCGCCGCCACCGGATTGCCGGGATGCACCACAAACACCAGCGCCCCGAAGCCCACCGGGCGCGCAAACACGCGCATCGTGTCGGGATGCCCCTCGTTCACCGCTTCCTCTTCGGCGTTGAGCAGGCGGTCGGTGTAGGCCACACGTCCGCTATCGGCCAGCAGCGCCACGATGGCCCCGCGTGTCGAGCGTGTCTCGACCGTCACACGGGTGAGCGGAAACTGCTGTTCAAACTGTCGGGCGTGGCGCTCGGCCACCTCGGCCAGTTCGGGCGTAGTGTACACGCGCAGTTCGCCCTGCGGCACGAGATCGTCGCCGCTGAGCGACCGTTTGGCGTCGCGGCAACCGCTCGCAGCAAGAGCGGCAGCGAAGAGCAGAATCGGCAAACGCATCGGTCAGGAGGGGTCGGTTTCGGCAGTACGGCGGACTTCCTCGCGCACTTCGGCCCGAAGTTCGTCCATCAGCATCTCTTCGCGGGCCGCGCGGCGGCGGGCCAGCGTCACCACGATCCGGTACACGCCCAGCAGCAGCAGCACGACGCCGAACGTGATCCGCGCTTCCGTGAGCGTGCGCGGAAACAGGCTGCCCTCCAGCACCACCGCCGCGCTGACAAGCAGGATGCCGGCCATCGCGAACGAGAACAGGTCGAAGGGCGAAACGGACGGCGGGCGGCGACGGGAAGGAGGAGGCACGGCAAGAAGCGGACGTTCTGGACACGAGAACGGCATCGGAAGCCCGGTTGCTCCCGATGCCGCGTTCCGGCGCGAGCGGGTGCCCTCCGCCCGCGCCGGCAACCGTCACCGTTGGCGGAAACGCACAGGGATCGTCATCCACACCCGCACCGGCTGCCCGGCTTGGATCGCAGGCGTGAACGTCCACCGGCGCACGGCCTCCAGCGTCGTTTGGTTGAAGCCCTCGTGGTCGGAGCGGAGGATCAGCACCTCTTCCACCCGCCCGTCTTTGCCAATCAGCACCCGCGCCACGACGCGCCCCTCGATGCCCGCCCGGCGGAGGATGTCCGGGTACTCGGGATCGATCTGGGTTCGGACGACGGGCTGGGTGGCCCCTATCACGACGGTCGAAGGGTCGGGGCGCTCGTCCTCCACCGGCGCAGGCGTCGGCTCGGGAATGGGTTCCGGCTCGGGCTTCGGCTCGGGAACCGCGGGCGGCACCTCAACCACGCCCACGGCCCCGCCGACGGTCGAACCCTGCCCACCGTCCACACCCGCCGGCGAGGGCGGCCCGTCGTTCAATCTCGCGTTGTCCGCCACGCGGGCCGTGGTGTCGGCCTCGGCATCGGGAACGGGTTTGACCTCGCCGACCAACGGTGCGTCTGGAGCGGCTTTCGGCGGCGCAGCGGCCTCCGGACGCGGCTTTTCGAGCGGCGGTGGCGGCTGAGGAACGCCCACGATGGTGATGACGCGGTCGCTCGAAGGCGTTTCCGCAGCCAGCGCGTTGCGGACGACGGCGACCATGCCGAAACCGAGCGAGAGCAAGACGGTGGCGGCGGCAAGGCCGCGCAGCAGGTTCGGCCCCATCGCCTGTTTCAACTCGGCGGCCCCGTAGGGCGCAGGGCGCGTCACGACGGCGACGGTGTGCGGGGGAAGGGTTGGGCGTTTCATGGCAAAGTCCTCGGGTTGGAGGGTGAAGGAAACGCCTGCCGGGCACGTGCAGGCCGGAGAAATGCAGAGGCGATCAGCGCAGGCGCGCGGCGTCTTCGGCGGAGAGGGCGGCGAGTTGGTAGCGCGTCAGGCCCGCTGGGTCGACGGCGTCGAGCGCGTCGATGAAGCGTCCGTACGGGCTTCCGGGCGCGGTCTGCACGACGAGGCCGAGGTCGCGCTGAGCGACATCGCGCAGAAAGGCACCGGTTTCGGCGTCGGCGAGACGCTCGGGGACGGCGTCGGCGAAGCTGCCCCACGCCTGCCCCTCGGCGTCAAGGCGGAGGAACGCGAGTTTGGAGCGGCCCACCTCCCTATCCTCGTTGGCGGGAGGGAGGTTGATCTCCATGGCGAGCGGCTGGGAGAAAACCGCCGTGAGCATGAAGAAGGTCAGCAGCAGGAAGGCCACGTCCACCATCGGCGTCATGTCCATCTTGATGCCGCGGCGGCGGCAGTGCGCCGACGTAGAGGCAGGAGCAGCTGTGAGATCGGCCATGGGAAATGGGGGTTGATGGACATTGCAAAATGCAACCTGTGCGCCGTCAGTAGCATACCGACAAGTACAAAGAAGGGGCCGCGCGGAAGCGTGTCCACACGGCCCCTTGCTGCCTCGCGGCAGGAGCGGGCCGAAGCATCAGCCTGGGCTTAGCGCTGGCGGAAGCGTACGGGGATGGTCATCCAGACTTCCACGGGGTTGCCCGCCTGAATGGCCGGGTTGAACCGCCACGACCGCACGGCGCGGATCGTGTTCTCGTTGAAGCCATCGTTGTCCGACCGCAGGATCTGCACGTCTTTGACACGCCCGTCCTTGCCGATCCACGCACGCACCACCACGCGCCCTTCGATGCCGGCGCGGCGGAGAATGTCCGGGTATTCGGGATCGTTGCCCGACACCTTTACCGGCTGTTGCTCCACGGCCACGAACTCGGGCGGCGGCCCGTCCGCAGGCGGTGGTGGCGGCGGCGGCGGCGGTGGCGGCGGCGGCGGCGGCGGTGGGGGAGGAGGAGGAGGAGGAGGCTCTGCCGCAGCAGGCGGCGCGGGCGGCGCGACCGGACCAATGCCATCACCCGTTCCAGCGCTGCTGGTAGGCGCGTTCATCTCCTGCTGCGTGGCCAACGTCTGTTCCGGCGGTGCTTGATCGTCGGGAACAGGCTTCACCTCACCGACCTTCGGCGCATCGGGAAGCGCGGCGGGCGGCGGAGCATCCGGCGGCGGCTGGTCGATGGGCGGCGGTGGCGGCAGCTCGTTGTACGCCACAAGTTCCACCGGGCCTTTGTCCTCTTCTTCGGCGGCAGCCTTCTTGAAGGCCTGGTAGGCCAAGACGCCGCCCGTGGTGAGCAAATAAAAGCCCGTGGCCGTGAGAACGCCCTTTATCATGTTGGGCCCCATCACGCGCTTGAGTTCCACCGCGCCGTAGGGCGACGGATCGACCGGCTGCTCCTTTTTCGCAACCGCAGGCCGTGCCGGCGCAGGCGTGCCCGGTGCAGGCTGACCCGGCTTCGGCGGTTCGCCTTTGGGCGGGATGTTCTTGTTGTCGGCCATAGTACGTTAACCTCCGGTAGACGTTTGGGCCTGCTGCATCAGCGCGGCGTCTTGCGGCGTGAGCGGCGAGATGGCGAAGCGGGTTACATCGGCCACTTCGAACTCGTCGAGCAGGTCAATGGCCGTGACGTACTCGCTCTCGCGAGACACCTTGAGCACGGTCACGGTTTTGTCGTTGCGGTTGGCGTTTTGGCGAAGCACCGTCCCGATCTCTTGCATCGTCGTGGCCGTGGGCACATCGTTGCCGAAGCCCCAGTAGAGTTTGCTGTCCTTGTCCACGCGGATTTGCAGGACGTTGGACTCGGCCATCTCGATGTCTCCCGAATCGGGCGGCGGGAGGTTGATCTCCATGGCGAGCGGCTGGGAGAAAACCGCCGTGAGCATGAAGAAGGTCAGCAACAGGAAGGCCACGTCCACCATCGGCGTCATGTCCATCTTGATGCCTACGCGCTTGCCGCGTTTTTTCTTGTGGCGTCCAGCAGAGGCTCCAGAGCCTCCACCGCCACCACCGGTGTCAAGACCACCCATAGGTCATTTTTCGAGTTCGGTGATGAAGTTGAAGCGCGTGATCCCGGCCGCCTTGAGCGCCGCCATCGCATCCTCAATGGGACCGAAAGGCGTCTCTTTGTCGGCCTTGACGGTCGTCACGAGACTGGGGTTGTTGGCGCGCAGCTGTTGAAAGACGTTCTGCAGGTCGGACGAGTCCACCGCCACGTCGGTTTCGGCACCGGGGAGGCTCTTGTCCGCCACATCGGCACGAATCCAAGGACGTCCCTGCTTGTCGATGGTGAGCAGCATCACGTTCGACATCGGCACGCGGATCTTGGCGTGCGACGAGGGAAGCGTGACGGCCACCGTCTCGGGCTGCCGGAACTGCGTGGTGAGCATGAAGAAGGTCAGCAGCAGGAAGGCCACGTCCACCATCGGGGTCATGTCCATCGCGATGCCAACGCGTTTGACCTTTGCCATAAGAGCATCGTGCTACGGAAGCGAACCGGGGCCGGGAAGCTGGCCTCACGGCCCCGGCGCTTCCCGTGCGATTAGCGAGGCTGGTTGGGGTTCATCGTCGACGTGCCCGCGAGCGGAGCGGCGGCACCCGGCGCGGCCGGCGTCGTGACCGACGAGGCGGCTACGCGAGGCGCAGGCGAACCGGGCTTGCGGGTGGCGAGCGCATCCACGACGGACTGGCTGGCCTCGTCGATCATGTAGGTGTAGTGGTCAACCTTCGTGGTGAAGTAGTTGTAGCCCACGATGGCGATGATGGCGATGGTGATGCCGCCTGCCGTGTTGACGAGCGCCTCCGAGATGCCGCGCGAAAGCGTGGCCGCGTCGGGCGTGCCGCCGCCGGCGAAGGCCGTGAAGGCGCGGATCATGCCGAGCACCGTTCCGAGCAGGCCTACCATCGTGCCGATGGAAGCGATGGTGGCGAGGGCCACGAGGTTGCGCTCAAGGATCGGCACTTCAAGGAGCGTCGATTCTTCAATGGCCTGCTTGACCTCGTCCATGGCGGCCTTGCGGTCTTCCATCTTCTCGGTGGACTTGTAGCGGGCCAGACCGGCGTGAATCACGGCGGCGAGGCTGCCGCGCTGCTTGTCGCACAGCGCCATCGCGCCGTCTACGTCGCCAGCGCTGACCGCCTGCTGGACTTTGCGCAGGAACACCGAAAGCGACTCTTTGCCTTGCGCCTTCTTGAGCGAGAGGATGCGCTCGACTACGAGCGCGAGCGAGAGCAGCAGCAACGCGATGAGCGCGATGACGAGCGGGCCGCCTTCCTTGACGAAGTGCGCACCGATGCGGTCAAGGCCCCATTGGTAGATGACTCCGCCGATGACGAAGCAGATCAGGATGGCGATCGAGAGAAAAGAACCACGCATGGAAGTGGTGAGACTGGGGTGGAGATGGGGAAAAGGATGCGAAAGCCCAAGGCTTCCGGGATGGAGGACGGATTAGGCAGAGGCCGCCGCCGCGACGGCTTCGTCCACCGTGTCCACGATGGGGAAGACGCTGGCCAAGCGGGTGATAACAAAGAGGTTGCGGATCTTCTTGTCCGCTCCGCTGAGCACGACCGTGCCGTCCTGTTCCCGGAAGCTGGAATGCAGCCCAATGAGCGACCCCAGCCCCGTCGAGTTGACGAGGTCCACGCCGCTCAGGTCAAGAACGAGTCGGCGCGTGCCCTGCGCCAGAAGACCGTGCGCCGTCGTCTTCAGATCCTCCAGCAGCTCTCCTCCAACGAGGGAGCCTTTGGGGCTGAGGACGGCCACGCCGTTTTCGCGAATGTCGGCTTTCATGCGAGAAAGACCTGGATAGATAGTGAAACGCAGGGCTACCGTCCTCAATGCCAAACGCCGTGCCAACCCAGCCTCAACCGCATTTTTGCGCTGAAAAGGCCGTTCTGCAACGAACGGAGATCCATTCAAGGGGGTCAGACCCTGCAAGTTGCAAGGACGCCTCGCAGAGGAGGCAAGGCGGAATATAGGCCGAAGCCCGTTTCAGCGCAGCGTGTCGCGTTTTTTTGCTGCGGAATCTTGACGTTGCACTTTGCAATGCGTCGTTCTCGGCGGAGGTTGCGCGGCTACAGTCCAAGCCGTTTGCGTTTGCGCCAGAGCGTGGTGGGGTCGATGCCAAGGATGCGGGCGGCGTCGGCTTGGTCTTTGGCGGCGGCGAGCACACGGCGGATGTGCGCCTCCTCAACTTCGGCGAGGGTGCCCGGCGCGGGCGCGGCATCTTCGGCGGTTCGGACTTCCGGCGGAAGGTGGTGCGGCTCTACCCGTCCTCCGCGCGCCAACACGACGGCCCGCTCCACCACGTTGATCAGTTCGCGGACGTTGCCGGGCCATCGGTAGGCTCGCAGCAACGCGAGGGCCTCGGGGGCGAACGTCGGCGGGGACGCACCGGGACGGGCGTTCCCGGCAAAGTACGCGGTCAGAAGCGGCACATCGGCAGGGCGCTCCCGCAGCGGCGGCAGACGCAGGCGCACCCCCGCAATGCGGTAGAACAGGTCGTCGCGAAACGTTTTCTCCTCGCGGGCGGCGTCGAGGTTTTGGTTGGTGGCAGCCACGACGCGCACGTCCACCCGGCGGGTCTTGGTTTCGCCCACGCGCTCGAACTCCTTCTGCTGGAGCACGCGCAGCAGTTTGGCTTGCACCGGCAGCGGCATCTCGCCGATCTCGTCCAGAAAGATCGTGCCGCCGTCGGCGGCTTCAAACCGGCCAATGCGGTCGGTGGTGGCCCCGGTAAACGCGCCTTTGGCGTGGCCGAAGAGTTCGGACTCGATCAGGCTTTCGGGCAGCGCCGCGCTGTTGACGCGCACGAACGGCCCGGCGGCGCGGGGGCTTTTCTCGTGGATCATCAGCGCCACCCCTTCCTTGCCCGTGCCGCTTTCGCCCTCGATCAAGACCGCGAGGTTCGAGTCGGCCACGGCGAGCGCCAGGTCAAGCACGTCGCGCAGCGCCGGATCGTCGGTGAGGATTGGGCCGTAGCCTGCGCCCTGCCGCGCCAGCCGCGCCCGCAGCGTCGCCACTTCTTGCCGAAGGCGTTGGTGCTCCATCGCCCGGTCGAAGAACGCCCGGAGCGCGGCAAGGTCAAACGGCTTTTCGAGGTAGTCGTATGCGCCCTCGCGCATGGCCTGAACGGCGGTTTCGACCGAGCCGTGCGCCGTCATCAGCACAACCGTCGTTTCGGGCACCCGCCGGCGCAGCACGTTCAGCACCTCCAAGCCGTCCATCGGCTGCATCATCAAATCCACCAGCGCGAGATCGTACCGCCCCGGCTGGGCCGCGGCGAGCGCATCGGGCGGGCGGGCGAAAGAGTCGACCTCGGCCCCAAACGATTGGAGCGCAAGCGTAAGGGTTTTGAGCACATGCGGCTCGTCGTCAAGGACGAGCACGCGAGGCGCGGAATCGGGCACGGCGTCGGGACGAAATGGCCGCTACGATGCGGCGGCGGGAAGTTCAACGACGAAGGTACTGCCCTGCCCGACCGTGGATTCCGCCCGGATGCGCCCGCCGTGTGCGTCGACGATGCGCTTGGCGAGCGCAAGACCGAGGCCGAGGCTGCCCGGCGTGGCGGTGTTGCGGTCTTTGATCTGGACGAACGCGCCGAAAACGGCGTCGAGTTGGTCGGCGGGGATGCCCTCGCCGGTGTCGGACACGGCAAGACGCAACGTACGAGCATCCTTCGCGTGCACCGAAACCACGACGCTTCCGCCGGCAGACGTATGCCGAAGCGCATTGGCGGCGAGGTTGGACACGACCCAGCCAAGATGCTCCGCGTCGCCGGAAACGACCGGGAGATCGAGGGCGAAGCGCACGTCGAGCGCGACGTTCTTCTCGCGGAAGGGCAGCCGCAGCGGCGTGAGGGCGTCGTGGACGACCGACGCGAGGTCAACGGGTGCATGCGGCGTCGGCTGGGGCGCGCCATCCATTCGAGCCAGCGCGATCAGGCCGTCCACCAAGCGCCGAAGCCGGGCGTGGTCGTCTTTGATGGTGGCCAGCAGATCGGTTTGCTCCGGGGCTGGTGTGCCCGCGAGCAGCAGGTCGGTGGCGAGGCCCAGCGACATCAACGGCGTGCGCAGCTCGTGGCTGACGGCGGCGAGAAAATCGGACTTCATCCGGTCGAGGCGGGCGAAGTGCGTCACGTCTTCGAGCAGCGCCACGGTCAGCCCCGCTTCCTCGATGCGGCGGTGGCGGGCGCGAAAAACGCGTGCCTCGGCTCCCTGCCCCACCTCCACAAGCGCGTTCGGTGCACGGTCGAGGCTCGGAAGGAGCGCGTCGCGCAGCGTCTCGTCGGGAAACACGACCTCCACGGACTGCATCGGCCACGCCTCGGCGCGGGAGGTCAGCGCGAGCGCGGCGTCGTTGAGCAGCACGACGCGCCCGTCGTCGTCGGTGACGATGAGCGGCGAGGGCATCGTCTCGACGAGTTCTTCGGACGTGCGTTTTTCGGCCACGAGTTGCTGCACGTTCATCGCCTCGTACTCGTCGAGGCGCTCGGTCATCCGGTTGAACTCCCGGCCCAGCACAGCCAGTTCGTCGTTCGTCCGAATCTCGACCGTCTGCCGCATCCGTCCCTGCCCGATCTGCCGGACGCTTCGGGTCAGTTGTTCAATGGGCGCGACGACGCTTCGGGCAAACACATACGAGAGCACCAGCCCCACGCCAAACGCGCCAAACGCCGCGGCGAGCACGAGTGTAGCCGAGCGTCGGGCGTCGGCCTCAGCGGCGCGGCGGGCATCGTCGACGGCGCGGGCACGGCGGTCGAGCAAACGGATGGCTTCGGCTCGGACGTAGGCGCTTCGGCGCGCGGCCTCGCGGGGCGCATCGTCGGAATAGCCCGGCAGACCGGCACGGCGGAGCACCACCGCAGCGGCGCGTTGGTAGTAGGCGTACGACGCGGCCAAGGTGTCGAGCGCCTGCAAGTCGGCCTCGGCCACCAGCCGTCCTTCCGCCTCGGCGAGCCACGCATCGAACTGCCCTGCGGCACGAGCAAAGGCGGCGCGGGAACTGTCGGCAGCAGGGTCGCGGAGATCGGCCACGGCGAGCGTGCGGAGCGCATCGTCCTGACGGTCGAGTTCGCGCACGAGGTTTTGCAACGCCACCACCGCGCCCACATCGTCGCGCAGCACCGTCTCCACCGTGCGGGTGAGCCGCACCAGCCGCTGCGCCGCAAACAACGCGATCAGCGCCGTGAGGGCGACGAGCACGAGGTAGGTGACCCCGACTTTGGCGCGAAGGCTGGCGAGCACGGGTCGGAAGACGAAGTTGGACATGAGGGCGACGAGCGGTAGAACGGCGGGTCGTACAGTGCGTTCGCACACGCTTACAATCCGCCGCCTCCGATGCGCATCAGCCCCGACGACCTGACGCACCCGGACGTGATTGCGCTGCTGCGCGAGCACCTCGACGATATGCGGGCGAATTCGCCGCCGGAGAGCGTCCACGCCCTCGACCTCGACCGGCTGCGCATGCCGGGCCTTTCGTTCTACACGGTTTGGGACGACGACGGCACGCTCCTCGGCTGCGGGGCGCTCAAGGCTTTGGACGAGAACCACGGGGAGATCAAGTCGATGCGCACGCCCAAGGCTCAGCGAGGGCGCGGCGCGGGCCGGGCGATGCTGGTGCACTTGATCGACGAGGCGCGGCGGCGCGGCTACACGCGGCTGAGTTTGGAGACGGGTTCGACGCCGCCCTTCGCCCCTGCACACCGGCTCTACGCTTCGGCAGGGTTTGCGGCCTGCGGTCCGTTCAGCGGCTACACCGACGACCCGCACAGCCGATTTATGACGCTTCGTTTGGCGTAGGGGGGGCTGTCTTTCCCGACAGCGCCATGGCGGCAGCAGCCTCGGCAGCGTCGCGGTCTTCGCGTCGCCACGACACAGGCAGGCGCAGCCGGGCAATCTGGCGGTCTTCGAGCACCTGCACGAGCGCGGGCAGGAACGTCAACGCCGCCAGCACCGTCAGGCCAATGCCCACGCCCGCGAGTTCGCCAATGGAGCGCAGGCCGGGGTGGAACGAGAGAATCTGCCCGCCAAAGCCCACGAGCGTCGTCAAGCCGGACACCAACACGGCCTCGCCGGTGGTTCGCCGGACGTGCGGCATCGACCCCGGCCCGTCTTCGAGGTAGCGGTGCGTAAGGTGAATGCCCGCATCGTCGCCGATGCCCAAAAGCGCGGGCAAAACAACGAGGTTGTAGAAGTTCAAGCGCCAGCCGAAGAGCACCATCACCCCGAACGTTGCCACGATTCCGGCCAAAAGCGGGACGAGCGACACGCCCGACCACTTCCACGACTGCAGCGACAGGTACTTGAAGAGCACGACGAGCACGAGCGCGAGCACGACCATGATCGGCGCTTCCTCGCGCATCAACCGCATCATATCGGCGGCGATAAGGCTGGTAGACCCGGCGTAGTACGTCTTGCCGCCCGCCTTGACCGTCCCCACGTCTTCCTGAAACCGCATCGACACCTGCCCGTCGGATAGCGTGAGGTCGGGGCGTGGGTAGACGACGAGGAAGCGCCCGAGCGAGCCGTCTTTGGCCGTGAAGGTGCGGCGGATGTCTGTCGGGACGCTGTCGAGCGGGACGGGCGAGACGGTGCTGGCGGCGGTGCGGAGGCGGACGAGGTCGGAGTCTTGGTCGGTGTTCAGGTACGGGTCGGCGAGGACGCGCCGAAGCGTATCGAGCAGCGCGAGCTTGTGCTGCTGCTCGGCGAGCGTCTGCGGAAACCGCCCTTGCAGCGTTTCGACGACGCCGATGGTGCTGGCGCGGCCCTCTTCGCGTTGGCGACGCTGGAGTTCGGCGGCGATAGCCGGAATCTCCTCGGGCGTGTCGGCCACGAAATACGCCGGGTTGCGCAGGCCGTAGTTGGAAAACGCTTGCCGGAGCACCTGCGAGCGGGCTTGGTACTCGGGGTAGTCGGGTTCGAGCTTGTCCATGTCGTACTCGAACCGCACCTTCGGCAGCAACGCAAGCGCTACGAGCACGACGACCGTCCACACGGTGAGCCACAAGCCGGCGCGGGGAATGCGGGCGGGCACGACTGGCCCGTCGTCGGCGAGACCTTCGGCGTGGGTGGACGGGCCGAGGTTGAGCAGCCGCAGTTTTTCGAACAGCACCACGAGCGCGGGCAGCACGAGCAGCATCGCCGCAAGGGCGAAGAGGATGCCCGTTCCGGCGATGAACCCGAACTCAGAGAACCCCCGGAAGTCGGCAAACAGAAACAGGAAGAAGGCCATCGCGGTGGTCAGGCCCGTCGTGACGATGGACGCGCCAGTGCTTTGCAGCGTGGCGAGGGTGGCAGCTTGGGGATCGAGTCCGCGCTCGCGCTCTTCGGCATACCGGCTGAAGTAGTGGATGCCGAAATCGATGCCCATCCCGAAGAGGACGAGGCCGAGGGTGCTCGTCATCAGATTGAGTTCGCCAAAGACCCGCTCGGTGAGGCCGGCCGTCCACGCGAGGCTCATCAGCAACGGCACGGCAATCACCACGGCGAGCACGGGGGCGCGGAGCATCTCAACGCCCAACGCCCGGAGGTCGAAGCGCCGCCGGGCGCGTACGCGGTAGCCGTGGATGCCGAAGTAGACGACGACGATGGCGAGCACGAGGGCGATGCCCGACCCGAACGACCGCGCCACATCGTCGGTGATGGCATGCAGTTCGACGCTCGTGAGCAGCAGCCGTCCGGCGCTGATGGCTTGCATCCCCGGCGCGTAGGTTTGCGGCTGCATCGCCGCGAGGAGACTGTCGAGGTCCCCGTACAGCCGGTCGATGCGCCGCACGCTTCCCGCCGACGTGGGGAAGAAGCGCACCACCAACACCGTCGAGTCGGGGGAAAACAGGAGCGTCCGACCTACAATCCGGTCGTAGTTCTCGCGCAACGCCTGCCTTCCTTCTGCGATGCGGGCGGGGGTGGCCGGGTCGAGGTCGAAGTAGAACGGGTTCTGCTTGAGGCGTTGCCGGAGGGCGAGTTGGTGCAGGTTCCGGGTGAGGGTGTCGAGTTCGGCGGTGGTGGCGAAGTAGAGGGCGTTGCGCTCCATAAAGCGCGTGTCGCGCCGAAACTCGAAGCGGTCGAAGTAGGGCGTGCCGTCGTCTCCGCGCAACGCCATGGCCTTCGGGATGAGCGTCTCGGCGAAGCGGATGGAGGCGGGCGGGTCGGTCGAGCGAATGGCCACGGCCACTTCCGCCTCGCTCCCCACGGTCTCGCGGAGACGTTCGAGCGCCTGCACGGACTCAAAGTCGGGCGGCAGCAGGTTGGCGAGGTCGCTGTCGATGCCGAGGTGACGGGCGTAGACGCCTGCGCCGGCGGCCAGCGCCAAGGCCAGCACCACAACCGTCAGCGGCCAGCGGGCAACGGCGCGGTAGAGCGGGTCGAGGGCACGGAGCAGGCGATCCATGGGGTGGGCAGCAGCATGAGAACGGCGCAACGGCGACAGTAGCGGCACGTTCGCGGCGCAACGGTTTTTCGCACGAACGGCTTGAACCGCACCCGTTTGGAGGCTTACCCGACCAGCCGGAGCACCACAAGCGTCATGTCGTCGTGTTGCGGGGCCGTGCCAATGAACGCCTGCACGTCGTCGAGGGTGAGATCGAGGACGGTTTGGGCAGCGGCGACGGGACGAGCAGCAAAGCCGTCGGCGAGGCGTTCGTCGGTGTACAGGTTGCGGGCGACGTTCATCGCCTCGGAGAAGCCGTCGGTGTAGAGTACGACGAGGTCGTCGGGCGCAAGCGTGACGGTTTCGTCCTCCACTGTTCGGTCGAAGGTGCTGCCGTCGGCGAGGCCAAGGGCAAGCCCCGGCGGCTGGACAAGGGTAACCCGCCCATCGGCACGCCGGACGATCACCGGGTTGTGCCCCGCACGGGCGACGGTGAGGCGTCGGGCAGGCACGTCGAGCACGGCGTAGGCGAGCGTGGCAAAGACGCCACGCGGCACGTTAGCGCGAACGGTCCGGTTGAGCCGCCGTAGCGCTTCGGCGGGGGTATGGCCTTCGGGCGCGAGGGTTTGGATCGCTCCTTTGAGCAGCGTCATCACAAACGCCGCCTGCGTGCCCTTGCCCGACACGTCGCCCACCACCACGACCAGCCTGCCGGCGCCGAGGTGAACAAAGTCGTAGAGGTCGCCACCCACTTCGTAGGCTGGGAGGCATACCGCCGCCACATCGAGGCCTTCGAGGCGCGGCATCGTCTGCGGAAGGAAACGACGCTGCACCTCTTGCGCAATCGCCAGTTCGTGCTGCATCCGGGCACGTTCTTCGCGGTCGGCGAGGTAATCGGGCACATAGGCGTCGGCCTCCATCACACGCCGCCCGAAAGCCGCCACCGCCGCGCCCGCGACCAACACGGCGGGCACGATCAGCGTGACGAGCCATACGTCCCACGGTGCATCCACGCCTGTAAGCCACAGGTCGCACACACTCCACGCCAAGCCTCCCAGCCCAAACGTCACGATGCCCACGAGCGGGTCGTAGCGGACCGTGGCCAGCGCGGCCGTCACGCCCAAAGCGGCGTAGACGAGCAGGTCGAGGTCGAGCGCGATTCCGTCGATGGTCCGCACCACGAGCGCGAGCAGCACCCCGCCCGTCACCACCAGTGCCCAGTGCAAGGGCGTGCGCGGGGTGCCCTGCCCCAGCAGCGGCACCGTCAGCAGCAGCACACCGAGCACGCCGAGCATCCCGCTCCACCCGGCCAGCATCAGGCCCGGCGTCACGACTATCCCGTAGCCGATGTTCGAGAGGCGGATATTTCCGGGGTAGAACGGCAGCGCAAACCCGGCGAGAGTGCCCACGCCGAGCACCAGCCCGGCCAGAGCCGCCCCGCGCAAAAACGCCCACCCAAGACGCCGGTCGCCCAACGCACCGCGGCGAAGCAGTTCGAGCGTCAGCAGCTTGCCGGGCAGCACGGGCCGCAGCATCGCCTCGGCGTTCCCGGAGGCCGCCAGCCCCACGAGCGTGCCGACGGTAGCGAAGATGAAGAGGTTGACGACAAACACCACACTGCCCGTCGTAAGGTCGGCGACGCTGCTGCGCACGCCCCAAAACGACGCACTTCCCCACCAAATCGCCGCCAGAATGCCCACACCGATGCCGTCGCGGAGGGCCGAGCGCATATCGACCGTCTTGGCGACGAGATGGCGTACAAACTGCACCAGAACCGCAATCAGCACGCCTACGAGCAGCGCCAGCAGCAGCGCCGTGAAGAGCCGCCGCGCCGGACTGTTTTGCTCCGAGCGCCCCGGCGGCACCGACGACCAGCGCAGACTGCTCAGGCTGCCTCTATGCCGAACCTCAACGGTTGCGTACACGGGCGCATCGGTCTCGTCATGCAGGTGAAAGTACACCGCTCGGCTGCCCGGCTCGCCCCGTGCTACCGAGTCGCTCCGCAGCGGCAGGTCGGCGAAGGCCGTGGTGCGCAGATGATGGCGGGCGAGGGCCACAGCCTCGATGTCCGAGAGCAGACGAACGCTATCGACCTCCGCCACTACGCCCGACTCGCGGTCGCGGAGATGGTCCAACACCGCCAACGCTGCCGTGTCGGAAGGAGCAGCGCGTGAATCGGTGGGAGGTGGAATCAGCTCCCATAGACGCCCGTCGCCGTCGAACGTGACGGTCACGTTGTCCCGCATCGTCCCCGCGTCGAGGTCGAAGCGGTAGAGCTGAACGGTCCAGAGGTAGAGCGGCAGGCGTGCGGCCTGCGCGCGCAGCATCGCTACGCCGTCGTGCCGAAAGAGCGAATCGGCCAGCCGAGCGCTGCGCCGCATCTGCACGCGCACGCGGGCTTGGTCGGGCACCGCCACGCCGCGCTCGGCCAGCAGCCGGCGCGCCGTTTGCTCGGCCTCGGCAGGCGTGAACCTGTAGCGCGACGTCGCCAGCGGGTCAAGCCGTCCAATGAGCGACGCGAAGACGAGCAGCCCCAGCAACCCGGCCCCCAGCCACGCTGCCGCACGAGCACGACGAGACCAAGCGGCCATAGGTCACACAGGCTGGACAGCGCCGCAGCAGCGGGGCGTCGTTTCCGACAAAAGATCAGCCTCCACCAAGGCGGCTGCATGAGAACGGCGCTTCGCCATCCATCCCCGTCAACTCGTCGCCATCAATGACAAGCCGATGGTAAGCCTTCTGCCCATCGGGGGTTTCAAGCGTGAGCAGTGCCGGTTCGAGCGTCCACGTCGCCGTTTGGTCGTCGTTGGCATCGCCCGTCATCGGCGAAAGCATCGCCGAGTGCGAACCGTCGGTGCCGAGGGCGAACGTCACCTGTTCGGCGGGCACGCCGCCGGAGCACTCCCACGTCCCCAGCAGCGCCAGCTCGTCCGTGTCCGCATCGCCGCCGGTCTCCGCGCCGCCGTCGGGCGTGGCAGCTGCCGAATCGACCGGAGCGGCAGGCGACGCATCGGCGGTCACCGCAGCGGGTTCGGCAGCTGTGGCGGGCGGATCGGACTTGCACGCGGACAGCGCAAGCAGAACGACAAGGAGAGGAGAGAGACGGCGCATAGAGGCGGAGCGAGGAAAGGGGTGGCCAAAATAAGCGTCCCGCCCAGACGATCGATCCGGGCGGGACGAAAAACCATCGCGCTGTTCAGCCGATGTGCATCTGCAGCTCTTCGCGGCGGTGCTTTTGGCGCAGCTTACGCAGGGCCTTCTCCTTGATCTGGCGCACGCGCTCGCGGGTGAGGCCGAAGCGCTGGCCGATCTCTTCGAGCGTGAGCGGATGCTCACGCCCGATGCCGAAGTACAGCCGGGTGATTTCCGCCTCGCGCTCGTGCAGGTGCGAGAGCGCCCGCTCAATGTCCACCTTGAGGCTTTCGTCGATGAGCGTCTCGTCGGGCTTGGTGTCCTCCTCGTCGGGAAGCACATCGAGCAGGCTGTTGTCGTCTTCGTCGTTGAACGGCGCGTCCATCGAGAGGTGACGGCCCGTGTGCTGAAGCGCCTCACGGACCTTCTCCACGTCCACGTCGAGTTCGGCGGCCAGCTCCTCGATGTTGGGCTGGCGTTCGTGCACCTGCGAGAGGCGTGCGCCGGCCTTGCGGATCTTGGAGATCGTGCCGATGCGGTTGAGCGGCAGGCGCACCACGCGGCTCTGCTCGGCGAGCGCCTGGAGAATGGCCTGGCGGATCCACCAGACGGCGTACGAGATGAACTTGAAGCCCCGCGTCTCGTCGAAGCGCTGGGCGGCCTTGATGAGGCCGTAGTTGCCCTCGTTGATGAGGTCAGCAAGGGTGAGGCCTTGTCCTTGGTACTTCTTGGCCACCGACACCACGAACCGCAGGTTGGCACGGGTGAGGCGGTGCAGCGCCTCTTGGTCGCCCTGCTTGATGCGCTGGGCGAGGGTCACCTCATCGGCGGGCGTGAGCAGCGGAATCTGACCGATCTCTTGGAGATACTGGTCGAGCATTCGTTGCTGCCGGGGAACGTACATAAAGCGCAGAGGGTCTGGGTGCGGGCGTCACAAAACGAGAGCGGCCCGTGGGGTTCCGTTTATACGAGAACAGAACAAGAGAACGGGATTACGAACGCCTTTAACGCACGAAAGCCGCCGTACCTTGTTCCCTTTGCTCCGTTCCCTAACGGCGGCTTCACGCACATCACAACGCATCGGCGGGCAACGACCGTGCCGGGCACGCCCCGCGAACGGAACGGCCCGGCAGGCAGGCAGCGCGGCGGCGTGTCAACGCGCAGCGACGGTCGTGCGGTCGCCAAAGCGGCGGTCGGTAAGCTCCTCCACGTCGGCGCGGGTGACGATGCGCCACGACGGGTTGGACAGCTGGCCGGAGGAGGCACGGGAGAACGTGGCCCGCAGGAACAGCTCCTTGCGCGTGCCGGAGGCGTCGTCATCGAACGAGGCCCCGTCCCAGTGGAACACCCAAACGATCCGAACGGGGTCGATGCCCAGCGTGCGGGCGGCCTGCTCGACGAGGTACGGCGCATCGGCGAGAATGGACGGCCCGGCGTTGTCGGCCCGCTCGTGCAGCACGACGGCGCGGTCGAAGCGGTCTTGGCGGCCCCGCGCCTCTTCCGAAACGGGGTAAACGGCGAGGCGGCAGCGGCTCTCGCGCCCGTAGCCCTGCCACGCGAAGAGGGTGTCGGCGAAGGCTTGGGCGCGGACGGCAGGCGTGACGGCGACGAGAAGCAGGGCGAAGGCGAAGAAGCGGCGCATCGGAGCAGGCGGTTGGAAGGAGAAGGAAGCAGGGTGCACCGGGATAGAGTCGACGAGCGCCCGCGCATACCCTTGCGCCCGAAAAGTTTTTTCGCGGGGGGAAACCGGGGCGTTTCGTGGAATCGGCGGGAAGGCGGAAGCCCCGCAGCGTCAACAGCGTAGAAGCGGCCTGCTTTCCCTCGCCCCCGCTATGGACACCGCCACCCTCCTCGGGTATTTCGCTACGAGCTGCACCACCTTCGCCTTCTTGCCGCAGGTGATCCGGACATGGCGCACCAAGAAGGCCGACGATCTGTCGCTGGGCATGCTCGCCGTCTACATCACCGGCATTTTGCTGTGGATTGCCTACGGCGTGGTGCTCAACAACGGCCAGATGAACGGCCCCGGCACGCCGGTCGTCATCGGCAACGTCATCGCCCTCGTCTTGGTCGGGTTCAACACCTACATGGCCCTTCGCTTTCGCTCCCGCTAATCCCTTTCCGCTTCCATGCCGATCACGCTTCTGCAAGCCGCCCCTGCCGGGAATCCGTTCCTCGGCTTCCTGCCGATGATCGCGATCTTCGTGATCTTCTACTTCTTTATCATTCGTCCGCAGCAAAAGCGCGACCGCGACCGCAAGGCGCTCATCGCCGAGGTCAAAAAGGGCGACAAGATCATCACCGTCGGCGGCATCCACGCCACCGTGGCGCAGGTGGACGACTCGACGGTGCTGGCGCAGGTCGATCCGAGCGTCAAAATCCGCATCGAGAAGTCTGCCATCGGGCAGATCGTCGCCGCCTAACACCCTCCAAACCCTTCGCCGTCCTATGCCCCAGTTCTCGTCCATCGAAGAGGCGCTCGCCGACCTGAAAGCCGGGCGGCTCGTGATCGTGGTGGACGACGAGGACCGCGAAAACGAGGGCGATTTCATCGGCATCGCCGAGCTTGTCACGCCCGACGTGGTCAACTTTATGGCCCGCCACGGGCGTGGGTTGTTGTGCGTGCCCATCACCCGCGAGCGGGCGGCAGCGCTCGACTTGCCGATGATGGCCACGGCCAACACGAGCCTCTACGACACGCCGTTCACGATGTCGGTGGACTACAGCGTGGGCACAACCACCGGCATTTCCGCCTCCGACCGCGCTGCCACCGTTCGCGCCCTCGCCGACCCGGCCACGCGCCCGCACGACCTCGCCCGGCCCGGCCACATCTTCCCGCTGCGCGCCCATCCCGGCGGCGTGCTCCGCCGCGCGGGCCACACCGAGGCCGCCGTCGATCTGGCCCGCCTCGCCGGATTTCAGCCCGCAGGGGTGCTCATCGAGATCCTCAACGAAGACGGCACGATGGCGCGCGTGGACGACCTGTTCGCCCTCGCCGACGCCTTCGGAATGAAGGTCATCACCATCGCCGACCTGATCGCCTACCGGATGCGCCACGAGCGGCTGATCGAGGAAGTCGTGACCGTCGAGATGCCCACGCGCTTCGGCGATTTTCGGCTCACCGCCTTCGAGGAAAGCCTGACCGGCGATGTGCATCTGGCCCTCACCAAAGGCACATGGACGGAGGACGACGCCGTGCTCGTGCGCGTGCATTCGTCGTGCGTGACCGGCGACATCTTCGGCTCCGCCCGGTGCGACTGCGGCGACCAGCTTGCGGCGGCCCTCCGCGCCGTCGAGGCCGAGGGCACGGGGTGCGTTCTCTACATGATGCAGGAAGGACGCGGCATCGGCCTCCTCAACAAGCTCCGGGCCTACAAGCTGCAAGAGCAAGGCCTCGACACCGTCGAGGCCAACGAAGCCCTCGGCCTGCCCCGCGATGCCCGCGACTACGGCACGGGCAGCCAGATTCTTCGCGCCTTGGGCATCCGCCGGATGCGGTTGATGACGAACAACCCGGCCAAACGCGTCGGCATTGCCGGTTACGGCCTTGAGATTACCGAGCGCGTGCCGCTTGAAGTTGCGCCCAACGCGCACAACGCGCCGTACCTCGCCACCAAGCGCGAGAAGATGGGCCACCTGCTCGGCCACGCGTCGGCACACGACGCCGACGCGCTCGGACAGGTGCTGTGAGCGTTGCCGATGTGCTCATCGACGAGCCTGAAACCTCGTCGTCGCCTCCCAAGACCGACCCGGTTGCGACGTTTCGGGCCTCGGTGCGGGCTTCGCCACGGCGCTACGCCGTGCTGCTCGCGGGCCTCGCGCTCTACGCCGTGGCCCTCGCGCTGATGCTGCAAGGCGGGCGCGGGCTGGGGCCGTGGGACGTGCTGCACGACGGCCTCTCCCGCCATCTCGGCATCGGCGTGGGCATGGCCAACGTGCTTGTCGCCCTCGTGCTGGTGGCCACCCTCTGGCGCAGCGGGCGGTTCGGCGTGGGCACGCTGCTCAACGCCGTCCTCATCGGGCTGCTGCTGGACGTGGTGCGCCCCTTCATCCCGGTCGCCTCCTCGGCCCCCGTGGGCTGGACGATGCACCTCGCCGGAACCCTCGGCGTGGGCCTTGCCACGGGCCTCTACCTCGCCGCCGCGCTGGGCTCTGGCCCCCGCGACACGCTGATGCTCGTGACGATGCAGCGCACCGGGCGCAGCGCCCGCACGGTGCGCACGGCCATCGAACTCGTCGTTTTGGCCGGCGGGGCACTTCTGGGCGGCACGGTCGGTTTGGGGACGCTGGTCTTCGCGCTCGGCATCGGCCCGGCCACCCAGTTGGGGCTGCGCTGGTTTGCCCCCGAACTGGCCCGTCCTTCCCGATAGCCGACTTGTTCATCGGGGATCGGGCACGCCGTCGTCGACGCCGTAGCGCACCCGGCGCACCGTTGCCCGCCCGTCGCGCAGCGTCACGACGTAGAGGCCGTCGTAATCGGCGTGGTTGAGATCCGGACGCGTGCCTCCGTCGAAGGCGTTGAGCAGCACGGGCACGGTGTTGCTGTGACCCACGACCAGTGCTCGATGGCCGGGTCGGAGCGTCGCACGCAGCGACGCCGCGAGGGCACGGGCATCGGCAGCAGCGTCGGGCGTGCCGCCGTAGGTGCGGAGGCTTGCAGCGGCGCGCTGGGTCGACGGTCGGGCCGTCTCGCGGGTGCGGACGAACGCGGTGGAGAACACCGCCTCCGGCTGTCCCCAGCGGTCGAGGCTGTCGGCCAAAGCTTCGGCACGGGCGGTGCCCGCGGCGCTGAGCGGCGGGTCGTTGGACGCGTCGAGGCGCTCGGCGTGGCGGACGACGTAAACCGTCGCGACAGGTTCGACGGTGGGCATCGTCCGGCATCCGGCGACGACCAGAAGACCGGCAACGAGAACGGAAAGGCGCATGGTGTCGAGAGGAAAACGTGGTGGGTTACGGCGTGGAGGCAAGCTGCGCCAGAAGACGCTCGGCGGCGACGTCCAGGTCGGCGAGCGTGCCGGTGTTTTCGACCGCGAAATCCGCGCGCCGTCGCCCCTCTGCCGCGTCGATCTGGCGTGCCATCCGGGCTTCGATGTGTTCGCGGGAAAGATGAGGATCGCGTTCGAGGGCACGGGCAATACGCATCTCACGGGGCGCATCGACCCAGACGACGGCGTCCACATGCGCATTGCCGCCGGACTCGAACAGAATCGCCGATTCGTGTGCCACGACAGGCGCAGCGGCGTGTTCGGCGACGAACGCCTTCCAATGCGCAAACACACGCGGATGGATAAGCGCGTTGAGCCGGGCCAGTTCGGCGGGATCGGCAAACACATGTGCAGCCATTCGGGCGCGATCGAGCGATCCGTCGGGTCGGTACATTTCCGGGCCGAACGTCTCCACGATGGCCGCATGCAGCGAAGGATCGGCGGTGTACAGGCGTTTGGCCTCGTCGTCGGCGAAGAAGACCGGCACGCCACGGCGTTCCAGGGTACGGGCGAGCGCCGTTTTGCCGCTGCCGAGGCCCCCGGCAATCCCAAGGAGAAAGGACACAGGCTGCAAGGAAAGAAGGCCTTAAAGTACGACGCCCCGGCACGCAGCCCCCCGCCGCGGCCGGGGCGTCGCCCGGTGCTGTGTCGGCCTGCCCCTCCCCCTTCGAAGTGCATGCCCACCGGAAAAGTGCTACCGCCGCTGGATACGCCCCAAGGCCGAACGAAGCCGCGATGCGGTCAGGGTTGGGCAAGGAAAGGCGTGCATGGCAGAAGACGGCGCGTGGCGTGGTGTGCCCGATCTATCGTCCGATTCTGTACGATTCTGAAATAGATTTTGCGATTTAAGGGGCACGCTCGGCACAACTTCGTATCCGGTAACGCTTTACGGCGAACGAGGCGTTACCGCAGCCGCCAGCGAGCCGCCACGGTAACGGTGGGCTGGAGCAGCACCCGCCCGTCGGCAGCCCGGGCGATGACGTCGGCATCGGCGGCGGGCAGCGGGCCGGACAAGGCGCTGCGGGTGCGCTGCACGGCGTACCATCCTTCGACTCGCACCTCGCTACCTCCGGCGAGCGGCAGCATCAGCGCGGCCACGGGGCCGGTTTGGGTGAAAACACTCGTGCCAGGCCGGGTGACGGTGGCCGCCGAGCCGTCGGCGCGGACAAACGGCACCGAAAGCGCGCGCTCGGCATCGGCGCGACGAAACGTGCGCCAACCGATGCGGTAGCGCCAGCGCGTCCCCCCGGCGAGCGCGGCGGCGAGGCTGAGCGTGCGTAGCGTGTCGAACGGCACTTCGGCAAAACGATCCGGCAGAAGCCTTCCAAGCCGCAAATCCGAGAGCCGCGCCTCGGCCTCCAGCCGCAACCCAGCCAGCGGCCCGCGCTCGAACGTGTGGTCGAATGCCGATTCAAGCCGCCATTCGCGGGCGCTTTGGTCGGAGCGGTCACGGCCCACGAGCGTGAAGTCGTCGCGGGTGTAGGTGGCGCGAACCTCGGTGTCGAGGCTGACGCGGGTGGCGCGCCCGAACACCGCATCAAGGCCAGGACGGAGGCGGAGGGTTCGCTGCCTCTGGCTCTCTGCGCTGCGGGCACGTCGCAGGTAGACGGTGTGCTGGTCCGATCCGACGAGCTCGGTACGAAGCGTGATGTTGGTGTTAGCGATATACCGCACCACGACGCGCCCCGAAGCGAGGGCTTCGTCGCGGTCGTCGGGGTTTTCGTCGGGCGTGTCGAAGCGGAGGATCGAGCGCTCGGCGTCGAGCAGCACAAACCAGCGTCCACGATCCATTCGCGCCGCGCCCACGAGCGCGAGGGTGCTCCGGGCGAAGTCGGTTTGCAGCAGCAGATCGGCCTTACGGGCGGCCTCCACCGCCGGAAGCGACGCGCCGTTGACGAGGCGACGCGCCTCGCGGGCCGCGCCGGTGCGCACGCCGAAGCGGGCCGCAAGGCCGGGGCGGTCGAGCGCAAGAGCCACGTCGGCATCGAGGGTTTGGCGGGCCAGATCGGTGTCGAAAGCCAACGCGCCGGTCACGGCCCCCGGTGTGCGCAGGCGGCGGGTGGTGCGCCCCAGCGCCCCAGACATGGCCAGCCGCACCGGCCCGGCCAAGGGCAGCGTCGCGAGCGGGAGGTCGGCGTCGGCGCGGGCGTCGAGGGTGTCGGACACCGTGGCTTCGACGACTTCGGCGGGCGGGCGCGGCATTCCGGAAAACGGAACGGCGTTGTAGGCGTCGCGGCGCGTCAAGCGGTAGCGTCCGTCGGCGTTCACACGCAGGCGTGGAGTGTCGAGGCGGTAGACGGCGTGGCCGAAGGCATCGCCCGCCCGGCGTGCCCCCAGAAGCGCCCCCGAAGCCTGTCCGTCGAAACGGATCGCTTGCTCCGGTCGCACCTCGTCGTAGCGCACGTCGAGGCCCAGCGCCGGCCCAGCGTCCTGCCGGAGCGTCGGCACGACCCGTCCAAGAGGCGCACCGGGGCGAGCGTCGAGCGCCACACCTGCGCGGGCCGTCACGCTCAGGTCAGCGTCGGAGCGAAACACCAGTCCGGCGTAGCTCTCGTGGCGCGTCACATGCGCTTGCGGAATACGCACCGTCGCACTCGTGGCCATCAGGTCAAGGCCGGAGCGAAGCGGTCGCCACGCCGAGGCCGTAAGCGCAAGGTCTTCGCGCCAGTCGAACGCGTCGGAGGAGAGCCGCCCGAACCCGTCGGCGAGGTAGCGCCCGCCGACGGCCACGCGCCACGGCCCAATGCCGAAGCGCAGCCGCGTCGTCGTCACGCCACGCACGCGGGTACGCTCGCGCTCCAGCCGCGTCTCCACCGTCGCGCCCAGCGAGTCGGGCGGCGTTTGCGCCCGCACCGGCGAGGCGGCAAGTAGCGCGAGGGCGAGGGCGCGCCTCAGCCCGGCGGCCACGCCAGCGGGCGTCCGCCAAGGACGTGCAAGTGCAGGTGATCCACCGTCTGCCCGGCATCGCGGCCGGTGTTGAAGACCGTCCGGTAGCCATTCGTCAGCCCTTCTTGTGCCGCAATGTGGGCGGCGACGACGAACAGGTGCCCGACCAGCGGCGCGTCGGCCGCCGTCACATCATCTACCGAAGTCAGCGCCTTCTTGGGCACGACGAGCACATGCGTCGGGGCCTTGGGCGCGATGTCGCGGAAGGCGATGCAGCGGTCGTCCTCGTAGACGATGTCCGCCGGAATCTCACGGGCGATAATCTTCTCGAAAAGCGTCGGCATAAGGTGTCGAGGACAGACGGCCCCGGGAAGATACATCCGTCGTGCCGTGCGGCTCCCTGCGCTTTACCGCCGCGCCCCCATGCGAGGGGTGGAGACGTGCGCACGTTTGGGCGGGCGCGGCCCCTCGACTGGCAACGCTTGATCCTCGCCACCGTGCCGCTGCCGCCCCGCAATCGACCAGCGCCGGCGTTCGAAGAGGTGCTTCAGACGCCGAGCCTCGACCCGTGCCGGTGCAGGTTGCCGGCGCAGAAAACGTGCACGCGAAGCAGAGACAAACGCTTATCCTCCCGGTGGAGGCCCTTCGGCCCCAGCCGCAGTTTTGATGAACCGGGTATCAACGGCGCGTGCAGAAAGTGTCCCAAAGTGGAAGCGTAACACTTCCGTCACATTCTAAACCATGCACTCCACCATTGTGATGGACTTTTTACGTCGATAGCCGTATTCTTGCGCCTGTTCTCACCAACCTTGGGATTCATGATCCAAGACCAACGCGCGTCCGAGACGCGCAAGCAGGGGTTCGGTATGCGTCGCCTTCGCTCGGCTGAGCGGGCACGCCTGATCCTCGGCACCGCCGCCGTTTCCATCTTTGCCCTCGGCGGCTACCTCTCGGTTTCGACCTCGCACGGCACGCAGCCGGTCGAGGCTCTCGGCCTTCAAACGGCCCTCTTCCCGTCCAGCCCTGCCGTCGCAACGGCCCCGGCACCGGACACCACCCTCCCGACGCCCGAACCCGACGCGCTCCCTGCGCCCGCTGCCGTCCGCGTCACGCCCGAAACGGAAGCCTCTTCCGCCCGCGAAGCCGCTCCGGCTTCCGAAAACGAGGCCGAAGGCACGTTCTTCCAGCAAGGCCACACGTCCTACTACGCCCACGAATTCGCCGGACGGCGCACCGCCAACGGCGAGCGCTTCAACCCGGAAGCGATGACGGCGGCGCACAAGACGCTGCCTTTTGGCACGCGCATCCGCGTCACCAGCACCGCCACCGGCCGCAGCGTGATCGTTCGGGTGAACGACCGCGGACCGTTCGTACGCGGCCGCATTCTCGACCTGAGCCTTGGCGCGGCCCGTGCGCTTGGCATCCACCGCTCCGGCGGCGGCCAAGTCCGCATTGACGTGCTCGGACGCGGCCCACGCCGCATGCAGGAGGCAACCCCGGAACGCACCGAAGCGACGGTGGCCGAAACGCGCCGCCCCGCAGCCAAGCCGTCCGCCCGTCCCATGCGCACCGCCGACGAGATGCTTGGCGCAGTCAACGACACGACGCAGCCGTAAGGCCGTTCGCGGTTTTCAGACCGACACCCTGTCAGGATCAATCCTGGCAGGGTGTTTTTCATTCGTCCAGCCCGATCTTCAGGCTGATGTCGAGCGCCCGCACCGAATGGGTGAGCGCGCCGGAGGAGATGAAGTCCACCCCGGTTTCGGCGATGGCCCGGACGGTCTCGAGCGTCACGTTGCCGGAGGCTTCGGTCTTCGCCGCATCGCCGACGGTCTGGACGGCCTCGGCCAGCAGCGACACGTCCAGCCCGTGATCGGTGCGGCGGGCCATGTTGTCGAGCAGCAGGTAGTCGGCCCCGCCCTCGGCGAGCGCCTCACGCACTTCGGCAAGGTCGCGGACTTCGAGTTCGATTTCCAGCGCCGGGTTGTGCGTCGCCCGCCACGCCTTGGCCGCCGCGAGCGCCTGCCGGACGCCGCCGGACGCTTCGACGTGGTTGTCCTTGACGAGGATGCGGTCGTACAGGCCGACGCGGTGGTTGGCCCCGCCGCCGAGCAGCACCGCCCACTTGTCGAGTGCCCGGAGGCCCGGCGCGGTCTTGCGCGTGTCGAGGATCTGGGCATGCGTGCCGCGCACCGCCTCCACCATCGCCCGCGTGGCCGTGGCGATGCCGGACATCCGCTGCATCGTGTTGAGCGCGAGCCGCTCGCCGACGAGCAGGCTGCGCGCCGCGCCGCGCACCGTCCCGAAGCGGGTGCCTTTCGTCAGCGCCGTGCCGTCTGCCGCAGAGAACTCCACCACGACGGCGGGATCGACCTTGGCGAAGATGCGCTCGGCCACCCACAGGCCCGCCACCACGCCGTCTTCTTTGAGCAGAAACGTGGCCGTGGCCTGCGTGGACGCCGGGATGGTGGAGAGCGTCGTGACGTCGCCGCTGGACACGCCGCCGGGGCCGAGGTCTTCGGCGAGTGCCGCATCGATCAGGCGGCCGAGCGCGTCGAGGTCGAGGTAGTGGGGAAGAGCGGGGGTCATGGGGCGGAAACGGGCGAGGAAATGGCGCAAACGAACGACGCTTGAAGCCGCATCTTGCAGGCAGGTTCGATCCGTCCGTTGATGCGCTGTTTCGCTGGCCTCGCCCCGCTGCTCCTTCTTGCCGCCTCGTCTGCGGCCCAAACGCCCGATTCGCTCGCCGCCGATTCGCTGCGGGAAACGAAAGCGACGCCGTCGGCCTCGACGATGCGAGCCGGAATCCTCTACCCTGCCGAGGTGCATCCCGCCGGAACGGCGCAGGTGGGCGTCCACGGCTTTGCCCCAACCGCCGCCGTGACGGTGCTGCCGGGTATTTCGGTGCACGGCACGCTGTTCTACACCGACGCGTGGCTGGGCGTGCGCGGAGCCGTTCCGCTCGGGCCGAGCGCCGCCGTAGCGGTGGGGCTGGAGCGGACGTTCTCGCTTTTGGGCCGAGATATGGACATACCAATCCAGCATATGTCCGCCACCCTCACGCTTCGGCCCGGAGCGGCCCGCGTGAGCCTCGGCTATGCGCATCCGCTCGGCCCCTCCGACGACCGGATGCCGCCGTACGCCTTCGGGGGCGTCGACGCGCCGCTCACCCGCAGCACTCGCATGTTCGTCGAAGGCGCGGCGTGGCGTCCCACCGAAAACCAAACCCCCGGTTCAACCGAAGGCGTCGTCGTGCTGGGTCTTGCCGACGCCGATGGCTGGCGCTTCGGCGTAGTGGTCGTAGGCAAGGAGGACGATTTTGCCTGGACACCGTACCTCGGCTACCAGCGGGCGATGCGCCTGTCGGGGCGCACACGCGCTTCGTCCCGCCCGGATTCGTCGTCCGTTGTTGCGGCCCCGGTGTCCGCCGGGACGGTCTTGCTGCCGTACGCGCCACTGCCCGGGCGGCTGGTGGTCGCCATCGACGACCTGTTCCTCACCTCCGCGACATGGCGGTTCGGCTCCGGCACCGAGGCGACGTTTACGGCCCCTGCGCCGATATGGCTGCTCTACGGCATCGCCCAGGCGCTCCAAGAAGCCGAGCCGTTCCCCACGCTGGGCGCAGCCCTTGACGTGACGCACTACGAGCGCGTCGGCCCGCTCCACGCCTCGGCGTCGGTGGGGGCGGCCTGGCGGTTGTCCGGCCTGCGCGACCTCTACGACGCGTATGTGACCGAGTCCCAGTACGATCAAAACGCGCTGGGCAGGCGGGTGCGCGGGCATGTGGCCGTGGGCACGGCGTCGCCGCGAGGAGGCGCATGGCTCCGGGCCGGCGCGACGCGGTCGCTCGGGGCGGTCGAGCGCAGCGCGGCGCACGGCGGCGGAGGCGGCTACATGCCGATCGGGCGGGGATGGCGGCTCGGCGGCGAACTCGTTCGCTTCGTCTGGATCGAGAACCCGTACGATCCCACCACGACGAATCCGGCTCCCGGTTGGGTCGCGTCGTGGTTTGTGCAGCGCGCGCGGATGCACCGGCGCAGGCCCGACGTACTCACCCTGGGCACAAACGTCCTGGTGGCGGAAAACCTCGGCTGGTTTACGCCGGTGCTGCCCGTGCCGTTCGTGAGCGTCTCCTTCCCGATTCTGCGCTGACGCCCCCGGACGTTGCTACGCCGATGCGCGGCGGCGGCCCGAGAGGAATCCGCCCACCAGCCCGGCCAACGCGAGCAGTCCGACGCCCCACGGCACGCCTGCCGACACCGGCGAGCGGGCTTCGAGCGCTTCGAGGCGGTGCTGAAGCGTCGTGTTTTGGGCTTTGAGCGCGGCAATCTGCTCGGCCTGCGTGCGGGTGCGCACCTCCAACGCCTGCGCCGCCGCAAGCGCCACACCGTCGGCGTCCACCGTACCGATCGTCGTGGAGTCGTTGCCCAGGCCGTACGCCCGACGGAAGTCCTGCGCCATCGGCCCCATGTGACGCACCCCCGCCGGATCGACCTTGTACGACCACATCGAGAGCGGGAGCGTGCGCAGCCGCGCCAGCACGTCCTCGCCCGACACCGGCACGAAATCGCGCTTGCGGCGCACGTCCGAGGCGTTCGTCCACACGCCGCCGGTGGAGAGGTACGCGCCAATCGAGGTGGAGATGACGGCGTTGGACTGCCCCCAGTTGCTCACGCTCGCGCCCGACTGAAACGTGACGCCGGTGGAGAGATTGCTCGACGTGTAGACGCGAAAGCCGCCGGAGACGCGCCAGTTGGCCGAGTGGTTAACTCCCACTTTGACGTAATCGACGGACGAGCGGTCGGCGAAGACGAAGGAGCCTTGGCGGGCGTTGGTGTGCGCGCGGTAGCCCAACGCCACCGAGGCCGCGCCGGAGGCCGTGTTGTTCTCGCCCATCGCCACCGACGACGCGCCTGACGCGACGGAAATGTAGCCTGCCGCAAACGAATAGTCGCCGCTGGCGCGGGTGCTCTGGCCAAAGGCGGCGGAGTAGTTGCCCACGTTGGCGGCGTCCCACTCGCTTCCATTCGTCTTTCCGAAGAGGTCGTCGTTGGGAATCCCGCTCTGGACGTTGCCTGCGCGAAACGCCGCCTTGCCGGGATACCACACCATCCGCGTGCCCACCCCCACGGCGGGAATGCCCACCCCCGTGGCGTCGCCGTCGTACGCGCCGCCCACGAGCAGGCCGCCGTCGGTGTTGAGGCGCATCCGGAGCGTCCCGTCGGCGTTGCGGGCGGTGACGAGCGAGTCGGGCGCTTGGGCGAGGGCCGAGGCGGGCGTGAGCAGCAGAGCGACGAGAAGCAGCGAGGAACGGCGCATGGCAGCGAGGAGAAAAAGGATGGGACGGACGAAATGTAGGTCGGGCGGGCTCGGCACGCACTTCATCATCGGATCCGTCTTCGTGCGGTGCGTTCCAACGCGAAGAGGTCGAACGCGTGTGGTACAGCCCGCTCGCACATGGACGATGCCAACGCCCCACACCGCCGTTCATGTGCCCCAGCGTACCGGGCGGCGGCGGTCAGGCCGGGTCGCGGCGGCGACGCCCCGACAGGTATCCGCCCGCCAACCCGGCCAGCGCGAGCAACCCAACGCCCCATGGCAGCCCGGCGGTGGCGGGCGAGCGGGCTTCGAGTGCGGCGAGGCGGCGTTCGAGCACGACGATGCGTTCGGCCTGTGTGCGGGTGCGCACCTCCAGCGCCTGCGCCGCCGCAAGCGCCACACCGTCGGCGTCCACCGTACCGATCGTTGTCGAGTCGTTGCCCAGGCCGTACGCCCGCCGGAAGTCCTGCGCCATCGGCCCCATGTGACGCACCCCCGCCGGATCGACCTTGTACGACCACATCGAGAGCGGGAGCGTGCGCAGCCGCGCCAGCACGTCCTCGCCCGACACCGGCACGAAATCACGCTTGCGGCGCACGTCGGAGATGTTCGTCCACACGCCGCTGGTGGAGAGGTACGCGCCGGTGGAGGTGGAGATGACGGCGTTCGACTGCCCCCAGTTGCTCACGCTCGCGCCCGACTGGAGGGTGACGCCGGTGGAGAGGTTGGAGGCGGTGAAGATGCGGAAGCCGCCGGAGACGCGCCAGTTGGCCGAGTGGTTGACGCCCGCACGGAGGTAGTCCACGGACGAACGGTCGGCGAAGACGAACGAGCCTTGGCGGGCGTTGGTGTGGGCGTGGTAGCCGAGCGCGACGGACGCCGCGCCGGAGGCCGTGTTGTTCTCGCCCATCGCAAAGGCGCTTTGCTGTGACGCGACGGAAACGTAGCCTGCCGCAAACGAATAGTCGCCGCTGGCGCGGGTGCTCTGGCCAAAGGCGGCGGAGTAGTTCCCCACGTTGGCGGCATCCCAATCGGTTCCGTTCGTCGTTCCGATGAGATCGTCGTTCCGAATCCCGCTCTGGACGTTGCCTGCGCGGAACGCCGCCTTGCCGGGATACCAGATCATCCGCGTGCCCACCCCCACGGCGGGAATGCCCACCCCCGTGGCGTCGCCGTCGTACGCGCCGCCCACGAGCAGGCCGCCGTCGGTGTTGAGGCGCATCCGGAGCGTCCCGTCGGCATTGCGGGCGGTGACGAGCGAGTCGGGCGCTTGGGCGAGAGCCGTGGCGGGTGCGAACAGCAGAGCAACGAGAAGCAGCGAGGAACGGCGCATGGCAGCGAGGAGAAACAATGGAACGACCAAAAGTAGATCGGTCTGTCGCTCCACGTTCTTCAACGAATGCACGCTATCGACCGATTTTGGGCCTCGTCGGTGTGCGGTAGCGGCGCTTCTTCAGCATCCGTACATCTCGGCATCAACGGGAGCGGGCGCGGCGGAGATTTTGGCGCACATAGCCCGGAACGGGGGCTGCGGGCGAGCCGTTTGGAAGTTGGTTATTTCCGGCCCAAATGGACGAGAAAATCGTCGTGCGCGGCGCCCGCGTGCACAACCTCAAGAACGTCAGCGTCGAGATTCCCCGCGATGCGCTGGTGGTGGTCACCGGCCTGTCCGGCTCCGGCAAATCGTCCCTCGCCTTCGACACGATCTACGCCGAAGGCCAGCGGCGCTACATGGAGAGCCTGTCGGCGTACGCGCGGCAGTTTCTGGGGATGATGGAGCGCCCGGACGTGGACTACCTCGACGGCCTCAGCCCGGTGATCGCCATCGAGCAGAAGACGGTGAGCCGCAACCCGCGCTCGACGGTGGGCACGGTGACGGAGATCTACGACTTCCTGCGCCTGCTCTTCGCTCGCGCGGGCACGGCGCACTCGTACCTCACGGGGGCCGCGATGCGCAAACAGTCCGACGACGAGATCATCGATGCGCTGGCCGGGCTTCCCGAGGGCACGCGGATCGTGCTGATGGCGCCGGTCGTGAAGGGCCGCAAGGGCCACTACCGCGAGCTGTTCGAACAGATCGCCCGGCAGGGCTACGAGCGCGTGCGGGTCAACGGCGAGGTGCGCGAGATCAAGGAGGGCATGAAACTCGACCGCTACAAAACCCACGACATCGAGGTGGTGGTCGATCGGCTCGTGATTCGCGAGGGGCTGCGGCCCCGCATCGCCCAATCGGTGGAGGCCGCGCTTTCGATGGGCGAGGGCACGCTCGTGGCCAGCGTCGAACGTCCCGGCGAACCGGCGTCCGACGTGCTGTTCTCCCGCCACCTCGTGGACCCGGAGTCGGGGCTGAGCTACGACGAGCCGTCGCCCAACACGTTCTCGTTCAACAGCCCGTACGGCGCGTGCCCGACGTGCGACGGCCTCGGGCGGATGCTCGAAGTCGACCCCGACCTCGTCATTCCCCACGCCGACAAGTCCATCGCCGAGGGGGGCGTGGTGGCGTTGGGCAAGCCGCGCGACATCTGGACGTTTGCGCAGGTGAAGGCCGTGGCCGACCGCTACGGCTTCACCTACGACCAGCCGCTCAACACCCTCTCCGAGGAGCAGATGCAAGTGCTCCTGGAGGGCGCGGGCGACGAGCAGTTCGAGATTCCGTACGTCTACAAAGGCCGCACCGTCACCTACCAGCACCGGTTTCAGGGCGTGTACGGCACGCTCCGCCACCAGTACGAAACGGCCACCGCGCCGAGCCAGCGCAAGCACGCCGAGGCGTTCATGCGGATGATGCCGTGCAAGACGTGCGGCGGCGGGCGGCTTCGTCCCGAGGCGCTCGCCTACCGGTTTGCGGGCCACGGCATCGCCGAGCTCGTGCAGATGGACCTGACGATGCTCCGCGACGCGCTCAAGGCGGTTGAACTCACCGGGCGCGAGGCGCTCATCGCCACGCCCATCCTCAAGGAGATCACCGAGCGGCTGGACTTCATGATCGGCGTGGGCGTGGACTACCTGACGCTCGACCGGTCGGCGCGGACGCTCTCCGGCGGCGAGAGCCAGCGCATCCGCCTCGCCACGCAGATCGGCACGCAGCTCACCGGCGTATTGTATGTGCTCGACGAGCCAAGCATCGGCCTGCACCCGCGCGACAACGAGCGGCTCATCCGCTCGCTCGAACGCCTGCGCGACCTCGGCAACTTGGTGCTGGTGGTGGAGCACGACCGCGAGATGATCGAGTCGGCGGATTATGTGATCGACCTCGGCCCCGGTGCGGGCGAACACGGCGGCGAGGTCGTGGCGGCGGGCACGCCGAAGGCGTTGTACGCCAACGGAAACGCGTCGGTAGGGGCCGTTCACGAACGGCCCCTACCCGCCGAAACGCCCCCGACCGCGTCCCTGACGACGGCGTACCTCACCGGGGCGCGCCACATCCCGATCCCGCCCGTGCGCAGCCTCGGCTCGGGAAAAACGCTCGTGCTGGAAGGCGCGGTGGGGCACAACCTGCGCGGCGACGCGCTGACGATTCCGCTCGGCACGTTCATCGCCGTCACCGGGGTGTCCGGCTCCGGCAAATCGAGCCTCGTCAACCAGACGCTCTTCCCCATCCTCAACGCCCACTTCCACCGATCGCAGACCGTCCCCCTGCCCTACCGCGGGATCTCCGGGCTGGAGCACATCGACAAGGTCATCGACATCGACCAAGCGCCGATTGGCCGGACGCCGCGCTCCAACCCGGCCACCTACACGGGCCTCTACGGGCACATCCGCGACCTGTTTGCGCAGCTTCCGGAATCCAAAATCCGAGGCTACAAGCCGGGACGGTTCTCGTTCAACGTCAAAGGCGGGCGATGCGAGACGTGCAAGGGCGCGGGCATCGTCAAGCTGGAAATGAACTTCCTGCCCGACGTGTATGTGCCGTGCGAGACGTGCAAGGGCCGCCGCTACAACGCCGAAACGCTCGACGTGCGCTACAAGGGCGCATCCATCGCCGACGTCTTGGAGATGACGGTGGAAGACGCGCTGGCGTTCTTCGAGGCCGTGCCGCGCATCGAACGCAAGCTCCGGACGCTGCACTCCGTCGGGCTGGGATACGTCCGCCTCGGCCAGCAGGCCACCACCCTCTCCGGCGGCGAGGCGCAGCGCATCAAACTCGCCAAGGAACTCTCCCGCCCCGGCACCGGCCAGACGCTGTATTTGCTGGACGAGCCGACCACCGGCCTGCACTTCGAGGACATCCGCCACCTGCTCGCGGTGCTGCGCGCGCTCGTGGCCAAGGGCAACACCGTGCTGGTCATTGAGCACAACATGGACGTGGTGAAGGTCGCCGACCGGGTGATCGATCTCGGCCCCACCGGCGGCGCGGGCGGCGGGCAGATTCTGTTCGCCGGCACGCCCGAGGAGTTGGCCCAACAAGACACCGCGACCGCCCGTTTCCTGCGGCTGGAACTCGAACGCGGCGTCTACGAGGAGGAGGACGAGACCGTCAACCTCGACGCGATGGCGTCGACCGAGCCCGACGACGACGACGAGGAAACGGAGGAGGAAGAGGAGACCGCCGAGGCGTAGAGACTATCCACCGGGACAAGAACGTGTAGGCAGAGTTGCCCATCGCCGTCATTCCCGCGAAGGCGGGAATCCATCTTTCCGCCTTCGCGAGTCGGCTTGAGCCTGTCGTTGCAGGTAGCGCCTGTACGCGGCCTCGATCTCGGGTGCGGACGTGCACTCAAGATGCTCCGGATTCGTGCGTGCCACGGAAGCCAGCACCTTCAACAGATGAAGCAAATCGGTGGGAGCAAGCCGTTGCTGATCGGGGAAAAGCACACGCGGCACGACCGGAAAGAGCAACCCGCTTCCGTCGTCGTCGAACGCAAGGCGCGCTCCATCGGGCGAGACGTTGAGTTCACCGTCGCGCTCGTCCCACACCACGCTGATGCGGTAGTGGTACGTTTCGTCGCCCCACGACTCGGCGTAGGGATACACCTCTCCGTCGGGGGCCAGCAGCGACAGCGGGTACGCCCTTTCAAACCGAATCCTATCGGCTCAAGATACTTCGGCGCTCGAATCGTTGGCCGCTCTTGGGCTACGCGGCCCGATCCGGCCGTCGTGTTCGCGAAAACCAAGGGGCGATCTTGTGCGCCTCGCTACCGCGTGCGATCTTGTGCGCAGAACCTCCGCTGCGCAACGAGGGAAACCCTGACATACGCACCGCCGATCTCGACCGCACTTTTGTTGTTTCACCCATCCCAATCCGATGGCCACTTCCCCCAATGGGCGCGCCGCCAAGGCCACCGCGTCGTCGTCCCGCCGCCCGCCCGCAACGTCTCCCCTCGCAGAGCCGTCCCGACTCGTTGAAGAGGGCGACACCGCCTACGGTGCAACCTCCGAGGCCCTCGAAGAACGGGCTGTACAACGCCGCACGGCCAGCCGTCGCGCACACGAGGCCGCTGCCGCGCAAGACATCCTGCTCCATACGCCGCCTGACGACATCGAGGCCACCGCCGAAACCCTCTTCTCGGCTCTGTCCGACGACGACGCCAAGGCGCTCGTGCGTGCGCTGCGCCGCCGCCGCGCTGCTTCAAAAGACGACGCGCCCGCCGTTGAGATGGACCGGATGCTCGCCGAGGCCTGGGCCTCGGGCGGCTACCCGTACAAGTACCTGATGGCGCGCGAGACGTACGAGCACCAGAAGTTTCAGCTCCAAACCGAACTGCTCAAGCTTCAAGCGTGGGTCAAGGAAACGGGCGCGCGGCTCGTGATCCTGTTTGAAGGACGAGATGCTGCAGGCAAGGGCGGAACGATCAAGCGGTTTATGGAGCACCTCAACCCACGCGGTGCGCGCATCGTGGCGCTGGAGAAGCCCACCACCGAAGAAGCCGGGCAGTGGTACTTCCAGCGGTACGTCAAGCACCTGCCCACGCGTGGCGAGATCGTGCTGTTCGACCGTTCGTGGTACAACCGGGCGGGTGTGGAGCATGTGATGGGCTTTTGCTCCGACGACGAGTACGTCGAGTACATGCGCCAAGCGCCCGAGTTCGAGCGCAACCTCGTGCGCAGCGGCATCGTGCTCGTCAAGTTCTGGTTCTCGGTCAGCCGAGACGAACAGCGGCGGCGCTTCAAGGAGCGGCGCGTCCACCCGCTCAAGCAGTGGAAGCTCTCGCCCATCGACCTGGCCAGCCTCGACAAGTGGGATGCCTACACGGCAGCCAAGGAGGCCATGTTCTTCCATACCGACACCGCCGACGCGCCGTGGACGGTCGTGAAGTCGGACTGCAAGAAGCGGGCGCGCCTCAACGCCATCCGCTATGTGCTCAACCTCGTGCCCTACGCCAACAAAGACCGGAGCAACATCGGGCGGCTCGACCCGCTCATCGTGGGCCGTGCCAACGTGGTGTACGAGGCCGGCGAAGCCGCCATCCCTGGTCTGGTGCGCTTGAAGTAGCGTATCGAAGACTTTTTCGGGACGATCCGGCGGGGCAAGCGGCTGCACGCGCTTGTCGGGGGCCGTATGTTGGGCGCTTTCTCATCCGACCCTCTCCCCGATGGCGCGCCCCGACCTTCTCCTTCGCAAACCCATTGCCGATCTTGTGCCCGAGCACGAGGGCGACACGGGCCTCAAACGGTCGCTCGGTGCGGGCGATCTCGTGCTGCTGGCCATTGGCGCGGTGATCGGCGCAGGCATCTTCTCCACGCTTGGCACCGCCGCCGTCGGCGAGACGGGCGTGCGGCTGGGCGCGGGGCCGGCGTTGCCGCTGTCGTTTCTGCTGCTCGGCGGCGTGTGCGCTCTTGCGGCCCTGTGCTACGCCGAACTGGCGGCGATGATACCGACGGCCGGGTCGGCGTACACCTACACCTACGCCACGCTCGGCGAACTCGTCGCGTGGATCATCGGGTGGGATTTGATCCTGGAGTTTGCCGTCGGCAACGTCGCCGTAGCGATTGCGTGGGGCGGCTATTTCAACTCCATGCTCTCCGGCTTCGGCCTCGCCCTTCCCGGCTGGCTCTCGCACGGCTACTACGACGTGCACGCCGCGCTCAACGACACGTCGGGGGCCAACTACGCGGCGATGAAGGCGATCTGGGACGGTGCGCCGCGCATCGGTTCGCTGCCGGTGCTGCTGAACGTGCCCGCCTTTGCCATCGTGATGATGGTGACGTGGCTGCTGATGCGGGGCGTGAAGGAATCGGCGCGGGTGAACGCCATCATGGTCGTCATCAAGCTGGCGGTGCTGGCGTTGTTCATCGGCGTGGGCATCTTCCACATCGATCCGGTCAACTACACGCCGTACTTCCCCAACGGCTGGACGGGCGTGCACCAAGGCGCGGCCATCGCGTTCTTCGCCTACATCGGCTTCGACGCCATCTCGACCGCCGCCGAAGAAACCCGAGATCCGCAGCGCAACCTTCCGCGGGGCATCCTCGGCGGGCTGGCCGTGTGCACGGTCATCTACGTCGTCGTGGCCATCGTGGCCACCGGCATCGTGCCCTACACGCAACTCAAAGGAGCCGACCCGCTGGCCCGTGCCTTCGAGATGGCCGGGCTGACGAACCTGTCGTGGATCATCGCCGCGGGCGCGGTCGTCTCGATGGCGGCGGTGCTGCTCGTGTTCCAGTACGGCCAGACGCGCATCTTCTATGTGATGAGCCGCGACGGCCTGTTCCCGAAATGGGGCGCGAAGGTGGACGCCAAGACGCGCACGCCGCGCATCACCACGCTGCTCGTGGGCTTCATCGTCGCCTTCTTCGCCCTTTTTGTGGACGACGACGCCACCTACGACCTCACCAACATCGGTACGCTCTTCGCCTTTGCGCTCGTGTGCATCGGCGTGCTCGTGCTGCGCATCAAAGAACCCAACCGGCACCGCCCGTTCAAGGTGCCTGCCGTGTGGTTCGTCACACTTGGCGGCGCGGCGGCGTGCATCTACATCATGGCCGGACTTCCGGCGCACGCGTGGGAGCGCTTCGGCATCTGGCTGCTCGTGGGTATTGCCGTGTACTACGCCTACGGCTTCCGCCACAGCGTGCTTCGCCGCGGCACCGGCCCCCGCAAGGAAGAGGTGGACTGAACAGATGCTGAGTGCTTGCCGGTCGTCGGCATCCTAAGCCGACCGTCCTACTCCTGAAACAACCCCCGGAGCAGATCGTCGGCGCTCGGCGCAGCCGTGCGACTGAGCGCGAGCAGTGCGGCGTGGGGCAAGATCATGTACCCCGCGTCGCGGTAGGTAATCTCGACCGCGTCTTTGCGGAGGAAGAAGGCGAAGTCGCCGGGCTGCGCTTGCAACGGCAGGTAGCGAACGGCAGCACGCTCGGCGCGCCACGGCTCGTCGTCGGAGAAATCGGGGTTGGCCGTGAGGTAGCCCGGCCCAACGGCCACGACGCGTCCCGTACCCACACGCTCGGCGTCGCGAACGGAGGCGGGCAGGTAGAGGCCGGTTGCGGTGCGGGCCTCGCCGCTATCGGGCAAGACGAGCACGCGGTCGGCAATCAGGATCAGATCGTCCATGAAGCAGGCAAAGTCACGGTAGGCTGTAGCCACGCCTGCGCGGGCCGCGCGTTCCATCCGTACCTTGCAGCCTCCCTCACGCGTCAATGTCGCTCGTCGCCCGCTTCAACCGGATGGTCACGTCATGGCTGCGGGCGATGCCACTTGGCAACGGTACACACCCGCGCACCCTCCGCGACGCCGCCGTGGCACGGAGGGTGGCAAATGAGGTCGAGCGCGGCGCACACCGAGGGCGCTATGTAGGCGTCCAATTTTATGTGTTTGAAGGCGAGGTCGCCCTCATCGGCACGGTGGCCCGCCAACGCGACGCCGACGCGTTGGCAGCGCGGTTGGAGCGCGTTCCCGGCGTCGTCGGGGTGATCTCGCACCTGCAAGTCGTTGAGGGCATCCTCGGCACCCACCGTCCGCCCCCCGACGACGCCCCGTAGCGGCTACGCCACGAACGTTTTCACCGGCGCGGTACGAATCTCGGTGCGGCGAAACGTCGTGCTCGGAAACGCCGCACCGAGGGTGTCGGCCAGCAGCCGCTCGGCACAGCGTTCGGTGGCGTAGTGCAGCGCATCCACGAGCAGCATCGCCGGGCGGCCCGCGCCGTCGAGCACGTCGAAGAATCGGTGGTAGGTGACGTCGGCGGTGACGTACGCATCGGCCCCGGCGGCCATCGCTTTCCCGGCCAGATCGACGCCCGCGCCGCCGCACACGGCCACGCGTCGCACCGGGCGGGCAAGGTCGCCCGCGTAGCGCAGCGCCCGTTCGCCCAGCCGCTCGGCCACCCGCGCCAGAAACGCCGCGCCCGCCTCCGCCTCCGGCAGCGTCCCGATCGCGCCAAAGCCGACGCTGTCCGACACCCTCTCCACCGGGTAGACGTCGAACGCGACCTCCTCGTACGGATGCGCCGCCCGCATCGCCGCGAGCACCTGCGGAAGCCGCGGCCGCAGCACCTCCGCTTCGAGCCGGATTTCGTCCACCCGCTCCAACGCACCAACCGTCCCGACGAACGGATCGGCCCCGTCGAGCGGACGAAACGTGCCCGTGCCCGGCGTGGCGAACGCGCAGGCGTCGTAGCGCCCGGTTTGTCCTGCGCCCGCTTCGGCGAGGGCTTCGCGGACGGCTTCGGCGTGGGATTCGGGCACGAACACCGCCAGTTTGACCGTCTGCCCGGCAAACCCATCGAGCAGACGTACATCTTCCAGCCCGAGGTCTTCGGCGAGCGCAAACGACACCCCGCCGTCGATGGCGTCGAGGTTGGTGTGCGCGGCGACGTGGGCGATGCCCTCGGCGGCGAGGCGGTACGCCAGCCCCGAAGGGCCGGGGCCGGGCGCGAGGCGTTTCACCGGCTTGAACAGCAGCGGATGGTGCGTGACCACCACGTTCGCGCCCTGCGCCTTCGCCTCGTCGAGCACCGCGTGCGTCAGGTCGAGCGCCACGACCGCACCCGCGATTTCAGCGTCGGGGTTTCCCACCTGCAAGCCGGTGTTGTCGTACGGCTGCTGGAGGGACGGCGGTGCCCAGCCGTCGAGGAAGCGGATCAGATCGCGGACGGTCACAAGTGGTGTATGGTGTATGGTGTATGGTGTATGGTGTATGGTGTATGGTGTAATTTATGCATATTTCCAATACACTATAAACGATACACCTCACGATCCAGTTTTCGCCACCGCGATGCCTTCCTTCTCGTCCACGCGCAGCATCAGCACGAGGCCGACGACGAAGAACAGCACGGTGATCGACACGCCCGCGCGCTGCGAATGCGTCGCTCCGGTGATGAGGCCGAGCAGCAGCGGGCCGAGGAACGACGTGGCCTTGCCCGAGAAGTTGAAGAAGCCGAAGAACTCGTTCGTCTTGCCCGGCGGCACGAACCGCCCGAGCAGGCTCCGCGACGCCGACTGGTTCGGCCCGGCGAACAGCCCGATCACGATGCCCGCCACCCAGAGCACCGCTTTTCCTGCGTTGACATCGGTTGAAGGAATCAACGTTTCCCCGCCCAAAAGCATCTTCGCGCTATTGGCGACCGAAATCAGGGCATTCCCCAGCCAATCCGTTGCCGCCGTGCCTGCTGCAATGGCCAATGCGGCGGCGGCGGTGAGGCCGATGAGCGACACCACGACCGTCGTCTTGCCGCCCACCTTGTCGTCGATGAACCCGAAGAGGAAGCCGCCGAGGCCCGCAGACACGTTCAGCGCGAGGCCGAAGTACATGATCTCGGTGAACGTGAAGTCGAACACGGTGGCGGCGTAGATGCCGCCGAAGGAGAAGATGGTGGTCAGCGCGTCGTTGAAAAACAGCCGCGCCACGAGGAAGCGGACGGTCTGGCGATACCGTTTGAGGTGCTGGAACGTGTCGCCGAGTTGCGCAAAGCTCTCGCGCACCATCTGCCCCATCGGCATCTTCGCGTGCGTTGCTTTTTGCTCGGGGAGGACGAAAAACAGCGGCGCGCAGAACACCGCCATCCACGCGGCCACGAGCACGTTGGTGGCGCGGATGTTCTCGCCGCCGTCTTTGGAGAGGCCGAACCACGGCACGTCCGGCTGGACGAACCCGACGAGCGCAATCGCCATGCACAGCAGCCCGCCGATGTAGCCGAAGCCCCAGCCGTAGCCCGACACCCGCCCGATGCTGTCTTCCCCGGCAATGCCCGGCAGGAAGGCGTTGTAGAACGTCCCGGACAGTTCGAACATCGTGTTGGCGACGACGAACACGACGAGCGCCGCCAGCGCCTGATCCGCGCCAAACGTAAAGAGCAGCCTCGTTGGGACGATCACGGCCAGCGTGGTGAGCAGCAGAAACCGCTTGCGGAAGCCGCCGCGGTCGGCCATCGCCCCGGTGAGCGGCGAGAGCAGCGCCACGAGCAGCGCCGTCACGGTGATACCCCGGCTCCACAGCGCCGTGCCTTCGACCTCCGTCGGAGCCATCGTCTTGGCGAAGTACGTCGAGTAGATGAACGTGACGACCAGCGTGGTGAAGGCCGAGTTGCCGAAGTCGTAGAAGGCCCACGCCAGCACCTTCTTTTTGTCGAGGGGCGTGCGGTCGAGCGGGCGGACGGGCGCGGCGGAAAGTTCGGACACGGGCAGAGCGGAATGCGGACGCCGCAAGGTAGCCCCGCCGGAAGGTCGGTTCGTCACGGCGGCGCAAACGAGCGCGCCCGCGTCGCACGGGGGCGCAACGAAATCGCCCCCGCCCGGCCACGAAGCCAGACGGGGGCGCAATCCGGACGTAGGGGTCGTTCGCGAACGCCCCCTACGTCGTCCGCATCATTTGACGAACAGGATCTCTTGGTACGACGGCAGCGGCCATTCGTCGGCCGGGATGATTCGTTCGAGGTCATCGGCGGCCTCGCGCACGGCGGCCATGGCGGGCAGCACGTTCTTGTGCATGTGCTCGGCCTTCTCGTGGACCGACTCGCCGCCCTCGTCCTTGTTCTGCTTCACCAGCGCCTTGATGGCCTTTCGGAAGCCGTCGAGCGCCTCGCCCACTTCCTCCGCCGCGTCCTTCACGCCCTTGAACACGAGGTCGACTTCGTCGCCGCTGTCGAGCGTCGTGGTGAGGTCTTTGAGGTAGCGCACCGCCGCCGGGAAGAGCAACGTGCGGGCCATCCGCTCCATCGTCTCGGCCTCGATGTTGATCGTCTTGAAGTACTGATCGAGTGCGATCTCGTGGCGGGATTCCAGCTCGCGGGCCGTGAGCACGCCGTAGCGCTCGAACAGCGCCTTGTTCTTGTCGCTCGCCAGATGCTCCAGCGCGTCGAGCGTGGTGGGCAGGTTCAAGAGGCCGCGCTTCTTGGCCTCCTTGTGCCACTCGTCGGCGTAGCCGTTGCCGCCGAAGATCACCGACTTGCAGGTGTGCAGCGTCTCGGTGATGGTCTCTTGCACGGCCACTTCGAGGGCCTTCTTGCCCTTCTTGCCCTTGAGCTTGCTCTCCAGCAGCGCGGCCATCTCGTCGAGGCTCTCGGCCATGATGGTGTTGAGCACCGTGGTCGGGAACGACACCGACTGGCTGGAGCCGACGGCGCGGAACTCGAACTTGTTGCCGGTGAAGGCGAATGGGCTGGTGCGGTTGCGGTCGCCGGCGTGGCGCGGCAGCGTCGGCAGCGCGGGGGTGCCGAGGCCGAGCAGTCCGCCTTGCTTGGTGGACGAGGCCGCGCCGGATTCGAGCTGCTGGAAGATGTCTTCGAGCTGCTCGCCGAGGAACACCGAGATGATGGCCGGAGGCGCTTCGTTGGCCCCGAGGCGATGGTCGTTGGCGGCGCTGGCCACGGAGGCGCGGAGCAGGTCTTGGTGACGGTGCACCGCCCGAAGCACCGCCGTGCAGAAGAACAAGAACTGCATGTTCTCGTGCGGCGTGTCGCCCGGCTCCAGCAGATTCTGGCCCATATCCGTGCCCATCGACCAGTTGTTGTGCTTGCCCGAGCCGTTGACGCCCGCAAACGGCTTCTCGTGGAGCAGGCACACGAACCCGAACTGCGGGGCCAACCGGCGCAGCGTGATCATCGTGAGCTGCTGGTGGTCGGCGGCGAGATTGCTCGTCTCGTAGATCGGCGCGATTTCGTACTGGCTGGGGGCCACTTCGTTGTGGCGCGTCTTCACCGGCACGCCGAGGCGGTAGAGCTGCTTCTCGGCCTCCAGCATGTAGGCGAGCACGCGGTCGGGAATGGAGCCGAAGTAGTGGTCTTCCAGCTCCTGCCCACGCGGCGGCTTGGCTCCAAAGAGCGTGCGCCCGGTGAGCATCAGGTCGAGGCGGTCGCGGTAGAACGCCTCGTCGATCAGGAAATACTCCTGCTCGCAGCCAATGGTGGACGTCACCTTGGTGCTGGCCGTGTCGCCGAAGAGCCGAAGCACCCGGATGGCCGCCTTGTTGACGGCCTCCATCGAGCGAAGCAGCGGAATCTTGTGGTCGAGCGCCTCGCCCGTCCACGACGCGAAGGCCGTCGGGATGGCCAGGTACGAGCCGTTGGCGTTTTCGATGACGAAGGCCGGGCTGGTCGGATCCCACGCCGTGTAGCCGCGCGCCTCGAACGTGGCGCGAAGCCCGCCCGACGGGAACGACGAAGCATCGGGTTCGCCTTGGATCAGGTCTTTGCCCGAGAACTCAGCCACGGCCCCGCCGCCCTTGTTGGGCGTGATGAACGAGTCGTGCTTCTCGGCAGTCGCGCCGGTGAGCGGCTGGAACCAGTGCGAGAAGTGGGTCGCGCCCTTCTCAATCGCCCACTCCTTCATCGCCAGCGCCACCGCGTCGGCCACATCGGCGGAGATCGGCTCGCCCTTGTCGAGGGCCGTCGTGAGGGATTTGAAGGCGGACTTCGGGAGGCGCGACTTCATCGCGTCGAGGCCGAAGGTGTTTTCGCCGAAGATCGTTTCGATGTCGAGCATCGGGCTGGGCGTGGGCATAACGAAAGGAGAGGAGTTGAAGAGAGAAAGGCAGGAGCGACGGCGAGCGGGGATGAAGACGGGCGCTGTAGGGGCCGTTTGCGAACGGCCCTACGCCGTATCCGTATCGTGAAGGGTGGTAGCCACCACGGGTACAGCCCGCGTCTCTTTGAACGTGGACAGCACAATCGACGACGACGTAGCGCGCACGCCGGGCCACTGCTGAACCTGCGCGAGCAGGCGTTCCAGCGTGGTCGTGTTGCGGGTGCGCACCTTCAAGATGTGCGACCCCTCGCCCGTGATCGAATGCACTTCAAGCACCTCCGGGTGCGCCATCGCCCGCTCTACAAAGCCGTTGAAATGCTGCGAGGTGTCGAGCGACACCCGAATGAACACCGTCACGTCGAGGTGGAGGCGCTTGGAGTTGACCACCGCGTGGTAGCCGGTAATCACCCCGCGCTCTTCGAGCTTGCGCATCCGCTCCGACACGGCGGGCACGCTCAGCCCCACCGCCTCGGCGATTTCGTTGCGCTTGAGGCGTCCGTGCTCTTGAAGCATCGCCACAATTCGGGCGTCGATGTCGTCAATCCGTTCCACGAGCGTAGAGGTTGTTCCGGAAAGTTAAAGGTCGATACGAAAGAAAAGTTTATCGTTGGCCGAAATTATTTAGGTAAATCTTTCGTGGAGCGCCCGATTCTCTCGTCTCGTCGTTCAAAAAAGGGCTTCCGCCGGATGCCGCCGATGGTCACCTTTCCCGAACCGAGACCGTGCGCCGTACCTTGCTCGCTGGTCTCTTTTCCGATACCGTGTCCGACCTTTCTGCCGCCCTCGCCGTCGTCCGCCAGCACACCGACCGCCGTCCGGATATCGCCCTCGTGCTTGGCTCCGGCCTTGGCGCACTCGCCCAAAGCGCCGAAGCCCCCGTTACGATTCCGACTTCCGAGATCCCTGGTTACCCGCGCTCCACCGTGCAGGGCCACGCGGGCGAACTGGTCTTCGGCACACTCGAAGGCGTTTCGGTGCTGTTCGTGAACGGACGGGCGCACTACTACGAAGGCCACAGTCCGGCGGCCACCACGTTTCCCGTGCGCCTCGCCCACGCCCTCGGCGCACAGCGGATCCTGCTCACCAACGCGGCGGGAGGCATCAACCGGACGTTCAAGCCCGGCACCCTGATGCTCATCGACGACCACATCAACTGGGCGTTTGTGTCGGCGCTGGCCGGGCCGGTGGTAGACGGGATGCCGCGCTTCCCGGACATGTCGGCCCCGTACAGCCCTGCATGGACGGCCCGCGCCGAAGCCGCCGCACTGCGCCTCGGCATCGATCTGCGCAAAGGCACCTACCTGTGGACGACCGGCCCGTCGTACGAAACCAAGGCCGAAATCCGCGCCTTCGAGCGCTTTGGGGCCGATGCCGTCGGGATGAGCACCGTGCCCGAGGCCATCGCCGCGCACGCGCTCGGGATGGAGGTGCTCGGCCTCTCGACCATCACCAACTTCGCCGCCGGGATGGGCCAAGAGTCGCTCGACCACGAGGAGGTGCTGGAAGTGGGACGGGCCGTCCGCGCCGACCTCGAACGGCTCGTGCGGGCGCTCGTCGTGGCGTAACGGCAGCGATCCATCGCCATCCCCACGGCTATGCCTCGACCGACGCCCCGCCGCCGCGTGGCCGCCCCACGCCCCGTAGTGCCCAAGCCACTGCCCAGCCGCGCGTGGCGGCAAACCAAGCGACTGCTGGCCGAGAGCGTGACGATTGTGCTGAGCGTGCTCATCGCCCTCGCCGTAAACACATGGTGGCAAGGCCGCACCGACCGGATGCGCGTCCGCCAAGCCCTCACGGCCATCCGCGACGAAATCACGGCCAACCGCGCCGCCCTCGCCGAAAACCGCCGCCTCAACGAAGGCATCGTGTCCGGGTGGGACAGCCTGCTCGCCCGGTCGCCGTCGGCTGCGCTGCCGCTCGACCGGCTGCCGCGCCCGCCCGAGCTCGTGAACGAGGCCTACGCGACAGCCCAGACCACCGGCGTGTTCGCGCTGATGAACTACCGCGTGGCCTCGGAGATTGGGCGCACCTACAACCGCCAAGACCTCACCACGCTTCTTACCGACCGGATGATGGAACGCTTTTCCGATCCGGCGGGCATAAAGCTGCGCCTCGCCCGCGACGAGGCATCCCGGATGTTCAACATGCAACTCCGTGTGGACAGCCTCTACATGCTTACCAGCCGCACGCTTACCGACCGGCTCAACCGCATGGGCGGCCCGGCCAGCGCCGACGACTGAGCTTCTGCGCGCCTCGTGCCCAAGCGGGCTATCGACGACGATCACCGGCGCGGAGGACGCACCAACGGCCCCGGCAAAAACGTTGCTCCGGCCCTATCTTCTGAGCTTCCGATCCAACCGCCGTACCTGTGCCGACCACCCGCCGCACCTTCCTCCGCACCGCCACCCTCGCCTCCGCCGCCCTCGCTGCACCGTCGCTGCTGACGGGCAAGAGCCGCGCCCGCGTCGTGCGCCCCGGCGACTTTATGATGATCGACCTCCCCGGCATTTCCGTTTCGGCGGACGAGGCGGCGTTCATTCGCGAGCACGGCGTGCGCGGCGTCTGCGTGTTTGCGCGCAACATCCAGTCCGAAGCTCAGCTCCGCGGCCTCTCCGAGAGCCTGCGGGCGCTCATTGGCCCCGATGCGCTCGTGGCCATCGACCAAGAAGGCGGCGGCGTGTGGCGCACCCGCTTCCTCCCGTTCGCCCCGTCGGCCATGGCCCTCGGTGCGGCCAACGACCCGGCGCTGGCGCGGCGCGTCGGCTACGCCACCGCACGCGGCCTGCGGTCGATGGGCATCAACTGGGACTTTGCGCCGGTGCTCGACGTCAACAACAACCCGCGCAACCCCGTTATCTCCGACCGCTCTTTCGCCGGAAACGCCGAGCAAGTCTCCCGCCTCGCCATCCCGTGGATGCAGGGCGCGGTCGAGGCTGGCATCGCCCCCTGCGTGAAGCACTTCCCCGGCCACGGCGACACAGCGGTAGACAGCCACTACGGCCTTCCGACCGTCGACAAGCCCCGCGCCGTTCTCGACACGCTCGAACTCGCCCCGTTCCGCGATGCGCTCGCCGCAGGCGCTCCGGCGGTGATGACCACCCACATCCTCTTCCCCGCCCTCGACCGCGAGCATCCGGCCACGCTCTCCCGCCCCATCCTCACCGGGTTGCTGCGCGACGAATTCCGCTACGACGGCGTGATCGTGACCGATTCGATGGGCATGCAGGGCATCACCGACCACTACGGTCGGGGGCAGGCGGGCGAACTCGCCCTCCGCGCCGGGGCCGATATGCTCTGCGCGCTCGGCAACATGGACGCCCGCAACCAGACCGTCGAAGGCGTCGAACGCCTCCTCCGCGACGGGGCGATGGCCACCGAACTGAACCGCAAACGCGCCCGCCTTACCGCCCTCTCCGACCGCTTCCCCGTCCGCGCGCAACCCTACGACGCCGCCGCCCGCGCCGACGATGCAGCCACGATGGCCGAAGGCTGGACGAAAGGCCTCACCGCGTGGAACACCCCGCAGCCGATCCGCGCCGGAAGCCCGCTCACGCTCGTCGTGGCGCAAGGTGCCATCGGTGGCGGTGCCAGCGACCCCGGCATGCAGGGCCTCGCCATCATCGAACGGCTCGCCCCGCACTACGACCTGCGCGTGGTGACGTACGACCCGCAGACCGACCCCAACGCTACCGCCCTGCCCTTCTTCCAGCAGGTGCACCGCCCCGGCACGCCCGTCGTGTTCGCCTCCACCAGCCGCCAGCGTCCCGCCGAGACCATCCGGTCGTTCGCCGCCGCCCTCAACCCGACGCTCCACCTCGCTCTTTGGAATCCGTTCACCGTCCTTGACGTCAACGCCCCCGCACTCGTCTCCTTCGGGTACCGCCCCGAGGCCCTCGACGCGGTTGTGCGGTGGATGAAGGGCGAGGTGCAAGCCACCGGGCGCTTCCCCGTGGATGTGGCCGCCTGAGCACGCGCCGAATCCCAATGTCTCGTAGCTGCTCCAAACGCATCGGTTTAGTCCCGACGCCGCGTATATTTCGTCACTTCCTGATGTTGTACCCTCCCTCTTCCGCGTATGCCCACCTCACCCGACGCCTACCGGATGCTCATTGTGGACGACGATCCGGATGTAGGCGATGCCCTTCAGGACTTTTTTGAACTCCACAACTTCGACATTACCCGCGCCACCGACGGTACGTCGGCGCTGCGGTTGATGCAGGCCGAAGACCACGGTTTCGATGTGGTGATGCTGGACGTGACGCTGCCCGACATGTCCGGATTCGACGTGCTCGAAGCGGCGCAAGAGTTCGCCTTCGACGCCCCGGTGCTGATGCTCACCGGACGGGGCGAAACGGAGAACGTCCTCAAAGGCCTTGGCCTCGGTGCCGACGACTACATCGTCAAACCGTTCAACGACGACGAGCTTCTGGCCCGCGTCCGCGCCGTCCTCGCCCGCACGCAGCCGCCCGACCGCACGCCGATGGAGGTCTACACCGTCGGCGACGTGGCGATCAACTTCTCCACCCACGAGGCCAGCCGCAACGGCGATCCGATTGCCTTCACCGCGCTTGAATACGACATTCTGCGCTACCTCATCCTTCACCGGGGCAAGACGGTGACGCGCCGCCAGCTCCTCACCGACGTGTGGGGCATCGAGCAGGACATTGTGACCCGTACCATCGACCGGCACATGGCAAGCGTGCGCAAGAAGATCGAACCCGACCTGGCAGCCCCGACCTACATCGAGACCGTCTACGGCATCGGCTACCGCTTCAAGGACTGACGCTCACCGCTGCACCACGACGGTGGCCGTCACCTGCCCGAGGGTGTAGCGGGTGAGGTCTTCGTTGGCGACGAGGTTGCGGCCCGTCACCTGCTCGGTGGGCGAGACGAACGTGACCGGCCCCGGCGCGTCGAGGCGACGCGCTGCGTCGTTCCACATCACGCGCTGGGCGTCCAGCCGTCGCCCGCCACGCGCCGTGACGATCACCGGGCCGTCGGCTTCAAACCGTCGTTCGGCTTCGCGGTAGACGATGCGCGGGGCCGTGACCGTGGCCGACGTGTCGCCCGCCGCCCCGAAGAGCGTAACCGTAACGGGCGCGCCGGTGCTGTCGGATTCCAGCACCGCGTAGGTCGAGTCCCCTTCGTAGGCGGCCATGTAGGGCGCGGCCAGCCGCACCCGCAGCCGCCCCTCTTCGGCCAGCGTGAGGCGCACGTTCCACACCTCCCGTGTCGGACGGGGGCCAGAGACTTCCTGTTCGGGGAGCGCGGGCGGATCGTCGCAGCCCACCACCCCGAGCAGCGCGAGCACGGCGGCGAAGCGCCTCACCGCGAAAGGCGGAGCGTGCCGCCCGCCGGAACGATCCCGCCCGCCACCGTCGGCGGCGGGCCACCTGCCGGGCCGCAGCGTGCCAGCCACGTTTTCAGGTCGCGCACGGCGGCTTCGAGCGCTCCGTCGCTCACGGCCGGCGCGTACACGAGGGCACATACGCGGGTGGAAACGTTGGTGGTTTTGGCCGCGAGGGCGTCCTTGACTGGGTTGACGAGCGGGAGGCTGTCGGCAAGGGCATCGCCGTCGTGCGCCGCCGCACCCACGACGAGGTCTTCGAGATCAATCGTCTGCCCGCTCGCATTAAACACATACGCTTCGCCCGTGCGCCCGTAGCGCAGCACCATCCGGTCGGTGGCGGCCAAATCAAGGTCGAAGAGCGAAATCGGCAGCATCGCGCCGAGGCACACGAAGTTGCTCGCGTCCACGACGGCGTTGATGCGGGGGAAGGCATCGTCTTGGGCGGTGCGCAGCAGGTACTCGGGGCACGGCTTGGCGCGTCCTGCCGGGCGGTAGACGCCGTGGCGGAGGCTCTCGCGCACGGCGATGCGGCGGCGGTCGAGCGTGTCGGGGAGTTCGCCCTGCCGTTCGGCCAGCAGAGCGGCGAGCGCCTCGTCGTAGCCGTCGGGGCGAGCCTCGGGAGAAACGCCCGAGGCCACCACGGCCCCGAAGCGCAGCGCCCGCGTGGGCAGAAGGTCGGTGATTTCGATCATACGCGCCAAGGTACGGATTGACGGTACGCTCTGCGCCGCGCCGAGCCGTCGCGTGACCTGTTTCCTGCGGCGTGCGGCATTCCTAATACGTTGTGTCCTCAACATCCTTCGCCCTCATGCCTACGCTTCGCTCCGGCCTTGCCCTCGTGCTGCTCGCCCTGCCACTCAGCGGCTGCTTCACCTACGCCGGGGCCGGAGTTGGCTTCGCCTCAGGCGTCGTCGTCAGTTTGCCACAGTCTCGGCAGGCAACACCCGAACGCCTTGCCACGCTGCCTCCGCAGAAACCGGTAACCCTCGTGACAACGCGAGGCAACTTCCGCCTTCCAGCACACGTTGTATACGTCACGGCCGACTCGATCTTCTTTCCTTGGCCGCTCCAGCGCCCTTCTGACACCAGCCGCGCCGTCGTGCAGCAGATGGCGCGGCATGAGGTTGTCGAGATACGTTACCGTCGCGCCCGTGTCGGCTATCTACCGCTATTCACGTCGATCGGGACTGCTCTCGGTTTGGCCGCAGATCTCTACATCCTTTCGCGAATCTGCATCGCGTGCGGTACCGGAGACTGATGGGGCATCGCCGGTTGTATTCCTCAGCCGATACGCTACGTTGGCACCGACTTTGACCTACGCGGCCCATACCATACTGCTCCTCAGGCCAAACCCGCGGCACGATTCGCGGAGATGCGACGTTCAGACCTCGATTCGTCTTGCCCGACCGATGCGCCGCTGGACTGCTGGAGGATTAATGCTGCTCACCCTCGCCGCCGTGCCGCCGGCAATGGCCCAGCCACGACCAGCCGTCGCTGCCGATTCGCTGTTCGCTGCCCGCCTGCGCCTCGCCGACCGGCTGTTGACGCAGCGGCAAACCTCCGACGCCGTCGCGCTGCTCGAAGCGCTCGACCAGCAGCGCCCCGGCAACACCGACGTTGCCAACCGTCTGGCCCTCGCCTACCGCGTTGCCGCGATGTACCGCGAGGCCCTCGCCGTGGTGGTGCGGTTGCGCAAGGACGATCCGTCGCCCGATCTCGACCTGCGCCGCGCCGAACTGCTCGCCCTCACCGGCGACACCCTCGCCGCCGATGCCGCGTGGCAGGCGCTGCTGCCGCCCCAGCCCACCGACGCCGACCTCGCCCGCGTGCTCCCGTCGATGACCCTGGCCGGACGACAGGCCCGCGCCGCCGCGCTCCTCGACGCCCTCCCCGACGCCGCCCGACGCACGTCGGCGGTGCGCCGCGCCCGCGCCAGCCTCGCCGCCCAAGCCGGCGAACGCGAACGCGCCGTCGGCCTCTATCTCGACCTCGTAGACGACGACCCGCAGCAGGCGTTTGCCGTCCAAGACTCGCTCGTCCGCCTCGCCGAAACGCCCGCTGCCCGTCCGTCCCTACGCGCCGCGCTCGACGCCCGGATCGAACGGGCCAGCCGCCGCACCGCCGGAGGGGCGCTGTTTGAAGGCCCGGGCGAACGCCGCGACCGCGAAACCCGTCTCAAAACCTACCTCCACGCCGCCGTCGCGGTGGCGCTGGCCTCGGGCGAGAGCCACGACGCGCTCGAACGCCTCCGCGCCTTGGATCGCCTCGACGGACAAGACGGACGGGTGCTCGTCCGCTACGCCCGTGCCGCCCTCGACGCCCGCGCCTTCGAGGCCGCCAACACCGCCTTCGCCGACGTCCTCGCCCGCTACCCGCGCACCGACGCGGCCCGCGACGCCCTCTTCGGACTGGCCGAAACCGCCGAGGCCCAAGCCCTCGCTGCCGGCGACGCAACCCTCCATCCCGACGCCCCCGCTGGACGCGCCGCCGACGCCTATCGACGCTTCGCCGAGGCGTACCCGGCGCACCCCTCCACCGCCGACGCGCTCGCTCGGCGGGGGCGGCTGCTCGTCGATGGGGGCGAGACGGCCGAGGCCCGGCGAGTGCTGGACGACGTGCGCCAGCGTTTTCCGCGAACGCCTGCCGCCGACGACGCGGCCTTCCAAACGGCGCGGCTGCTCCTCCGCAACGGACAGATAGACGAGGCCCTCGACGCCTTCGACGCCTTGGCCGAACGCCTTGGCACCGGCAACCTCGCCGACCAAGCCCGCTTCGAACAGGCCACGGCGCTGCTCTTCCGCCAACGCTTCGACGAGGCGCAACCCCTTTTGGGCGACCTCGCCAACCGCGCCGCCTCCGACGCCGCCAACGACGCCATCGCCCTCGGCCTGCTCGTCCAAGAGGCCCGCACCGATTCCGCCTCCGCCGACCTCGCCCGCTACGCCCGCGCCCTGTTGCGCCTGCGCCAAGGCCACGCCGCCGAGGCTGCCGACAGCCTCACCGCCCTCGCCGCGCCGCTCGTGCGCCAACCGTACGCGCCGCCCATCCTCGACGACGTGCTCGCCCTCCGCGCCGACGCGCTCCGCCAGTCGGCCAATGCCGTATTCGCCGCCGAGGCCTACGACGACCTCACCCGCCGCTTCCCGCGCTCCATCCACGCCGACGCCGCGCTGCTCGCCCTCGCCGACCTCTACGCCGGGCCGCTCGTCGATCCCGCCTCCGCCCGCAGCACCCTCGAACGCCTCCTCCAAGACTTCCCCGGCAGCCTCCTCGCCGACGAGGCCCGCGCCCGCCTCCGGCGCATGGACGCACGATGACCGTCTTCTCCACATAACGGTCATCCACCGTTTGACGGGATTCAGATTTCCACCTTCGATTCGAGGGGCACGATCCGTCCGCGTGCGACGTTGACGCGGGCAGGGATCCTCGCCAGCCTTCGTCCTTCGTTTCTTGCCGTGATGCGCCGCCTTTTCGTTCTCGTCGTCCTGCTCGCGACCGCGCTGCCCGTGCTCGCCCAAGACCTGCTCGTGCCGATGGACGACCGGCAGGGGCAGCACCTCAAAGCCTACGGCGTCGCCTACCGTGCTATCGCCGCCGGAAACGAGGTCGAATGGCTCGTCAACTACCGCGGCGGCGCGTTCCTCTTCCCCGCCAACGACGGCATCGAGGGCGACCTCCGCGCCAAGGGCATCCTCTACGAACGCCTTTCCGGTGCCGATGTGGCCCAGGTGCTTGGAGACGTCGCCGCGCCCGAAGCCACCAGCACGGCCATCCGGCTGGAGCGCGTCCCGAAAATCGCCGTCTACGCCCCGCCGCAGAGCCTTCCGTGGGACGATGCCGTGCTCATGGCCCTCGACTTCGCCGAGATCCCGTACACCAAGATCTACGACGACGAGGTGCTGCGCGGCGACCTTCGCACCTACGACTGGCTGCACCTGCACCACGAGGATTTTACCGGCCAGTATTCGAAGTTCATCCAGTACCAAGGCGAGCCGTGGTATCGCGAGCAGAAGGCCACCGCCGAGCAGAGCGCCGCCGGCCACGGCTTCGACCGCGTGCCCGAACTCAAACTCGCCGTCGCGGAGGCCATACGGGGTTGGGTGGAAGGCGGCGGATTCCTCTTTGCGATGTGCTCCGGCACCGACACGTTCGACCTCGCCCTCGCCGCCCACGGCGAAGACATTGTCTCGCCCGCCTACGACGGCACGCCCTTCTCGACCGGCGCGCTCACCGGCCTCGACTTCTCCCGAACCCTCGCCTTCCAGAACTTTACGCCCGTGCTCAACCCTCGCGACCCCGAGCACGCGGACATCGACGCGGGCGCGCCGCCGCCGGCCATGCGCAACCCCGCGCTCGACTTCTTCACCCTCTACCAGTTCAACGCCCGCCAAGACCCCGTCGGCGCAATGCTCACGCAGGACCACGTCGCCTCGGTCAAAGGCTTTCTCGGCCAAGCCACCGCCTTCAGGCGCGACAAGATCAAGCCGACGGTCGTGGTGCTGGCCGCCAATCCCACCCGCACCGACGAGGTAAAGTACCTGCACGGCCAGTTCGGCCAAGGCACGTTCACGTTCTACGCCGGACACGACCCCGAAGACTACCAGCACTTCGTCGGCGACCCGCCCACCGACCTCGCGCAAGCCCCGACGTCGCCCGGCTACCGGCTGATTCTCAACAACGTCCTCTTCCCCGCCGCCCGCAAAAAGCCGCAAAAGACGTAGCCTTTGAGGGTTATCTTAAACGATGCCGCGAGCGTGGTGGAATGGCAGACACGTCAGATTTAGGATCTGATGCCGCAAGGCGTGGGGGTTCGACTCCCCCCGCTCGCACTTAACGCACCACGGGCCGCTCCGGTGGGGACTCGGAGCGGCCCGTGTGGCTGCCGGATGTGGGGATTCCGGAAGCGGTTCAGCCCTCGGCGTTGAGGACGATCACATGGTACTGGCCTTCCTCGCCCTTGACGGCAGAGGAAACGACCTTCACCTTGTCGCCAAGTTGCTTGGTGAGGTACTGGCGGATGCCCTGCACCTCAGCCCGCGACAGGCGGGTGTGGATGGCCTTGCCCGGTTGCAGCTCTTTGGCTGCTTCGAGGATGCCGTAGTACTTGGAGACGCGGCCGCCGCGACCCGAACGGGATTCAGCGAGCAGGCGGCTGGCCTCGTCTTCGCCCATCACGCGGAACGAAACGCTGGACGACGATTGGCTTTTAGCCATGGGAAGTAGGATGAGATAAGGTGAACAGGACGCATCAACCCAAAACGACACCGGATTGTGCTGATGCGCGCAGAAGATACACCATTTATCCTGCTTCTCAATCTACCCGCACATTCGTCACAATCCTACACCATCGTTCTTCGCTACTACATCTGGCGCACAAGTGTATCCACGCCTTGTTTCCGCTGCCGCACTCGAAGCCCCTATAGTGCCCGTGCGAAAGATTGAGCAATCGGCGTATACCAAGCCGTTTACGGTGTATCCAGGCCCGTCACCACGGCGTCTCCGAGCGGCTGAACTTTCCAAACGATCTCGCCTGAAGTTGAGCGCACGATGCAGGGGGGTGGCGCTTTTCCGGCCACAGCCCCATCGCCCGGTAGTGCACCACGCAGATCGTCCGTTCGATGGGCCGCGGAGAATAGAACAACGACATACGCCGATTACCTATCGCACCGGAGTCCTCCAGAAAGACGCGAATGTTTGACGGTGCGGATCGGGCGGAGGGTCATGGCGCGACAGATCTTCGTGTTGCGGGTCTACTGGAGGGACACAGGAACAGACGTTCCAGCTTCAGGGCCACCGGCAGGTAACCCACCAAGGCGACCAAGCCTCCCATAGGGCCGCAAATAGCCCCGAGCAGCATCCAGACCAGATCTACTTTCCCGAATATCTCCAGCGAGACGGAGGCGGCCGAGGCAAGCCCCCAAATGCTCGCATTTACTAGGGTGTGTGGACATTACCGCAGGAGATGCATCGTGGCGGCGAAAAGCACGAAACTGAGGTAGTTACGCCCCGTCTTCTCGTACCGCGTGGCCACTCGCCGGCAACGCTTCACCCACCCAAACCAACGCTCCACCGCATTGCGCTCCC
>Ga0209368_1000057_pt1 | contig 195420 bp, 190 predicted proteins | sample EBPBio242008_DNA_FD_185862 | JGI IMG/M metagenome (GOLD analysis project Ga0209368, IMG submission 185862) | Wastewater treatment Type I Accumulibacter community from EBPR Bioreactor in Madison, WI, USA - Reactor 1_4/24/2008_ DNA (SPAdes)... | ecosystem: Engineered > Bioreactor > EBPR >...
CCCTCCGCCTGCCCCCCCGCGACCCACTCGAACGCAAAACTCTCCATGTTCGCGCCACCCGACAACCGCACAAGGCCCGACAAATCTCCCGCGCCCCCAACTCGCGCCATCAACGCTGACAGCAAATCCGAAAATGTCCTCATGCACGGATCGTGCGGGCGATCGGGCGCGAGTGCAACCCGGCAAACGCGTCAGCGGGGCCCGCGATCAAGAAAGCGCCAAAAGCGCGGCAAGCTGTGACAAGACCGGCGGACAAGCCACCGTTTACATGTGGAACGTCACCGAGTTCAGCCAATAGGAAGCGATCGGGCTGCCCCCTGAATCGAGCGCGGGTTCGAATTCGGCGTTGCGCATGATCGCCTTGCAAACCGCATCGTCGAACGCCTTTGGCCGCGTCGATTGCTGGATATGGCACGCCGTCGGCTTGCCCGCGGCATCGACGTTCAGCCGGAACTGGACGATCGCCCGCTTTCCCTGCATCCACATATCGGCCGGATAGTCGCGCGATGTCACCCAGTTGCCCGGATTGCCCTTCGCCTTCACCTTGCGCGACAAAGCGGCGTGTTTCGCCACGTCGATACCCCAATGGCCGAGCAATTCGTCGGTGCATTTTTCGAGCGCCGCGAGCGGCGCACCGAGCGACCCGGTTTCGAGGATAAAGGGGTTCCGGATCGCGCGCGACACCTCGATATAGGTGACCGCTGCCTCTTGCTCAGGCGTAATATCCGACCATTCGAAGTCGAAACGCTTCGCCTTGATCGACGCTTCATAGGCGGCGATTTCTTCGGGTGAACGCGGCACGATTCGCACCCCGCCACGGATGATCAAAGTCGGCGTCCTGTCGGAGAGCGTGGCGGGGTAGAATTGCACCTCCTGCTCGGTTTCGGCGGGTCCGAAACGAAGCCGCACAACACCCTCGTTCATACGTGTATAGGCCGGCTTGCCGATGAAGCTCAGCCGCAGTGCATCGCCGGGCTGATAGCGGTCGATCATCAGAACGACCTTCTGATCGCCCTCGCCGAAGCTGCGCCCCATGCGGCAGCTGTCCTCGGCATAATGGACGTTCCACTTGGAACCGGGTTTCAGCCGCAGCGGCTCTTTTGCGGTGCCCACGCCGGGCAGCGCCAGCGCCGCCAGCAAAACGAAGATCGCCCGATCGCGCCCTGTTTTCCCCATGCACGCCTTCTTGCCGACATGCGTACATAAGGCAAGTCCTTCAAAAGAAAGGGGCCGGCTTCCACCGACCCCTTTCCCATTCGTCGCACGAGGCTTAGCCGCGCAGGTGCACCAGGTCGTTGAGCAGGCCTTCGGTGCCGTTCGTCACCGTCAGCCGCTCGACCTTGCCCGCGATGCTTTCCAGCGCTTCGAGCTCCTTCAGACGAAGCATGACCGGGTTTTCGGCCATGACCTTCGCCGTGTTGAGCAGCGAGCGCGTGGCATTCGTTTCCTCGCGCCGGCGGATGACATTCGCCTCCGCCTCCTTCTGCACCGCGACCACCTGGTTCAGGATCTCGCGCATCTCGCCCGGCAGGATCACATCCTTGAGCGAAATGTCCGAAACCTCGACCCCGATCATCGCCATGTCGGTACGGACCTTGTCCGCCGCCTCGGCATCGACCATCCCCTTCTGTTCGAGGATCTGGTCGAGCGTCAGCGCACCGATCGTCTTGCGGAAGGCCAGCTGCAGCGCCCGGTAGAGCGTATCGGCGAAGTCCTTCACGCTCGTCACCGCGAGCAGCGGATCGACAACGCGATATTCCGCGCTGATGTTGATCCGCAGCGTCACGCGGTCGCGGGTCAGCACTTCCTGACCCGTGACGTCGAGCGCCTGGCGGGTCAGATCGACCAGCTTCGCGGCGATCTTGCGACCCGGGTTCCAGTAACCAGTGACGCCCGCCTCGAGCCGGTCGGTCATCCGCCCGTCGATGCTGACGAGCGCGGTCTTGCCCTCGTCGACCTCGACGCGCGTGACGAGCTGCGTCTTGCCGGCCTTCTGCAGCCGCTGAAGGAGCTTCGCCTCGACCCGCGGGCTGTCCGCGATGTCGACGCGCGCCGCCTTCCACGGCCCCGCATCGGTCCACAGGATCAACTTGTCGTCGGGACCGAGAATGGTGTTGATGATTCCATCGCGTTCGATGACAGCAATCTCATTCTCGGCCGTGCGAACCACCGTCAGATGCGTCGCCGCATCGACCGGCAGTTTTTCGAGCACCGCCTGCTCATAGGCCGACTTGAACAGCATCTGCGAGAGCGGCTGGCGTTCGATGCGCAGCGAACCGTCGCGGTTCGTGAGCACATGTTCGCCGGCACCAAGGATGCCCCGGACCTCGCCCTTGTAGAGCCAGATCGCCCGTTCATTTTCGTCGATGAGCACGCGCTTGCGGCCCATCAGGCTATCGATCAATTGCTTCATCATTTCATTCACCATTCTCAATCCGCGTCACGTCACGCCGATTTCCTTTCTTGTTTGCACTTCACATATTCCCCGCAGCCCAAAGGGTCCGGGGATCGGCGGCATGGCGAAAGATGGACAGGGCGCGAGCGGGCGTTGCGGCGCCAGGGCGGGGATGCGCCGTTCGAAAACAGCGCGTCCCGACTCCGGTGCAGCGCGGCCATCACCGCCTGTCGGATCTTTCGGCATGACGTCCGGGAAAAGCCGGTCCCGCCCACCACCCAAAGGCGGCGTGCAGGCGACGACATTGCCCTTTCGCAAGCCGATCCCCGAGCCCATGTTAAGGAACCAGAACCTAAATCTGGCGGTCTTTTCAGGACCGTTGTGGAGGGGGAATCGAACCCCCGACACCTAGATTACAAGTCTAGTGCTCTACCCGCTGAGCTATCCAGTGGGACACCTAACGGGAATCGAACCCGCGACCTCCGGCTTTTCGGGCCGGCGCTCTGACCACTGAGCTATAGACGCCATGGTCCCTGACCAACGTGGCGGCATCCGTACAGCGACCCGGCAGGGCCGGTCGATGCGGGCGGGCTTCGCGAAACCCCGATCCGTCGATGTCCGCCCCGCCGACTGGCCGGGGGACGGCGCCGTTAGGCCCGGTCAAAATATCGTGCAAGTAAAAAATAGCATATAAAGAACATTTTATATGGATTACTGTCTATAAGTCGCCCCACGACACATAGTCTTCGACATGGGCGTTGGGCCGGCGAAAGCTCGTAAAACTCATGCTGGCGGACAGGTCTAGTGCTTCGACCTGATGCCACCAGCCGACCGGCAAAAAGATCGCCTCGCCCGAACCAATGACTGTTTCGAGGACAGGCGGTACGGCCGAATCGCCGTGGCCCGCGGGCAGCGCTTCATTGCTCCAGTCGGAGAAGCAGTGGCGACTGTTGCGCATCCGCGCGAACGCCCATGGCGGCGCCATCCGCACGCGTTTCCGGCCCATCACCTGCACAAGCAGATTGTTGGTGAGATCGTGGTGCCAGGGGGTCAGCGTGCCGCGCGGCCCGAGCCAGAAGAAACCGTCGCGCGGGCGCGCCTCGTCGAGCAGCGCGATCGGCGCCATATCGTCCCACAGGACGCTAAGCGCCGCGGCGTTGGTGCCATTGTTATAGGCGGTGAGATAGATGTCGTTGCTCGGCGTGTCGCCCCGAAGCCATTCGATCAGTTCGCCGAAACGCACAAGCCGGCGGTGGTCGTCCTTCGCGAGCTCGTAATCGGGATCGCGCTCGCGTTCGACCTGCGCTTCGACGACGGCATCGCCCGCGACGCCCGCGAAATGGTCGAGCGACCAGCGCGACAGCGCGGGCCAGTGATCGATGAGGCCCATGAGCTTCGCGGGGCGGTTCGCTTCATAGTGATGGCGGTAGAAATGACCGGCATCGGGCGCGTCGAGCGTGTCGAGCACAAAGCCCCCGTCGGCCTCGCGCGCCAGCCGCTCCTGATTGGCGAACAGCCAGCCCTGCTTGGCCATCCGCGCCGCCTGCCGCCGCAGCATCGCCGCCATCGGATCTTTCGCCAGCCGGTCGACCTCATATTTCGCCGCCGCCGCCGACACCCCTGCAGCGACCAGCCGCGCGTGAAGCGCGCCGTCATCGTCCCCCGAGGCAAGGCCGTCGGCGAGCAAGGCGCGTTTATCGGGTTGGGACATGGCAGATTCTCCTCGCTCAGCCCAAGGCTATGTCGATGACACTCCGATGACAATCCATCGCCCGCCGGCCCCTTATAGTCCGGCCCATAGACCGCCGCCCGAAAATCGCGGTGGAGCGCGCCCTCATAGGGGACAGTCTGGACGAAGAAGGCCACGGCCAGCCGAGATTCGATCCGGAACAGCGTCGAGGCGAGGCTGAAGCCGTCGAGGGAAAGCACATTGTCGCGGCAAAGCGCTATTCGGCGGCGGCCGTTTCTTCGGCAGGGCTTTCCGCGATGGTCAGGCTGCCATTCTGGACCAGCCATTGCGGATAGCCCGCCTGCACCGACGCCATGATGCGGTCGATCGCCGCCGCAACCTCGACACCCTCGGCCTCGCGGTCGCGCTGGACAACGACGCGCCGCGCCTGTGCATCGATCAGCACCCGGTCGCGCGGCAGCAACGCTCCGACAGTCAGTCCCGAAAGGATGGCGCGGCTGTCCTCCTCGCGTTGTTCGAGCGCCGAGAGACGGCGATTGAGCTGCTCTTCGACCTGGACCGCGGCATTGGTTTGCTGCCGGAGCTGGACGATGCCGACGCGGACGTCGCGGTCGAGCTCGCTGCCGATTCTGGCCGCAAGCCGGTTGTCGAGCTGCGCCGCATAGCGATCGACAAGGACCACACCATCGATGGCGATCGCATCGCGTTCCATTCGTACATTCAGGCTGTCGACGCGGTCGCTTTCGCCGAGCAGCGCGCGGAGTTCGGTCTGCACGACCGACCGCGCGCGCACTTCGCCGGCGAGGCTGTTGAGCGTCAGCGCGAGCGGAATCGAAAGAATGCCGAGCGTCGCCACAATCCCGACCACCTGCATCGCGGTATGCTGCGGGGTCAGCGAGGGGCCGAAATGATTGAGCCGTGCGACGATCGTCGCGGCAAAGGCGATGGCGAGCGTGTTGGTAAGGAACAGCAAAGCCGCGCCCATGGCAAAATCGAACCGGCCGGTGACAAGGCCGAAGCCGACGGTCGACAGCGGGGGGACGAGCGCGGTCGCAATCGCGACGCCGACCATCACTCCCGACAGCTTCCGCATGATCGCATAGACGCCGGCAATACCGCCAACCACCGCAACGCCAAGGTCGAGCAGTGTCGGCTGCGTCCGCGCGCGGAGTTCGGGGGTGACGTCCTTGATCGGAGACAGCCAGATGACCAGCATCGCGACGAGGATCGCGACCGCCATACCGGCGGCGAGAGTCACGAGCGAGCGGCGGATCAGATTGGTTTCGAGCGTCGCGAGCCCAAAGCCCACGCCCATGATCGGCCCCATCAGCGGCGACACGAGCATGGCGCCGATAACGACCGCGGTCGAGCTTTGCAGCAAGCCCAGCGTCGCGATCATCGCCGCGAGGATGATGAGTAGCAGGAATTTCTTGTCGAGCCGCGCGTCGCGCGCGACGCTCGCCAGAATCAACGAGCGGTCGAGGGCATCGTCGCCCTCGACCGCACCGTAATGGTCCTCGTTTCGTGCCGCGCGGCGACCGCCGGCGTTGAACGGCGCTTCGCCCGGTCCGGGCACTCCGGGATGGCTACCGGCCATTTCGTCTGCCGGTCAGATTTTGCCGGTCAGTTCGGGAACGGCATTGAAGAGATCGGCGACGAGGCCGAAGTCGGCGACCTGGAAGATCGGGGCGTCTTCGTCCTTGTTGATCGCGACGATCGTCTTCGAATCCTTCATGCCGGCGAGATGCTGGATCGCGCCCGAGATGCCGATTGCGAAATAGACCTGCGGCGCAACGATCTTGCCGGTCTGGCCGACCTGATAATCGTTGGGGACATAGCCCGCATCGACCGCGGCGCGCGAGGCACCGAGCGCGGCGCCGAGCTTGTCGGCGAGCGGCACGATGACTTCTTCGTATTTCTCGCTCGAGCCCAGCGCACGGCCGCCCGACACGATGATCTTGGCCGAGGTCAGTTCGGGACGCTCCGACTTGGCGATTTCGGCGCCGACGAAGCTCGAGATGCCCGCGTCGCTGCCGCTACCTACGGCTTCAACCGCACCCGAACCGCCCGAGGTGGCAGCCTTTTCGAATGCGGTGCCGCGGACGGTCAGAACCAGCTTCGCATCGCTGCTCTCGACGGTCGCAATCGCGTTGCCGGCGTAAATCGGGCGGGTGAAGGTCTTCGGACCCTCGACCGACAGAATTTCCGAAATCTGCATGACATCGAGCAGCGCGGCAACGCGCGGCGCGATATTCTTGCCGGTCGTCGTGGCAGGCACGACGAAGGCGTCGTGGCTTGCCATCAGTTCGGCGACGAGCGGCGCGATATTTTCGGGCAGGTTGTGACCGAAAGCCGCATTGTCGGCGACATGCACTTTGCCGACGCCCGCGATCGCCGCGGCTTCCTTGGCAACTGCATCGACGCCCGAACCGGCGACGAGCAGATGGACTTCGCCGAGCTTCGAGGCGGCGGTCACCGCGGCGAGCGTGGCATCCTTGACGGCGCTGCCGTCATGTTCGACCCAAACGAGCGTTTTCATGAATGCACTCCCATCGCCTTCAGCTTGGCAACCAGTTCATCGACATCGGCGACCTTGATCCCGGCCGAGCGGGCGGCGGGTTCGCTGACCTTGACCACCTTGACGCGCGGCGCGGTGTCGACGCCGTAATCGGCGGGCGACTTGGTATCGAGCGGCTTCGACTTCGCCTTCATGATGTTCGGCAGCGAGGCATAGCGCGGCTCGTTCAGACGCAGGTCGGTGGTGACGATCGCGGGAAGTTTCAGCTTCACCGTCTCGAGACCGCCGTCGACTTCGCGCGTCACATTGACGCTGTCGCCTTCGACATTGACTGCGCTGGCGAAGGTGCCCTGCGCCCAGCCCGTCAGCGCAGCAAGCATCTGGCCGGTCTGGTTGTTGTCATCGTCGATCGCCTGCTTGCCGAGGATCACGAGACCCGGCTGTTCGGCGTCGGCGATCGCCTTGAAGATCTTCGCGAGCGCGAGCGGCTCGACGGCATCGTCGGTCTGCACGAGGATCGCGCGGTCGGCGCCCATCGCGAGCGCGGTGCGCAGCGTTTCCTGCGCCTTTGCCGGGCCAACGCTGACGGCGATGATCTCGGTCGCGACGCCCTTTTCCTTCAGGCGGATCGCTTCTTCGACACCGATCTCGTCGAACGGGTTCATCGACATTTTGACATTCGCCAGGTCAACGCCCGTACCGTCGGCCTTGACCCGCGGCTTGACGTTGTAATCGAGCACCCGCTTTACGGGGACGAGGATTTTCATAGCTTCGACAGCTCCTCTCGAAAAATTGTGCACTGCGCCATAATTGGCGTTTACGTAAACGTCAACCAGCAGTCCCGCACCCTCCCCTTTTGGGGAGGGTGTCTGTTATCACGCCGCCTTGTTCACCTCGGCGACAATCTTCTTGGCCGCATCGCCCAGATCGTTGGCCGCAACGATCGGCAGCCCCGAATTGGCGAGGATGTCCTTGCCCTGCTGGACGTTCGTGCCTTCGAGGCGGACGACGAGCGGAACCGACAGGTTCACTTCCTTCGCCGCGGCGACGATGCCGTCGGCGATGATGTCGCACTTCATGATGCCGCCGAAGATGTTGACGAGAATGCCCTTCACGGCGGGGTCCTTGAGGATGATCTTGAACGCCGCGGTCACCTTTTCCTTGCTGGCGCCGCCGCCGACGTCGAGGAAGTTGGCGGGGAATTCGCCGTTGAGCTTGATGATGTCCATCGTCGCCATCGCGAGCCCGGCGCCGTTCACCATGCAGCCGATGTTGCCGTCGAGCTTGATGTAGGCGAGGTCATATTCCGACGCCTCGACCTCGGCCGGATCTTCTTCGGTCAGGTCGCGGAGGTCAGCGAGATCCTTGTGGCGGAACATCGCATTGCCGTCGAACGCCACCTTGGCGTCGAGCACGAGCAGTTCGTCGCCATTCGCGCCTTCGCAGACGGCAAGCGGGTTGATTTCGATCTGTTCGGCGTCGGTGCCGAGGAACGCAGCGTACAGGCCGGCGAGGGTCTTGGCGGCCTGCTTGGCGAGATCGCCCGACAGGCCGAGCGCCGCAGCGACGCTGCGCCCGTGGTGCGGTTGAAGGCCGGTCGCGGGGTCGATGACGATCGTGTGGATCTTTTCCGGCGTGTCGTGCGCGACGGTTTCGATGTCCATGCCGCCTTCGGTCGAGGCGACAACCGCGATGCGGCTGGTAGCGCGGTCGACGAGCAAAGCGAGGTAGAATTCGGACTTAATGTCGGCGCCGTCGGTGATGTAGAGGCGGTTGACCTGCTTGCCGGCTTCGCCGGTCTGGATCGTCACCAGCGTGTTGCCAAGCATGTCCTTGGCATGCGCCTCGACTTCCTCGATCGTCTTGGCGAGGCGGACGCCGCCCTTGGCGTCGGGGCCGAGCTCCTTGAACTTGCCCTTGCCGCGGCCCCCCGCGTGGATCTGCGACTTCACGACATAGAGCGGCCCGGGGAGCTGCTTCGCGGCTGCAACAGCCTCTTCGACACTCATCGCGGCAATGCCCTTGGGGACAGCGACGCCAAATTTTGCGAGCAGTTCTTTCGCCTGATATTCGTGGATGTTCATGAGGTCTGCCGGGCCTTTCGACTCTGGAGCGGGGAGAAGTTTGGCGCCGCATAAGCACAAGTTCGCCCGCAAGGCTACCCCTGCCCCCCCCAGATATTCTTGTGCGTGGCAAAGGCTTTCGGCAGGCCGGTCCGTCTTCGGGATGACGCCCCCGACCCAAGCTGGTAACCGGGGAGCGCGGGGGAACGGGACGAGGGAGCCGAAGATGCGGATAAAGCTTCTTGTTTTGGTGTTGCTGGCCTTCACCGGCCCGGCTGCGGCCGCCGCGCAAACCACCCAGTCGCTCGACATGCGGATCGGCGAGGCCCCGAAAATCGTGCGGATCGGCGAGACCAACCAGCTCGTCTACGAACTGCACCTTACCAATTTTGCCAGCGTTCCGTTCCGGCTTGACGGGTTGGTCATCGAAGCGGGCACGCCGATCAAGACCTATGAAGGCGACGAACTGGCCGCGGCATTCGCAATAGCCGGGCCGAAGGGTGAAGCCGGGCCGCGGGTGATCGAGCCGGGCCGCCGCGCGGTGATTTATGTCAACACGCCCGTTCCCGCCGCCTATTCGCGCGGGTCGATCTCGCATCGGCTGACGCTCGGCAAAATCGGCGGCGACGATGCCAGCTTCTCTATTTCCGGTGGGACCGCAACACCCGAGTCGGCACCACCGCGCCTTGCCCCGCCGCTGCGCGGAGGACCGTGGGTTGCGGTCTATGATCCGGGCATGGAGCGCGGACACCGCCGCGTCTTCTATGCCACCGAAGGATCCGCCACCCTGCCCGGCCGCTTTGCGATCGACTGGATGAAGGTCGACACGAGCGGCAAATTGTCGTCGGGCGACGCCGACATCCCGTCAAATCATTATGGCTTCGGCGCCGATGTGCTCGCGGTCGCCGACGGTACGGTCGTCGCGCTGCGCGACGATGTGCCCGATCCCGCCACCGTGTCGGGAAGGCCGAGGCCGGGCATCGCCGACGCGAGCGGCAATTTCGTCGCGATCGACATCGGCGGCGGCCGCTTTGCCATTTACGAACATCTGAAGCAGGGTGCGCCGGTCGCGGTCGGCGACCGCGTCAAGGCCGGACAGGTCGTCGGCTTCCTCGGCTTTACCGGGCAGGCCAGCGCGCCGCACCTGCATTTCCACCTCGCCGACCGCGCGTCGATCCTGGGTGCCGAGGGGCAGCCCTATGTCGTCACGTCGCTCACGCGGCTGGGGCAATATGAGACGATCGGCGATTTTTCCCGCGGCGAGACATGGCCGCCCACCGACCGTTCCGAAGAGGTGCGAGACAGCTTCCCGCCGCCGAACCTCGTCGCCCGCTTTCCGGGCGACTGACCTAGCGCAACGCGCAGAGCGCCGCCGAGCTGGTCGAGACAGTCAGGATTTCGGGATCCTTGAGCGCGCGGACCTTGTGGAAGAACTGGTCGAGCGAGAGGTCGGTGACGCGCTTGTCCTTGAGGCTGCCGAGCGCCGACAGGCGGCGGAGCTGGAGCAGCGAGAGCCGGTCGACCATGCGTTCGGCCATGCACGCCGACATCGCCTTCGACAGACCGGCGTTATTGAGTCCGGTGCGTAGCCGCGTCTCGGGCGTCGCGCATCCGGCGAGCGCGAGCGACAGCGCAAGCAGCGGCAGGGCAGCAAGCTTCATCGGGGATTACCTTCCGTGATATTCGGCGACGGCCGACGAGACCGACTGCATCAGCGCCATGCGCGCGGGAATGCCCGCGGTCGTGCTGCCCATCATCACGACGATCGCATAGCGCGTGCCGTCGGGCGCCGTCGCGATTCCGATGTCGTTATAGCCCGCGGTCATGCCACCCAGATTCTGGCCGGTGCCGGTCTTGTGCATGAACTGCCAGCCCGGCGGCAGCCCTGCCTTGAGCCGTTTCGGCCCACTCTTCGTACGGCTGAGCACACCCTGCAGATAGTCGGTTGATTCGGGCGACAGCAAGGTGCCGCGCGCGAGGCGCGTCAACGCGCTCGCAATCGCCGCAGGGCTCGCCCCGTCGACCGGGTTGGCGAGGTAATTGTCCATCGCGGTCTGCCGCGCCGCAGCGGGCAGTGCGGCGCGGGCGGTCTCGAAATTGCGGCCGACCGAATAGCTTTGCTGCCAGGTCAGCCCGGCGGTTCCAGCCTGCAACAGGCGCTCGCCGGGGCCGAAACGGATCGATCCCAGATCCTTTTTCGCAATGAACGCGCGCACCGCTGCGGGTCCGCCGACGGTACGCAGCAGGCTGTCGTTCGCCGTATTGTCGCTGTGGGTGATCGCGGTTTCGATGAGATCGCGAACGCTCATCGTCACCGAGCCTTCGGCGCGCACGCGCGCCGCGAGCGGCTGGTGGAACAGGGTGAGGTCTTCGGGGCCGATGCGGACGCGCTGGTCCATCCTCAGCCGGCCCTGGTCGACCGCGTCGAGCACGGTCAGCGTGACCCATAGCTTCGACACGCTCTGCTGCGGAAACAGGTCGGGACCGCGCTGCGCGAGCGCCCATTCGCCGTCGATGCGCTGAACCGCGATGCCGGTCTTGCCGGGGAAGGCACGCCATAGTTCAAAGATGCGATCCTGAAGACCGGCGGGCGCACGGCGGAAACCGGGATCGAGCGGACCGGCGGGGCGCGGCATCTGCGAGCGTACGGGCTGACCGATCGGCACGGTGACCGCACCGGCCGGGCCACGCACTGCCGCGGGCTGCTGCGCGCGCGGCTGCGGCACGATCGCGGCGCTGCTGACGCAGCCCGCCAGCACCGCGGCGCTCATCGACACAGCGAGGAGCGGCTTGCCGGATAACCTGAATTTCATTCGAACCCCGCACTTGCGACTTTATATATTGTCCCGACCCCATTCCGTCCCGCAGGCACGTGCGGCGGGCCAGCGTTTTGCGGTGAATGATTCTTCTGCCGCGACCAATGGCGGAACCCGGCGGATTTTCAGGGGGCGGGCTTGGCGCGCACGCCGTCGTCAGGGTGCCGGCTTCGCCCGCACCATGTTGGGATACAGCCGCTTCAGCGCCGCGAGCTTGGGCGCGTCCCAGCGCAATATATAGCCGTTCGTCGGGTTGCGGCGCATGAAATCCTGATGGTTCGCCTCGGCGGGATAGAAGCGCTTATACGCTTCGACCGGGACGACGATCGGCCTCGCGAAATATTTGCCGCCGCCGATCTGCGACAGATAGGCGGTCGCGACCTGCCGCTGACTCGCGTCGAGGGGGACGATCGCGGCGCGATATTGCGGTCCCGTGTCGGGACCCTGGCGGTTCTTGAGCGTCGGGTCGGCCACTACGGAAAACAGGATGCGCAGCAAGGTGCCATAGCTGACCTGAGACGGGTCATAAACGATGCGGACCGCCTCGGCATGACCCGACTTGCCGTCATGGGTCAGCTCATATCTGGCGGTTGCGGCGCTGCCGCCATGATAGCCCGATTCGACCGAAATCACGCCCTTGACGTTGGAAAAGACGCCTTCGACGCCCCAGAAGCAGCCGCCGGCGAGCACCGCGGTCGCGCGCTTCGCATTCACCGCCGGATCGACCAGCGCCGCGGGTAGTTTGACAACGCTTTCGGCTTGCGCGGGCGTACATTGTGCGACGATTGCGCCCGCCATCAGCGCCGTAGCGGCGCGAAGCGAAAGGCTGCGCCGCAGCGGCGTCACGCCGGGATCGGCAGCGCCGGCTGATTGAGCACGATATAGGTCGCGCCAATCGCGAAGCCGGCGAGCATGGTCAGGAACCAGTCGGAGCGAAGCATGGAGAGCATATGGGCCTCTTTTCATATCTTGTCGATTCGCGGCTTTGACCGCTTTGGTTACACCGACGATATGGAGCGCCCCGACCAGCCGTGCAGTGATGGGAGTCACCCTAAAGGAAATGACTTACCATCCGGTGAACCGGGCAGTTAACCGCCGTTCAGGTTCAAATAGTCACCGCCGCCACGATTACAAGACCGATCGGTACAAAATAATCTTGCGTGCTTGAAATGCCGCTTAGCTGAGCGCGGCGCACGCCTGCTGGATACGCACGCACGCCTCCTTCAGCACCGCTTCCGACGTCGCATAGGAAACGCGAAACGCCGGTGACAGGCCAAAGGCGCCGCCATGCACCGCCGCGACCTTGGCGCTGTCGAGGAAATAGTCGATCAGCGCTTCGTCGCTGTCGATCAGCTTGCCGTCGGGGGTCTTCTTGCCGATGCAGCCCGACGCGTCAGGGTAGACATAGAAGGCGCCATCGGGAACCGGGCAGTTGAGTCCGGGCGCGTCGTTGAGCATCGCGACGACCATGTCGCGGCGCTTGCGGAACGCGGCGTTGCGGTCGTCGAGGAACTGCTGCGGCCCGCCGAGCGCGGCGGCGGCGGCGGCCTGCGCGATCGAGCAAGGGTTCGACGTCGACTGCGACTGAAGCTTGCCCATCGCCTTGATGATCCACGCGGGACCGCCCGCATAACCGATACGCCAGCCGGTCATCGCATAGGCTTTCGAGCAGCCGTTCACCGTCAGGATGCGGTCGATCAGATCGGGGCAGCGCTGGGCAAAGGTGGTGAACGCGAAATCGGCGTACCAGACATGCTCGTACATGTCGTCGGTCATCACCATCACATGCGGATGGCGGCGGATCACTTCGCCGAGTGCATCGAGTTCCTCGCCCGAATAAGCGGCGCCCGACGGGTTCGACGGCGAGTTGAGCATCACCCAGCGTGTCTTTTCGGTGATCGCGGCGTCGAGCTGCGCCGGGGTGATCTTGTAGTTCTGCGCCGCGCTGCCCTCGACGATCACGGGCTTGCCGCCGCAGAAGGCGACGATGTCGGGATAGCTGACCCAATAGGGCGCGGGGATGATCACCTCGTCGCCCTTGTCGACGGTGGCGACGAGCGCGTTGAACAAAGTATGCTTGCCGCCGACATTGACCGAAATCTGGTCGAGCCCGAACTCGAGCCCGTTGTCGCGGCGGAACTTGCCGCGGATCGCTTCCTTCAGTGCCACGGTGCCGTCGACGAGCGTATATTTGGTCTGCCCGTTGCGGATCGCCTCGATCGCCGCTTCCTTGACGAAATCGGGGGTGTCGAAATCGGGCTCGCCGGCGCTGAGGCCGATCACATCGACGCCCGCGGCTTTCAGCGCCGAGACGCGCGCGGTCATCGCGAGCGTTGCCGACGGCTGGATGCGGTTGAGGGCGGCGGAGACATGGGGCTTCAGCGACATGACGATATCTTCCGTGGCTTGCGCGGTTCGGGCTGCAAAAGGACAGGAAATTGCGCGCGGCCGCGCCTAAAGCCTCTAACGCATATTCGCAAGCGCGCAGCTTGATAATTTACCTATGCAGCAGGCAGATCAGCCTGTCGGCGATGCCGCAGCGTCGGCCAGCCGCGCCGGGATCAGCCCGCGCAGCGAATTGCCGATAAAAAAGCCGCTCTCCAGGTCGGCGAGCCGCAGGTGCGATTCGACCGCGCGCCCCTTGTCGATCAGCTCGGCGCGGAGCACGCCGGGAAGCAGTCCGAGCGCAAGCGGCGGGGTCAGCAACTGCCCCTCGCGCTCGACGAAGACATTGCTCCAGCTCCCCTCGGTAACGAAACCCGGTTCGTCGACGAAGACGACTTCGGGCGCGCCGCTTTCGTGCCGCGCAGCATCATAGACGGCACGCAGGCTGGTCTTGTGCGTCAGGCGAAAATCGTCGGCGGTCATCGGCGCGGGCCGCACTGCGACCGGCACCGGCAGTTCGGCGAGCCGCGGCAGCGGCGACACTTCGACCGCGAGCGCACCCGACGGAGCGAGCCGCATCCGTACCCGCGCCGCGCTGCGTATGCGGAAGGTCGCCGATTGCAGGCTGTTGCGCGCGCCGTGCCGGTCGAAGGTAAACCCCAACGCCTCGGCGCTCGCCTTCATCCGCGCCAGATGCCCCTCGAGCCGCTGCACGCCCTCGACGGGGTCGAAGAACATCGTCTCGATAAGGTCGAAGCTTTCCCCCGCTGCGCCCACAAATTCCCCCTTGGCCAGACATTCGCGCCATTCCTCGGCTGGAACGCTGTCGGCGACGATACCGGAACCCAGCCCCAGCGTGGCGCAAGGCACATTATCGTGCAAGCCGCTTTGCGGTAACACCAAAGTCCGGATCGCGACGTTGAACGCCGCGTCGCCCCCCGGCTCGATGAAGCCGATCGATCCGGTATAGAGGCCGCGCGTATCATGTTCCAGCGCATCGATGATTTCCATCGCGCGGACCTTGGGCGCGCCGGTGATCGAACCGCAGGGGAAAGCCGCGCGCAGCACGTCGACCGCGCCGATGCCTTCGGGCAGGCGCGCGCTGACGTCGGAAACAAGCTGATGGATCGTCGGAAAGCTTTCGACCCGGTAGAGGTCGGGCACCGCGACCGACCCCGGCACCGCGACGCGCGACAGGTCGTTGCGGATCAGGTCGACGATCATCAGGTTTTCGGCGCGCTGCTTCGGGTCGTCGGCAAGCGCACGCGCCGCCGCCGCATCGGCCCCGGCGTCGGCGAGCCGCGCCGCGGTCCCCTTCATCGGCCGCGCCATCACCTCACCCCGGCGCAGCGCAAAGAACAGCTCGGGCGAATGCGACACGATCGCCCGATCGCCGGTCCAGATCACCCCGCCATAGCCCGCGCGCGCTGTCCGCCGCAGCCGCGCATGGACGGCGAGCGCATTGCCGAGCACGGGAACGTCGGCGCGAAAGGTCAGATTCGCCTGATAGATGTCGCCCGCGCGGATCAGATCGAGCACCGCTTCGACCGCGGCCAGATAGTCGGCGCGCGCAACGCGCGGCGCGACCTTGCCGGTCCACGCCGACGCCGGATCGGGAAGCAGGTCCGCCACCCGGTCGGCCGCGATCCGCTCGACCGTCTCGAACAGCCCGAACCAGCCGACCGGTGCGTCCACCGCGCCGGCATCGACCGTCCCGCGCCAGGCCGGCGCCAGGCCTTTTCCGGCTTCATAGGCGAGATAGCCGGCGGCATGGAGCCCCCGCCCCTGCGCTGCCTCCAGCGCCGACAACAAGGCAGGAACCTCTGCCGCCGAACGGGCGACGAGGACTTCGACCGGGCGCACGAACAGCCGCGCCGCCGCCGCCCCCTTGGTGCGCGCGTCGTCGAGCAGCACGAAGGGCGGGCAGTCCGGCCCGGGAACAGGGATCGCGCCGCCGTCAGCCATCTATGTCACGGATGCCGCTCGCGCGCCGGCGACGGTCAGCGGTCGCGTTTCATGCGGATCGTGCGGCCGCCGTCGATCGTCGCAAAATAGCTGCCCATCGTCGCGACCTTGATCTTCACCTTCTGCCCCGGTTTGGGCTGGCGCGGCAGTCTGGTCGTATCGATCTGCACCCATACCGCCTCGTCTTCCATCGCGAGCGTATATTTACCCGACTGGTCCATGCTCACCGAGCGGATCGTCGTTTCGATTTCCTTGACCTCATCCTCGTCGCCGCCGAAAATCCCGCCGAGCTTGGGGAAGGCAAAACCGAACAGCCCGCGCCGCGCCTTCTTCGCGGTCTCGCGGTCGGTGAAGGTGATCTCGCGCGCCTGATCGGCCGTCGCCAGTTCGCCGACCTCGCGATCGAAACAGGCAAGCCGCGCCGATGCGTCGGCGATATCGCGGCAGGCGTACAGCTCCTGGATCTGCGCGGGGCGCGCGGACGGCAGCTTGTCCTTTGCGGCCGCCGGAACGGATAGGGTGCAGGCAAGAATGACGAGCGGCGCGGCGAAGCGCGATGACAGCTGCAACATGGCAAAACCCCTGGCGAGAACAATATGCGCTGCCTAGCCGTAGCGACAGCGCGCCGCAAGCGAGCCCGGTTGCAAATCACCGCTTACTGACCCTAGTGTAAGGAACCCCGCATCTTCCAAGAGGATATCAACTCGCGATGGACAGCCGCTTTTCCTGGTCGACCGATTATCACCATCCCACGGCATGGGACCAGGAGTTCGCGCCGCTGTCGCTGCCCGACATGCTCGCCGCCAGCGTCGCAAAGCGCGGCGACGCGCCGATGCTCGATTTCCTCGGCCGCCAGTTCGGCTATGCCGAGGTCGCGCGGGGCGCGGCACGCGTCGCGCGCGGACTCCAGCAACGCGGGATCGGCAAGGGCAGCCGCGTCGGCCTGTTCCTTCCCAACGTCCCCCATTATGTCGCCGCCTATTATGGCGCGCTCATCGCCGGGGCGACGGTGGTCAATTTCTCGCCGCTCTACACCGTCGCCGAACTCGAGGCGCAGGTCGAGGATTCGGGCACCGAGGTCCTGTTCACGGTCAGCGCGGCGGCGCTGCTCCCGACCGCGCTCAAGGTGCTCGACGGATCGAGCCTCAAGACGCTCGTCGTCGGCTCGGTCGCGGGGGGGCTCCCCGCGGCGAAATCGCTGCTCTACCGCCTGTTCAAACGCAGCGAAGTCGCGGCGCTGCCCACCGACCCGCGCGTCGTCCGCTTTTCGTCGCTGGTCGACAATGACGGGCGCCCCGACCCCGTAGAGATCGACGCCGAAAAGGATATTGCGCTGATCCAGTACACCGGCGGCACAACGGGAACCCCCAAGGGCGCGGAACTGACACACCAGAACCTTACCGCGAACGCGCGGCAGGTGAATGCGATCGACCCCGACCACGACGCCGAGGATCGCATCCTCGGCGTGCTGCCCTTCTTTCATGTCTTTGCGAACACCTGCGTGCTCAACCGCACCGTGCTTAACGGCGGCACGATCACGATGCTGCCGCGCTTCGATGCCAAACAGGCGCTTGAAGCGATCACGCGGACAAGGACGACCGCGCTCCCCGGCGTGCCGACGATGTATCAGGCGCTGCTCGACCATCCCGACCTCGCCAAAACCGATTTTTCTTCGCTGCGCGTCTGCATTTCCGGCGGTGCGCCGATGTCGGCGGAGCTGCGCGAGAAATTCGTCGCCGCGACGGGGGCATCGCTCGTCGAGGGTTACGGCCTCACCGAAAGCTCGGGCGTCGTCGCGACCAACCCCTATGAAGGTCCGGTGAAGCCCGGAACGATCGGCCAGCCGCTTCCCGCGACGTATATCCGGCTGCTCGACAAGGAGGATCCGACGAAGGAGGCCCCCGACGGCGAGCCCGGCGAACTCGCGGTCAAGGGACCGCAGATCATGCAGGGCTATTGGAACCGCCCCGACGCCGACAAGGACAGCTTCACTGACGACGGCTGGCTGCGCACGGGCGACGTCGCGGTGGTCGAGGCGGATGGCTATATCCGCATCGTCGACCGGCTGAAGGACATGATCGCTGTCGGCGGATTCAAGGTTTATCCGAGCGTGATCGAAGCGCATCTCTACGAGCATCCCGCGGTGAAAGAAGCGATCGTGCTCGGCGTCCCCGACGCCTATCGCGGCGAGGCGCCCAAAGCGTTCGTGACACTGGAGGACGGCTTTCAGGTGAGCGGCGAGGCGCTCGCCGCATGGCTCAATCCGCAGCTCGGCAAGCATGAGCGGGTAAGCGCGGTCGAGGTGCGGCTGAACCTCCCCAAGACGATGATCGGCAAGCTCGATCGGAAGGCGCTCAGGGCCGAGGAAGCGGGCGCTTAGCCCCGCGCCTTCATGATCGCCTTGTTGCGCGCTTCGAGCGTGCGGAACGCCGAAAAGACGCTCAGCTTTTCATCGGTCCGCCGCTCGTGGCCGAGCAGCCAGAGCTGCTGGTAGAACCAGTAGATGCCCGCAAAGCCGTCGATCGCCTTGACGAGCTGGAACCGTTTCAGGAAGCCGAGCCAGCCGGGCACGAGAGCAAGGCCATCCTCATAGCGCGGCAATGTCTCGCTGCCCGCCAGGAGCCGCTTCGGCGCGTCGGTCATCAGGCACATCGGCCGGCCCAGCCCGATCACGTCGGCGGCGCCGCGATCGAGCGCCTGTTCCATCGCGGCGCGCGAACGGAACCCGCCGGTGACCATCAGCGGCACCGACACGCGCGCCTGCATCGCGAGCGCGAAATCGACAAAATAGGCCTCGCGCGCGAGGGTGGACGGCGCGACATTCTGCGGCGCGCTTTCCTCCATCCCCTCGATCCCCAGCAGCTTCGGTTGTTCATAGGTGCCGCCCGAAATCTCGATCAGGTCGACCCCCGCATCCTCCAGCCACGCGGCGACCGTCAAACTGTCCTCGAAGGCAAAGCCGCCCTTCTGGAAATCGGCGCTGTTGAGCTTGACCGAGATCGGGAACGCCGGGCCGGTCGCGGCACGGATCGCCGCGATCACGTCGAGCAGCAGGCGCGCGCGGTTCGCGAGGCTGCCGCCATAATCGTCGGTGCGCCGGTTCGCGAGCGGGCTGAGGAACTGCGACATCAGATAGCCGTGCGCGGCGTGCACCTGCACCCCGGTGAAGCCAGCGTCCTGGCACGCCTTCGCCGCGACCGCCCAGCGATCGACGAGCTCGCCGATCTCCGCGCGCGTCAGCGGCTCGGGCTCGCCGAACTGCCCGCCGGGCAACCCCAGCTTGACGTCCGAGGCCGATTTGGGATGGCGGTTGACCACCGCCGGCGTCTGCCGTCCGCTGTGGCTGATCTGCGCCCAGAAATGATTGCCGCCGCGCGTCGCCGCGCTGGCCCAGCGCGCCAGCCGGATCGCCATGCCGGCGTCGGGCACCGCGTCGATCACGACATTGCCCGGCCGCTCCAGATGGTCGCGGTCGATCACCAGGTTGCCGCCGATAAGCAGCCCCGCGCCGCCGTCGGACCACAGGCCGTATAGCCGATCGAGTTCAGGGGTCGGACGACCGTCGGGGGTCGCCATCCCCTCGGTCATCGCCGCCTTGGCGACCCGGTTCGGCAATATCGCGCCGCACGGCAGCGTCAGCGGTTCCGACAAAAGGCTCATGCGCACCCTCCCCAGCGGTTTTCTTACGAAACGGACTGACTGCGCTCCCGGAGCAAGTCAAAAAGAATTGCCTATGTAATATTGTAACCTTTGTCATGTTATGCCATATCAGGCGCCGCAATCGTTGAACGGAGAATCGGGTGACGCACGTCGCCAGCCATGCCCCTGTCCTGACGCGCCCTGCCTCTTTCTTGAGACGAGGGGCCGCGCTGGTTCGGGCTGCGCGCGATTCGCGACCGCTGACCTCCTTGAGCGGCGACCAGCTCGCGATGGGCCTGTCGGGGCTGTGCCTCGTCCATTGCCTTGCGACGACCGTGTTTTTCGCCTCGATCGCGTCGGTCGGCGGGGTGTTTCTCGACAATCACCTGTTCCACGAGATCGGGCTGATCATCGCGATCGGCTTTGCGCTCATCACCCTTGTTTCGGGCGTATTAAGCCACGGCTATATGATGCCCTTCGCGGTCGGCAGCTTCGGGCTCGGCATGATGGCGGGCGCGCTGTCGCGGCCGCACGACGGGAGCGAAGTGCTCGCGACGATGATCGGCGTCGCGGTCGTCGCATTGGGTCACGACCTCAACCGCCGCGCGCGGCACTGACGCCCGCGCCGGAACGGACCCGTCCGCCGCTTGCGGGCACCCCGTAAAGAGCCTACATTGCACCGTAGTTAGCGCGGGATTTCCCACGCTCCGAGGAAACGCCAATGGGCAAGCATGATCATCCGCACGTCGAGGCCAGCGGCGCCTCGCTCGCCAGGGCGGCGCAGACCGCGCTCGAAGGCGCGGGCGAAGCGTGGACCGACATGCGCGCGCAGATTTTCGATGCGGTCGCCGAAATCGCCAAGCCCGCGAGCGCTTATGAAATCGCCGACATCGTTTCGCAAAAGCGCGGCAAGCGCGTCGCGCCGAACAGCGTTTATCGCATCCTCGATCTATTCGTCGCAAACAACCTCGTCCGCCGCGTCGAGAGCGCGAACGCTTTTGTCGCGAACAGCCACCCCGGCTGCCTCCACGACTGCATCTTCCTGATCTGCGACACGTGCGGCACCGCGGTCCATGTCGACGACGACAAATTGTCGACCGGCGTGCGCGCCGCCGCCGAAAAGACCGGCTTCGCCGCCGAGCGCCCGGTGATCGAGGTGCGCGGCAAATGCGCCGAGTGCCAATAAGGTGAGCCACCGCGCTCCGCCGGGCACCTAGCGCGTGATCGGGGGGCTTCAGCATTGGATCGAGGCACAGCGGACGCGTCCGCCCGCGCCCACGCGCTGGTGGTATTGGGCGCTCGCTTTCGGGATCGCCACCCTCCTCTTCGGCCTGCACCTGACGCAGGTCTTTCCGCAGACGGGACATGACATCGCGCCGGGCTATGGCCCGCCGGTCCTCGCCTTTGAATTTGCCGGTGGTCAGGCTGACCTCGAAGCGATCTTCGGTTTCTTCACCGACCCGCAGCAGGTGACGCGCCTCGCCGCGATGCGCACGGGCAACGAGCGCGACTATCTTTATATGCTGCTCTACGCGGGCTTTCTGGCCAGCGGCTGCATCGCGCTGTGGCGCGAGCTTCGCTTGCGCCCGATCCTCGCCGCCGCGGTCCTGCCGGTCGCCGCGGCGCTGTGCGATGCTTATGAAAACTGGCTGCTCTTCGATATCCAGGCGGCCTTTACCGCAGGCGACTATTCGCCCGCGATGGCGAGCCTGCCCTATCCTGTCGCAGCGAAATTCTTGGCTCTGGCCGCAACCAATGTCGCGATCGGCGGGGCCGCGATGCAGCTCGGCCGCTGGTGGGCCTTGTTCGGGACGATCGCGATCCTTGCCGCGATCCCGACGGTGATGGCGATCATCACACCCGCCGCTTTCGCGTGGGCGCTGGTTCCTTCGGCTGCGGGCGGCTGGCTGCTGTTGCTGGCGCTGGCCGCGACGGGCAGCTGGCGTGCGTTTGCCCGCAAACGGCCGCTCGTCGATCGGGAAAACGCCGCCGTCGAGCTGGACGAAGGGCCAACGGCCGCCCCCGCGCGCCCGGTGTTCGGCCGTCGCCGCACCTGACCCCTTGTCCACCCCGGCCGTGCAGGTCTAGGGAGACCGCGAATCCCGAAAAAAGGGCGAAAGGCTGCACATGAACACCGTGATCATCCGCGAAGACGACCTCATCGAAACGATCGCCGACGCGCTCCAGTACATCAGCTATTTCCATCCGATGGACTATATCCGCGCGCTGGGCGCCGCGTATGAACGCGAAGTGTCGCCCGCCGCGAAGGATGCGATGGCGCAGATCCTGTCGAACAGCCGCATGTGCGCCGAGGGACATCGCCCGATCTGCCAGGATACCGGCATCGTCACCGTCTTCATCAAATGGGGCATGGACTGCCGCCTCGACAGCCCGCGCAGCCTGCAACAGGTCGTCGACGAGGGCGTGCGCAAGGCATATCTCCACCCCGACAACAAGCTGCGCGCCTCGATCCTCGCCGACCCGGCGTTCAGCCGCGTGAATACGAAGGACAACACGCCGTCGGTGCTCAACGTCGAGATGGTCCCCGGCGCGAAGGTTCACATCGACGTCGCGGCGAAGGGCGGCGGCAGCGAGAATAAATCGAAGTTCAAGATGATGAATCCCTCGGATTCGATCGTCGACTGGGTGCTCGAAATGGTGCCGCAAATGGGCGCCGGCTGGTGTCCGCCGGGGATGCTCGGCATCGGCATCGGCGGCACCGCCGAAAAGGCGATGCTGCTCGCCAAACAGTCGCTGATGGACCCGATCGACATGACCGAGCTGCTCGCGCGCGGGCCGTCGAACCCGACCGAGGAACTCCGCATCGAGCTCTATGAAAAGGTCAATGCGCTCGGCATCGGCGCGCAGGGGCTCGGCGGCCTCGCCACCGTGCTCGACGTCAAGATCGCCGACTGGCCGACGCACGCCGCGTCGAAGCCCGTCGCAATGATCCCCAACTGCGCCGCGACCCGCCACGCGCATGTGACGCTCGACGGCAGCGGCCCCGCCTTCCTCGAACCGCCGGTGCTCGCCGACTATCCGCAGATCGACTGGGCGCCCGACAAGGCGGCGATCCGCGTCGACCTCGACAACCTGACCCCCGAAGTCGTCGCAAGCTGGAAACAGGGCGACCGCATCTTGCTCAACGGCAAGATGCTCACCGGCCGCGACGCCGCGCACAAGCGCATCGCCGACATGCTCGCCAAGGGCGAAGAACTGCCCGTCGAGTTCAAGGGCCGTGTGATCTACTACGTCGGCCCGGTCGATCCGGTGGGCGAGGAAATCGTCGGCCCCGCGGGCCCGACGACCGCGACGCGCATGGACAAGTTCATGGACATGATGCTCGATCAGGGCCTGCTCGCCTGCGTCGGCAAGGCCGAACGCGGCCCCGCCGCGACGCAGGCGATCGCAAAGCACAAGAGCGCCTATCTGATGGCGGTCGGCGGTGCCGCCTATCTGGTCGCGCGCGCGATCAAGGGGTCGAAGGTCGTCGGTTTCGCCGATCTCGGCATGGAGGCGATCTACGAATTCGAGGTTCAGGACTTCCCCGTCACCGTCGCGGTCGACAGCGAAGGCCAGAATGTCCACGTCAACGCACCGATGCTGTGGCAGAAGCGCATCAAGGACGAGGGATTGCTCGAAAAGGCGTAAGGGACCGGGGCGATGGCGGACACACAGGCAATAGACCTCTACGCCCCCCTCTCACCCGAAGATATCGCGCGCAAGCTCAAGACGATCATGGACGACCCGATGCCGGACGCGAAGGCGCGCGTGTTCGGCAAGGGCAGCGAGCGTGAGATGACGCTGCGCTACCTGCGCCGCAACGTCCGCACGAATATCGAGCCTGCGCTCGATGCGGTGATGGAAGCGCACGGCGGCGGGACGCGGATCACGGGCAGCTTCGGCGCGACGCCCGCAGCGCGCTATTTTCCCTGCGCCTTTGTCGGGTTCCTGTCGCTGTTCGTGATCGGCGGCGGCGCGGCCTTTCTCTTTCTTCCCGGCGCCGAACTGTTCGGGATCATCTTCGCCGGCATTCCATTGCTGATGATGATCGCCGCACTCCTCGCCTTTCGCTCGCAACGACCCGCCAGCGAGGACCTGGCCGAAATTCTGGCCTTCCTCGACCGCGAAATCGGCGCCCGCCCCGTCACGGAACGGTAAGTCCCCGCCACGGCCTTGCGTTTCCCCGCCGTTCCGGCACATTGCTTCGCATACGAAGCAGACAGGGGACGCATGATGGACTTCCGTGAGCTTGACCGACTGAACCGCCGCGACATGCTGCGCGGTACCGCGATGCTGGGGGCGGGCGCAGCGCTCATGCAGCCGCTTCCGCTCTGGGCGCAGTCGGGAACGATGACCGATATCCGCAAAGCCGCCGAGGCGGGCAAGGCGGCATCGATCAAGCGCATCCGCGACTGGATCGCCCTCCCCTCTATCGCCGCCGAAAACCGCAGCATGACCGAGGGCGCGGCCTATATGGCCGAGCTCGCGAAGGACGCGGGCTTCACGAACGTCGAGATCGTCCCCACCGACGGCCATCCCGGCGTATTTGGCACGATCGACGTCGGCGCCCCGCGCACGCTCGGCATCTATTTCATGTACGACGTGAAACAGTTCGACCCCGCCGAATGGTCGTCGCCGCCGCTCGAAGGCAAGATGGTCGAGCGCCCCGGCTTCGGGCAGGCGATCATGGGCCGCGGTGCGGTGAACCAGAAGGGCCCGGAGGCAACCTTCCTCGCCGCGCTCCACGCGATCCGCGCCGCCGGACGCAAGCTGCCGGTGAACATCGTCCTCGTCTGCGAGGGCGAAGAAGAGATCGGCTCGCCGCACTTCCGCCAGATCGCGACCAAGCCCAACATCCTCGCCGCCTTGAAGAAATGCGAGGGCATCTTCATCCCCTTCGCCTCGCAAGGCAAGACCGGCAACGTCACGGTCAACCTGGGATCGAAGGGGATCATCGAACTCGAGCTGATCGCGAGCGGCGAGAAATGGGGCCGCGGCCCGAAAGGCGACGTGCATTCGAGCCTGAAGGCCATGGTGGACTCGCCCGCATGGCGGCTCGTGCAGGCGCTCCAGACGCTCGTCACCGAGGGCGGCAACAAGCCCGCGATCGAGGGCTGGTTCGAAAATGTCCGTCCGCTCACCGAGCGCGAGAAAACGCTGATCCGCGAAGCCGCAAAGGCGGGCGACGAAGCGCAGCAGAAGGCGGCGCTCGGCGTCACCCACTGGATCGACAATCTGTCGTACGACGACGCGCTGATCCGCCTCGCGCAGGAACCGACGGTCAATATCGAGGGACTTGTTGCGGGCTACACCGGCCCCGGCGGCAAGACGATCCTGCCCGGCAAGGCCGTCGCCAAGCTCGACCTGCGCCTCGTCCCCAACCAGACGCGCGCCGAGGCAGAAAAGAAGCTGCGCGCGCATCTCGACAAGCATGGCTTCACCGACGTCGAGGTCAATGTGTCGGGCGGTTACGACCCGACCGAGGTCGCCGAGGACAGCCGCCTCGTCCGCAGCGAACTCGCGACCTACAAGAAACTCGGCGTGACGACGAGCCTCAATCCGCGCATGGCCGGAAGCTGGCCGGGCTCGACCTTCACGTCGCCGCCGGTGTCGATCCCCGCCGCGCATTTCGGCATCGGCCACGGATCGGGCGCGCACGCCCCCGACGAATATTTCCTGATCGATTCGACCAACCCGAAAGTCGCGGGGCTCGTCGATGCGACGATGGGTTTTGCCGAATTCCTCTACGTGCTGGCGGCGATCAAATAGGGCGCCGCAGATGAGTGACCTCAACGGCGTCGCGCACGTCATCCTGACCGCGGGCGACTTTGCGCGCTCGACGGCCTTCTGGCGCGACATGATCCGCTATCTGGGTCTCAAGACCGTGCTCGACAGCGAATATATGCTCTATGGCGTCGGCGGCCGCACCGCGATCGGCATCCGCACCGGCAGCCCGGAAAATTCCGGCAAGCGGTTCGATCAAGGCGCACCCGGGCTGCACCACGCCTGTTTCCGGATGCGCGACCGCGCCGCGGTCGATGCCGTCGGCGCTTTCCTGACCGGCCGCGACGATATCCATATCGTCCATGCGCCGCAGGAAGAGCCGTGGGCGCCCGGCTATTATTCGATCCTGTTCGAGGACCCCGACGGCATCCGCATCGAATTCAACCATGTCCCCGGTGTCGGCCTGCTCGCCGACGGACAGGAAATCGGGAGCGCCGGGGCGTTCGACGGGAGCTGATTTGATCCTCCCTGTCGCGAAGCGATGGGGAGGGAGACCGCGCCCGGAGAGCGTGGTGGAGGGGCTGCAGCGTCAGCGCCATTGGCCCCTCCGTCAGCGCTTCGCGCTGCCACCTCCCCATGCCTGCGGCACAGGGAGGACCAGTTTCTAGAAGCCGTACACCAAAGTGAAGCGCGTCTGCGTGTCGACTTTTTCGATCCCCGGCGGTGGGCTCGTGTCGATCTGCGCCGAATAGGCGATGCGCGCCGACAGCGCGCCGGTCAGCTTCGCGTTAAGCGCGGTCTGCGAGCTGGTCGAGCTATTGGCCTCGCCGATGATCGTCGAGGCGACCTGCGTCAGCCGCAGCGTCGGCGACAATTGCCAGCCGAAATCGAGACCCGCCAGCGCCGTCATTTCGGTGTCCTCGCCGCCGTTCACGAAATCGGTCTGGCGAAACGCCGGCCCGCCCTTCAGGCTGAGCGTCATCTTCTTGCTGTCGACGACCTTGTAGCCGAGCCCGCCCGACAGGCTCCAGCGCGTGTCGTACCCGAGGATCCGGTCATGCTCCCATCGGCCCAGACCATAGGCAAAGGCACGGTCGTTGACCCTGTATTGCGGCTCCAGCTCGGCCAGATAGCGTTCGACCGACGTCTTGCCATTGGTGCGCTGGTAATCGGCCTGCGCGCGGAACTTGTGCGTCCAGTCGATCCCCTTGCGCGCGAGCGCAACGCCGGCGCTGAGCCCCACGGAAGTGGTATTGCCGCTACTCTGCGACGCGCCGATCTGTCCCTCGCCTTTCCAGTTTTGCCAGAATCGCGCCGCCGCCAGCTTTGCGCGCTCGGCCGCCGCCGCCTCGTCGCGAAGCCGCTGGCGTTCGGCGCGATAAGCGACGACCCGCGCCTCGATTTCGGCCGCATTGTCGAGCCTGCTGTCCTTCGCAAGTTTGGCCACCGCCTCGACATCGGTATCCTTGCCGCTCGCAATCGCCGCCGCGAGCATGTCGCCCACCGGATCGGGCAGCGCGTCGGGCGGATGCCCGCTCCGATAATAAGCGAGGAGCGCATCGATCTCGCCGATATTGTCCGGATTCGTCCGCCGGGCGACCTTGGCCACGGCTTCGACATCGTCATTGTTGCCACTGGCGAAGGCGGCGTCGATCATCGCGCGCACCGCATCGGGCAGGATGGGGTCGGGCTCCATCAATGCCGTGGGAACCGGATTGGCGAGCACCGGATCGACAAGCACAGGGTTCGGCTGTGGCGGGTCCACCGGTTCCTGCGACGCGTGCGCCATCGGTACGGCAAGGACAAGCGGCAGGCAAAGCGCGGCCAGGCGGGGGAGAGCTGTCACCGAAGACGTCCTTCTCTGGGGGCAGAAGCCGGGTTCGTTCGATCGGTTGCGCGGGGCCGGTGCGCGTCCGATGCGCCCCTATAGACCGAAAGTCGCTGGCATTTCCACCCTGCGTCCTCCATTTGCAAACCTATGGTTATAGCGCTCATTGCCATTTTCTGCGCCGGCGTCGGCAATTTCGCGATGCACCGTGCCTTTGTGGAGAGCGACGATCCGCTGATCCGGCAGATGGTCCAGCCGCTCGCCGACAAGCTCGGACCGAACATCACCTATGTGTTTGAATTCCTGCTGCTCGTCGGCGCGATGGCGATCGCGACGCGCAACTGGTTTACCGCGTTGATGCTCTATGGCCTCTACACCATCTTCAACGCGATGGCGTTCAGCTGGATCATGCAAAGACCGCGATAAGCCGCGGCCTACCAGGCCGGGCCGGCGATCGACAGGCCCTGCGCCTTGAGCTGGTCGAGCACGCCGCTCCTTTCGGCAAGAATGCGCAAGGGGACCACCGCCAGCGTCACGCCGGGCTGCGCCGTAGCCTCGCGGATCGCGCCGACCCACGTCTGGCGCAGCTCGGGGCCGAAACTGTCGTTCGTCCATGGCCAGCAGCGCCCGAGCGCTTCTTCGAGCGGGCTCGCCATCACCGCGGGCACGTCGAATTCGGTCCACGCGCGGCCGCGCTCGATCACGATGTCGCCGTCCGCCTCGGTCGCCGCCATCGCGGCTTCGAGGCACGGAATATGCGTTTCGGGCGCCGCGGCGAACAGATTGTCGAGCATATCCTCGCCGCGCACCTCGCCGACGGGCTGCGTCGGGATTTTCGACTGCCGCGCCGCCTTGCGCACGACGTCGGAGGCATCGTCGGCGGTGTCCTTGTTGAACGACAGCCGTTTCGAGAGCAGGTCGAACGCCGTCATCAGGAAATTCCCGCGCGCATAATCCTGTCCGAAACGCGTTTCGAGCGCGCGGAGCCGCTGCATCTGGGCGGCCGTCAGATAGTCGGCGGCGACGCGCCCTTTCGGCAATTTGGTGAGCCCGCCGCCCTTGAAGATCAGCCGCAAGATGTCGCCCGGCGACACCTTCGCCTTCGTGCCGAGGATGACGCGCTGTGCGCGGTCGGTTGCGCCTTCGAGCCGCTCGGGGCGCCAGGGCGTCGCCTTCGGGACTCCGGCAATCTCGCCGACAAGGATGACGACGCCGGTGCGCGTCTCGATCGTCCACATCGGCGCACCCGAGCGCCGCGCGGTGACGACAATTTCGTCATTTGCCTGATCGGTGGTCGTCGGCTCGCTCGCCGAAGCGGGGACCGCCGCCGTCAGAATCGCGACGCTCAACAAGAACCCGGACGCGCGCATCAGGCGACGCCGTGATACCACCACACCCCGTCGCGATCCTCGCGCTGCACCCGGCCTTCGACTTCGAGCCGTTTCAGATGCGCGAGCGCCTCGCCCGTCGCGAGTCCCTGGTTGTGCTCGCCGATCGGGCGGTTGAAGAGCAACGGGAAGCTGTCGACCGCGCGCATCGGCGCCTTCGCGGCGGCTTCAGCAAGATTGTAGAGCCGCATCCGGTGCTCGTCGCGCAGCGCCATCAGGCGCACGTGCAGCCCTTTGAACGGCTCGCCATGCGCGGGGCAGGTGACAACGTCGGCGGGCACGGTGGCGAGCAATTTGTCGATCGACGCGAGCCATTCGCCCAGCGGATCGGCGTCGGGTTCGGTGATGTTGACCGAGACGTTCGAACTGATCCGCGGCAGCACCTGATCGCCCGACACCAGCACGCCCTCTTTTTCGTTCCACAGGCACGCATGTTCGGGGCTGTGCCCCGACCCGGTGACGACGCGCCACTGGTGCGCACCCATGTCGAGCCGGTCGCCGTCCTCGATCCGCACATAGGAACGCGGCAGCGTGAAGATCATGCGCTGGAACATGTTCCAGCCGCGCGAGCGCTGCGCCTCGATCGCCGCCTCGTCCCAGCCCGCGGCGCGCGACTGCGTCAGCACTTCATCGGGGGCACTATCGGAAGAATCGGCGACGATCGCGCGCGCGGTCAGCATCTCGCCGCGCGTCATCCACAGCTTGACGTCCTGCTTCTTCGCGATCCAGCCGGCGAGGCCGATATGATCGGGGTGGAGATGCGTACCGATGACGCGCGTGATGCGCCTGTCCTTGAGCGCCCCCGCGTAAAGCGCCTTCCACGCGTCGGAACACATGGTGAGGCAGATGCCGGTGTCGACCACTGCCACGCCATCCGCGTCGTCGAGCAGCCAGCTGTTGATATGGCCGAGCGACCCCGGCATCGGGATGCGCGCCCAGCTGATGCCGTTCGCGATGCGGATCGTCTCGCCCGGTCCCGGCGCCGCCTCGCCCCACGGATAGGTCAGCCCCGCATGGCTCGTCGCGGTAAAGCTGTCGTCCTGCGTCAACGAAGCGTCCGGCGAGCCGCTGGCCGCCGGAATATTGTCCTCATCCGCCCCCGCCATGCCTCAGGCTTCGCCGTCGGCTTCGGCTTCCTCGGCGGCGCGCGCTTCGTTCGCCGCGGTGCGCTCGGCGCGCAGCTCTTCGAGCAGCGCCTCGCGGTCGCCTTCGAAACGGCTGTCTTCGGGAGCCTTGATGCCGGCCTTCTTCGCCGCCTTGGCGACGAGCGCGTCGAGTTCGCGCTGCGAACAGAGGCCGAGCGTCACCGGATCCTTCGGAACGATGTTCGCGCTGTTCCAGTGGCTCCGGTCGCGGATCGCACCGATCGTGTTGCGCGTCGTGCCGATCAGCTTGCCGATCGCGCCGTCCGACACCTCGGGGTGGTTCTTGAGGATCCACGCGATGCCGTCGGGCTTGTCCTGGCGCTTGCTGACCGGGGTGTAGCGCGGGCCGCGGGTGCGGCGAATCGTGTCCTGCGCCTGCACGCTCATCTTGAGCTTGTAGTTCGGGTCCTTCTGACCCTTTTCGATCTCTTCCATCGACAGCTCGTGGGCGCGGACGGGGTCGCGGCCGGTATATTTGGTCGCGGCGGTCTCGTCGGCGATCGCCTGTACTTCGAGGATGTGGATGCCGCAATATTCGGCGATCTGGGCAAAGGTCAGGCCGGTGTTGTCGACCAGCCAGGCGGCGGTCGCGTGCGGCATCAACGGGGTGGCGTCGGCAGTGGCCATGACGAAAAGTCTCCAGGCAGAAATAATAAGGGCCGCCCCTCGCGGGGCGGCCATTCGGCGGTTGATGTAGACCTGTTTGGCGGGCGGGGCAAGTGCGGGGATCGCGCGAATCTCAGGGCGCCCCGGATTTGCGAAGGGATGGCATGTCGGAGCGCCATCGTCTTTTCTCGAACCTCCGAACATTCTCATGATCCTTGATACTCGACAGATAGGATTCGAGCAGCAACAACTCCTCATCGTCGATCGCACCCTCATACGGCCGCGGATAGATCGCATTGCCGTAGTTGCGCAGGCATTTCTCCGGCGTGTCGTCGACGATAAGAACGCGCTCGATGTTCCAGCCTGCGCGCCGCACCTTGGTCAGTGGTTTCAGATAATGCGTATGGTCCCACGGATCGATCATATATCCGCTCTCGTCCTGATAGACGCGGCGCAAGGTCGCTCGGCTGCGTCCCCAGACGAACTGCAGGAGCGACGGATCGGGAAATATGGAGTCGACCACGGCGCGGACATAGTCGTCGGACGCCGAGGACCATATCGCCACATCGAAGTGGCTTAGCGCTTGCGCGAGAAAGTAATCAAGGTGCGGCCTACGATAGACGTGATAGCCATAGATCACAAAATCCGGCGGTCGCTCCAATGGCGTCTCGCGCGCGTGAATCAGCGTTTCGTCGAGGTCGAGGATTAGCAAAATCCGGTTGGTCACCCGCTTGGCGCGTCGAGCCATATCGCGCCCCTACGCCGCCATCGCCATCGCCATAAAACCCGGCGCAGCCTCGACCCGCGCAAGCCAGCGCTGCACCGCCGGATAGTCTGCAAGCGCGAACAGCCCGCTGTCCTCGGCGACGTGCGTATAGGCATAAAGCGCGATGTCGGCGAGCGAGAGGCTCTGCCCTGCAAGCCAGTCGTGCGCCGCGAGATGATCGTCCATCAAGGTGAGCGCCGCGGCGCCCGCGGCCTGTTTCAGCGGGATCTGCACCCGCTGCGCCTCGCCGAGATTCTCCTCGCCGACCCATTTCATCCAGAAGCGCAAGGTCGCGACATTGGGTTCATGATTATATTGTTCGAAGAACATCCAGCCCAGCATGTCGGCGCGCTCGAACCGGTCGTGCGGGATCAGGTGGGTGCCATCGGCGAGCCAGAAGCAGGCCGCGTTGCTTTCGGGCAGGAAGCGGTCGCCGATCTGCAATACCGGGATGCGTCCGTTGGCGTTGACCTCCGCCAGGAAGGCGGCGGTGCGCGTCTCGCCCCGCATGATGTCATATTCGCGCCGCTCGATCGGACGATCGAGCAACGCCGCGGCCGGGCGGATCTTGTAGCAATTGCCACTGGCCGCATATTCGTGAAGGATCGGCCGGTCATTCATTGTACCCTCCCCTTTCAGGTCGCGCTGTCGCCGGGCCGCGCCGGTATCTGGATCAGGTTGACGAAGGACATCGCGATCTCGCCCCGCTGGTTGGTGACGGTCATCCGCATGGTCAGCACCCCGCGGTCGGGCTTGCTGTCGGACCGGCGGATATCGATGATTTCGCGCCGGATCGACAGCCGGTCGCCCGGCCGCACCGCGCTCCGCCACTGAAGATCGTCGACCTTGAGACCGAGCAGCGGCGTGTCGCCGAACGGCGCCGCATCGACAAATTCGCGCATCACGACCGACGCGACATGCCAGCCGCTGGCGATCAGCCCGCCGAAACGCCCCTTCGCCGCCGCTTCGGCATCGACGTGCATCGGCTGCGGATCATATTCGCGCGCGAAGCGGACAATGTCCGCCTCGGTCATCTCGATCGGACCGCCGGTCCAGACCTGCCCGATTTCGAGGTCTTCGAGAAAAAGCGAACGACCAGCCATAACCACCTTTCCGGAAACGAACGCCGCTGCGTTCGTCGTCGCCGGTGCTGACCGCCGCCGTCTTTGTCAACCGCCGGGCGGTCTCACCCGACCGTCAGCACGATCTTCCCGACATGCTCGCCCGCCTGCATCCGCGCGTGCGCGGCGCTCGCGTCAGCGAGCGGGAAGCTCTGGTCCATCGCAGGCTTCCACCCGCCCTCGCCGAGCCGCGGCCACAGCGTGCGGTGGATCTCGTCGGCGAGCAGCGCCTTGAAATCCGCGTTGCGCGCGCGGAGCGTCGAGCCGGTCAGCGTCAGGCGGCGGCGCATCACGTCGGCGATGTCGATCTCGGCCTTCATCCCGCGCTGGAACGCGATGCTGACGTGGCGCCCGTCCTCGGCGAGACAGGCGAGGTTGCGCGGCAGGTAATCGCCCCCGACCATGTCGAGCACGACGTCGACGCCCCTACCCCCGGTAAAGCCCTTCACCGCCTCGACATAATCCTCGCTCGAATAATCGATGGCAAGGTTCGCACCGAGCGCGGTCGCCGCGGCGCATTTACCGGCGCTGCCGCACGTCACGATGATCTGGATGTCGAACAATTTGCACAGACCGATCGCGGTCGTCCCGATACCGCTGGTGCCGCCATGGACCAGCACGGTCTCGCCGTCGCGCACATAGCCGCGCTCGAACAGGTTATGCCACACGGTAAAGACGGTTTCGGGCAGCGCCGCGGCTTCGGCCATCGAAAAGCCCTTCGGCACCGGCAGGCAGCTCCCGGCCGGCGCGACGCAATATTCGGCATAGCCCCCGCCCGCGACGAGCGCGCACACCGCCTGCCCCAGATGTTCGGGATCGCCCCCCGGGCCGACCGCGACGATCGTCCCCGCGATCTCCAGCCCCGGGAGGTCCGAAGCGCCCGGCGGCGGCGGGTAATAGCCCATGCGTTGCAGCACGTCGGGGCGGTTGACCCCTGCGGCCGCGACGCGGATCAGCACCTCGTCCGGGCCGGGCTGCGGCACCGGTCGTTCGACGGGTTGCAGCACCTCGGGGCCGCCGGGCGCACTGATGGCGACGGCGGTCATGCTCGACGGCAAGCTGGTCACGCTAAATTCCCCCACTTTTCAAAAGGTCCCACATCCCTCGGGGCGCATTATTGACAGTCGGGCGGCGCCGGTCAACAGTCGCGCGCCTTTTCGGCCGCAGGGACCAGCGAGAGAGAGGATGCGCCATGGACGATGACGACCTTCCCCGCCGCCGCGACGACGTGCTAGCGGCCCTGATCAAGCAACCGCTCGATCCGCTGTCGGTCGACGAACTCGACGACCGCATCGCGGCGCTGGAAGGCGAGATTGCGCGCATCAAGGTGCATCGCAGCGCCGCGACGAGCCAGAAAGCCGCAGCCGAGGCACTCTTCAGGAAGGGGTGAATTCCACCTCGAAGATCGCCGACGCCCCCATGAAGGAGCGCCGGCGCCTTCGCCCCTACGCGACCTCGGCGTAGCGGAGCAGGTCGATCATCCGGAAATCGTCGCCCTTTTTCGACGCGTCGACCGTCGGCAGGAAGGGCTGCCATTCGGGATCCTGCGAGAGGTACGATCCCTTGTCGCCCTGCAATAGCCCAAGGAAGACCTCGGTAACGATCCGCGCGCCGACCGGCCCCAGCCGCTCGCCATTCTGCGTCACCTGTGCCTCGCGCAGGATATAGAACCACAGCGGCGTGCGGTCGTCGAAGCCGTGCGGCTTGAGATCGGCGAGGTCGCCCTTCGACAATTCAGGCAGCTTCATCGCGCGCGCCACCCGCTGCCCCGACGGCAGCGAGAAGGTCAGGTGGCGCAGCAAATTACGCTGCGCGAGCGAGGCGGGGTTCGTCTTGGGGTCGGGGTTCGGCACGACCGATCCGGGCAGGCGGAACAGCGACGTCGACAGCGTCGTGTCGATCTTCTTGTTCGGCTTCACATTGCCGTCGCTGAAATCGAAGAAGGTCGGCCAGTCGATGAAGCGCCGCGGCGCGCGGCAACCGCCCGACAGATCGTCGGGATCGTTCGGATCCGACGGCGTCGGGGTGAAGATCATCGCGAAGAAGGGATTACCCCCGTTGCCGGTGAAATTCGCGCGGTACGACGGGCGCACCTGGCTGTGCCCGAAACGATAGGCCGCGACCGAAAATTCGACCGGGATATAAGGCTCGTTCTGCCAGCTGTAATATTTGCGGCCGTTGGTCAGCACATCGTCGACCACCGCGTCGCCGCACGTCTTGCGCAGGAATTCATGGACGATGATCCACTGATAATGCCAGCGCACGATCCGCTGCGCCTCGGCGAAAATCTCGTCCGATCCGGTCAGCTTGATCTTGGTCTTCACATATTCGACCACCTGATTGTGAAACTTCAGGAAAGCGACCTGAAGCTGGCTGATGATCAGATTCTCGTCGTCGCGCGGATCGCCGATCAGCGCGACCTTCTGGCTGTTGCGCGGCACGTCGAACTTGTTCGCGGTGCCCGTGGGTTCGAGCAGGAACTTGCCGCCCTTGCCGCCTCCCGTGTCATAGAGATGCGGGCTGCCGCCCGGTCCCGCGCCATAAACATTGTCGAGGCCGAGGCTGGGGGTACGGAAATTGGCGATCTGTTCGGGATCGACCTGCCGTTCGAGGCTCGACGTGGGATCGAAGGTCATGTCGTGATCGAGGAACTGGCCGAGAAAGGTGAACCCCGCGGTCAGCGTCGGATTGTCGCTGTTCTTTGCCGACAGCGCCGGGTTGGTGATCAGCTCGGCGGGGGTCTTGGTCAGATTGTCCTTGGCATCCATGATGCCCCCGACCTTGCCGATCTCGATCAGCGCGGCGCGGACATCGGGGGTGTCGGCGGCAAAGGGCGGCAGTTCGCCGAACATGCGGCCAAAGCGGCCGGCGTCGGAATATTTGGAGCGCGGCGGAACGATGTCGCGCGGATATACGCCGTGACGAGGCATGGCAGTCTCTCCTGTGGTTTACGGGATTGTCGGGACGATCCACCCACCCAAGAGAGCTGGCATCCGCTGTTCTAGGCGCGAACCTGCAGCAAGGTTTGCGCCGATCCGGGCGCCGCCCCAAGATTTTAGGTGGTTAATTCGCGATTAGCGTGCCGGGTCGCGGCGAAATCGCGACGGGGCGAGCCTATTCGGCTTCGGTGCTGAGGCCGAGCTCGGGAATGCCGATCGAGCGCCGCCCGCCGAAATCGGCGCGCACGACGATCACGCCCTGCTTTTCCATATATTCGACGAGGCGGCGGATGCGCCCCGGCGAGCGGCTGCCATAGGCGCGGCCGAGGATGTCGTCGTCGGGACAGGGCTCGCCGTCCATCGCGGCGCGCGCGATCTGGAGGAAGGGCGCGAACATGTCGTGCGGCAGGCGGTCGGCGACGGCGAGCATCTCGCGCCAGCGTGGTTCGGCCGGGTCGAACACCCCGCCCTTGGCGAGCGCGAAGCGGCGGCGGAAGGCGGCGAGGTCGAGCGGCACCTTCTTCAGCTTCTGCATCCGGCAGCGCACCGAAAAATCCTGATAGAGGAAGGATTCGGGCTGGAAGGCGCAATCGGGGTCGGAGAGCATCTCCTGCAGCGTCTCGATCACCACCGCGTCACTCTGTTCGGCTTCCTCGACCGCTTCGAGGATATCGAGCACCGGCGGCGCATCGGCATCCTCATGCAGCGGCTCGCTCGCGGCGATCCGCTCGAGCACTTCGCTGGCAGCGACCGGCTCAGGTTCGGGCGCAAAGAAGCGGGGCTGCGCCGGTGCTTCCAGTTCGGTGAAGAGCATCGAGCGCATATCCTCGCCGCCCGCTTCGGGCAGCGGCATCAGGCCATGCGTCCCCATCCGCGTCGAGGTCTGGGTCGCGCCGATCCGCACCGCGATCGGCCGCCGCGAGATCGCGGGGCCAAGCCCGAGGAAATGCCCGCGCTCGAGGTCGCGGATCGCCTCGGCCTGCCGCCGCTCCATGCCGAGCAGGTCGGCGGCGCGCGCCATGTCGATATCCAGGAACGTGCGCCCCATCAGGAAATTGCTCGCCTCGGCGGCGACATTCTTGGCGAGCTTGGCGAGCCGCTGCGTCGCGATCGCGCCGGCAAGGCCGCGCTTGCGCCCGCGGCACATCAAATTGGTCATCGCGCTGAGGCTCGCGCGGCGGACATTGTCGGCGACGTCGCCCGCGACGCTCGGCGCGAACATCTGCGCCTCGTCGACCACCACGAGCGCCGGAAACCAGTGCTCGCGCGGCGCATCGAACAGCGCGTTCAGGAACGCCGCGGCGCAGGTCATCTGCGCCTCGATATCGAGCGATTCGAGGCTGAGGATGATCGACGCGCGATGTTCGCGGATGCGCGCGCCCATCGCCGCGATTTCGCGCTCGTTATAATCGCCGCCGTTGATCACGACATGGCTGTACGCATCGGCGAGCGTGACGAAATCGCCCTCGGGATCGATCACGATCTGCTGTACCAGTTCGGCGCTTTCCTCGAGGATGCGGCGGAGGAGATGCGACTTTCCCGACCCCGAATTGCCCTGCACGAGAAGGCGCGTCGCGAGCAGTTCCTGCACGTCGATGCGCACGCCCTGCCCCGCGGTGTCGGTCCCGATGTCGATGCTGGTCTTCATGCTTGTCTCACTGGCGCCGCCCTATCGGGGCGCTTGGCCAAAGACAACCGGGCGAGCTTTCGGATCGCCCGATTTTGGTAGAGCACCGTGCAACCTGTCCAAACCGTTCGCCCTGAGCTTGTCGAAGGGCTGTTCTTTCCTTTGGCACCGCAAGAAGAAGCACAGTGCTTCGACAAGCTCAGCACGAACGGAGTCAGGGGATGCGATCAGCGGGGATGGCTTGCCAATCGAGCAAAACGCGCCAAAGACCCGTCCATGGATTTCGACGACCAGCTCCGCCGTTATTTCGGCACCGCCGACATCGCGGCGATCCACCCCGAGGCGCACGCCGCGGGCACCGAACGCATGCGCGTCGACTTCGGCCTCGAAACCAACCCCGGCCGCCGCTTCGCGCTGTGGGCGCTGATGCACATGCTCGGCGTCGCGCCGGACCTCGATGTGGCGTTCAAGGATGAGGGCGAGCGCAACACGGCGCGCGACTTCATGGATATGGTCGACCGGGCCGGATCGGATCAGGAATGAACGACGATCAACCCCATTTTCGGCTGAACCCCGGGGCATATGGCCGCTCTTTGGAACCATCGACCGACCCATGCGACGCATGCCGCCGACCCTGCGTGTGGAAATATGCCGGAAGCTTGTATTCGACAAAGGATCCGACAATATGCGCTCGCTGCATCGCCGACGGCAGCGTCGCCAAACTCCTGAAGGGCGAACGCTTCAGTTTTCACGACATCGAGATCGATGACGCGGCCCCCGCGCTGGAAATCGAACTTCTTCAGCGCACGCCCGGCGTATCGTGCTTCAACCCGTTCGAATGGCCGGTGCTCGATACCAAACCGCTGGCCTTTATCGGATATGGCGAGGATGAGGTCATTCTGACGGATCGCGCCGCGCAAGATGCCATCAAGGCCGCGTTCGAAGAACTGGAATGGGAGTATGAGCCCGGCACCCCGACGCCCTATGCGCTTGTTTTCCGGGAAATCGACGGCGATCGGTACAGGGCGGTGATCGATCTGGACTGACGAGTGTGGATCATCGCCTCGCGCGTCTTGCGTCAATTTCATCGATTTGACCGGCCGGGCGCAAGGAGAGGCCGGATCCGCGCGGGCAGCTGGTCGGTCTGCCACTTCCTCTCAAGCTCCGCATCCTCTCCCGCCGCCGCCTTTGCTTTGCGGGCATAGTCGGCCGCATGGGGTGCGTGTGTCGCGACATGCGCCGTCGCGGCCGCATGACCGGCCGCCCTCGCGGCGGCGACCGCGGCCTTGCGAACCCGCTGGCGCGCAGCCGCATGCGCCGCGAAAGCAAAGGCCCGCGCCTCAACCATCTGCAGACGGCCTGCCTGCCAAAGCCGCGCCGCCTCGATCGCCTGCCGTGGCCGCTGGTCGTCGGGACATTCCGCTTCGAAAAGAGCCAGAACCCGCTCGGCGCAATCCGCCGCCCAAAGCGCGAGTTCTTGATGCTCGTCCATCGCCGTAACTCCCGATTCCCGACGCGCTGTTAACCATGTTGCAAGCGCTGTCATCGTAATTTCATATCGCCATCCGCTTTTCCCTTGCGGTGGGGCGGCGGCATCGCCACGTTGCATTTCTAAGGGGGCCGCTCTCCCCGGCCTGGTCCCCGCAAGGAGATGAAGACCATGCCGTCCTTTTCGGAAAGCCTCGAAAAGACACTACATAACGCGCTGAAGGCCGCTTCGGAGCGCCACCACGAATATGCGACGCTCGAGCATCTGCTCTACGCGCTGATCGACGACGATCATGCCGCCGAAGTGATGCGCGCGTGCGGCGTCGCGCTCGACGACCTGCAATCGGCGGTCGTCCATTATCTCGATACCGAACTCGACAGCCTGAAGGTCGAGGGACACAGCGATCCGTCGCCGACGAGCGGTTTCCAGCGCGTCGTCCAGCGCGCGATCCTGCACGTCCAGTCGTCGGGCAAGGATGAGGTGACAGGCGCCAACGTCCTCGTCGCGCTCTTCTCCGAACGCGAAAGCTACGCCGTCTATTTCCTGCAGCAGCAGGACCTGACGCGCCTCGACGCGGTCTCCTACCTCAGCCACGGCGTCGGCAAGGGCGGCAAGCCCTCGCCGCAAGCCGAGCCCGAGGAAAAGGAAGAGGCGAAGGACAAGAGCGAAGGCAAGAACAAGAAGGAAACCGCGCTCGACCAGTTCACCGTCAACCTCAACGAGAAGGCCAAGGTCGGCAAGGTCGACCCGCTGATCGGCCGCACCGCCGAGGTCGACCGCACGATCCAGATCCTCTGCCGCCGGTCGAAGAACAACCCGCTCTATGTCGGCGATCCCGGCGTCGGCAAGACCGCGATCGCGGAAGGGCTCGCGCGCAAGATCATCGAGGGCGACGTGCCCGAGGTGCTGCTGCCCGCGGTGATCTATTCGCTCGACATGGGCGCGCTGCTCGCCGGCACGCGTTACCGCGGCGATTTCGAGGAGCGGCTGAAGCAGGTCGTGACCGAGCTCGAAGGGCTGCCGCACGCGATCCTCTTCATCGACGAAATCCACACCGTCATCGGTGCGGGCGCGACGTCGGGCGGCGCGATGGATGCGTCGAACCTGCTGAAGCCCGCACTGTCGGGCGGCGTCATCCGCTGCATCGGCTCGACGACGTACAAGGAGTTCCGCAATCACTTCGAAAAGGACCGCGCGCTGCTCCGCCGGTTCCAGAAGATCGATGTGATCGAGCCGAGCCTCGAGGATACGAAAAAGATCCTCGCGGGCCTGCGCAGCGCGTTCGAGGCGCATCATCAGGTGCGCTATACGCAGGATGCGATCAACGCCGCGGTCGACCTGTCGGCGCGCTACATCAATGATCGCAAATTGCCCGACAAGGCGATCGACGTGATCGACGAGGTCGGCGCGATGCAGATGCTCGTCGCCCCGTCGAAGCGCAAGAAGACGATCACCGCGAAGGAGATCGAGGCGGTGATCGCGACGATGGCGCGCATTCCGCCCAAGTCGGTCTCGACCGACGACAAGGCGACGCTCGCGAATCTGGAGACCGACCTGAAGCGCGTCGTCTTCGGCCAGAACACCGCGATCGAGGTGCTCTCGTCGGCGATCAAGCTCAGCCGCGCGGGCCTGCGCGATCCCGAGAAGCCGATCGGCAACTATCTGTTCAGCGGCCCGACCGGCGTCGGCAAGACCGAGGTCGCCAAGCAGCTCGCGTCGATCATGGGCATCCCGCTCCAGCGTTTCGACATGTCCGAATATATGGAGCGCCACTCGGTCAGCCGACTGATCGGCGCCCCCCCGGGCTATGTCGGCTACGATCAGGGCGGCCTGCTCACCGATGCGATCGACCAGAACCCGCATTGCGTGCTGCTGCTCGACGAGATCGAAAAGGCGCATCCCGACCTGTTCAACATATTGTTGCAGGTGATGGACCATGGCCGCCTGACCGATCATCACGGCAAGACCGTCGACTTCCGCAACGTCATCCTGATCATGACGACCAATGCGGGGGCGAGCGACATGGCGCGCGAGGGCATCGGCTTCGGCGCGTTCGCCCGCGAGGATGTGCAGGAGGAAGCGGTGAAGAATCTCTTCACCCCCGAATTCCGCAACCGCCTCGATGCGATCGTGCCGTTCGGCTATCTGCCGCCTGAAGTGGTCGCACGCGTCGTCGACAAGTTCATCCTGCAGCTCGAAATGCAGCTCGCCGACCGCAACGTCCACATCCAGCTCGACGATGCGGCACGCGAATGGCTGACCGGCAAGGGCTATGACAAGCTCTATGGCGCGCGCCCGATGGGCCGCCTGATCCAGGAAAAGATCAAGCAGCCGCTCGCCGAGGAACTGCTCTTCGGCAAGCTCGTCCATGGCGGCGAGGTCAAGGTGAAGATGAAGACCGGCGACGATGCCCATGTCGGCAACCCGCTGGCCTTCGAAATCGTCTCGGCCCCGCCCAAGGCGGGCAAGGGCAAACCGAAAGCCGACAAGGCGAAGAAAGCCGCGGAGTAGGCGGCCGAGCAATAAGGCGACGGGGCGGCCATCGGCCGCCCCTCGCTTTTTGAGGCTCCAGCGACTATATCACTCCCCATGTACGACTATGTCTCCGTAACCGCCGGCGATGCGGCGAGCCCCACTCCTGTGCGCGATGGCACGATCAAGCTCCACGACGCGGCGGGCTTCGCCGGGATGCGCAAGGCGGGCCGCCTGTCGGCCGAAATCCTCGACGCGCTCGTCCCCTTCGTCCAGCCGGGGGTGACCACGGCGGCCATCGACGATCTGGTCCGCACGATGATGCTCGACGGCGGCGGCATCCCCGCGACATTGGGTTATCGCGGCTTCACGCATAGCTGCTGCACGAGCATCAACCATGTCGTGTGCCACGGCATCCCCGACGACAAGCCCGTGCGCGAGGGCGATATCGTCAATATCGACGTCACCAGCATCGTCGACGGCTGGCACGGCGACACCAGCCGCATGTATCTGGTGGGCGACGTGCCGATCAAGGCGAAGCGCCTCGTCGAAATCACCTACGAGTGCCTGATGCTCGGCATCGAACAGGCGAAGCCCGGCAACCGCATGGGTGACGTCGCCCACGCAATCCAGACCCACGCCGAGCGCCATCGCTATTCGGTCGTCCGCGATTTCTGCGGCCATGGTCTCGGCCAGATGTTCCACGACGCGCCCGAAGTCGTCCACGCCGGCCGTCCCGGCACCGGCCCCGAACTCCGCCCCGGCATGTTCTTCACGATCGAGCCGATGATCAACACCGGCAAATATGCGGTGAAGATGCTTGCCGACGGCTGGACCGCGGTGACGCGCGACCGCTCGCTGTCGGCGCAGTTCGAGCACAGCATCGGGATCACCGAAACCGGCTGCGAGATTTTCACTGCGAGCCCCAAGGGCCTGAACGCGCCACCCTGGGCCTGACCGGCACACGCTTTGATTGCGGCATCCCGGACCTGATCCGGGATCCAGGACTTCCAATGCATCGCCCGCCTTTGCGGACCCCGGATCAAGTCGAACGAGCCACGTGTCCCGTTCGAGGGTGGCGAGTGTTGGTATGCCCCCTCTCTCGACCCCCCATTTTCCCGCTTGCACCCGTGCGGCTTCGCGCGCAGACTTGACGTTAACGTCAAGATAGGCGTCGAACGGGAGAGCATGGAATGGCGAAACGGGTCTTTACGGCTGCGCTGCTGGGCTGCGCGGCACTGGCAATGGCTTCATGCAACGCATCGAAGAATGACAGCATCTCGGGCGGCGGATCGCTCGACGAAGCCGAAAAGGCCAGCGAGACCCTGCTCCGGACCGGCGGCAACGGCGACGACTGGGGCGGCATCGGCTACAGCTATGACGAACAGCGTTTCAGCCCGCTCACCGACATCAACGAGAAGAATGTCGGGCAGCTCGGCATCGCGTGGACCGCCGATCTCGACGATGCGCGCGGGCAGGAAGCGACGCCGGTCGTCGTCGACGGCGTGCTCTATGTCACCCACGCCTGGTCGAAGGTCAGCGCATGGGACGCCGCGACGGGCAAGGAACTCTGGAAATTCGATCCCAAGGTGCCCGGTGAACGCGCGGTTTCGGCGTGCTGCGACGTCGTCAACCGCGGCGTCGCTGTGTGGGGCGACAAGGTGTTTGTCGGTGCGCTCGACGGCCGGCTGATCGCGCTCGACAAAAAGACCGGCAAGGAGCTGTGGTCGACGCAGACCTTCGACACGTCGAAACCTTACACCATCACCGGCGCGCCGCGCGTCGTGAAGGACATGGTGCTGATCGGCAACGGCGGCGCCGAGTTCGGGGTGCGCGGCTATGTCACCGCCTATGACGCCGACACCGGCAAGGAGCGCTGGCGCTTCTACACCGCCCCCAACCCGACCAAAGCGAAGGACGGCGCGGCCAGCGACGACATTTTTGCGAGCAAGGGCAACGCCACATGGTCGGACAAAGGCGAGTGGCAGACCTCGGGCGGCGGCGGCACCGTGTGGGACGCGATCGTCTACGACAAGGATCTCGACCAGATCTATCTCGGCGTCGGCAACGGCAACCCGTGGAACCATGGCACGCGCTCGAACGGCGTCGGCGACAACTGGTTCCTTTCCTCGGTCGTCGCACTCGACGCCTCGACCGGAAAATATAAGTGGCACTATCAGGAAACCCCGGCGGAGACGTGGGACTATACCGCAACGCAGCCGATCATCCTCGCCGAGCAGGCGGTGAACGGCAAACCGACCAAGGTATTGTACCACGCGCCGAAGAACGGCTTCTTCTTCACCATCGACCGCGCGAACGGCAAGCTGATCGATGCCAAACCCTTCGTCGACGGGATCAACTGGGCGACGGGATATGATCTGGCCACGGGTCGGCCGATCGAAAATCCGGAAGCGCGCTTCTACAAGACCGGCAAGCCCTTCATCGCGGTTCCGGGCGCGCTCGGCGCGCATAACTGGCACCCGATGAGCTACAATCCCAAGACCGGCCTTGTCTACATCCCGGCGCAGCAGATCCCGCAGGGCTATCTTGCCGACATGGACGAACTCGACAAACGCAAGGTGCTGGGGTTCAACGTCGGCACCTCGCTGAACAAGACGATGCTGCCCGACGACAAGGCCGCATTCCGCGCCGCCGTCGCGGCGACGACGGGCCGCCTTGTCGCTTTCGACCCGCGTACCGGGAAGGTCGCATGGGCGGTCGACCATCCCGCCGCGTGGAACGGCGGCACGATGACCACCGCGGGCAACCTCGTTTTCCAGGGTACCAGCCTCGGCCGTTTCCGCGCTTATACCGCCGACACCGGCAAGCAATTGCTCGACCTCGACATGCAGTCGGGGATCGTCAGCGCGCCGTCGACCTTCCGCGTCGGCGGGGTGCAATATGTGGCGTTCATGACGAGCAAGGGCGGCGCGTTCCCGCTTGTTGCCGGGATCGCGGGTGGCGCAACGCGCAAGGTGCCGAACATCCCGCGCCTCGTGGTGCTCAAGATCGGCGGCACCGCACAGCTGCCCGCGCCGCCCGCGACGGCAACGCTTGCATGGAACCCGCCGCCGATGACTGCAAAGCCGGCTGATGTCGCAGCCGGCAAAGCGCACTTCGGCCGTTATTGTCAGGTATGTCACGGCGACAGCGCGATCGGCAACGGCTTCACCCCCGACCTTCGCGTCTCGGGCACGCTCGCCAATGCCGACGCATGGAAGGGCGTCGTGATCGGCGGCGCGCTGAAAGACCGCGGCATGGTGAGCTTTGCAACGGTGCTTACCCCCGCCGATGCCGAGGCGATTCGTGCCTATGTGATCGAGCGATCGAACTGGACCAAGGCCAATCTGGCCGACTCGGCGGCCCCGATGGGGCGCTGACTGCTCATAAATTAGGCAGTCAGAGAACGCCGTTGCCCACCCCTTGGGCAGCGGCGTTCTTTCGTTTCAAATTTCTTACCAAAACCCCGCGATTCGCCAATTGGCACGGCTTTTGATTGGTGCAAGATGGCGGGACACCGCACCGACTCGACGGCGAACCGGGCCAGCCCAGCTGATCCGGCTCGATGCGCAAGGGGCGGCGGCCAGCCCAAAGGGGGACAAGAAGCGTGAAGAAGATTGAGGCGATCATCAAGCCGTTCAAGCTCGACGAAGTGAAGGAAGCGCTGCACGAAGTCGGTGTCAGCGGCATCACCGTCACCGAAGCCAAGGGTTTCGGTCGCCAGAAGGGTCATACCGAACTCTATCGCGGCGCCGAATATGTCGTCGACTTCCTGCCCAAGGTGAAGCTCGAAGTCATCGTCGAGGATTCGATGGCCGAACGCGTTGTGGAGGCGATTGCCGCCGCCGCGCAGACCGGCCGGATCGGCGACGGCAAGATCTTCGTCATTCCGGTCGAAACCGCGCTCCGCATTCGCACCGGCGAACGCAACGAGGACGCGCTTTAATCTTTCACGGTTTTTGAAACCCCAACACACCCCGGCACGCCGGACCATTTCGCAAGAAGGAAGCATAGACGATGGCTACGAAGCCCAAGGATATCATCGCGCGGATCAAGGAAAACGACATCGAGTGGGTCGACCTGCGCTTCACCGACCCCAAGGGCAAGTGGCAGCACCTGACCATGGTTGCCTCGATCCTCGGCGAGGACGAGCTCGAAGACGGCCTGATGTTCGACGGTTCGTCGATCGAAGGCTGGAAGGCGATCAACGAGTCGGACATGATCCTGAAGCCCGATCTCGACGCCGTCTATGACGATCCTTTCTCGGCGACCCCGATGCTCGTGATCTTCTGCGACATCGTCGAACCCTCGACCGGCGAAGGCTATGCCCGCGACCCGCGTACGACCGCGAAGCGCGCCGAGGCCTATGTCGCCTCGACCGGCATCGGCGACACCGTCTATGTCGGCCCCGAAGCCGAATTCTTCATGTTCGACGATGTCCGTTTCGAAACCGGCTACAACAAGTCGGGCTTCGAGATCGACGATATCGAGCTGCCGACCAACACCGGCCGCGCTTACGAAGGCGGCAACCTCGCGCACCGTCCGCGCGCCAAGGGCGGTTATTTCCCGGTCGCGCCGGTCGACAGCGCCGTCGATATCCGCGCCGAGATGGTCTCGACGATGCTCGAAATGGGCCTGCCCTGCGACAAGCATCACCACGAAGTCGCGGCCGCGCAGCACGAACTTGGCCTGACTTTCGGTACGCTCACCGAAACCGCCGACCGCATGCAGATCTACAAGTATGTCGTGCACCAGGTCGCGCATGCCTATGGCAAGACCGCGACCTTCATGCCGAAGCCGATCAAGGACGATAACGGCAGCGGCATGCACACCCACATCTCGATCTGGGAAAAGGGCAAGCCGCTCTTCGCCGGCAATGGCTATGCGGGCCTGAGCGACATGTGCCTCTATTTCATCGGCGGTGTCGTCAAGCATGCCAAGGCGCTTAACGCCTTCACCAACCCGACGACGAACAGCTACAAGCGCCTCGTCCCCGGCTTCGAAGCCCCGGTGCTGCTCGCTTACTCGAGCCGCAACCGTTCGGCTTCGTGCCGCATTCCGTACGGCGCGGGCGCCAAGTCGAAGCGCGTCGAGTTCCGCTTCCCCGACGCGATGGCGAACCCCTATCTCTGCTATTCGGCGCTGCTGATGGCGGGCCTCGACGGCATCCAGAACAAGATCCACCCCGGCGACGCGATGGACAAGAATCTGTACGACCTGCCGCCCGAGGAACTGAGTGAAGTCCCGACCGTCTGCGGCTCGCTTCGCGAAGCCCTCGACAGCCTGCTCGCCGACCACGACTTCCTCTTGAAGGGCGACGTGTTCTCGAAGGATCAGATCGAAGCCTATGTCGAACTGAAGTGGGACGAGGTCTATCGTTTCGAGCAGACCCCGAGCCCGGTCGAATTCGACATGTACTACAGCGCCTGATCCGCAGGATCGGCGTTGCCAAGGGAAAGGGCGTCCGGTTCGGGGGAACCGGGCGCCCTTTTTCACATCAGCGCGTCATCATCCCGCGCCGCCCGATCGCGACGAACGCGCCGAGCAGCATCATCGCCGACAGCGTCGTGACGACGTCTATCGGGGTCAGAACCGCACCCCAGCCAAGAAAATCGGCTGCACCCCACAGGGTCAGGAGCACCCAGCTAAGGCAAAAGGCCCAGAAACAGCCTTCGAGACCCAGCTGGTGGTTGAGTTCGTCGAAGTCGTTCCGCCAGCGCCACGACGCGATCGCGCCAGCGGCGAAAACAATCAGCAAGACACACATGGCGACGCCCGCGGGGACAACGCCCGCCGCGAAACCGGGACCACGCGCCAGCGCCAGCAGGACGAGCGCCACGCCGATCGCCGCCATCGTGACGGTCGATCGCATCATGCCACGCCGCTCCTCGCGCAGTTCCTCGGCATCGGCGACATTCAGCAGCTTCGCTCCGGCCCGCGGCGCTGCGAGGCCGAAGCCGACCAGCCCGGCCATCAGCGCATAGACGAGGCCGACCGAGCCCAGCGCCACGCGCGAAGGCCCCATCGCGTCGAGCAGATCCGATCCCGCGGCCGTGAGCACCGCCGCCATGACGCCGCCGCCGGCAAGCGCGCCGACGAACATCTGCATCACCATGCGCTTCCACCTGGCAGGTTTGTCTTCGGTCATGCTGTTCATTCTTCGATCTCCGGCGTCCAATGGTCGACGAACAATTCGCGCACTTCGAGCCCGAACAGGCGGGCCATGCGCAGCGCGAGCGGCAGGCTGGGGTCATATTTGTCGGTTTCGACCGCGTTGATCGTCTGGCGCGACACCCCGAGGCGCCGGGCCAGCTCGCCCTGGCTCCAGCCCGCCCCTTCCCGATATTCGCGAACCCGATTTTCCAACGCCGCCCCTCTCTGTAAAGAACTCTTTACAGCGCCGATACTGAAGTGTCAAACACTCTTTACAGTCTCTCTGTCGAGCGCGCGGCGATTACGCTTTGGTAAGGCGTATCCGCTAGGAGAAAGCCGTCTTTTCCGGGGGGATTTTCGATGTTGCGTATGGTGGTACCGGTCATGGCGTTCCTGCTCGTGACCGGTTGCGGCAAGGTTGCCGAACTCGCAAACCAGACACGGACCGTCGCCGCGCCGCGCGAGCAAGTGTTCGCGAAGATGTTCGGCGACGGCAGCGCTTTCGCCGGCCTGCCGCTCGTCACCAACGGCGGTTCGACGCGGCTGTACGAACTCGTCGCCGAAAAGGGCGATCCCGGATTTGAGCAGCTCGTCCCTAAGGAACGCCCCGATGCCTGGAAGGTGAAGGTCGCCGTCGCGATGGAAATCCCGCGTGAGGCGCACCTGATTTACAGCGTCGATGACGGCGCGCTCGCCACGGGACTGAAATTCACCTTCGAGGATCTGGCGCCCGATCGCACCCGCGTCGCCTTCACGATCGACGAGCTCTCCGGCGATGGCGCGAAGGGGCTCGCGGTCAACCGCTTCGCGCTCCAGAAAGTCGCCCGCGACGCGCTCGACAAGCTCGACGATTTCGAAGAAGTAAAGGAACCCGGCTGACGCGACGGCGCGCGCGCGCCATGTGGTAAACAGGCAGGGTTGCGATGCCGGTCGTGTAATGGCAGTTTGTCCGCGGGGTGGCTCGATCGCGAAAGGCTTTTGCCCATGCGGATGCGCGTCCTAGGAGCCCTCACTCCCCTGCTACTTGCCTCGTGCGGAGGCGGTGGAGGTGGTGGCGGCGGTACACCGCCCGCGGCCAATGCTCCGCCGATCTTCACCTCGTCCCAGACCGCAAGCGTCGCCGAAAACACGACCGCCGCATATCAGGCGACCGCGAGCGACCCCAATGGCAACACATTGACCTTTGCGATCGACGGCGGCGCCGATGCGGCACGCTTCGCGATCACCGCCGCTGGCGCGCTGCGCTTTAACGAAGCGCCGGATTATGACCTGCCCGGCGACGCTGACGGCGACAATGTCTATGCCGTCCAGCTCCGCGTCAGCGACGGGCAGGCCAGCGCGACGCAGGCGGTCAATATCACCGTCACCAACAGCCGCGAGGGCATTGCGGTCGCGCGCGTCGGCACGGGGTTCAGCCAGCCGCTTTACGTTGCACCGATCCCGGGCAGCAGCAGCGTTTACGTCGTCGAGAAAGGCGGCGACGTCTATCGCTTCGACCCCGCGAACGGGAACCGCACCCGCGTCCTCGACATCACCGATATTTCGACGAGCGGCGAGCGCGGGTTGCTGGGTCTTGCCGCCTATCCCGATCATGCGACCTCGCAGCGGCTGCTCGCCGTCGCAACGGCGGCAGACGGCGCGGTGCAGGTACGCCGCTATACGCTCGGCCAGCCGAACAGTTCGACCGTTTACGACACGGTGCTCAGCACGCCGCATCCCGGCGCCGACAACCACAATGGCGGATGGATCGGCTTCGGCCCCGATGGTCTTGTCTATGTGGCGATCGGCGACGGCGGTGGTGGCGGCGATCCGGACAACAACGCGCAGAACACCAATGTCAGGCTCGGCAAGATTCTCCGCCTCTCGGTCGGTGCGAACGGCAGCACCTATGGCCCCGCGCCGGGCAACCCTTTCCTGTCGGGCGGCGGCGACCCCTATGTCTTCGCCTATGGCCTGCGCAACCCGTTCCGCGCCTCCTTTTCGGGCTCGACGCTGATCATCGGCGACGTCGGGCAGAGCGCGGTCGAAGAGGTCGACATGCTGACCACCAGCCAGCCCGGCATCAACTTCGGCTGGCGCTTCCGCGAAGGTACCCAGGCCTTCGCGGGCACCCCGCCCGCCGGCCTTACCAACCCCGTGCTCGAATATCTGCACGGCAGCGGGCCACGACAGGGCCGCACCGTCACTGGCGGCTATGTCTATCGCGGCCCGGTCGCGTCGCTCGCTGGCCAATATGTTTTCGCCGACTTCATTTCGGGCAATATCTGGACCGTTCCATTCTCCAGCCTCGCCGTCGGCCAGACACTTCCCTCCTCACGCTTCGCACGGCGCAACGAGGACTTCGCGCCTGACGCCGGCACGCTCAACCAGATCGCCTCTTTTGGCGAGGACAGCGCGGGCAATCTGTTCCTCGTCAGCCTCGGCGGCGACATTTTCATGGTGCGGCCGGGCTAACCGCTTGCCGGGGCCGGGGCCGCGCGGCACAAGAGCGTTCCAGAGGAGGCCTCCCCCATGAAATCATTGCCATTCGTCGCTCTCATCGCCCTGCAACTCGCGCTCGCACCCTCCGCGCAGGCGAAGCTGTCCAAAGCCGAAAGCGGCATCGCGAAGACAGTTGCGGCCGAGCAGGACCGTTCACTCGCGCTGCTCGAAAAGCTCGTCAACCAGAATAGCGGCTCGCAGAATCTGGAGGGCGTGGAAAAAGTTGGAGCAATGATGCGCGCCGAACTCGAACCGCTCGGTTTCAAGGTCGAATGGAAACCAATGCGCGACACCGGTCGCGCGGGCCACCTGATCGCGACGCACAGCGGCAAAGCCGACACCAAGCGCCTGCTGCTCATCGCGCATCTCGACACCGTGTTCGAACCCGACTCGCCGTTCCAGAAGTTCGTCCGCAAGGGCGATATGGGCGAAGGGCCCGGCGCGGGCGACGACAAGGGCGGCATGGTTGTCATCGTCGCGGCGCTGCGCGCCATGAAGGCGGCGGGCACGCTGAAAGACGCCAATATCGAAATCCACATGACCGGCGACGAGGAAGATTCGGGCAGCCCGATCGAGAAAGCGCGCGCCGACCTGATCGCCGCGGGCAAGCGCAGCGACGTCGCGCTCGATTTCGAGGGCCTCGTGAGAGACAACGGCGCCGACATGGGTTCGGTCGCGCGGCGCTCATCAGACAGCTGGACCGTCACTGCGACGGGCAAGAGCGCGCATAGCTCGGGCATCTTCAGCGCTGCGGCGGGCGACGGCGCGATCTATGAACTGACGCGCATCATCCACCGCTTCCGCACCGAGCTGCCCGAACCCAACCTGACCTTCAACGTCGGGCTGATCGCCGGCGGACAGCAGGCCGATCTCGATGCGGGCGGCATCCGCGCGACGGTGGGTGGCAAGACCAACATCATCGCCCCGATCGCGGTCGCGCGCGGCGACCTTCGCGCGCTGTCGCCCGAACAGATCGAACGGGTGAAGGCGAAAATGGCGGCGATCGTCGCCGAGCACGCCCCCGGAACCGACGCAAAAATCGCCTTCGACCCCGGCGGCTATCCGTCGATGGCACCGACCGACGGCAACCGCGCGCTGCTCGCAAAACTCAACGGCGTGAACCGCGACCTCGGCCTTGCCGAAATGGCGCCGCTCGACCCGCTGAAGCGCGGCGCCGGCGACATCAGCTTCGTCGCCGCCGACGTCGACGGGCTCGCGGGACTCGGGCCGTACAGCACCGGCGACCACGCGCCGGGCGAAGCGGTCGATATTCCGAGCATCAGCCGGCAAGCGACGCGCGCTGCCATCCTGATGTCACGCCTTTCTGCTGAAAAACGCTAACCCGCCAGATTTGGCAGTTGGCTCAACTTGATTCATTCGCCACAGTGATTAGGTAGCAATCCGAGACGGAATTGACCGCCGATGGGAGAAAAATGATGAGCACCGAAACGCACCTCAAACAGAACTACATCGGCGGCCGCTGGGTCGACAGCAAGGGCGGCAAGCTCCACGACGTCATCAACCCTGCGACCGAGGAAGCGGCCTCCACCGTCGTGCTCGGCACTGCTGCCGACGTCGACGATGCCGTCGCTGCGGCAAAGGAAGCCTTCAAGACCTTCTCGCAGACGACGCGCGAGGAACGCCTCGACCTGCTGAACCGCATCGTCGAGGAATATAAGAAGCGCGCGGGCGACCTTGCCAAGTCGATGGCGAGCGAAATGGGCGCACCGGTCAGCTTCGCGGGCACTGCGCAGGTCGGCGCAGGCATCGGCGGCTTCCTCGGCACGATCGCCGCATTGAAGGATTTCAGCTTCACCGAAAAATATGCCGCGGGCGTCATCGCCTATGAACCGATCGGCGTCGTCGGCATGATCACCCCGTGGAACTGGCCGCTGAACCAGATCGCATTGAAGGTCGCCCCCGCACTCGCCGCGGGCAACACGATGGTGCTGAAGCCGTCGGAAGAATGCCCCGGCAATGCCGTGATCTTCGCCGAAATCCTCGAAGCCGCGGGCGTTCCGGCCGGCGTGTTCAACCTCGTGCAGGGTGACGGCCCGACCGTCGGCAACGCGATCAGCGCGCACCCCGGCATCGAAATGGTGAGCTTCACCGGCTCGACCCGCGCGGGCATCCTCGTCGCCAAGGCGGCAGCCGACACCGTCAAGCGCGTCCATCAGGAACTCGGCGGCAAGTCGCCGAACATCGTCCTGCCCGACGCCGATCTCGCCGCGGTGCTGCCGCCGACGGTACAGGGCGTGCTCGTCAACACCGGCCAGAGCTGCATCGCCCCGACGCGCATCCTCGTCCAGAAAGAGCGCGAGGCCGAAGCCGTCGGCGTCATCAAGGCGATGTTCGACGGCACGTCGGTCGGCGATCCGCAGGCCGAGGGCGGCCACATCGGCCCCGTCGTCAACAAGGCGCAGTTCGACAAGATTCAGGGCCTGATCCAGTCGGCGATCGACGAAGGCGCGACGCTCGAGACCGGCGGCACCGGCCTGCCGTCGAACGTCAACCGCGGCTACTACATCAAGCCGACGGTCTTCTCGGGCGTCACCCGCGACATGCGCATCGCCAACGAGGAAATCTTCGGCCCCGTCGCGACGATCATGGCCTATGGCGACCTCGACGAAGCCGTCGATATCGCCAATGACACCGAATATGGCCTGTCGGCTGTCGTCTCGGGCGACCCCGCCAAGGCGGCCGAAATCGCGCCGAAACTGCGCGCCGGCATGGTCGCGGTCAACGCGTGGGGCCCCGGCCCGGGCGCGGCGTTCGGCGGCTACAAGGCGTCGGGCAACGGCCGCGAGGGCGGCGTGTTCGGCCTCAAGGATTTTATGGAAGTGAAGTCGATCAGCGGCATTCCCGCCTGATCGCATCCAAAGCCTGATTGACGTCGGGGGCGTAGCGGTTAAGCGGGCGGCATGACCACCCGCTCACCGCTCGCCCCCGACTCATTTCCGGCCCTCCCCGACATCGCCGGGGTGACGCGCCGCGTCGCGCGCGCGCAGTACAAGACCTGGGATCGCTGCGACCTTACCTATATCGAGCTGGCACCCGGCACGACCGCCGCGGGCGTGTTCACGCGCAATGTCTGCTGCTCGTCCGAAGTCGAGCTCGGTCGCGAACAGGTGAAGGGCGGCATCGCCCGCGCGATGATCGTCAACGCGGGCAACAGCAACGCCTTCACCGGCTATCGCGGCCGCGAGGCCGTTGAACAGATCATGGTGCAGGTCGCTGGCCACCTTGGCTGTGAACCGGCCGAAGTCTTCGTCAGCTCGACCGGCGTCATCGGCGTGCCGCTGCCCAAGGACAAGGCGCGCGCCGGGGTCGAGGCCGCGCTCACCGCCGAGCCCTGCTCGTGGGAAGCCGCCGCCGAAACGATCGGCACCACCGACACCTTCGCCAAGGGTTCGGCCGCAAGCGCCGTGATCGGCGACACGACCGTCCATGTCGCGGGCATCGTCAAAGGATCGGGGATGATTGCGCCCGACATGGCGACGATGCTCGGCTATATCTTCACCGACGCCGCGGTCGCGCCCGCGCTGTTGCAGGAGATGCTGAGCGAAGCGACCGGCGGGACGTTCAACAGCATCACCGTCGACAGCGACACCTCGACCAGCGACACCGTATTGCTCTTCGCGACCGGACAGGCGGGCAACCTCACCCTCGCCACGCGCGACGATCCGGGCGCCGACGCGCTCTACGCCGCGATCCGCGAAGTCGCACTCGACCTCGCGCAACAAGTCGTGCGCGACGGCGAAGGCGCATCGAAATTTATCGAGATACAGGTCACCGGCGCGGTGAGCGATGACAGCGCGAAGCGCGTCGCGCTGGCGATCGCCAATTCGCCGCTGGTGAAGACCGCGATCGCCGGCGAGGACGCCAACTGGGGCCGCGTCGTGATGGCGGTGGGCAAGGCTGGCGAACCCGCCGACCGCGACCGCCTCGCGATCCGCTTCGGCGACCATTGGGTCGCGAAGGACGGACTGCCCGTCGACGGTTATGACGAGGCGCCGGTCGCGGCGCACCTCAAGGGACAGGACATCCGCGTCGGAGCCGACCTCGGTCTCGGCGAAGGCCGCGCGACCGTCTGGACGTGCGACCTCACGCATGGCTACATCAGCATCAACGCCGATTACCGGAGCTAGTGAGTGAACCCCGGCGAAAGCCAGGGCTCACATCGATTACAGCGCGCCTTCGAGCCAGCCCTTGAGCGCGCTCTTCGGCGCCGCGCCGACCTTGGTGTCGGCGATCTCGCCATTCTTGAACAGGATCATCGTCGGAATACCGCGCACCCCATATTTGCTCGGCGCGTCGGGATGATCGTCGATGTTGAGCTTGGCGATAACGACCTTGCCCGCGAGTTCGTCCGAAATCTCTTCGAGCGACGGGCCGATCATCTTGCACGGACCGCACCATTCGGCCCAGAAATCGACGAGCACGGGGGTGTCGCTGTCGAGCACGTCAGCCTGGAAGCTGGCGTCGGTAATGGCTTTGGTACCCATAGTCTGAACTCCTGAAACTCTGTTATCCCCAAACTAGGGCGTCGGCGCGCCCGGCTCAAGGGTCGAACCCGGCAAATTCGCCTTGGTTGCGCGCAAGCCCGGCTTGTGTGCGTCGAGCAGCGCGTCCCCCAGCACGATCAGCCGCGGCGCCGCAGTATAGAGCAACGCCGCCGCGACGAGGTGGCCGGGGAAGATGACGCGCAGCGCGTCGCGGTAGGCCGCCATCTGCCGCAGATAGGCGGGCGCGGCCGCAGCGGCATTTTCGGGCACATGGCGCCCGGTCTTGTAATCGACAACCGTCACCGCATCGTCGGTGACGAGCAACCGGTCGACGATCCCCGCGACGACCGTCCCGTCGACCACCGCCGACAACGGCACTTCGGCAAGGCTACCGGGACCGAAAAGCGCCGCGTGCGCGGGATCGTCGAGCACCGCAAGCACTTCGTCGACCATCGTTCCCCGCGCCGCCTCGTCGAGCGCGGGCGCCTGCGCCGCGAGCCAGCGCAGCGCCGCGGGGCGCCGCCGCTCGGCCGCAACGGGCGGCAACCGCTCGAACAGCGCGTGGAGCAGCAGCCCCCGCTCAACCGCCGCGACGCGTGCGCTGCCCTGCGGCGGCACCGCGACATCATCCTCGCCGAGCGCCGACGGCGCGAGCGGGCGCGGCGGGCGTGCCTCCTCGGGCGCCAGCCGCGTCGCCCATCCGGGCAACTCGAGCGCGGCCGTCGCGACCTTTGCCGCCTTTTCCTTCTTTGCCCACTTGCCGGCGTTGGCGCGGTGGACGCGGCGCTGGCCCCACATCGGCCCGGCATCCTCCCATTCGCTCCCCATGCCCGACAGCACATCGCCGATCGCCGCGTGCCAGCTCGCTTCGGGAATCGTCCGGTCGGGTTTCTTCGTCACCCCGGCGACGATCAGAATTTCCTCGGCGCGTGTCATAGCAACGTAAAAGAGCCGCCAATGCTCCTCCGCCGCAGCCAGTGCCGCCGCGCCATGCGCCTCGGCGAGCTTGCCGTGCCGCTCGTCGGCGGGCACCGCGAACACGGGCAGTTTCTCCCAGCCCGCGACGTCGACGCTGAACGGCCGGTGCCCGATCCCCGCATCGTCGGTCGCGTCGGCGAGAACAACGATCGGCGCCTGCAAGCCTTTCGATCCGTGCACCGTCATCACGCGCACGACATCGCTGCGCGCTTCGGTCTGGCGCTTGATGTCGGCGCCGCTGCTTTCGACCGCGGTCAGGAAACCGAGCAGCGACACCGTCTCGCGCTGTTCAAAGGAGAGCGCCTGATTGAGCAGTTCGTCGATCGGATCGCGCGCCTCGCGACCGAGCCGCGCGGTCAGCTTGCGCCGCCCGTCGATCGGCCCCGACAGGATCGTCTCGAGAAAACGGAACGGCGTCGTAAAGTCGGCCATGCCGAGCAGGTGGCGCAGCGTGGCCATCGTCGCGGCAGGAATATCGGACTCGACCGCGCGCAGATGCTCCCACAACGCGGCGCGGCCACGCTTGTGCGTGCGCGCATATAATTCATCCTGCGTCCAGCCGATCAGCGGCGAGACGAGCAATGACGCGAGGTTGAGGTCATCGAGCGGCTGCACCGCAAAGCGCATCGCCGCGATCAGGTCCTGCACCGCCAGCGGCTGCGTCAGCGCAAAGCGGTCGACCCCCGCGACCGGCACATGCAGCGCCTGCAACCGCGCAACGATCCGCGCCGCAAGATCGCGGCGCCGCCGCACGAGGATCATGATATCGCCCGGCGCGACCGGCCGGCCGTCCTTGCCGTGCGCGATCCAGTCCTGCACCTCGCCCGCAATCGCGCGCGCAAGCCGCATCGAGGCGGGGTCCGACGCGGGCGCGCTCGCGTCGCCGCCCTCCTCGTCGCCACTCTCCTCGACTTCGGCATCGAGCGCCTTGCCGACCGGCAACGGCTGCCACAGTTCGACCTGCCCCGCGTGGGCCTCGCGATACGGCCGGTGCGGCGGCTCCTCGCCGTCGAGCCCCATCGCCTCGGCGCCCCCGGCGGCAAGCCAGGCATCGACCACCGCCAGCACCGCGGGGGTCGAGCGATAGTTGGAAACCAGATCGACCTTCCGGAACGGTTGCCCGCCGATCTCGCCCATCGCGTGGAACATGTCGCGCGCAGTCGCGAACGCCTTGGGCTCGGTCCCCTGGAAACCGAAAATCGCCTGCTTGCGGTCACCGACGGTGAAGAGCGTGCGAATGCGCTCCTCCTTCGCGCCGGCCCCGGCGAAGAATTCTTCGGCCATCGAGAGGACGATGCCCCACTGGCGCATATTCGTGTCCTGCGCCTCGTCGACAAGGATATGGTCGGTGCGCTGGTCGAGCTTGAAGCGCACCCATTCGCCGAAGCTGCTGACGCGCAGCAGCGAGCCCGCAAGCGTGATCAGATCGTCGAAATCGGCGAGCCCGCGTTCGCGTTTCGCGAGCGCATAGCCCTCGGCAAAGCGGCTGCCGAGCCTCCACGCCGCCGCGAGTTCGTCGGCGACGCGCATCGCCGCCGCGGTCGAGAGCAGATGCCGCGCGGCATCGACGATGCGAACGGCGCTGTCGAGGCAGTCGGTCATCTTGCCCTTCTCGCCCGCGAAATCGGCGCGCAGCTCTCCCTTGCCTGTCAGGAAGCAACCGATGAGTTCGCCGAGCATCGCCGCGCGCGCCGACGCATCGGCGATCAGCCAGCCGACCATGATGTCCGAACAGGCGAGCCCGGTCTTCGTCCCCCAGTCGGCGCCGCTCGTTGCGACCGCGCGGATATCGGCCTCGGCGATCGCGCCTGCCGCGAGCGCGTCCACGATCCACGCGTCGGCGTCGCCGCCCGGCAAGTCGAACGCCGCGCGCAGATCATGCGCCGAGGGCGGCAAGGCGGCGCGCGGCCCGCCAAACGCGACGGCGCAGCTCGACAGGAAGGATAGCGCCGCCTCCTGCCCCAGTCGCCGCGACAGCATCGCGGCCGCCTCGCGCAGCACCGCACGCTCGTCATCGCCTTCGAGCAGTTCGCCCAGCACCTGTCGCTGTAACGCCCCCGCCTCATCCTCCTCGATCGGACGAAAACCGGGGAGCAGCTTCGCCTCGAGCGGAAAGCTCGCGAGCAAGGTCTGGCAGAAGCTGTGGATCGTCTGCACCCGGATCGCGCCGCCCGGACTGTCGATCACCGTCGCGAACAGCGACCGCGCGCGCGCCATCAAACCCGGCCGGTCCCACGCCAGCCCCAGCGCGCGCAGGTCAAGCCTGAGGTCGCCATCGTCCATCCGCACCCACGCCGCGAGCCGCTCGTGGATGCGGTGCGCCATCTCGGCCGCGCCCGCCTTGGTGAAGGTGATGCAGAGGATCGCTTCGGGCGAAACGCCGCCGAGCATCAGCCGCAGCACGCGCGCCGACAGAACCTGCGTCTTTCCCGTCCCCGCCGACGCGCCGAGCCACACATGGCTTTCGGGGTCGGCGGCGGCGCCCTGCCGCGGGTCGAGCTCAGCCAGGCGCGGCGCGTTGCTCATGCGCCCTCCTCGCCGCGCCCGAACCATTCGTCGCGGCGCATCAACTGATCGTAATCGCCATAGCCCGCACCTTCGCCCGGAACGAAAGGCGCGTCGCCGAACAGATAGAGTGCCGCGAGTGCCGCCAGCGCGTCGGCGGCATGATCGATCGCCGCTTCGGCGCTCTTGAGGTCGCTGCGCGGTCCATAGGTGTTCGACACCTTGCCCGCGCCGCCCGCGCGGCGGTCGGGCCGCAGGCTCCAATATTCAAGGGCTCCGACCGGCCCCGCCTCGATGTCTTTCATGCCGCCTTCGCGCGCGATCAGTCCGAGCAGGCCGAGCTGGTTGTCGAGCTTGTCGAACGCCGCCTTCGCGCTCGGCGCCCCGCCCGATTTATAGTCGACGATCGCGAGCCGGCCCTCTTCGTCGCGGTCGACCCGGTCGGCCTTGCCGTGCAGCATCACCCCGACGACACCGATCTCACCCTGCGCCTCGACCTCGAGCGGCTTGCGCTCGCCCGCGTCCCACACCCGCGCAGCGGCCCAGCGCAGCGCGGGTTCGATGCGCGGCAGCCAGAAGGCGCGCGCGATGGCGTCGAGCGCGGAGTCATCGCGCAGCGCGCCCAATTCGGCCTCGAACCCGTCGCGCGTCGCGCCGCCGCGCACCCAATCCTCGAACAGTCTGTGCACCCGCGTCCCGCGCCAGCGCGGATCGGGCGCGGCGCTCAGCGGATCGAGCGCCGACAGACCGAGCATCTGGTTGGCGTAAAAGGCGAACGGGTCGCGCGCAAGCCGATCGACCGCGGTGACACTGATCCGCCGCGGGCGATCTTCGGCAGGCGGCTTCGGCGCGGGTTTGCCGACCGGCTGCGCCCCTCCCGCGGGCACGTCGAGCTCGGCCGCGAGCCGCGTCAGCGGGGCTCCGTCCGGCGCGGGGTCGGGCAGATCGCCCGCGAGCGCCGCGAGCCGTAGCCAGAAGCGCGACGCGACCGCCGGATCGCCGCCGCTCCGCTCGGCGCGCGTGACGACGATCTCGCGCGCGGCGAGTGCGCTCGCGAAATCATGCGCCGCCATCCCCTGCTGGCGTTCGGGCGCGGGCAGACCCAGCAACCGCCGGATGCCCGGCGCGAGCCAGGGGTCGGGCTGCGTCGCCGCGGGCCAGCGTCCCTCATCGAGCCCCCCGAGGATCATCAGGTCGGCGCGCTGCAACCGCGCCTCGAGCAGCCCCCAGATGAAAAGCCGCGGATGCCCGCCATAGGGCGGTCGCACGCTCGCTTGCCCGAACAATTGTCCCAGCATGTCGGGAAAATCGGCAGGATCGACCAGCGCCGGACCATCGCCGCGCGCGAGCGCCCACTGGTCGAACAGTTCGGCGAGCATCCGCCCCGCCGGTCCCGCCCAGACCGCCTCGCCGGTCAGCCACTCGACGCCCTCTTGCAGCGCCGACAGCAAAGTCGCGGGCGGCGCCAACCGCGATGCGAAGGGCAAGAGCGCCGCGCCGAGTGCACCCGACACTTCATCCCACCACGGCTGCAATTCCACCGCGCGGCTATGTCCGCGCGCCTTCGGATCGGCGACACGCGCGGCGATGCGCGCGCTGACCCCGTCCCATCCCGGCGTCAGCCCCGGCTCGCGCAGCAGCAGGTCGAGGCGCCGCAACTGGTCTAGCCACAGCGTCCGCCCCTCGCCCTTGCGCACCAGCGGATGCCCGAGCAGCGACACCAGCGCGACCGGATCGAAATCCGCCGCCAGCTTTGCCAGCAGCAACAGCAGCGCGCCCGGCGGGGTGCGCGACAAAGGCTGCCCTGCGCTGTCGTCGACCGAAATCCCCCAGCGCGCGAGCGCCGCAGCGACGCGCTCCGCGAGCCCGCGATCTGGGGTGACAAGCGCCGCGGTGCGCCCCGGCGTTTCGATGGCATGCCGCATCAGCAGCGCGATCCCCTGCGCCTCCTGCCCGTCGTCGGCGAAGACCGCGCCCGAAACCCCCGCGGTCGCCGCCGACAGGTCGCCCGCGGCCTGCCACTGCGCGGTATAATCGGCGGGCGCGAAAAGCAGCGAAACGAACGGCGTGCGCGCCGCGGGGCCGTCGAACGCCGACACCGCATCCCATTCGACCACCTCGTCGCGCGATACGCCCATACGGCCCAGCAGCAGTTTCAGATGATATTGCGGATGCGTCTCCAGCGGCCGCGCGAGGTTTTCGGGGTCGGGGCGCGTCGGTCCCAGCGCGTCCCATTCTTCGTCCGCCATCACCTGATCGACGCCGGGCAGGACCACCATCCCGCGCTCCATGTTCGCGACGGTCCGCAGCAACCGCGCGATCGCAGGCGCCGCGGTCGTGATACCCGCCGCAACGACAAAGCACGCGGGCGGCACGGCACGCCATCCCGCGGTCACGCGATCAAGCAGGCGGTTGCGCCGCTCGGCGCGGTCGATGCCGCCCGTCTTCGCCAGCACGTCGGGCCAATGATCGACGAGCAGCCGGAGCCGGCCCAGCGACGCCTGCCAGTGCCCTGCAAAGGCACCGAGGTCGAGATCGACGAGGTCGGCGACCTTCACCTCTTCATAGCGAAGCTGGTCGATCACGCGCGCCAGCCCGTCGGCGAGCTGGAACGCCGCCGCTCCCGAAATCACGGCCTCGCCTGCGGGCGTGTTCCGCTCGATCAGTTCGGCGAGCAGCAGGCGCCGCCTGAGCGGATCGATCGCAGGCGGAACCGGATCGTCGTCGAGTTCGTCGAGCGCGAGCGCCACCGATTCGTCGAGGTCGGCATCGCCGATCACCGCGAGCCGCGGCATCAACAACCCCGCGCCGCCCGCGCGTACGAACGCCGCCTGCACCGCACTGCGCGCACGATTGCTCGGCAGCAGAATCAGCCCCTCGGCCAGCCCCAGCGCGCCATCCGCAAAGCGGTCGATCAGTCCGGCGGCAAGCGCATCGGCGAAGGCCCGGTGGACCGGGATCGAAAAGACGCGCGGCTTCGCGTCAGCCATCCGTCAGCGCGGCTTCGGTCGGCGCGATGCTCGCCGGGGTGCCGACGTCGAACCATTGCCCCATATGCGACAGGCCATAGAGCCGCCCCGCCGCGATCGCGCGGTCCCAAAGGATGTTCGTCGAAAAGGCGCCCTCGGGTGCGCCCTCGAGCAGGCGCGGCGAGATGAGCTGGATACCGGTATAGACGAAGGGCGCGATCCGCCCCGCCTTGCGCCGCGACAGCCGTCCCGCCGGATCCATATGGAAATCGCCGCGCCCGCCATGCCCCGTCGCGCTCGCCTGCCGGATCAGCAACAACAGCGCGTCCATCCGCTCGCCGTCCCAGTGGCGCGCAAGGTGGCGGATGCTGTCTTCGGGCCCGTCGGTCCAGATATTGTCGCTGTTGACGATCAGGATCGGGTCGCCTCTGAGCTGCGGCAGCGCCTTGACCATCCCGCCCCCGGTTTCGAGCAGCAGGTCGCGCTCGTCCGAAATCGCGATCGTGAACTTGCGCTTCTGCGCCGCGAGATGCGCTTCGAGGGCGTCGGCAAGATAATGGACGTTGACGACGACATGCCCGACCCCCGCCGCCTCGATGCGGTCGAGGCTATGGTCGATCAGCGCCTTGCCCGCGACGCGCACCAGCGGCTTCGGCCGCGTCGCCGTCAGCGGACGCATCCGCTTGCCGATCCCCGCCGCCATTACCATCGCGCTTTCGATCTTCACGCTCATGTCCATGCCTCCGCCCGCTTGGAAGCAGGGACATTGGCGTCGAACCATTGCCGGACCGGGACAAGCGCCGGATGCGCGAGGTCGCGTTCGAGCAGACCCCACATGCGCGGCTGGAAGCTTCTGTAATGCGGCTTGCCGTCGCGCTTCCACAGGCGGACGAAAACGCCGAGGATGCGCGTATTGCGCTGCGCCGCGAGCGCCCAATAGGCCGCTTCGATATTCTGCCCCGTCACCGACTGATAGCGCGCGAGCATCGCCGCCTCGACCGCCGGCGAAACATCGCGCCGCGCATCTTCGAGCACCGAGGCGAGGTCATAAGCGGGATGGCCAACGAGCGCGTCCTGGAAATCGAGAAGGCCGAAATGCGCGATGCCGTCCTGCCCCTGTACCAGCATGATATTCTCGGCATGGAAATCGCGCAGCACGGTGACGCGCGGAAGGCCGTCGGCCTCGACCGGCGCCAGCACCTTTTCCCACGCGGCGCGGAAGGCATCGCGATCGACCTCGATCTCCAGCGCCGGGCAATACCAGTCGCTGAACAGCATCACTTCGTCGAGCCATTGCTCGAGCCCGTGCACGGGCAGCCCGTCCATCGCCGGACGTGCATGGAGGTGGACGAGCAGATCGGTCAGCCCGGCGTAATAGTCCGTCTCGGTGTGCAGCTTTTCATCGACCGTCTCCCGCAGCCGCACGTCGCCGAAATCCTCGATCAGGAGCAGCCCGCGATCGAGATCGCGCGCGATGATCGTCGGCGCGTTGAGCCCCTGATCGCACAGATATTCGGCGACCGCGATGAACGGCCGCGGGTCCTCGTGCGGCGGCGGCGCATCCATCAGCACCGCCTGCCGTGCCCCGTCGACGACACGGAAATAGCGGCGGAAAGACGCATCGCCGGCAAGCGGCAAAATCTGGGCGTCGCCCCAGCCATGCGCGGCGAGAAAAGCCGGGGCATGGGCGGGCGGAATCATCGGAGCGGCCATCGTGCTCCCCAAGCGGGCGGCACTGTCGCTGTCAAGACGCGCGCGTCCCCTTCCCCCGAAATCCGGAGCAGCAGCGCATCCGGCCAGCCTTCGCCGCCCAGCCGTTCGGGCCACTCGATCAGCAGCGCACCGTCGTAAAGATAGTCGTCGAGCCCGAGTTCGATCAGTTCGTCCTCATCCTCGATCCGGTAGAGATCGACGTGCGCGATGGGCAGATCCACCTCAGGCGGCGCATAGGGCTGGACGATTGCAAAAGTCGGGCTCGGCGCCTCGCCCGCGAGCCCGCGCGCCTTCAGCATCGCGCGCGCGAGCGTCGTCTTGCCCGCGCCGAGGTCGCCCGACAGCAGCACGACATCGCCCGCCGCCAGCACCGCACCGATCGCCGCCCCGATACGCCGGGCGTCGCCGAGGTCATATTGCACAGAGAAATCCGTCATACGCCGCGCGGCAGGCTGATCCGCACGAGCGTGCCCTGCCCCTGCTCGCTCACCACTTCCATCGTCCCGCCATGCGCCGCGACGAGCTGCCGCGCGAGCGCGAGGCCGATACCGCCGGTGTCGGTGCCCGCTTGCTGTCCCCTAGCGACCGCGGCCGCCGCTTCGGGCATCCCGGGGCCATTGTCGGACACGATGATGTCGATGCCGCGCGCGTCGCCGTCGGCGTGGAGCAGCACACGTGCGCCCGACTTGCGCGACGGCAGGGTGAAGCGCACCGCATTGTCGAGCAGCCCCGCGACGAGCCGCGACAGCCGCGGCGCATCGCCCTCGATGCGGCCGAGGTTCGCCGAGATATTGCCGACAAGTTCGACCTTTTCGCTTTTCGCAACGCCCTTCGCATCGGCGAGTGCGTCTTCGAGCAGCACGCCGATATCGACCGGCGCACGCTCGATCGCGAGCGTACCCGCCTCGCCCTGCGCCAGATCGAGCACATTGTCGATCTGACGTGAGAGCACCGCGACCGAATCCATGATCGCATCGATATAGGCCCGCTGCTGGTCGGCGAGCTTGCCGGCATAGCCCGCCTGCAACATTTCGCCGAAGCCGCCGATCGAGGTCAGCGGCGTACGCAGTTCATAGCTCATCCGCGACAGGAAGGCGGTCTTCGCCTTGTCGGCCGCCTCGAGCGCCTCATTGCGTTCGCGGAGCGCGCCTTCCATCTTCCGGCTCGGGGTGATGTCGAGCATGATCAGCAGCGCATTGCCGTCGGGCAGCGGAATCGACGCAAAGTCGAAATAGCGGCCATCGGCGAAGCCGATTTCGCCGCCACGCTGCTGCCGTTCCAGCGTCGCGGCGCGGATCACTTCCTGCACGACGCTGATCTGGCTCGGCTTGACCAGCCGGTCGGCCAGCCCGCCCATCAGCGCGTCGACGCGCGGATGCGCCGCGAGCGTCGGTTCGTCGATCCCCCACAGGCGGCGGAAGCGCTGGTTCCACAGATGCAGCCGTCCGTCGGGGGCGAACACCGCGACCGCCTCGAACAGATTGTCGAAGGTCGCGGTGCGCACGCGCAGCAACGTGTCGCGCGCGCCCGCGAGCTGGACCTGCTCGGTCTTGTCCTCAGCAATCAGCAACAGCCCGCCATCGGGGGTCGGCTGTGCGACGACGTGCAGGTGCGTGCCATCGCGCAGCAGCCAGTCCTCTTCGCTCGCCTCGGGCTGCGCGAACCAGTCGACATGCGCCTGCCGCCATTCGGGATAGTTGCGTACTTCGGGCGTGCGGCCGCCTTCGCGCCAGGCGTCGAGCAGCCGTGCGAACGGCCGGGCCTCGGCGACATCCTCGGCCTCGAGCGCGAACAGGCGGCGGAACGGCAGGTTGGCGAAGGCCAGTCCCTGATCGGGGCCGAATTGCGCAACCGCCGCGGACAGCCGGTCGAGCAGTTCGCGCTGGGTATCGACGAAGCGGCGATGCGCGCCGCGCTCGCTTTCGAGCTCCTGAATGTCGATCGCATAGCCGGCGATTCCGATCACCCGCCCGCCTTCGGGAGCCAGCGGCACATCGACGACGCGCATGATCCGGCGTTCACCTTCGATCGTCACCGGGATCGTGCGGACCTGTGCCGATCCGGCGATGCGCGCCTCGTCGGCGGCCTCGGCGGCACTGACGCCCGCAACGGTTTCGCACAATTCGATCCCGCCGTCGATCACCGCGACCGCGCTCTTCGCTTCGACCGCGCGGACATAGGCGGTGTTGACGAGCGCAAGGTTCAGGTCGGTGTCACGGAACCACATCGGGAAAGGCGCCGCTTCGATCAGCCCCGACAGCGCCTCGAACGCCGTCATCGCCTCGTCGCGCTCGCTGCGCGCCAGCGCCAGCGCCTGCTGCCCGTCGGTGGCGTCGCTCAGCCAGAGCAGCACGCTGCCCGCGCCCCCGACCGCCTGCGGCGCCGCGGCGCCATGGACGATGATCGTGCGGTTGCTCGCCTCGGGTTTCAGGCTCAGCACGAAAGGCTTCGCGCCGCGCTGCGCCCCCAGAATCGCTTGCCGCAGCGCGTCATGTCCCTGCGCGTCGAGCCCGCTGCCCAGCCCGCGCAGTTCGTCGAAGTTGCGCGGTCCGCGTTCGAGCCCCAGCCAGCGGCCGAGCCGCTCGCTCGCTTCGATCCGCCAGTCGGCGCGGACGATCACCGGAAGCTGCGGCGATGCCTCGACCAGGCTCGCGAGCCGCTCGGTCTGCCCCGCAACGAACGCCGAACGCCGCTGCATCGCGATGCCGCGTCCGACCGCCCACAATCCGGCGAGCAGCCAGAGCGCGGCGAACAGGCCCAGCGCGAACAATGCCCCCGACGATTGCATCATGGCCATTGCGCGCGGGAAGCGTGAAGATTGGGGCAATCGCCGGACAACATTCTGCTGCCACTATCGACTGTCTCGCGCCGATTCAATCGCCGGGCGTCGAAGCGCCGCATCGCGGCGCCACAACGGGGGAAACAGAGCCATCGCACGCGCCAGATTCTGTCGCAATTCGCTTGACTTGGCGAAGGCAGTTTGAAAGCTTCGCGAAATGCCCGCGACAGGTCGCACTGCAAGGGTGGTAAAAGCAGTTCGGCTTGACCTTTTGTAAATGTCCGACGGGCAGGTTACGATTTGAGTACAAACCGGGGAACTGACATGCACAATGATGATTGGGCCGCATCGCGGTCACGACGGAATCTGGGTCTGGCCGGGGTTTCGGCGATGGCGATAATGCTGGCGACACCAGCTTACGCACAAAGTGAAGACAGTTCGGCGACGCCCGCCGACGAAGCGGTCGACAGCGCCAATCCCGGCGAAGCGATCATCGTCACCGGCTCACGCATCCGTCGGCCCAATCTGGAATCGCAGGTTCCAGTGGTTTCGGTAACCGGCGAAGAGTTTTTCGAACGCGGCAATACGTCGGTCGGCGACACGCTGAACGAACTGCCCGCGCTCCGCAGCACATTCAGCCAGTCGAACTCGACGCGCTTTCTTGGCACGTCGGGCCTCAACCTCCTCGACCTTCGCGGCCTAGGGACGCAGCGCACCCTCGTACTCGTCAACGGCCGGCGCCATGTCGGGTCGGACATATTGTCGAACGCGGTGTCGCCCGACACCAACACATTCCCGACCGACCTGATCGAGCGCGTCGACGTCGTGACGGGCGGCAATTCGGCGATCTACGGGTCCGACGCGCTCGCCGGGGTCGTGAACTTCATCCTCAAGGACAGCTATGAGGGGATCCAGCTTCGCGGCCAGGGCGGTCTCAGCACCTATGGCGACGCCGGTTCCTATTATGCCAGCCTGCTGGCCGGCAAGAATTTCGCCGACGGCCGCGGCAATATCGCGATCAACCTCGAATTCGCGCGGCAGGAAGACTTCTACACGTCCGGACGCCCGAACCTGCGACAGAATAACGGCTTCATCACGGTCGACACCGATCCGTCGGGTGCCGTCAACGGCAGCGACGGAACGCCCGACGCGCTTTTCTTTCGCGATATCCGCAGCGGAACGTACAGCAACGGCGGCACCTTCCTCTCCTATCTCGGAGGCAGCAGCTATACTCCGTTCATCTTCCAGCCGAACGGAACGCTCGTCCAGCAGACGGGTGTACAGACCGGCCTTCCGCCCGTTCCCGCCTATCTGGGCGGCAATGGCGACAATTTCCGCGATGGCACCCAGTTCGGTCTCGCGCCGAAACTCGATCGCTACAGCGCCAACCTGATCGGTCATTTCGAAATCAGCCCCGGCTTCGTGCCGTTTATCGAAGCCAAATATGTGCGCACCGACTCGCTCGGCAACGCATCGGGTCCGTTCTTCACCGGTTCGTCGGGTTCGCCGCGTGAACGCTTCTTCACGCAAAATCCCTATCTGAACGAACAGGCGAAGCCGATCATTCGCGATTATTATGGCGATTATTACGACGCGAATGGCAATGACACCCCCGACGGTATCCCCGATGCCGACCAGACGGGCTTCACCTTCCTCAAAAATGCCGTCGACCTGACGAACCGCGAGGAACGCGCGCGGCGCGAAACCTATCGCGCGGTGCTCGGCGTCCGCGGCGAGTTCAACGACGACTGGAACTATGAGTTTTCGGTCAACTACGGCGAGTTCCGCGAAAAAACCGCAATCCTCGGCAACATCAACCTGCAGCGCTATCTGCTCGCGATCGACGCCGTCGATCAGGGTCTCGTCCAGAATGGCGTCGCGAACGGCAATATCGTTTGCCGCGCCTCGATCGACCCTTCGGCGCGCGTCCCGCTCGAGGTAGCGGCCGACCCGGCCTATGCCGCGTCGCAGCTCGCCGCCGACGTCGCGGCGTGCGTTCCCGTGAACCTCTTCGGATCGGGCAATGTCACGCAGGCCGCGCGCAATTATCTGCTCCAGGATTCGCTGGCGAAGGGCAAGATTTCGCAATTCGTTGTCAGCGCCTTCATGTCGGGCGACAGCAGCAAATGGTTCGAACTGCCGGGCGGCCCGATCGGCTTTGCGATCGGCGCGGAATATCGCCGCGAAACCGCGGACTATGTCCAGGACGCGTCGACCGCCGCCGGGATGACTTTCTATAACGCCATCCCGCAATTCGATCCGCCGGCGTTCGAGGTGAAGGAAGCCTATGCCGAAATCCGGCTGCCGATCCTGAAGGACACACCCTTCTTTCAGGAGCTGACGGTTTCCGCCGCGGCGCGTGTTGCCGACTATCGCGGATCGACCGGAACGGTATTCGCGTACAACGCCGGTCTCGAATGGGCGCCGATCCGTTCACTGCGCTTCCGTGGTAATTATTCGCGCGCGGTTCGCGCACCGAACCTGTCGGATCTCTACACGCCGCTCGGGCAGAATTATGCGACTGTCGTCGACCCCTGTTCGGCGCGCAATATCGGCACCGGTTCGACGACGCGCGCGGCGAACTGCACCGCAGACGGCGTGCCCGCCGGCTACGATTATGTCTATACCGCGACGATCGGCTTCCTGTCGGGCGGCAACCCCGACCTGGGTGAGGAAACTTCCGATTCCTATACGATCGGCGGCGTCTTCCAGCCCGAATTCCTGCCGGGCTTCAGCTTTTCGGCCGACTATTACAACATCACCGTCAACGATGTGATCACCGCTCCATCGGCGCAGGGCATTTTGAACGCCTGCTATGACGCGGCAGATCTCAACAATCAGTTCTGCGCTCTCTTCACGCGCAACGCGGGACCGGGCAACGGTCCGCGCGGTGAAATTCCAGGTCGTATCCTCGAAAACAGCCTGCAGGTCATTCCACTGAACTACGCCAAGCTGAAGGTCAGCGGCATCGATTTCGAAGCGCGCTTCGAACGCCAGATCGACAAGGTCGGAAAGTTCTCGATCGGCGCGATCTATACCTACGCGCTGACGAACAACAGCTATCTGTCGCCGACCGACCCCGGCCGCGCCGACCGTGTACTCGGCGAGCTGGGCGATCCGCAGCATGCCTTCAACGTCAACGCGTCGCTCGTGTCGGGTCCGGTCACCTTCGGTTACCGTGCCCGCTACCTCGGCAAGATGTCGAACGGCGCGTGGGAGAATTACAACAGTGTGCAGGGCCGTCCGCCGCAGAATGACGACGCCTTTGCCGACGGCTTCAAATATTATCCGGCGGTCTGGTATCACGACTTCCGGCTCGGCCTCGACGTCGCCAACAAGTTCACCTTCTATGGCGGCGTCGACAATGCGTTCAACAAGAACCCGCCCTTCGGCCTGACGGGCGCGGGCGCGGGCAGCGGTATCTATACCAACCGCGGGCGCTTCTTCTACGCCGGGATCACCGCCAAATATTGATCGGTGCCCGTTCACACATCTGGCCGGGGCTTGCCCCGGCCATTTTTTTGTGACTTAGCCGGGATCATGGCGAATAGCGGAGCTCCCGCATGATGCCCCCGCCCGGCGGCGGCGTCGTGGATGATATCGCGGCGATGCGCGGCCGCGCGGCCGTCTTGCGAGTTCAGGGCGATGCCCGCAGCGCCGCCATGATCGAGGCCGAAGCCGTCGAACTGGAAGCGCGCCAGCCACCCGTCCTGCAAGCAAGCCGGATGCTGCTCGCGGGACGATTGCCCGAAGCCGAGGCCGCGGCGCGGCAGATATTGCAGCACGCACCGGATCATGTCGCCGCGCGCTGCATCCTCGGCGAAATCGCGAGCCGGCTCGGTATATATATCGAGGCGCAACGCCTGTTTCGCGAGGCGATCGACCTGTCGCCAGGCTTCGCCGATGCACGCATCAGCCTCGCGCGGGCGCTGTTCCGCACCAGCGATTTCGGCGAGGGGCTTTCGCTGCTCGACGATGTGCTCGCAATCGACCCTCGGAACCGCGCGGCGCTCAGCGCCAAACTGACGACGCTCGGCCAGATCGGCGCCTATGACCGGTCACTGAAATCCTATGAGGATGCCCTTGCCGTGCAGGCCGACCAGCCCTGGCTGTGGGTCGGTTACGGCAATGTCTGCAAGACGCTCGGACTGTACGAGCAGAGCGTTGCCGCCTTTCGCAAGGCGCTGGCGCTCGATCCGCGGCGCGCGGAGGCGTGGTGGGGTCTCGCCAATCTGAAGCGTGTCGCGTTCGACGCCGCTGACCGGCGGGCGATGCTCGACCTCGCTGCGGCGCTTCCCCAACAGGATTCGGGGCGGGTGCAGCTTCATTTCTCGCTCGGCAAGGCGTTCGAGGACGAACGCGACTTCGCGCAATCCTTCGATCACTATGCCGCCGCCAATCGCATCCGCCGCTCCGAACTGCGCTACGACGCACAGGCGATGACCGACGAGGTGTCGGATTCGATCGCCTTCTTCGACGCCGGTTATTTCGCAGCGAAACAAGGGGTCGGCGATCCGGATGCCCGGATCATTTTCATCGTCGGTATGCCGCGTGCCGGATCGACGCTCGTCGAACAGATACTGGCATCGCACAGCCAGATCGAGGGGACATCCGAGCTGCCCTATATCTCGCTGATCACGCAAAAGGCGGTGGCCGACCACTGGGCCGACCGGATCGCGAAATATCCGCAAATCCTCGCATCGTTGCCTGCGGCGGAGATCGACCGGCTCGCGGCCTATTATATGCGATCGGCGGCGCAGCACCGTCAGTCGGACAAGCCATGGATCATCGACAAATTGCCGAACAACTGGCTCAATATCGGGCTGATCAGGACGCTGTTTCCGGGGGCGAAGATCGTCGATGCGCGGCGCGCGGCGATGGCGTGCTGCTTCGCCAATTTCAAACAGCATTTCGCGCGCGGCCAGGGCTTTTCCTATTCGCTCGCCGACATGGGGCACTATTACCGCGACTATGTGCGCTTCATGGACCATCTGGACGGGGTCTTGCCCGGCGCGGTGCACCGGCTGGTCCACGAGCGGCTGATCGACGATCCCGAGCGCGAGATTCGCGCGCTGCTCGCTTATCTCGGCCTGCCGTTCGAGCAGGCCTGCGTGAATTTTCACGAAAATGCGCGACCTGTACGCACCCCCAGCGCCGAGCAGGTCCGACGCCCGATCAACCGCGACGCGGTCGATTTGTGGCGCAGCTACGCGCCGTGGCTACAGCCTTTGCGGGATGCGCTCGGCGATCTCGCCGAAGACTGAAGCCCGCCCGATAACGAGCGAAGCCGGGCCGGCGAACGCGCCGGCCCGGCTGCTGACCGATCAATAACGATAATGGTCGGGTTTGAACGGCCCGGCGACCGGCACGCCGATATAGTCGGCCTGCTTCTGGCTGAGCTGGCTGAGCTTCACGCCCAGCTTTTCGAGGTGCAGCGCCGCGACCTTCTCGTCGAGGTGCTTGGGAAGAACATAGACGTCGTTCTTGTACTGCTCGCTGCGCGTCCACAGTTCGATCTGCGCGAGCGTCTGGTTGGTAAAGCTCGCCGACATCACGAACGACGGGTGGCCGGTCGCGTTGCCGAGGTTCACGAGACGGCCCTTCGACAGGATGATGATCTGCTTGCCGTCGGGGAATTCGACGAGGTCGACCTGCGGCTTCACTTCGGTCCACTTGTAGTTCGCGAGCGCCGCGATCTGGATCTCGCTGTCGAAGTGGCCGATGTTGCAGACGATCGCCATATTCTTCATCGCCGCCATATGCTCGGCGGTGATCACGTCGGCGTTGCCGGTCGCGGTGACGAAGATATCCGAACGCTGGACGGCTTCATCCATCGTCACGACCTCGAAACCTTCCATCGCCGCCTGCAGCGCGCAGATCGGATCGATTTCGGTGACGAGGACGCGCGCGCCGCCGTTGCGGAGCGACTGGGCCGAACCCTTGCCGACGTCGCCGAAGCCGGCGACCGTCGCGACCTTGCCCGCCAGCATCACGTCGGTACCGCGGCGGATCGCGTCGACGAGCGACTCTTTACAGCCATAAAGGTTGTCGAACTTCGACTTGGTGACGCTGTCGTTGACGTTGATCGCGGGGAAGGGCAGCTCGCCCTTCTTCGCGATGTGGTACAGGCGGTGGACGCCGGTCGTCGTTTCTTCCGACACGCCCTTGATCGCCTTGACCGTCTTGGTCAGGTAGCCGGGGTTCGCGGCAACAAACGCCTTCAGCGCGCGCTGCATTTCGATCTCTTCCTCATTCTCGGGTGCCGGCATGTCCTGCCCGGCTTCGAGCTTCGCGCCCCACAGCGCGAACATGGTGGCGTCGCCGCCGTCGTCGAGGATCAGGTTGCAGGTCGTGCCGTCTTGCACGCCCCAGTCGAAGATGCGGCCGACATAGTCCCAATAATCGGCGAGGCTTTCGCCCTTCACCGCGAACACGGGAACGCCCGATGCGGCGATCGCGGCGGCTGCATGGTCCTGCGTCGAGAAGATGTTGCACGTCGCCCAGCGCACTTCGGCGCCGAGCGCGGTCAGCGTCTCGATCAGCACCGCGGTCTGGATCGTCATGTGCAGCGAACCGACGATCTTCGCGCCCTTCAGCGGCTGCGCGGCGCCGAATTCGGCGCGCAGCGCCATCAGGCCCGGCATTTCGGTTTCGGCGATGTTGATTTCCTTGCGCCCGAAATCGGCGAGACCGATGTCGGCAATCACATAATCACGGGTGTCGGCGGCGAGAGTGGCCACGGGGTATTCTCCAGTCAGGCGAGTTCGACCGCAGGCGAGCGGCCACGAAAAACATGCCGGGCGCCCTATCCGAAAGCGGCCTCGCGATCAAATATAAACTTTTCTTTATATCGCTTGCGAAGCACCGTCCGTCGGCACCCGCGGACAGCCGAATCGGCGGCGCAAAGATGCACCGACCGCGAAAATAATTTTCACGCGCTTCAATTGTGACAATCAGGCGCATCCGATTGTGACACAGAGTCGCCAAAGCCAAGATTCTGAAAAATCTGACTTATAATGCGCCCTGCGATCAGCATAATTTATGTTTGTGACAACCATGTTACAAATGCCCGGAAATATTGACAATTTTCCGGATGCGCGAGAAAATCGGCGAAAGTTTTCGGGGAGATACAAGGATGAAAAAAATTCTGCTGCCGCTCGCCGCTCTCGCCTTCGCGAGCCCCGCCGCGGCGCAATCGATCGTCGTCGTCACCGCACCGCAAGTCGATGATTCGGTGCTTCCGGTCGCCTACGCCGAGCTCAAGGCCGGCGAAAATCAGGCGGCGCTCGACAAGCTCACCGGCAACACCACGCTCGACAGACGCGACCCCTCGCGCCTCATCAATCTCGGCACCGCTTACGCCCGGCTGGGTCGCACCACCGAAGCCGTCGCCGCCTATGACTCGGCGATCGGCAGCCCGATCCGCTACGATGTCGAACTCGCGAACGGCAATTATGTCGACTCGCGCTGGGCCGCGCGCACCGCGCTGGCCAATCTGCAACAGGGGCGCCCGCTGCTCGCCCTCGCGCGCTGAATTAATGCGGCACCGGGCCGGTGCCGCGCGTTTGAGCAAAGCTGAAATGGGAAACTAAGCCTCGCCGCCTTCGGTTGTCAGCAAGCGGGCGTCCACTCCCGCTTCGGCAAACGCCGCCTGCCACCTTTCGGCGGGCGGCGTTTCGAATAACAGGCCGTCGCTGCCCGGCGTGACGTGCCAGCCGTGGCGCACCATTTCGCCTTCAAGTTGCCCCGGCGACCATCCCGCATAGCCGAGCGCGACCAGCCAGCGCGACGGGCCGCGCCCTTCGCCGATCGCACGCAATATGTCGTGCGAGCTCGACACCATCCAGCGATCGCCCACCTGCACCGCCTCGTGCCCGCCCCAGTCGAGGCTGTGGAGAACGAAGCCCCGCGACGGTTCGACCGGCCCGCCAAGGAACACCGGCTGGTCGAGCGGCACATCATGTTCGATTTCGAGCTGGTCGAGCACCGCGCCGACCGTCATCCCGTCGATCGGATCGCCGACGCCGATCCCCATCGCGCCCTCTTCGTCATGGCTGATCATCGCGATCACCGAATGCTCGAAGCGGGGGTCGCCGATTCCGGGCAGCGCAAGCAGCAGCTGACCGGTGAACCAGGTGGGGTCTGTGTTCATCGCACCATCATGCCGCGCCGGACCGATGCGGTCCAGTCTCTTTGGACGGACCTCCGTCCGTCGGGCGTATGCCGGCTTGGCGACGGCAAGCAGTCGGGCAGGTTACGGGAAGGTACGATCGGACAGAAATATTCTACGGGCGACGGGAAACCCATCAACGCGCATTTTCAGACATTTTCCAATCCGACAGCAATCCCGACAGACAGGGTGACGCTCAGCGAGCCCTGTCAGTCTCCGCCTGCCATTGATCCGCCTCCTGTCGTCTGGCGCAAGCATCAATCAAAGCCGGATCTTTTGGCGCGGCACACTTGGCATCCGCAGCTTTTGCGAAAGCCTGCATGACTTCTTCCTCGCTCAATTCGTTCAGCGGGACGGGCGGAAGGCCCGGATCAAAATCGCGCAGAGTAGGCGTTTGGGTTGCAATGGCGGGCGCAGCCCGGATCGAGGCCTCGTCGGCCTGAATACCATATCGCATCACCCCATAGTGACTGAGAGCGGTGAAAAGTACCGCCGTCACGGCACATGCGATCAACCAGCGATGGAGGGCCCGGTAATGACGCAAGAGCAAATTCACGACCAGCAGGCATGTAGAAATACCCAGGACGAAGCCCCAAGCCGACACGATAGCTACCAACATGAAATATAGTAGAATGATTCCGCTCAGCGCGAGCAGCCAGGCGTCGGATTCAGAATGGATCGGTGGATCCAGAAGGTGATCGAGATCGAAAAGATACCATGCAAGCGTGATCGCCCAGAAATGTCCCGTAACTATGGCCAGAGCCACTATGTCAATCGGCCACTTCCGCTTTGATTGTATTGGACCACGAGGACTATTCTGGCCGCATAATGCCGGGGACTCGCTCATGCTATTTTCCTGAATCCTAAAAACAGAGAGCCTCCGTCGGCCGAGGATATCAGACCGGAATAGCTGAGCTATATTAAGAAACAGAGGACATGGCGAAAATCAGGCTCCTACCGTCATTGCCCCCTATCGGGTGCATTACGAGCTTCGACAAACGGCCGATTTGATCGGTAGCCGCCGCCCCGCCGAAATCCTCTTCGCGTCCATTGCCCTCCTTGACTCCCGCGCCGGTCCACCCAATGTCACCGCCACCTCAATCCCCTCAACAAAAAGGATGCCGACCATGACGATCCAGACCGGAGACAAGCTCCCCGACGCGACCTTCGTAAAGGTCACCGAAAACGGCCCCGAACAGGTCAGCACCGCCGATTATTTCAAAGGCCGCAAGGTCGCGCTCTTTTCGGTTCCCGGTGCGTTCACCCCGACCTGCTCGGCCAAGCACCTGCCGGGCTTCGTCGACAAGGCCGAAGAGCTGAAGGCCAAGGGCGTCGACGAAATCGTCTGCACCGCGGTCAACGACGCCTTCGTCATGGGCGCGTGGGGCAAGAATGCGAATGCCGGCGGCGCGGTGACGATGCTCGCCGACGGCAATGGCGATTTCGCCGAGGCGGTCGGCCTGACCATGGACGGCAAGGCGTTCGGCATGGGCAAGCGCGGCCAGCGTTTCTCGATGATCGTCAACGACGGCGTCGTCGAACAGCTCAACGTCGAAGCGCCCGGCGAATTCAAGGTGTCCAGCGCCGACCATATGCTCGAACAGCTGTAAGGAAGTCAGGGGCGGCTCTACGTGGGTCGCCCCTCTTCCCTTTTGTCATATTTTCGTGCAACACCACCGCGATGATATCCAGCTCATCGCAAGAAACCACCGACCCCACCGCGCTCGTCGACGACATCATCGCCGAACTTCAAACGCGCTTCCGCACGTCGGTCTCCAACCTCAAATCGGCCATCGCCGCCTATGTCCGCGACCGCACGCTGCCGCCGGCCGACGCCGCGGCGACCGGCCTGTTCGATTATCCGGCGATCCGCCTGACCACCACGGGCGAGCAGCGCGAGGGCCAGACCGCGCACAACCTCGCCTTCGGCCAGTTCGAGCGCGCGGGCACCTTCGTCACCACGGTGACGCGCCCCGACCTGTTCGCCGAGTATCTGCGCGACCAGCTCACCCTGCTCGCGCGCCACTATGACGTCACACTCGAAGTGACGCGCACCGGTCAGCAAATCCCCTTCCCCTATGTGCTCGACGCCAGCGACGGCTCGGACATGGGCGGGGTCACCCCGCTCGAACTCGCGCGCCATTTCCCGACGACCGAACTCGCCGACATCGGCGACGAGCTTGCCGACGGCCTGTTCGGCGCCGACCCGGCCGCGGACCAGCCGCTCGCGCTGTTCGACGCGCTGCGCACCGACTTCAGCCTCGCGCGCCTCCGCCACTATACCGGCACCGCGCCCGAGCATTTCCAGCGTTACATCCTCTTCACCAACTATCATCGCTATGTCGACGAATTCGTCGCCTGGGCGGGCGCGCAGGTCGGCCAGGGTCGCTACACCGCGCTCGCGGGTGCCGCGGGCCTCTATGTCGACCAGCCGGGCGTCAACGCGAGCGCGCTCGTTGCCGACAGCGCCTGGCGACGGCACCAGATGCCCGCCTACCACCTCATCGCCCCCGATGGCGGCGGCATCACCCTCGTCAACATCGGCGTCGGCCCGTCGAACGCCAAGACGATCTGCGACCATCTCGCGGTACTGCGTCCCGAGGCCTGGCTGATGATCGGCCACTGCGGCGGGCTGCGCCCCAGCCAGCGCATCGGCGATTATGTGCTCGCGCACGCCTATCTCCGCGACGATCATATTCTCGACAGCGTCCTGCCGCCCGAAATCCCGATCCCGCCGATCGCCGAAGTGCAGGTCGCACTCGCCATGGCAGCGGAATCGGTTTCGGGCACCAGCGGCGCCGACCTCAAGAAACGGATGCGCACCGGCACCGTCGTCACCACCGACGACCGCAACTGGGAACTGCGCTACACCGACAGCGCGCTGCGCTTTTCGCAATCGCGCGCGATCGGCATCGATATGGAATCGGCGACCATCGCCGCACAGGGGTATCGCTTCCGCGTCCCCTATGGCACCTTGCTCTGCGTCAGCGACAAGCCGCTCCACGGCGAGCTCAAGCTGCCCGGACAGGCGAACCGCTTCTACGAGGAGGCGATCGCCGCGCACCTCCAGATCGGTATTCGCGCGTGCGAGACGATGCGCGACGAGGGCGCCAAGCTCCACAGCCGCAAACTCCGCGCGTTCAACGAGCCGCCGTTCCGTTGAGCGGCGCGGCGTTGCTTTCGCGATCGGTCGCGGGGCGCGTCGCGATCGTCACCGGTGCGGCGAGCGGCATGGGCCGCGCGACCGCGCTGCTCCTCGCAAGCGAAGGCGCGAAGGTCGCGGTCACCGATCTCGACCTCGCCGCGTGCGAGGCCGTCGCCGCCGAAGCCGGCCCGAACGCCAGAGCCTTCGCGCTCGATGTCGCCGACAGCGCGGCGATCAAACGCACCGTCGCCGACATCGCCGCGCATTTCGGCGGCATCGACATCCTGATCAACAACGCCGGCGTCTCCAGCTTCGCCCCGCTCGACGCCGAAGACGAATATGAAGCGATCTGGCACCGCGCGATCGCCGTGATGCTCACCGCGCACCAGCGCATGGTGCGTGCCGCGCTGCCCTTCCTGCGCCAGAGCGACGCCGCGCGTATCGTCAACATCGCCTCGACCGAGGGTCTGGGTGCGACCCCCGGCGATACGCCCTATGTCGCCGCGAAATCGGGCGTGGTCGGACTGACCCGGGGCCTAGCGGTCGACCTTGGCAGGGACGGCATCACGGTCAACTGCATCTGCCCCGGCCCGATCCGCACCGGCATGACCGACAAGGTCGCCGAGGAAGACAAGGCGGTGTTCGCGCGGCGCCGCACCGCGCTTCGTCGCTATGGCGAGCCCGAGGAAGTCGCGCATGTGACGCTCAGCCTCGTTCTCCCCGCTGCAAGCTATATCACCGGCGCGATCATCCCGGTCGATGGCGGGCTGATGGCGCGGAACGCATAGCCGCCCGCGCCGGGAACAGCCTTCAAACGGCTGCGGTCGCCCGATAGCGTTCGCCCACATCGCGCCGCGACAGTCCCGGACCCATCGCAAGCCGCGCCGCGTGATAGGCCTCCCACTGGCCTTCGTCGGCAAGCGGCGGGATCGTGACCTCCTCGCCGCGGTCGAGGCCGAGCAGCGCGGCATCGACAAGGTCGCCGGCATCCATGAGCATATCCGCCGGAAAGGCGTCGACGTCCTTGCCCGAGCGCTCCCAGATTTCGGTGCGCGTGGCGCCGGGCAGCACCGCCTGAACATGCACCTGTCGTTCGCGGAGGCTGTTGGCGAGCGACAGGCTGAGGTTGAGCAGGAACGCCTTCGACCCGCTGTAGACGCCCTCGAAGGTTTCGGGGGCGAGCGCGAGGACCGAGGCGATATTGACGATCGCCCCCTTGCCGCGCGCACCGAACGCCTTGCCGGCCGCGACCGCGAGCCGCGCCGCGGCGGTGATGTTGAGCGCGATGATCGTCTCGATCTCGGCCGCGCTATTCTCCAGCGTGCCGCCGTTCAGCGACATGCCGGCGTTGTTGACGAACAGCGCGATCGCCGCATCGTCGATCAGTCTTTGCTCGATGCGCGTCACATCGTCGCTCTTGGTCAGGTCGGCGGCGATCACGTCGACCGCTACGCTGTGCTCCGCGCGCAGCTTTGCAGCCAGTTCTTCCATCTGCGCGCCGTTGCGCGCGACAAGGATCAAATCGTGTCCGCGCTTCGCGAGGCGGTCGGCGTAAACGGCGCCAAGGCCGGTCGAGGCACCCGTGATCAGGGCCGTTCCATTGGGAATCGTCATTGTCATTCTCCTTTGCAGGCGGCCCTCCATCGGGTCACTTGCAAAATGATAGTGACTGCCCCATATGACTTCAATGACTGGCGATGAAAATAATCTGGGCACCTGTCCCGTCGACCGCGGGCTGATGCGCGTCGGCGATCGCTGGAGCATGCTCGTGCTGCGCGATATCGAGCGCGGGCTGACCCGCTATGAGCAGCTTCGCACCAGCCTCGGCATCGCGCCGAACATATTGGCGCGTCGCCTGTCGGCGCTTTCCGACGGGGGATTGATCGAGAAGCGGCGCTACAGCCAGCGCCCGCCGCGCGACGAATATCTGCTGACCGACGCGGGCCGCGATTTCCTTCCGATCCTGATGGCGATCGGTGCGTGGGGACGGAAATATAATGGCGGCGGCGCGCTCGCCCGCCACCTCGACGCCGAAACGGGCGAAGCCGTTCGCCCGGTCGTGATCGACACCAACACCGGCGCCCCGATCGGCTCGCGCCCGCTGCGCTTCGAATATCCGGAATGAAGCAGCCCTATTTATACATGCCCTCGCGCAGGTTGATCCCATGCTCGATCCATGCCTTCAGCGCGCAGAGCATCTGCGACCAGCCCTGACAATTGCCGTAGGATGCGCCGAGCGCGCCCTGATTTTCGCGCCACCCCTCCTCGGCAATCTCCACAAGCGTGCGCCCGTCGTCGAGGCCCTTGAAATTCATCGTCACACGCGTGCGATAGTCGGCATCCTTCAGCTCGCCGCCCTCGACATTGGGCGCCTCGCCCTCGCTCGCCTGCCATTCGAGGACGATCTTCTCATCCTCGACCACTTCGATCACCCAGACCGGAAATGCGCCCGGGAAATCGGCGAAGTCCCACGTCACCGTCGCGCCGGCCTCCAGCCGCCCTTCGGCACCGCCGGTCGTGAAATAGTTCGACAGCTTCTCGGGGTCGGCGACCGCCTCGAACACCTCGTGCACCGGCTTCGCAATCCGCGCCGCGACCCTGAATTTCAATTCCATGACCATTCTCCGCTTGAGTCGGGAGGATTTTATGTTATAAATTTATAACATGTCAATCCACGAAGAATATGACCGCGTTTTCAAGGCACTGGCGTCGCACATCCGGCGCCAGATCCTCGATGATCTGAAGGATCAACCGCTCACCACCGGAGCGCTGTGCGAACATTTCCCCGACATCGACCGCTGTACGGTGATGCAGCATCTGAAGGTGCTGGAGGATGCGGGGCTGGTGATCGCCGAGCGCCGCGGCCGCGAGCGCTGGAACCATCTCGACGCGGTGCCGATTCAGGATATCCATGATCGCTGGATCGGCCCGCACGCCGCCGCGGCAGCTGCGAAGCTCGCGCGCTTCAAGCAGGCAGTCGAAGCCAAATGAAAATGGCCGGGAAGTTTCCCTCCCGGCCATGCGCATTTGTCGATGTTATGGCTTACCACCCCTGCGGCTTGCCCTTGTTCTGCTGGTCAAGCCACGCCTTCAGCGGCGCGAAATAGTCGGCCATCGCCTTGCCCGACATCTCGCGGCTGCCGGTGAAGGCCTGCAGTGCGTCGGGCCAGGGCTTCGACGCGCCCATTTCGAGCATCGCATTCAGCTTCGCACCGACCTGCTTGTTGCCATAGAAGGAACAGCGGTGGAGCGGCCCCTTCCAGCCCGCCTGCTTGCACGCCGCCTGATAGAATTGGAACTGCAGCACGCGCGCGAGGAAATAGCGCGTGTAGGGCGTGTTGCCCGGAATGTGGAACTTCGCGCCCGCATCGAACGCGTTCGCCGGCCGCGCGCCCGGCGGAACGATGCCCTGATATTGGGTGCGCAGCTCGGTCCATTTCCTGTTGTAGTCGGCGGGCTGGATCGAGCCGTCGAAGACACCCCAGCGCCAGCGGTCGACGAGCAGGCCGAAGGGCAGGAAGGCGACCTTGTCCATCGCCTGCCGCAGCAGCAGGCCGATATCCTTGTCGGCGCTCGGCACCTTCGCCTTGTCGAGCAGGCCGATGTCGACGAGGTACTGCGGCGTGATCGACAGCGCGACGAAGTCGCCGATCGCTTCGTGGAAGCCGTCGTTCGCGCCGTTCAGATAGAGGAACGGCTGCTTGTTATAGGCGCGCTGATAATAATTGTGGCCAAGCTCGTGGTGGATCGTGATGAAGTCGTCGACGTTCACCTTGATGCACATCTTGATGCGGATGTCGTCCTTGTTGTCGATATCCCACGCCGACGCGTGGCAAACGACTTCGCGGTCGGCGGGCTTCAGGAACTGGCTACGCTTCCAGAAGGTTTCGGGCAGCGGCGCCATGCCGAGCGACGAGTAGAAATTCTCGCCCGCCTTGACCATGTCGAGCGGCCCCTTGCCCTTTTCGGTCAGGAGGTCGCCGATGTCATAGCCGAGGTCGCCCGTCCCCGCCGGCGCAACGAGCGGGTAGATATTGCCCCATTCCTGCGCCCACATATTGCCGAGCAGGTCGGCGCGGATCGGCCCGGTCTTGGGCTGCACCGCGTCGCCATATTTCTCGTTCAGCTTCGACCGGACATAGGTGTGAAGCGCCATGTAGAGCGGCTTCATATCGTTCCAGATCTGCTCGGTGACCTTGGCGAACTCCTCGGGCGGCATGTCATAACCCGAACGCCACATCGCGCCGGTGTCGGCGAAACCCAGCTCCTTCGCGCCGGCATTCGCGATGCCGACCATCTTCGCATAATCGTCCTTCATCGGCGCGCCGACCTTGTCGTGCCAGCTCGTCCACATTTCGGCGAACTGCGCCGGCGTGTGCTTGAGGTCGCCCATCGCAGCCTCGATGTCCGAGCCCGAGATTTCCTTGCCGTCCAGCGTGCCGCGCCCCTTGCCGTACTGCGATTGCAGGTCGGTCGCGATCGTGTTGAGCTCGGTCGCGGCGCCCGGCGTCGTCGGCGCGGGCAGCACGATCCCGGTGCGCAGGATATCGAGCTTGCGCTTCGTGTCGGCGCTGAGGCCCGCGACATTCATATATTTGGCGGCTTCGAGCGCATATTTGACCGACTTTTCGGTGCCGACGGCGTTGATACGCGACGCCATCGCGTCGGTATCTTCGGTCAGGTAGGTGCTGTTGACCCAGTTCACCTGGCTCGCCTCGACCGTATAGTCGAACAGATCCTTTTCGACCGACGCGATGAAGGCGTCGGCATCGGCGGCGGTGGGGGCCGCCTGCGCAAAGGCAGGGGTTGCCACCGCGAGCGACAGGGCAAGCGACAGCGTCGAAATCATGGCTTTCATGGGGTGCGTCCTCTGGAATATTTGCCGCGCTCTGCGGCGCATGGCGACAGCTAGGCGCTTCGCGCGAGTCCGGTCAAGCGGTCAGGAACGCTGCGATCGCCTCGCCCAGTTCGGGCTGGGTCACGCTCGACATATGCGTTCCCGGAATCGTCGCGAGGCGCGCATCGGCAAGCGCCGCGACGAGTTCGGGCGCCGAGCCATTGTCCCGATCGTCCGCACCGCAAACGACGAGCGTCGGCATCGTCAGCGCCGCGAGCGCGTCGGGCGACGTATCGGTGAAGCTGTCGAGCAAATGCCCCGCGGCGATGCGGTCGACCTTCATCGTCTTCATGAACTGGATCGACAGCCATGTGTCGTCGCCGCGCTTCGCGGTCTCATATTCGGCGATCACGCGCTTGAAGAAGCGCCCGCGGCGTTGCCAGCCGGCGAGCCCCGCGAGCCCCATGCCGCCGAGGATAAGCCGTTTGGGCTTCATCCCCGCGACCACCGCACGCACGCTCGTGCGCGCGCCGAGCGAAAAGCCGCCGAGATCGAAATCGGCCAGATCGAGGTGCGCCACCAGATCTTCGAGGTCGTGCACCAGCACATCGGGCGGATAAAATTCCTCGTCGTGCGGCGCCTCGCTCGACCCGTGGACGCGCAGATCGGGCATGATCACGCGGTAGCCTTCGGCCGCGACGCGTGCCGCGGTGCCGAATTTGATCCAGTTGATCTCGCCGCTCGAAAACAGGCCGTGAAGCAACAGCAGCGGACGGCCTTCACCCATCTCGCGCCACGCCAGCCGCACGCCGTCGCGCGCGTCGAAAAATTGGGGTTCGATCATCATAGGCCGGCTATGCGCTCCAGAGCCGGGGTTTCGCAAGCGCCGATCAGCGCGGACGCAAGCCTTTCTGCTCCATCCGCCACTTCGCCATTTCGATGCGGTCCTGTCCGAAGAAGGGCTCGCCATCGAACACCAAAGTCGGCACCCCCCAATGCCCCGCGATCTCGAGCGCGACCTGGTTGGCGGCGATTTCATTGTCGAGCGTTCCGGCGTCGCTCACGGCTTCGGCATCGAGTTCGGCAAGGTCGAGGCCGGCGCGCTTTGTGGCTCCCGCCAGATGGTCGCCAAGGTGCCAGTCCTGCGCTCCGCCCCAGATCAGCTGCCCGACCTCGTGCGCAAAGCCGAGGCCCTTGCCGCGCCGCGACGCCGTCTGCCCCAGCCGCGTCAGGCGATAGATATAGGGTTGCTCGGCCGCGATCGCACGCGTCGCAATATCCTGCACGATCGGGTCGGGACGCGGCGGGCCAAAGGGAATGCCGTGGAATTGCGCAACGCGGATCATGTCGCGCACCGTATAGCTCAGCCAGTTGGGATGGTTGCGTTCGAAGAAATCGGGCTGGCGGATCGCGAGCGGGTAAACGGGGCGCAGATTGATCGTCACATCGTGGCTGGCGGCGAGCGCACGATAACGGCCGATAGCGAGGTAGCTGTACGGCGAGCGGAAGGACCAGAAGAGGTCGGCTGTCAGACTCATTCACGCATCCTGCCCAAAAACACGCGCAGCGCAAGCAGTGTAAAGAAAATTTACACCACATTCGAGGTTGTTGGCGCGTTCAGCCATATGTTGAAAATAGTAGCAATTGCTATTATATCCTAGTCCATGAGCGAGACGATCGGATTCCTGCTGAACGATACCGCGCGCCTGTTCCGGCGTTCGTTCAACGCGCGCACGAAGGGCAGCGGCATCACCGCGCTGCAATGGCGCCTCATCACCTATCTGAAGCGGCACGAGGGTATCCGGCAGGGACCGCTCGCCGAGCTGATCGAGGTCGAACCGATCACCCTGTCGCGCATGGTCGACCGGCTCGTCGAGGCCGAGCTGGTCGAGCGCCGCGCCGACCCCGCCGACCGCCGCGCCTGGCAGCTCTACCTGACCCCGCGCGCGGGCGACCTGCTCGGCGGGATGCGCGACACCGCCGACGCGCTGACCGCCGAGGCGACCGAAGGACTGACCGACGCCGAGCGCGACCAGCTCATCGATCTTGTCGAGCGCGTTCGCGCCAACCTCTCCCGCCGCATCTGCCAAAAAGAAAAAGAGACCGCCTGATGGACCAGCTCTCCCCCTCCCGCCCGAAGGCCGAAGAAGCCGCGGCACCCATGGCTGCGCCGAAGCCCGATCCCTTGCCCTCGCCGACGGCCGAGGTGGCGCCGAAAGCAGGCTGGCGCACGCGCGTGCTGATGTTCGGCCTGCCCGCGCTGCTGGTCGCGGGCGGTGCCGGCTGGTGGCTGACGAGCGGCGGGTCGGTGTCGACCGACAACGCCTATGTCCAGATGGACAAGGTGTCGGTCGCCGCCGAAGTCGGCGGGCGGATCACCGAAGTCGCGGTGCGCGACGGGCAGCAGGTTGCGGCGGGACAATTGTTGTTCCGGATCGACGGCGAACCCTATGCGCTGAACGTCGCGCAGGCCACCGCGGCGATCGACGCCGCACAGGTCGAGGTCGGCAACCTGTCGGCGAGTGCGAACACGTCGAGCGTCGACATCGCCGCAGCGCGCGAGGACGTCAAATTCGCGCAAGTGACCTTCGACCGGCAAGCGGCGCTGATGGAAAAAGGCTTCACGACGAAAGCCGCCTATGATGCATCGCGTCACGCGCTCAGCCAGGCGCGCGAGAGCGTCCGTCAGGCCGAAGCCGCCGCCACCGAAGCGCGGGCCAAGCTCGCCGCTGGCCCCTCGAGCGGGATCAACCCGCAGGTCGAGGCGGCGCGCGTCCAGCGCTCGCAAGCCGAGGTCAATCTGGGCCGCACGACGGTTCGCGCTCCCAGCGCCGGCCGCGTTGCGCAGTCGGACCGGCTGCAAATCGGCCAGATGATGGTCGCGGGACTCCCCGCCGTCACCCTCGTCGATACCGCGCATCCGTGGGTCGAGGCCAATTTCAAGGAAACCGACCTCGCGAACATGCGCGTCGGCCAGCGCGCCGAGATCAGCTTCGACGCCTATCCGGGCGTGAAGGTGCGCGGCCATGTGCTGACGATCGGCGCGGGCACGGGCAGCGAATTTTCGGTGCTGCCCGCGCAGAATGCGACGGGCAACTGGGTCAAGGTAACGCAGCGCGTACCCGTCCGCATCGCCTTCGACGAAAAACCCGCGCGCGACATGATCGCGGGGCTGTCGGCCGACGTGCGAGTGTTTACGAAGTAAACCCCGTGGCGAGCAACGCCCTCCCCCGGCGGCCCGCCGCCGCTGCGGCACCGGCCGACGACGCGATCCCGCTGCACGAGCGCGTCCGCCATCGCGGCCTTTTGACCGTCGCGGTCATGGGCGCGTCGATCATGCAGATCCTCGACACGACGATCGCCAACGTCGCCATCCCGCACATGCAGTCGGCGCTCGGCGCGACGAGCGAGACGGTAACGTGGGTGCTGACGAGCTATATCCTCGCCTCGGCGATCGCGATGCCGATCACCGGCTGGCTCGCCGACCGCATCGGGCGCCGCGAACTGTTCCTCGCCGCGGTCGCGGGTTTCATCATCGCGTCGATGGCGTGCGGCGCGGCGCAGTCGCTCGAACAGATGGTCGCCTTCCGTTTCCTGCAGGGAATCAGCGCCGCCTTTATCGGCCCGCTGTCGCAGTCGGTGATGCTCGACATCAACCCGCCCGAACGCCATGCGCGCGCGATGTCGATCTGGGGCATGGGGATCATGATCGGCCCGATCCTCGGCCCCGTGCTCGGCGGCTGGCTGACCGAAAGCGTCAACTGGCGCTGGGTCTTCTACGTCAACCTGCCCGTCGGGCTGCTCACGCTCGCGATGATGTGGGCGCTGCTGCCTGCAACACGAAAGCGCGACCGCCGCTTCGACCTCTTCGGCTTCTCGATGCTCGCGCTGGGGCTCGCCGCGCTCCAGTTGATGCTCGACCGCGGCGCGCACGAGGACTGGTTCAACAGCGTGGAAATCTGGATCGAATGCGGCGTCGCCATCGCGTGCCTGTGGATGTTCTTCGTCCATCTGTTCACCGCGCGCGGCGACACGCTGTTCAACCGCAAGATGCTCGCCGACCGCAATCTCGTCACCGCGATGGGATTCATGGTCGTGATCGGCGTCGTGATGTTCGCGTCGATGGCGCTCCTTCCCCCGATGCTCCAGAATCTGTTCGGCTGGCCGGTAATCGACACCGGCTGGGTGCTCGCGGTGCGCGGGGTCGGCATTTTGATGAGCATGTGGGTCGCGGGGCAATTGCTCGGCAAGATCGACGCGCGCTGGCTGGTCGGCACCGGACTGCTCACCGCGGCCTACTCGCTGTGGCAGATGAGCCACTGGTCGCTCGCGATGGGAATGCAGCCGGTGATCGTCAGCGGGCTGGTACAGGGCATCGGCATGGGCCTCATCTTCATCCCGCTCAACACGATGGCGTTCGCAACGATTGCGCCGCAACACCGCACCGACGGGTCGAGCCTGCTCAACCTCCTTCGCAGCCTCGGCGCGTCGGTCGGCATCTCGGTCGTCACCACCCTGCTCGGCTCGAACATCCAGACGAGCCACGCGGACCTTGCGGCGCATGTCACCAACAGCTCGGTCAGCCTGCTCGACCCGTCGACCGCCGACCGCTTCGGCATCGCAGGCGACACGGCGCTGGCGATGGTCAACGCCGAGATCAACCGGCAGGCGGCGATGGTCGCCTATATCGACGATTTCTGGCTGATGATGTGGGTGACTTTGCTGTCGGTACCGCTGGTGGTGCTGCTACGCCCGCCGAAGCCGGGCGGGCCGAAGGCGTCGGCGGCGGATATGGGGCATTAGGGGCGGTGTAGGTTTAGGGGTGGAAAACTGCCGAACAAGCTCGGGTCGGCCGCTCGATTTCCAATGCAGGACTAAGGCAAGATTATAACTGGTGTGCCGTCAGGTGTGATCTCCTGCAGTTGCCTGATTTCCGATTGGCGCAGGCCAATATCACCGTCGGTCTTGAGTCTGCCTCCGACGTAGCGGGGCATCGGGACAGGTGTTCCGTAAATCATGATGCCGCCGCCGGCAGCGCGCCCCCGCTTAGCTGCATATGCGCGATCGGCGGCATTGGGATAAGAAATGCCGAGCGAGGGTAGGTCACGCGAATCCGGTTTGCCCCGTGTAATGAGATACTCGCCTTCGGGGACCAGGCCATCGCCTTCGAAGCGTTTGCGCCCGGTTGGTGCACCGCCCAGATCAATGTTGAAATAGGTGATGAGTTCATCCCCGCCGGAATAGGCAGTCAGCCAGCCTTGGTGTTTGACGACCACGATCCGATCAACTTTCTCGCCCGCAGGCAACGGCGGCGGCGGCGCGCTACAGCAGGCCAGCGCAAGCAGCGGAACAGCGAGGAACGAAAGCGCGCGCATGTCGGCCTATCGTATAAGTTCGTGCCCCCAGCGCAAGACCACTACCGATCGTAAGAGCTGCTCAACCCGCGCGGCGCGTCGCCGCGATCCGCATGAACTCTGCCGGGTCGGGGCTTTCGGCGAAGGTCGGCACCGCCGGATCGATCACGATCCAGCCGCGTTTCCGGCTGGTCCACATATGGGCGAAAGGTTCGGGCTCCGAGGGATCGTCGAGCGTCCCCGCGCGCACGATCGTCATCGCGGGATAGGCGGTGTTCGCGTTGCACACGCGGCTGAAACAGTCGGGGCAGTGCCGGTTGTTCGTCGTCCCGCCCGACGGGCGCTCGGTCGAATAGGTCACGCTGCGCCCGGTCAGCGTCAGCGCGTCGGTCGACACGATCAGCTGATCGGCAAAGGCGCTGGCGGTCGATTTCTGGCAGTCGAGGCAGTGGCAGCAATAGTTGAGCAGCGGCCCGTCCTGTTCGAAGCGGTAGCGCAATTGGCCGCAGCGGCAGCCGCCGGTGAATTCGGTCGCCATGTCAGCGGAAGAAGCAGTTGGTGCCCGCGAACAGCGCGTCGATCTTCGCCGCATCGCCGGGCGCGGCGAACATGCCGCCGATGACATTATCGCCGGTGCCGATGCTGAATTCCTCGCCCAGCGTGCTGTCCTCAAGGTCGACGATCGACACCGATTCCTTCGCCTTGGCGCGCGTCGTGCCGATGGCGACCCCGCTCATCGTCGAGTAAGTGTCGGCGCCGGGTTCGTTGCCGAGGAACCAGCCGACGAACTTGCCGTCCTGAAAATTGAGCGTCATCGCGTCGTAGCGGGTGAATTCCATCGGACCCGCACCGCATTCCTCGTTGGTGCTGCGGTCATCCTCCTTGCCCGCGACATTGGCGAGCGCGGTTTCGGCCTGCGCGCGCGGAACGCCAAACGCGAGCAGGCTCGCCTTGCCGCTGCTCCTGTCGACGAAGCGCAGCCCCTCGCCGTCAAGGCTGACCGCGATGGTTGCCGCATTCGGTCCATCGGCCTTCGCCTCGGGAACCGATGGCGCAACGGGCTCGGCATCCGCGGGTGCCTTGTCGGCCGCAGGTTTGCACGCGGCGAGCAGCGCCATCATCGCGAGGGTCGTGAACTTGCGCATCGCCTAACTCCTGTTCCGAACGATCGGTCCCATCGCCATCACCAGTATCGCACCCAGCGTTGCCAAAGCCATATCCTTTTGCGCGTCCCAGATATCGCCCTGTTGTCCGTTGTAACGATCAGCGGTTTCGCCCGCCGCGACGATGGTCAGCAGCCATTCGAAGATTTCGTAGAGGCACGAGATGGCGAGCACCCAGCCGAGCACGGCAATGGCCGCGCCACGCGGGCCCAGCCCGCCCCAACGCCGCACGATTTCGGCGACGGGAACCACCGAAAGCGCGCCGAAAGCGAAATGGACGAGCCGGTCATAATGATTACGCGTCCAGCCGAAAGCGTCGGAGAAGCTGCCACCGGTCAGCGCGCGCGCCCAGTCGTCATAGGGGACATTGCTGTACGCGTAGCGCCCGCCAAGCGTGTGGAGCGCCATGAACGCCACTATGCACGCGACCGACGCGGTCGACAGCGGCCAGCGGCGGAGCAGCGGGGGCGCCGCGACGATCAGCAGCATCGTCGGAATATGCTGGAGCAGCGCCACCTCGGGATAGGGCTGGTCGATCTGCGCGATCAGCAGCAGCACAAGAAGCAGGCCGATCAGGCGGCGCTGCGCGGGCGCGGTCGCGGCGCTCACCAGCGGAGCGACATGCAGCTGAGCCCGGCATCGATATGCGCGATCTGGTCGGTCGGCAGCGGGCGGACCGCGACACCGCGCGCAGCGAGCAGCGCACGTGTTGCGGACCAGCGGTCGCCGACGAGGAGAGTATCGCGGATACGCAGAATATTCGCCGCGGGCTCTTCGCCCGGCGGGGTCGTGACGACTTCGAGCCCGTCGAACTGCGGGCAAGCGGCGAGCGCGGGGACCGCGAGGATCGTGCGCTCGTCGATCAACCCGCATCCGGTCTTGAAATGGAGCACGCCGGGCGGCGTTTCGGCGATCTCGGCACGATAACCCAGCTTGCCGAGCAGGTCGGCAAGCTCCTCGGCACCGGTGCGGTCGGTACGCGCCGAAAGGCCGATAATCACGCGGTCGGCGAGGCGCAATATGTCGCCGCCGTCGGCGTAGCCGGGGCCGGTCATTTCGAGGAGGCGGCTGTGGTGCGCCGCGAGCGGGGCGCGAATATAGGCGACCTCGCCCGCCCGGCTCGACGCGCCGGGACGAAGCAGGATCGCGCCCTTGGGGAAAGTCAGCGCGACATCTTCGGTGAACAGTGCGTCGGGGAAGTCGTCGAGCGGCTCGAGGACTTCGACCGCGAGGCCAAGTTCGCGCAGCGTCGCGACATAGGCCTCATGCTCGGCGACGAGGCCGGTGAAGTCGGGATCGGGGCCGCCGTCGGCGCGGATCCCCTTGACCGCCGAACGGGCGGGGGCGCGGCAGAGGGCGTTGGTGAAGGCGTAGGGACTGGTCATGCCCCTTCCCTACCCGTTCGCATCCCGAAGTCGAGATACGAACGGCGAGAGGTTCGGGCTCAGCCCTTCTTGAGGTGGCGGCGACCGAGCAGTTCGGCGATCTGCACCGCGTTCAGCGCCGCGCCCTTGCGGAGATTGTCGCTGACGCACCAGAGGTTGAGGCCGTTTTCGACCGTCGGGTCCTCGCGCACGCGCGACACGAAAGTCGCGAAGTCGCCGACGCATTCGACGGGGGTGATGTAGCCGCCATCCTCGCGCTTGTCGTGGAGCACGACGCCGGGGGCTTCGCGCAGGATGCGCTGCGCATCCTCGGCCGACAGCTCGTCTTCCATCTCGATATTGATCGCTTCCGAATGGCCGACGAACACCGGCACGCGGACGCAGGTCGCGGTGACCTTGATCTTCGGATCGAGGATCTTCTTGGTCTCGACGACCATCTTCCACTCTTCCTTGGTCGAGCCGTCGTCGAGGAATTTGTCGATGTGCGGGATGACGTTGAAGGCGATCTGCTTGGTGAACTTCTGGATGTCCTTCTCGTCGCCGACGAAGATCTGACGCGTCTGGTTCCACAGCTCGTCCATGCCCGACTTGCCCGCGCCCGACACCGACTGATAGGTCGAGACGACGACGCGCTTGATCTTGGCCGCATCGTGGAGCGGCTTCAGCGCGACGACCATCTGCGCGGTCGAGCAGTTCGGGTTCGCGATGATGTTGCGCTTCGTATAGCCGTCGATCGCGTCGGGGTTCACCTCGGGCACGATCAGCGGCACGTCGGGGTCCATGCGGTAGAGCGACGAATTGTCGATCACGACGCAGCCCGCCGCTGCGGCCTTCGGCGCGTGGATCGCGGTCGCGTCGCTGCCGATCGCGAAGATCGCCATGTCCCAGCCGGCCCAGTCGAAATTCTCGATATTCTGGCACTTCACGGTTTTACCGGTATCGCCGATTTCGATCTCGTCGCCCTGGCTGCGCGACGATGCGACCGCCGCCAGTTCGTCGTAGGGAAATTCGCGCTCGGCGAGAATGGCGAGCACTTCGCGCCCGACATTGCCCGTGGCTCCGGCGACAACGATACGATAACCCATTTACTCACTCCTCAAGGCAAGAACTCGGTTGAAAACGTAACTTAAACTCAGACTTTCCAGCGGAAATGGCCGGTCAGCTTATGCTTGAACAAGGCATCCTCCTCACGCGTCCCGCCGCCGATATTGTGAAGGACGAGCGGCACACCGGTCGTATCCTTGCGGTCGGACACGATGCCCGTGTGCGGCAGGCGGCCGCCGACCACCTGGGTAAAGATGTCGCCCGGGCGCCAGTCGGCGGGATCGTCGGTGACGGGCAGCGCCGCGCCGTGCCGCCGCCAAAAGGTCGCGAGATTGGGCACGCGGCGATGATCGATGTTGCGGTCAGGGCGCCCCAGCCCCCAGTTTTTCGGATAAGCCCCGAAATGGGCGCGCATGTCGGCGTTTACAAGCGCCTGCAGATCGACGCCGAGCGCATCGCGGAATGCACGAATCACGACGTCGGTGCAGACGCCCTTGGCGCGGTCGACGTCGCCGTTCGGGAAGCGCAGCACCGTATAGGCCGGATCATAAGTCAGCGTGACGCCGACCTGCCGCCGCGCCGCCGCGACGATGCGCTGGGCATTGGTGAGCGCCATCGCCTCGCCCGACACGCCAAAGGCGAGCACCGCGCCGAGGAAGGCGCGCCGTGTCGGCTGGAACGGGAGGACGGACGCTTGCATCAAATTCGCTTTGCCCAAAAGAAAACGACCGGCTCTGCCTGTTGGCGGAACCGGTCGTTTTTGAAAGCTGTTTCGGCTTTGGGTGAGAGAAGCTCTCCTTAGCCTTCGCCGGCTTCCGACCGGTATTCGCGGCGCTCCGCAATACGCGCCGATTTACCAGTGCGGCCACGAAGATAGTAAAGCTTCGCACGACGCACGGCACCCTTGCGGATGACGGTAATCGAGTCGATGTTGGGCGAATAGAGCGGGAACACGCGCTCGACACCTTCGCCGAACGACATTTTGCGCACGGTGAAGTTGGAGCCCATGCCCTTGTTCGAGCGTGCGATGCACACGCCTTCGAAATTCTGGACGCGGGTGCGTTCGCCTTCGACCACCTTCACGCCGACTTTCAGCGTGTCGCCGGGACGGAAGGTCGGAATGGTCTTCGCCGCTTTGGCGATTTCTTCGGCTTCGATCGTCTGGATGAGGTTCATGTCCTCTAGTCCTTTTCTTTTCGCCGCGCGCCAGAGGCAGGTCGGTCCCGAGCGCCCTCATGGCGCTCCCAAAGGTCCGGCCTGCGTAACCGTGTGTGATCTTCTGCCTGTCGTTTCCGCCAGGCCGCGATCTTCGCATGATCCCCCGATCGCAGCACTTCGGGGATCGTGCGCCCTTCCCATTCGACGGGTCGGGTATAGTGCGGATATTCGAGCAAACCGTTTTCGAACGATTCGTCGTCCCCGCTTGAAGCCGCGCCCATTACGCCGGGAAGCAGCCGAATGCAAGCGTCGAGCAGCAGCAGCGCGCCCATCTCGCCGCCCGACAATATGATGTCGCCCATCGACACTTGCTCGATCGGCCGCGCGTCGAAGATGCGTTCGTCGAATCCCTCGAACCGGCCGCACAGGATGATCGCCCCCGGACCCGCCGAAAGCTGGCGCACGCGCGCCTGCGTGATCGGCGTTCCGCGCGGGGTCATCGCAAGGATCGGGAGGCCCGGATGCGCCGCCACCGCATGGTCGATCGCCGCGCCGAGCACATCGGCCTTGAGCACCATTCCCGCACCGCCACCGGCGGGCGTGTCGTCGACGGTGCGGTGCTTGTCGGTCGCAAAGTCGCGGATCTGCACCGGCGCGCAATTCCACGTTCCGCTTTCGAGCGCGCGCCCCGCCATGCTGTGCCCCAGCGGGCCGGGGAACATGTCGGGATAGAGGGTCAGGGGGACGGCGGTGAAGGTCATAACGGGCGTGATTTCCGGTGACATACCACCCACGCAGCAAGCAAACTGAATGGCAGGGTGAGTGCCGACACCAACGCAGCGAGCTCAAACAAGGTGTTCATCGTCAGCGTCTCGTCGCGCATGAACGCAAGGCCAAAACCGATGATCAGATAGAGGGCAGGTAAAGGAGCCAGAATCGCGACCAGATACGCCGCCCATCGCTGACGGACCAGTGCATAAGCGATCGCACTGGAAACAAGCCCGCAGAAAAATCCAAGCGCGGGATAAATGATCAAAGACATCATGCGAGATTGCCTGTCCACTCAAAGCGGCTCCCATAGCGCTTCGGGGAGCAGGTGGCGATCCTTGTCGAGTTCGGCGTGCAGCCATTCGCGGAAGCGTTCGATCTTGCGTACCCCGACGCGGTTGTCGCGGTGGACGAGATAATGCGCCGTTCCCGGCTGGTAGAGTGCATCGAACGGCCGGACGAGCCGCCCGGCGTCGAGTTCGGCGCGCCACAGCAGCGGCGTCATCAGCGCGATGCCGTACCCGCCCTGCACCGCGCTCGCCTCCTGCAGCTGGCTGTCGAGCTCGATCCCGCGGCGCTGCGGCGGCGGGACGGTATCGACTCCCGCAGCGGCGAACCAGCCGGCCCACCAGGGGTCGTTGGGTGCGAGACGGTCGACGTCCAGCAGATCTTCGGGCCGCTCGATATGATTGGCTTCCAGAAAACCCGGCGCGCAGATCGGGGTGACATGGCTGCGATAAAGGAAGTCGGCGCGCAGACCGGGCCAGTGGCCGCGCCCGACGCGGATCGCGACGTCGACATTGGTGGCATCGAAATCGATCAGCTCGTTGTTCATCGACATCCGCACCGCGAGGTCGGGATAAGCGAGCTGGAACCCGCCGATCCGCGCGCTGAGCCAGGTGCCGCCAAAGGTCGTCATCGCGTCGATCGTCAGCACGTCGGCCTCGTCGCTGCCGAGCGCGGCGAACGCATCGCCCATCGCGGCAAAGGCACCGGTGATCGCGGGGAGCAGTCGCTGTCCGGTTTCGGAAAGCCGCACGCGCCCCTTTTCACGCACGAAGAGCGCGCGGCCGAGCCGGTCTTCCAATTGGCGGATTTGATAACTCACCGCCGCCTGCGTCAGCCCCAGCTCCTCGGCGGCGCGCGAGAAATTCTGCAAGCGCCCGGCCGCTTCGAAGGTTCGGATCGCAGCAAGAGGCGGCAATTTGGGCATGCCACCTTATAAGCCCTCCTTATGATATGGTCTACGCCTTTTGTTGGCGGCGTCGCATGGGAAAGGGCATTACCGCTGCATCAAGCGAAAGGAGATGAACGATGAAAGACGAGCAGTTCATGCGCGCCTGGAATGACGGTCATGATCATTTCAGCGCCGATATCACCCGCGGCCTCCACTGGCTCGCAACCCCCTTCCGCCGCCTCGGCGAGTGGATCGCGGTGCCGAGCGCACCCGGCGAAGACAGCGTCTTCACGCGTGCCGCTGCGCGCTGCGGAGTGCGAGCGCGCCGCGCGCGATAAGCTTCCCTGTCGCTCTCGCGAGTCGGGAGCAAAACGGGGTGAGGCCGTCCCTTGCAAAAGGCTTCACCCCGTCGATATCGGGGCACTTAGGGCAGCACGACGCGGAAACGCAGTGCCTGAATCGTCGCCGGCGTGGTCGGCGCGAGAAGTAACTGCCCGTCGAGCTTGCCCCGCTCGCAATTGAGCCGGAACGCGGTCGACATCGCCCCCGTCGGCGCGAGCGGTTCGTCGGTCGGGCACGCGCCGACCGCGGCCTTCAGCTTCGCCAGTTCGGCTTTCCAGTTTTCGGCCGAGCGATCCATCAGAAAATTCATCGCGAGCCGGCCCTGCAGCGGGCCGAGATCGCCCGCGGCATAAGCTGCCCTTGCCGCCGCATAGGTTTCGGCGACCGCCGGCGATACCGGCACGGCGCGTGTTTCGAGCAGCCCCGCCTTGTCCATCGCGACCGCGGTGTCCCACGCGGGGCCAGACGGCCCGGCATAGGTCCGGTTCGTCAACGCGAACACCCCGACGCCATAATCGGGCATCAGCATCACATGGCTGCCATAGCCCGGATAGCCGCCGCCGTGCGCGAGCGTCAGCCCGAGGTCGCAGTCCTGCGCGACGCGCCAGCCCATGCCATAGGCGCTCGACAGCTTGCACGCCGTCGCACCGCTCGCGCCGGTGCGATTGACGACCGACGTGAAATTCAGGCCCTGTGCGACCTCGCGCACCGTCGCGCGCCTGACCGGGCCGGTGTCGGGATCGTCGCGCGCGGGCCAGGCCGAGAGCAGGAAGGCGACCCATTTGGCATAGTCGTTGGCGCTGACCTGCAACCCGCCCATCGCGTTGAAGGCGCCGTCGACCATCTCGGGCTCGGCGGTCCAGCGCTCATTTTCCCAGCGATAGCCGAGCGCATAGCGCGCCCTGGGGGCCTTCGGCGCATCGAAGCCGCTGCTCGCCATACCGAGCGGAGTCAGAATCGTCTTTCGAACATAGTCGGCATAGTCCATGCCCGACGCGTTGGTGACGATCCGGCCGAGCAGCGCATAGCCGAAGTTCGAATATTCATGGGCTGCTTGCGGCGCGCGGCTGAACGGCACCCCCGCGGCGATCATCTTCGTAAAGTCTTCCTGCGGCAGTATCTGCTGGCGGTCGCCCCACGGATCGTCGGTGACGAACCCGCCCACGTGCTGGAGCAGGTCGCGGACGCGGATGCGTGGGCTGTCTTTGGTCGGATAGGTCCAGCCCTTCATTTCGGGCACATATTGCTCGGCGAGGTCGTCGAGGCGGAGCTTGCCATCATCGCGCAGCTTCAGGATCGACAGCGCGGTGAACGCCTTGGTCATCGAGGCGATACGGAACAGGCTGTCGGAGGTTACGGGGCGCTTGTCGGCGATATTCTGGAAGCCGAGGCCCTTCACATAGGCGAGCTTGCCGTCCCTGACGACGCCGTAGACCACTCCGGGCACATGCTGATCGGTCTGGAATCTGGCGAAAAGCGCGTCGATTTCGGGGGCGAGCTGGTCGAGGGTCTTCCCCGTCGTTTCCTGCGCCGCAGCGGGGAGAGAAGCTCCGAGCATGAGAGCAAAAGCAAAACCCGATTTCCAGCGCATGACAGTCTCCCCGGCGATGTGCGAAGGGGCTATCAGACTGGCGGGTCAGGGCAATCGGCTATTCGACGAACGCCGCGTCGATCGTCACGCCGTCGTCGTTCCACGCCGGTACCGCCTGCGCGGTCATCGGCACCATGAAGCGCTTGCGGTCGGGTTTCTCGATTTCGAGAATGTCGCCCGCGCCGAAATTCTCGACGGCGGCGACATGGCCGATGGCGATGCCGTCGGTCGACACGCACGGCAGGCCGAGCAGGTCGTGGTGGTAATATTCGCCCTCGCCCAGCGGCGGCAGCGCCGAACGCGGGACGGTCAGCACGGTGCCGCGCAGCGCCTCGGCGGCGCTGCGATCGGATATCTCGACAAAGGTCGCGACCGCGCCCTGATTGGCGGGGCGCACCGATTTCAGGGTGAGTTTGCGCTCCCCCGCATCGAAAATGGAAAAGGCGCGGAGAGCCTCCGCGCCTTCGCCGAATAATTTGAGGCGCACCTCGCCCCGCACCCCATGCGCGCCGGCGATGGCGGCGAGGGTGACAGGGCGATTCGCGTCGGCCAAGGCTTAGCCTTCGGCCTTTTCTTCGCCGGCTTCCGCAGCAGGCGCTTCTTCGGCAACCGGGCCGCCTTCGGCGACTTCTTCGGCGATCGCGGTCGCGTCTTCGGCGGTCGCGTCGGCCGGAACTTCGTCGGCGACGGCTTCGGCGACAGCCTCAGCGGCTACTTCTTCAGCGGCAGGCGCTTCGACTTCGGGTTCCGGGGCCGGAGCGGCGGCAGCAGCGGCTGCGGCTTCTTCGGCGTCAGCCAGCTTCTGCGCCTTTTCTTCGGCGCGTTCCTTGGCCTTTTCGCCAGGGACACCCTTGTTCGGGTTGTTGCGAGCAGCGCGTTCGAGGACGCCCGCGGCGTCGAGGAAACGAGCGACGCGGTCGGTCGGCTGCGCGCCAACCGAAACCCAGTGCTTCGCACGGTCGGCGTCGAGCTTCACGCGCTCGGGATTGTCCTTGGCGAGCAGCGGGTTGTAGCTGCCGATGCGCTCGATGAAGCGGCCGTCGCGCGGGCTGCGCGAATCGGCGACGACGATCTTGTAGTAAGGACGCTTCTTCGAACCGCCGCGTGCGAGGCGAATGGAGGTTGCCATGATATTTTCCTTCAGAGTTTAATGTTTAAAGTCGGGTCGATTATTTCTTTTTATTCATCAGATTGGCGAGTTCGGGCGGGATCGCTCCGCCGCCGCCGAGACCGGGGAGGCCACCGCCGCCGCCCATTCCGGGAATGCCGCCGCCCTTGCCGAACAGCGCGCCGAGGCCCTTCAATCCGCCCATCTTGCGGATCTTCTTCATCGCGCTGGACATTTCCTGGTGCATTTTCAGCACCTTGTTGACCTGCTGCACCGTCGTGCCCGACCCGTTGGCGATGCGGATCTTGCGCTTCGCGGTCAGGATTTCGGGCTTCGCGCGCTCCTTGGGGGTCATCGACCCCATGATCGCGTCGAAGTGAATGAGCATCTTGTCGTCCGCCCCGCCCGCCGCCATCTGCGCCTGCGCCTTCTTGATGCCCGGGATCATGCCCGCGAGCGCGCCGAGGCCGCCCATGCGGCGCATCTGGTTGAGCTGGGTGCGGAGGTCGTTGAGGTCGAACTGGCCCTTCGCCATCTTCGCCGCCATCGCCTCGGCCTCTTCGGCCTGGATCGTTTCGGCGGCGCGTTCGACCAGACTGACGACGTCGCCCATGCCAAGGATGCGGCCCGCGATACGCGACGGCTGGAAGAGTTCGAGCCCGTCGAGCTTTTCGCCGGTGCCCGCGAATTTGATCGGCTTGCCGGTGACCGCGCGCATCGAGAGCGCGGCACCGCCGCGCGCATCGCCGTCCATACGCGTGAGCACGACGCCGGTCAGCGGCACCTGATCGGTGAAGCGCTGCGCGACCTGCACCGCGTCCTGACCCGTGAGACTGTCGACGACAAGCAGCGTTTCGGCGGGGTTCGCCGTGCGCGACACCGCCTGCATCTCGTCCATCAACTGCTGGTCGACGTGGAGGCGGCCCGCGGTGTCGAGCATCAGGACGTCATAGCCCTGAAGCTTCGCGGCCTGCAGCGCACGGCTCGCGATTTCGACCGGCTGCTGGCCCGCGACGATCGGCAGGGTCGCGACGTCGATCTGCTGGCCGAGCACGGCAAGCTGTTCCTGCGCGGCGGGGCGGTTGACGTCGAGCGACGCCATCAGCACCTTCTTGCGCTCCTTGTCCTTCAGCCGCTTCGCGATCTTCGCGGTCGTCGTCGTCTTACCCGAACCCTGAAGACCAACCATCATGATGACGGCGGGCGGGGTGACGGCAAGGTCCAGCTCGGCGGTTTCCGAACCGAGCATCTCGGTCAGCGCGTCGCTGACGATCTTGACGACCTGCTGCCCCGGGGTGACCGAGCGCAGGACATTCTGGCCGATCGCGAGTTCGGTGACCTGATCGACGAAGCTGCGCACGACAGGCAGCGCGACGTCGGCTTCGAGCAGGGCGATTCGCACTTCGCGCATCGCCGCGCGCACGTCGGCCTCGGTCAGCGCGCCGCGACCGCGGAGCTTCCCGAAAACATCGCCAAGCCGATTGCTCAGACTGTCGAACATGCGCCTCAAATCCTTAGCTTCGAGGCCCGCAACGCAAAAGACGCCGGTGAGCGAAACCTCGCCAACCAGCGGCTATCCGTGGACAGACTTTCCGTCGCGGACATCGATATGCCCGTGCGCAAGATGCACGCGGACGCGGCGGCCTCTACGCAAAAACACCGCCAAATGCAAGCATGGCCGGAAGCAGGCCGACGCGCCGCACGGCCGGGGCAGCGCACTTAACCCAAATTTCACCGCTTCGGCGCCATAAAGCGCGCAATGGTGGGGAAAATTCATATGACAGCGACGCCGAAGCAATTCGACCGCAGCGAGGGCGCCAAACGCGACATCATAGCCGGGGGCATCGTCGTTGCCGCGATCCTGCTGTTCGTCGGCACGGGCAGCAATGTGATGCAGGCAGCCGTCCGCGCGCTGATCGGCCTCGGCGGCGGCCCCGACCGGGCGCTTGCCGCGGCGCTCGTGCTCAACATTGCGCTGATCCTTTTCGGCTGGCGCCGCTACGAAGATCTCAACCGCGAAATCCGCGAGCGTACCGAGGCCGAACAGCGCGCGCGCTATCTCGCCGACACCGACCCGCTGACCGGGTTCCTCAACCGCCGCGCGCTGCTCGCGACGGGGCAGCAACTGATTGCGGGCGCCATCGCCGACAAGCGTCAGGTCGCGCTCTTCCTGCTCGACCTCGACCATTTCAAGACCGTCAACGACATTCACGGCCACGCCGCGGGCGATCGCGTACTCCAGGTCGCGGCCGAGCGCATCTCGGCGACCCTGCCGCCCAACGCGACGAAGGCGCGGCTCGGCGGCGACGAATTTGTCGCGATGCTTGTCTTCGAACCCGCCGCGCGCGCCGATATCGACGCACTGGCAGCCGAACTCGTCATGGCACTCGACAATTCGGTGATGCACGATGCGCAGCAGATCCGCATCGGCGCCTCGCTCGGCATCTCGCTCGCGGGCGACGCCAGCATGACGATGGAAACGATGGTCCGTCAGGCCGACATCGCCATGTATCATGGCAAGGACGAGGGACGAAACCGCCACATCTGGTTCGAACCCGGCATGGAAATGGCGGTGCAGGTGCGCAACCAGATCGAAACCGGGATTCGCGAGGGCATGCCGCGCGGCGAGTTCGTGCCGCACTTCGAACCGCAGGTCGACATTGCCAGCGGCCGCCTGATCGGTTTCGAGATGCTGATGCGCTGGGAATCGCCCGAATATGGAATGATCCCGCCCGAACGCTTCATTCCGGTCGCAGAAGAAAGCGGCCTGATCGGCGAATTGTCGCTGCTGGTCATCCGCAACGCGATGGAAATGGCCAAGCGCTGGGACCCGTCGATCCTGCTCGCGGTCAACATCTCGCCGCAGCAGCTCAAGGACCCGTGGTTCAGCCAGAAGCTGACCAAGCTGCTCGTCGAGGTCGGCTTCCCCGCCAGCCAGCTCGAAGTCGAAATCACCGAAAGCTCGCTGTTCGAGAATCTGCCGCTCGTGCGTTCGATCGTCACCAGCCTGAAAAATCAGGGCGTCTCGCTCAGCCTCGACGATTTCGGCACCGGTTACAGTTCGCTGTCGCACCTGCGTGCGCTGCCGTTCGACCGCATCAAGATCGACCGCAGCTTCGTCGCCGCGATGCGCGGCAGCCCCGACGCGCAGGCGATCGTCGTCGCGATCGTCCGGCTCGGCGAGAGCCTCGCGATGCCGATCACCGCCGAAGGCGTCGAGGATGAAGCGACCGCGATCGAATTGACGCGGCTCGGCTGCGCCAAGGGTCAGGGCTGGTATTTCGGCCGCGCGGCCTCGGCCGCCGATACCGAACGCCTGCTCGCCGACCGCGGCCTGCTGCGCGCCCCGGCGGCGGCACCGACCGGTCCCGGAACGAGCGAACAGGAACCCCTGCGCAAGACGGCGTAATCCCGCCGCATCGCTAGACTTCGCGCTCGCGCGCCCTTACATGCGCGAGCTATGGCAGACCGCTTCACCAAGATGCACGGCCTCGGCAACGACTTCGTCGTGATCGACGCGCGCGTGGCTCACGTCGAGATGACGCCGGCGCGCGCGCATGCGATCGCCGACCGGCGCCACGGCATCGGGTGCGACCAGTTGATCCTGCTCGAACCGTCGACCAGCGCCGACGTGAAGATGCGCATCTTCAACGCCGACGGCGGCGAGGTCGAGGCGTGCGGCAATGCGACGCGCTGCGTCGCAACGCTGATCGGCAAGCCCGCGGTGATCGAGACGCTGGGCGGGATGCTGCGCGTCACGCCGGCTGATGGCGGGGCCGAGGTGACGCTGGGTGAACCCGTGTTCGACTGGGAGCATATCCCGCTCGCGATGCCGATGGACACGCGCGACATGCCCGTCGCGTGGGACGAGCTCGAGCATGGCGCGGCGGTGAATGTCGGCAATCCGCATATCGTCTTCTTCGTCCCCGAAGCCGACGCCGTCGCGCTCGACGAGCTCGGCCCGCGGATCGAGACCGACCCGCTGTTCCCCGAGCGCGTCAACGTCAATGTCGCGAGCCTCGACGGCGAGAATCAACTGCAACTGCGGGTCTGGGAACGCGGCGTCGGGCTGACGCAGGCGTGCGGCACCGGCGCGTGCGCGACCGCAGTCGCTGCGATTCGCGCCGGACTGGTCCAGTCGCCGGTCACGGTGTCGCTGCCCGGCGGCGACCTGATCATCCGCTGGGCGCCCGGCGAGCCGATCGTGATGAGCGGCGCCGCAACGCGCGTGTATGAGGGCGAGACCGACTGGGCGCAGTTCGGATGAGCATCTCCCTCGCCGACCCGGTCGAGGTCGTCAATTTCGGTTGCCGGCTGAACATCGCCGAGGGCGAAGGGGTTCGTGCCGCCGCGCGCGCTGCGGGCGTGCGCGATACGATCATCTTCAACAGCTGCGCGGTGACCGACGAGGCGGTGCGGCAGGCACGGCAGGCCGTGCGTCGCGCCTTGCGCGAGCGGCCGGACGCCGACGTCGTGGTAACGGGATGTGCGGCGGAGCTGGAGCGCGATGCCTTCGCTGCGATGGGCGCGCGAGTCGTATCCAATGATGCGAAGGGACGTGCCGAAAGCTATGGCGCCTCGCCCGCAGCGTCGGCCCGCTCGACAGCCTATGTCCCCGCCCTCTCCGGCGCCGATCACGCCCGCGCCTTCCTTGGGGTCCAGACCGGCTGCTCGCACAGCTGCACCTTTTGCGCGACGGTGCTGGCGCGCGGCACGGCGCGGTCGGCAACGATCGAGGCGGTTGTTGCATCCGCGCAAACCGCACTGGGTCGCGGCCAGCGCGAGATCATCCTGACCGGGGTCGATCTGGCGAGCTATGGCGACGACAGCGGCACCAGCCTTGCGGCGCTGGTCGAGGCGCTGCTCGCGCTGCCGGTCGAACGCCTCCGCCTCTCGTCGCTCGACCCCGACCGGATCGACGACGCGCTGTTCGCCTTGCTGACGCAGGAAAAGCGCGTGATGCCGCACGTCCACCTGTCGCTGCAAGCTGGCGACGATATGGTGCTGACGCGCATGAAGCGCCGCCATCGCCGCGCCGATGCCGTCGCACTGATCGAACGGTTGAAGGCCGCGCGCGCCGACGTCGCGATCGGCGCCGACCTGATCGCGGGCTTTCCGACCGAGGATGACGCGATGTTCGCGAACTCGCTCGCACTCATCGACGATTGCGACATCGTTTTCGGACATATCTTTCCTTACAGCCCGCGCGCCGGGACCCCCGCCGCGCGGATGCCGCAGGTCGGGCGCACGATCGCGCGCGAGCGCGCCGCAACGCTGCGCGAAGCCAATGCGCGGCGGCGGCAGGGCTGGCTCGATACACAGGTCGGCCGCACCGCGTCGATGCTCGTCGAGCGCGACGGCATGACCGGCCATGCCGAAAATTTCGCCGCCGTCACGCTGACCGCCTCCGCGGCGCCCGGCACCATCATTCCCGTGCGCCTGACCGCGCGCGACGGCGACCGCATGGTTGCCACTCCCACGCAAGCAAAGGATATCGCCGCATGACCGGCCAAAGCTGGAGCGAAAGGCTGCTCGGCGGATTTCGCCGTACGTCCGAACGGCTCGGCGAAAATCTCGCGGGGCTGACCGGCAAGGCACGGCTCGACGAGGACGATCTCGACCGGATCGAGGAGGCGCTGATCACCGCCGACCTCGGCCCCGCGATGGCGACACGCATCCGCGAACGCCTCGCCGAACGCCGCGATATCGCCGCGAACGGCACCGAGGAACTGCGCAAGGTCGTCGCCGAAGAAATCGCCGCGGTGCTGCGCCCCGTCGCCGAACCGCTCGACATCGACGCCTTTCCGCGTCCGCAGGTCATCCTCGTGATCGGGGTCAACGGATCGGGCAAGACGACGACAATCGCCAAGCTCGCGCACCTGTTCCAGGAACAGGATTATGGCGTGATGCTCGTCGCGGGCGACACCTTCCGTGCCGCCGCGATCGGACAGCTCAAGGTCTGGGCCGAGCGGCTCGGCGTGCCGATCATGGCGGGACCCGAGGGCGGCGACAGCGCGGGCATCGTGTTCGATGCGGTGAAGCAGGCGACCGCGACCGGCATCGACGTGCTGATCGTCGACACCGCCGGGCGGCTTCAGAACAAGCGCGAGCTGATGGACGAACTCGCCAAGATCAAGCGCGTGCTCGGCCGCCTCAATCCCGCCGCGCCGCACGATGTCGTGCTCGTGCTCGACGCGACGACGGGGCAGAATGCACTGTCGCAGATCGACGTGTTCCGCGAAGTCGCGGGGGTCACCGGCCTCGTCATGACCAAGCTCGACGGCACCGCGCGCGGCGGCGTGCTGGTGTCCGCGGCCGAGCGCCACGGACTTCCCATCCACGCGATCGGCATCGGGGAAACCATCGACGACCTTCGCCCGTTCGACGCGGACGAGATCGCGGCCATTATTGCAGGAAACATCAGATGAGCGACAAGCTCGACCAGATCGACCAGCTTCCGGGCGGCCCCGAGGCGGTCCCCGCGCCGCCGCCAGCCAAGCATGGCTGGCTCAACTTCGTGATCGATTTCGGACCTTTGCTCGTCTTCTTCCTCGCCTATAAATTCTCTTCGGGCGGCGAAGGCGCGTTCGCCGCGACGACCGCGGCGATCAAGGGCACGGTCGCCTTCATGGTCGCGATCGTCATCGCGATGGTCGTTTCGAAATGGAAGCTCGGCAGGATTTCACCCATGCTGTGGATGTCGAGCATCCTCGTCCTCGGCTTCGGCGCACTGACGATCTGGTTCCACGACGAGCGTTTCATCGTGATGAAGCCGACGATCATCTATGGCGCCTTCGCCGCGCTGCTGCTCGGCGGTTACTGGTTCAAGCGGCCGATGCTCAAATACCTCCTGCAATCGGCGCTCGAGGGGCTCACCGACCGCGGCTGGCTGCTGCTGTCGCGCAATTGGGGCCTGTTCTTCGCCGCACTCGGTATCGCCAATCATGTGATGTACGAGATGATCCAGGCGAAGCAGATGAGCTTCGACCTGTGGCTGACGATCAAGGTGTGGGGCGTGACCGCCCTCTCCTTTCTCTTCACCTTCAGCCAGGTTCCGGTGATGCTGAAGAACGGGCTCGCTGTTCCCGAAGAGGCGGCAACCGACAAAAGTTGATGCAATTCCCCGCCGCGCTGGCATAGCTGCGTCACCGGCTCCGGGTCGCACGCGGCGCCGCGACAACAAGGGGGAACTGCCATGGACAAATTTTTCGGAAACCTGCACGCCGTGCTCGGCGCGGGGCTCGTGCTCGCGATCATCCTGATGCTGTGCCTCAACGGCCAGAATTTCGAGGACGGCGTCGCCGCGGGCAATGCGATCATGCGCTGGCTGCACACCTTCTTCGGCGTGCTGTGGATCGGTCTGCTCTATTATTTCAATTTCGTCCAGATCCCGACGATGCCGAAGATTCCGGCCGAACTGAAACCCGCGGTCGGCAAGCATATCGCGCCCGCCGCGCTGTTCTGGTTCCGCTGGGCGGCACTGGTCACCGTGCTGCTCGGCCTCGCAATCGCCGGCCACGCCAAATATCTGGCGCCCGCGCTGGGGCTTCAGGATCCGTACAAGCTGATCGGCGTCGGCATGTGGCTGGGCCTGATCATGGCGTTCAACGTCTGGTTCGTGATCTGGCCGAACCAGAAGAAGGCGCTGGGCATCGTCGAGGCCGACGACGCGACCAAGGCAAAGGCCGCGAAGACCGCGATGATCTTTTCACGGACCAACACCTTGCTGTCGATCCCGATGCTCTATGCGATGGTGAACTTCAGCTAAGCTGGCTGGCAAAGATTGCAAAAGGGCGCTCCGGGAGACCGGGGCGCCCTTTTCGTTTCAGCCCTCGATCGCCGCCTTGTGCATCCGCCCGTTCATCACATAATGCGCGACGCCGAGCTGCATCCCTGCCGCCTGCGCATCGTCTATCTCGCGTACGCGCCGCGCGGGCGATCCGGCCCAGAGCTCGCGGTCCGGGATTTCCTTATTCTCGGTGAGCAGCGCGCCCGCGGCGAGCATCGCGTCGCTGCCGATGCGACACCCGTTCATCACCGTCGCCTTCAGCCCGACGAACGCCCTGTCCGCGAGGGTGCAGCCGTGCACCATCGCAAGATGGCCGATCAGCACATCTTCGCCGATGATCGTCGGGAAACCTTCCGGGCGGTGCGGCATCGGGCCGTCGCAGTGGACGATGCTGCCGTCCTGGATGTTCGAGCGCGCACCAACGACGATGCGGCTGACATCGGCGCGCAGCACGCAATTGTACCAGATACTGACATCGGGGCCGATCGTCACGTCGCCGATAATCCGGCACCCTGGCGCGATGAAGGCGCTGGGATCGATTTGCGGCGTCTTGCCATTGACGGTGATGATGCTGATGTCGTTACGGGTCATTCGTCGCGGCCTCCGATGATATTTTTCCAGATCAGAACCGGCAGCGTCGAGGCATAGTCGTCGGTCCAGCGTTCGAAATCCGGCTGCGACTCGAGTGGCACCCAAGTGTCGAGATCCTGCGAATCCTTGCGCGGGCGAAGTCCGCCGGTCAATTGCTGCATCCGCTGCGGCGTCGCGGTCAGCGCGACCCAGTTCGATCCGGTCAGGTCACCATATTCGTCACCCATCGCCCCCGGATCCATACGGATTGCCGCGGTCCAGCCGCGCGCCCTCGCCTCCTCCGCCAGCACCGGTTCGAGCCCGAAGAAACGGTTCGAGATATGGATGAGCAGGATACCGTCGGGCTTCATCGCGCGCGAATAAATGCCGATCGCTTCACGGGTCAGCAGGTGCAGCGGGATCGCGTCGGACGAAAAAGCGTCGATGACGATGATGTCGAAACGCCCCGCCGGCTGGTTCGCGAGCTGGAGCCGCGCGTCACCGATAACGATCGGCGTGTCGCCCGCGCAATCCGACAGGAAGGTAAATTTGGCAGGGTCGCGCGCAATATCGACCATCACCGGATCGATTTCGAAGATCGTCCACCGCTGTCCGGGCTTGCGGTAACAGGCGAGCGTGCCCGCCCCCAGCCCGACGATGCCGATCGATGCGTTCGGACCCGCCAGCGCATCGGCCTTGTCGAGCGTCAGCCCGACCCCCGACTGGTGTCCGTAATAGGTCGTCGGGTCGCGCCGATGCGCGGCGTCGGTGCGCTGGAGACCGTGGAGCGTCGTACCGTGCGCGAGACGACGCTGGTTCGATTCCGGATAGTCGGAGACCGTATAGACGCCGAAATAGCTGCGGACGCGCGCGCCGGTGAAGCTTTCCTGGATCGTGTCCCAGCCGCCGACCCCGATCATCAGCAATGCGAGTACGGGTACATAGGCCCAGCGCCAGCCGATGACGAGCATGCCGATGACGAAGATCGCGATGCCCCAGCCCGCCACCGCGCCATCAACCCGGCCCGTCCATTGATCGACCAGATGCCAGCTGGCGAAGGCCGCGGCCAGCACGAGCACCGCCGTAACGATGCGCGTCGTCTTCGCCTCGAGCCCCAGCCATTTGTCCCACGGGAAGAGCGCGGGCAACGGCACCAGCATCGCCGCGGCGAGGATCAGCAACGGATGCTCATACACCCAGTCGAAGAGCAGCGGCGCAAACAGGGCGGCGAACAGGCCGCCAAGCACCCCACCCGCCGACATGATCAGGTAGAAGAGCGTCAGATGCTGCGGCGCGGGGCGGAGATGATAGAGATAGCCGTGCAGCGCGGTCGCGACGATGAACAGCATCATGAGGCTGGCGAGCGCGACCATCATCGAACCGCCGCCCGAACTGAGCAGGCCGAGCCCGCCGACCGAAAGCAATACGACCGGCGCGAGCAGCGTGATGATCTGCGTCGGCCGCTCCATCGTCGAAAAGGCGATGACGAAGCTGAGCAGGTAGAGCCCGAGCGGCAGCACCCAGAGCAAAGGCATGGCGACGATATCGGTGGTGAGGTGCGTCGTCGTCGACAGCATCAGCCCCGACGGCACGGCGGCGATCAGCAACCAGTGGATCTGGCGCCGCAGCGTCGGGCGCGGTTCGGGTGTGGCGGCGATGTGACTTTCCGCAGCGCCGTGCCAGCGCGCGGCGGCCGCCCCGGCAACGAGCAGGACGAGCGCCGCATAACCCGCGGTCCAGCCCCAGCTTTGGGCGGCAAGCGGCATCGTCGGTTCGACGAGCGCCGGATAGCTGATGAGCCCGGCAAAGCTGCCGAGGTTCGACGCGGCATAGAGATAATAGGGATCGCCCGCCTGGCGGTCGGCGGCGAACCAGCGCTGCATCAGCGGCGCCTGTGCCGAGACGACGAAGAAGACGGGACCGATCGAGGCGAGCAGGAGCAAGGGCACCCATAGCGCCTCCTGCCCTGGTCCGGGCGGCGCGATCTCGGCGATACCGATCGGGAGCCACAGCGCCGCGACAAGAAACAGCGCAAGGTGGATGATCGCCTGCCGTCGCACGGTAAAGCGGCCGAGCCAGTGCGCATAGGCATAGCCGCCGAGCAGCAGCGCCTGATAGACGAGCATCGCGCTGTTCCACACCGCAGGCGCGCCGCCCAATTTGGGCAGCACCATCCGCGCGACCATCGGCTGGACGAGGAACAGCAGAAAACTGCCGACGAGGATCGTCAGCACGAACAGCCAGCGGCGCGGTGATGGGGAGGCGGTCATGCGGTTTTCCATGTCGAGCGCGATAGCGAATAGGTGACGTGCGGACGCAAGGGATCGTCCTTGGCCAGCTTCGGGTGATCGAAGTCGAGATCGGCGCAATATTGCATGCCGAGCCGTTCCATCACCGCGCGGCTGCGGACATTAGCCCGCCAGGTGATCGCCCGGATTTCATCGTCCGGCAGATTGGCGAAGCTCCACGCCGTCGCGCCGCGCGCTGCCTCGCTCGCGAAGCCAACGCCCCAGCAGTCGCGCGCGAGCCGCCAGCCGATTTCGACCTTGTCGGCGACAGGCGCCATGTCGCCGCGGATGACGCCGCACCAGCCCACCAGTCGTGCATCTTCGCGGCGCTCGAGCGCCCAGAAACAATGTCCATGGCTGGCTTCATGCTCGCGCATCCACCCGATCCGCGCCGCCGTTGCATCCATGTCCAGCGGCGGGCCAAGCGTTGCCATGACCTCCGGATCGCTGCAGATCGCCTGAAAGGGCGCAACATCCTCGTCGCGCCACGATCGCATCACCAACCGCTCGGTTGCAATCATGCGGTGAGCAGCCGTGCCGCGTGGAGCGCGTGATAGCTCAGCACCCCCGACGCCCCCGCGCGACGGAAGGCGAGCAAGGTTTCGAGGACGAGCGCATCGCGGTCGCCTGCACCGGCCGCCGCAGCGGCCTCGATCATCGCATATTCGCCCGACACCTGGTAGGCGTAGACGGGCACGGCGAAATTGTCCTTCACCGCGCGGACGATGTCGAGATAGGGCAGCCCCGGCTTCACCATCACGCTGTCGGCGCCCTCGGCGAGGTCCTGTGCGACTTCGCGCAAGGCTTCCTCGCTGTTCGCGGGGTCCATCTGATAAGTCTTCTTGTCGCCCTTGAGCAGCCCGCGCGAGCCGACCGCATCGCGGAACGGACCATAAAAGGCCGAGGCATATTTGGCGGCATAGCTCATGATCTGGACATGGCCGAAGCCTTCGCTTTCCAAAGCCTGCCGGATCGCGCCGATGCGGCCGTCCATCATGTCGCTCGGCGCGATGATGTCGGCGCCGGCGCGCGCCTGGTTGAGCGCCTGCCCGACGAGCACCGCGACCGTTTCGTCGTTGAGCACATAGCCCGCGCCGTCGATCAGCCCGTCCTGACCATGGCTGGTGTAAGGATCGAGCGCGACGTCGGTGAGCACGCCGATATCGTCGCCAAGCGCCTGCTTGATCGCGGCGGTCGCGCGGCACATGAGATTATCGGGATTGAGCGCTTCACCGCCGTCCTCGCTGCGCCGGGCTGCCTGCGTGTAAGGGAAAAGCGCAAGGCACGGGATGCCCGCCGCGACCGCCTCTTTCGCGCGTTCGACGAGCAGGTCGACCGACCAGCGCGACACGCCGGGCAGACTCGCGATCGGTTCCTCGGCGCCCGATCCGTCGCAGACGAACAGCGGCCAGATGAGATTTGCGGGCGACAGATGCGTTTCGCGTACCATCGCGCGGCTCCAGCCGGTGCGGCGGGTGCGACGGAGGCGCAGGTCGGGGAAAGCGGCTTGGGTCATGCCGGTTGCATAGCGGCGCTTGGCTGCGGGGCAAATGGATATTGCCGCTTTTTACGCGGGATCAGATGCCGTCGCCGGCCCGCTTCGATGCCGTATCTGCGAGGCTGCCGAGCTTTGGTCCCTCGATCTGCTTCGGCGCCACCGGGGCCAGCGCGGCGCCCGGCGCGATCGATGTCAGCGCACGGATGCGCGCGCGGAAATCGGCGAGATCCTTGCCCTCGAGCAGCGCGCGGGTGACGAAGGTCACCGACGACGGGTTCACCGCACGCCCGTTGCGATACAGTTCATAATGGAGATGCGGGCCGGTCGACAGGCCGGTCGAACCGATATAGCCGATCACCTGTCCGCGATTGACCCGCTGGCCGGGGCGCACCGCGATGCGGCTCATATGTCCATAGCCGGTGCCGAGGCCGTTGCCGTGGTTGAGCTTTACATAGTTGCCGAAGCCGCCGTGGCGCCCGGCGATCGTCACGACCCCGTCGGTCACCGCATAGATCGGCGCGCCATAACCGCCGCCGAAGTCCATGCCGCTGTGCATCCGCTTGTAACCGAGGATCGGGTGGCGGCGCATCCCGAAGGTCGAGGTCACGCGCCCGTTGGTCGGCCGGGCCATCCCGCCGCGCTGCTGCCCGACGCCCGACGCCTCATACCATTGGGCGCGGCCGCCCGTGGTCCATTCGAGCATCGACAGCTTCGGCTTGCCGCCGCGGATCAGCCCGGCATAGAGCAGTTTGCCCGTTTCGCTCTCGCCCGTTTCGGCGCGGCGATAATCGACGATGATGTCGAATTCGTCGTTCGAGCGGATGCCGCTGCCGACCGAAACCTGCTGGCCGATGACGCGCAGATACGACTGGATCACCTGTGGCGGCGCACCGGCGGCACGCGCCGAGCGGTACAGGCTGTCGCCGACGCGGCCGCGGATACGCAGCGGCGTCGCGTCGACCGCGATCGGGATACGGCGCATGACTAGCTGACCGCCCTGCCGCTCCATCTCGATGCGAAGATCAAAGCGCGCGCGCATCGCCAGCGCCTCGACCGGACGCGGCATCGTGCGCGCGGCGCGGCGGCCGAGGATCAGGTCGATGCGCGTACCCGGCGCGATATCGGCGAGCGGCACCGCAGCCGAGACCTGGTTCGCGAGCGCCTGCGCCTCGCTGCTGCCGACGCCCGAGCGTTCGAGCAGGCGCGCAAAGCTGTCGCCGCTGCCCAGCGTGGCGGTGAGTTCGATCTGGGGGCGTTCGGGGGTCTGCGTCAGCGGGCGCACCGCATCGGTCGCCGCCATATGCCGCCCGGTGTCGCCGCCGAACGCGAGCGGCACGATCATCTGCGCACGCGCTTCGTTGAAGTCGGCAGCGTCGAGCGCCGGCGTACCGCCGACTTCGAGCGGCTGGATGCCGGGGAAGGTCGCGATCGCGGTTCCGCACAGCAAAGTTAATGTCGCAAGCCCGCGCCACCACTCGGCCGAACCGATATGATCGCCAAGGTCAGGAACGAGGTCGAGTTCGGCAAGCCGGTCGCGCCAGCCGAGATGCGGTTCGGCGTCGGAATCGCTGCGTCGCAGCGGGATCGCTTGCGACATCGTGAGGGCGGCCGCATTGCCGGACATCCCCGCGATGGGTTCGTGACGCTGGAACAAATTGCAACCCCCGCTCGGCGAACCTTACCCTATACCCGGTCGCCGAATGATGTTTTCGAGGCGTTGTCTGTAAAGAAAGGTCGTTAAAGTCAATTTAATGCCCCCTTCGCCGATGCGCGTTGCGGCAAGGCGTGTGGGGGTTGGGATAATATGCAAGCCTCGATGAAAAATCGGCCTCGATCCTGCCATAGAGCGATCGCCTGTTGCGCGGGGGCCGCGCCCATGCCAGCTTGGTGTCCAAGAAAATGACGTCAACCTCCTCCCAGCCGGTCAAGGCTGTCCTTGGCCCCACCAACACCGGCAAAACCCATTTGGCGGTCGAGCGCCTGACCGCCCATTCGAGCGGGATGATCGGCTTTCCGCTGCGCCTGCTCGCGCGCGAAGTTTACGACCGCGTCGTCGCGATCAGGGGGCCCGCGCAGGTCGGCCTGATCACCGGCGAAGAACGGATCATGCCGCCCGACGCGCGCTATCTGCTCGGCACGATGGAAGCGCTGCCGGTCGAACGCGACGTCGCCTTCGTCGGGATCGACGAGGCGCAACTCGGCGCCGATCCCGAGCGTGGCCATGTCTTCACCGACCGGCTGCTCCGCGCGCGCGGACGCGAAGAAACGATGATCCTGGGGTCGGCGAGCATCCGCACCCTGGTCAAGGGGCTGGTGCCCGAGGCCGAGATCATCACCCGGCCGCGCTTCTCGACGCTGAGCTATGCGGGATCGTCGAAGCTGTCGCGCCTGCCCAAACGATCGGCGATCGTCGCCTTCTCGGCCGAGGAGGTTTACGCGATCGCCGAGATGCTGCGCCGCTTTTCGGGCGGCGCCGCGGTGGTGATGGGGGCACTCAGCCCCAAGACGCGCAATGCACAGGTCGCGATGTTCGAGGCGGGCGAGGTCGATTATCTCGTCGCGACCGATGCGATCGGCATGGGACTCAACCTCGACGTCCAGCATGTCGCCTTCGCGAGCTTGCAGAAATTCGACGGGCGCCGTCTCCGCCGGCTGACGGTTTCCGAAATGGCACAGATCGCCGGCCGCGCCGGGCGCCATCAGCAGGACGGGAGCTTCGGCACCGTCGGCTTGCCGCAGGGCGGTTTCACGCCCGAGGAAATCCACGCGATCGAGGGGCATCATTTCCCGCCGCTCGCGAGCCTGTTCTGGCGCAACCCGGCCCCCGGCTTCGGCTCGCTCGACCAGCTGCTCGCCGACCTTGCCCAGCCGCCGGACCAGCCGATGCTGCGCGCCGCACCCGAAGCGGTCGACATCGCGGTGCTCAAGCATCTGGCGAGCGACATGGAAGTGCGCGCACGCGGCGGCGATTTCGACGCGGTGCAGCGCCTGTGGGACGTCTGCGGCCTCCCCGATTTCGAGCAATTGGGCGCCGAGCATCACAGCCGCACCATATTCAAGCTGTGGCAATGGCGCACCAACGGCGACGGGATGATCGACCCCGACTGGTTCGCACGCCGCCTGGCGCGGCTGAACGACATCGAGGGCGACATCGACCAGCTCGCGAGCCGCATCGCCGCGGTGCGCACGCTTTGTTTCATCGCGCAGCGCGGCGACTGGATCGCGGGCGCGGCGGGGTGGACCGAACAGACGCAGGCGCTCGAATCGCGCCTGTCCGACGCGCTCCACGCCGCGCTCGCGCAACGCTTCGTCGACCGGCGGCTGGCGCTGCTGCTCCGCGACGCGGGACAGCGCAACGCGGCGCTGCCCGTCGCGGTCGGCGCCGACGGCACCGTCGCGGTCGACAGCGAGGCGATCGGCACGCTCAAGGGTTTCCAGTTCAAGGTCGACCCGGTTGCGAAGGCGAGCGACCACCGCATGCTGCTCGCGGCGGCCGAGAAGCACCTGCGCGCCGAACTCGCGCGCCGCGCGACGGCGCTGGCCGAGGGCGACGACAGCGCGCTGTCGCTGATCGCCGAGCCGGGAACGGCCCCGCGGCTCGCCTGGCACGGCCATGCCGTCGCCAGCCTCGCGCGCGGGCCGACGCTCGTCCAGCCGGCGATCCAGATCGACCCGTCGCTGCGGCGGCTCGAACTGCATCAGGTGCAGGCGATTTCCGAACGGCTCCAGCGCTTCGTCGCCACGCAGCTTGCGCGCCACGCCGCGCCGCTCGCCGCGATGGGCGAGGCCGCGGGCGACCTGTTCACGCCCCCGCGCGTGCGTGCGCTGCTCGCCGCGCTCACCGACAATAGCGGCACGATCGCCCGCGCGGCGGTCGAGGATCAGCTCAATGCGCTGACGCCCGAGGAGCGGCCGCAACTGCGCAAGCTCGGCTTCACCATCGGTTCGCTCGATATCTTCCACCCGCTTTTGCTCAAGCCCGAAGCGGTGCGCTGGCGCGCGGCACTGATTGCGGCGCAGCAGGGAACGCCGGTGCCCGCGCTCCCGCCGCACGGCGCGGTGTTGCAAAAGACCGGCAATCACGCGGGGCTCTCGATCGCGGGATTCCGCCGCTGCGCTTCGGGCTGGCTGCGCATCGACATGGCCGAAAAGCTGGCGCGACAGGCCCATGCCGCGCGGATGCAGGCGGCGGCACCGCCGACCGCGCCGATCGCGAGTGCCGCCGAGGACCATCACGACGATGCGGGCGCGACCGACGAGCATGAGGGAGTCGCCGCCACGCCGCCGCCCGGTTTCGTCGTCGATCCTGCGCTCGCGACTTCGCTCGGGCTCGACGAGGAGACGCGCCGCGCGCTGCTCGGCAGCTTCGGCTTTCGCAGCGTCGGCGAACCCGCGCTCCAGCGCTGGCGCTGGTCGGGGCTGCGCAAGCCCGACAAGCGCCCACGCCGCAAGCCGCAACGCAAGAATGCCGGCGGACCGCCCCGCGCCGCAGCGAATGGCGAAGCGCCGCGCCCGCCCGCGCATCAGGCAAAGGGCAAGCGCGGCAAACCCGACAAACCGCGCGTCGATACCCCGCGCCCGCCGCGTCCCGACCGGCCCGAGCGTCGCGGCCCCTCGCCCAACAGCCCCTTCGCGGGCCTCGCCGCGCTCCTCGCGGACGCGCGCAAAGACTGATGGCTAGCCCCGGCGCCGCGGGAAGCATCAGGCTGGACAAGCTGCTGTGGTTCCTGCGCTTCGCCCGTTCGCGCAGCATCGCGCAAGCGATGGTCGAGGCGGGGCATATAAGGCTCGACGGACGACGCATCACCCGTTCGTCGTGCGCAGTGCACGCCGGTGCGACGCTGGTGCTGCCGGTCGGCGAGCGGATCGAGGTCATCCGCCTGCTGTCGTTGCCGCCGCGCCGCGGCCCGGCGACCGAGGCGCAGGCCTGCTACACCCGCCTTGACCCCGCCCCCGCCGATCCCGGCCCGCCGGCTATCGACGCCGATGGAAATGCTTTGCACCGCGAACGCCCCGACCGGCCTAATCAATGAGAGTGATTCGCAACTGTCGCTTAGCGTTGACGCACCGCCGTCACGCGGCATAGAGGCGAGCCGGTATGAGAGTCTGACGGCCCGTTCGCCGTCATGTGAGGGAGCCGAAAACCCATGACCTATGTCGTCACCGATGCCTGCGTCCGGTGCAAATATATGGACTGTGTCGAGGTGTGCCCCGTCGACTGTTTCTATGAGGGCGAGAATATGCTCGTCATCAATCCGAACGAGTGCATCGACTGCGGCGTGTGCGAACCCGAATGCCCCGCCGAAGCGATCCTGCCCGACACCGAGAGCGGCCTCGAAAAGTGGCTCGAGGTGAACGCGAAGTTCAGCGCCGAATGGCCGAACATCACGGTCAAAAAGGAAACGCCGGCCGACGCCGACGAGTTCAAGGGCGTCGAGAACAAGTTCGAGACGCTCTTCTCGCCCGAACCCGGCGAGGGCGACTGACCCGAAATCGAACAAACGGAACGGGGCGGGACTTTCCCGCCCCTTCTTTTTGCCCCCTTGAATCCATCACGCGCGGCGACGATGTAGGATGATGGAGGGGCCAGCCCGCCGGTTCTCGGCACGGCATCCCGGAAACATAAGGACGAAACCCCAATGATCGACCCGCTCGCAGCCCTGGTTCCCGTCGTCGTCGAACAGACGAGCCGCGGCGAACGCAGCTTCGACATTTTCTCCCGCCTGCTGCGCGAACGGATCGTCTTCGTCACCGGCGAGGTCGAGGACAATATGGCCTCGCTGATCGTCGCCCAGCTCCTGTTCCTCGAATCGGAAAATCCGAAGAAGGACATCTATATGTACATCAACTCGCCGGGCGGCGTCGTCACGGCGGGCATGGCGATCCACGACACGATGCAGTATATCCGCCCGCGCGTCGGCACGGTGTGTATTGGCCAGGCGGCGTCGATGGGCAGCTTCCTTCTCGCGGCCGGCGAACCCGGAATGCGCGTCGCGCTGACCAACGCCCGCGTGATGATCCACCAGCCGTCGGGCGGTGCGCGCGGCATGGCGTCGGACATCGAGATCCAGGCCAAGGAAATCCTGCGGATCAAGAAGCGGATGAACGACCTCTATGTGAAATATACCGGCAAGTCGCTGAAAGAGATCGAAAAGGCGATGGACCGCGACACCTTCCTCGAAGCCGACGAAGCCAAGGCATTCGGCCTCGTCGACCATGTCTATGACCGTCGCCCCGGCCTTCCCGGCGACGAGGCGCCGAAGGATGTCAGCGAAGGCCCGACGCCCTGATTCGACGATGCGCGGCACCGGCCCCAAAAGGCTCTTTAACCGCGTTTCTTGACGACCGCTTCGCCCTCCGGCGCTACGCGGGACATTGTACCCATGTCACCCAATTGCCATATTGTAATTGGGTGACCGGGAACTAGGATAAAGGCGGCGCAGCCCCTTTTGGGCTCGCCATAGGAAGTTTTATGACGAAATTGAGTGGCTCGGACAGCAAGAGCACCCTTTACTGCTCCTTCTGCGGCAAGTCGCAGCACGAAGTCCGCAAGCTGATTGCCGGACCGACCGTGTTCATCTGCGACGAATGCGTCGAGCTGTGCAACGACATCATCCGCGAAGAGATCAAGGGCGGCGTCGCCGCGCGCAAGGACGGCGCGGTGCCGACCCCGCTGGAAATCTGCCAGCATCTCGACGCTTATGTGATCGGCCAGAACACCGCCAAGCGCGTGCTGTCGGTCGCAGTCCACAACCATTACAAGCGCCTCGCGAACAGCGGCCGCGGCGACGACGTCGAACTGGCGAAGTCGAACATCCTGCTCGTCGGCCCGACCGGCAGCGGCAAGACCCTGCTCGCACAGACGCTCGCGCGCTTCCTCGACGTGCCCTTCACCATGGCCGACGCGACGACGCTGACCGAAGCCGGCTATGTCGGCGAGGATGTCGAGAACATCATCCTGAAGCTGCTGCAGGCCAGCGACTATAATGTCGAAAAGGCGCAGCGCGGCATCGTCTATATCGACGAAATCGACAAGATCAGCCGCAAGGCCGAAAATCCGTCGATCACGCGCGACGTGTCGGGCGAAGGCGTACAGCAGGCGCTGCTCAAGCTGATGGAAGGCACCACCGCGAGCGTTCCGCCGCAGGGCGGGCGCAAGCATCCGCAGCAGGAATTCCTGCAGGTCGACACGACGAACATCCTGTTCATCGCGGGCGGCGCGTTCAGCGGCCTTGAAAAGATCATCGGCGACCGTCTGCAGGGCAAGTCGATCGGCTTTGGCGCGCATGTCGCCGGCCCGGACGAACGCCGCCAGGGCGAAGTGCTGAAAAATATCGAGCCCGAAGATCTGCTGAAGTTCGGCCTGATCCCCGAATTCGTCGGCCGCCTGCCCGTCATCGCGACGCTCGAGGATCTCGATATCGACGCGCTGGTCAAGATCCTTGGCGAGCCGAAGAATGCGCTGGTCAAGCAATATAAGAAGCTGTTCGACCTCGAAGAGGTCGCGCTGACCTTCACCGACGATGCGCTGATCGCGGTCGCCAAGAAAGCGATCGAACGCAAGACCGGCGCGCGCGGGCTGCGCTCGATTGTCGAGGCGATCCTGCTCGACACGATGTTCGACCTGCCCGACCTCGCCGATGTCGTCGAGATCGTCGTCGACAAGGATGTCGTCGAGGGCCGCAAGGACCCGGTGCGCGTCTATGCGGACAAGACCAAAGAAGCGGCCGGCGACGCCGCCTGAGTCGCAAAGGGGCGCCCTACGGGGCGCCCTTTATGTTGCATTGCAGCAACAGTTGCCGGAAAAAACGCATCCACGCCTGTGGATAAAACCGGACGCCCTACGGAAATTCGCGCTTTTTTAGCTGCCCCCCGGCCGTCGTGCCGCTCGCGGGTTGCACTGTCACAATTGCTGTCACAATCGTGCCACATGCGGGCTTCAGGGGCGCTCGCAGGTTTGGCGCGCCCCATTTGTGCGCCTGCCAAATGCACCACCAAAGGGGACATCCTGAAATGAAATTCCGTCACACGCTTGCCGCCAGCGTTGCGCTGATCCCGGTCGCGCTGCTGTCCACGCCCGCCTTCGCCCAGTCGACGGGCTCGCAGGACTTTGAAAACGAAATCATCGTCACCGGTTCGCGCACGAACCAGGGCGTCGCCGGCGTCATCACGCCCGACACGACGAAGGCAAAGGCTGTCCTGACCCAGGAATTCATCGCGCGCCAGACGCCCGGCCAGACCGTCAACGACCTGATCAACCAGCTTCCGGGCGTCAGCTTCCAGAACAACGACCCGTTCGGTTCGGCCGGCGGCAAGATGTCGATCCGCGGCTTCGACAACACGCGCATCAGCCAGACGTTCGACGGCGTGCCGCTCAACGATTCGGGCAATTATGCGCTCTATTCGAACCAGCAGCTCGACCCCGAACTGATCGACCAGGTCAACGTCAACCTCGGCTCGACCGACGTCGACAGCCCGACCGCCGCCGCTTCGGGTTCGACCGTCAACTATCGCACGCGCACCCCGAGCGAAGAGTTCGGCGTGAAGGTCGTCGGTTCGGCCGGTGACTTCAACTTCTTCCGCATCTTCGGCATGGTCGACACCGGCGTGCTGACCCCGTGGGGCACGCGCGCGTTCATCTCGGGCAGCTCGGCGACCAACGACACCGTGTTCGGCAATGTCGACGGCCCCACTCTGAAAGCGCACCGCGGCCGCATCAACAAGAAGCAGTTCAACGGCAAGATCTATCAGCCGATTGGCGAAGACGGCGACTTCGTCGCGGTGTCGGGCCACTATAACGAGAACCGCAACAATTTCTTCGGTTCGGTCGGCCTGCGCAACATCCACAACACCACACCGACCAACCAGAACTTCGTCCCGAACATCTTCCCGCAAGACAAGGATGCTCGCGATTACGGGATCGCGCGCTGCGAGATCAACACGGTCGCCCGTGCGGGTCAGATCGACGCGGCCAACAGCTGCGGCTCGACCTTTGACGAGCGCATGAACCCGTCGAACACCGGCAACGTCCGCGTCAATTCGCGCTTCACGCTCGCCGAAGGCCTCGTCCTGACGGTCGACCCGAGCTTCCAGTACACCAAGGCCAACGGCGGTGGCACCGTCGTCGCGCAGGAAGCGCGCCGCGACGTCAACCCCAACCCGCTCGTGGGCACCACGCCGACCAACTCGAACTGCAACACGACGCCCAATGGTCCGTTCGTCAGCTGCCAGACCGGCTATATCGGCGGCACGCCCTATTTCGGCCGCGACCTCAATGGTGACGGCGACCTGCTCGACAGCGTTCGCGTTCTCGCGCCCAGCCAGACGCAGACCAACCGCTACGGCCTGATCACCGGCCTGCGCTACGAAATGGGCGACCACACGTTCCGCGTCTTCTACAGCTACGAACGTGCGCGTCACCGCCAGACCGGCGAGACCAACTTCCTGCGTCTCGACGGCCAGCCGACCGATCCGTTCGCGGTCAACGACCCGTTGAAGGATGTCGATGGCAACGTCCTGCAAAAGCGTGACCGCAAGTCGATCGCGACGCTGAACCTGTTCGGCGGCGAATATCGCGGCGAATTCGGTGCGCTGACCGTGCAGGCGGGCGGTTCGTACAAGATGTTCAAGCGCGACCTGACCAACTATTGCGCCACGTCGAGCGTGACCGGTTTTGTCGAATGCTTCGGCACCAACACCGCCGGCCTCGCCGCCTGGCTCGCCGCCAACCCGACGGTCAGCACGGGTCCGGGGGTCACCTCGCCGGTCCAGGGTCCGCAGCAGCGTATCCGCAAGTACAACAAGTTCACGCCGAACGTCGGCCTGACCTATGACGTGACCGACGACATGAGCGTCTTCGCGAACTATTCGAAGGGCGTTCAGGTTCCGGGTACGGACAACCTCTACAACGCGTTCTTCTTCCCGAACGACACCGAATCGGCAAACCCGGTTCCGGAAACCACCGACAACTTCGACCTTGGCCTGCGTTACCGCACCAGCCAGATCCAGGCACAGGCCGGCGTGTGGTACACGATCTTCAACGATCGTCTCGCCTCGTCGTTCGACCCGGAAACCGAGCGTAACGTCTATCGTAACCTCGGTCGCGTCGACAAATATGGTATCGACGCCAGCGTCTCGGTCCGTCCGATCCCCGAATTCTCGGTCTATGCGTTCGGTTCGTACCTGAAGTCGAAGATCAAGGACAATGTCCAGAACGGCATCTGCAACGCATCGCAGGTGGCCGCCGGCCAGTTCCTCTGCACCACCGTGGGCGCTCCTGCCTTCGCGCTGACCAAGGGCAAGCGCGAATCGGGTTCACCGACCTTCACCCTCGGCGGCCGCGTCCAGGGCGACATCGGTCCGATCTCGCTCGGTGCGCAGGCCAAGTACACCGGCCCGCGTTACGTGAACGACCAGAATCGCCCGCTGTTCCAGACGGTCAACGGCGTCGCGAACACGGTGGTCTATGGTGCGAAGGCACCGGGTTACACGCTCGTCGACCTCGACGCGCGCCTGAAGCTCGACTGGGCCGGTCTCGGCGACAAGGTCTATGTCCAGCTCAACGTCACCAACCTGTTCGACAAGCTTTATGTCGGCGGTTTCGACGGCCAGCTTGCCGACAACAGCGTTCCGTTCACCCAGATCGGTTCGCCGCGGACCTTCATCGGCTCGCTCGTCGTCGGCTTCTAAGCCCACGAAACAGGCACGAAATCAGGGCGCGGGAGGCAACTCCCGCGCCCTTTTTCTTTGTATCGCAGAAATCAAGAAAGGGGCCGGCGCGCCCGGCGCCGGGGTCAGCCCGCGGCGATGCGGCGCGCGGTGTCCTGGACCAGCGCGATCATGTTGGGCACGCCCTGCGTGCGGTTCGACGACAGCTGGCGCGTGAGATCGAAGGGGGCGAGCGCCGCCGTGACATCCATCGCCGCGACCTCGCCGGCCGGCTTGTCCTGCACTGCGGCAAGCACGAGCGCGACGATGCCTTTGGTAATCGCGGCGTTGCTGTCGGCGAGGAAATGGAGCTGCCCGTCTTCGCGCGGCACCGGATAGACCCAGACACTGGCCGAGCAGCCGCGCACGAGCGTCGCATCGGTCTTGAGCGCGTCGGGCATCGGTTCGAGCGTCCGCCCCAGCTCGATCAGCAGACGATAGCGATCGTCGCCGTCGAGGAAGTCATATTCGTCGAAGATATCGGTCAGGCTGCGCATGGCCGCGCCCCTCGCACAGAAGCCGTCCCGTTGGAAGGGGGCCTGAAACGACACCGGCCCGCTCCCCTGTCAGCCGCCGGACGGATGGCGACTGACAGGGGAGCGGGCCGGTGCGCGATATACCGGGGGTGGATTAGAGGTCGACCCCCGCCGCGATCGCTTCGAGCTTGCGCAGCCGTTCCTTGAGGTCGGCGATCTCGATCCGCGATCCCGCGTGCGGGACGCCCGGGTCCTGCGCGAGCGGCGCGTGGCCCGCGGCAAGTTCCTCGCGCTTGAGCTGGATCCAGTCGCGCCAGCCGCGCAGCGCAACGAGGCTGACGATGCTCAGCGCGGTGAGCGCGATGGCGGCGGCGGTGAAGTCCGGGGTGATGAAGGCCATGAGCGTTGCTCCTTTGCCAGCGTTCAGATTTTGCTGCTGTCGCGCAGCTTCTCGATTTCCTGATCGAGGGTAACGGCGCGGTTGTTGTCGGTGGCGATGCGTTCGAGCACCTGGATGCGATCCTTGAGCGCGCGAATTTCGGCCTGCAGCGCCTTGGTTTCGCTATTGTCGGTGGCGACAAAATAGTCGCCGCCCTTGTGATCGCGGCGGATGCCGTGCTTGGCGCGGACAATGCTGCCGATGGTCACGATCAGGACGATGCCGACAACCATTTCAAACGGGCCCATGGGGAGGTTCCTTTCCGTATATCTTTGTTTTAGTTCAGCGGGGCGTCGCGCAGCTTTTCGATCTCGTCGGCGACATCAATTCCCTTGTCGGTAACGATGCGCTCGAGAACGCGGACGCGGGCCTCCAGCCGTTCGGTCTGCGCCGCATATTGTGCGGCCTTTTCGGCGGTTTCGTTGGTGATCGCCTTGAGCTGCCTTTCCTTGAACTTCAGGTGACGCTCGAAGGCGGCGTAGCCGATGCCCAGCGTGACGGGCAGTCCGACGACGATGAAGAGGATGAAGATGGCTTCCATGTTCGTGTTCCTCGGTTCGGCGCTTCGGTTCGGCGCCTCAGTTTGACGGGCGCCGCAGCGCTTCGATCTCGTGACTCAACCGGTGGCCCTCGTCGGTGACGATGCGCTCGATCACCGCGAGGCGATCCTTCACCGAACCGAGTTCGGCGCGCAGCTGGGCATTTTCCTGGCTGATCAGCTTGACGCGTTCCATCGCCTCGTCGCTGGTCTTCGGATAGATCGCCTTGCCCCAGCTATTTTCGAGCGGATAACCGTTCTTGACGCGGATCCAGGTCGTGAAGACCCATCCGGCGACCCCGGCCAGGCCGACGATCGCGGCGACGGGGGCGACGGTGTTCAGGACATCCAGATTCATTCTCTTCTATCCTCTCAGCGCAGGCGGTCGATCTGGTTGGCGAGTTCCGCCGCCTGACCGTTATTTTCGGTCGCGATGCGTTCGAGCACCGAAATCCGTTCTTCCAGCCGGCTGACCTGCCCCGCCAGCCTGGCGTTGTCATCGGTCAGCAGGGCGATTTTTCGATCAGCGTCGGGGTCGGTTCGATGAACCGTGCCGCCCCATTCATTCTCGACGGGATAACCGTGCTTGGCGCGGATCCAGGTGGTGAACATCCAGCCGCCGATCGACAGTGCGATGATGGCGAGGACAAAGGTGGTGCCACCGAAATTCATTTATCGTCTCCCTGTTGCCCAGTCCTGCCCGGACCGTCGGCGCGTGCCCGGATTTACCGGAGCGCGTCGATCTCGTCGGCGAGGCGGCGGTTGTGGCTGGTGTAATATTGCTCGATGTCGGCAAGCCGGCGATCAATGTCGCGGAAGCGCGACTTGATGTCGCGGGTCGATGCGGTCGGGTTGCTACGCACACCCTGCCAGAATTTTGCTTCCTCCGTCGAGCCATAGAGCGCGAAGGGTTTCGGCGTGCCCATCCAGGCGACCATCCAGTAAGCGATCAGCGTCCAGGGGAAACCGCCCATCAGGGTGAGGAGCACCGCCCCGACACGCACCCAGAGGACATCGATCCCGCTATAGTCCGCGATCCCCGAGCATACACCGCTCCATTTCGCGTTCTGCTTGTCGAGATAGAATTTCGTGCGGCTGGCAGACATCTCAGTTCCTCCTGGTCTTATAGTTTTCGATTTGCGCCAGTTCTTCATCGCTACGCACCGCGGGGCGGAAGTCGGGATGGTCGGCGCTGATGATGCGTTCGACGGTGTGCAGGCGGTTTTCGAGGCGCCGTGCGGTATCGTAAAGTTCGTCGAGCAGCTGTTCATCTTCTCCGGTCAGCGTCTTGGCCTGCTTCCACTTGGTGATGTAGTGGAGGATCAGCCAGGGCAGACCGAGGAAGAGCGTTCCGATGACGATCGGGACAATGATGACTTCTTCCATCGGTCCGGCTCCTTATTTCTTGGCCTGTGCGGCCTTCAGCGCGGCGAGCTCGTCGGCGACCTTGTCGGCGGCCTGCAGCTCGGCGATCTCTTCGTCGAGCGACTTCTTGTAGCCGAGGCTGAGCGCATCGGCGCGGCCTTCGGCTTCGTCGACGCGGCGTTCGAGCACTTCGAAGCGCGAGAAAGCGTCTTCGACACGGTCGCCGTTGGTCATTTCGCGCAGCTTGTAACGGTTCTCGGCGCTTTCGAGGCGGTTGACGACGCTCGACTGGCGCGCGCGGGCTTCCGAAAGCTTCTTCTGGAGCTTCGCGATATCGGCCTCATAGCCGGTCAGCGCGTCGTCGAGAACGGCGATCTCGGCCTTCAGGCGATCGGCCATGTCACCGGCCTTCTGCTTTTCGACGAGCGCAGCGGTGGCGAGGTCTTCGCGGTCCTTCGACAGCGCGAGTTCGGCCTTTTCCTTCCAGCTGTCCTGCAGGCTTTCGAGCTTGGCGATGTGGCGACGCATTTCCTTCTGGTCCGCGATCGTGCGGGCGGCGGAGGCGCGAACTTCGACGAGCGTTTCGTTCATCTCGAAGATGATCTGGCGGATCATCTTTTCGGGGTCTTCGGCCCGGTCGAGCAGGTCGGTGACGTTGGCGGCGATGATGTCGCGGGTTCGTGAGAAAATACCCATTATGAAACTCCTGTCGAAAATCTTGAGACCATTGTCTTTTTAAGAAAGGCTGGTGCCGGGGCGGGGCAAGGGGGGAGAGTGCCCCGGCACCAGTGCCGGTCAGGCCAGAGCGCTGACCGCCGGGGTGGAAGCAGCGACCGTCAGCGGGCCGGCCGGGGAACCGGCAAGGCTGGCGGCAATCGCAGGCTGGTCGATCGCACCGACGAAAATCGCCAGTGCACCCACCGCGCTGAGCGCGAACGTAGCGGCCTGGGCAAACATCGTCTTCATCGATCAACCTTCCTGTTTTTCGCTGCACCGGAGCGTGATGCCCCGGTTCGATGAAATCTTTGCAGGAGGCGTGCCAATTGGCGGAACGGACGGAAAACTGCGCAACTTCATGCAGAAACCACTGACGAGATCGATTCTTCTTGCCAATCAGCGGGAAAATTTGCCAATGATTGGGAATGGAGCGCGAAACGCAATTCATCGGCCAGTCGGCGGCCTTCCAGGACGCGGTCGAACGCGCGAGCCTCGCGGCGTCGCTCGACCGCCCGGTGCTGGTGATCGGCGAGCGCGGCACCGGCAAGGAACTGATCGCCGAGCGCCTCCACCGCCTGTCGACGCGCTGGGACCGCCCCTATGTGATCATGAACTGCGCCGCGATGCCCGAAACGCTGATCGAGTCCGAACTGTTCGGGCATGAGGCGGGCGCCTTTACCGGCGCGACGCGCACGCGCGCAGGCCGCTTCGAGGAAGCAGACGGCGGCACGCTCTTCCTCGACGAGCTCGCGACGATGTCGATGGGGGCGCAGGAGCGGCTGCTGCGCGCGGTCGAATATGGCGAGGTCACGCGCGTCGGGTCGTCGCGCCCGATCCGCGTCGACGTCCGCATCGTCGCCGCGACGAACGAGCATCTCCCCGCGCTCGTCGACGACAACCGCTTCCGCGCCGACCTGCTCGACCGGCTGTCGTTCGAGGTCATCACCCTGCCCCCCTTACGCGCGCGCGAAGGCGATATCGAGGTGCTCGCGACCTATTTCGGCCAGCGTATGGCGGCAGTGCTCGGCTGGGAGGAATGGCCCGGCTTCGGCCCGCGTGCGCTCGCGGCGATGGAAGGGCACGACTGGCCGGGCAACGTCCGCGAACTCCGCAATGTGATCGAACGCGCCATCTATCGCTGGGCCGACCCCGAAAAGCCGGTCGATGCGCTGAGCTTCGACCCCTTCGCCAGCCCCTGGCAGCCGGTGACGCGCAAGCCCGCCGCAAAGGACGAAACAGCGGGAGCACCCGCGACCGATGCCGCACCGGCACTCGCGCCTCCCCCCGGCCCGGTGAGCGACCTGCGCGCCGCGGTCGACGGATATGAGAAGGCGATTCTCGCCGATACGATGGCACGCTGCCGCTTCAACCAGAAGGTCGCCGCCGAAGCGCTGGGGCTGAGCTATGACCAGATCCGCCACGCGCTGAAGAAGCACGGGCTGAACCAGTAACGTCGATCGGGAATTATTGCCCCGGCAGCTGGCTGTTCAGCGACTCGATCACTGCATCCTGCGTCGACGCAAGGTCGGCGAGCCGGTCGCGCAACGCATAGATATCGGGCAGCCCGTCGACCTGTTCGTCGATGCTGCGTTCGAGATAGAGGCGATCGATGTCGGCGAGTGCGGCAGTGAGCGGCGCGCGTGCGGCGCCCAGCCGCGAGATCGCCTGCTGCGCGACGACCCAGCGCTCGCTGGCGACGGGCGCGCCCGCAGCGGCCGATACAAGCGAGGCGGCCGTGCCGCGTTCGGCGGCAAAACCCTGCTGGCCGGCGGCGGCATCCGCCTCCCACCGCGCGAGGCGGCCCGCCAGATCGGCAGGCAGCGGCCCCGGCGGCGCGACAACGACCGCGGGCGGCGCAATGTCGAATCGTCCCTCGACCGGTCGCTTTGCCAGCGACGGGGCGTCGCCGCCCGGCGCGGCGGCGCAGCCCGCGAGCGGCAGCGATGCGGCTATTGTCAGGGATAGCAAAAGAAACGCGCGCTTCATCGCCGCCCCTGATATGGGGCGACAGCCGGTCCAGCAAGCGCCGAATCGGCGTGACCGGCGATATTCGGCACCGCACCACGCTTTTGGATAAAAAGCGCGGAAATATGCGGTTGACAGCACGGCCCCGGCTCGCTAGTGGCGCTGACTTTCCCGCTTGCCGGAAAAATCGCCTGCTTCGGCGGGTGACTGGCAGCGCGGGTGTTTTAGTTTCTGATTGGATGGAAGACCATGTTCGCAATCGTGCGCACGGGCGGCAAGCAGTATCGCGTCGCCGCTGGAGACAAGATCGCCGTTGAAAAGATCGACGGGGAAGCTGGCGACACCGTGTCGCTGGGCGACATCCTGCTGGCCGGTGACGGCGGCGAAGTGAAGAGCGCCGAAGGCCTCGTCGTTTCGGCCGAGATCATCGCCCAGACGCGCGGCGAGAAGGTCATCGTCTTCAAGAAGCGCCGCCGGCACAACTATCGTCGCCGCAACGGTCATCGCCAGTCGCTGACGCTGCTGCGCATCCTCGCCGTCGGCGATGCCAAGAAGGCCGCGCCGAAGAAGGAAGCCGCTCCGAAGGCCGAAGCGGCTCCGGCTGCCGAAGCCAAGGCTGCGCCGGCCAAGGAAGCCGCGCCGAAGAAGGCCGCTGCTCCGAAGGCTGAAGCTGCCGCCGAAAAGAAGCCCGCTGCCAAGAAGGCAGCCCCCAAGAAGGAAGCCTGAGCGCGGCAACGCGGCTCGGCCCTTTGAAACCGAATTAAGGAGCATCAGTCATGGCACATAAGAAAGCAGGCGGTTCTTCGCGCAACGGTCGCGACTCAGCCGGCCGCCGCCTTGGCGTGAAGAAGTTCGGCGGTCAGGAAGTGATCGGCGGCAACATTATCGTGCGTCAGCGCGGCACCAAGGTTTACCCGGGTGTCAACGTTGGCATGGGCAAGGACCACACGCTGTTCGCAACCGCCGACGGCCAGGTCCGATTCCACGATGGCAAGCTTGGCCGCAAATATGTGTCGGTCGACGCCATGGCGGAAGCCGCCGAATAAGGACGATCTTTCAGGGTCGTCCATCAAGGGATGACCCGGAACGGTCCTTTCCGCGAAAAGCGGGAACAAAGTTCGAAAAGAGGGAGACGGGTCACCCCCGATCTCCCTTTTTCTTGTCCGGAATCCGTCACTTGTGGCGATCGGGCGCGAAATCGGGGCCGTCCATCTCCCTCCATATCGAATGTCGTCAAAGCGTCACCATCTGGCGCCAGGGCGACAGGCATTGGGAGTTAGAAGACATGTTCGCGCGTACCGAAAGACTGTTGCTGCGGCCCGGCTGGCTCGAAGACGCCCCCGCGCTCGCCCAAGCGATCGGCGAGGAAGCGGTGGTCCGCAATCTCGCAACCGCCCCCTGGCCTTATGGCGAGGCGCAGGCGCAGGAGTTTTTGAGCAAGCCGCTCGATCCCGACCAGCCACGCTTCCTGATCTTTGCCCGCACCGGCGGCGCACCGCGGCTTGTCGGCGGTTGCGGCATTTCGCCGAGCCCCGAAGGCGAGCTCGAAATGGGCTACTGGATCGCACGTCCCTATTGGGGGCTCGGCTTCGCGACCGAGGCGGGGCGCCAGCTCGTCCACATCGCCCGCGCGATGAACATGCCGAAGCTGTCGGCGGGCCATTTCCTCGACAACCCCGCGTCGGGCGCGGTGCTGCGCAAGCTTGGATTCCGGCCGACGGGTCAGGTCGCGCGGCGTTTCAGCCTCGCCCGCGGCGGCGAGGCGGCGTGCGCCTTGTTCGAAGAGGGTGACGCCACATCGGATGGTGCCGTCACCCCGATGCGAAGCCGCATCGGGGTGGACGAGGATTTCCGTGAGGAATTGCGCCTGATGGCCGCATGATGCTTCCCCTCCCGCTCGCGGGAGGGGCGGTATCTACCCGCGCATCTTGTTGACCATGCCCATGATGTCGTCGAGCGGATTGCCGTCGCCGTCCATGTCGAGCATCTTTCCAAGGCCGCCGAGACCGCCAGCCGAGGGCGCCGCACCGCCGCCCATCGCGCCGCCGAGGACGTTGCCGAGCATACCGCCCAGACCGCCGCCGCTCTCGCCGCCCTGACCGCCCTGCTTCGCCATATAGCCCGCGGCCATCATCGCAAGGATCGGCAGCATCTGCTTGAGGATGCCCGAATCGATCCCGGTCTGCTCCGCAGCCTGTCCGGCTACGCTGCGACTGACGTCCTTCGACCCGAAAATCTGGCCGAGCACGTCATTGCCCTGTTCGACCGGGGTCGGCGCCGATCCCAGCACCGAATCGAGCAGGCCGCCGCCGCCGAGCTGGCCGAGCAGGCCGCCAAGACCTTCAAGGCCGCCGCCGCCCTGCGCCTGTTTCTTGAACCCGCCGAGGATTGCGGGAAGCAATGCGTCGGCGCCTTGCTTCGCCATCGCGGGCGGAATGCCCAGCTGATTGGCCATCGATTCAATACCACCGGCTTGCGCCAATATGTCGGTCAGGTTCATGATGTCATACTCCCACTCCGGCGCGGAGCGAACCGCGCCTGGTGGGAGGAACTATAGCAGCGCGCTGGCGAAGGACGAGCCGTTCATTTGACTGTCATTTTCAAATGCATAGTCCTAGCCTGCGGTCATTCGACTCGCCCCTTCGGGACGGGCCGCATCTAGTGGGAGCTACACAATGAGCATTTTCGGCAAGATCAAGGACGCCATCTTCGGCAAGAAGGCCGTCGCCGCAGAACCCGCCGCACCGGCAGCCCCCAACCCCGTCGGCACCGCGCTCGACGCCGCGACGAGCGCGATGGCGGCCGCCGCTGCCGCTCCGGTTGACGTCGATGCGATCCTGACCGCGGAGGCCGCGACGGCCGGACAGGACCTCAACTGGCGCACCTCGATCGTCGACCTGATGAAGCTGCTCGGCATCGATTCGAGCCTCGCCAACCGCAAGGAACTGGCGCAGGAGCTCGGCTACACCGGCGAGCTCGACGGCAGCGCCGAAATGAACATCTGGCTGCACAAGGCGGTGATGCGCGAACTCGCGGCGAACGGCGGCAAGGTGCCTGCCGACCTCACCGACTGACAAAGCGCCGGATAATTTCGACAGGGGTCGGGAAGGCAGGTGCTTTCCCGGCCCCTTTTCGTTGACCGCCGCGCCGTGCCCCCTAGACAGGTTTCACAAGAAACAAGGTCGCAGGGAGCCGCCAGTGCATAATCCGCTTTCCACCCCCGTCAGCCGCCGCCGCACGCTTGCCACGCTCGGCGCGGGTACCGCTGGCCTCGCCTTTGCCGGCCCCGCGGCAGCGTTGCAGGCCGCACCCAAAAACGACGCGCAGAAACTGCTCGATTCGGTTGCCGACAATTTGCTCGCGCAGTCGCCCGAGGGCGCGACCTCGCTCGGCATCGACACCGGCGCGCGCGCGACGATGCGCGGCGAGCTCGGCAATCGCTCCGCGACGGGGGTGACGGCGCTCGCCGACACGCTGAAGGCCGACGTCGCGCGCGTCCGCGCGTTCGACAAGGCCGGCCTCGATCACGCGACGCGCACCAGCCTCGCGGTGGTCGAAAGCGCCTATGACGTCGCGCTCGCGGGCTTTGCCCTGCCCTATGGCGACGTCGCGGTCGGCGGCTGGCGCAACACGCCTTATGTCGTTATCCAGAATGTCGGCGCCTATCTCGACATCCCCAAATTCCTCGACAGCGATCACCCGGTGAAGACGTCCGCCGATGCCGAAGCCTATCTCTCGCGCCTCAATGCCTTTCCGGGTGTGCTCGACGGCGAGACCGACCGGTTGAAGGCCGCCGGTGCGCAGGGACTGATCGCCCCCGCCTTCCTGATCGACAAGGCGGTCAAGCAGATGGAAGCGACGATCGCCGACGCGAAGGCAGGCGGATCGATGGTCGAAAGCCTCGTCCGCCGGACCGGCGCGGCGAAGATTGCGGGCGACTGGAGCGCGCGTTCGGCGAAGATCGCGCAGGGCCCCGTCGTCGTCGCGCTCGAACGCCAGCTCGCGGAGCTGAAGGCGCAGCGGCCGAAGGCGACGATGGACGCGGGCATGTGGGCGCGACCGGGCGGCGACGAATGGTATGCATGGGGCCTTCGCGCCTCGACGACGACGCGCATGACCCCCGACGAGATCCACGCGATGGGCCGCGCCGAACTTGCCGAGCTGCACGGCCGGATGGACCCGATCCTGAAGAAACTCGGCTATACGCAAGGGTCGGTCGGCGACCGGATGAACGCGCTCGCGAAGGATCCGCGCTACCAGTTCCCCGACAATGATGCGGGGCGCGCCGAGATCGTCGCCTATATCCAGACCTGGCTCGGCAAGATCCGCGCCGAGCTGCCGCGCGCCTTCCGCACGCTGGTAAAGGGCAATGTCGAGGTGAAACGCCTGCCGCTCGCCGAAGAGCCCGGCGCGCCCGCGGCCTATGGCGGCGCGGGATCGATCGACGGCAGCATCCCGGGGCGCTTCTGGATCAACCTCCGCACCACCGAATTGCACAGCAAATATTCGCTGCCCGACCTCACGATGCACGAGGCGATCCCCGGCCATGCCTGGCAGGGCGAATATGCGCATTCGATGCCGCTCATTCGCACGATGCTGGCCTTCAACGCCTATAGCGAAGGCTGGGCCCTGTACGCCGAACAGCTCGCCGACGAACTCGGCCTCTACGACGATTTCGAGGTCGGGCGGCTGGGCTATCTCCAGTCGCTCGCCTTCCGCGCGTGCCGCCTCGTCGTCGACACCGGCCTCCACGCCAAGCGCTGGACGCGCGAGCAGGGGGTCGAATTCTTCGTGAAGGAAAATGGCTCGAACCCGCTCGAGGTATCGAGCGAAGTCGACCGCTATTGCAGCTGGGCCGGACAGGCGTGCGGCTACAAGGTCGGGCATAGCGAGATCGTCCGCCAGCGCGGGCTCGCGCAAAAGGCACTCGGCGCGAAATATGACCTGCGCGATTTCGACGATGTCGTGGTCAAGGGCGGCAATGTCCCGCTCGATGTGCTCGCGCAGAATGTCGCCGAATATGTGCGGGGCGCGAAGGGCTGATGCGGCGGACAACCGCTACGCTGGCGGCGCTGCTCCTCGGCTTCAACAGCCACGCCGCCGAGGCGCCCCCGCGCGTCGCGATCGTGACGTCGGACGTCGATCGCTTCTTCGCGCTCGCCGACGATCCGGCGCTCGCGGCGCAGCCCGACCAGCTCGCGGCGCGCTATCTCGCCGATCCATCGCCGGGGCTGGTCGAGTTTATGGCGCTGCGCCGCATTACCCCTGAAAAACTCGCCGCGGCGCTGCGCGACAAGCCGCAGGTTTTCCAGGATGCACGCGGTTGCGCGGCCAAACTCCCCAATGTGCGCGCGCGCCTCGTCGCCGCGACCGATCGACTCGCGCAAATTTATCCCGCCGCGCGCTTTCCGTCGATCACCGTCGCGATCGGCCGCGCAACGACCGCGGGGACCGCCAACGCAAAGGGGCTCTACATCGGTCTCGAAGCGCTGTGCGCGGCGAAGTTCATCGAAGCCGACGACGAGGACCGCTTCGTCCACGTCATCGCGCACGAATATGTCCACGCGCAGCAGCCGCTCGCACAGATCGAGGATCGCGAAGAATCGGTGCTCCGCGCGGCCCTCGTCGAGGGCGCAGCCGAGTTCGTCGCCGAACAGATGAGCGGTTCGGTGGGCTATCCGCTGCTCCATATCTGGGCCAGGGGCCGCGAGAAGGAACTGGAGACGGCGTTTCTTGCCGAAAAGGACGCCAGGGCGATCGGCTCGCGCTGGCTTTACAACCAGCGGGGCACCGACGGCTGGCCCGGCGACCTTGGCTATTGGGTCGGCTATCGCGTCGCGAAAAGCTATTATAACCGCGCGCCCGACAAGGCCGCGGCGATCAAGGCGATCATCGAGATGCGCGATCCGGCCGCCTTCCTCGCGGAAAGCGGCTGGACTCCGGGGATCAGGCTTTAGGCCGGCAAAGGCGCAAGGTCGGGTTCGACGAAGCCGCGCCGCGCCGGAACCGAAAACAGCAACTCGCGGCTGTAGAAGCGCAGCGGCCAGTCGCGGCGACCGACGTCGGAGCGCAGCATCGCGTTGACGCGCGCGGCGAGACCCGTCTCGGTGGTTGTCGACAGGAATAGCCGGACGCCGGCGACATAGGCGCGGGTGATGCTGTCGTGATAGCCCTGCGTGTCGTCGTTCACCCCGCCGACGCTTTCGTTGAAGCGGCGGATGATGCCCGCGATCTCGGCGTCGATGTCGATGTCGGGGCGCTCGCTGAGCAGCCACAGGCACGCACCGAGATGCGCTTCGTGCGTCCACGCCTCGCGCGGAAGCGTGCACGCCAGCAGGCCTGTGCCGATCGCGCTTATATCTTCGTCGCGCTCGAACAGGCGCGGTGAATATTCGGTAGTCATCTTTCCGGTCCTTCCGGGTGAATGAGCACCCGGAAGTTTCCGGGTCAATTATGCTGCGACGGCTGCCTGCGGGGCGGCCTGACGGACGCCTTCGTCGACATGCTCCGCAAATTGCGCGAAATTGTCGATGAATTGGCCGACGAGCGTTTGCGCGGTGCGGTCATAGGCCGCCTTGTCGGCCCAGGCCTCGCGCGGATCGAGCAAGCCGCTGTCGACGCCCGGAACCGCGACGGGAACCATGAAACCGAAATTCGGGTCCTTGCGGAATTCGGCGTCGTTCAGGCTGCCGTCGAGCGCGGCGTTGAGCAGCGCACGCGTCGCCTTGATCGGCATGCGCTTGATGCCGTCCATCGTCGCCATGCCGCCGGTCCAGCCGGTGTTGACGAGCCAGCACTGGACGCCGCCCTTCGCGATGCGTTCCTTCAGCAGATTGCCATAGACCGACGGGTGGCGCGGCATGAAGGGCGCGCCGAAGCAGGTCGAGAAGGTCGCCTCGGGCTCGGTCACGCCGATCTCGGTCCCCGCGACGCGCGCAGTATAACCCGACAGGAAGTGATACATCGCCTGATCGGGGGTCAACTTCGCGATCGGGGGCAGGACGCCATAGGCATCGGCGGTGAGCATGATGATATTCTGCGGCACCGGACCCATATTATGGTCCGACGTGTTCGGAATGAAATCGATCGGATACGAACCGCGGCTGTTTTCGGCGAGGCTCGCATCGTCGAAGTCGAGTTCGCGGGTCACGGGATCGATCACGACATTTTCGAGCACCGTGCCGAAACGCTTCGTCGTCGCAAAAATCTCGGGCTCGGCCTCTGGCGAGAGGCGGATCATCTTGGCGTAGCAGCCACCCTCGAAGTTGAAGACCGCGGTGTCCGACCAGCCATGTTCGTCGTCGCCGATCAGCGTGCGCGACGCGTCGGCCGACAGCGTCGTCTTGCCGGTGCCGCTGAGGCCGAAAAAGACCGCGGTGTCGCCCTTGGGGCCGATGTTCGCCGAGCAGTGCATCGGCATCACGCCCTTGACCGGGAGCAGATAGTTGAGAATGCCGAACACCGACTTCTTCATCTCGCCCGCATAGGCGGTGCCGCCGATCAGGATCAGCTTTTCGGTGAAGTTGACCGCGACGACGGTTTCGGTACGCGAGCCGTGCGTCGCCGGATCGGCGCGGAAACTCGGCAGGTCGATGATCGTATATTCGGCGTCGAAACCCGCGAGCTCCTCGGCCGTCGGACGGCAGAGAAGCGTGCGGATGAACTGGCTGTGCCAGGCGAATTCGGTGATCACCTGTACGCCGACGCGATGCTCGGGCTGCGACCCGCCGAACAGCTGCTGGCGGAACAGGCGGGGACGTTCGGCGAGATGCGCGAGGAAATCGGCCTTCAGCGCCGCGAAATGATCGGGCGTCATCGGCACGTTGGTCTTGCCCCACCAGATCGTGTCGGCGGTCTCGGCGTCCTGGACGATGAACTTGTCCTTGGCGCTGCGGCCGGTGTGCTTGCCGGTCGCGACGACGAGCGGGCCGTCCTTCGCCAGCACGCCCTCATTGTGGCGGACCGCGTCCTCGACGAGCTGCGCGGTGCCCCAGTTTTCAGCGACATCCGCCTTCGTCTCGACGGTGCTGGTGCCGATCACAACCTTGGTCATTTGCTTCGCCTCTCCTGTCCGGCGGCGTCGTTGCATACCTATGCAATGCTTAGCGTGCTAATGGGCTGGCCCGCATTTGCATGGGTGCCGACGTGACCGCCGATTCCGAAATCCCGGCCGCGTTAGCTCGCTTGGCTGGGGAGGTCAAAAGATTAAAGCGCGGCGGAGCGGCGCCTGCGACGAATGCGGGGCGCGGGAACCGGTGACATTGCGGCGCGGTTGTCGCTGGGCGCCGGATAGGCTAATCGCTCCCCAAGGCCCGCCAACGGAAAGAGCATGACGGCAACCATCGCGCTGGTCGACGACGACCGCAACATATTGCAATCGCTGTCGATCGCGCTGCAGGCCGAAGGCTTTGTGACGCGCGTCTATTCGGACGGCGAAGCCGCGCTGAAGCCGCTGATCGACAATCCGCCCGATCTCGCGGTCTTCGACGTCAAGATGCCGCGTATGGACGGGCTCGAATTGCTGCGCCGCCTGCGCGAAAAGAGCCAGCTTCCCGTCATCTTCCTGACCAGCAAGGACGACGAGATCGACGAGGCGCTCGGGCTCGCGATGGGCGCCGACGACTATATCGCCAAACCCTTTTCCCAGCGCTTGGTGATCGCGCGCATCCGCGCGATCCTTCGCCGCGTCGAACTCAACCGCAACACCTCCGAAGGCGAAGACGAGCCGGTCGCCGACCCGATCACGCGCGGGCGGCTGCAAATGGACCCGGCGCGCCACAAGGTCAGCTGGGACGGCAAGGACGTCACGCTGACCGTCACCGAATTCCTGATCCTCGAAACGCTTGCGTCGCGCCCCGGCATCGTGCGCAGCCGCAACCAGTTGATGGACGCCGCCTATCAGGACGACGTCTATATCGACGACCGCACGATCGACAGCCATATCAAGCGCCTGCGCCGCAAGTTCCGCGAAGTCGATCCCGAATTCGATGCGATCGCCACCCTCTATGGCGCGGGGTATCGCTTTGCCGATGACAGCTGATGCCCAAAAACACGACCGGCTGAAACCCGACGCCAGCATCGCCGAGCAGGAGGAATCGCCGCTCGTCTGGTCGGCGCGCTGGTCGCTGACGACGCGCATCCTCGCGGTCAACATCCTCGCCGTCGCGCTGCTCGCGGGCGGTTTCTATTATCTCGACACCTATCGCAGCCGCCTCGTCGACACGCGCATCGAGGTAATGAAGGACCAGCTCGCGATGCTCGACAGCGCGCTCGAGGCCGCGCGCCCCGACCAGCGCGAGCGACTGATCAGCGAATTCGCCGAAGCGACCGAATCGCGGCTGCGCTTCTATGCGGCCGACGGGCGACGCCTTTCGGACAGTTTTGCGACCGGCCCCGCGACCTACACGCTGCGCGATCCCGACCTGCAGCCGTGGAAGCGCGACGCCGCGCGCGCGATGGACCGCGGCATCGACTGGATCGTCGGCGCGCCCTCCTATCCCGATTTCCACGAACCCCGCGTCGATCGGGCGCAATCATGGCCCGAAGTCGTCGAGGCGCAGGCCAGCGACCGCGTGGCAAGCCGCTTTCGCTATGCCCCCGAACGCACGCCGCTGCTCAGCGCCGCACGTGTTGTCGACCTCGAAACACCGCAGACGGTGCTGATGACGCTCAACGCGCGCGATATCACGCGCACGGTGCGCGCCGAGCGCTTCCGCATCGCGATCGTTCTCTTTGTGGTGCTGCTGACATCGGTCCTCCTTTCGCTCTTTCTCGCGCGAACGATCGTCCGCCCGCTCCGGCGGCTCGCGCGCGCCGCGGTACGCGTCCGCCTCGGCCGCGCGCGCGAAGTTGTCGTGCCGCGCCTGCCGAGCCGCCGCGACGAGATCGGTACGCTGGCACGCGCGCTGTCGGACATGACGCAAGCCCTTCGTGAGCGCATCGACGCGGGCGAACATTTCGCCGCCGACGTGACGCACGAACTCAAGAACCCGATCGCCTCGGTCCGCTCGGCGATCGAGGGACTGGGGCGCGTCAAGAGCGACGAGCAGCGCGCGCAGTTGCTCAGCATAGCCGACGAGGACGTGCGCCGCCTCGACCGGCTGGTGAGCGACATCAGCGAGGCGAGCCGCGTCGATGCCCAGCTGTCGCGCACCTTGTTCGAACCGATCGACGTCGGCATGATGATCGAATCGATGCTCGCGTCGCGCGCGGCGCGGGTCGATGCGGATGCGCCGCACCCGCGCCTTGCCTTCGCGCGCCCGCGCAAGGGCACAACGGTGGTGATGGGCGACGGCCACCGGCTCGAACGCGCGATCGACAATGTCATCGACAATGCGATCAGCTTTTCACCCGAAACCGGCCTCGTCTGCATTTCGGCGACGCGCCTCGGCGACGAGGTGCACGTCAAGGTCGACGACGATGGCCCCGGCATCGAGCCCGCGCAGCGCGACGCCATTTTCCGCCGTTTTCACAGCGAACGTCCGCCGGGTGCCTTTGGACGGCACAGCGGGCTTGGCCTCGCGATCGCGCGGACGATCGTCGAGGGCCATAGCGGCACGATCAGCGCCAAGGATCGCGACGACGGCAAGCCGGGGGCGAGCCTGCTGATCACCCTCCCCGCGCGCGAAGGCGGACACCCGGCGGGCTGACACGCTCATCCTATCGCCTTGCAGCACCGCATCGTCGCCGGTAAGCCATGCGCCATGTTTCCCAGCCGGACCAGAACCGAAATCGTCAACATCCACGCCAGCTGCGTCGCGGCGGGCAACGGCGGCGTGCTGATCCTCGGCAATTCGGGACAGGGCAAATCGGACCTCGCGCTGCGGCTGATCGATCGCGGCGCGAAGCTGGTCGCCGACGACCGCTGCGATATCTGGTTCGAGCGCGATCGCCTCTGGTGTAGCCCGCCCGAAACGCTCGCGGGCAAGCTTGAGGTGCGCGGGATCGGCATCATCGAGCGCCCGTGGACCGCGCGTGTGCCGCTGGCGCTCGCGGTGCGGCTGACCGACCGCTACGACCGGATGCCCGCGGTGAACCAGGTCGAAATGGTCGCGGGACATCCGCTGCCCGCGCTGCTGCTTTCGGCGTTCGAGGCATCTGCGCCGATCAAGATCATGCTCGCCCTCGAGCGGCTGGCGCCCGGCGCATGACCGCCGCCGCCGAACCGCGTCTGCTGCTCGTCACCGGCCTGTCGGGCGCGGGCAAGTCGACCGTGCTCAAGGTGCTCGAGGATCTGGGGTGGGAAGTAGTCGACAACCTCCCGCTCGCGCTGCTCGATGCGCTGATCGACGCCCCGGTGAAGCGCAGCGAGGCAAATCGTCCGATCGCGGTCGGGATCGACAGCCGCAGCCGCGGCTTCCGTCCCGCGCTGCTCGTCAAGCGGATCAAGGAATTGCGCGGGGAAGGGACGCATGACGTCGAGACATTGTTCCTCGACTGCGCCGGCGCCGAACTCGAACGCCGCTTTTCGGAGACGCGGCGGCGCCACCCGATGGCCGAGGACCGCCCCGCCGCCGACGGCATCGCGCGCGAACGCGAGGTGATGGAGCCGCTGCGCCGCTGGGCCGAGCACGTCGTCGACACGACCAATTACAGCAGCAACGACCTGCAGCAGGAGGTGCGCCAGCGCTTCGGCGACGCCGGCGAGGGGGAACCGGTGCTCAACATATTGAGCTTCGGCTTCGCGCGCGGCCTGCCGCGCAACGCCGACCTCGTGTTCGATATGCGCTATTTGCGCAACCCGCACTGGGACCCGAAGCTCAAGCCCGGCACCGGGCTGGACGCCGATGTCGCCGCCTATGTGAAGGCCGACCCCGCCTATGAAGACAGCGTCGCGCAGATCGAGCGGCTGATCCTGACCCTGCTGCCGCGCTACCGGGCCGAGGGCAAAAGCTATGTTACCGTCGCCTTCGGATGCACCGGCGGCCGCCACCGGTCGGTCCATGTCGCCGCGCGTGTTGCCCAAACGCTACGCGACGCGGGCCACGAACTCATGGTGACCCACCGCAACCTTGACTCTGCCCCGCAAGATGGGCTTGAGGGCAAGCCCCCGCCCGCGTCCCCCGCGCCCGGCGGCAAAACATAAGGGTCGACGACTGCATGCCGAACGATAAGGCTTTGCCGCTTCTGGGAATGGTCCTTGTGACCCACGGTCGCCTTGCCGAAGAGATGGTGCGCGCGATGGAGCATGTCGTCGGTCCGCAGCGGGCGGTCGCGACCGTGTGCATCGGCCCCAACGACAATATGGAAATGCGCCGCAAGGAAATCGCCGACGCGATTCGCGCCGTCGACGAAGGCCGCGGCGTCGTCATGCTGACCGACCTGTTCGGCGGCACGCCGTCGAACCTCGCGATCAGCCTGCTCGAGGCCGGGCGCACCGAAGTGATCGCCGGCGTCAACCTGCCGATGCTGATCCGCCTCGAAAGCGCACGCAAGACGATGGAACTTCGCGCCGCGGTGATCGCGGCAAAGGAAGCCGGCCAGAAATATATTTCGGTCGCATCGGAAATGCTGGGAGTGGGACCGTGAGCGAAATTTCCGAAACCGTCGAGATCACCAACCAGCGCGGCCTCCATGCGCGCGCCAGCGCCAAGTTCGTCACCTTCGTCAGCCGCCTGCCCGAAAGCGTGTCGGTCGAGGTCGAAAAGGGCGGATCGCGCGTCAACGGCACGTCGATCATGGGCTTGATGATGCTCGGCGCGGCGAAGGGCGATTCGATCACGATCCACACGCGCGGCGACGGCGCCGACGCGGCGCTCCTCAAGCTCGTCGGGCTGGTCAAGGACAGCTTCGGCGAGGATTGACCGGATGACCGGTCGTCGCACCACAATCGAAAGCCTGTCCAATCCGCTGATCAAGCGGATGCGCCTGCTGCGCGAGAAGCGCCACCGCCGTGAGGAGCGCCTGTTTCTCGCCGAAGGGCTGCGCATCGCGACCGAAGCGCGCGAGGCGGGCATTCTCCCTCTATGGCTGTTCCTCGGCCCCGAAGGCGACAGCCATCCGCTGGCGAAGGCGCTCGCGGCCGACACGCTGGCAGCGGGCGGCGAAGTGATCGACACGACCGGCGCGATCCTGTCGAAATTGTCGGGCAAGGACAATCCGCAGACCGTCGTCGGCATCTATGCCGAGCCCGAAACGACGCTCGCCGATCTCGACCGCGACGCGGCGCCGATCTGGCTCGTCGCCGAGCGGCTGCGCGATCCCGGCAATCTCGGCACGATGCTGCGCACCGGCGACGCGGTCGGCGCGGGCGGGCTGATCCTGCTCGACGAGAGCACCGACCCCTATGCGGTCGAGGCGGTGCGCGCGAGCATGGGGGCGATCTTCACGCAGAAGCTGGTGGTGACGCGCTGGGAAGAATTCCTCCCCTGGCTGCGGCAGGGTGCCGGCCAGCTCGTCGCGACATGGCTCGGCGGCGATACCGAGGATTATCAGGCGGTGCGTTATGCCGCGCCGACCTTCATCCTCACCGGCAATGAATCGCAGGGCATGCCCGCCGACTATGCGGCTGCCGCCGACGTGCGCGTCAAGATGCCGATGATGGGCAAGGCCGACAGCCTCAACGCCGCCGTCGCCACTGCGGTGATGGCATATGAGGTGCTGAACCAGCGGCGGAACCGTTAGGCGACCGCGCCGTTCATCAGCCGATCACTCCGCGTTGAGTAGGAGATATCGCATGATCAGGATCGCCCTCCCCGCCCTCTCCCTCCTCGCGCTCGCCGCGTGCGTCCCCGCCGCCGAGACGCCGCCGCAAACCCCCGGCGACACGCCCGCTGCCGCCTATATGGCGCTCGGCACCGAACCCGGCTGGACGCTCGAGATCACGCCGTCGCGGCTCAACTATGACGGCGACTATGGCGAGACGGAGATCATGGTTCCGAACCCCGGCGCCAAGCCGTCGGCGAACGGGCGGACCTATGCCACCGACCGGCTGTCGGTCGCGATCGAACAAGCGCCATGCAGCGACGGGATGAGCGACCGGCGCTATCGCGACACGGTAACGGTCATCGCGGACGGCAAGACGGTGAAGGGTTGCGGCGGCGGCACTCTCCTGCCCGACAAGCTCGCGGGCACCAACTGGACCTTCGTCGTGATCGGAAAGGGCGACGTTGCCAAGGACCGGCCAACGACACTGAGCTTCGATGGCAAGCGGATGAGCGGCAGCGCGGGATGCAACCGGTTCTCTGGCAATTATACGATCGATGGCGCGATGCTGACCGCCGGGCCGCTGATCGCCACCGAGATGGCGTGCCCCGGCGCCGGCATGGAGCAGGAGCGCGCCTTTTTCGCATTGATGGCGAAACCGGTCATGGTCCGGCTCAACACCAATGGACTGCTGGGACTGTTTGCCGAAGACGGAACCTCGGCGATATTGGCGCCGGTCTATTAGACGCTAGTCGCCATCGTTTACCGCGGCGGGCGCCGAGGCGAGTTTCGCGAGCGGTCGCGCCGCCTGTTCGACGACGGGAAGCGACGGAATTTCCTTGTCGCCGGTTTCGATATCGAGCGCCTCGAAGCGCTTCGCCTGTGTGAGAACCTGCGATTCGAAGCTGCCGACGAAAGCGTTATACGCGCCCGTCGCCTGATCGAGGTTGCGCCCGACCTTGGCGATGTGCGAGCCCATCACCGACATGCGCGCATAGAGGTCCTTGCCCAGCGCCGCGATCTCGCGCGCCTGATTGGCGAGCTTTTCCTGCCGCCACACCGCCGCGACGGTGCGCGCGATCGCGATCAGGTTGGTCGGGGTCGCGAGCAGCACCTTCCGCTCGAACGCATAGTCCCAGAGGCCCGCATCCTGATCGAGCGCGGCGGCGAGAAAATGTTCGCCCGGCACGAACATCACGACAAAATCGGGCGTGTCGTCGAACTGGTTCCAATAGGCCTTGGCGCCAAGCGTGTTGACGTGCGCCTTCATCGCCGCGGCGTGCGCGACGAGGTGCGCCGCCTTCTCGCGCTCCTCGACCGCGCCGAATGCGTCCTGATAGGCGTTGAGCGAGACCTTGGCGTCGATCACAAGATTCTGCCCGCCGGGCACGCGCACGACGACATCGGGGCGCAGCCGCCCGCCGTCGCCGTCATTGACGCTCACCTCGGTCTGGAAATCGGCATGTTCGGAGAGACCACAGCTTTCGAGTACGTTGCGGAGCTGCTGCTCGCCCCAGCGCCCGCGCGCCTTGGGGGCGTTGCGCAGCGCGTTGACGAGCTTCGCCGCCTCGCTCGACACACGTTCGGTGCCCTCGCGCATCGCCGCGATCTGGCCGTGGAGGAGGCCGAAGGCATCGCGGCGCTCGGCCTCGACCTTCGCGACCGCGGCCTCATATTTTTCGAGCCGGTCGTGAACCGGATGGAGCAGCGCCTTCAGATTCTGCCCCGCGGTCGCCTCGCTTTCCTTGAAGCGCGCTTCGGCGCGGTCGAGAAAGGACTTTTGCGCCTCGCCCAGCATCGCCTGCCCGACCTCGCGAAACTGCGCGGTGAGCGCGGCCTGCGCATCCTTCAATTGCGCAATCTGCGCGTCATGCGCTTCGTCGCGCGCGCGCTGCTCGCTCAGCAAGGCTGCGAGCTGGATATCGGCCGCCTTGCGTCCCTCGGCCTCGGCCGCAAGGTCGGTGACCGCAGTCCGGAACCGCTCCGAAAGCCCGTCGCGCTCGGCCTTGAGCGCGCCCGCCTGCCGCCCGGCGAAAAGCCAGCCGATCAGGCCGCCGAGGGCAAGGGCAACAAGGGCGACGACGAGCGAGCTTCCATCCATAGGTGGAACATAGGACGAACATGCCTGACTTGGCCAGCAAAGAATTCGGCCCGCCGGACAATGAGGCTTGCCGAACGCGCAAAATTCGCGGCGGGATTGTCTGCGACGCGCCTTGCTCTATGATTGGCGGCTCCATGATGCACTGGCGCCCCTTCCGGTCACTCGTCGCGCTCGTCGTTGCAATCCTGATTGCGGCGGGGCCGGGCAGCCCGTTTTGCAACATCGCCCTCGCCCGGACCCAAATGCCGGCGATGACCGGATGCGATATGTCCGGACCGGCAAAGGACAAGACGGTCGCGCCGCATCCAGATTGCGCGGCGCCATGCGTTGCCATCGCCTGTCCTGCGCCCGACATCGCCGTTCGCCCGGTGAAGACGCTTCCACCGGAAAGCCCGGTCTTGCAGCTAACCGGCGTAACGTCGCCTCCCGAAGCCGAACCACCACGCTCCTGATTGCTGACCTCAATATCCAGCAATTTTTTAAGGAGTTACTATATGAAGAAGATGTTGCTCGGGCTGGCGCTTGCGCTGGCCACCCCCACCGTCGCCCATGCTGCGGAAGAGCCGAAAAAGGCCTGCTGCTGCAAGGAAATGAAAGACGGTTGCTGCTGCGACAGGAAGGGTGACGAAAAGCCCGATCATGGAGACATGCAGCATTGAGTCATCGGGTCGGGGGCGCATCGCGCCTCCGGCCTATTTCCGGCGGCGTCCGGGCCGGTCAAAGCAGATAGATGACGACGTAGCGCAGGACGAGCGCCGCGAGGATCGCGATGCTCCAGCGGCGATCCTTCACCCACATCGCCGCGACCATCAGCGCAACGAGCACGACGGTCATGACCCATGCGACCGGGCGGGCGAGCGCCGCTGCGAGGTCGGGCTGCGACGCATAATAGCCAAGCTGCGCCGCCAGCAGCACGAGCAGCAGACCGAGTATGATTCGCCGGACGCGGAAATAATGCGTGTCGAGATTCGCGAACCCCTCGGGATGCGACGGGAAGACCAGCCGCGCGGCGAGGAAATAGATGCTGGCGAACGCTGCGACCCCGAGCAGCGCGGTGCTCGATACCGCGATATCACCGCGCGCGACCCACGCCGCGCTCCAGAAGGAGAGCAGGTCGAGCATCACGAAGATCGCAAGCAAGGGGGTCAGCCAGCCGATCGCAAAGGCTTCGCGGCTGTCCTCCGCTGCGAAACGCGTCTCGATCGCCCGGCCGAGCCCGCCGAGCAGCTCGACCATCGAGAGGCCGAGGAGCAGGCTGTAGAGCGCAAAGACGAACTCGAAATCATCCATCTATATAAGGTCCCACGATGACGGCAGGATCGCGCGATACGCGTCGATCCCCGGCGCGCCGCCGACGACCATGCCCTGCGTGAGCAGCCAATAGTGACGGACGATCTCCGCCTGCTGCTCGAGTCCGTAGCGTTCGAGCAGCCAGCCCGGCCGGAGGCTGTAGCTGTAGGTCGCGAACGGATGGCGCATCAGCACCAGATACCAGCGCCCGCGCGTCTGCGCCTGCCACACATGCGTCATTTCGTGGATGAACAGCCCTTGCAATCGCTGCGACGCCGCGGCGAAATCGTCGCAATAGAGATCGCCGTGCGGGTTGAAATGCAGGCTGCCCATCGGCGCCATCACGATATGGCGCGGCTGGAAGAAGATCCACTTGTGGTGGTTCACGCGCACGCGGTCATAGGCGATCGCGTCGCCGAACACCGTCCGGGCGAGCGCGATTTCGCCATGGGTCAGGGGTCGCGACGGACGCGGCACCGACGCTTATTTCTTCGCGGCGTCCGGGGCGGCCTTTTCGGCACCCTTTTCCGCCGCAGCGTCCATCGAACCATGATCCATCGCGCCATGGTCGACGGCTTCCGCGCCCTCGGCGGGCTTGATCACCATGTCGAAGAGGATGCGTTCATTATTGTTGTTGGTGAAGACGAACGCCATCGGCAGCTTGCCCGCGCGCACCGCCGCGCCGTTGATGCCCCAGATCATCAGATGCTTGCCGCCCTGCTTGAACACCAGCTCGCCCTTGGCGGGAACGTCGGCGCGGAGCAGCGGCTTCATCGTCACGACGCCGTTTTCCTTGACGCTCTCGTGCATCTCGACGCGCTGCGCGAGGTCGGCGGTCACCGCGACGAGCTGGACCGGCTGCGGCCCGCCCTGGACGCGGAAATAGCCCACCGCGGGACGGTCGGGCGTCGCGCCCATCACGATATGCCCGCTGACGACATTGAGCGGCTTTGCGGCGACCAGATTATCGCCGCAGCCGGTCAGGCTGAGCGCGGTGGCGGCGAGAGCGGCAAGGGCGAAGGGTTTCATTTTGGGAGGACTCCGTAAAAGCGCGATATTTTCGGACCCTCGATAAGCCCTGAAAGCCCTTGTGCCAAGGATTAGCGCACCTATATCGCGCCCATAGAACCCATGGACGGCGTGCCTTTTCAGGGCGCCACAGAAGCAACAAGGACGTAATATCAATGGCCAAAGTGATCGGGATCGACCTCGGCACCACGAACAGCTGCGTCGCGGTGATGGAAGGCGGAAAGCCCAAGGTTATCGAAAATGTCGAAGGCACGCGTACGACCCCGTCGATCGTCGCCTTTGCGAAGGATGGCGAGCGCCTGATCGGCCAGCCGGCGAAACGCCAGGCCGTCACCAACCCCGAAAATACCGTTTTTGCGGTGAAGCGCCTGATCGGCCGCCGCTTCGACGATCCGATCACCAAGAAGGACACCGAGCTGGTCCCCTACACGATCGTCAAGGGCAGCAACGGCGACGCGTGGGTCAAGGCGGGAGGCGAAGATTATTCGCCGTCGCAGATTTCGGCCTTCATCCTTCAGAAGATGAAGGAAACCGCCGAGGCCTATCTTGGCGAAAAGGTCGAGCAGGCGGTGATCACCGTTCCCGCTTACTTCAACGACGCACAGCGCCAGGCAACCAAGGACGCGGGCAAGATCGCGGGCCTCGAAGTGCTGCGCATCATCAACGAGCCGACCGCGGCTGCGCTGGCCTATGGCCTCGACAAGACCGAGAACAAGACGATCGCGGTCTATGACCTTGGCGGCGGCACCTTCGACATCTCGATCCTCGAAGTCGGCGACGGCGTGTTCGAAGTGAAGTCGACCAACGGCGACACCTTCCTCGGCGGCGAAGATTTCGACAGCAAGATCGTCGAATTCCTCGCTGACACCTTCAAGAAGGACGAAGGCATCGACCTGCGCGGCGACAAGCTCGCGCTCCAGCGCCTGAAGGAAGCCGCCGAAAAGGCGAAGATCGAACTGTCGACCGCTGCGACGACCGAGGTCAACCTGCCCTTCATCACCGCCGACGCCAACGGGCCGAAGCATCTGGTGAAGACGATCACGCGCGCCGACCTCGAAAAGCTGGTCGAAGAGCTGGTCAAGCGCACGCTCGAACCGTGCAAGAAGGCGATCAAGGACGCTGGCATTTCGGCGAGCGAGATCGACGAAGTCGTGCTCGTCGGCGGCATGACGCGCATGCCGCGCGTCCGCGAAGTCGTGAAGGATTTCTTCGGCAAGGAACCGCACACCGGCGTGAACCCCGACGAAGTCGTCGCGATCGGCGCCGCGATCCAGGCGGGCGTGCTGCAGGGCGACGTCAAGGACGTGCTGCTGCTCGACGTGACCCCGCTGTCGCTGGGTATCGAAACGCTGGGCGGCATCATGACCAGGATGATCGACCGCAACACGACGATCCCGACGAAGAAGTCGCAGGTTTACTCCACGGCCGACGACAACCAGTCGGCGGTGACGATCCGCGTGTTCCAGGGCGAGCGCGAAATGGCGCAGGACAACAAGATCCTCGGCCAGTTCGATCTCGTCGGCATCCCGCCCGCACCGCGCGGCGTGCCGCAGATCGAAGTGACCTTCGATATCGACGCCAACGGCATCGTGTCGGTCCACGCCAAGGACAAGGGCACCGGCAAGGAACAGCAGATCAAGATCCAGGCTTCGGGCGGCCTCAGCGACGCGGACATCGACCAGATGGTCAAGGACGCCGAGCAGTTCGCCGAAGAGGACAAGACGCGCCGTGAGGCGGCCGAGGCGAAGAACAACGCCGAAAGCCTGATCCACTCGACCGAAAGCCAGCTCCGCGAGCATGGCGACAAGGTCGACGCGGGCCTCAAGTCCGAGATCGAGGCTGCGGTTGCCGAAGCCAAGACCGCGGTCGAAGGCGGCGATGCCGCCGCGATGACCGAAAAGGCCGGGGCGCTCGCGCAGGTCGCGATGAAGCTCGGTCAGGCGATCTACGAGAAGGAACAGCAGTCGGCCGCATCCCCCGGCGCCGACGATGCCGGCGAGGCGAAGACCGACGAAGACGTCGTCGACGCCGAATTCTCGGAAGTCGAAGACGACAAGAAGTAAGAAACTCCCCCTGCCGGACCCGCCACCCGCGGGTCCGGCGGGCCGGACGGGGCCTGTTGACCTATGTCACTCGACATCGATTATTACGAACTGCTCGAAGTCGAGCGCACCGCCGACGATGCCGCGCTGAAAGCGAGCTACCGCAAGCTTGCGATGAAATATCACCCCGACAAGAATCCGGGGTGCGACAACAGCGAGGCGCGCTTCAAGGCGATCAGCGAAGCCTATGACTGCCTGAAGGATCCGCAGAAGCGTGCGGCCTACGACCGGTTCGGCAAGGACGGGGTCAATGGCGCGGGCGGTTTCGGCGGGGGCGGCAATGCCGATTTCGGCGACATCGGCGATATTTTCGAATCGATCTTCGGATCGGCATTCGGCGGCGGCCGCCAGCAGCGCGGCCCCGCGCGCGGCGCCGACCTCCGTTACGACATGGAAATCCGCCTCGAAGACGCCTTCACCGGCGTCACGCGCGAGATCCAGGTCGACGTCGCGGCGCGCTGCGAAACGTGCGACGGATCGGGCGCGAAGCCGGGCACGCAGACCAATCGCTGCCAAACCTGCGCCGGCCACGGCAAGGTACGCGCGCAGCAGGGCTTTTTCATGGTCGAGCGCACCTGCCCGACCTGTCAGGGCGCGGGCGAGGTCATCGCCGACCCGTGCCACAGCTGCCACGGCGAAGGCCGCGTCGACCGGCGCAAGACGCTGACCGTCAACATCCCTGCCGGGGTCGACGAAGGCACGCGCATCCGCCTGTCGGGCGAGGGCGAGAGCGGCGCACGCGGCGCGGCGCCGGGCGACCTCTACATCTTCCTCCACATGGCGCGGCACAAGGTGTTCGAGCGCGAGGGCACGACGCTCTTCACCCGCGCGCCGATCAGTTTCACCACCGCGGCGCTCGGCGGCGAAATCGCTATCCCCGGCCTCGACGGCCAGAAGCACGATATCACGATCCCCGCGGGCATCCAGTCGGGCAAGCAGCTCCGCCAGCGCGGCGCCGGTATGCCGGTGCTCAACGGCCGCGGCCATGGCGACCTCGTCGTCCAGATCGACGTCGAGACGCCGACGAAGCTGACCGCGCGGCAGAAGGAACTGCTCTGCGAGTTTCGCGAGACCGAAACGGGCGAAGAGTGCCCCGCAAGCCAGGGCTTTTTCGGCCGCATCAAGGAAATGTGGGACGATCTGACGGACTGATTTCCGTCACCATACTAAATCTCGTCATTCCCGCGAAAGCGGGAACCCAGTTTGAGCAAGCGACGGTAGCCACTGGGTCCCCGCTTTCGCGGGGATGACGAATGAAATTATCCGATCTCGACCCGCAACTCGTCGATCAATGCCTTCACCTTCGGCAAGCGCTCCTCTTCCTCGTCGAGGATGGCGTGGAAGGCGCGGCGCTTGATCGCCTTCAGCTCCTCGCCCGCCAGCGCGCCGTCACCCGTAACGCTCGACGCCACGATATCGATCAGCCGGTCGGCGCCGTGGAGACGGCCCCACAGATAGTCATTCTCGCGGTACGCGCGGCTGAAGAAGGCGCCGAAGCTGTTGAACTCGACGCCCTTGAGCATCGCCGCCGCGCCGCCGATACGGATTGCGGTCGCGTCCGAGGGCGAGATGCGGTCGATCTTGATCGGGTCGAACTCGTCGAACCCCTCGCCTTGCAGCAGCGGCAGCGTCGCGATGTCGTAAAAGGGATAGCCGAGATAGGCGAGCAGGAGCGTCCGCCGGTCGTCCTTCGGCATCGCCGACAGCCCCGCCGCAATCAGCGCGTCGGCCTCGCTGTCGACCGCGCGCAGATCGCGCCGTGCCGCGATCGCATCGATCCAGTCGCCGGGTCCGGCGTCGGCGGGCAGATCGAGGTCGGCGAGCCAGCTGTCGCCCTGCCGGTCGAGATAGAGGCCGAGCGCGGTGAAGATCGCCTCGCGCATGTCCTCGCACACCGGGTCGCGCCCGTCGCGCGTCGCCTCGACCGCGGTGTCGAGTTCGCGCGCGAGGAAACGCAGGCGGCGGATGCGAAAACCCAGGTCATGGGTGCGGAAAAAGACGATGGCGTCACCGCTCGCCCCCGCGCCACGCTTGCCCGAAATCCGGTCGAGACCGCGCGCGCGCGCTTCGTCCCACAACGCAAGGCGCGGATTGGCCTGATGAACCGCGCCCTCGGGCGGCAACAGTCGATCGATCAGGCTTGCCAGTTCCTCGATCACCGCCGACAGTTTGAGGTGACCATAGGGCGCATAAGCGAAGCCCGCGCGCGCCGACGCCTGATCCTGCGCTTTCGCGCGCCATTTTTCGAGCCGCGCCACCGTCGGCGTGTCGAGAAAGAAGGTCGTGCCGAACAGCGCCGCGACCTGTTCTTCGACCTCGACCTTCATCGCGTCGACGATGTGCTGCATCCGGCGGATGCGGCGCGACATGCCCTCGATCGCTTCGACATTCTCGCGAATCGGCTGCTCGCGCGGGATTTCGGACAGCGCGCCGAGGATCGTCGGAAGAAAGCCCGGCAGTTGCGCCTCTTCGGCCGCCGGCTTGCCGAAACTGATCGACCGGTAATCGGGCTTGGGGTCGATATAGACGAAGCGGCGGTCGATCTCACGCCGCGCCGGGCGCTGCTTGAGCGCCGCGATCGCCGGCCGGAAGGGCGCGTTCGCGAGGACCGATCCGTCGATCAGCACGCGGTCGGCGGGGTCGCTTTCGCCGCCCGCGGGAAGCTGCGTGCGGATGAACGCTTCGCGCCCCGGCCATGCGACCTGCCGCGCACCGAGCACGCGATCGAGTTCGCGCAGCGTGAAGGGCGGGAAGGCACCGGGGAAGCTCGCCGTCGCGCGCGCCGCCCCGACCAGCCCCGGCACGTCGTCGAGCCGCGCGCCCGTCCGGCTGTCCTCGCGAAAATGGAGCATCAGCCGGTGCTCGTCCTCGGTCACCCGCGCCGGGCTATTGAGCGCCAGCGGCACGCTGTGCCCGGCAAAATCGGTGACCGACACGAACAGGTCGACGGGCTGCCCGCCCGGCACGAGCACCGGCCCGCGCGGCCCCGCATCCATCGCGTCGAACGCGTCGAACAACAGGTTGGTGAAGGTTTCGCCGCCAAAGGGCGGCTCGAACCAGCGGGCGCGCACAAAACGCGACAGCTTCGCACGCACCTCGTGCTGTGCGCCTTCGCCGACGGTGCGGTCGATGGCATTGCCGCGCTTCTTCATCATCCAGCCGGCGATCGGCACCGCCCAGAATTTGGTCGCCGCCGACAGCGGCCGCGCGTCGGGATCGATCAGCCGGTCGACATCGGCGCTGTCGAGCCACAGGTCGGTGAGCGGGTCGAGCGATTGCCCCGTCGCCAGCGCGCGCGCGAGGAAAATACCGTTGATGCCCCCCGCGCTCGCGCCCGCGACGATGTCGGCAAGCACGCGCAACTGCACATTGCTGCGCGCCGCGATCGCCGCCAGCAGGTCGCCATAGACCGCGCCCGCACCGGTCAGCGGCGCACCATCGTGGAAAGCGCGTGACGCCGCGGCGAGCCGCCAGACCTCTTTCGTGATCCCGTGCATATAGACGGCGAGGCTGATGCCGCCGTAGCAAATCAGGGCGAAGCGCAGTTCCTTTTCCCGCATCGCCAAGCTGATAGCGCGCTTTTCGGCACTGTGGCGATTTTTCCACGCTCCGGGCGAAATGGACAATGGTCACTGCAACGCGGCTTTTTTCTTGCTTATGCGAATTGCTCTCATTAGCGGCCCCTGCGAACAGGAGTTGAGAATGATTCGCAAGATTGTCGCCGCCGCGCTGCTCAGCACCGCGATTTCGTCGCCCGCCTTCGCGCAGGATAACGCCCCCGTCGACGAGGGCACTGCGCCCGGCGAGACCATCGTCGTCACCGCCGCGCGTACGGTTCTGCCGCCCAATGCGCTGCCGCTGACGATCGATGTCATTTCCGGGGACAGTCTGGATCAACAGGTGGCGGTCTCGGGATCGGTCATCGATGCGGTCGCGAACCTGACTCCCAGCTTCTCGCCGACGCGCCAGAAACTCTCGGGTTCGGGCGAGACGCTGCGCGGGCGCTCGCCGCTCTATGCGATCAACGGCATCCCGCAATCGACCCCGATCCGCGATGGATCGCGCGATGGCTATACGATCGATCCCTTTTTCCTCGATCGCGTCGAGCTGATCTATGGATCGAACGCCTTGCAGGGGATTGGCGCGACCGGTGGCGTGGTCAATCAGGTGGTGATCAAGGCTCCGCGCGAAGACGGCCTCTCGGGCCGCGCGCTGGTGCAGGGATCGACGGGTAACTTTGAAAGCAGCAGCTTTGGCGGCAAGCTCGGCGGACTGCTCGCCTATCGTCAGGGCGCGTTCGACGTGACCGGCGGCGTCGCCTATGAAACGCGCGGCCTTTATTATGACGGTGCGGGCCGCCGCGTGGGCATCGACAATACGCAGGGCGATGTTCAGGACAGTAAGAGCCTCAGCTTCTTTGCGCGACTGGGTTACGACCTGTCGTCGACCGCGCGAATCGAACTCTTCGGTACGCGCTTTAACCTCGAGGGCAATGGCGACTGGGTGCAGGTCGCGGGCAACCGGACGACCGGCCTTCCCACCAGCTCGCGGCGCGGTAACATACAGGGCGAAGCCGCCTCGAACCGCGTCGAAACCGTCAATCTGACGCTGACCGATACCGATCTCGGCGGCGGCAACCTGATCTTTCAGGCCTTTTTCAACCGGTCGCGCGATATTTTCGGCGGCGATATAAGCGCCACCTTCCAGGACGCCAGCATCGCACCCATCGGCACCTTGTTCGACCAGTCGGCGAACCGCTCGCGCAAGCTGGGCGCGCGCGTCAGCTATGAACGGCAGTTTTTCGACGCGCTCAACCTCACGCTCGGCTTCGACTCGATGTGGGACAAGACGCAGCAGGAGATGATCGCGACGGCGCGCTATTGGGTCCCGCCCACCACCTTCCGCACGCTCGCCCCCTTCGGTCAGGCCAATCTGAAGCTGTTCGACGGCATGGTCCGCGTTGCGGGTGGAGCACGCTGGGAAAATGGCCAGCTCAAGGTCGACGATTTTGTGACGCTGGCCTCCTATAATTCGGCGCGCGTCAGCGGCGGCACCCGCAATTTCAAGGACCTGCTGATCAATGGCGGCCTGATTTTCGAGCCTGCGCAGGGCATCCGCGCCTATGCCAGCTATGCCGAAGGCTATTCGATCGCCGACGTCGGCCGCATTCTGCGGTCGGTCAACGGCAGGACCCAGCCGAATTTCCGTATCGAAGATGTCAACGTCACCCCGGTCATTTCCAACAACCGCGAGGTCGGCATCGAAATCAAGCGCGGGCCGCTCGATGCCAGCGCATCCTATTTCTGGTCGACATCGAAAGATGGCGGGCTGTTGGTCATGAACAGCGCCGGGGTCTATGATGTTCAGCGCCAGCGCATCGAAATCCAGGGTTTCGAAATCAATCTTGCGGTCGAGCTTCCGGTGGACGGGCTGAAGCTTGGCACCGGCTATGCCCATCTGTCCGGCCGCACGGACAGCAACAAGGACGACAAGGTCGATATCGACCTCGACGGCGCGAATATTTCGCCCGACCGCGTCAACCTCTGGGCCAGCTACAACAGCGGGCCAGTGTCCGCACGGGTACAGGCGGGCCTCTATCTCGACCGCAAATTCGACGGTGCCCCGGCCAACACCGCTTTTTCCGGCTACACGCTGACCGATGCCGTGCTGCGCTATGACCTGCCGCGCCTCGGCGGGATCACGCTGGCCGCCTCCAACCTGTTCGATGTCGACTATGTCACCTATAACAGCCAGACGATCCGTTCGACCGTGGCGGCGACCGACAATGCCCGCTTCTTTACCGGGCGCGGGCGGACCTTCACGCTCGGCTGGGACTATCGTTTCTAGGATCTGGTGCTTCCGACATGATGAAATTGCTCGACACCCTCCACCGCTGGACCGGCGGCCTCATCGGCCTCGTGCTCGCGTTGCTCGGACTGTCGGGCACGATCCTGCTCTATGACTATCTGTGGATCGGATTGCCGGGAACCGGCGATCCGCTGCGCGGCGACCTTGCCACGGTCACCGCGACCACCGAAAGGCTGATGGCGGCGCCGGGCGCGCAGGGCATCATCTATGCCGACGAACGCTTCGGGCTGCACCAGCTCCGCTTCGGCAAGGAGGCGGGCGCCTATGCCAGCCAGTCGGGCGACATCGTCACGCGCTGGGCTAGCCAGTGGGAGCGGCCCGAGCTCTGGATCTTCGATTTCCACCACCATCTGTTCGCGGGCGACAGCGGCGAATGGGTGATCGGGATCGCGGGTCTTGCGGGTCTCTTCTTTGTGATCAGCGGCGCGATCCTGTGGTGGCGCACGCGCAAGACCTTCCAGCTTCGCCTGTGGCCGAAACGGATGAGCCGGCCGGCGATCGTGATGCACCACCGCGATCTCGGCATCATCGCCGCGCCGCTGCTGCTGATCTCGATCGTCACCGGCACGATGATGATCTTCCGCCCCTTCGCGATGGTGATGATCGCTCCCTTCGGTTCGCCGGCCGAGGCGGCGAAAGCGATCGAGCCGCCCAAATACAAGGGCGGCCCGCTCGTCGGGAAGCCCGATTATACCGCGATGCTCGCCGAAGCGCGGCGCCGCTTTCCCGACGCCGAATTCCGCATCCTCAGCCTGCCGCGCAAGCCGGGCGACCCGATCTCGCTGCGGATGCGCCAGCAGGCCGAATGGCTTCCCAACGGCCGCTCGACCTTGTGGTTCGACGCCGCAAACGGCGAACTGCTCGGCGTACGCGACGCGCTCGCGATGCCGAGCGGCGCGCAGGCGTTCAACATGGCCTTCCCGATCCACGCGTCGAAGGTCGGCGGCTGGGCCTGGCGCATCACGCTGACGATCTCGGGGCTCGCGATGACGATGCTCGGCAGCTTCGCGGTGTGGACCTTCTGGTTCCGCCGCCCGAAGCCCGCGAAGCGACCCGCGCCGCGCGCGCGCGCCACCGGCTGACCCCCTTTTCACGCATTGCCTCGTCCCGCGTTGCCTGGCCTTGCTTCAACACTAAGGTATTGACCTAAGTATTATCAGGCACTAGATCGAAGCCGAAAGGAGCTGCCGCCATGTCAAAAGTCCGGCCCGACGCCCCGGTCACCGCACAGCCGGCGATGATCGACGGCATCTTCCGCGCGCTGGCCGACCCGACGCGGCGGAACGTGCTCGAACGGCTGAGCGAACGCCCGACCTCGGTAAGCGAGCTCGCCGCGAAACATGCGATGGCGCTCCCGTCGTTCGTCGAGCATCTGAAAATCCTCGAAAGCTGCGGACTGGTCAGTTCGCGCAAGGTGGGCCGCGTACGCACCTACAGCCTCGCGCCCGACCGGTTGCGCCTCGCCGAAGACTGGCTCGGAACCCAGCGCCGCCTGTGGGAGGGCCGGCTCGACCGCATGGACGATTATCTGCTCAGGCTCAACAAGGAGGAAAACCGATGACATTCCCGCTCCCCCATATCGATCCCGATCTCGATCTGGTGCTCGACCGCGAGATCGACGTCCCCGTCGACCTCGTCTGGAAGGTGTGGACCACCCCCGAGCATCTGCAGCACTGGTTCGTCCCCAAGCCGTGGACGATTACCGATTGCACGATCGACCTGCGCCCCGGCGGCGCGTTCAACACCACGATGCGCTCGCCCGAGGGCGAAGAGTTTCCGAACAGCGGCTGCTATCTCGAGGTCGTGCCCCACGAACGGCTGATCTTCACCGATACGTTGCTCCCCGGCTTCCGCCCCGCGCCCGCACCCTTCTTCACCGCCGGGTTGTTCCTGACCCCGCACGGCAACGGCACGCGCTACAAGGCGATCGCGCTCCACGGCGATTCGGCGGCGCGGCAGAAGCACGAGGAAATGGGCTTCCACGACGGCTGGGGGACCGTGGTCAGCCAGATGGTCGACTATATCAAGGCGATGTGAGGCCATGGCGCGCACCGACACACCGCGCCTGCTCGCGGCCGGCGTCGCGGCCGGAATCCTCTTCTTTGCCGTGACCTTCGTCGAAATCTTCGCGCGGCCGGGTTTCGATATCGCGCGCCATGCAATCAGTGTGCTCAGCCTCGGCCCGCGCGGCTGGGTCATGAAAGCGGTCTTCATCGTCTCGGGGTTGCTCGTGCTTGCCTGTGCGCTCGGGCTGCGCCGCGCCGCCGGACGGATCGCGGGGCCGGTGCTGGTCGCGCTCTATGGGGCCGGGCTGGTCCTCGCGGGGCTTTTCGACGCCCCGCCGGGGCTCGGCTTCCCACCCGGCACCGCCGCCGATCAGCAGCCGGTGATGACCACCGAAGCGATCGTCCACAGCATCGCTTTCATGCTCGCGTTCGGATCGCTCATCATCGCCTGCTTCGTCTTCGCCTTCGCCATGTGGCGCGGTGCGAGCCGCGGCGCGGCGGTGCTGTCGGCGCTCGCGGGCCTCGCGATGCCGATGCTCATCCAGCTGGGCATGGCCGGAACGATCGCGACCGGCGTCGCTTTCTACCTCGCGGCGATGCTCGCGTGGATCTGGCTCGGCTGGATCGCATTGCGCCACCGCTGACCCGGCAGGGGGCGGGATCGCACTTTCCTAATTTGCGGGCAGCCCTATATCCTGCTCGCCCCCATGACCCGCGCCCGCGTCCTCCTCCTCACCGCCGCCCTCGGCCCGCTCGACTATCGCGTCCCGCGCGAAAGCGAAGCGCCGCTGGGGAGCGTCGTGATCGCGCCGCTCGGCCCGCGGCGGCTCGGCGGCGTGGTGTGGGAGGATGCCAGTTTCGGCGCGCCCGAAGCGGTCGGCGACAATCGCCTCCGCAACCTCTACGAAGTCGTGCCCGTCCCGCCGGTCCCCGCACCGCTGCGCAAGCTGGTCGAATGGACGAGCGACTATTATCTGGCGCCGCCGGGTGCGGTGCTGCGCATGGTGCTCCCCGGTGTCGCCTTCGCCGACGCACGCCGCCCGATCGTCGAATATCGCGCCACCGGCGAAATCCCCGCACGGATGACGCCGCAGCGCATCGTCGCGCTCGAAGCGATCGGCGAACGCCAAGGCATGGTGCGCGAACTCGCGGCGCTCGCCGAGGTCAGCGACGCGGTGATCCGCGGGCTGGTGAACACGGGGGCGCTCGAAGCCGTCACCGTCTCGGCCGACCAGCCCTATCCCGAACCCGACAGCGGCTTTGCGCCTCCCGACCTCTCCGACGAGCAGACCGCAGCCGCGGCGCAGCTCAGGGATGCCGTCGCCGCCGAAAAATTCGACACTTTGCTGCTCGACGGCGTTACCGGGTCGGGCAAGACCGAAGTCTATATGGAGGCGATTGCGGCGGCGATCGACGCGGGCAAGCAGGCGCTCGTGCTGCTCCCCGAAATCGCGCTCACCGAACCGATGCTCACGCGCTTTACCGCGCGCTTCGGCTGCGAGCCGGTGGCGTGGCACTCGGGGCTGCGCTCGGCCGAACGCCGCCGTGCCTGGCACGCGATCGCGGCGGGCGACGCACGCATCGTCATCGGCGCGCGCTCGGCGCTCTTCCTTCCTTACACGAATCTCGGCGTGATCGTCGTCGACGAAGCGCATGAAACGAGCTTCAAGCAGGAGGACGGCGTCCACTATCACGCGCGCGACGTCGCGGTGATGCGCGGGCATTTCGAAGGGCTGCCGGTCATTCTCGCGAGCGCGACCCCCGCGCTCGAAAGCCTCGCGATGGTCGAGGCCGGGCGCTATCGCCATATCCAGCTCCCTGCGCGTTTCGGCGGCGCGACGCTGCCCGATCTCGCCGCGATCGACATGCGGGCCGACCCGCCCGACCGCGGCCGCTGGCTCGCGCCGCCACTCGTCGACGCGCTCGCCGACCGGCTCCAGAAGGGCGAGCAGAGCCTGCTCTTTTTGAACCGCCGCGGCTTCGCGCCGCTGACTTTGTGCCGCACCTGCGGCCACCGCATCCAGTGCCCGAACTGCACCGCGTGGATGGTCGAGCACCGCCTCGTCCACCGCCTCGCGTGCCATCATTGCGGCCATGTCATGCCGCCGCCGCGGCTCTGCCCCGAATGCGAGGATGAGGACAGCCTCGTCGCGTGCGGCCCCGGCGTCGAGCGCGTCGCCGACGAGGTCGCGCTACGCTTCCCCGAAGCCAGAACCGCCATCGTCACCTCCGACACGCTCTGGTCGCCCGCGAAGGCGGCCGAGTTCGTCGACAATGTCGAGGGCGGGCTGGTCGACATCATCATCGGCACCCAGCTCGTCACCAAAGGCTATCATTTCCCCAACCTTACATTGGTGGGCGTCGTCGATGCCGATCTCGGACTCGACGGCGGCGACCTGCGCGCCTCCGAACGCACCTTCCAGCAGATCGCGCAGGTCGCGGGACGCGCGGGGCGCGGGGTCAAGCCCGGCGAGGTGCTGATCCAGACGCGCGTGCCGGAGGCGCCGGTGATGGCGGCGCTCGTCGCGAACGACCGCGACGGCTTCTATTCGGCCGAGGCCGCGGCGCGGAAATTCGCCGGCGCGCCGCCCTATGGCCGCTTTGCCGCGCTCGTCATCTCGTCGGAGGATATCGAGGTCGCGCGCGGGCAGGCGCAGCGGTTGGGGCAGAAGGCGCCGGTTGCCGAGGGGCTCGCGGTCTATGGCCCCGCCCCCGCCCCGCTCGCGATGCTGCGCGGGCGCCACCGCTTCCGCCTCCTCCTCCACGCGCCGCGCAGCTTCGACCTGCAGGGCACGATCCGCGACTGGGTGAACAGCGTCGACTGGCCGGCGAAGGCACGCCTCGCGATCGACATCGACCCCTACAGCTTTGTCTAACCGATAGAGGGCTTTACAGCCCCGCGGCGCACTGGCAGCAAGTCGGGAGATGCCAACCGGGGGGAGCGGCGGGATGCATGGGGTTCGGGTAACGATATTCGCGGCAGCGCTGACTGCGCTGGCGGCACCGGCCGAGGCCAAATGGCTGCGCGCCGACACCGAGAATTTCATCATCTACAGCGAGGGCACCGAGAAATCGCTGCGCACCTTCGCCGAGAATCTCCAGCGGTTCGACGCAACGCTGCGCATGCGTTTCGGTCTGGGCGAAGCGCAGGAACCGAACCGGCTGGTCATTTACCTCGTGCCGCGCGCGGTCGATGCCGGGCGGCTGATGACGGGCAAGAGCGGCTCGTCAATCGCCGGCTGGTACAGCCCCGCCCCCGACGGCAGCTTCGCGATCTCGCACCGCGAAAATGTCGTGATCAAGGGAACGCCGCAGTCGCAGCAGACGCTGTTCCACGAATATAGCCACCATTTCATGAAGCGTTACGCCGCCGCCGCCTTTCCCGCCTGGTTCATCGAGGGGTTCGCCGAATATTATTCAACCGTCGACTTCACCAAGGAAGGCCGCGCCGAGGTCGGCAAGCCGGTCTATGCGCGCGCCTTCGGCCTCCTGACCATGCCCAAGGTTCCGGCCGAAAGGCTGCTGCTCGAGCGGCCGGGCGAGATGCGCAATTCGGGCCAGACCGATGTCTATTACGGCCGGTCGTGGCTGCTCACCCACATGCTCTACAACGATCCGGCGCGCGCCGGGCAGCTCCCGCGCTATATCGATGCGATCAACCGCGGCGAGGATATGAAAAAGGCGGCGACCGATGCGTTCGGCGACCTCGCCGAGCTCGACAAGGAGCTCAACCGCTACATGAACAAGCCGATGACCTTTCGCACCACGGCCGAGCCGATCGCGGTTCCGGGCAAGGTCAGCGTCACCGCGCTTCCGGCCGCCGAAGATGCGCTGCTACCGCTGCATCTCGAACGGATCAGCGCGGGCAGCGACGATGCGCGGCTGTCGGCGGTGCGCGACGAGTTGAAGGCACTGAGCGCGGTACACGGCGGCGACGCCGGGGTGTGGTTCGAACTGGCGAGCGCCGAATGGGGGGTCGACGACGACAAGCGCGACATCGCGGCCGCGCGTGCCGCGGTCGACAAGGCGCTGGCGATCGACCCCAAGCATGTCCGCGCGAACGTCCTGCTCGGCCGGATCATGACCGCCGAGGTCGAGGCGAAGGCCGACCCGAAAGCAGAGGACTGGAACGCGGTGCGCAAGCCGATCGCGCTCGCCAACCGCACCAACCCCGACGATCCCGTCCCGCTCGCCGCCTATTTCAGGAGCTTCCTCGATCAGGGCCGGGTACCGCCGCCGATCGCGATCGAGGGTCTGGGCCGCGCCTTCCTGCTCGCGCCCGAAAATATCGGCGTGCGCGTCAGCTACGCCTTCGCGCTCGCCAACGGCGGAAAATATGACGAGGCGTTGAAACTGGCGAAAGCCGTCGCCTTCGACCCGCACGACGGTGGGCAGGGCGAACAATTGCTCGCGCAGCTCGAAAAGATGCGCGAGCGAAGCAACGGGCGGACGTCCGCCGCCGAAACCGCTGCGGACGAATAGCCCGCTCAATAATCGGGTTCGGCGCCCCCCAGCACCTGCTGCGCCTGCCCGGTCAGCCACGCCATCGCCGCCGCCCACGGCTGGTGCCCATGGCTGATCCGCGCGACGCCGAGCGCGGCGAGTTCCTTGTGCGTCGGACCGCCCTTGCCGCGCAGGATATTGACCGGCAGCGGCGAGCCTTCGCAGATCGCGCCGATGCATTCGGGATCGAGCAGGAAGGGCACGAACAGCGAGCCCGCCCCTGCATCGGCGTAGGCGCGCGCGCGTTCGAGCGTCGCGGCGACGAGCGCGCCGCCGTCCTTCGCCGCATCGGCCCCACGGAAGGCGTCGCAGCGCGCGTTGACGAAGATCCCCGTATCCGCCGCGGCGCGATAGCGGGCGACGGCGTCCCCGACCGAAAGCAGGTCCGACTGGCCGGGCAGCCGGTCCTCCATGTTGATCCCCGCCGCTCCCGCCGCTTTGGCGCGACCGACAGAGACGCCGACCGCCGCCGGATCGGCGCCATAGCCCGATTCCATATCGATCGTGACCGGCAGGTCGGTGACCGACAGGATGCGGCCCAGATTCTCGAACACATCGCCCAGCGGGAAATCCTCGCCATCGGCGCGGCCCTGCGCTCCCGCGACGCCGAAGCTGCCCGTCGCGATCGCCTTCGCCCCCGCCGCCGCGACCGCCTTCGCGCTCCCCGCATCCCAGATATTGACGAGGATCAGCGGGTCGCCCGGGACGTGCAATGCGCGGAAGGCGGCAATTTTGTCAGTCATGCGAAAGCTCCATTGTTTGGGTTCTGGCGGTCGTCGGTCAAAATTCGTCGAGACGCGGCTGGCCGGATGCCCCCTCGCGGCGCAACAGCTCGTCCTTGATCGGCAGGCCATAGGCATAGCCGCCGAGCGATCCGTCGCTGCGTACCACCCGGTGGCACGGGATCAGCACCGCGACATTGTTCGCGCCATTGGCGCTCCCCGCCGCGCGCACCGCCTTGGGTTTGCCCACCGCGGCGGCAATATCGGAATAGCTGCGCGTTTCACCCGCCGGAATCTTCCGAAGCTCGCGCCACACCGCTTCCTGAAAGGCGGTGCCCTTCACGTCGATCGGGATATGGTCAAAGCCGCCCGTCGGCGCCTCGACCGCCTCGATAACCTGTTTCAGCAGCGCCGCAAACGCATCGCCGCCCTCGACCAGTTCGGCGGCCGGAAAGCGTTCCTCCAATGCCTCGCGTCCCTCGTCGAACGACAGGCGGCACACGCCTTTTCCGGTGGCGGCGACCAGCATCTCGCCGAGGCTGGTCGGCACGACCGCCCAGTGGATCGTCGCGCCCTTGCCGCCGTTCACCCAAGCCGAAGCCGTCATACCCATACGTCCCTCCATATTCTCATAGAAACGCGACGGCCCCGAAAAGCCCGCGTCGTAAATCGCGTCGGTCACCCTCGCGCCCTTGCTCAGCGCCTGCCGCGCGCGCTCTTCGCGCAGGGCGCGGGCATAGGCGGCGGGCGAGAGGCCGGTGTGGCGGGTGAAGACGCGCTGGAAATGCGTCGGCGAATAGCCGGTGCGCGCGGCAAGGTCGGCGAGCGCGAGCGGCTCTTCGCTCGCCTTGATCGCCTGAATCGCGGCGAGCACCGCGCCCTCGTCGCGCGCGACATCGTCGGGCAGGCAGCGCTTGCACGGCCGAAGGCCCGTTTCGCGCGCGCCCGCGCCGTCGGCGAAGAAGCGCACATTGTCCCGGTGCGGATGCCGCGCCGCGCAGCTCGGCCGGCAATAAATGCCGGTGGTGAGCACCCCGGTCACGAAGCGCCCGTCGAGAGCGCGGTCGCGGCGGAGCACCGCCGCCCAGCGATCGTCGTCGGTCATCAGGTCGGCGCTCATGGCTCATCCCTTTCGATCCGCGCGGCGAAACAGCCATAGGCGGCGTTGTGGGCATCGATATAGGAGATGGCCGGGTCGGCGAACAGGTCGCGGATCGCATCATCAGCCTCGCCCGGCCCCGCGAGCCGCGCGGTTCGCAGCATGGCATCGCCATCGAACGCGCGCAGAGCGAGCCGGCGGCCCTCGAACACCGGGGGCAATTCGTCGCGATAGCGCGCCGCCGCGACACCGGGCCGCACGTAAATCGCATAGGCGCTGCGATACGGCGTTTCGACATCGTGGCTGGTGTGATGGAGCAGGATCAGCTCCTCGCCCGCTTTCGCGTCCTCCAGACTGATGCGGCACGGAAAGCCGCGATCGGCGGTCGCGGCGACGCGCCGCGCGTTGATCGCGGCCAGTTCGGCATCGTCCATCGCGAACAGCGGGGCGAAATGATCGGGGCTAAGCCCGTTGATCATGTAGGTCATCAGAACATCCTTTCCTGGCTGTTGCCCTTCCAATGCCACGCCCCGATTCGCGCCGCGTCCCGATGCTTGCGTTCAAAGCAGGATCTTCAAGTGTGTTACTGTATTATATCATTGACTCACTGACGCGAAAGGCGCACGATCCGGCCGGAAACGGAGGGTGAGCCATGGCCAGTATCGACGCATCGATCGCACCGGCGAGGCCCGCGCGCCGCACCGACTGGCTCGGACGCAGCGCGACCTTCTGTTACCTTGCGATCGCGGCGGGACAGTTGCTCTTCATCGCCTTCATCCTTCTCTATTATTACCCCCCGACGCTGACCGGAAATTTCGCCGCGTGGGACGAGAAGCCCATCATCAAGGGCTTTGTTGCGGGCGACACCGCGGGCAATCTCTTCTTCGCGGTGCATGTCCTGCTCGCGGCCGTCATTACTTTCGGCGGACTCGTCCAGCTCGTCCCGGCAATCCGGAACCGCTGGCCCGCGCTCCACCGCTGGAATGGCCGGCTCTATATGCTGTGTGCGCTCGCCCTCGCGCTCGGCGGGCTGTGGATGACATGGGGACGCGGAACCTGGCTGAACTATATCGGCGCAATCGGGATCACGCTCGACGCCTTGCTGATCACCGGCTTTGCCGCGCTGGCATGGCAAGCCGCGCGCCACCGGCAATTTGCCGACCACCGCCGCTGGGCGATCCGCCTGTTCGCGGTGGCGAGCGCGGTGTGGTTCATGCGCGTCGGCTATATGGCGTGGGGACTCGCGACGGGCGGCGCGGGGATCGGCAAGGCGATGGACGGTCCGTTCGACCTCTTCCTCGCCTTCGCCAATTCGCTGCTCCCGCTCGCGATCGCCGAACTCTATCTGCGCGCCGGCGCCCGCGGTACCCCGTTCGCGCGGCAAGCCGCCGCGGTGCTGCTCGGCATCAGCAGCCTCGTCATCCTCGCCGGCAGCGCCGGCGCGTGGATGGTGATGTGGGGGCCGTATATCTAGGCAGCTGGTCCGGCACGCTTGCCTTCGCATCCGCGGCAGCTAGTGTGCGCGGCATGACCCGCCTCCTCTCCCTGCTGCTCGCCCTCCTTGCCCTCGCCCTCACGCCCACGGCGCCCGCGCGCGCCGCCGACGACATCAGCGCCGCGTCACGCAGCGTCGTACGCGTCGTCACCGTCGCGATGGTCGACGGCGAGGTCGTCGGCTTCGGCCATGGCAGCGGCATCGCGATTTCGCCGACGCGGATCGTCACCAACGCGCATGTCGTCGAATCGGCTGTCCAATACCCCGGCAACGTCGCGCTCGGCGTCGTCCCGTCGGAAGGGAAAAAGAGTTTCGCGGGCAAGCTGATCGCGATCGACACCGCGCGCGACCTCGCGCTGATCGAGATCACCGAGGGGCGCCTGCCCGCCGCCGCGGTCTACACCGGCCCGCTCGATTCGGGCGCCGACGTCGTCGCACTGGGCTATCCCGGCAACGTCGACCTCGCGACCGCGCGCAGTGCCAACGACTATATCACCCCGCGCACGCCCACACGCAGCGAAGGCAATATGTCGAACATGCAGGCGGTCGACGGGGTCGCGATGCTGATCCACACCGCCAAGATATCGCGCGGCAATTCGGGCGGCCCGCTCGTCGACCAGTGCGGCCGCATCGTCGGCATCAACACCGCGATCACCCGCGCCGACGACGGCGATTCACCGTTCGCCTTCGCGATCGCGGGGCGCGAGCTCACCCGTTTCCTGGCCGACGCCGACCAGCAATATGGCAGCATCGGCACCCCGTGCCTGTCGCTCGCCGAAGCCGACGCGCGCGACCGCGCCGCGATCGACGCCGAAGCGCGCGCGAGCGCCGAGGCCAATGCCGCGAAGGAGGCCGCAGCCAAGCTCGACCGCGACCTCAGGCAGGCGCGCGCCGAGGAAGAGGCGCTCGCCTCGCGCGAAAACCGCATCGCGCTCGCCGGGGTGCTCTTCGTGATCGGCGCGCTCGCGGGCGGCGCCGGGTTGCTCTTCTACAACCAGAAGAACCTCCGCAACGCGAAGATCGCGGGCGGCGGCGGCGCGGTGCTGATGCTTGGCGCCGCGATCCTGTTCGTCACCCGCCCCGACGCGCACGCCGAAATCGACAAGGAGGCCCCCGCCGTCCCCTCTGCCGACGCGCCGAAACTCGCCGAGGGCAGTTTCCTCTGTACGATCCGCCCCGACCGCAGCCGCATCACCGTATCGGCGACCACCGACGTCCCGGTGACGATCGGCAAGGGCGGCTGCGTCAACGGCCGCACCCAATACACGCGCGCAGCCGACGACCGCTGGCAGCGCATCCTCGTCCCCAATGAGGAGGCGACCGTCACCGTCGCGTCGATCGATTCGACCGGTCGCGACTATCGCGTCGAGCGCTATCTGCTCGATGCCGAGACGATGACCAAGGCGCGCGAGACGCGCGCGGCGATCACGCTCAAGAGCTGCACGGCGAACCCCGACGAACTCGCCGGCCTCGCAGCGCAGCAGGACGCGATTCGCAGCGCGCTTCCCGCCAGCCCCAACGAACGCCTCGTCTATCGCTGCCAGCCGGCGAGCGGCGCGGCGGTCAAGCCGGCGGCAGCGCCTTGAACCCATAGCCCGGACGATCCCGACGATCGGTCAGTCGGGCAGGCGATCCACCCAGTCGGCGATCAGCTCCTGCGCCGCATCGCTGTACGCCAGCCCGTGCCCGGCGCCGGGCACGATCGTCAGCGTCGAGCGTGGGCGCGCGCCATGGAGCCGCCGCGCATTGGCAACCGGCACCACATTGTCGCGATCGCCGTGCAGAATGAGCACATCGCCTTCGACCGCCCCGATCTTTTTCGCGTTCGCGAACCGGTCGCGCACCAGCCAGCGAACCGGCAGCCAGCGGACGTGGGCGCCCGCGACATCGGGCAGGCTGGAAAAGCCCGATACAAGGATGAGCGCAGCAACCGGGTGGCGCGTCGCCATTTCGGTCGCCGGTCCCGATCCGATCGAGTTCCCGGCGATGACCGTCTGCGACGCCGCCCCCCCCTCGCTTGCCAGCCAGCGCATCGCGGCCTCGCCATCGCGATAGAAGCCCGCCTCGCCGGGCGATCCCGGATTGCCACCATAACCGCGATATTCGACGAGCAGCACGCCGTTGCCATCGGCGGCGAGGCCGCGCATCGCTTCGGCCGCGCCCGCCAGACTATCGCCGTTGCCGTGAAAAAAGACGATCGTGCGCCGGCCCGGCTGCGCGGCCCGGTAAAGCGCCTTCAGCCTTAACCCGTCGGAGGTTTCGGTATGGACGATCGCATAGCCGGGAAGCGATCCGCGGGGATAATCGCGCGGCGCCGGATAGAAGATATTCTGCTGGTTGAAATAGAGCGCCGCGCCCGCGGCGGCGGCAAGGGCAGCAATGACCAGCAGTCCGAACAAGGTCACCCGAACGATCGTCAACCCCCGCACGCCCTGAACAGCATCAGCGTGCGCTCGCGGGCCAGGTCGGCGCTCGCTTCGTGATAATCCTTGCGCCGGTCGCTGTTGAAACCGTGCCCCGCCTCATAGACGAAGACCTGCGCGGTCGGGTGATCCCTCGCGATCAGCGCCTCGACCCCCGCCATCGGGATGCCGTCGTCGAAGCGGCCAAAATGGGCGATCGTCGCGCATTGCGGCGCGTCATCCTTGAACGTCGTCGGAACGAGGCTGCCGTAAAAGGCCGATGACGCGGCGAGATCGGGGCTGATCTGCGCCATCCGCCAGGCGACCGAACCGCCATAGCAATAGCCGGTGATGAACACCGGGCCCCCGGCGCCCTTCAGCGCATCGATGCATGTCTGCGCATCCTTCAGGCTTTGCTCGAAGGGATGAAGTTCGCGCGCGAGCTGAACCGCGCGCTGGAACTGCGGCCCCGAATAGTCGCTCTCGAAGCCCGGATGCTCGCGGTCGAACAGGGCGGGCGACAGCACTTCGTAGCCCTCGGCGGCATATTCGTCGCACATCTCGCGGATATGGTCGGTGACCCCGAAAATTTCCTGGATCAGGACAAGGCCCCCGCGACGTTCGCCCTCGGCCGGGGCATGATAGACGGCAACCTCGGCGCCATCGTCCATCGTCATCCGAATCATCTCGCCCACAATCGTCCCCCTCATCCGTTCGGACCGGGCTTGCCGAAGTCCCGTCCTTCATTGCGGAACTTTTGAAGAAAGAACGCCCCTTCGACAAGCTCGGGGCGAGCCGGGTTGGAAGCACCCGATGATTCACATCCCCCCGCCTTGCATTGCAGCAAAATCGTTGCTAGGCGCGCCGCGACTTCGCGTGGGGGACATTCGTCGAATATCCCCGAAAAGCGCGCGACCCATCCCCCACGGGATAGCAACAAAGGACTTTCACGCGTGGAGAATTCCGGCGGCATTCAGGGCAACATCACGGCGGGCCTCGCGGGCCGTTATGCAGTCGCTTTGTTCGATCTGGCGCGCGAATCGAACGCGATCGACGCGGTGGCCAAGAGCCTTGGCGTCCTTCGCGCCGGCTTGACCGAATCGGCAGACCTCTCGGCGCTGATCGCCAGCCCCGTCGTCGGCCGCACCGACGCCGCGAACGCCATCGCCGCAGTCGCCAAGGCGATGAAGCTCGATTCGCTGACCGCGAAGTTCCTCGGCGTGCTCGCCGAGAACCGCCGCCTCGCCGATCTGCCCAAGATGATCGACGCGTTCGACGCGATCGTTGCCGATCATCGCGGCGAAGTGACCGCGAAGGTCACCAGCGCGCACCCGCTTTCGGCCGCGCAGCTCAAGGAGCTGACCGCGAACCTCAAATCCCGTGTCGGCCGCGACGTCACCGTCGCGACGACCGTCGACCCCGCCATCCTCGGCGGCCTCGTCGTCCAGCTGGGCAGCCAGCTGATCGACGGCAGCATCCGTACCCGTCTCAATAGCTTCGCACAGGCGATGAAAGGCTAAACCATGGAAATCCGCGCCGCTGAAATCAGCAAGGTCATCAAGGACCAGATCGCCAATTTCGGCACCGACGCTACGGTCAGCGAAATCGGTTCGGTTCTGTCGGTCGGCGACGGCATCGCCCGCGTCCACGGCCTCGACAACGTCCAGGCCGGTGAAATGGTCGAATTCGCCAATGGCGTGCAGGGCATGGCGCTCAACCTCGAAGCCGACAACGTCGGTATCGTGATCTTCGGCTCGGACGCCGAGATCAAGGAAGGCGACACCGTCAAGCGCACCGGCACGATCGTCGACGTCCCCGTCGGCAAGGGCCTGCTCGGCCGCGTCGTCGATGGCCTCGGCAATCCGATCGACGGCAAGGGCCCGATCAAGGCCGACAAGCGTATGCGCGTCGAAGTCAAGGCGCCGGGCATCATCCCGCGCACCTCGGTCCACGAACCCGTCCAGACCGGCCTCAAGGCGCTCGACGCCCTCGTCCCCGTCGGCCGCGGCCAGCGCGAACTGATCATCGGCGACCGTCAGACCGGCAAGACCGCCGTCGCGATCGACACCTTCATCAACCAGAAGCAGGCGAACGCCGGCACCGACGAATCGAAGAAGCTGTATTGCATCTACGTCGCCGTCGGCCAGAAGCGCTCGACCGTCGCGCAGATCGTGCGTCAGCTCGAAGAAAATGGCGCGATGGAATATTCGATCGTCGTCGCCGCGACCGCGTCGGAGCCCGCTCCGCTTCAGTTCCTCGCGCCGTACACCGGCTGCACGATGGGCGAATATTTCCGCGACAACGGCATGCACGCCGTGATCGTCTATGACGATCTGTCGAAGCAGGCCGTCGCCTATCGCCAGATGTCGCTGCTGCTGCGCCGTCCGCCGGGCCGCGAAGCCTATCCGGGCGACGTGTTCTATCTCCACAGCCGCCTGCTCGAGCGCGCCGCGAAGATGAACAGCGACAATGGTTCGGGCTCGCTCACCGCGCTGCCGATCATCGAAACGCAGGCGGGCGACGTTTCGGCGTACATCCCGACCAACGTGATTTCGATCACCGACGGCCAGATCTTCCTCGAAACCAACCTGTTCAACGCCGGTATCCGCCCCGCGATCAACGTCGGCCTGTCGGTGTCGCGCGTCGGCTCGGCCGCGCAGACCAAGGCGATGAAGAAGGTGTCGGGTTCGATCAAGCTCGAGCTCGCGCAGTATCGCGAAATGGAAGCCTTCGCGCAGTTCGGTTCGGACCTCGACGCGTCGACGCAGAAGCTGCTCAACCGCGGTTCGCGCCTGACGCAGCTCCTGAAGCAGCCGCAGTTCCAGCCGATGCCGTTCGAAGAGCAGACCGCGTCGATCTTTGCCGGCACCAACGGCTATCTCGACAATGTCGGGGTGACCGACGTGTCGCGCTACGAAGCGGCGATGCTCGCCTATCTGCGCAGCGACCATGGCGATGTGCTGAAGACGATCCGCGACACCAAGGACCTTGGCGACGACGCCAAAAAGGGCCTGGTCGCGGCGCTCGACGCCTTCGCCAAGATTTTCGCGTAAGCCAAGTTACCGTGAGCCCGGCCACCTGGTGCCGGGCTGACGAACAAGAGGGGCCGTAATGGCATCGCTTAAGGAACTCAAAGGGCGCATCGTCTCGGTCAAGTCGACCCAGAAGATCACCAAGGCCAAGAAAATGGTCGCCGCCGCCAAGCTTCGCAAGGCGCAGGCCGCGGCCGAAGCTGCGCGTCCCTATGCCGAACGTCTCGAAGGCGTCGTTGCGAGCCTCGCATCGAAGGTCGGCGGATCGGATTCGGCGCCGAAGCTGCTTTCGGGTACGGGCAAGAGCGACACGCACCTGCTCGTCGTGCTCAACAGCGACCGCGGCCTCGCGGGCGCGTTCAACTCGAACATCGTCAAGGCCGCGCGCGACAAGGCGCTCGAACTGCAGGCCGAAGGCAAGAAGGTCATCTTCTACCTGATCGGCCGCAAGGGCCGTCCGGTGATCAACCGCCTCTTCCCCGGTCAGGTGATCGAGAATTACGAAACCACCGGCATCCGCGACATCGGCTTCGAGCAGGCGCACGAGGTTTCGGCGAAGGTGATGGAGCTTTACGAAGCCGGTGCGTTCGACGTGGCGCATCTCTTCTATTCGAAGTTCCGTTCGGCGCTCCTTCAGGAAGCGACCGGCCAGCAGCTGATCCCCGTTCCCGCCCCCGTCGACATTCCGACGTCGAGCGGCGCCGCGGTCGAGTATGAGCCCGACGAGGAAGCGATCCTCGCCGACCTGCTCCCGCGCAACATCACGATCCAGATCTTCAAGGGCCTCCTTGAAAACGCCGCGTCCGAACAGGGCGCGTCGATGACCGCGATGGACAATGCGACGCGCAACGCGGGCGACCTGATCAACAAGCTGACCATCGTTTACAACCGCACGCGTCAGGCGGCGATCACCACCGAACTCATCGAAATCATTGCCGGCGCCGAAGCGCTGTAAGCTATCCAAGCAAGGAAGAAACCAATGGCTACCGCTCCCGCTGAAAAGAAGGCTCCTGCCAAGAAGGCCGCCGCGCCCAAGGCCGCTGCGCCCAAGAAGGCTGCCGCTCCCAAGGCTGCCAGCACTGGCACCGCCACGGGCCGCATCGCCCAGGTCATCGGCGCCGTCGTCGACGTCCAGTTCACCGGCCAGCTGCCCGCAATTCTGAACGCGCTCGAAACCGACAACAACGGCAACCGCCTCGTTCTCGAAGTCGCGCAGCACCTCGGCGAGAACACCGTCCGCACGATCGCGATGGACGCGACCGACGGCCTGACCCGCGGCCAGCCCGTTACCGACACCGGCGCGCAGATCTCGGTTCCCGTTGGTCCGCAGACGCTCGGCCGCATCCTCAACGTCATCGGCGACCCGATCGACGAACGCGGCCCGGTCAACGCCACCGCGACCGCACCGATCCACGCCAAGGCTCCCGAATTCGTCGACCAGTCGACCGAAACGAGCATCCTCGTCACCGGCATCAAGGTCATCGACCTCATCGCCCCCTACGCCAAGGGCGGCAAGATCGGCCTGTTCGGCGGCGCGGGCGTCGGCAAGACGGTTCTCATTCAGGAACTGATCAACAACATCGCCAAGGGCCATGGTGGTACGTCGGTGTTCGCGGGCGTCGGTGAACGCACCCGCGAAGGCAACGACCTCTATCACGAATTCCTCGACGCCGGCGTTATCGCCAAGGACAAGGACGGCAACCCGACCCCCGAGGGTTCGAAGGTTGCGCTGGTGTTCGGCCAGATGAACGAGCCCCCGGGCGCCCGCGCCCGCGTCGCGCTCTCGGGCCTGACGATCGCCGAATATTTCCGCGATCAGGAAGGCCAGGACGTGCTCTTCTTCGTCGACAACATCTTCCGCTTCACGCAGGCGGGTTCGGAAGTGTCGGCACTGCTCGGCCGTATTCCCTCGGCCGTGGGTTACCAGCCGACGCTGTCGACCGACATGGGCGCGCTGCAGGAACGCATCACCTCGACGAACAAGGGCTCGATCACCTCGGTGCAGGCCATTTACGTTCCCGCGGATGACCTTACCGACCCCGCGCCGGCAACCTCGTTCGCCCACTTGGACGCGACGACGACGCTGAACCGTGCGATTTCGGAACTCGGCATCTATCCGGCGGTCGATCCGCTCGACTCGACCTCGCGCGTGCTGACCGCCGCGATCGTCGGGCAGGAGCATTACGAAACCGCCCGCCGCGTTCAGGAAACGCTCCAGAAGTACAAGTCGCTTCAGGACATCATCGCGATTCTCGGCATGGACGAGCTTTCGGAAGAAGATAAGCTGGTCGTCGCCCGCGCGCGCAAGATCCAGCGCTTCCTGTCGCAGCCGTTCCACGTCGCCGAAGTCTTCACCAACATCCCCGGCAAGTTCGTGGCGATCGAAGACACGGTGAAGTCGTTCAAGGCGGTGGTCGATGGCGAATATGACCATCTGCCCGAAGCGGCCTTCTACATGGTCGGCGGCATCGACGAAGCGGTCGCCAAGGCCGCAAAGCTCGCCGAAGACGCGTAACAAACCTACGCCCCTCCCCGTGCGGGAGGGGTTTAAGGACATATCATGGCTCTGAAGTTCGAACTCGTCACTCCCGCCCGCCTCGAGCGGACCGCCGACGTCCATATGGTCACCGTCCCGGGGACCGAGGGCGATTTCTCGGTGCTCGAAGGCCATGCGCCGTTCATGGCGACGCTGCGCAACGGCCCGCTGACCATCTACACCAAAGAGGGCGCCACGCCCGAGGTGATCGAGGTCGAGGGCGGCTTTGCCGAGGTTAACGAGGCCGGCCTCACCGTCCTTGCCGAGCATATCGCAAGCTGATTCCTTCCGCCCTTCGCGGCCAATCAAAAAGCCCGCATCCCCATCGGATGCGGGCTTTTTTGTGCCTGCTTCACAATCGCCCCGGCGCATTAGGACAATGTCAAAGTTTCCGGCTTATTCACCCTTTTGGATGGGGGTTCGTCAGCCACGGCTGTGACACTTCCGACAGGACAGGAAAGCAGGACAAAGCGAATGAGTGCATTCGGACGCCGACCCGGAACCGCTGGCCGCCCCGCCTTTGGCGTGGCGAAGCCGATGCAGACTGGCCCCGGCGTGCCCGGCGGCGCGCAATTCCCGTCCATCGACACCCCGTCGCCCGCGGACATTCCGCAGATGCCGTCGAACCTGTCGCCCGAAGAAGAGGCGATGGAGCGGCTGAACCAGCGGTCGACCGCCGAGGCGATGGAGCCCGAAAAGGCGCAAGGGTTTGAAGCGTCGGTCCACAAGATCAAGGAACAGGTGCTGCCGCGCCTGCTCGAACGCGTCGATCCCGAAGCCGCGGCGACGCTGTCGAAGGACGAGCTGACCGAAGAATTCCGCCCGATCATCCTCGAAGTGCTCGCCGAACTCCGCATCACGCTCAACCGCCGCGAACAGTTCGCGCTCGAAAAGGTGCTCGTCGACGAACTGCTCGGCTTCGGCCCGCTCGAAGAGCTGCTTTCGGACCCCGACATCAGCGACATCATGGTCAACGGACCGTACCAGACCTATATCGAAAAGAAGGGCCAGCTGGTCATCGCGCCGATCCAGTTCCGCGACGAACAGCATCTGTTCCAGATCGCGCAGCGCATCTGCAACATGGTCGGCCGCCGCGTCGACCAGACCACCCCGCTCGCCGACGCCCGCCTCAAGGACGGCAGCCGCGTCAACGTCATCGTCCCGCCGCTGTCGCTGCGCGGCACCGCGATCTCGATTCGTAAATTCTCGGCCAAGCCGATCACGCTCGACATGCTCTGCCAATGGGGCGCGATGAGCCAGAAGATGTGCACCGCGCTGAAGATCGCGGGCGCCAGCCGTTTCAACATCGTCATCTCGGGCGGTACGGGTTCGGGCAAGACGACGATGCTCAACGCCCTCTCGAAGATGATCGACCCCGGCGAGCGCGTGCTGACCATCGAGGATGCCGCCGAATTGCGTCTGCAACAGCCGCACTGGCTGCCGCTCGAAACGCGCCCCGCGAACCTCGAGGGCAATGGCGCGATCCACATGGGCGACCTCGTCAAGAACGCCCTGCGTATGCGTCCCGACCGCATCATCATGGGCGAAGTTCGCGGCGCGGAGTGTTTCGACCTTCTCGCCGCGATGAACACGGGTCACGACGGGTCGATGTGTACGCTGCACAGCAACAGCCCGCGCGAATGCCTTGGCCGTATGGAGAATATGGTCCTCATGGGCGACATCAAGATCCCGAAGGAAGCGATCTCGAAACAGATCGCCGATTCGGTTGACCTGATCGTCCAGATCAAGCGCCTGCGCGACGGCTCGCGCCGCGTCACCAACGTCACCGAAGTGATCGGCATGGAAGGCGACGTCATTGTCACGCAGGAACTCTTCAAGTTCGAATATCTCGACGAGGACAAGGACGGCAAGATCGTCGGTGAATATCGCGCGATGGGCCTGCGCCCCTATACGCTCGAAAAGGCCCGCCAGTACGGCTTCGATCAGCCGTATCTCGAGGCCTGCCTCTAGGCTCTAGCGGCCGCTCAGCCAGAACGCCGTCGCGAACAGCGCAACGGCCGCCGACGCGAGCGCGATCCCGCGCCAGGGCATGAAACCGACCTGTTCGACGTCGCGCCGGTTGTTGCGGCGCCAGTTGGCAACCTCGGCGATCCCGAACAGCGCCGCGGCCGCAATCCCGACCGACAGCATCGACACTTGCATTGCCGCGCATCCCTTCGCAAACAGGGGCCTTCCCCTGGAGAGAGGTGCCCATATGCGTGTCCTATCGATTGTTGCAAGTGCCGCCGCCCTGATCGCCGTTCCCGCCGCCGCGATGCAGCACGACGGCCACGCCGGGCACCAGGCCCCCGCCGCGCACAAGGGGCATGATGCGATCGCCGCCGCGGTCGCCGCGCCGACCCGCACCCCCGCCAACCTCGCCCGCGATCCATATCGCCACCCTGCCGAAACGCTCGCCTTCTTCGGCGTGAAGCCCGGCGATACGGTGGTCGAGCTGTGGCCCGGCGGCGGCTGGTACACCGAAATTCTCGCGCCGCTCGCCAAATCGGGCGGCGGCACGCTCTATGCCGCGGCGCCGTGGGAGCGCGGACTCAATCGCCTCAAGGCGAAGCAGGTCGAGAATGCCGATGCCTATGGTGCGGTGAAGCTTGCCGAGTTCCCCAATGCCGGCGCCAACCCCAAGGTACCTGACGGCAGCGCCGACGTCGTGCTGACCTTCCGCAACGTCCACAACTGGCGCTTCGACGGCGCCGACAACACCGCGAACGCGTTCAAACAGATTTTCGCGATGCTCAAACCCGGCGGCACGCTTGGCGTCGTCGAGCATCGGCTGAACGAAAGCGACGACAGCGCGAAGGAAGAAAAGTCGGGCTATATGAAGAAAAGCTCGATCGTCGCCTTTGCCGAAGCCGCGGGGTTCAAGCTCGCGGGCGAGAGCGAGATCAACGCCAATCCGAAAGACACCAAGGATTATGAAAAGGGCGTCTGGACGCTGCCGCCCTCGCTGACCGAGGGCGACAAGGATCGCGCGAAATATGTCGCGATCGGCGAATCGGACCGCATGACGCTCAAATTCGTGAAGCCCGCGAGCTGAAACACTTCGAATCCATAGACCCGGCGCTGCTCCTCAGCGCCTATGCGCAGGGGATTTTCCCGATGGCCGACGGGGCGGATGACCCGTCGGTCCATTGGGTCGAGCCGCGGCTGCGCGCGATCCTGCCGCTCGATGGCTTTCACCTGTCACACAGCCTGAAAAAGGTCATCGTGTCGGACCGCTTCCGCGTCACGACCGACACCGCCTTCGCCGATATGGTCGCACTGTGCGCCGAGCCCGCCGACGACCGCCCGACGACGTGGATCAACCCGGTGATCCGCGCGAGCTACGACCGCCTGTTCCAGCTCGGCCACGCGCATAGCGTCGAATGCTGGCAGGATGGCGAACTCGCCGGCGGTCTCTATGGCGTGACCCTCGGCCGCGCCTTTTTCGGCGAATCGATGGTCAGCCGCGCGCGCGACGCATCAAAGGTGGCACTCGCGCATCTTGTCGCGCGGCTGATCGCCGGCGGCTGGAAGCTGCTCGATTGCCAGTTCATCACCCCGCACCTTGCCAGCCTCGGCGCGATCGAAATCCGCCAGACCGACTATCTCGCGCGGCTCTATTCCGTATTGGCGGGGGGCGACGGCGGCGCGGCCTTGGGGGCCGGGGCCGGAACGGCGGGCGGCGCCACGGGCGTCGCGGTACCCTCGCCGCCGTTCGTCGCGGGCGACTGGGGTGCGCTCGATGCTTTGGGCGCGGCGGCCGCGGCCGATTTCGGCGCCGAACGCGCAACGGGCTCGCCGCCCGGATATGTCATCGCGCAGCTTTTGACGAAGACGTCATAAATCGGGTGCTGGATCACATTGCGGTCGGGGCGTTCGCGGAAAATCCAGCCCGAAAAGACCCGATACCATTTGTCGTCGCGCTGGTCCTGCACGGTCAGCTGGACAAAGGCGCCCGTCTCGGGCGGATCTTCCCACGGCGCGGTCGCCTCGCACGCGCGCAGCCGCACGATCGCGCGGCCGACCCGCGCGGTATCGCCCGGCTTCATCTCAAGTTCGCGGACGAGGCCGTTGCGCTTGTTGAGCAGACCGACGACCGCAACGCGCTCGGCCATCGGGGTTGCGCCCTCGATGCCGCCGACTTCCTGCGGCACGCGTTCGGATTTTGCGATGGTCGGGACGGTGGCGCTGCCCCCCGCTTTCGACGGTGTCCGGTCGCAGGCGGTCAGCGCGGTCGCGGCCAGAAGCGCGATCAGCGCAGTCGAAATCTGGCGCGGCACGCTGGGCGTCACTCGGCGCCGGGCCGCCAGGCCTCATAGTCGCCCGTCGCGGCGGCGCGGCGTCCGCCGCGTTCGAGCGCCCCGGCGGGGCGATAGGCGCCCGTGCTGCCGGTCAGGTTCGCGGTCGGTTCCTTTTCCCACGCACGCGGCGCGGGCAGGACATCGGTCGGCAGTTCGTCGAGCGTGCCGTGCAGCCAACCGTGCCATTCGGGCGGCACGCGGCTCGCGTCGTTCGATCCATTGTAGATCACCCAGCGGCGGCTACCCTTCTTCGCACGGAAATAGCGGTTGCCGAGGCTGTCCTCGCCCACCTTCTCGCCGGTGCTCCAGCTGTTCAGCAGCGTGCCGACGGTCGCGCCGTCCCACCAGGTGAAAATCTTGCCCAAGATGCTCATGGCGTGGCGTTTACAGCCAAGGCAACGCGGTCTGCAAGCCGCAAACCGCGCGGGCTGGCCCTATTTTCCATCTTTCCACGTCACCTTCGCGGTCTCGTCGATGCCCAGCCGCGCCGCAGTACCGCCCGCAAGCTCGAGCACCGCCGAAACCTCGCCGCCGCTGACGACGGGTTCGAGCGATTCGGGGATGGTATTCTCGGCGATCCGGTCGATGCTGCCGTCGGCGCGGATGAAGATCATATCGAGCGGGATCAGCGTGTTCTTCATCCAGAAGCTGCCGATCCGCGGCTTCTGGAACGGAAAGATCATCCCGCCATCGGCGGGCAGGCTGGTGCGGAACATCAGCCCGCGATCCTGTTCCTCGTCGGTGCGCGCGACTTCGACGTTGAAGACATGCGCCTTGCCCGCCGCGGAGATCGTCAGCGGGATCGTCGCGGCGCTCGCATCCTCGCTGGCATCGCGGCTGCACGCCGCCATCGGCAGGGCAAGCGACAGTGCAAGGGCGGTAAAAATGGCGCGCATCGGCAAATCCTTGTCCCGTGAATTTGCCGGACCTAATCGAGCCCCGCTTCGTCGTCCAGCGCCGCCAGCGCCGCCTCGTCCCCCGGCGGGACGGCAAGGATGCGGCGCGCGATCGTCATGCTGTGCCCTGCACGTAAAAAGGCGGCGATTTGCCGCTCGCGCAGCTTCGGATCGTCGCTCGCGCGTACCGCAAACGGCCCGAACCGCCGCCGCCGCGCGAATCCCACCGCCGCGGCGACCGCGGCGCCTTCGGCGGTCTCGATCGCCTCGCCGCTGTCTTGCTCGGCGATTCCGTCGACATAAAGCTGCGCCTTGACCCGCCGCGCGCCCAACCCGCGCCGCGTCATCGCTCCGGCGCGCATCGCGGCATATTGGCGGTCGTCGAGATAACGCAACTTCTCCATCCGGTCGGCGATCGCCTCGCACGCCGTCATGGCGTCACTTTCGTCCATCCATTCGGATTCGCGGACTTTTCTGGACAGATAACGCGTCAGCTTGGCCCGGCTCGTCGCGAATCGCGCCACATAGGCGAGCGCCAGCTCGTCGAGTTTCGCTGCGCCGAGCGGCCTTTTCGATCGGTCGGGGAGAGCGCGATGCTTGGGCATATGCCATGTTTGTGCCACAGTCGGGCCTGATTGAGAACGATCAACACCGCCATATCCGGCCTTAACGCCCGGAAATGGGCGATTGTTCTAACAACACAGGGCTCGCGCACGGTAACCATGGCTCAAAAAGATGACATGCTTGTTGCCGCGCGGCCCGTTTCGCGGGATGTCGCACCCCCTATGACCGATCTCACTGCTATCGAAGCCGACGCGCTGACGTCGACGCCGACCTTTTGCGCCCAGCCGCGCCGCTTTTCGGACTTCGCCACCGTCGGCGAAGCGCTCGACTATGCGGCAAAGGGCACGCGCGGGCTCAATTTCCACGATCCGCGCGGAAAGCTCGTGCGCCCCTATCCGTACAGCGAACTCAAGGCCGACGCGCTCGCGACCGCCTATCGCCTCATCGCGGCGGGCGTGAAGCCCGGCGACCGCATCGCGCTGATCGCCGAAACCGGCGCCGAATTCGCTGCGCTCTTCTTCGGTACGATCTATGCCGGCGCCTGGCCGGTGCCGCTGCCGCTGCCGACGAGCTTCGGCGGCCGCGACTCCTATGTCGGCCAGCTCGTCGTCCAGCTGTCGAGCTGCGATCCGACGATGCTCTTCTTCCCGCCCGAAATCGCCGCGATGGCGGTCGAAGCGGCCGAGAAGGAAGGCGTCAAGCCGGTCGACTGGAGCGCCTTTGCGCAAAATCCGGCGCCGGTCGCCGCGCTGCCCGAACAGGAATCGGACGAAACCTGCTATCTTCAGTACAGCAGCGGCTCGACGCGCTTCCCGCACGGCGTTGCGGTGACGCACGCGGCGCTGCTCAACAATCTCGCGGCGCACAGCCACGGCATGGAAGTGCGCGACAGCGACCGCTGCATCTCGTGGCTGCCCTGGTATCACGACATGGGCCTCGTCGGCTGCCTGCTCTCGCCCGTCGCGAACCAGGTGTCGGTCGATTATCTCAAGACCGAGGATTTCGCGCGCCGCCCGCTCGCCTGGCTCGACCTGATCAGCCGCAACGAGGGCACGACGCTCAGCTATTCGCCGACCTTCGGCTACGACATCTGCGCGCGCCGCGTGTCGAGCCAGACGCACGTCGCCGACCGTTTCGACCTGTCGCGCTGGCGCGTCGCGGGCAATGGCGCCGACATGATCCGCCCCGACGTGATGCAAAGCTTCGTCGACGCCTTTGCCGACGCGGGCTTCAAGGCGAGCGCCTTCCTGCCGAGCTACGGCCTTGCCGAGGCGACGCTCGCGGTGAGCATCATGCCGCCGGGCGAAGGCATCGTCGTCGAACTGGTCGAGGAAACCGAATTGTCGGGCGCCGCGAATGATTCGGGTCGCCCGACGCGGTACCGCGCGATCGTCAATTGCGGCCGCGCCGCGCGCGACATGGTGATCGAGGTCCGCGACGAAGCGGGGGGCGTGCTGCCCGACCAGACCGTCGGCAAGGTGTGGTGCACCGGCCCGTCGCTGATGACCGGCTATTTCCGCGATCCCGAATCGACCGCCGCCTGCATGAAGGACGGCTGGCTCGATACCGGAGATATGGGTTATTTGTCAGATGGTTACATCTATATCGTCGGCCGCGCCAAGGATATGATCATCATCAACGGCAAGAACCACTGGCCGCAGGATATCGAGTGGGCGGTCGAACAGCTCCCCGGTTTCAAATCGGGCGACATCGCGGCCTTTGCGATCACCGCGCCCGGCGGCGAGGAAACCCCGGCGGTGCTCGTCCAGTGCCGTACCAGCGACGAGGCCGAACGCCTCGCGCTGCGCGAGACGATCCGCGACCGGGTCCGTGCCATCACCGGCATGAACTGCCTGATCGAACTGATCCCGCCGCGCACCCTGCCGCGTACAAGTTCGGGCAAGCTCAGCCGTTCGAAAGCCCGTGCGCAATATCTGGCCGGGGAAATCCAGCCTTTCGCGATGGCGGCCTGACCAACCTCCTGAACAAGCAGGCTGATTTTATCTCTTCGGGAGATAAAAAAGCGTGGGCTGGCGGGCGGATAGTTACCTTCGAGTAACCCCCGCGCGCTAAACGGGGTGGGTGAAAAGCCTGCTGACCGACCCGATTGGCGCCGAAGTCATTCCTGCGCGGACCCTGTTGGGGCTGGGGGCGCGAAATGAGGACATCGGCGATCTCCGCCAGCTCCAGCTCGCGCCGCTTCGCGGCCGCGGGTCGCTGCGCCTGTTGATGGGCATCGGCATGGCGCTCGTCGCCGCCTTCACGATGATCCACAGCGTGCCGCTGCCGGTCGCCGGCGGCTGGTTCGGCTGCGCGCTGATCTTCTGCCTGTGGTCATACAGCAAGTTCCGGACCCTGCCGCTCGGCGACCCCAAATTGTCGGGGGTCGCCGAATATCGGCTGTGCTGCCGCCACGCGCTCTATTCGGCGCTGCTATGGGGCAGCCCCTTCTGGTTGCAGGGGGCAAGCCCCGCGCTCGACCATGTGCTGTCGATGTGGACGATCGCGGTGCTGATGATGGTCACGCTGGCGATCGTCGCGCACAGCGTGCCGATGGCGTGCGCGCTGTTCATCGGCCCCGTCACCCTGTCGGCGGCGGTAGCGCTGGTCCGCGCGGGTGCGCCGCAACTCGCGACGGTCGCGCTGGTCGCGGGACTGCTGCTCGGCACCTTCTGCGTCCGCTTCGCGCAAAGCCACATCCGCTTCCGCCGCGCCGAAGAGACGCTGCACGAAAAGACCGAAACGGTCAGCCTGCTGCTGCGCGAGTTCGAGGAAACTTCGGCCGACTGGTTGTGGCAGACCGACAACAGCCGCCGGCTCGTCCATGTCTCGCCGCGCCTCGCCTATGCGCTTGGCGGGACCGCAGAGGCGATCGAGGGGTTGCCGCTGCTTCAGGCGCTTTCGGGCGATGCGTGGGAAACCGGGCTGTTCCCCAAAAGCCTGCACGACATGGCCGAACGGATGAAACGGCGTGAAAGCTTTTCGAACCTGATCGTGCCGGTCACGATCGGCGGCATGCCGCGCTGGTGGGAATTGTCGGCGTCGCCGCGCCTCGACGAGGCGGGCAAGTTCCTCGGCTTCCGCGGTGTCGGTTCGGACGTCACCGAACAGCGCGCGACCGCCGAGCAGATCGCCAAAATGGCGCGTTTCGACAATCTGACCGGCCTGCCCAACCGCCTCAGTCTGAACGAAGACCTCGCCCGCGCCCTCGATCAGGCGCTCGTCGCCAAGTCGCGCTGCGCGCTGCTGATGATCGACCTCGACCGCTTCAAGGCGGTCAATGATACGCTCGGCCACCCGGTCGGCGACAAGCTGCTCGCGCAGGTCGCGGCGCGGCTCAAGGGCCTGATGGAACGCGGCATGACGTGCGGGCGGCTCGGCGGCGACGAATTTGCCGTCGTGCTGCACAATGTGCCGTCGGCCGACGCAGCCGAAGACCTTGCGCAGCGATTGATCACCACGATCAGCCGCCCCTATGTCGTCGACAATCACCAGCTGTTCGTCGGCGCCAGCATCGGCTTCGCGATCGGGCCGCAGGACGGCGCGACGGTCGAAACGCTGACGCGCAACGCCGACCTCGCGCTCTACAAATCGAAGGATCGCGGCGGCAATGTCGTCGCCGCCTATGTCGCATCATTGCACGCCCAGGCCGAGGAGCGGCGCGTGATGGAGCAGGAATTGCGCGGCGCGCTCGAACGCGGCGAGTTCGAGCTTTATTATCAGCCGGTGGTCACTGCGACCGACGGCACGCTGAACGGGTTCGAGGCGCTGATCCGCTGGCACAACCAGAAGCTCGGCAATGTCTCGCCCGGCCGCTTCATCCCGCTCGCCGAGGATGCGCGACTGATCTCGCCGATTGGCGAATGGGTGCTGCGCACCGCGTGCCACGAAGCGATGAAATGGCCGTCGAACCTGAAAGTCGCGATCAACGTCTCGGCCGACCAGCTCACCGATCCCAGCTTCGCCTCGGTCGTCGTCTCGGCGCTGGCGCAGAGCGGGCTTTCGCCGCAGCGGCTCGAGATCGAGGTCACCGAAAGCGTCTTCCTGCGCGACGGCGGCGGCGCGGCGCAATTGCTCGACCAGTTGATCGGGCTCGGCATCCGCCTGTCGCTCGACGATTTCGGCACCGGCTATTCGTCGCTCGGTTACCTGCGCAAGACGCAATTCTCGACGATCAAGGTCGACCGCAGTTTCGTCGTCGGCGCCGCCAAGGGCAGCATCGAATCGATCGCGATCATCCGCGCCGTCGTCGCGCTCGCCGACAGCCTCGGCATGTCGACGACCGCCGAGGGCGCCGAAACCGAACTCGAAGTCGAAACGCTGCGCAGCTTCGGGTGCAGCAATATCCAGGGCTATTATTACGGGCGGCCGATGCCCGCGAGCGACGTACTCACGCTGTTCCGCCGTCCCGACGATGTGGTGACCGTCGCCGCTTGACGGTCGCTGCGAAGCCGCAGATTCGCTCTTTGGCGACGACGGGTCGAAGCCTGCGCACGACGAATTGAACAGCTTAACAAAAGGTTCCCCCATCCACCGCACCGACGGCGCAACTCGTCGCTATGCGGTTGGTGGCCCGCGCAAGGCATAGCAAAGACGCTCCAACGCTTGAAGACAAGCCATCGGGGGTCGCATTTCATGCTCTATCGTCGTTACCTGGCAGCCGCCATCGCGTCTGTGATGATGATCACCGGCCTGATGGTCAGCGCGCCCGCCGCGGCGCAGGGCTATCTCCAGTGCGTCCCCTTCGCCCGCGCCGAATCGGGTGTCGAAATCCGCGGCAATGCCAAGACCTGGTGGTCGCAGGCCGCCGGCACCTACGAACGCGGCGACGAACCGCGCAAGGGCGCCGTGATGGCATTTGCCGGCACCGGCGGCATGCCGATGGGCCATGTCGCCGTGGTCAAAAAGATCGTCAGCGACCGCGAAATCCTGATCGACCATGCCAACTGGTCGCCGATCAACGGTCGCCGCGGTCAGATCGAGCGCAACGTCCGCGTCGTCGATGTCAGCAACGCCGGCGACTGGAGCATGGTTCGCGTGTGGTACGCCCCGATCGGCGACCTCGGCCTGCGCGCCAACCCGGTACAGGGCTTCATCTACGCCGACGGCGAAGCGGGCGCACCGAACAAGGCCCCCAGCTTCAAGGCGCCGGTCTGGGCACAGAACGACTGGAAACCCGGCAACGGCCTCGAGTTCGTCGCCGCCTCGCTCGGCCAGTAAACCCGAACGACATTCTGCCAGCGCATCGCGCGCAAAGAAAAGCCCCGGATCGCTCCGGGGCTTTCTTTATGCACGGTCGCGTCGGTGATTAGGCGTTGTCGCCTTCCTCGGCAGCAGTGCCTTCGCCGGCGGTGTCTTCGAACCAGGCTTCGACCTCGCCCGACAGCTTGATCGTCATCGGCTGGCCGAAACGATCCTTCGACTTGCCCGCGGCAACACGGATCCAGCCTTCGGAGATCGAATATTCCTCGACGTCGGTGCGCTCCTTGCCCTTGAAGCGGATCCCGATGCCGCGTTGCAGCACCTCCATGTCGAAATGGGGCGAGCGCGGATTGGTCGACATATGGTCGGGGGGCGTATCGGTCATGACTATATTTCCCAAAAAATGATGGCGCGGCCCTAGCTGGACGACGCCATCATCGTCAATCGAAAGGCGGCGCCGCAACCCACCCTCGCGGCCGACCGCACCGCCGCGCAACCGGGCCACTCGCCGGATGACCGGGTCGCGCGCCCTCACGACGGGCCTCACGCGGCGGGAACGCGGAGCTGCTTCGCTCATTTACGAAAATCGTTTCGAATGGGCACAGATTATAGACCGCCCCTACAAACAAGCAGCGCAAATTAGAAATAAACTATAGTTAACTCGAATTCCCATTTTTCTATAAAATACTTGGTTTTTCGTCAATTTATTGGTTTACGACTCCGCCCCGTTTACACTTTATCAATAAGGAAGGGAACTTATTCGCGCGACAGGAATATGCGGCTCAGGGACCAGATCATGTACGAAGGGGATGCCTCATGCCTTTGTCCTGTCTTGAATTTCGCCCAGCCCATCTCATCCTGATTCCCGCGTGCTTCGCGCTTGCGGCGTGTGAATCGTCGGGCAGCTATCGTGTCGGCAGCGTCGGCAGCGGCGGTGCCACCGGCACCGTCGGCCCGACGGGTGCCGCGGGACCGGCCGGGCCGACCGGCGCGACCGGGCCGGCCGGACCTGCGGGGCCCGCGGGCAGCGGCCTTGGCCTCGGCAGCGCCGGGGCGCTTGCGGTTGGCGGCCTCGTCGGCCCCGGCGGCATCGCGGGTACCGGGCTGCTCGCCAACACCGGCGATCCCGCTGCCACCAATCCGGTGATCGGCAACGTGCTCGTCAAAACGGGCGGCCTCGTCAATGTGATCGCCGACAAGGGATTGCTGCTCGCGAGCGCGGTCGACGGCAAACTGCCGGGCAATACCAACCTCGTCGGCACCGTCGTCGGAGTCGTGAAAAGCACGGGCGTCGCGCTGGTCCAGACGGGCAGCGGCCAGCAATATCTGGTCGACGGCCTCGCCGCCGCGCCCGGCCAGCTCGTCACCGCAACGATCGGCAAGGCAACCGCGATTGGCAGTCCCGGCGCCTCGCCGCTGATCGGCGCGAGCATCCTGTCGCCCGGCCAGCAGAACGGCAGCCTGCTGACCGTGGGCGTCGGATCGGGCGGCCAGCTCGTAACGCTCCAGCCCGGCACCGGCGGCAATCTGCTCGGCGGCGCGACCGGCGGGCTGACGGGCGGCACGCCCGGCGGAAGCCCGACCGCCACCCCGGTCACGCTTGTCAGCAACGTCGTCACCACGGCGACCGGCGCGCTCGCGCAGGTCGGCGGCGGGGTCACCGGCGGCACGGCAGTCGATCCCGTCACCGGCCTCGTCACCGGGGTGACCGGCACCGTCGGGAGCGTCCTCGGCGGCGTGAAGCCGAAGCGCGGCAACTGACGCTGCACCCTATGCGCAATCTGCGCACCGCCTGTGCCGCGGTGGCGGCCGGAGCCCTGCTCTGCCCCGCCGCGGCATGGACTACCCAACCCGCGGCGACGCCGCTCGACGGCCGCCCTGCCCTCGCCCCTGACCGCAGCCACGATCCGCTGCCCGACCCGGAGGCCAGGCCGCTTTCGCTCGGCAAGGTCGAGCTCGGCGCGCGGCCCGACGTCACGATCCGCGAAATCCGCTTCGTCGGCGCGGGCGTTCCCGCGAACGTCGGCCGCGCGGCGCAACGCTTCGTCGGCAGGCCCGCCTCGGCGGACAATCTCGCAAAGCTCGCCGCCGCGATGACGCGCGCCTATAACCGGTCGAGCGTCGCGCTCTTCACCCTCGTCATCCCCGAACAGGATCTGTCGGGCGGCGTCGTCACCGTCGCCTCGGCCGAGGGCTATGTCGGATCGGTGACGCTGGGCGGCGAGCGCGAGAGCGGCCCCGCACCGCTCGTCGCGAAAATGGCCACGGGCCTCTCCGGCCGGCGCCCGCTCCCGCGCGCGCGCTTCGAACGCGTGCTCGGCAATATCGCCGACATTCCGGGGGTCACCGTCACCCCCTCGCTCGCGCTCGGCTCCGAACAGGGCGCGGTCGCGCTCGACCTCGCGGTCGATGCGAAGAAGCCGACGCTCGGCCTCGGCTTCACGACGCGCACCAGCCAGTTCGTCAATGACGGCATCGTCGAGGCGAATGCGCGCGGCACCAGCCTGCTGCGCAGCGGCGACGAAACGCGCCTCTCGGGTGCCGCGGCGCCCAACTTCAAATCCCTGCTCTATATCGCCGCGAGCCATTCGACCCCGCTCGGCGCCGGCGGGACGCGCGCCGAAATCTCAGGCGCCGCGCTGCGCACCCGCCCGAAGGGACTGGCGATCGACGGCGAGGCGTGGAGCGCGGGCGTCGGCGTGACCCATCCGCTGATCCGCGCATCGCGGCGCAACCTCGTCGCGGCGGCGCGGCTCGACTATCTCGATTCAAAGAATGCGCTCTTCGGCTCGACGATCGCCGCCGAAAAGACGTGGACCGTAAGCGGCAGCCTCGCCTTCCGCCTCAGCGAGGACCGCACCGTCGTCGGCGCGCGTATCGGCGGCGCAAAAGGTTTCGATTTCGCCGGCGCGCGCGTCGACCCAAGCGTCGGCGAGGTCGGTTTTGCTTATGCCGACGTCAGCATCGAGGCGAACCAGGCGATCGGCAAGGTCGCGGTCATCCGCGCCGCCGCGACGGGTCGCTGGACGCGTGACCGCCTGCCAGCAGCGCAGCGCTTCAGCGTCGGCGGTGCGACCTTCGGCCGCGCCTTCGCCGACGGGCTGGTCAATGGCGACCGTGGCTTCGCCGGTTTCGGCGAACTGGCGTGGCGCCCGCTGCGCAATGGAAAGCTCGCGAAGAGCGAGATCTACAGCTTCGTCGACTATGCCGACGTCACGCTGCTCGCGCGCACCGCGATCCCGCGCACCGACTTCCGGCCGGGAAGCTGGGGTGGCGGGGTGCGCCTGTCCTATGCCGAGAACGCGACGATCGGCCTCGAACTCGCCGATGCGTGGAAACAGCCGGTGCCGGGCTATGATCAGGACTGGCGCGTCGCACTCAGCTGGAAATTGTCGATCCGTCCCTGACCGCGATATCGATCGCCGACGACGCCGCGTACAGCTTGTCGGCGAGCGGATAGAGCTCGCGCTCCTCGCGTTCGACCCGCACCGCCAGCATATCGAAGATGCGTGCGGTCTCGCGGCAAAAGCCGGGCCAGTCGGCGGCGACCCGTTCGGCGGTCCATGTGTCGTCATAGGCGACAAATTCCGCGGCCAGGTCGCCCATTTCCAGCTCGAACGCGCGCGTGATCCGCATCAATTCGGGGTCGCCCGTCGCGTTCAGGCGCGGATAGAGGACCCAATCCTCGCATTTCAGATGGCGCACCAATGTTTCGCGAAGCACGCCGCGCGCCGACGCCAGCTCGGTCGCATCGGGGGGATGCGAGGCGCGGGTCATATCGAGGATGATCCGCGACAGCGTGACCAGCGCCGCATGTTCGGCGCGCAATCGCTGCATCTCGCTGCTCAAGGGCATAGTGGCTCCAGCGGTGCGAGCGGTCCCTCGAACGCCATCATAAGCGACACGCATGAAAGGAAAGTGAATCGACATGTGCAGCCGAGGTGGCCCGAACGCTGGCATGGCTGGCCCGAACGGCGCGGCCCGCGGCGCGAATCCGGTTGTCAAAGCCGGAGGCAAGCCATAGGGCTATTTGAGAATTTCTCGCAATAACCGCGGTCCGCCAGCTTATGCAACGATCGACCATCCGCGCATGGTTCCTCGTCCACAAATGGACGAGCATCATCTGCACCGCCTTCCTGCTGATGCTGTGCCTCACCGGCCTGCCGCTGATCTTCCACGACGAAATCGACGCGCTGACCGAAACCGCGCCGCGCTATGGTCTGCCCGGCACCGGATCGTCGGGCGAAGCGCCGGGCCTTCGCCCGCTCGACGAGATGCTCGCCAAGGCGCTCGCGGCGCGCCCGGGCGAGGTGCCCGTGTTCATGGCGTTCGACAACGACAATCCGTCGATGACGATCACCACCGCGCCGGCCCCCGATTCGCCCGATACCGCGATGACCATCCAGCTGTGGGATCGCTCGACGGGGAAAGCCACCGGCGCGGTCGACGAAAGCGGGGTGATGCATTTCATCCTCCAGCTCCACACCGACATGTTCCTCGGCCTGCCCGGGATGCTCTTCCTCGGGCTGATGGGGCTGCTCTTCGTGATCGCGATTATCTCGGGCGCCGTGCTCTATGCGCCCTTCATGCGCAAACTCGACTTCGGCACGCTGCGCACGTCGCGCAGCACGCGGCTCAAATGGCTCGACTATCACAACCTCCTCGGCATCGTCGCGCTCGCGTGGATGACCGTTGTCGGCGCGACGGGCGTGATCAACGCGCTCGCGACCCCGATCTTCGCGCAGTGGCAGACGACCGAACTCGCCGACATGGTGCGCGCTTATGACGGCAAGGGCGCGGTGCCGCCCGAACGCTATGGCTCGATCGACCGGGCGATGGCCGCCGCGCGCAAGGCCGTGCCGGGCAACAACCCGCAATTCATCGCCTTCCCCGGCGGCGCCTTCAGCAGCAAGCATCATGTCGCGATCTTCTTTCAGGGCGCGACGCCGCTGACCGAGCGGCTGCTCACCCCCGCGCTCGTCGACGCCGAGACGGGCGAATTCACCGAAGCACGCGCGATGCCCTGGTACGCGCAGGCGCTGTTCGTGTCGCAGCCACTGCATTTCGGCGATTATGGCGGACTGCCGCTCAAGCTGCTCTGGGCGATCCTCACGCTCTTCACGATCGTCGTGCTCGGCTCGGGCCTCTATCTCTGGCTCGGCAAGCGCCGCTCGGGGACCGACGCGCTCGTCCGCGAGGTCGAGAGCGGCGGCGTGGTGGCACCGGCCGAATGAAGAGCCAGCAGAGCCTCCGCCGGACCTTCGCCATCCCACTGCTCCTCGCGCTGCTCAGCGTCGCGGGGCTGGTCGTCGCGCTCACCGGCGACGGCTGGCGCGATGTCGCTGCCTGGTTCGCGCTCGGCATCCCGGTGCTCGTGACCGGCCGGGCGATGACGGCGCGTCGCCGCTAGATGCAAGAGCGCTTCGCGAACGCGGATCAGAAGCGCCTGGTCACCGTCGCGACGACCTGCCGCCCTTCGGCGAAGAAGCAACCGGCGAGGCCTGTGCAGCGCCCCGCGTAACGCCTGTCGAACAGATTGCTGCCGTTGACCGCAAAGCGCCAGCCCGGAAGGTCATAGTGCAGCGTCGCGTCGAACAAGGTCACCGCCGGGCTGGTGAAGGTCGCCGGAATGACGATCCCGCCCGGCGTCGTGACTGTCGCGCCGGGCAGCGCCACCTCGCCGTTGCTGTGGCTGAGATGGCGCACGCCGACGCCGCCGCCCGCACCGCTGCCATGCGTGTAATCGACGAACAGCGACGCCTTGTGCCGCGGCTGCGCGGCGAGGCGCGCGCCGACCTCGGCGGGGTCGTTGCTCTCGCTGACCTTCGCGTCGAGATAGGTGTAGGACGCGTTGATCGACAGCTGCTGGCGGATGCGCGCCACGACTTCGAGCTCGAGGCCTTTCGACGTGACCTCGCCCGTCTGGACCGAAAAGCCCGGATTGGCGGTATCGGGGGTCACGACATTGCTCTGCCTGATGCGATAGATCGCGCCGGTCGCGAAAATCCTGAAATCGTCGCCCATGTTGCGGCCGTCGAACTTGATCCCCGCCTCGATCTGCTTGCCCTCGCTCGGTTCGAAGGCGTTGCCGCCGAACGTCTGCCCGACGAGCGGCTGAAACGAGGTCGCATAGCTGATGTACGGTGCGAGCCCGCTCTCGGTCACATATGTCGCGCCTGCGCGCCAGGTGAACTGCTTTTCCTTCACTTCGGGGAAGGCCGCGCCGGTCGCATAATTGTTGATCGTCATCCAGTCGTGGCGCCCCGACAGCGTCAGGATGAGGCTGCCGATATGCGCCTGGTCCTGCAGATAGACGCCGGTCTGCTTCAGCCGCTGGTTAGTGAAATCGAACAGCGAGGTCGGCGCCGGGATCGGGGCAGCGCTATAGACCGGGTTGAACAGGTCGATATTCGTTGCCGGGAGAAAGTTGAACGCCGACTGCTCGCGATAATTGCGATAGTCGAGCCCCGCGAGAATGTTATGCCCGATCGCCCCCGTTTCGAACTTCGCATCGAAACGCGAATCGACCGCGAACTGCTGCACATCGTCGGCGAAGGGGAAGTTCGAGCGCGTGACGGTGCGGTTGTCGGCGGCGAGGCCGTTCGCATAGATGATCTGCTGATATTCGCTGTAGTCGCTCCAGCGCGCATTTTGCGTGAAACGCAGCGCCGGCGAGAAACGGTGCGTGAACTCGTAACCGAGGCTCCATTGCTCGCGGCGATAATAGTTATAGTCGGGCTCGCCGAGGTTGATGCCGCGGCGGACCTTCCCCACCGGATTGGGGACGAGCACGCCGACCGCGGGCAGAAAGCCGTTCGTGTCGCCTTCGACGCGGTCCCACTGATAATAGCCGAGCGCGGTGATCTTCGTGTCGGGGCCGATGTCGAATGCCACGGCGGGCGCGACATAGGCGCGGCGCGCGGTGACGAAATCGGTCTGGCCATCGCGGTCGCGATAGAGGCCGGTCAGTCGCGCGCTGACGCCGTTGGTCAGCTCGCCGGTGATCGTGCCCGCGGCCTGCTTGAAATCGTCGGTGCCATATTTGAGCTGGATTTCACCGCTCGTGCGCGTCGAGGGGCGGCGGCTGGTGAGGTTATAGATGCCGCCCGGCGGCGTCGTCCCGTACAGCACCCCTGCGGGACCCTTCAGGATATCGACCGCCTCGAAGCCATAGAGATCGACCCCGACGTTCGAAATCGTCGAGCTGACCGGCGCCTGCAATCCGTCGACATATTGCACGGGCGTGAAGCCGCGCAGCGTCAGGAAGTCGAAGCGCAGGTCGGGCCCGTAATTTTCGCCGACGATGCCCGCAGTGTAGCGTACCGCCTGCTGGACATCGACGAAGTTCAAAAGGTCGATCTGGTCGCGCGAGATCACCGACACCGACTGCGGCGTCTCGATCAGCGGAGCGGTCGTCTTGCTCGCGGTGATCGCGCCCGAGGGGACGAAGCGCCGCGCGGTGACGATGATCGCGCCGTCGTCCTGCTTGACCGCTTCGACGCCGCCTTCCCCGGCCGTGTCCGTCGCAGCCGCAGCGCTGTCCTGCGCCAGGACGGCCGAGGGCGCCCACGCCGCCCCCGCCATCAGCAGCGCCCCCGAGCGAAGGCCGAGGCCGTTGAATCCGCGCATTCTCCATATCCCTCAAACTTGATCGGTCCGGCCAAAATCGCTAAGGCAATTGCGACTGATTTGCAATAAGGGCACGACGATCCGGTCCATCGTTCGGGCCAGAAATCCGTTTGATCGGGCCATGGCGACAGGGAAGCAGGGAAAAGCCGATGAGCGACGTCGACAGCATCGCGGGCCTCGAGGCGATTCTGGGGAAGACCCCGCCCGCGGTGAACCTCAAGGTCATCGATCATGTCGACGCGACCGCGCGCCGCTGGCTCGAAGCTTCGCCACTGATGTTCGCGGGCTTTGGCGACGCGGGCGGGATCGCGATCACGCTCGGCGGAGGCGGCGGGGGTTTCGCGGCCGCCGACGGCAAGACGCTGGCGATCCCGCTCGCGGTGCTCGACGATCCGGCACTCGTCATGCCGGACGCCAGCTTCTGCTCGCTATTCCTCGTCCCCGGCATCGGCGAAACGCTGCGCATCAATGGCCGCGTCGCGTCGGTGGCGGACGGCCGCGTGCAGGTCGCGGTCGAGGAATGCTATGTCCATTGCGCCAAGGCGCTGATCCGCTCGGGCTTCTGGTCCGCCGATCGGCAGGAGACCGCACCCACCACCATCCCCGCCTTTGCCGCCGCCGCCTGCTTCATGGCGCTCGCGACGATCGACGCCGCGGGTCATTCCGACCTCAGCCCCAAGGGCGACCCCGCGGGATCGATGGCACATATCGACGGCGACCGGTTCTGGTTCGCCGATCGCCCCGGCAACCGGCGCGCCGACAGCTTCCGCAACCTCATCGCGCAGCCGCGCGTCGCCGCCGCGCTGTTGATCCCCGGCTCGCACGACGTCGCAATCCTTCGCGGCTCCGCGATGCTGACCGACGACGAGGCCGTGTGCGCCACCTTCGCGGTGCAGGGCAAGGTGCCGCTGCTCGCGACCCGCGTCGACGATCTTGCGATCGAACGCCGGCCGAGCGCCGCGCTCGTCCGTGCGGCGCTCTGGCCCGCCGCCCCCGCACCCGCCGACATCAAGCCCGCGAAGATGTTCGCCGAGCATGTCCGGCTCAACAAGGACAAGGGGCTGGGTGCCCGCATCGCGGGCGCGTTCGCCTCGGTCCCCGGACTGATGCAGCGCGGGCTCGACAAGGATTACAAGGACAACCTCTACTAGAACGCGTTTGGTGGAACCCCTCGCGCACCCGGACATCTGGATTCGGGGACGCTGACGGGCTGCTCGCACGCCCCGCGCCCCGAACTCGAGGGACGGGATTTCGCCAGCGAGTCGCCTCCCGACTTTTTACCCGGCGGACGCTCGCTCCGCTCGTTCGGGGCGACCTCGGCAGATCGGCCGACATTGACGCGCCCCATCATGATACCAATAAGATACCAAAATATCCCTCAATTCTCGATACCCGACCTTTTCTTGCGCAGAATCGCGCTTGACGTTTAAATTGGTATGTCTAAGGTCTCCTCAAAATCAGAGCGATAATTGATTTTTGATCTTTTGGAGGGAGACTTAACATGACCAATGCAAGATATCTGCTCGCTTCGGCCAGCATTGGTACGCTGCTTTTCGCCGCCAGCGCAGCCCACGCCCAGACCGCAGCCCCCGCGGCCGACGCCGCCGCCGAGAGCGAAATCGTCGTCACCGGCATCCGCGGGTCGCTCCGCGAAGCGATCGACGCCAAGCGCGATCTGGCCGTGATCGCCGACGTCGTCACCGCCGAGGATGTCGGCAAATTCCCCGACAAGAATGTCGCCGAAGCGCTCCAGCGCGTCCCCGGCATCGTCGTCAACCGCGAGTTCGGCGAAGGCGAACGCGTTTCTCTGCGCGGCACCGCGCCGAACCTCACCAAGACCCTGCTCAACGGCCACAGCGTCGCGACCGCCGACTGGTTCATCCTCGATCAGGTCGCCTCGACGCGCAGCTTCAACTATCTCACCCTGCCCGCCGAAATCATCGGTCGCCTCGAAGTCTACAAGAGCCCGCAGGCCGACGTCGAGGAAGGCGGGGTCGGCGGGACGATCAACGTCATCACGCGCAACCCGCTCGACCTCGAACCGCTCACCCTCTCGGCCTCGGTGCAGGGCGTCTATTCGGACCTGTCGGGCAAGTTCGACCCGCAGCTTTCGGGCCTTGTCAGCTGGAAGAATGCCGACGAAACCTTCGGCGTCCTTGTCGGCGCGATCTATCAGAAGCGCCGCACGCGCCGCGACGGCCTCGAAATCTTCGGCTATCGCTCCTTCCCCGTCGGCGGTGGGCAGAGCGCGCTCGTCCCGACCTTGATCGGCTCGACGATGTTCGAACAGGATCGCGAACGCTACGGCGCGAACATCGGCATCCAGTTCCGTCCGTCGGACACGCTCGAGGTCAATATCACCGGACTCTACTCGCGCTTCAACGCCGATAACTTCAACCAGAATTATATCGCATGGGGCGAACAGGCGCTCGCGGGCGGCGGCACGATCAGCAATGCCGTGGTGCAGGACGGCGTCGCGGTTGCCGGCAATATCGCCTCGGCAACGGGCGGCACGACGGGCTTCGGCGTCGTCTATGACGCGATCGACCGGCAGGCGGTCGCCAAGACCGTCTCGGCCGACTTCGACCTGACCTGGCGCCCCGTCGACAGCCTGTCGGTCCATTTCAAGGCCGGCTGGACCAAGGCGAACGGCGACACGAGCAACGAGAATTTCATCGAGTTCGCCGGGCCGGGCCGGTTCAGCTACGATCTGCGCAGCGGCCGCCCCGAAGTCAGCTTCGGCAGCCCCAACCCGCTCAATCCCGCGGGCATCCGCCCCGACTTTGCGCGCATCCAGTCGGTGACCAACGACGATGAGGAGAAATATTTCTACCTCGACGTCGAAAAGCAGGTCGAATGGGGCCCGCTCACCGCGCTCAAATTCGGGGTCAAATATACCGACCATGACCGCGTCGCCGAACGCTTCGCGACCAACGGCGGCGTCTTCACCCCCGGGCTGCGTTGCGGCGGCGTCCCCTGCACCTCGGCCGATTTCGCAACCGGCAGCGGCATGCCCGGCGACTTCCTCGACAATATCGCGGCCCCCGGCACGCTCAAGGATTACTGGCGCGTCGATCCCGCGAAGCTGCGCGCCATCTATGGCGCGTCGACGTCGCCCTCGAACGACCGCTTCCTCGTCCCCGGCAACAGCTATTCGATCAATGAAAAGGCGTGGGGCGGCTATGGCCTCGCCAAATTCGGCGGCGAAGGCTGGCGCGGCAATGTCGGCGTGCGCGTGGTCGAAACCAAGCAGACGTCGGACGGCTTCATCATCGGCGGCGCGAACCCGCAGTTCACCAACCCGTTCGGCGGCTTCACCCCGTCGACCGCGAAGCGCTCCTACACCGACATTTTGCCGAGCGCGAACCTCTCGGTCGACCTGTCGGATCAGGTCGTGCTGCGCTTCGCCGCGGGTAAGACGGTGACGCGCCCCGATTTCGTCGACATCACCCCCGGCGTCGACCTCAACGGCACCTTGCTGACCGGCCGCGGCGGCGATCCGAACCTCGATCCGTACCGCGCCAACCAGTATGACCTGTCGATCGAATGGTATCCCGACCGCGAGACGATCGTCGCGCTCGCCGCTTTCTACAAGGATATCCAGTCGTACATCGTCAACACGACCTCAACCGAGATCCTGCCCGGCGTCTTCGTGCCGGGCTCGCAGCCCGCGGGCTGCGTCGCGGCGGGCGGCGGCAATCCGAACCTGTTCAACTGCCCCTATCAGATCAACCGCCGCAGCAACGGCGACGGCGGGCGCAATCAGGGTTTCGAATTCCAGGTGTCGCGCCCGATCTGGGGCGGCTTCGGCGCGGTGGTGAACTACACCTACTCCGACGCCAAGGCGAACAATGGCGATCCGATCCCGGGCAACTCGAAGCACTCGCTCAACCTGACGGGCTACTATGAAAATGACCTGATCAGCGCACGGCTCTCGTACAACTACCGGTCGAAATTCTTCATCGATATCGACCGCGCCGCGCCGCTCAATCAGGCCGCGCTCTCGTCGCTCGATGCGTCGGTCAGCGTCAACATCACCGACAATATCGCGCTGACCGCCGACGCGATCAACCTGACCAACGAGAAGATCGAGCAATATTCGGGCACCCGCGACCGCCCGCGCGCGATCTATGACAATGGCCGCCAATTCTATGTCGGGGCGCGCCTGAAGTTCTGATCCCCCCGCGGCCGGTATCGGGTGTGCCACACACCCGGTACCGGCCCGGTTTACCGCGCCGCGTCGCGGTAGCGCGTCGGCGGCACGCCGAACCGCCGCGCAAAGGCCGTCGCAAAATGGCTCGGCGAGGCAAAACCCGTCGCCAGCGCCACCTCGGTCACCGGCGCCGTCCCATACCATAGCCGCCGCGCCGCCTCGTCGAGCCGCATCCGCATCACATATTGCCAGGGCGACAGCCCGAACGCGTCGTGAAACGCCGACGTAAATCGCCGCACGTCCATGCCGACGAGCGCGGCGAGCGCCGCAAGGCTATGCTCTGCATCGAGCTGCCCGCGAACCGCTTCGGCAAGGCGGTTGCGATCCGACGCCGACAGGGCGCGACGCCCGCGCAGCCGCTCGCGAAACCCGTATCGCTCGCCGAGATAGCGCTCGAGCGTATCGCCGACCTCATGCGCCGCCATCCGGGCCAGATCGTCACCCTCGCGTATCAATTCGGACAGCCGCGCCGCCGCACGCACAAGAAAATCGTCGCGGTGCTTCACCCGCGCCGTCTGCGGCGTATCGGCGAGCAGCGCCGTCGGCACGGCCAGTTCGACAAATTCGGCGCTTTCGCCCTGTGCAAGCGCGGCATAGCGGCAGGCGGCGGGGATCATCCACACATCGCCCCGCGCGGGCAAAACCGGCCCCGACGGCCCGACCGAAAATTCGCAGTCCATCCGGTCGAGCCGGCCGCCCAGATGGACGACGATCGTGTGATGATCTTCCTCGAACGCCCAGTCGGCCGGCAGTTTCAGATTTTCGGTGGCGGCCAGCACGCCGAGCTGACCGATCCGCACCTGATGCCGCGCGACGACATCGCGCGGCGAGCGCGGCCTGATGCCATCCCAGACGGTTGCAACGACGGTCAATCACCCACCTTGCGAGTTCCACGACTCGTCCTGACTATATGCGAAAACTGCGCCGGAATTTGAAAGCGGACAAGGCGAAAGCGCCCTAGCCTTGGATCGATAACGACCAAGGAGACCGAAATGGCCGATCACAGGATTACAGGCAAAACCGTCCTCATCGCCGGGGGCGGCAAGAATCTGGGCGGGCTGATCGCGCGCGACCTCGCCGAGCAGGGCGCAAAGGCGATTGCGATCCATTATAACAGCCCCGCTTCGGCCGCCGAGACCGAGGAAACGCTCGCCGCGATCCGCGCCACGGGCGCCGAGGCCGTGGCCTTTCAGGCCGACCTCACCTCCGCCGCCGCCATGGAAAAGCTGTTCGCCGACACCATCGCCGCGATCGGCCGCCCCGACATCGCGATCAACACCGTCGGCAAGGTGCTGAAAAAGCCCTTCACCGAGATCAGCGAGGGCGAATATGACGAGATGACCGCGGTCAATTCGAAGACCGCCTTCTTCTTCCTGAAAGAGGCGGGCAAACATGTGAACGACAATGGCAAGGTGTGCACGCTCGTCACGTCATTGCTGGGAGCCTACACGCCCTTCTACGCCGCTTATGCGGGGACCAAGGCGCCGGTCGAGCATTTCACCCGCGCCGCATCGAAAGAGTTCGGGGCGCGCGGCATTTCGGTGACCGCGATCGGGCCGGGCCCGATGGACACCCCCTTCTTCTACCCCGCCGAGGGCGAAGATGCGCAGGCCTATCACAAGTCCGCTGCGGCGCTGTCGGGCTTCTCGAAAACCGGGCTCACCGACATCGAGGATATCGTCCCGTGGATCCGCATGCTGGTGTCGGACGGCTGGTGGATGACCGGCCAGACGATTCTCGTCAACGGCGGCTACACGACCAAGTGACCCCTCCCCCGGCCGCTGTCCCGGCGGCCGGGAAACCGGGCGGATGGCGCATCGTTGCGCTATCCGCCCATTCGGCCGGAAACGCCCCAAGAAGGTCAGCCCGCGGGGCTCACCGCCAGCCTCGCCTTCCTGCCCGGCCGCGCGCCTATTCGCAGCAGCGGTCGGGATCGTCCGATGCGTCGAGCGCGACGAGCAACCCGATGCCCGCGACCAGCGCGAGCCCGCCGACGACCAGCGCCGCGGTGCCGACATCCGACATGTTGCTGCGCCCCTTCGTCGAGGCGCGCCCGCCCGGCGCATAGCGCGTTGCCGCCAGCCGCTGCCCCGCCAGCGAAAGGCGCGGCGCGCGATCGTCGCCCGCGAAGCCGAACTCGAGGCCTTCGCCGATCCGCCACGCGGGGCCTTTCAGCCCCGCGCCGTCGCTCCGCTGCATCGGCGCAACGGTCAGGCTCGCGCGAAGCTTCTCGCCGCCGTCCTGCGTCCCGCCCAGCGGAATCCGGATACGCGCGCCGACAAAGCCGCCCATCGCGACGGGCGAAGCGCCGTTCATCGGCGCGCCGCCGCCGAAGCTCTGCGCCTGCAAGGGCGATGCGCAGCACGCCAGCAGTGCGATCGCAGCGGAAATCTGTCTCATGGTCATAATGGCCCTCCCTGAAACCGCTTCTTCACCCTGAATTGGGGCGGAAGAATGACCGCGAAGTCACCCGATCGAAAAGCCGCATCAAGCGGCGGGAAGGCCGTACCGCAGCGCTTATCGGGCAAGCGCCACAACAAGCGCCCGCCGCCGCTCGGGCGTCCACCCATGGCGCCGGTATTTGCGCGGCACCGGGACAAGATCGCCCTCCCCCGGGTGCCTCCGCAATTCTGCCGAACGAGACAGTATGGCGCGGTGGAGGATACAGAGAAGGGATTTGTTTATATTTTGTTCTTGCGTTCCGGGAATCATCCTGGCATTTTGCCAAAAATCGACCCAGAGGAGATCAAATGTGCCTGAAAGCCTGTCCTTTCACGAGCTTCGGCTACGTCTCGGTATGTCGGTCGATGAAGTTGCCCAAGAGCTTAATTGTGATCTCAGCACTGTATACCGTTGGGATCGCGGGGAAACAGCACCCAAGGCTTACGTCTCTCGCTCTCTCGAAATGATCGGCAACCTCAAGCCAAAGGCAGTACAGGATGCGCCCGAAGGCGACCTGTCATTCCGTTTCATCGACCTTTTTGCCGGCATAGGCGGACTGCGTATCGGATTTCAGGGAATCGGTGGTCACTGCGTCTTCACGTCGGAGTGGGACAAGAACGCTCAAGAGACCTATCGGAAGAACTTCCGCGACAATCATGACTTGCACGGCGACATTCGGCAATTTTCCGATAATCCAGAACTGATACCGGAGCATGATGTTCTGCTTGCCGGCTTTCCGTGCCAACCTTTTTCCATCGCCGGCGTTTCAAAGAAGAATGCGCTCGGACGCCCTCACGGCTTCCTGTGCGACACACAGGGGACGCTATTTTTCGATACAGCTCAGATCATCGCTCACCACAAACCGGCGGCGTTTGTTCTTGAAAATGTAAAGAACCTCGAAAGCCATGATGGTGGCAAGACCTTCGCAACGATCATGAATGTGCTCGAAAACGAGCTGGAATATCATGTACAAAAGCGCGTGATCAGTTCGGCACCGTGGGTTCCGCAAAAGCGCGAGCGCATTTTTATCGTGGGCTTCAAGGAGAAGACCGATTTCAATCTGCGGGATCTTGAACTCCCCGACGCAGCCAACGGACCGAAGCTCGGCAACATTCTGGATCGCCACGAAGACGTTGATCCGAAATACACGCTGACGCCGCGACTCTGGGAATATCTCCAGAAGTATAAGGAGAAGCATAATTCAAAGGGAAATGGCTTCGGATACAGCCTTTTCGGCCCGAACGATGTCACCCGCACGTTATCGGCGCGCTACTATAAGGATGGCTCTGAAATCCTCGTAGATCAGCCTGGCGAACGTCCTCGTCGCCTGACGCCAATGGAATGTGCACGGTTGATGGGCTTTGATCGCGGCGAACGCAGATGGCAGATTGGCGTGTCTGATACCCAGGCATATCGCCAGTTTGGAAATGCCGTGGTCGTTCCGGTGGTCGAGTTCCTGGCCAACGCAATGAAGCCATATCTAGCCGCAGCGCTGTCCAGTGGTGGAACGATACCGGAAGAAGCTACCGCCGCCGATTTTCAGCGAGATGATGCAATGGCAGATGTCGATGGCTGACGTTGTAGCTCCCGAGGTGCGCAGCCGGATGATGGCCGGCATCCGGGGCAAGAATACAAAGCCGGAAATGCTCATCCGGAAGGGGCTTCACCGCTTGGGGCTTCGCTTTCTCCTCCACGACAAGCGACTGCCAGGGAAACCGGACCTTGTTTTCCCGAAGTGGCGAGCAGCAATATTCGTGAACGGCTGCTTCTGGCACGGCCACGACTGTCGCCTGTTCAAATTGCCTTCGACGCGGACCGAATTCTGGCGGGACAAAATCGCTGCAAACAAAAAACGGGATGCAATTGCGTTACGGAAACTCCACGATGCCGGGTGGCGAACGCTCTCGATTTGGGAATGCGAAATTAGAGGTCGATCGGTCGAAGAAATTGAGTCCGTTTTGTGTCAAACGGCGTTCAAAAGGGACCCCCGATCGGCGTCGAAGAGGGACCCCCTTTTCGGATAATATGATGCTGGTTTGTTGAAGATGGCCTTGCGCTGCGTGCGGCGGAGGGCGGGCGTAGCCCGAC